>WLWD01000111.1_pt1:130000-643347 | contig 643347 bp, 184 predicted proteins | sample 6712731 | NCBI WGS metagenome assembly WLWD01 (sample SAMN12718690, study PRJNA576275) | sponge metagenome | isolation source: marine sponge | host: Mycale hentscheli | place: New Zealand: South Island, Marlborough, Capsize Point | collected 2014-11-01 | reverse complement strand
TAGTCACTGGTCACACGAGAACCCCATCACTACCTCTAGTCACTGGTCACATGAGAACCTCATCACTACCTCTAGTCACTGGTCATATGAGAACCTCATCACTACCTCTAGTCACTGGTCACATGAGAACTTCATCACTACCTCTAGTCACTGGTCACATGAGAACCTCATCACTACCTCTAGTCACTGGTCACATGAGAACCTCATCACTACCTCTAGTTACTGGTCACATAAGAACCTCATTACTATCTCTAGTCACTGGTCACATAAGAACTTCATCACTACCTCTAGTCACTGGTCACATAAGAACCTCATCACTACCTCTAGTCACTGGTCACATAAGAATCACATCACTACCTCTAGTCACTGGTCACATGAGAACCTCATCACTACCTCTAGTCACTGGTCACACGAGAACCCCATCACTTCCTCTAGTCACTGGTCACATGAGAACCCCATCACTACCTCTAGTCACTGGTCACGTAAGAACTTCATCACTACCTCCAGTCACTGGTCACATGAGAACCTCATCACTACCTCTAGTCACTGGTCACGTAAGAACTTCATCACTACCTCTAGTCACTGGTCACATGAGAACCTCATCACTACCTCTAGTCACTGGTCACATAAGAACCTCATTACTACCTCTAGTCACTGGTCACATAAGAACTTCATCACTACCTCTAGTCACTGGTCACATAAGAACCTCATTACTACCTCTAGTCACTGGTCACGTAAGAACTTCATCACTACCTCTAGTCACTGGTCACATGAGAACTTCATCACTACCTCTAGTCACTGGTCACATGAGAACCTCATCACTACCTCTAGTCACTGGTCACATAAGAACTTCATCACTACCTCTAGTCACTGGTCACATAAGAACCTCATTACTACCTCTAGTCACTGGTCACATAAGAACTTCATCACTACCTCTAGTCACTGGTCACATAAGAACCTCATCACTACCTCTAGTCACTGGTCACATAAGAACCACATCACTACCTCTAGTCACTGGTCACATGAGAACCTCATCACTACCTCTAGTCACTGGTCACATGAGAACCTCATCACTACCTCTAGTTACTGGTCACGTATGAACCCCATCACTACCTCTAGTCACTGGTCACATGAGAACCCCATCACTACCTCTAGTTACTGGTCACGTATGAACCCCATCACTACCTCTAGTCACTGATCACATGAGAACCCCATCACTTCCTCTAGTCACTGGTCACATGAGAACCCCATCACTACCTCTAGTCACTGGTCACGTAAGAACTTCATCACTACCTCTAGTCACTGGTCACATGAGAACCTCATCACTACCTCTAGTCACTGGTCACATAAGAACTTCATCACTACCTCTAGTCACTGGTCACATAAGAACATCATTACTACCTCTAGTCACTGGTCACATAAGAACTTCATCACTACCTTTAGTCACTGGTTACATGAGAACCCGATCTACCTCTAGTCACTGGTCATATAAGAACTTCATCACTACCTCTAGTCAAACCTAGACCAATGCTATTTCATGACAGAAGGCCTTGAGCTAGGGATTAATGGGAAGCACAGAAAAAAAAAAAAAAAACAGATGAAAAATTCCCAGAGTGGAGGTTGAACACACACACACACACTTAAACTTACACCCACCCCCTTCTTTTACAGTGTGGGCATAAAAACCATCAGTTAAAACCACTACATGTGTAGCAGACCCTATAATGATATTCATACCACACTCAGTCTCAGCATTTCTTGGCATTTGGGTGAAGTCTAGTATCAATAGGGCATGGAGATAAAGCCCTCCATATTGGGTGTACCAGTCATGTGACTACAGACACAATATACTAGCATGACTATTCAACCACAAGGAGGAGTTACCTGCAGTGAAAATTACAACTTTATACATTTCAATATTTTAATGAGACATCCCATGAGACATTTCTATAGTCCCACGGGACAACTGACGCTGTGACTGAACAACACTCACTACTCATGCAAACACACAAACTGTCTTCATATTGAGTGGTCACATATTCACACACATACATACAACTACACTCTGTGCCCCTGTCATCCCATTCACTAATTACCTTCGCATTCCAGTATCTTCAGCTCCTGTGGAGAGACTCTTCAGTGTTGCTGGAATATTGGCCACATGTGAAGGATGCTGTATAAGTCATAAGTTGCTGGAAGAACTCATCTCTATTAAATATAACCAGTTCATATTAAAAATTAAAACAAATACTTTTACAATGAACTACACCTTACCGACATATAATCAAAATAAAACTAGTCAACAACAACAAACATATCTTTATATATAAATTCTTATTTCTATCGTGGACACTGCTGTGAATGTATCGTGCATACACAAACATATATTTAAAGAAACATATACACACATACATACAGTACAACCATCCGCCCACACATGCACACACATACATACACACACCATAGTACTGCACACTGTCTCTATTCGTTTTACTTGTTTTGTTGCAAGAGTTGCTCCTCCTCACATTATTGCAGTCTGCACCTAGTGGCTCCGCCCTCCTCTCTGTTGGTCCCACCCCTTTGCTGGTAGCCATATTAGGTGGCATTATGGTAGGATAGGTAATTTCTGCACACACACACATACAAACACACACACATACACACACATGCAAACACACACACACAAAGACACGCATACAAACACACATACAAACACACACAGGCCAACCATCTCACATGCACACACAAATAAAATAAATAATTTAACCACAGTGAAATTTAGAATTTAAAAATTTCTATAATTTGATGGTACACCTCATGAAACTTTTCTCTTATCCAATAGAGGGCAACTGACGGCGTTACTAAACAACACTCGGTGTAACACAACACATTTATACAGTGTGTCCATACATACACACATATGCACACTCTGAAAAATCATCTTTTACACCCATCCACCCACACTCTCTCTATTCTACACTCTCAACTCCAGTGTATACCTCATACCTACACTCATCACACACATACAAACTTTACACATACTAAACTGTGTGCATGCAAAGAAAGTCTCTGATATTAATCCTTTCAATACAAACTTCAAGTTAGGTAAATAGAACCTTCATACAAACTTCAAGGAGAGCTCAGCTCCTCCCCTCTCACCTGCTCCATCCTGGCTTCCTGCTGGTCCTCGTGTGTGGCCATGTAGTCCGTGAGCTCGCTCACCAGAGCCAACACCTCCCCAGACGTACGGATGTCGGCACACTGCTGGTATTTCTTGTCTAGTAAAACCATCGTGTTCAGACACCACCGACTAGCCTGGGGGAAGAGAAGGTGGCAACAACAACATGTATAAACAATGAATAAAAATGAAATTAATACCTGCAGAGAATGATAACATGAATATAAATAACTATTGCTACTGCATTTTGCAATACGTCAAAAGCTACTACATGGCGGGGTACTTGCTAGTTCATAATAACTAGTCACACTCATCTGGAATACGTGCCACACTCATCTATCACACTCTTTTCTACTCACACAATCACACTCTTTTCTACCCACACAAACACACTCTTTTCTACTTGCACACACACACAAACACACTCTTTTTTCTACACACCTGTCCTGTCCTGTCCTGTCATATTGCTGCCGTTTCACGGTCACGCAAGCCCTAATGGGCAACAAGTCAAAGAATTTCTGAGTCTGATCTACCCTCCTGGAGGTTTACACGAATGAACTGCCAGTCCTCCTCTACTAAGATCTATTTTCCTTTCATCCACAACATCTACTCGCTCATCGTCATTCTGCCGCCTTGCTGTCTCAATAGGTCCATCCACATCCAACAAGGTTCTAACATTCCAAGAGGCCAAAAACCAGACTCCAGATTTTCCTTGACCTGTTCTATGTGCACCTTGAGATATGTCATCCTGAGAGGGGTGCAAAACCTCTGCAGGAGAGCTATCACGGCAAGACTTGAGTGGTGCCATCTGTCGACACCCTGTACTCATTATCCCGTTCATTCCGAGAGAGCACTAGTAAGCTTTAGCCAGCATACACTGGGTATGCTGTTTCCCGGGGTCACCACGAGGAGGCGCTGACTTATTAGTTCAAGAACCGACCCCTTTCTACACATACACACACAAACACACTCTTTTTTCTACTCACACGCACACACAAACACACACTTTTTCTACTCACAAACACGCTCTTTTCTACATGCACACACACAAAACACTCTTTTTTCTGCACACGCATACACAAACACACTATTTTTCTGCACACACACACACAAACTATTTTTCTACTCACGCATACACAAACACATGCTTTTTCTACTCATATGCACACACATACACACTCTTTTTTCTATTCACACGCACACACAAACACACTCTTTTTTCTACTCACACGCACACACAAACACACTCTTTTTTCTACTCACACGCACACACAAACACACTCTTTTTCTACTCACACGCAAACACACTCTTTTTTCTACTCACACGCAAACACACTCTTTTTTCTACTCACATGCACACACAAACACACTCTTTTCTACTCACACGCAAACACACTCTTTTTTCTACTCACACACACAAACACACTCTTTTTTCTACTCACACGCACACACAAACACACTCTTTTTCTACTCACACACAACACACTCTTTTCTACTCACACGCACACACAAACACACTCTTTTTCTACTCACACGCAAACACACTCTTTTTTCTACTCACACGCAAACACACTCTTTTTTCTACTCACATGCACACACAAACACACTCTTTTTCTACTCACACGCAAACACACTCTTTTTTCTACTCACACGCGCACACAAACACACTCTTTTTTCTACTCACACGCACACACAAACACACTCTTTTTCTACTCACACGCACACACAAACACACTCTTTTCTACTCACACGCACACACAAACACACTCTTTTTTATACTCACACGCACACACATGTCACAATGTACATAGCAATCAACACAAACTAAAACTGAATCAATGAAGCACCAAAGGTGCGAACCCTCAGTGCTATTAAACACCACCTAGCTATTACAATATAATCTCCTTCCAAATGAACAAGCAATCTGTTAGCTATATTAATGAGTCATCAATATAGCTCGAGCAATGAAAATGGTACATGGAAATGCTGTCTTCATAAGGGAAGAAGCTAAACTAGCCAGAAATACTCACCGATATACATCTTCACTTCTTTCAACTCCGTTAACTTCCCTGAGCATAAAGCCAAATACACCACTGGCTGCAAGAAATTATTTTCTCACGTGATTACGACAGGACGCTAGGGGGCGTTGCCCATAAAAGCTGGTACCTTATGCAAAGTTGAAAGCTTCGCGTTTTCTCAACAATTAACCCAAAATTAAAAAAAGTAGCACAATGAAAGGTTTTAAATCTTCGTCCTGAGTAAGTTCTTACCAAGCGCAGTACAGTAGCTTTAGCTCCTCCCTTTTTCAGCCGCTTGCAATTTTGAATGTGCGTGCAGTCTTTATTCTGTTCCGGTTAATGGATGATTGGAATAATGGATGTCCAGATAATTGATGTTCCACTGCACATGTATATTTAACACACAAACATACACACTTTTGTCAGGTTATTGCAACGAGCTAGCCTAGTGTCAGAAATAGCACTCCAGTATTAGTGATGCATGCATTATCATCTAGCCATATAGACCCATTGGAACTAATACTTCTCTACTACCAACACACACTGGAGAACACTTACCACACCATCACTTCAGCGGTGAGAGCTGGTTAGTCTCGCGCGGCCGACCACTGGTCAAGTGCGCTTATCTATGATAGCGATTGAGGTCAAAGGTGAAGGTCAGCCGCCTTTTCTGCACAAGAAGGTCGTTATATTCGGTCGACGTTATGCTACAGTCCCACAGTTCTTATCAAAAAACTCATTTTATTGGTTAATCAAATCATGTGACCAATTATAGCGCCGCGCAAGGGCTAGGGCTAGGGGACCAATCAGAAGAATTCTTTGATAAGAACTGCGGGATGGCTCACGTTATGTGCAGAATGGCTGACCCTCACCTTTGACTTAGAGCGTGGTCGATCAAATGAACTTTGAACCTTAAGCACGCGCGCATGCGCATATGGCTGACCATTGCTGCGGGGCTGACCATTGCTGTGGAGGGGTGTAGTCACCAGCTAGGAAGTGGTCAGGTTGGATTTTGCTGACTCAGATTATGTCATTCATCATAATTAATACCAAGTAAAGTGCAATAAATGATTGTAATAGTAGCATATTAACAATCAAATATGATAAATTATATGTATCTGAATGTTATGTTGCATGATTGAATGAATGTATTAGAATGTAACACTACAATAGTCTAAATAGCTAGCTAACTGAACTTTGCAAAATTATTCCTTCTACTTTCATTCTTTGAAATATACTCATTGACTATTACTTTTAAATCTAGTTTATCTGCCATATCCTGGTGATAATGTAAAACCATTAGGTGATTTAACCTAGATTGAGACATTGTGCTTCTCAGATATGATTTTACCCTCCGCAGAGCACTGAACGATCTTTCAGAGGTAGCATTGGTAGCAGGAAGAACAAGTAACAATTTGAACAATTTAGATACTTCTGGAATTAGCACTCTTTGAGCACTAGTTAATGATAACAGTGAAGACTTGATGCTATTTACTGATGGAGTAGTTCCTTCTGACGTGGATTGAAACAATTCTCTCAAAGTGGTCAACTCCGAAATCAGATTTCTTTTGTTGAAGTCATCATTAAAGTATTCACACACTTTATCTATTTCTTCATTGTTAGGCTCTCCAGTGCATGCTTTGAATAAAAGCTGTTCAATATTCGAAAAAATTTTGAAGCCCTTCTGGTCAAATCTTTGCTGAATACTATTTACAGCTAAATCTAAACTCTCAAAAAAAATCCTTCTATACTTACTTTTAGCTGATACTGGATGTTCAGCCTGAGCACTTCCATGATCAAATCTTTTGGGTACCTTGCGCTTCCTGTCTAACTGCGGCTCAGCAACATCTAATTCCTGACGTTTAATATCAATTTTCTTCCAGAATAACTCAAAGTATTCATCTGTTTTCAAAAGACTGTAATGTTTTTACTGTCAGCATAGCTACAGCATAACCCTCCACAGTAGAAAAGTGAGTCTGTTGTAGAGTTTGACTGAGCTTGTCAGTATGTCGAAAAATCATTTCTGAAAGGACAATACTGAAAAAAAACTTGAAAGTCTTCATTTGACTTTCAACTCCTCTTATTCTAGCCTTTATTTCAGAGTTAGTTCCTGCACCATAAGCTCTCTCCCACAATTCTTGAACGTTTTCATAATTGTCTATAATACTGGCAAGACTTTCTGCACGAACTGTCCATCTTGTAGGACAAAGAGTACGTATTCCAGAACTTTCACTACCACATTCATTCTTGTACTCTTTCAACATTACTCAATGCATCAATCGATAGCATGTAATGAAAACCCAAAAATTCCTCTGAAACTTCAAACTTATCACTAACCCATCGCATAACTATAGTGAGCTGTTCTTTGTTTGACTATCAGTAGTCTCATCTACCATGAGTGTGATAAAGGGTGAGGAACGAACTAGCTCCAATATATCTCTTAACACTTTGTTTGCCATCAGTTGTAGCATTTCATTTTGATTTTCAAGTGAAACATGCTTATGAGAACTTTTTTCTAGCCATTTCAGCATTTTAGGTTTGTCTTGAGCTCTCAACTTCAGAAGTTGCACCAGATTGCTTGATTCATCACTATTTTGCCCACGCAAAGCCAAACCTTGTCTTGCCAAAAACCATACACTGGATAATATTAAGTGTAACATCACCGTTGCTTCTTCCCTCGCTTTTTTATGTTCTAAAATAAGCATTTCATCCAAGCTCTTACTAGTGCTTGGAAGTGTTACTACAGCTTCAATAGCTTCTGTATGGCATTTGGACTGGGCATGCTTTATAAATGCAATTGTAGCATCTTTCCAGTTAGTATAACCCTTACTAACCTATAAATACAGTTTTATGAATAGAGCAATAATAATTATTATAATAATAATAATAAACCTAATAACTATAGTTATTACCATACTAATAGTACTGCTTGTAGGAATAATAATAAACCTACTAACTATAGGTATTAGAGTATTAATAATAATACTAATATTAATAATACTAATACTAATGCTAATAATACTAATTAATAATAATCTAACTAACTATATATAGCTATGTCACTTACAAATGAATCTGCAGCATTATTACTGGTTAGAAAAAGATTCTTCCTTGCAGCAGTCACACAAGGGTGGCAAAACATTGCATCAATACCTTCGTCGTAGTGAAGAAAGGGCCATGCTGAAAACCAGCGACTCTGTGCGGAGCATTGCACTGGCTTAGCCTTTCCGAATAATCTCTTCGGAAACTTAAAGTCCAAAGGTTGATGTGGCTTCTCAGGGAGAGTAGGAATAGAACACTTGGATGGCTTTTCGGCCATATCGATCAATCGCACTAATCCTCAACTGACAAGTCTACCGGAATTTAGCATCGGTAATGGTCGTCATATTTTCGGTAAAGATTGTTTTATGTTTAGAAAAGTGGTCCGGTTGTTTCCGGACCAACCGGACCGGTGACTACGCCCCTGGGCCCGGGCTGACCATTTCTGCGTTGACAGACCCACCTCAGTCATGCTGAAGTACATGATCACTTGGAAAAATAGCTGTGGGTACACATCAATATTTTGCAACTGTAGTTTTGTAATTATAATACTTGTTCACACAACAATCAAAGGGTGTGGCTTCAATTTTGGATGTGACTGCTTATTCTAAAAGTTGAAGCAAATGTTATACTGTGTGACCCATATTCTTAAGTCGACAGACCACAACTCCATAAAGTTCATGGAGCAATCTACATGTGTGTGTATCTAGAGTATCTAGTAGTGACAGTGAGAGCAGCATACAAGTACTTTTCCTGGGTCCATGCATCTCACTCGCCTCCTCCTCCCTTCCCTCTCTCTCCCCCCCTCCCCTATTTATAGAATGTTTCTCCAATTTGTTAGAGTAAATTGTAGCATTGTATTATACAACTTCAGTACGATCAACGTAACGACTCAAGGCAGCGCTAAAAGAGGTCACTAACTGAAGAAACCTTGAGTACTATGTTAGTTAGTCAACTTTATTCTGAAAATGCAGTCTGTTTGTAAGCTAGTATAACATTCCCAATGCCATTAACAAAATACTAATGAACTATTCCATAAAATAAAATACTGTAAACTTCCAGTATGAAGAAGTTTTTAAAGAGTTGGATTATGACAGTGTCAGTGATAGGTTTAGTTGTCTTCAATACTCCAGTAGATTTTCCTTCAAACAAGGATTGAATCGTCGTCACTGGAAACGTATCCACGGCAATTCCTTGGACACTCTTGCATCTCAAACCCGTAACAAAGAAGGGAAAGTAATCACGTTACCAAAGGTCCATTGCTCCTTTCAGGAACACAATGCTGTTTTCACTACAGTACAGTACAGCACTTGATGTTACACTGCTCATCTCTACTCAATAAAGGTCTTACTAATAACCATTAAATAGGAATGCTTAATTAGAAAACTAAAATATACATTATGAATAGTAAGAACATAAAAAAACAAGAAAAGTACCTCTTACTAAGATGAATGAAAGAGACCACAATGGCACTTTATATACTGTACACATATGTATGTGCAAGTGTATACAATATATAAGTTTGTACATGAGGAAACCAGGTGTGACGAGCCCCACAACAAAAACTTTAATTTGTACAGACATAGCAGCATAAGCTCTACAATTTACTCATGGGCTGATACAATAATTTGTAATAATCGAAACTATCATTTCTCAATGATTTTACATGTCAGTTGTTCATGCCACAGTTGTTCATGCCACAGTTGTTCATGCCACAGTTGTTCATGCCACAGTTGTTCATGCCACAGTTGTTCATGCCACAGTTGTTCATGCCACAGTTGTTCATGCCACAGTTGTTCATGCCACAGTTGTTCATGCCACAGTTGTTCATGCCACAGTTGTTCACAGTTGTTCATACCACAGTTGTTCACAGTTGTTCATGTCACAGTTGTTCATGTCACAGTTGCATGTCACAGTTGTTCATGTCACAGTTGTTGTGTTATGCCACAGTTGTTCATGTCACAGTTGTTCATGCCACAGTTGTTCATGTCACAGTTGTTCATGCCACAGTTGTTCATGTCACAGTTGTTCATGTCACAGTTGTTCATGTCACAGTTGTTCATGCCACAGTTGTTCATGTCACAGTTGTTCATGCCACAGTTGTTCATGTCACAGTTGTTCATGCCACAGTTGTTCACGTCACAGTTGTTCATGCCACAGTTGTTCATGTCACAGTTGTCTCATCATGTCACAGTTGTTCATGCCACAGTTGTTCATGTCACAGTTGTTCATGTCACAGTTGTTCATGTCACAGTTGTTCATGCCACAGTTGTTCATGTCACAGTTGTTCATGTCACAGTTGTTCATGTCACAGTTGTTCATGTCACAGTTGTTCATGCCACAGTTGTTCATGTCACAGTTGTTCATGTCACAGTTGTTCATGTCACAGTTGTTCATGCCACAGTTGTTCACAGTTGTTCATGTCACAGTTGTTCATGCCACAGTTGTTCATGTCACAGTTGTTCATGTCACAGTTGTTCATGTCACAGTTGTTCATGCCACAGTTGTTCATGTCTCAGTTGTTCATGTCACAGTTGTTCATGCCACAGTTGTTCATGTCTCAGTTGTTCATGTCACAGTTGTTCATGCCACAGTTGTTCATGCCACAGTTGTTCATGCCACAGTTGTTCATGTCACAGTTGTTCATGTCTCAGTTGTTCACGTCACAGTTGTTCACGTCACAGTTGTTCATGCCACAGTTGTTCATGCCACAGTTGTTCATGCCACAGTTGTTCATGCCACAGTTGTTCATGTCACAGTTGTTCATGCCACAGTTGTTCATGCCACAGTTGTTCATGTCACAGTTGTTCATGTCACAGTTGTTCATGTCACAGTTGTTCATGCCAGTTGTTCATGCCACAGTTGTTCATGTCACAGTTGTTCATGCCAGTTGTTCATGCCAGTTGTTCATGTCACAGTTGTTCATGTCACAGTTGTTCATGCCACAGTTGTTCATGTCACAGTTGTTCATGTCACAGTTGTTCATGCTACAGTTGTTCATGCCACAGTTGTTCATGCCACAGCTGTTCATGTCACAGCTGTTCATGCTACAGTTGTTCATGTCACAGTTGTTCATGCTACAGTTGTTCATGCCACAGTTGTTCATGTCACAGTTGTTCATGTCACAGTTGTTCATGCCACAGTTGTTCATGCCACAGTTGTTCATGTCACAGTTGTTCATGTCACAGTTGTTCATGCCACAGTTGTTCATGCCACAGTTGTTCATGCCACAGTTGTTCATGCCACAGTTGTTCATGCCACAGTTTTTCATGTCACAGTTGTTCATGCCACAGTTGTTCATGTCACAGTTGTTCATGTAAGTACATGTGATAGAGAGAGTACTTATGATTGCAACATTGTGCTCGCATCTATCAGGGGAATCCTGTACAACATGGCATCAAATTTTTGGATCGCTTCACTAAACTTTGCTCTAATTACAGAAATGGGGTGTTGCTTGCCAGTCGGAAAGCAACACCCTACTTTTGTTACAAACAATGCAAAAGTAGTAAATTTAAGAGCAATGATTTGGTATGGGTGGGCTCTAAGGGCAAGTGTTTTTTTTGTTTTTTTGTGGTTTGCAGGTGTTCATGCGAGAAATCACATTTTTAAGTTGTGTCAGAATATTATGCCCCCCACTTCCTATGCCACTCAAACCATATCTTTGACAAGATATGCCTGATATATAGACTCACTGACAAACTTCAGTTCCTTCCCTTACTCTAAACTTGGGGCTAAAGAAGCCTGTAGCAGAGAGAAGAAATGCACTGCCAGTATCATAATTATTGGGAGTTCTTAAAACCAAACTTTGTGGGACTATGGGGGGAGAGGGTTATTTGAATAGATGAATCAGGTAAACACATAATGCAAAACTATAACAGAGGCATTTGGAAAAGCTGAGCAGAGGATAAAGGGTAGGAGCAGGTGGTACCATTACTTAACATCTCCTTTTCCTCACTCAATTACGCAGATGCCCATTGATTGGGTCAACTGAAAAACAACATCAACAACAACAACTAACAAACAAATAACTTCATCAAGTGATACTATTATGGGTAGTTAATAGTGTTAGTAGAGATGTGCCAATTGTTGAGAAATAATCACAATAATTCAACCCTTTCACAAGCAATAGTGCCTCACATAGCTCTGTGTTCAGTCAGCTTTTAGTAACCATACCAAAAAAGCAAATTGTAGTTAAAGAGTGATCCAATATAAAGTTACTTTTTTTTTCAGTAAGAGCAATCAATGACAGTGTTCTAGGTGATAAATATAAACAAAAAACGTAACATCAACGATGCACGACGGTACATGAAAATAAGAACAAATGAGCATGCGTGAATACTAATGATGAAATAAAGTGTAAAGTTATAGTTGTTCTGGCAGTCAGAGAAAACATGAAAGTATGAGAAAACAAGAAGCTGTTGGCTTCACATAGGGTACTAACTGTTGTGGAAAAGGTCCCCCTATCGTCATGTCGTAATCAGGTGAGCAAATAATTTCTTGCAGTGTGAGATAGTTTTGCTTGAGAGCAAAATAGAGATAGATTGTAAAAGATTCTACTAAACTTTTCTAAGCAGTACAAAACATCATAACAATCTTTACATAAATATTTAGAAGAATACTACATATGTTGCACTTGTAATACGTAACTAAACTATTTGTCGCTCAATATAATACATGTACATTACATGTTATTTCACTTAAATGGGCAATGTGCTACAGGAAGATTGGCCTTGCTGATGTAGATACAAGCATGAATATTGAAAGACATATTTGCAGTAACATTTTTAACACATGGTGGAATTCTAATATTAAATTAATTTGCTTCCATCAGCTCAAGATTAATGAATGGCAAAGCAAACAAAATAGTTGATGGTCTCTTTCATATTTGGATGCACACATACTTCCACTAACTAACAAAAGAACTGATGTGGAAGAAAGTGGGTAGAGAGAAAGGGAGACATCAACATGGGATAGTCTAGTATCGCCAGACCCTTTACCTACCGCTACATGGGAAAAGGGTCTGGTAGACTGACATAGAACAGTTTGTTAACTACAATTCACCTTATTGGTATGGTTACCTGGTGTCATCCTCCTAAACTACACATTGGCTGTTTGAGCTGATGTGATCCCGTGGTCATGTGTGTGCATGCTCCTTGCATGAGGCAGCGCGGTATGACCATGGACCCACCCCCCTGTGTGGCCTTGGGGGTGAGAGACTCAGCAGGTCAGTGGCAACTAGCGTTAATTGCCCTGCATTGCCGGAGTCCCCCCAAAGGGCTGCAGGAGGCAGCCTATACCCCCAAGGCTATAAGTGATAGGTTAGGAAAAGGGGTTGACAGCTCTCTTACCAATGGTAGTAGGCTGTATACCTGCGAAAGTAGTACAGACAAGCATACACAGTGAGAACTGAGTTATGACAAGAGTAATGCTGAACGACCCTTGACCCCCAATTCTCCCTCTCACTGGCTTTGTGATGTGGCCATACAGTGAATACGTATTGGTTCCTTGGAGAAGGTGGTGGTGCCACTGACCTTGGAGCTGTGATCAGCACCTGGTACCTGGATGACTCCAGCCACCATGTCTGTCTCAGGTAACCCGAATGGGCACAACTTCAGTAATAGTCTAGTTGCTTATGCCCAATTTTTGGTCAACTTGTGACAGAGTGGTCCAAGGCACCAAACTTTGTACAGTCACTCTTTAGCATATATAGAATAATTTCAGAAGGGGTGCCACGAAAAATTTGCCTTCTAGCTCGCACTGCGGGAAAAATTTTTGGTATTGAAAAAATGCAAAAAAATAAATAAAAATATTTTAACAGCTCAAATCCGCTAAAATAGCATTATTATAATATGTTAAGATATCCAGAGTTATATTTTGCACTGACAAAAATAGAAGCACGGGCATTTCCATTTAGAACACTCCTCAAGGCATGTGGTTCCTTTTAATCACAGCTGCTGAGAGTAGAACAAACAGATTCCTGGCTAACTAGCTACTCTCATTGTGCCCTCTACATGCAAAAATGGAGAATGAGGGGATAAACTGGAGTATGTGCATTATCTGTGGTACTGGTGGTGGTGACTTGAGATGCCCTGCTGATAGCCATCAAAACAATGGGATTGATGTGTACAAGAATTTTCTTCAAGTAGCTGAAGAGTTCCGTGAACTGGAGGCATTACCTGTCAAAGTTGATTTTGAAGGTGAGATGGCAGATACATTTTTACATAATAAAGCTAAATGACACAAGTCATGTCGTCTTAAGTTTGCTCCATCAAAATTGGCCAGAGTTCGGGAACAAATAGGGAAAAAACGTGAGAATCCCTTTCCTGCTGCTGATCAGAGGAAGTCGAAACGTAGAGCTAATGGTATTCCAGATAAAGAAGCATGTATATTTTGCTCCCAAATAACTGGTAAATTGCATCATTGTTCAACCATGGGACTGGATGGTGAACTTCAGAAAATGGCAATGGACTTACAAGACACACTGTTGCTAGCAAGAATTTCAGGTGGCGATTTAGTAGCTCTTGAGGCTAAGTACCATTACAATTGTCTTTCATCCTATAAAAGCCAATATAGAAGCTTAGTTCGGTCTAAAGCATCTTTTGAAGATAGCAAGATTGAAGAGAAACTTATTCTGGCAAGAGCATTTGCTGAGCTTGTATGCTACGTTGAAAGCAACATAGAGAATGGTGACTTCATCTTTAAAATGTCCCAGTTGCATGACCTATTTGAAAATCGTCTTATTAGTCTGGGTGTAGAAAAAAGCATCAACCCAACTAGGCTAAAGAGGCAGCTTCTAGAACACTTCAGTGGGGGGTGTCAAGAACAGCAAGATGGGAATAAGGTTTTGCTTGTTTTTAATGAAGGCTTTAAAAAATTGCTCAAAGAGTCCATGATTTCTCGTGATCTTGAATCAGAAGCCATTGCAATGACCAAGTTGGTAAAAGTCATAAGGCATGAGATTTTCAACTGGCGAAATTCCTTCACCTTTTCTGGTAGTTTTCCACCCAACTGCCAGCTTCATTCTGTCCCTACTGTTCTGAAAACACTTATCTCAATGATGCTTAATGGACCTAATGTGCAACATCAAGGTAATGTTGATTCCCAGGCCTGTCTTACATTGTCACAGCTTCTTTATTTCAATGTCAAATCTGGAAAAGCAACTGCAGATAAAAGCGGGCACTTGAGAGACCGAGAGCCTCCTCTTCCTCTGTACATAGGGTTAAGCATTCATACGCAAACTAGAAGCAAGAAAATTATAAATAGTCTATATAGACATGGTATTAGTGTCAATTACAATCGTATGATTGAGCTTGAAAATTTATTAGCAACTGCAATTTGTGAACAGTTTGAAGAAGAAGGTGTAGTTTGTCCAGCCCACTTACGAAAAGGTCTCTTCACCGTAGGAGCGCTAGATAACATAGACCATAATCTTTCATCTACAACAAGCCAGGGTTCTTTTCATGGAACTGGCATCAGTATTTTCCAATTCCCAACTGTTAATAATAGTGGTAGTTGCAGGGATCCCGTTGTCATCCAGCCGAACCGCAATTCTACTGGGTTTTCTCTGCCTGAAAATTACACTAATATTTCTGCTGTAACTAGCAAAACCAATGAACTCACTCTCCCTGATGTAATGCTCACTAATGTTCAAGGTCATCTGAAGAGAGCTAAAAGTGTAGAAGATAAGTGGATTGAGCATTCCCTAAATTTACTCACAAAAGAAAAGCTTGAAAAGGTGACTTTCTTTCTTGGGCTGCATTCCATGCATCAGCACAACCTGATCCTACTAACCCTGCTGCTGTGATTGGTCTTTTACCACTCTTCTCTGACAAAGCTGCTACTATTGCCATGGTTAAACATGGTATGGACATCCAGAGGAAGATTACCAGCTATCTTAATCCCAGTCAGATTCCAGTGATGGCATTTGACCAACAACTATTTGCGCTAGCGAAGTATGTTCAATGGTCATGGCCACAGACCATTGGTGAAAAATCTTTCGTGGTAATGTTTGGGGGCTTACATATCGAAATGGCTATCTGGGACACCATCGGGGACTTTCTGGATTCCTCTGGTTGGACATCAGCTTTGTGTGAAGCTGGGATAGCCACTTCAGGAACAGCTGATTCCTTCTTGAAAGCCGCCCATCTCACTAAAACCAGGCGAAGTCATCAAATCACTGCATTAGTACTTGCAAAACTGAGACAACAAGCTTGGGAGAATGCAGAAGCCATGGATGGTGATTTTGAAGGGTGGAGACGTGAAATGAAGAACAGTAGTCCAACCTTCCAGTTCTGGGAAATTGTTCTTGAATTTGAAATCATTGCTCTTATATTTATCCGTGCACATCGCAGCAACGATTTTAATTTATTCGTAGAGTCCTTGGAAGCTCTGGTACCTTGGTTCTTTGCCTTAGACCATCCAAATTATGCTCGCTGGATTCCAATCCATATTCGCGACATGAAATCACTTCCAGAAGCTGTGAAGGAAGACTTTCGAAAATTTTGGGTACTTTCAAAGACCTGCAACAAATTCTCATGCATGCCTATTGATCAGGCTCATGAACAGAATAACGAGCTAGTGAAAGGAACAGGTGGTGCAGTTGGTCTCACTGAAAATCCAGTTGCCTTCAGAAGGTGGATGGTGGCTGAACCAGAACAAGCAAGACTTTTGACTGAGTTTGAAACCCAATTCCAAGAGGTAGAGGATTCAAAAGGCTTACACCATGAACAAGGCATTTCTTCCCAAGAACTCTTCAAGAAACATGCTACCAACCTTTTCGAAGCAATGAGCAGTATGGGAAATCCTTTCGAAGATGATTGTCCTGAATTGTTGGCAATGGATTCCCGAAATTGTGCTACTGAAGCTGTAGTTGCTACAGTTCGGGGAATTAAAACTCTGGGTCTTACTCAGTATCAGGCGTATGTTGCTGATGTAATAGTTGCAAAGACTACCTCTCTTCATGCACCGATCAAGAGGAACTCTTTGCCATTATTCAAGCGGCAATCACCTAAGGTTCCAACCAAAAGTAAGCAACAAGCATCTAGCCTGAAGAGAGCTGAGTGATTGCAACCTTTTTAGTCACCTGTATATTGCTAGCCAATATCGTGATGGTGACTTAGACGACTTCTTCTCACATGAAAATCATCCCTGGCCCCCTTCTCTGTCTGACCATGGGAGGCTTCGTCTTCCAAACAAGAAGGCAGACTTGCTAAGCCACTTGGATCCTGCAGATCTTCCTTCCAGCTTTCATGCTAAAGTGTTTGATGGTGCTGCTATTGTCCATGCACTCCCAACAAAGGAAGCTGTTACATTCAATGAGTACAGTGACAAAATATTTTTGCCATGGACAAAGCTGCAACTACAGGACAGTGACAGAATTGACATTGTTTGGGATAGATAAGTCCAAAACAGCCTCAAACAGTCCACCAGGGAAAAGAGAGGGAGAGGGGTAAGAAGGAAAGTGAAAGGTCAGACCAAGCTACCTAAGAATTTTCCGGATTTTTTACGTGACCCTAACAACAAAACAGAACTGTTCGGATTGCTCACTGACAAGGTCGCTGGATGTGATTACCCTCCTGAAATGACAGTGTATATCACTTCAGGTCAGTGCAATATTTAGCTATTATGTTATACTACAAAGTAATTATAAATTATAATAATAATACAGGTGAATCCGTTGTAAGCAGAGGATGTGCTAATGCATCATTGTCCACGTGTGATCATGAGGAGGCAGACACAAGGATTTGTGTTCATGTGCAGGATGCTTTACGAAGTGGAGCTCGTCGAGTCCTAGTCCGCACCGTAGACACAGATGTCATAGTTGTCCTTGCAGGCATTTACTTCACCCTCAAGGATATGTACCAAGATGCAGATATTTGGGTGGGTTTTGGTACTGGTAAACACTACAAGTGTTACAGCATAAACAGCATCTGCCAAAATTTCGGAAAACAACGATCAAGGGCCCTGCCCTTCTTCCATGCTTTTACTGGGTCTGACACCACGTCACAGTTTCTTGGAAAAGGAAAGAAAACAGCTTGGGAAGCCTGGAAGTCTTTTCCTGAAGTGACCGAAGCATTTCTTTGTGCAGCTGACAGACCATTTCAGCCATTATTGTTGCAGCTGAACTCCCCTACTACTGAGAAGTTAGAAAGGTACGTATGTGTTCTATATGACAAGACGACATCCATTTGCTCTGTTAATGATCTACGGCGTGATCTTTTTTGCAAAAAATCTAGGACAATGGAAAATATTCCTCCCACTCAGGTAACTGGCAATTCATAGCATTATACGTAGCCATTTACATGTTGTTGTCATTATGCAGGCAGCTCTCCTACAGCATTCAAACAGGGCTCTCTATCAGGCTAGTATTTGGACCACCAGTCTGCAGGAAATGCAACATGTCCCACTTCCTGAAGAGTTTGGCTGGGTGAGCAATGACAGCTCATGGAAGCCAGTTTGGACAACTCTTCCTGAGGTGGCGAAGTCAAGCCAAGAACTTGTTAAGTGCGGTTGCAAAGCTTTGCCTCTCTGTTCCAGAAGGTGCAAATGTCAAGCAGCAGGCCTTTCTTGTACGGCTCTTTGCCAGTGTGGTGGAAATTGCGACTCTACATGACATTTTGTGACTCATTATATTTTGCATTGAAATGTTTGTGGCAATATTTGAAATCCCAAATAAAATATTTTTTTCGCGGTACCACATAAGAATTCGGCACTCTGTTTTTTGTACCCTTTGGCCAGTAATGGCGAAAATTTCGACTCAAATTATCAAAATAATTATATTTCGCATTCAAAATGTTCATGGTGGCATTTAAAAACTCTAAATATGTGGCCAAAATTTTTAATTTTTCGCGTGTACTGCATCCGAATTCAGCATTTGCTTTTTTGCATGCAGTGCGAGCTAGAAAACTTTTTTTTCGCGGCACCCCTTCTGAAATCACTATATGCATGCTAAAGAGTGTCTGTACAAAGTTTGGTGCTTTGGACCGCTCTGTCACGAAAAAAAGTTTAACAGACCAGACTATAAACCAGGACTGGTGAGTCCTGTATACTTTCACTGCATGAATACATAAGCAGTGAGCCTAAGAATACATAGGCAGTGAGCCTGAGAATACATAGGCAGTGAACCTGAGAATACATAAGCAGTGAGCCTGAGAATGCATAGGCAGTGAGCCTGAGAATGCATAAGCAGTGAGCCTAAGAATACATAAGCAATGAGCCTAAGAATACATAGGCAGTGAGCCTAAGAATACATAGGCAGTGAGCCTAAGAATACATAAGCAGTGAGCCTAAGAATACATAGGCAGTGAGCCTAAGAATACATAGGCAGTGAGCCTAAGAATACAAAGGCAGTGAGCCTGAGAATGCATAGGCAGTGAGCCTGAGAATACATAGGCAGTGAGCCTAAGAATACAAAGGCAGTGAGCCTGAGAATGCATAGACAGTGAGCCTGAGAATACATAATAAGCAGTGAGCCTGAGAATGCATAGGCAGTGAACCTGAGAATACATAGGCAGTGAACCTGAGAATACATAGGCAGTGAGCCTAAGAATACATAGGCAGTGAGCCTGAGAATACCTAGGCAGTGAGCCTAAGAATACAAAGGCAGTGAACCTGAGGCTAGATAGACAGCAAGCCTGAGAATACATAGGCAGTGAGCCTGAGACAAGATAGGCAGTAAGCCTATGAATAGATAGACAGTGAACGTGAGAATACATAGAAAGTGAGTCTGAGAATACCTAGGCAGTGAGCTTGAGAAAACATAGGCAGCAAGCCTGATAGTGCATGCAAAAATAGATAGGCCCTGGGCCTCAGTGCAAGATTAGATAGGCAGTGAGACCGAGAGTGCACGAATACATTGGTGAGCTAGAGAGCAAGAATGCCTTAACAGCATTGGGCATGAAAACAGATAGACAGTAACATGAGTGTGAGAATAGACAGGCAGTGAGCCTGATAGTGTGAGAATAGACAGGCAGTAAGCCTGATAGTGTGAGAATAGACAGGCAGTAAGCCTGATAATTTGAGAATAGACAGGCAGTAAGCCTGATAATTTGAGAATAGACAGGCAGTAAGCCTGATAGTGTGAGAATAGACAGGCAGCGAGCCTGAGTGAGAGTGAGAATAGACAGGCAGCGAGCCTGAGTGAGAGTGAGAATAGACAGGCAGCGAGCCTGATGGAGTGATAATAGACAGGCAGCGAGCCTGAGTGAGAGTGAGAATAGATAGGCAGCGAGCCTGAGTGAGAGTGAGAATAGATAGGCAGCGAGCCTGCGAGTGAGAGTAGACATGCAGTAAGCCTGATAGTGAGAGAATATGAGCCTGATAGTGTAAGACTAGACAGGCAGTGAGCCTGACAGTGAGAGAATAGACATCTGTGAGCCTGATAGTGCAAGAATACACAGGTAGTGAGCCTGAGAGTAAAAAAATAGAGACAGGCAGCGAGTGTGATAGTGTGAGAATAAGTCCAGTACCAATAGAGTGAAGGGCAGCGTGCCCTGCATAGACAGGCGGACCGTCACACCTCTACTTGGTGGAAATCTAACTATATGTACTAGAACCGCCTACCCATGCTCTATATAATGCCACATTGGCAATAGTGTAGTGTGGCTTATGAGTCCTAAGACACATCCAGCACTAGTTCATTCTCTAATCTCTCTCATCATGTAACCCCTATTTTCTCCACCTCCCGTCTCATGTAACACTCACATCAGCATAAATCTCAATTACAGCATGTACCTGACTGATTCAGGAGTTTCTATGCTTTAGAGAAAACTGATCACTTTGACAGAGCCAATCTTGGCAATGGTCTGGCCATTACTAAATACTGCAGATAGTTACTAATATGCAATGGACAATGATGATCATAAATTTTTGCATGAAGGTTAGAATAAGAAGAGTGGGAGCCGGCCATGCACCCCACACCTGTAACGAAGCCTATGCCTAACCATAACGAGGGTTGGCAGCATGCTCTCGTGATTTAGAGATTGAGACTGTGGGTAGAGTAACAGCATCAGAACTAGAGTCCAACTCTTAACCTAATTGCACTAGTTAAGCAAGGCAAATGGACCGGCAGCATGCCCATGTATTATCGAGCCATAGAACTCCTGTTTTCGGCTGATTGCATCTGTAATTCACCACTGATTGATGATTTAGATCCTATGTATATATCCAATCTGACCTACAGAAAGCTAATTACACGTATTTAGAGTACAGTATATCTCCAACCCCTTACTATTCATCCTTAGAGAGCTAATAATGCCGGGTGAATCAGCCATTCTGGCAAGGCAGTAACAGATAGCTGCTAGGCTTAGGCTACAAGCACTGAGAACAGTGGCTATCAGGACTAATATACTTGTGCCCGGGTGCCATTGCTCCACATGTGATACATCACATGTGACCACTTAGCTGCATGGTGCAGTATCTGCAGGTCCTCTGCCGACCTTTACCTGGGCTCGGGTGATGTGATGGTGGACTACATCTCCGTTAACTTTGCCCACTCATCATTAGTTAACTGTGGCTTAATTAGTGTGGGTAAAACCACTAAGATAATAGCAAATTTTTCTCGTTCTAACAGCCAATAATTATTTCAGCCAAGAATGACTGAATAACCACTAAGATATTTCATGGCACATGAATTATTCAACTCAGTCAGCCATATAGAAATACAACACACACAAAAGTTAGAGCAGTCTTACGTCACAGGATATAACACCTTATTATGTCATCTATTGTTTGTGGTCTTCCCAATTAGTGAGGGGAACTGAACAAACTACTTAATGTCAGCCTACCTCCCGCATAGTAGTAGGTAAAGGGTCTAGTAAAGCGAGATTAAATATGACGTGATCAAAATAGATCCAAAAGCCTTTCAGAAATAAATAACGTGCTTATAAACTACAAGCCAGAGACACAGATGGATAAAATTTGAAAAATTGTTCAGACGCAATAATGATACTTATATTGGGTAAGCGAGCAAAACAAGGAGTGAATGAATAACGGAAAATCAGGTATGCATTATATAATACTTACATATTTAGTACATATTTCTATTTATTTATTTCACCGATCAACCAGAGTGTGTGGAATGAAATAACCAGAGTACAAGAGTCTTGCTCTCCTAACACAACCATCTGAAGTGCCCATTGCAGGGCTCCTCTGAAAGGTTCTAAAAGAACTAAAAAGTTCCGCACACTGGAATTTTTTAGAGACGTTCTAACTGAGGGAAACCAGGCGTTCTACTTGGTATAGCTACAGCTGGTAATTTAGTGATATGAAACTCATAACAACTAAATGACAAAATTGACTAACAGAACAGAACTTATTATCCTACATATAGACTACTTGCTATGTAGAATACATGGAGGTATAACCTCCTAACTAGAACTGAACTAGACACAGCTGATGCCAATGCCACTGAAGGTCGTAGATTACACAAAATAAAGTTAGCTGAAATAATAGACATCTTCCAACAGAACAGTCACAGGATCATGTGTTAATGTTACTGCATTAGTCACTCCTTATGACTGCAATATTGTTCCCCAGGAATTAAATCGGCAATTTTTTGGGCGGCACAAATTCACTTAGGGGAAAATCACAGGCTATATTGTGTTAGATCGGCCTTCAGAAAATTGCCGAGATTTCAAGAGTATGACTACTCACTAAGATTGTCAACATCTTGTGATAGTACTGGTCTCATATACACTGACGTCTGATTACATTACTTGACATACACATTTGCATGTATATTTATTGTCACACAAACACTTGTGTCCTAGGTGACCACAACAAGCTAGCCAGAGCCACTAATTGCTCTGAGTGTTGGTGATACATTCTAGCAATATAGACCTATTGGAACCAATACTTCCTTATATTACAAACACACTCTAGAGAACACTCACTTGCCATCATTACAGCAGTGTCAGGTAGTACATGATCATATGTTGACACTTCTTGAGCCACAGCTGGTCTAAGTCAGAGACATCGAAAGCAGCTTCACCCACTCCATCCCACTACAAAGAAGAGCAATAGAAGAAAAAAACACATTGAAGTGAATAAATGCGATCATGAAAATTCAACTTATATTCTGCAAGCTAATCCCACCAAGAAATTGTAAGAAACAGTTCGATAGGCATAGTCTCTTAAAAATATTCACTAACACAGCGGTTCTGGATCTCTAGATTGGTCAGTTGTAACACAACAAGAGGTAGGGCCATCCATGAACACATAGTATAATGCAGAAATAGAACGGTCAAGACAGTGTGGTAAAACAACAACAACATTAATTTGAGAATTAGATAAACTTAGCGGAAGATATAGACAATGCAACAGTTGCAAATCCCCGATGTGTGGATAGAGCATATTTCACATGGGCCTCAATTCGGTGGACCAGCATATTGCACTCATTGAAAATATCATATAAGAAATTGAACATCAAAATGATTCAATTATAGAAGAAAAAACTAACATTTCTACACAGGAAACTAGTTGCACACACATGCATACACTACCAATGAATGACAGGATTTAGTTTTGATCAATACTCATTCACAAGTTACGACTAAGGATGAAGTGATGGTAAAATAACTTAATTAAGTATTACATAAAGATTCATTATTACTACATACATAAAAATATACAGCTTCATACTAAAATCTATTTATTTTTAATTTCCATAGTATCTGTAATAATAGTTCAAACGTTTCGGCTCCATGGAGCCTTCATCAGTGACTTTTCAATCCTTTCGATGCCGTAACCACATATATGCGGGTGAGAACAGGTCTGCATTCTCCGAATTTTTAAAAAAAATTCCATTTAGATTAAACTGTGATTTTTTTTATACGTAAAGTAGGCTTTGTACTTCCTTTTATTGAGGGGGGGGGGGCGGATTTTATTAGTTACAGTGGCTGAGTGTTTACTGCCACGCTTGTAATCACAAAAAATCTGAACCTGCCGACAACATGGAAGATGTATATGGATAAGAAAACAAAAAAGAAACAGGCTTTGACTTTGTTCATTACCTTTCATAATGTTTTCTGTAGGTAACATATTAAAATTTTCTAAATGTAATAGTACGGCGTGTAAATTGCCCATTAAAAAATGTATGGGGAAAATAGCTGTTCAATTGAAACCGCACGGGGAAAGTGAAATAGTGCGTAACTAAGTGAAATAGCATGGAAGCTAAGTGAAATACCACAGTAGCTAAGTGAAATAGTACGGATAAGTGTGCATGCGTGCAGAGTTAACCTTGGAAATGTACAGTTCGTGTAGTTTCTAGTTGGAGACAATGTCATTCTGTTCAGAAGCTCTACCCGTATTAGACGGAATGTTTTCAACATTGTAGGAGTTGTAGGTTGAAAACGAAATTCCAGAGGAAGCTAATCCTGAAATACAAAGATAGTGGGTGACTGATACAAGTGCAAATGATTAAAAAAAAGAAAAAAGATGGCCTACTATTAGCGAGTGATAGCACGTGTAACCTGTGCTATTAGGGATCAATAGCACTTGTAAAGCAATTGAAATAGCACTCGCCGAGTACGATTTCAATTGCTTTACGAGTGCTATTGATCCCTAATACCCGTACTATTACTAATACAGTAATAGTATAAAATTGTATTCGATAACCCACACTTTCAGCAATGAATTGGCATCAGAAATGATTAGTTCAGACAGTTACATGCTTTACAAGAGGGGGAGGGGAGAGGTGCTTAAAGAAAACTGGTTGTTTTTTTTTGTCATGGCAAATAATCTGTCATTCACCATAACCCTAAATGCAATTCATTAGCTATCTATTCTACACTACACATCACAGTATTTAGTACACTTACTTGTTATCACATAGCATAAGTGAATTCCTACCGTTGTAGTCCTCTTGACTTCTCCGTTGTCAGTAGCACAAAATGTAGTCTCGCATGCCAGACCCTTTACTATACCGCTTCGCTGGGGCGTGAGGTCTGGCCCGCGCGACTATGAAAAAAAGACGTTATGTGCAGAACGGCTGACCCTCACCTTTGACCTCACGCGATGTCTTTGCGCGCGCTCTTGTTGCTAGCTGTCACCTTCGACCTTTGTGGAAAGTTGTCCTTGGTGACCCTGCAAGATTGATTTAGGAGGTGGTTCGTTTTGTTGGCTAGGCTGTATTTGTGCTACACGTGAGTGATGATAAAGGAGAAGAGGACTGCAATGGCAGGAATTCATATGCTATGCGATAACAAGTAAGTGTACTAAATACTGTGATGTGTAGTGTTTAATAGATAGCTAATGAATTGTATTTAGGAGTTTTGCAAATTATTTGACATGACAAAAAAAACAGAGTTTTCTTTAAACACCTCTCCCTGCCAAACTTGTAAAGCATGTAACTGTCTGAACTAATCATTTCTGCTGCCAATTCATTGCTGAAAGTGTGGGTTATCGAATACAATTTTATATTATTATAGTATGAGTAATAGCACGGGTAACAGTGCTATTAGGGATCAATAGCACTCGTAAAGCAATTGAAATAGCACTCGCCGAGTACTATTTCAATTGCTTTACGAGTGCTGTTGATCCCAAAAGTACAGGTTACCCGTGCTATCACTCGCTAATAGTAGGCCATCTTCTTCTTTTTTAATCATTTGCACTTGTAGCTACACTGTATCAGTCACTCACTATCTTTGTATTTCAGGATTAGATTCCTCTGGAATTTCGGTTTCAACCTATGGCTCCTCTTAAAATGTTGAAAATTTTCCGTCTAATATGGGTAGAGCTTCTGTGGTACAGAATGACATTGTCTCCAACTAGAATCTCTCCAACTGTACATTTCCAAGGTTAATACTGCATGCACGCACACTTATCCGTATTATTTCACTTAGCTACTGTGGTATTTCACTTAGTTTCCACTTAGCTACTGTGGTATTTCACTTAGTTTCCACTTAGTTACTGTGCTATTTCACTTAGTTACGTGCTATTTCACTTAGTTACGTGCTATTTCACTTAGTTACGCACTATTTCACTTTCTCTGTGCGACTTCAATTGAAGAGTGATTTTCCCACACACTTTTGAATGGGCAATTTACGTGCCGTACTATTAAATTTAGAAATTGTTGTGACAATACGCCATCTGACAAGGAATAATCAGAGAAATCATTAACATGAACAAACTCAAAACCTGTTTCATTTTGGTTTTCTTCATATACATGTTCCATATCATCGTCAGGAGTGGCAGTAAACACTCGGCCACTGTAACTAATGAAATGCCCCCCCCCCACCCCCCACCTCCCTAGTACTTTAGTGAGATTGTGTTGTTGTTTTTTCCCATTAGTGTACTGGCAATTTTTAGTTAACAGTGGTATACATGATGACAGTGGCTAAGGTGTAAGGCTAAGTAGGAAAAATAAATAATACAAAAAAAAAAGAGTGGGGGGAAATTTTTATTGTAAGTCTTGACACAGAATTACATCTTATAAGGTGTATTGCATGATTAACTTTTTAATGTCGATTGCCCCCCCCCCCCCATTCACATTGTCTAACTTAGCTCCCCCTTGGGTGACAAGCCGGAAGAGCCCTAATGATGATAGGGATAATAGGGTGTTGAACTTGTCTACAATCAGTATGGGTCATGAGATCCTCAGAAGTGTGTCTAAGAGTTGGCCAGAGATATATTTATCGTATTGACAGTGGTTAGTGTGCAGCAGTTCAATATGATGGGATTTCTTGGATAATATTTATTTGACTAGGTATAAACATACTTGATTATTAAAGTTCAATGTTTTTTTTTTTAATAGCGGCCTAAATGTTTGATTAATAAAAACATTTAGGTATGACTAGTGGTTTGAACTTTAATAATCAAGTATGAATATGATGGGATGGAAGTCAACGGCTTCTATATCGATATCTGAACACAGCTGATGTCTTTTATAGTAGGCCTTCACTATGTATATAGAAATTTGTAAGTACTGTAAGTAGCTGCAGTCAACAACTCCACATTAGTTCTCAAGATGTCTGGTCGAAGCATTTATTTGAAGTGAGAATTCATATCAGGTGGATTTATTGAAGTTAAATGGGGAACAAAAACAATAGCGGCCGCATTAATGCAGCCACGGAAGTCGATCACTTTAAAGAATCATAAAAAATACAATATTAAAGCTATATGTGACATACGGTAATCAAAAGACGTCTAAAAGACTGCTCATTCTGACAATGGCTAAAACTTTCTTTTGCTATGTACCTTTACCAATTTTTTGTACCATTCGATCAGGAGTTTACGGCTTCTTGTTTTACAACCTTTGAGGCTATTAAAAGCTTCTGGCGAATTTAGCCATGTAGAGAAGAAGAAAGTAAGGACAGATAGTTAGCTACCTGTGCAGCCGTTTTCCTTAGGGTTAGAAGTATAGAAAGTAATGATGGAGCCTCAGGGAAGCCAGTATAATCAAGCAGTACTAAGTCCAGTAGCAATAGATGTCTACCTAATACAGGTATTAGTAGGAAGGGGTGATGAATCTGTAATGATAGAAAGAGTGCTAGGAGTGTGAGAGCAGCAAGCAAGAGAAGGTTTGATTCAGTTTATTTGAATGTTAGAAGTGAATGTCATACTATTCTGTGTTGAAACAAAGTTGGGTTTTTTCTATAGCCTTATTTATACATTAAAATAGGATGGGAAAAGAAATGTATTTTATTTTATCACTTTTAAAAAGTCACTGATGAAGGCTACGTGGAGCCGAAACATTTGAACTATTACTAGTGGTGTGCTTGAGCACAAATGGCGAGCGAGCCTAAACTATACTATTTTTATTGACTTCTAACACTGAAGCTACTGAAAATACGGTCCAGTTTTTAAATTTAGCATTCAGGGTAAAGGGATTTCAGTGCCATAGTAACAACTCTCTGCAACTGCTTGAATTGAAGGAAAAAACAACAACAACAAAACAATACACGTTATTTAAAAGTTTTCTTTGTGATATTCTTTAGCTAAGTAGTGGTTGTAACACACAATGCTTTGACACAGCTGGACATGCACCTACACAGACTGACCTTCGCAGTAGTCTAGTGGACAATGTATTTTCAGGTAAATACTGTGCGCACGGCTTATAACCATGACAAAGAACGCATTGACTTACCACCGCCACTAACTCGAATAGAAATGGAAGTCCCTTAAGTTGTCAAGTTTGAACTGCACCGGCAAAATAATTCAAAACTGTAAACAATTCAATTTCTAGGGTGATACGGGTACTGATCGATAAACCAGAGGATTTTGTTTAGTGCAATTTGAAACGGGGTCGACAACCGAACTAACACAAAAACGCGAGGGTCAAAGTACAAAAATGCCTTACGTACGTCCATACATATATACAAATAAATAAATAAATAAACTAACATCCCCGATTTTCGATTGTGTTACCCCTGTAAGTGTGTCTCGCTCGCTACGCTCGCTCGCCAAATTACAGATACTACAGAAATTAAAAATAAATATATTTTAGTATGAAGCTGTATATTTTTATGTAGTAATAATGAATCTTTATGTAATACTTAATTAAGTTATTTTACCATCACTTCATCCTTGGTCGTAACTTGTGATACCTAAATTTTTAATCAGTGAATGAGTATTGATCAAAACGGAATCCTGTCATTCATTAGTAGTGTATGCCTGTGTGTGCAACTAGTTTCCTGTGTAGGAATGTTTCTTCTATAATATATAGAGCTGACGTTTCTTCCCTGTCACTAACCTCTAAAATTAATGTTGTGGTTTTTTACCACACTGTCTTGACCGTTCCATTTCTGCATTATACTACAGTATGTGTTCATGCATGCCTCTACCTCTTGTTGTGTTACAACTGACTCCAATCTAGAGATCCAGAACTGCCGTGTTAGTGAATATTTTTAAGAGACTATACCTCTTAGCTAGAGTTTGATAAACTGTTTCTAACAATTTCTTGGTAGGATCAGCTTGCAGAGTACAAGTTGAATTTCATGATTGCATTTATTCACTTCAGTGTGTTTTGTTTTTCTATTGCTTTTCCTTGTAGTGGGATGGAGTGGGTGAAACTGCTTTCGATGTCTCTGACTTAGACTAGCTGTGAATGATGGCTCAAGAAGTGTCAACATTTGATCATAGAGTTACCTGACATTGCTGAAGTGATGGCAAGGTGAGTGTTCTCAGAGTGTGTTTGTAATAAGGAAGTATTAATTCCAATAGTCTACATTGCTAGAAGGTATCACCAACACTCGGAGCAATTAGTGGCTCTGGCTAGCTTGTTGTGGTCACCTAGGACAAAAGTGTGTGTGTTTGTGTCAATAAATATACATGTAAATATGTACGTCAAGTAATGTTATCAGATGTCACTGTATATGAGACCAGTACTATCGCAAGATGTTGATAATCGTAGTGATCTGAATGCTAGTCCATACTCTGGCAAGTTTCTGAAGGCTGATCTTATGCAATATAACCTGTGATTTCCCCCTAAGTGAATTTGTGCCTCCCAAAAATTACCGATTTAATTCCTGGGGAACACTATTGCAGTAACAAGGAGTGACTAGTGCAGTAACATTAACACATGATCCTGTGACTGTTCTGTTGGAAGATGTCTATTATTTCAGCTAACTTTATTTTGTGTAATCTATGACCTTCAGTGGCATTGGCATCAGCTGTGTCTAGTTCAGTTGTAGTTAGGAGGTTATACCTCCATGTATTCTACATACACAAGGAGTCTATATGTAGGATAACAAGTTCTGTTCTGTTAGTCAGTTTTGTCAATTAGTTGTTATGAGTTTCATATCACTAAATTACCAGCTGTAGCTGTACCAAGTAGAATGCTTGGTTTCCCTCAGTTGAAACATCTCTAAAAATATTCCAGTCTGCGGAACGTTTTAGTTCTTTTAGAACCTTTTAGAGGAGCCCTGCAATGGCAGTCAAGTGTGGGCACATCTGAACAATTTTTCAAATTTTATCCATCTGTGTCTCTGGCTTGTAGTTTATAAGCACATTATTTATTCCTGACAGGCTTTAGGATATATTTTGATCATGTCATATTTAATTTCGCTTTACTGGACCCTTTACCTACTGCTATGCGGCGGGTAGGCTGACATTAAGTAGTTGTCCCCTCACCAATTGGGAAAACCACAAACAATAGATGACATAATAAGGTGGTATATCCTGTGACGTAAGACTGCTCTAACTTTTTGTGTGTGTTGTATTTCTATATGGCTGACTGAGTTGAATAATTCATGTGCCATGAAATATCTTAGTGGTTATTCAGTCATTCTCGGCTGAAATAATTATTGGCTGTTAGAACGAGAAAAATTTGCTATTATCTTAGTGGTTTTACCCACACTAATTAGCCCACCATCACATCACCCGAGCCCAGGTAAAGGTCGGCAGAGGACCTGCAAATACTGCGACCATTTGGCTAAGCGATCACGTGTGGGGTGTCACATGTTGAGCAATGGCATCCGGGCATTAGTCCTGATAGCCACTGTTCTCAGTGCTTGTAGCCTAAGCCTAGTAGCTACCTGTTACTTCCTTGCCAGAATGGCTGGTTCACCCGGCACTATTAGCTCTCTAATGATGGCTGCTCATCAGTGGTGGTATTATTTAAATAGTAAGGGGCTGGAGATATACACTACTGTACTCTATGTAATTAGCTTTCTGTAGGTCAGGTTGGATTAATAGGATCTAAATCATCAATCAAATGGCCTTCATTGATGCAATCAGCTGAAAATAGGAGTTCTATGGCTTGATAATACATGGGCATGCTGCCGGTCCTTTTGCCTTGCTTAACTAGTACAGTTATGTTATGAGTTGGACTCTAGCTGTTACTCTACCCAACAGTTGCAATAGTTACTAACATGCAATGGACAATGATGATCATAAAATTTTGCATGAAGGTTCGAATAAGAAGAGTGGGAGCCGGCAATGCACCCCACACCTGTAACGAAGGCTTACGCCTGATCATAACGAGGGTTGGCAGCATGATTTTGTGATTTAGAGATATGTGCAGTATTTAGTAATGGCCGTATTGCCAAGATTGGCTCTGTCAAAGTGATCAGTATTCTCGAAAGCTTGGAAACTCCTGAATCAGTCAGGTTGCATGCTGTAATTGATATTTGACATGAGAGTGTTACATGAGAAGGGAGGCGGAACAAATAGGGATTACATAATGAGAGAGATTAGAGAATGAACTGTAGTGCTGGATGTGTCTTGGGACTCATAAGCCACACTACACTATTGCCAGTGTGGCATTATAGAGAGCATGGATAGGCAGTTCTAGTACATATAGTTAGATTTCCGCCAAATAAAGGTGTGATGGTCTGTCCGGGGCCCCTTTGAAAGTGTCTATGCAGGGCACGCTGCCCTTCACTCTATTTATTCTTACACTATCACAGTCGCTGCCTGTCTATTCGCACACGATCAGGCTCTTTGCCTATCTATTCTCTCACTCTCGCTGCATGTCTATTTTCACACGATCAGGCTCTCTGCCTGTCTATTCTCACACGATCAGGCTCTCTGCCTGTCTATTCTCTCACTCTCGCTGCATGTCTATTTTCTTACTCTCAGGATCACTGCCTATGTATTCTGCACTATCAGGCTCACGGCCGTCTATTCTCTCACTGTTAGGCTTGCCGCCTGTCTAGTCTTACACTATCAGGCTCATATTCTCTCACTATCAGGTTTACTGCATGTCTACTCTCACTCGCAGGCTTGCTGTCATCTATTCTCTCACTCTCACTCAGGCTCGCTGCCTGTCTATTCTCACACTATCGGGATTCTGCCTGTCTATTCTCACTCTCACTCAGGCTCGCTGCCTGTCTATTCTCTCACTCAGGCTTGCTGCCTATCTATTCTCATACCAGCAGACTCACCGCCTACCTATTCTCACACTATCAGACTCACTGCATCTGTGCACTCTCAGACTCACTGCCATCCAATCTTGCACTATCAGACTTGCCTACCTAATCTTGCACTGACGCCCAGGGCCTATCTATTCTTGCATACACTATCAGGCTTGCTGCCTATGTATTCTCAGGCTCACTGCCTATGTATTCTCAGGCTCACTGCCTATGTAGTCTCAGGCTCACTGCCTATGTAGTCTCAGGTTCACTGCCTATGTATTCTCAGGCTCACTGCCTATGTAATCTCAGGTTCACTGCCTATGTATTCTCAGGCTCACCGCCTATGTATTCTCAGGTTCGTTCACTGCCTATCTATTCTCAGGCTCACTGCCTATGTAGTCTCAGGTTCACTGCCTATGTATTCTCAGGCTCACTGCCTATCTATTCTCAGGCTCACTGCCTATGTATTCTCAGGCTCACCGCCTATGTATTCTCAGGTTCGTTCACTGCCTATCTATTCTCAGGCTCACTGCCTATGTAGTCTCAGGTTCACTGCCTATCTAGTCTCAGGCTCACTGCCTATGTAGTCTCAGGTTCACTGCCTATGTATTCTCAGGCTCACTGCCTATGTAGTCTCAGGCTCACTGCCTATCTATTCTCAGGCTCACTGCCTATGTAGTCTCAGGTTCACTGCCTATCTATTCTCAGGCTCACTGCCTATGTAGTCTCAGGCTCACTGCCTATCTATTCTCAGGCTCACTGCCTATGTAGTCTCAGGTTCACTGCCTGCCTATTATTCTCTCGCTGCCTGTGTACTCTTTGAGCTGATGGAAGCAAATTAATTTAATATTAGAATTCCACCATGTGTTAACAATGTTACTGCAAACATGTCTTGTATCTATATCAGAAAGGCCAATCTTCCTGTAGCATATTGCCCATTTTTGTGAAATAACATGTAATGTACATGTATTACATTGAGCGACCAATAGTTTAGTTACATGTATTACAAGTGCAACATATGTAGTATTCTTCAAAATACTTATGTAAAGATGGTTATGATGTTTTGTACTGCTTAGAAAAGTTTAGTAGAATTTTTTACAATCTATCTTTATTTTGCTCTCTGTTAAATTCTCAGGATTAAGCAAAACTATCTCAAACTGCAAGAAATTATTTGCTCACATGATTACGACGTGACGATAGGGGGACCTTTTCCACAACAGTTAGTACCTGTGAAGCCAACAGCTTCATGTTTTATCAAACTTTCATGTTTTCTCAAACTTTCATGTTTTCTCTGACTGCCAGAACAACTAGAACATTTACATTTTATTTCATCATTAGTATTTACGCATGCTTATTTGTTCTTATTTTCGTGTACCGTTGTTCGTCGTGATGTTTCGTTTTTTTGTTTATATTTATCACCTAGAACACTGTCATTGACTGTTCTTACTGGAACTCTGACGCTACCATACCCGCTAGTGGGTCTTCACTGCACTAGTTACTCTGTTTCTGCTTGGTGTAGTGTGTGTCAATAGACTACGCTGGGATTAAGTCCTCAACTTGCTGGATAGTCCCTCTTGTACGTGCACACTGAGGGCTAATAATAATAGTAACAAATTGTAAAGATTTCGTGTGTTAATATTAACTTATGTTCTTCGTATTCATCAATCACCAGCGTTATTAATTTAAAATCATATATAAATTTTAGTTATTTTGAATGTAAATTCAATACAGACTACTGTGTGTAAGTATTGCTGATACGTTTGTAGTTGGGATTTAGTTTGTATTGCAAGTAGGCATTGATCTTTGTATATCAGATAGGATTGCAATCTTCACTTTGAATCTCTCTAGTGAGAATGTTCGCGGATTCTTCATCATCAGTGATGTGTTCCACCTCAGTTTATTTCTCTTATTATAACAATCTTGTTTCAATACTCTATACTTGTATTATATATGCCACTTAATTGTTTTATTTACCCCGCCCTTATAATTGTTATATATTTTTTGGTTAAAATGGCCCAGCTCCCCCCACCCCTGTATGAAGCCCTGACCAAATACTGGCATATGTAGACACACTGACAAACTTCAGTTCCTTCCCCTACTCTAAACTTGGGTCTGAAGAAGCCTGTAGCAGAGAAAATAAATGCACTGCCAGTATCATAAATATTGGGAGTTTTTAAAACCAAACTTTGAGGGACTACGGGGGAGAGGGGGAGGGGGGGTGGGTGGTTTATTTGAATAGATGAATCAGGTAAACACTTAATGCAAAACTATAGCAGAGACATTTGGAAAAGCTGAGCAGAGGATAAAGGGTAGGAGCAGGTGGTAGCATTACTAATTAAGATCTCCTTTTCCTCACTCAATTACGCAGATGCCCATTAATTGGGTTAACTGAAAAACAACAACAACAAACAAATAACTTCATCAAGTGATACTATTATGGATAAATTAATAGTGCTAGTAGAGACGTGTCAATTGGTGAGAAATAATCACGATAATTCAACCCTTTCACAAGCAATAGTGCCTCACAGAGCTCTCTTCTGAAATTGTGCTTAAGTGTAAATCTCTACTCATACAAACCACTCACTCACAAGAAAGGGAAACTCAGCTTAAGGAAGAGAAGAGTGTGGAGGAATTTAGTTTAAAGAAGGGGGAAAGGTGTGTCCCCCTTTCGGTATCAAACAATGCAGAAATCATTAGTGACCTTAATAATTGGTGCACTTTGTTTTCAAGAGGCTTTATCTTTCATTAATACACTATCTGTTGTTGATTTTTACATTAATGAAAGATAAAGCCACTTGAAATGATAGTCAACAAGGCAGTACTCATTGTGACATAAAAAACAACAACGTACATTACTGAAGGTTACATCTCCAGGTAAAGTAGGAAATATATGCTCGTCAAATTATTAAGTTGAGCTTAGAGTGACAGGGTGATGGAAGTGGAGTGGGGGTGTACAGGGGGTCACACACTGTGGAGATTTAAATGATAAGAAACAGTTTTAGTTATTTTTTTACCAATTAAATACTTAATAGCTTTAATAGCATATTTTTTCAAAGATATGGTTTGAGTGGCGTGGGAAGGGGGGGGCATAATATTTTTACACAACTTTAAAATGTGATTTCTCGCATGAACACCTGCAAACCACAAAAAAAAAACTTGTCCTTAGAGCCTAGTCTCTACGCCAGACACTTTACCAATCGCTACGCGGGAAAGGGTCTGGTAGATTGACATTGAGCAGTTTGTTCAGTTCCCTTTGCTAATTGGGGAGACCGCAAACAATAGGTGATGTAATATCCTGTGACATAAGACTGCTCAAACTTTTGCGCGTGTAGTATTTCTGTGCACAACTCTCCAACAGCCGTGTCAAAACTCTTCCTTTAGATGATGCCATTAGTTATGCTAAGCAGTGACTTGGCCTAGCTTTTTAAAGATATCTGCAGTTGGAAGTTTCGTTAGCAGCAAAATACAGTTGTTGCTTTGTCATGCTTGTACAAGTAACATTTCTTCATGGCAATACAGAACAAGCTCTGCCTACTGATCTGAACAATTCACGCGCCTGAAAATATTTAACGATTTACACCCACACTAATTGAACCACAGTTAACCACTTGCTGACTAAGCAAGAACAAACTGCTCAATGTCAGTCTACCAGACCCTTTTCCCGCGCAGCAATTGGTAAAGGGTCTGGGTACGTGAGACTACTTAGAGCCCACCCATACTGAATCATCTTCCTCACTGTTTGCATTGCTCTTAAATTTACTACTTTTGCATTGTTTGTAACAAGAGGAGTCCATCTGAATACTTTCTGACTGGCAAGCAACACCCCATTTTTGTAATTAGAGCAAAGTTTAGTGAAGCCATCCAACATTTTGATGCCATTTGTACAGGATCCTGATAGATATGAGCACAATGTTGCAATCATAAGTACTGGTACTCTCTGTATCACATGCACATACATGAACAACTGTGGCATGTAAGTTTCAATTATTACAAATGGCATGTTAAGTTTCAAATTATTACAAATTATTGTATCAGCCCATGAGTAAATTGTAGAGCTTTTGCTGCTATGTCTGTACAAATTAAAGTTTTTGTTGTGGGGCTCGTCACACCTGTTTCCTCATGTACAAACTCATATTGTATACACTTACACATGTACATGTGTGTAGCATATAAAGTGCCATTGTGGTCTCTTTCATTCATCTTAGTAAGAGGTACTTTCTTGCTTTTTTTTCCTTCTTACATTCATAATGTATATTTAGTTTTCTAATTAAGCATTCCTATTTAATGGTTATTATTGAGACCTTTATCAAGTAGAGATGAGCAGTGTAACATCAAGTGCTGTACTGTACTGTAGTGAAAACAGCATTGTGTTCCTGAAAGGAGCACTGGACCTTTGGTAACATGTAATTACTTTCCCTTCTTTGTTACAGGTTTGAGATGCAAGAGTGTCCAAGGAATTGCCATGGATACGTTTCCAGTGACGATTCAATCCTTGTTCGAAGGAAAATCTACTGGAATATTGAGGACAACTAAACTTATCACTGACACTGTCATAATCCAACTCTTTAAGAGTTTCTTCATACTGGAAATTTACAGTATTTTATTTTTATGGAATAGTTCATTAGTATTTTGTCAATGGCATTGGGAATATTATACTAGCATACAAACAAACTACATTTTCAGAATAAAGTTGACTAACATAGTACTCAAGGTTTCTTCAGTTAGTGACCTCTTAGTGCTGCCTTGAGGCATCACGTCGATCGTACTTAAGTTGTATTTAACTAGTAATACAATGCTACCATTTACTCTAACACATTGGAGAAACAACAAATTGGGGTGGGGGAGGGGGGAAGGAAGGAGGCGGCGTGTGAGATGCATGGACCCAGGAAAAGTACTTGTGTTGCTCTCACTGTTGCTACTATAATATATATACACAAAGAATATGTGTCACCAGTATAACATTTGCTTCAACTTTTAGAATAAGCAGTCACGCCCAAAATTGAAGCCACACCCTTTGATTGGAACAAGTATTATAATTATAAAACTACAGTTGCAAAATATTGATGTGTACACAGCTATTTTTCCAAGTGATCATGTACTTGTACTAGCATGATTGAGGTGCTGCTTGGGGTGGGTCTGTGGGCACACAAATGGTCAGCCCCGCAGAGATGGTCAGCCCCGCAGAGATGGTCAGCCCCCGCAGTAATGGTCAGCCCCCCCGCAGCTAGCGACGGTCAGCCATATGCGCATGCGCACGTGCTTAAGGTTCAAAGTTCATTTGATCGGCTGCGCTCTGAGGTCAAAGGTGAGGGTCAGCCGTTCTGCACATAAAGACGGGGTTGACCGTAGGTCAAGCCAGGTTAATTCCCCGGCAGCGACAGCGGAACGGGTACAGTATGGTACCCCCGCTCCGGAAATGCGGGGGTGCCAGATAAGCATGGGAGGGGTCAACGCGACGATATAAGCTGGGGGACCGGAAGTGAATGGTCAGTTATTGAGTCAGAAGCACTCTAGAACGAACAAGGTAGAGATAGCAAGGGCGAGTGCTTCTGAACTTCAAGCGTGTTTACCGCAGTAATGTCCGAGGAAGAGGAACTTGGGACGAGGGGTGCTCAGGGCGGCTCGAGTTCGAGAGGAGGCCCGTGGGCGTCGGTGCTGCTCTCCATTAACGATAAACTGGGGGGCATTGCAGCGAGGTTGGATGCCGTGGAGAGGCAGCAGAAGCAGGACTTGGTGGAGAGACAGCAGCAGGAAGGCGAGGGCGGCTCTTCTCGGGAAGGTGAGCGTACGGCCGAAGTGGCACGTGGCTGTGGGAGGCGTCAATTAGGATGCCTGGTATAACGAAGTATGTAATAATAAGTATTAGCAGCAATAATAACTTATGTGGCAGGGAAGTACCTGGGGGAACTACCACTATGGGGTGGCAAGGACATGGTGTAGGCAGAGATAAAAAAAAAAAAAAAAAAAAAAAAAAAAGATGTGAAAAGGCTATTCACAGGGGTAGCAGGAGGCTATTGTGGGGGAGATGTAGTAGATGTGGTGGTCAGCCAGACTGAATCAGAGTTGTGTAGAGGGGTGGCTGACCATGACATATGGAGTTATTTGACCAGCTGGTTTGACTATTAGGGTCAGCATTTAAGTAACTTTAGTACTGCGGCTGGAGGCCATTGCGTGCCCGGCCATTGTGTGAGAAATTAGCGTCAGGCTGGAGGCCAGTGTGTGGCCGGCCATTGTTAGTGTCAGGCTGGAGGCCAGGGCGTGGCCGGCCATGTGTGAGAAGTTAGTGTCAGGCTGGAGGCCAGTACGTGGCCGGCCATTGTGTGTGAAGTTAGTGCCAGGCTGGCCAGTGAGCTGCCGGCCATTGTGTGAAAAGTTAGTGCCAGTGCGGGGTCGGCTGGACAGTTAATTATGTGGTTGGGCTAGGGTCAGTAAGAGGCCAGCCTTATGTGGTGTAGGTTATTAATAGGCTGGAGGTCCATGGGACCGGCCTGTGATTATTTAGGGACAGACCTGTAGTTGTGGGAGGTCAGCCCAATGGGAGGGTTAATTAATGATCGTCAGGAGGTTTACAGCGAATAGCTGGCTAGGGAGCAGCAAGCTGATGTATAGGTAGTGGGGGCATATTATCTGTGGCCTCCAGGTGCTATGGACCCGTGGGCAATTTACATAGAAACCATGGAAGCACCCGGTTATTGTTATGTGTGGCCGTTAATAGGTACAGCCAGGGGGTCGCATGGTTTGGCGGTAGATTCGTTGTTGAGTGCTGAGCTGGAACAGGAAGGGTCAGCTACGGAAGGCAGAACCAGCTCTGATGGTTGTCAAGTTCGCTCGAAGGATCCAGAGGCGGTTAGTCCAGCAGCGAAAAAACAGAAAGTGGAGGGGCCAGCACAAAGGGGCTTGCTATCAGTGGTGCCTAAGCAGGTATCAGACCGAGCCCTAGCCGGAGAGTTTGTGTCGGCATCTGAGTTTATGAGGGACAACCTCATGCGTGTTACCCGAGGGAAGTCTGACAGTGGAAAGGAAGACAAGCAGAAAGGCCTAAGAGAACCCACATCAGTAATTAGCTGGGTGCTAGGGTGGCTGCGGTTTGCCGATCTTGTGGCATCAAACCACCCAGAGAAGGCAGCTGGAATGATTCGGTATGTCCAAGTGGTAGCGGAAGGGGCATTGAAGCATGGCTTACCATGTGCAGAGAAGTTCGACCAGTCATTCCGGTCAGGGTATCAGTCGCTCACAGATCTGGATTTTGGAAGTGTAGATGTCACCCTGTATCTGCAGGAGTTTTTGGGCAGGGGAAGATGCCAGGAGTGTCAATGGTGTGCGGGAGGCGACCACAAGGAATGGGAGTGCTCCGCCCGGAGGAATTCGACATCATTCTCTTCGACATCATTCTCGAGTAGCCAGGCTCGAAGGGGAGGCCGTGGAGCAAGAGGCGAGAGTGGGAGAGCTCAATATAATGCCTGCTTTGCCTGGAATGATGGTTCCTGTCTCAGAGCAAAATGTCGTTTTGCCCATATTTGTGCCACATGCGGAGGTGACCATCGGAGGGCGGCGTGTGGGCAGAAGGCATCAACATCTGCGACATGGGGGCCCTCAGAGTCAAGGTCATAGCAGCTGGAAGGAACTGACTGATTAGTACCACTATGTGTAACTAAGCAAATAGTTGTTTGCTCAACATTCCTGAAGTGATTAAAAATTAAATAATAATATTAATAATAGTAGTAAAATTGTCTAGCAGTTGGGTTTATGTGATATTGTATGCCCACTGTTGGGTGGGTAGGATTAGTCATGACTAAGTGTAACATAGGGCTCAAGATGGTCAGTCATGTATATCTGTAGTAGTAAAGCAGTGAATATGAATGTGGGATATGGAGCATTGGGGATGCTATTATTGTTTTGCTGGTTTGTCATCCTTTTGGTTACAATCTGGGGTAGCCATGGGAGGGGTAATTAGTCAGTATGTACCTGTGCTGCAGGTTCGAGTGAGGCACAGTACCAGTACATGTCGGATTTGCAAATGTTGGAGGGCAGACACCCAACGGTGATGCCACTGGGGTGGCGACATGAATGGTCCGTGGTGAACACACCACTGAGGTCAGAGGCATGGGAAAGACGGCTAAAGGATCACCCAGACAGAAACTTCCAGAGGTATCTAGTGAAGGGTATGACTCGTGGTTTTCGAATTGGTTTTTCCTATTCACAAGCAAAGTGTGTGTTTGCAACTCAGAACATGGCCTCTGTGACGGAACACCCAGAGGTGGTAAAGTCCTACCTGCAGAAAGAATTTGAGGCTGGTCGTGTGGTAGGTCCAGTTCCTGAGGTTTGGTGGCCGTCCATACAAATTAGTCGCTTCGGTGTAATTCCTAAGCCACACCAGCCTGGGAAGTGGCGTCTCATTGTCGACTTGTCACACCCTAAGAACCGCAGTGTTAATGATGGTATTGAGAAAGAGCTGTGCTCACTCTCATATGCATCTGTGGAACAGGCAGTGAAGAAGTGTCTTCACCTCGGTCGCGGATGCCAGTTGACCAAAATAGATGTGGAGGCAGCATACAGGATAGTGCCAGTGCATCCGGATGACCGCCATCTGTTGGGGCTGTACTGGGATGGGCAAGTGTTTTTGGATACAGCACTGCCGTTTGGGCTGCGGTCGGCACCCAAGATTTTCAATGCCTTGGCGGATGGTCTGCATTGGGTGCTAGAGCAGGAAGGGCTAGATGTACTTCACTATTTGGACGACTTCCTGTTCTTTGAAGCCCCTTTGGGACCAGGAGAGAGCCTCACAACCGCCAGGGAGCAAGCGATTGCCTTGTGTGCAGAGCTAGGGGTTCCAGTCGCAGATGCCAAGACAGTGGGGCCAGTAACAAAGTTAACCTTTCTCGGGATAGAGTTGGATACAGCGGAGTTGGTGGCGAGGCTTCCCTGGGAGAAGGTTGTTCGTCTGAGGAGAGCAATTGAAGAGTGGAGATGGAAGAAAGTCTGCACTAAGAGGGAGCTACTATCACTTATAGGACAACTGCAGCATGCCTGCTGTGTAGTAAGGGTTGGCCGCACATTTCTAAGACGGATGATCGAGTTGTCATCAATCCCGAAAGAGCTCTATCACAGGGTGCGGCTGAACGAAGGTTTTCGTGCAGATTTGGCATGGTGGCACTTATTCCTGGACGACTGGAATGGCAGATGTATGATGACAGGTCTAGTAAGAGGAGTGCCAGCAGGAGTGCTAACTACGGATGCTTCTGGGAACTGGGGATGCGGTGCTTTCACATCGACGGGCCTGTGGTTTCAGCTCAGATGGCCAGCTTCATGGCAGCCAATACACATCACAGTGAAGGAGTTGCTACCAGTGGTGATGGGTATTGCAGTGTGGGGTGCTCAGTGGGAAAACGGCACAGTGTTGTGTCGCTGTGACAATGCAGCGGTGGTGGCAATCTTGAGATCAGGGTCCAGTAGATGCCCCCATGCAATGAGGCTAGTTAGGTGCCTGTTCGTGTTTGCAGCGAAGTACAACATAGTATTATTAGCAGAGCATGTGCCGGGAGTGGAAAATGGAGCTGCAGATGCATTGTCCCGTGATAATCTACCCTCCTTCTTTTCACTTGTACAGGGAGCCTGCCAGTCACCGTCAGTCGTGCCATGGCAGCTGGAACAAGCTCTGGTGCGGAGGCCAGTCGAGTGGATGTCAGAGGGCTGGACGAGGCTGTTGAAAGACTCGTGGGCGACTCTCTCGCGCAGAGCACAAGAAAGGCGTACGCCGTGGGGTGGCGTTGCTTCATGAAGTTCTGCTCGGAGGTAGGTAGGGAACCTTTACCTGCCTCGGAGGAGTTGTTGTGCTGGTTTGTGGCACGTTTGCATGAGAGGGGTGTTAAGTCGGGTACGTGTAGAAGTTATGTGGCTGCTGTTCGGGCACACCATTTAGAGAAAGGTGTGACACTCTGTGATGGGCAATCGAGACGTTTGCAAGCAGTACTGAAGGGTGTGCAGAGACGTGAGGCCGGAGTGGCAAAGAGAGTGCGGAGACCGGTAACTCCAGCAGTACTGAAGAAATTGCAGCCTGTGTGGTGTGTGGGTGTGTCAGCGGCAGATGGAACAATGCTTTGGGCGGCATGTTGCGTAGGATATTTCGGTTTCTTAAGGGTTGGAGAGTTTACTACTCCAAAGGGGGGTGCTTTCGACCCGTTAATACATTTGTCATGGTCTGATGTGGCAGCGGACAGGGCGGTTAATCCAAGGGTGGTTCGATTTCAACTGAAGGCGACCAAGACGGACCCTTTCAGGAAAGGTGCTCGTGTGTGTGTGGGGGCGGTAGGTGGAAGTTTGTGTCCAGTCAAGGCACTGTTGCAGTACCTAAGTACTAGGGGGTCGGCAGAGGGCCCACTGTTCCGCTTTGAGTCGGGTGTTCCTCTGTCCAGATCCCGATTCGTTGGGCACCTACAGGGAGCTTTAGCTAGGGCAGGGCTATCGGAAACTGAATTCAATGGCCATAGTCTGCGTATTGGAGCGGCAACGGTGGCAGGTCGATCGGGAATGCCAGAAGCCGTTTTGAAGAGTCTTGGCAGATGGTCAAGTTCTGCGTACACAGCTTACGTCAGGACCCCTGCATCAGACTTGGCCGTGTGGTCACAGGTGTTAGCCGAGGGTCATTAACATTTATGAACAGTACTGAAACTGCCTGTATATTATGTGAAGTTGCATTGTTATATTTCAATGTTTGCACGAGATGTAATACAATTTTCTTAGCCATTTTGTTCTCCTTTCGTGCTGTGTGGGGGCTTGGGGGGCGGAGGCTGGGACTCCTTTGTTAATTAAGAAGTCTGGGCCTCCTTTGGTTTGGCGGGTTTGGGGGCATGGCCCCCGGCTGGGTGGAGCCCCCGGTAGCACGAAGTGAGGTCCGGCTCGGATGCCGGACATCCGCTGGAGCCTGGCAAGGCCGCCGGTGTCCGGCTGACAGGCTGCCAGCGGCATCACGTGCGGGGGCAAAGGTCAGTCGCCCGTCACACCCCCGCCAATATTTACACGTCCAGAGGATGTGGTCATAATTAGGGATCAAAATAGTGTAGCATGAGCGAGGGGAATTAAAGACGGGGTTGACCGTAGGTCAAGCCAGGTTAATTCCCCGGCAGCGACAGCGGAACGGGTACAGTATGGTACCCCCGCTCCGGAAATGGGGGGGTGCCAGATAAGCATGGGAGGGGTCAACGCGACGATATAAGCTGGGGGACCGGAAGTGAATGGTCAGTTATTGAGTCAGAAGCACTCTAGAACGAACAAGGTAGAGATAGCAAGGGCGAGTGCTTCTGAACTTCAAGCGTGTTTCCCTCCCACCCACCGCAAGTTAATAGGGTTGAGGCGTTTCTCCGACCCAGGACTATGTCCTGGGGCGTGATCAGGTGTGGCGGGTTTGGGGGCATGGCCCCCGGCTGGGTGGAGCCCCCGGTAGCACGAAGTGAGGTCCGGCTCGGATGCCGGACATCCGCTGGAGCCTGGCAAGGCCGCCGGTGTCCGGCTGACAGGCTGCCAGCGGCATCACGTGCGGGGGCAAAGGTCAGTCGCCCGTCACACCCCCGCCAATATTTACACGTCCAGAGGATGTGGTCATAATTAGGGATCAAAATAGTGTAGCATGAGCGAGGGGAATTAACGTCGGGTCCTTACTAAAACCCGGGACGGCTACTAAAACGCGGGACGGGACGGGACGGCTATATGGAGGGTCCGTATAAAACACAGACCAGTCCAAAGAGAGAAAGACTGTGCCTGGAAGCACCAGTAATCATTGGTGAGTGTAGTTTGTAGTGATTATTGAAATACTAGAAAGTTAGCTAGAGTATGACCACTGGATATACAAAAGATTTATATATTGTTATATTTATCATCATCATTATCTGGTAGCAGTGGACAAATTTATTACTGAATTCTAAATAATCATAAGCACAACAGTTTCGCTCTCTGTTGCTAGCATAGACACCTTGTGTTTAAGATGTGTGTGTGAGTTGTGTGTGTGTGTGTGATTATGCTTTCCAAACTAAAATTCGGACCGGACCGGACCTACGGACCGGGCTAAATTCGCGAAAATCTCGCGGACCACCAACGCGCATGTCCAAAACACGTTCTGGGGGGGGGGGGCGTCCGTCTCTGCTCACTTGGCATGCAGTCAGCTAATCCAGTAGTCTGGATGCTACGCTGAGAAAAGCTAGAAGAAATGGGGAAGCCACTGCCACGTATTTGCAGAAATCTCACAACACAAGAAGTATTAAGTTATTTTAATAACTGCAGTACCTATTTGATTTCAGACAGTGTTGCTGTGAGGCCTAAGGGTGGAGAATTGTTTCTGTATTCCTTATCTCAGGGCAATAAAGGTGCAAATAGTACAGCTAAAGCCAATTGATTTTTATAATGATTGATTTTTTTCCTGGTAGATTGGAGAAGTGATGGGTATCGGTGGTTCCAAAATGGGACAAAATTAATTCCCAAGAAAAATCCCAGCATAAAAAAAATTTATTTTATTTGTGTTTTACCTACGGGAAGCGATTCTAGATTCAGAAAATTTGCATATTTTCTTGAAGATGATGAAGTTTCAGTTGTATTGGTACATTATTTAGGTAATGAAGAAATTGTAATTGATTTTCCACACGGAAATGCTCTTCATAAGCAGCCCTATTTCCGTACATGCCCTTCAGTACTAGACTCACTCAGGAAGAGGACTGAATTCCCAGCAAATGTGTATAAAAATGTAATTTCATCAAGCAATGTTCAAAGCTGCGATTGGACAATGAAGCCTCGCAACACTAAGCAAATTTCAAATATGCAACAAAGTGAGCATCAAAAGTCTAGATTATCTCATGATGCTCTCTACAATCTCCATGAACTGGCATATGACATCAGTCCATTTGTTATTTCAATAAAAACTTTTCCTGATGTTTTGATTGTATGTGGCCATAGCAGTTTGTCTGAAGAGCTAAATTCATTGCTTCAGGCTGAATCAGAATCTCCTCAACTTCTGTCGTACGATACGACCTTCCAGCTCGGTGATTTTTATTTATCTGCTTTTTTATTCAGACATACCATTTTTTCATCTTCACCAGTGATTCCCTGTTTGTTTCTAATACATGAAAGAAAATTTCAATCATGTCACGAAGAGCTCATGCGTGAAATTGCTTTACGTGTTCCACGTTTAGTAAATGGACAAGCAGAAGTACCATTGGTTACTGATGAGGAATCTGGCATATATAAGGTAAGTTATTTTAGGTTTATAGAATAAAAGTTCTAAAAATTGATTGAAATGCTAAGATAACATACATAGACAGCAGTTTTCTCAGTTTATACAGCCAGTATACAGTTATTTTGAAACTTCACACATTATGGACTCCTTGCCAAAATCCTCCTCTTAGTTTATTGCTCATTTGTCCACCATCACAGCTTTTTGTGGTAAAATGTTAGTATCTAGTGATTATTTACATATACATACTATTGTGAGATGTGAAGTGATATTGTAACAATCGTGCATATAATACTTCATTATATAAAAAAGCTATATAACATCTGTTTTTACATCAGGGGTCCTTTCTGAATCCAATCATCATTGTAGCAATTGACTTAATGTTTAGTATGTATGTATGTATGTATGTATGTATGTATGTATGTATGTATTTATGTATGTATGTATTTATGTATGTATGTATGTATAATTATTATGTGAGTCAGTATACACTATGGAGAAATATTTCAAAAGCATAGTTATTTATTTTCATGAACTGAATGCATTAAGCGTGAGGTTAATATATTGTTTATTGTACACTAGACATTTTTCCAAAACAGTAAAAAAAAATTGTGCTTCAAAGACTCGTCGTCTAGATGTAACTTGGCCATACATCTAAAAATATAGTTGTCCAGAACTACTCTTGGTCATGTTAGAGCATTCAATATTCAGCATTCAATATAGGAACATATTTAATGCTCGTGTGATGCAAGAAATCCAAGAAAAAGATCCTATGTACAATAAATATATGCGTGTTTTTGCATGTGTGTGTGTGTGCAAGCATGTATATGTATACAAGTATACCTATAACCTATTTATACTTTTATTATTCAATTCATGATTTGTAAATGTATAAATACAAATACAGATGAGGAGTGAGGATATTGTCAATGGCCTGCAGATAGCCATGCATTCACCTGTTCACACACTCACACACACACACACACACAAATAGCTACAATGGTTTTCATGATACATACATACATTAATATGTACATTAATACGTACATACATACATACGTACATACATACATACATACATACATACATACATACACACACACACAGATTTACTTGTAATTATGGTTATTTTTATTTAAAAAAAAAAAGAGTTTCAGAAGATAATGACTATTTCATGTTGGTTAGATTGTTTGCATGTTATTTGTAATTCGGTGTTGTCCCAAACTGATTGTATAGGCAATTGGAAAGTATTTGCCAAAAGTAAGGAGAGTTCGTTGCTGGAACCATACCATCAATGCTGTTAAGAGATGGTTGAGGAACCATGGAGCTACGTCAATGGAAATTCATGTGTACATCAGCCACATTCGGGACCTTCTCAATCAGAGCAGCAGCGACAGTTATGAAAGAAAACTGAAGGAATTTGAGAGTTCTTGGAGCCAATCTTTTCATCAGTATTACATGGCTATGATTCATTCTGAGGTGAGTAAGGTCAATGCAATGCAATACTTATTGTGCATGTGTTGTACCATATGATATTAATTAATTAGGCATTGATTGTGTGTGTGTATTTATGAAGAGTATATTATATGAAGAGAATATTATTAAACGGTAGATAGTGGTTAGCATGAGTGAGCTAAACTCCTGGCTAGCATTCTGCTTGTTGTTGGTGATCTGGAGTAAGAACCAACACATCATGCCAAGCTTATGGGAGCCTGGTGGTTTGTACATTGCATGGGATGGTTAGCCACTAGGGTGAGTTAGTCTACTCAAAGCTAAGCAAGCTGATGGTGAGCCACAGAAGCTAGTCTACTCAAAGCTGAGCCAGGCTGACAGACCTTGCTGTTTTGTAGGCACAGGTTGGGGGGGTGGGGGTGGGGGTGATTAGTGGCCAGTTCACCCATAAGGGTTTGCAGGAGAGGGAGGAGGCACTGGTATGGTCACGATTCATTTTAACATATAAAACTTTCTTTCAACATGTACACATGTCATTGCCGTGTTGTGTAAAACAATTAACTTTGCTGTAGATGAAAACTTCACTTGGTAGGTTCATTTTAGAGCCTCTAAAAATCTATCATCCTTTCTCTGGTGTCACCAACAACATGTCTGAGAGTTTTAATGCTACTTTGAAGAGACTGCAAGGATGGAGGGAAGTTCCATTGGACACTATTGTGCTTACCTTGTACCATGTACAAGCATTTTTTCACAATGAAATTCAGAGAGGATTTATTGGTAAGCACATCATACTGAGTCTGTAACTCCTTCAAATACCATCTATGGTTTTTTTAAAGGGTCACAGTGTTGTAAGGTGATTCTTCTAAGTCAAGTGACATATATACTCATTTTACACTACTTGACCACATGCAATGTACGTATTTAATTCCATTCTCTCAAATCCAAAGTAGCATAGGTTTTCTATTCAAATTTTCAATATAAAGGTTAAATGAGATGTGATGCCAGTGTGGGTACCTTAATTATGGGGCGCAATGCATACTGCTTTTTGACTGTTATGGTATAATAAACAGCCATCACTGTGCTGGAGAAAGTCCTAGGATGTTTCATAACGGAGTGAAATGAGTCAAGTAATACAATAGGTGGAGCCACATGAGTTCATCATAGAATATTGTTATGTACAGCTCCTTGTATTGGTGCTGTTGAAACACATTGCCAATAGATAATTATTTATACTATTAATAGGTTTTTATTCGCACTTCCTGCATTTAACAGGTGTAGGAGATTATAAGCTCTGTCCTAGGTTTTCCAAATGGACAAGGTCTCCACAAGATCTCCATTTCATCCAGACTTATTCTCAGGAAGAAATAGTGGAGATGGTTATGCTGAAGAAGAAACCTGACAAATCCACGTCTCTACCAAGCTGTGGTAAATTTATGAACATTCATAAGTCAAAATTATTATTTACTGGTAATATAGATGAAGTGACAACTGATAACAACAACATGGATCATGAACTTCCGTGTAGCAGTCAGCAGGCCAGAGCAAGGTTAGGCATATTTATCAATAAATTAATGGGATGTAATATGAGGATGCTCTAAAGGGAGCACAATATTATAACCATATTAATAATTTGAAAAGACTACAATAAACAATGATAAATTTGGCCGATTTAAACTTTCATCATTATTTAGTATTGATTGATTGGCGAGCTAACTAATTGTGGGCGAGAGATTACTAGGAGTAACACATCGAAAATTGAGAATTATTTATTGTTTGTTTATGTATAATGTGGACGTGCCTATGTCATTTTGTACTCTGACCCTCACTTTTTGCGTTCGCTTTGTAGTTGTCACTAAACAGAACTTCGTAGTTAGCGATCTTCCATTATCATAGAGGGAATTAGTTTGCATACCTCTTTGACTAACACGATCTGAATGTTGTGGGAGGCAATAGGTCTTACAGACATATTGGAGTTCTGGCTGAGATAGGTCATACCATACACTCTACGCAACAAATAAACATCCTCCAAAGTAAAGAACAAAAGAAAAAGAAGCTAAATGCAGGAAATTTATTATTGATTGTAGATATCAGTAATATGCAGGGAATTTAGCATCACAGTTAGGTCAACATGGAAGAATTTAACAAATACAGTTGGAAATTCAAGTCATTAAAACCTCAATCATGACTCTAGCTTGCTATTGTTGTTTTATATTTCTCATTTTGTTCGGAGGATGTTGACTGTTTTACTTGAAAATCCATTGTGGAATAGTCAAGTCAAGAAAGAGAACAGCTACAATGTATATCTTGTGTTGATATTTCCAGTAAAATGTCTGTGTGTGCTGTACAGCTACTGCTTAGTTATAAAGCACAAAATACCTTAAACAAGAAGGTCACATAAAAGGGCTTGGCCGCAGGGACAGGTCTGTAAAGTAATTGCCCTCCCTCCTCCCTCTCTTAGATAGGGCCATTGTGGGAAGCTGGTTCGTAAGGGAGGTATTGCCGCGCACAGTCTCAGAGGAGCTCCTCACAAGTTACTCATGTACTGGCCGGCAATGTTGCTGCCACCAGAGTTCCACCCCGATCCAGTAGTCTGACAGATAGAGTTTTAAATCTATTATCAAAAAAAAGAAGGCACGAGGTAGAACTGAAGCAAAATGGCTGATACAACTATTTATATGACCATGAAGACCACACCTATTATGACGAGTACTGACACACGATGACACACACGAGCTAGACTTCCTGCACTGCAGCGTTTAGTTCGCACTACAGCACAGGCACACACATACGCACAATAAAACAAATGCATGACTAAAATATAGTTAAGTTTAAACGGTTCGATGCGGGCGTGGTCCGGCCACACCCGGTCTTGACTTTAGGCCCGACCCACAGCCATGTTCTTGTAGTTATTGTGTTCTCACTCTGTGTGCACAATTTTCATACAATGTGTCTCACCTAATGGCCAAATGGGTATGTATTATTTTTTTACCACAGGTGTAGTAATCTTCATCTGTTACCATAATATTTTCCCCTCTTCCTTAGTTCATAAAATAATATGGTCCATTCAGACTTATCAGCAATATTTCATTCCAGTGCTATTAGATATCTCAATCATTTAATTAATAATGCATGAACTAAAACATTAAATAATTTCAGACAACTTGTAGCAAATCAGTTGGTGTGCCACAATCCATCTCTCGGAACTTTCACAGTCAAAGGTACAAACGGAACGCCACATGCTGTGAAGTTGTTTCCAAGTGAGTCATGCTCTTGCCCTGCGACTTCTAGGTGCTACCATATCATAGCAGCACAATTAAGTATTGGACTAGCTAATCCAGGTGTCCAAAAAAAAGTTAATTTGACGCAGCTGAGAAGAAATATGCGTAGCCGATCAGAAAGAAAATCTGGACGCAAAGCTCCAAGGCCTGGTGATTATGAGGTAATACCTGCGCCAGACTCAACTGCATCCCAACAGGTTTGTGTATGGGAGGGACAATGAGTTAGAGTGTAAGGGAGAAACCACAGATTGCATTGGCAACATTATTTTGTTACACAGAGAATACATTTGAATAACATCATTAATGTACAGTAGAATGTCAGCAATCCAAACTTCACTTATTCGAACATTTCAGTTAACCAAACACCAAAAATTTAATAGAGTAACACATGAAGACATAACGTATATCGCTTGACCACGCCCTAATACATTTTCAGTTATTTGAACATTTCAGTTATTCTAACACCTCTCTTTGTCCCAACGTGTTTGGATAACTGCCAATCTACTGTACTACTACACTGTGTAAACTAATGAGGATTGCAATGAAATGATCATTACATTATTAGAACTGACAGATATTAAGTGCATCTCATGTTGCTCTTATTTCCAATTAAGTTGATCAATTTGCATTAGCTATTAAGTTCAGTTATCTGTGTATTTTTCTAATGTTTATTTTGTTATGTTTACCAGCTGCTCCTATCTTATTTTTAATTACACTCACATAGCTATTACATGTGGGTCTCTTTTATTCAAATATTTTCTTCTGATCTTGCATGATATTACCATTTTAGCTATAACACCACTACTTCTAGTTGTGTCCACCAGTTTCCATCATACCATTTCAGTTTATAGTGTGGGTCCTCAGTTAATCCTGACGACCCTATCTCTCTGTGGCCATTAGGAAATCTGAAGAGATCCTAGTAGATCTTTGAAGTAAGATGGCTGAATATATCTGTCCAAATAGAGGAAGATAAAACCAATCAGATCGTATTTGATCCTATCTGATCTTATAACAAATTATTGATTGATTCAACTAGATATACATGATTATGTTACAAGAACTGTGCAGATCTGATTGGAAAAGTATTCAGATCATGAAAGATCTTACTGGATTAAATAGGATTGATAATAAACTAAATAAGCAGATCTGGTAAGATTTTAACAGATCTTGAAGTCAGAAATTAAAAGATTCTGATAGAAATGTTATAAGATCTGCTAAGATAATAAAAGATTCCGAATAAGATATTACAGGACCTTAAATCTAAAAAGATTCTGACTGTATATGTTTGAAAATCATGTCAAATCTGACTTAGGAATTAGCCAGAATATGATAACTTACATTTACAAGATCTTATAAGAAAATTTTTTTACTTGGGTTAGTTAACCTTGACTGACCCAATTCACTCACAGGGATAGTTCCAAAAAACCCATCCAGAATTTATAGTGCTGGAAAATTCTAATAAATGATAATTGGACTAATGTTCTACTGGGTAAATCAGGATACTTAACAATTATGTTAAAAATTGCTATTTTATCTAGAAAATATCAGACGAGTATGACAATGACAACAGTAAACCAAGTGCCGAACCAGTAGAAGTGAAGAACACCTCCGATGAATTTTCTCTGTTAGATTCCACCTCTAAAGTAGAAGCTGCTGTGACCAAATTAGGTACGTGTGGAAATTGACCACTTAATAGGAATTTGATAATCAATATTTACACAGTACCTGTGGGAACCAAGCGCAAGAGATGTGGTAGCTGTGAAAGTTGTCAGTCTAAGGACTGTGCACTTTGTGTTTATTGTTTGGACAAGCCAAAATTTGGTGGTCCAAATTTGCTTAAGCAGAGCTGCCTCAAACGAAAATGCACACAGCTGAGTCAGTCAGGTTAGAATTTTATGCTTCAGTTTTTCTTAATCTAGCAAACAGTAAATATTAATCAGGTCGCGTTGGTGTGGCTTCTCCCAAAAAAGATAAATCTACCAAAGTATGTAAACATTCCTATTATAAAATGACATTTTATTATTAAGTGACTATTCTTTTAGGAGGAGAGTGTGCCAGAAGAACTTCAAATTTTATTTGAGCTCACAATTGAACAGAAGAACAGAGTAATAAAGTAGCATTATAATAGCAATTTGCCATTATCTAGTATATTACAGATTCAATCAGAGCTGCTAAAGAGCGATGAACACAAACTTCTAACTCTTGATGGATGTGATCTTTATGTAAGAGACCTTAAGACATTGAGTGGGACATCTTGGCTTAATGACAAGGTATCAGTATATATCTTATGAATACTTTTAATTTTTCTGATGCTTATCAAACGTACAGATCATTGACATTTACACTACACTAATAACTAAGGTGTCCAATGCCAAGTCCCCTAATTCTATATTAGCTCTATCGTGTTTCTTCTACCAAAAACTTTGTACCTGTGGATATGAAGCTGTGTCAAAGTGGATTAAGGTATTTTTCAACATTCCACTTCACTCAACCTGTATCTTTTTTTTTTTTAATTAGATGGACATGTCCTTTCACAAGCTGTTGATACCGATCATCACATCTTCTCATTGGCGGCTAGTTGTTGTGGATGCTCATGAGAAGACAATCAAATGCTATGATTCCATGTTAGGAAATGATGAGAGCTGCTTAAAAAATATTAGGTAATGATCTGTCTAGCTATACAAATAGTTTATATACTGAATTGGTAAATTAGAGACTATTTGTCCAGAAGATATACTGACGATAATTTTTCAACATGGAAACTGTGGTCCCCAAAGGTATTAATATAAAAAAAACTTTTGAAATATTATTATGTGTTATTAATCAAAATTACTTTATTTCAGAACATACCTGTACAGAATAATGGTTATGATTGTGGTGTATTTACTTGCATGGTAAGTTTATTGAATATGATTATTTGTTAAGTAGCTGCTACACTTATGCATAGCTAGTTTCAACTCAAAATGTGAATTTAATATAGTATGCCAGGCATGAGGGAATAGGAACATCTCTTTCATTTCATCAGGTAACTGAATTATTATTATTGTTAGCTAGTGGTGTGCATTTATTATGTCATTATTATGCAGAGAGATATCCCCACTATCAGGAAAAGAATGATTTATGAACTGTCAATCAAATCACTCATTAATTTTTGAATTTTGTTTATTGACTTTAATATGCTGTATTTATGAGTGAATAAAAATTCATATACATAATTCACCATACATAATATATGAAGGGGAAACTGTCGTACACACATTAATTAGCGAGAAGTCACTTCAGATGCATCCACCAGCACAAATTATACGAGGGGAAACTGTCGTACACTCTTTAATTGATGAGAAGTCACTTCAGATGCATCCACTGGCACAAATTATACGAAGGGAGACTGTCGTACACTCTTTAATTGATGAGAAGTCACTTCAGATGCGTCCACCATCACAAATTATATGAGAGGAAACTGTCGTACACTCTTTAATTGATGAGAAGTCACTTCAGATGCGTCCACCATCACAAATTATATGAGAGGAAACTGTCGTACACTCTTTAATTAATGAGAAGTCACTTCAGGTGCGTCCACCATCACAAATTATATGAGGGGAAACTGTCGTACACTCTTTAATTGATGAGAAGTCACTTCAGATGCGTCCACCATCACAATTATATGAGGAGAAACTGTCGAACACTCTTTAATTAATGAGAAGTCACTTCAGATGTGTCCACCGGCACAAATTATATGAGGGGAAACTGCTGTACACTTTTTAATTAGTTAGAATTAAAAAAAAATTATCTATGTTTTAAAATACAGGATAATAATAATAATAATAATAATAATAATAATAATAATAATAATAACTGATGATGATAATAATATTTGTTATTATTAATACAATGATAATAACTGTTATTATTATCTGCAATAGGATAGTCTTAATATCACAATTGCATTGTTGTATGTCAACTATTTTCGTAAGATTAGATACCAAACTTAATAAAGAGTAGTCGAGGAAGCATCACTGACAACAAATTAATTCACTCTCTACGAATAACTATATTTTTCTTACCTTTGTTACGTAAATAACCAATCTTTCTCTCCAACTCTTAAATGGCGCTACAACGGACTACACGAAGTCCGGGCATGCGCGTTGGCGGTCCGCGAGTTTTTCGCGAATTTAGTCCGGTCCGTGGGTCCGGTCGGTCGGTCCGGTCCGTGTTTTAGTCAGACCCCTCCCTGACTACGGTGGTGCGGTGAAATAGAAGCCTGCATTACTTTATTATGTCCCCTTCCCACCCCGTTCAGGTACTTTTCCCCTTATTCAGTAAGGGAAATTAGTGGCACTCGCCGCTTAGTTTGAAGGGGCCAAATTGGCACCCGTACAAACGCGCATGCACAGAGAAACCAAGACTTTGAGCTGGAAACCATAGCAACTGTTAACTAAAAACTATTGCCATTTCTACATAATGCCCCACCATAGCGGCTCATTTTCTTTTTCTAAATAATACCTGCCTAATAGTCGTTGCTAGTCATTGGTTTGCGCTTCTAGGGTCCAGCCAGAAGGGTACAGGAGTCTTCCGATAGGCACTAGAGATGATTGAAGCAAGTCTATTGGAGGAGTCCACCACCTGGAAGCTTCAGTCATTGACCAATGTTGGGCCAGTTGTGGATAGGAAATGGTATGTATGTTATAGTCAATACAATATTATTCCATGTACAGCACCAAAAGTAAATTCAAATGAAACTATTTTCTGACCTTCAACAGTTCTTTTAAAATAATTGGGTGGAACTAACAAAATCAGACTGGTGTACAATTAAACCCAGAGGTGTAGGAAGTAGTGGTGGGCGATACCGAGTAGTTGGTATCGATACTTCGATACTTCCAGAGGAAAGTGTCCGGTATCCTTCGATACTTCCAGAGGAAAGTGTCCGGTATCGATACCAGAGAACAGACTTCGATACCAAATATTCTATTAGCCCTGCCCAGACAGAATATCGACCTTCACCGACATCTCATTGTGGCCAACATTAACACTTGGTAAAGGTGGTTAATTTAATGTGGTTAATCTCTAGCGGTTCCTTCCAGAGCTGAATAGAAATAAATAATCAAAATAGCGAACTTTTTCATCCGTAGTAGTTGCTTTGCTTACATGTAATACTCTTCCAAATCATTTTTTTGACAATTCATCTAAATTCAAAAGAATAATTTAATAAATTAGTGCGCATGCGTGGTATCGATATAGGTATCGATACCGCCGATACCAGGTTCGAAAGTACTTGGTATCGATATCGAAAACATAAATCCGGTAGCACCCACCACTAGTAGGAAGCTAAATCAGATTGATGCAGCCACTTAACCACACCCACTTAACCATACCCTCTTGTCAGTGACTGAGACAGTTTTGAAGTTTAATGAACCAAGTCAAATTAATAACTTTTTAATGTAATTATATAGTCTATATTGTATAGCTAACATAGCCACTTGGACATAAAAGCAAACAATTAAAACTTACAAATGCCTGGTCTGACTTTAGCAGTCTTTGCTTTTGTTTTCTATAAAAAAAAATTAAGCGTATTTAGCAACAACAAAAAACTACGTCTGCAGACTTCTTATGGTGCTAAATGGCCACTTCTCAAAATCAAACCAACGACCTCTGAACTACGTTTGTTTTTCCAAAAGATAGCTCGAAAAAATAAAGGAGGACAAGGCAGGAGCGGAGTTTCGGGAATATCTTCGGTATTGGCTGTTTACTCCCCGCAAAAGACATTGCCACAACGACCACTAGAGTCATTATGAGCCTTGCCCCTTTTTATCAAAATAGTGGTGTGGCCATGACTGCGTGGCCGCACCCATTCTGACGTCCCTGAAACCCAAAGTTGGGACAAAAGTGGGTACAACTCCATACCTGCAAGATTGCTGAATCTCATTTGCTGTTGTTTAGCTAACGTGTAGAAAAAATTTACGGTTAACTGTTTATGTCTGGAAGTGGTAAGTCATACTGCTGTTCACCATGGCCGAACAGTCTGATAAGGTCAAGGGTCAACATGCTCATTCTATTTAACTGAGCACCACAAAAAGATATATAAATATTATATGGAACATTATATAAATAGAACAAGGAAGAAAATTCCATCACTGAAATATGGTTCTATCATGAGAGCGATGCTGTAATTGGAATGGGTACAGTAATCATACCTACTTTTGAAATTCTCACTGTCGAGCTCTCTATCAATAAATAAAAAGATACCTGGTGGCACATGCTCACCGTTTAATATATCCCAATATAAGAAAGCTTTACATGTCCGAATAAAACCAGAAAACCTCGGGTTTAGTGAAGACATCAGTTTAGAGCTTCAGTTTTCTGGCTGTCTGTCCAAGTTGTCATGCAGGACTTACACAATAAGCATGCGCCACTAATTATCTTGCTGTTTATGTATGTGTGTATGTATACAATAAAATCAAGACGAAGATTTTGACTTTAGTAGTCTTTGTAGTCAGAATGTTGGGTCAAGTTATTGAATATACTAATGATGTGCTCAGCACAAATGGCAAGCGAGCTGGTCTGGCTGAAATGAATGCTAGATTCTCATATTCATTTGTTAGTTAACTATTGTTTTTTTTTTGTTTAGATTATTTGTGCTATTCTTTAGCAACATGCCACACTTTTATACACACTTACATATTTGTTCACTGGGTATACCAGCACAAGACTTACATTGTATTCTCTTCGCGACTTGACAAACGATTTTCAAGGGGTAAGCAATCAAGATTCCTAGGATGATATGGGTAAGAATTGCTAAACCAAAGGGTTTTATTTAAGCTAGCCACCTTTCCAGCTCCATTCAAAATGCCCTATTGTACCAGAGCTCTAGTAGTTATAGCATTACATTGTATTCTCTGAGTGACTGGACTACTTGGCAGTGAATTTTCAAAAACAAATCTGTTACACAAGACACATAGCTGTGGCAAACGGTGCATGAACAAAGATATTTTACCACCACCACTAAAAAATTAACTCTGCTAAGTTTGTAAATCTAACTGTGAACGTCTCTGGTAGGTAGCCGTAAAACCCAAAAAGTGTTGAACTTGACCGGTTGCTATAACTTCAAGGGTAATGTGCTCGGCAATACAGGTGAAATAAACCTAAAAATATCATTGTGAAGATATGTAGGGTGGAACAAACACACACACACACACACACACACACACACACACACACACACACACACACGCTAGAAGTTTCATTGATTGTATTCCAAATCACCTGGAATTTACCATGATTTTTCAATTAGCACAAGAAAAACTAAAACAGCATCGTGAAACATTTAGAGGGACGGCTTTGGTGAGACAGTTTGTTAGTGATTAGAAGTAATAAAGAAAACGAGTACAGTGTAGAAAACCCAGAGTAAGGGTTGGGATCTTTTATGAATAGTGTGCTACTGGATGAGCTTCAGGATCTCGCGACATTTTTGGAATAGTATATTGTATGTAGAAACAATATTTGGAACCTAGTATTTGGACACAAAACTAGGTTCCAAATATTGCACACCATTAGCATAGCTTTAGTTGAACTAGGGTTTCATGTAAGATTTTATTATTTGGTCAGGCTTGAAGAATAATTCACAAGATTATGCTTTAATGTTACTGCAATTGTCATTATGCTATCATCCCTCAGCGTGCATGACCGTGAGGGTTATATAGTAGTCGTCCTGTCTGTCTGTCACACTCTGATTTTGGAAATTACTGACAATTAATCATTGATTTAGGTGTGAACTTACTCAGAACGACTATTTAAACCTCTCATTGTGACACTTTTTTTTTATTTCAAGCTGATTTTTGAGAAAATGTGAAGCTTTCAGCTCCATGTAGCTACATAGGTACTAACTTTTGTGGGTAATGCTCCCTATCATTGTGTCACGTGAGCAATTAATTTATTATGGCCAGCAGTAGCTACTTTATTCTGCTTGGAAGCTCGCGAAGTTGTCTCTTATGAAGATTGTATTTACATGTACCGTTTTCATTGCTCGAGCTATATTGATGCTTGATTAATAGTCAATAAAATTATTCTTTTGGTCTGAGATTATTTTTTGTAACACCTAGCTATTTTAAGTAGCGCTGAGAGTTCGCACCTTTGGTGCTTTATTTTAAATGGTTATTCTTTGGGAAGGAGACTTTGCATGGGGTAAGATTGAGTGAACTTTGTAAAAAGATGTTTGATACCCCGTAAGTGTATTTCCAGCATGTTAATGGCTTTTACATATTTGACTTCTTTTTTTTTTCTTTGTTTATTGTGTTTGTGTTTGTTTGTTTGATTCTGTTTTGGCATGCAATGATGGCTATCAATTCAAATTACTGTTTACTGATGGTGAATGTTTATCACTTATCATGAATTTTTTTACAGGTTCATGGTTGTTTAAAAAAATCTGTTTATTTACTCAACCAATTTTTTTTTTACTTTTTTTCCTGAAATTGTGGTAACTGTACAACCATAATGTTATTGTTGTAGCCATTTATAATTCAATGCAATTCTCCATACATGAACTCTGTAGCCTTGTTTACCACTTTCTGAACTCCTTCTGAAGGTCCAAGTATTAAGGGAGAGTCCCCGGCATGCCCTTTGACCTCTAGCTCCTTGTTTTCAAATTCAAAAAAGTAGCTGTGCAAAGAGAATAGCTCACTATTCTTTATTTTTATGAGTAGTATACATAGTAGAATCAGTCTACTCCTATTACTGCAGTGTGTGTGTGTGTGTGTGTGTGTACCACCACAGTATGTGTTGATTGAAGATGACCCCTCAGTAGTATCTAGCAGTATTCCAACACAGTACGCTGTGATATCATGCAGTTGAATTCAGCAAACAAAACTCTCCTTTTTCCTCTCTTTATATCCCTTTTTTTTTTGTTATGATTTTTTCTCCCTTTTGTTATGGTGCTCATAACTTTTTATTACTTACGTGACATTGTGCCTTATTCTTCTTTTTTTTGTTTTTTTTTGTTTGTTTGTTTGTTTGTTTGTTTTTACACAAACTCTACGTTTAAATGAATGACTTTGGATTTTTCAGGAGTGTGAAATACAGTTTTTATCATTTTTAATTTAGTTTTTGTGGTTTTTTTTTTTGGTTTTTTTTGTATGTTTCTTTTATATTTTTTTTTGGTGCATCCGGTTCCAGTACTTTACTAAACTGCTAACTTTATGCCAAGAGATTTCTTTTAGTTGAAATACTTAGAGCGACTGCATCAGAAGCCATAACAACTGTTAAATAGTATCTTTCTAAATATACGCCACCTAATGGCTCATTATGCATAATTCTAATTAGTACCAGCTTATCTCATTGTTCGGTTTTACTTCCAGCATTAATACTGACAAATGAACTGAATGAGAGAACTGAAATATTGAACTGCTAAAATTAACTTATAGGAAAAAATTAACTTGTAAAAATCAATGGGTAAACAAAAAGCTGACAACCAAATGAACGAGTAAGTATGAAGTAAAAATGCGCCATGTCAATGACTTTTACAGAGTTGAACAACTGCATTTGTTAAAGTTGAAAGCTTTTCTGAACTTTGAAAGCTCCACCCACTCTGTCGTTGTGAAGTAGTAGATAAATAAATAAATAATAATGACATCAATAATAATAATAAAATTGTCAAACAAAACAAATAAATTAATAACAGATAAATAAATAAATACTAAGGATTATTATTGCTCCCAGGACAGGGCCACAGTTTACTCGCTGCACAGCCACTGAGAGATGCTGGAAAAGATGGTCTCTAGCCCGTAGGTCTCACTCACTACGAAAGAAAAGAAAACAAAAAACAAAACTAACTTATTCCAGTGTAATCTATTTACAATATTTATTGTGTTAATGATTTACCAGTTTTTTTTGTTTTTGGTTTTATGTTTGCATTTGCAGCTAGATTTTTATTTTCATATTTTATTTTTGTAAAAAAATTTATCCCCAGAAACTTGAGAGACCAGCACATTATGTGGAAGTATACAGAAGTAAACAGGACTTGGATAAAGAGTGTAGATGTGACGGGAGCCAGAGGTCCGATGGCGACGGAGAACACATCAAGCATTGTCTTAACCCAAACTTCAATAGATCATCAGAACTTATTTATTGTATTTTTTATGCCAAGTAAACAACTTCAAATTACATTCATTGTTTCGGGGTTGGTTCAGTTGCGACTTGTCAAGTCCAGGTTGTTAGCTACCACAGACCCAACAGAACTCTCTACACTTTTCATTTTCAATAATAATACTTTGAATGCACACCACAGTTATATAGCTACAGGAATGAGGGTGATAGTGGAATACAACAATGTTCAAGATAAGTGGGGACTGTCAAACATACACTCAACACACACAACACAGCAGAGGGAGAGCTCAACTCTTGTGAGGGTGAAGCTGAACATTCATGAAACCCCAGGTTATACACAAGAATTATACATTTGGAGTGTAAAAGTCACTTGGATATACACTGTTGTACATTAGATAGAGTTCCTGAGTATACCATTGTCTATATCTTTAGTTATTCCTACTTAGATAGAGTTCCTGAGTATACCATTGTCTATATCTTTAGTTATTCCTACTATGTATGTATGGTTTCATTCATGATCCAGACGACTCCATGGAGCTCTCCAGAATGAGAGGGAGCTTAGGCCTATTATTCCTATAGTTTCTATTGCCACAGGCTAGAAAACTTTAGGAGCTATGAGCATGTTTCTCACAATCACTTCTCTGCAATGTGCAGTCAGTAAACTCGCAGTAGTAGCTTGACTCCAGTTGTATCTTGAAAGTGACATAGGAATCTGAACAAAGGGTTGGAATAACCAAACTGCTGAGGTGCTTGTGTTCATACAGTTGTTTACCTCAGAAGGCAAGGTGGTATTTTATTAGCTAGTACATAGTTATGAATGTATTAGTCAAATTAAAAAATTATCATCATCATCATAATAGTATACAATGATATAATAACAACACAATGTGAATAAAATAATTAATAAAACTTTCAGTTGATAAAACATGATGTATTACTGATGAGGTAAGTCCTGCATGTAAACTAGTATTCACTGGGGTCCCAGTCCCTGTGCATAAAAAATGTGAATAGTGATGATATCATAATGGTGAGGCTAAGTGTGTTAGTAGCTGATTGGACTGGAAAAATCTTAACTTAGTGTTGAACACATTACACACATTGGTTTTAAAAATAGCTATTGATTGCCACACACAAAATGTTCAGATGGACTACGTGCATGAGCTTTTACAGCTGAATTGGTGTACAATGCTAATCACTTCCTCTTAGTTTTAGATTCTATGCTAATCTGGGAGGTTATATTTTGAGTTGTGTATAATAATAGTGGATCTGTAATGCCACAAGGAAGTGATGAAAAGGGAGTGTCAGTATGTGGAATCTATTCATTGCAGCTCATGAGAATGCCTATGGTGGAACTCTGTACTTAAAATGCCTATATTGGTTCCGAACATTTATCATATGCATTCAAAGCAATGTTTGTCTTTTTTGTGGTCAGTTTAGATGTTTTGTTTTTGCTTGATGCATGGAAAGCATTTTTATTTACGTTTGTCATTACACTAAATATATCGCACTAGTGTAATGCACACAATGTAGCTACTCCTATATAATGGTCCATAGCTACAGCTCCACATGGCGCATGTACATTGGTATATTCTAGATAAAGTTCCAGGAGTATAGCTACCATCTGCATATCATTAGTTGGTGCACAGCTACATATTATGTCTCACACATCCACATGTGGTGCCACACAGCCAGCTCCTGTTGGAAGTTGTATTGGTGTCCAGGCAGGTTGTATCCAAGACGTGTAAACAACCAGACCACCAAGGCACAGGAGTCATTCCATGACTGAAGGCTAGGTAGCTAGCTACAACCATAGGCTAAGTGATGATGTGTAATAGCACATGTCATGTATCTCAGAGTAAACACTGAGTAGAAACATTGAAATTGTTCCTTCATAATTGTCACAAAAACTTGAATAAAATATAAATCAGTTCTGACAAGTTTAGTAAATGACAATGCTTGATGTGCTGTCTTTCACCCAATCTCTGGATTCTGTTGGACATACACTCTTCATCAAAGTCCTTTACTTCTCTTATTCTGCTACATAATGTGCCGGCCTCTCAAATTTCTGTTAGATGAAAGAAAAAATAATAAATAAAACTATCATTCTAATTCTGTGAAAACAAGAGTTTGATAGCAAACAAAGAAACTAAAGTATTACAATTGTGGGGATGGATGCTGAAGGGGTTAAGCTATCCACACCCAAGTTAGTAGTACTGCTACCAGGATCCTTAGTTACCTACACTGTACTGCACACTGCTCACAAGCTATAACTAGACCTTCAGACAGAGTAAGTCACACTGCAGGTTTGCTTAATGTACACCAGGTTTAATTGGATCTGAATGAAACCATGGGTGGCTCATTTTTATACATTCGCCTCCCACGGGTGAAACATAATTAGAAAATATGCAATGAGTGTGTGTGACACGCCCGGTCATACTCAGATTAAAAGTGCACAAAAGTGGAACACTGACATAGATACACACATACAAACGAACATCAGGAGAATATGTTTGTTTATTGTTATTTTAGGTGTGGTTGCTAGGAGATGGTCCCACAACAATCATTACACCAACAACTTTAATTCTGATAAATCTTATCAGCCAAATCACATAAAAGATAGTATAAAATGAAGGAAAAATAAAAAATAAGGAAATCAACAAAGAAATATTGCAGCCATTCTGCATTGTGCTAACCCATGTCTTGGCAGTTATTAGCTTTAAAATAAATGATGTCATTATTACTATTATTATTATTGGTGAGCGAGCATAGCGAGTGAGACATTCACAGGGGTAACACAATTGAAAATATGGGATGTTTATTTATATATAATTATATATGTTTGGGCGTACGTATGTCATTTTTGTACTTTGACCCTGGCATTTTTGTGTTAGTTTGGTGGTCGACCCCGCCCCAAACTGCACTAAATGGAATTCTCTGGTTTATCGATCATTACCCGTATCATCCTAGAAATTTAATGTTCTGCGGGTGCAGTTAAAACTTAAATGCGCTATTTGTTATAGTAATAAGCCCTACGTAACAGTATGAAAAACATTTTGCCTTAGATTAACCACAAAGGTAGCTAAGTCTTGTGTAGGTATGTCCAGTGGTATGAAAGTGTTGTGCATTAGAGCTACTACCTAACTAAAGAACTTCACAAAGAAAACATTAGAATAACCTGATTTGTTTCATTTTTTTTTTATTCAAACAGTTGTGTTGAGTGGTTGCTATGGCATTGAAACCCCCTTCACTGCATACATGTCTCGACTATTTTTTTAGTAGCTCGAGTGTTAGAAGTTAAAATCAATCATTTAACAATAGTGTAGTTTTAGGCTTGCTTGCCATTTGTGCTCAGGCACATCACTAGTTATTATTATTATTGGCAAGTGAGTAAAGCAAGTGAAACATTTTTATAGGCAATGGAATGGAGATTTTACGATATTTATTTACATGTTTGCTTATTTATTATAGTATGTGCAACTCCAATTTTCACCTGTACCTCTACTTGCGTAAGTTAGGTAAAGCTCTGCATGGGGGATATCTAGGATGTACATGTACTAGTAGTTATTTCTGCACTTGAATTTTACTTCAAAGAGTGTATAGTGACTACGAGACCCACTGTATGGCTGCACTACTATTCTAGCACTATACATGCGAGTACATATGGACCATTTCAACTTACAGTGCGTTTGACTTAAAGAGTACATTTTTGGAAATAAAAAGGGTATCAGTTTTATTGATTGGATTTTCTAAATAGTTCATATTGAAGATCTGGATTTTTAATAATTAGTAAGGTATGGTCACATCCACCTGCCCACAAAATAATTTTGTGGTTTTGTGGTTAACTTTGCCGTAATAGGTGACTGTAGTGAGACCTTTCTTATTGGATGTACAAATGTGTTTAAGCTGAAAAAAGAGAATTTATTGGTCCTTATCTCTATAACTTGGTTTGGCAACAATGTAATAAATTCTGCATCTTTTGAGCTTAATTTAGTGGTTTAATGAAATTTGTGCACTTCAAAATTTAGCATTTTGCAGAAAAAAGTGTTTAAGACAGAACTTCTGAAATTATTGGGTTATATCTCTATAAACTGATCTCATAATAAACAATTATGCTAGAATTATTGTGCAAAAGTTTGGTACCTTAATCTAAAAAATTCAGTGAAATATAACCATTTTTTCAAAAAAAATTAGCATTCATATGGTACTGGTCATCAAATGATGACGTATGAGTCGAGGAAAGGGCGTTTTCAATACGTATCCGTGACGCCGAATTGAGCGCATGCGTATTTAGTCAGCAGATGGCAGAGGCTCAGTTCGTAGCGAGTTTTTACTCCGAGAGTTGTTTGTATGGCTTCTTTAGCGTCTTTTGTGTCTCAGGCCAGAGGAATCAAGTTCTACGATTCACTACCGTTCGCCGGGATGCGCTTTCAATGCTGCCTTGAGCCTTACAATGCCTATGACAGGAACTGTGTTGCGCTGGTGTTGCCTGGTCTTAGGATGCTTGGTCATCTTGCTCGGGAAGCAGCCCAGTTCCTAGCTCCTCTACTCAGAGCAGGATTTCAAGCTCATGGGTAAGATTTTTTTGTGTACTTTGTCAGGAATAGAAAATACAGGTAAGTGGGTTGCAGAAGTCCTTTCACCAATTATTTGCCAACCACCTAGAATTCATATTCAATTGTTACAGTGGGAGTTTAATTTTTTTGATTTTAATTATGATTACAAATTAAATATGACCAATTGCTGTGATGAGTGTAATCATTATGCTTCATAATATAATTTGTTTCCAGTGAAGTGACATCTGGACAATTCACGCGAGTGGGATATCCAGAAGGAGTGTATGCTGGAAGGGTGTGCTCTATTAGAGTTGTCATCTGTGGCTGTCCTAGTCGTGCTGGTGACATCATTAATGCTCTGTGTGGCACAAACTTCACCCATAACATTTACATACGAGAACAATTATCAGACAAAGTACCTGACACAAAAACTGACGCAACAGTTGCAACACCAAATGACAAAAATGAATGCATACATAACTCCGACAATAATGAAAATGACAAAGAAATTTGTGACAGCTCCCCCTATTCTAGTCCCTTTCAACAAGCTTGCCCCTATACTATTTCAGACATTGACAGTGACTCACAGGACACAAACAAGACAAATCACTCAAACTACCTCCTCCACAAAATCGGATACCATGATGGCCTGACCAAGTGACTTCTGCTTCAGTACTTGTTGGGAGCCGTCAGTCCAATGAAAAGACTGATATGAGTTGGCATAGTAAGTCGACTCGTCATGGTATACCCTGATCACAGGTTTGATGGCCGGATTTGGAGATGGAGTGTTGTACAGCCACATCCTGCTCTCCAAAGACTCCAAATGCTGTAAGTAAGCTGTCCTGTCTGTTACCACATCTGCCCTGTCATGGCCATCAAAATACACCCCTTTGCTGTGTTGTTGATAGGAGAAACCAAGATCATGCAGCCAGAGAGAAACTGTGGATTTACAGACATCCACTCCATAAGAGCTCTTAACCCAGGATACCACATCCATCAAAGTGAGGTTAGGTTTCCCCTTCACATTGGCATTCTGATGGATAAATGACTGACACTCCCTGCGGAAGTTCTCATCAGAACTCAAGGTTATCCACTTGGGATGCCTGCCCCTAGCTGACTCAAGTTCATGCTCTAGTTGCTCATCCGTCACATCTTCCAGAGAAGAAAGGGAAGAAAAGAAATCAACAAAGATTTCTTGAGCCCACCTGCGGATTACTTGAGCACTAAACCCCATGGCTACTGAGGACCAATTGCAAGCTTCCAGTATACTGACACCAGAACGTATTGCAGCACCAAACATCTGGAGAGCCATGGCCTTTTGAACAGCAAATGTTGTGTTACGTTCTACCAGAGATTGTAATGCATTCATACCTTCCTCAATAACATAAGGACTTTTCTTGAATATTGTATGCAATGCATTCTTATGCTGTGTTGGTGGAAGCGAGGGGGAACGTAGATTATGGGGTGTAGAAGAAAGTAGTGAAAGGGAGGGTGATAAACTAACTAGAGAGGCTGAAGGACTGGATGGTGGAGTCAACACATGCCTACCTCTTGGTGCCTTAGGAGTGTTTAGTTCCTTCAGCTTGTCTCCAGCCTGGAAATATGAAGCCCTCTTAGAGGTACTGGGCATATTAGTAATATCTAATAGCTCTGATTCAGTGCGTCGTAGCCGCTTGCTAGTAGTATTCCTCGTAGTCGAACCGGGAGAAGCCATATCGAGCACGCTGTAAAGGGGAATCCCCCAAGAAGCCATATCGTGCGCAATATAAAGGGGAATCCCACAGATTGAGCGGGTAAAGCGCCAGATCGGTTACAAGTAGCGCGTTGTAATGACAATTGATGACGAATTGCTGCAGAATGCGTGACGTCGAATAAAATGGCGACAAATGTATTAAGTTCTATGGCAAATGCGTGGTTCTCCATCTTCTATTGTTTATACTTTTTTTTTAGAAGCAGGAAACAGTATTAGGCAGGTAAAAGATAAGGTACAGGTGTTTATTTTGGGCCTATTGTGTTTCTGCATGTTAGTATTAAAAAAGTTTACTCTTTAAGTCAAACGCACTGTATACAGATTAACAAAGCATAGTGGACTATAGGCAAGAGCAGCTGAAAAAATATTAATTGTGGTACATTTAAATGGCAAGTGCACTTTGACTTCAGTGTGCCACTAAATTTCAGAGGTGAGAACTGATAAATTATGCCAAGTCTCCTACCAAGAATGAAGACTGGAAGTCGATCGCATCTCAAGAAATACCCCCATCACCATTTTGGACTTCCTGGCAGTACTGCACGGCTACCGCCGTAGTTTAGAAGCCGATTTTTTGTATATCATTTTCTTACGCTTGCGTGCATGCCATAACGTTGAGTTTTTGTTGAATTTTATTTTACTTTTCTATTTACTCACCTTACCACATGAACTATTGTCGATTATTTCCGTGAAATTCCGTATATTAAAAATATCTCAACGTTATAGCCTAAACTCTGGCAAAATTTGAACCATAGCAGTTAGTCCATTCCTGAGCAGTACACAAGAGAAGTTCTAGATCCATTACTTTAGAGCGCTAGAATTTTTTATTGTAAGTTGACTCCGCCTCACCCTATCAGTACCCGCGTAGTGGTGAGTGAGGCACAGCTGCATTTCATGGGCGCTAATTTGTTACAGAGCGTAACAAATTAGTGGTAGATAATGCGCTACTATTCAGCTGGAGTGCGCTACTAAAGGCGCCCAGGCGTTGCTATGTGCAAGCACCCTTAAAAATAAGCTGATTTTTTTTTTAATCAACCATGAACCAGTGAAAAAATTTATGAAGAGTAACAGACATTTACCATAAGTAAGCATTAATTTGAATTGACAGCAACCACTGAGCACCAAAACAAAACAAAACAAAAAAAAAAACAAACAAAAAAAAAAATCAAATAAAACGTTACAGTTAAAAAGCATGCATGAAATACACTTACAGTATACAGAATATCATTATCTTTAATGTTCACTCTATCATGAGGGTTTGGATTATGAATCCAGGGTTTCACAGAGTGGAAGGGAGGGGAAGGGTGGGGGGAAGGGGAGAATCAGGATACCCTTCCCCCTTCCTCCAAGCATCAATTTCTTTTCAAGAAATAACCAACATAATTACTCAAACAATCTAATAACACAAATAGTGACAGTAGCAGGAAAATTACAACATGATTTTTTTTTATCATTCTGCTTGAATTTGACAAATAATTCCACAATTCTCTTGGTTATGCCCGTTTTAGCCTATTTCGTAATCTAGGTCTTGAAAAAAGCTGTCGCTATAGTACACAGCTCAAATAATAGCTATGATGTAGCTAGTTTAAATATCTAAAAATGATTCCAAAGAGCACAGAACTTTCCAGTTCTTGTAAAACCTCTTGGAGCCCTAAAACTTTCCAGAGATTTTGATTACATAATCTTATTATGTCCTTTAAAATATGGGGGGAAAAAGCCCACTCAAGCTGTACTATAAGATGTGCACTATTTGAAATTAAGTATAAGCATTGGATTTGTGCTTACGAGTCTCATTTTCTGACTTTGTAAATATAGCTATATAATTAACAAATAACTTCAGGATACCCCAATAGACCACACCCCTCACTTACAATTGTAGGACTCAGGACTCCTAGTCTACAAAACTTCCCGTAATCTGCTGGAATATTAGTAGCTGGAAGAATTCCAGGGATCAAAACTGGCAGAGAACTATGAGATGCTGCATACTGGTCTGGAATGGAACAAAGGTACATACATACACTCACAATGGTGTCTTAAAAGTACACGTACCTCTACATTTAGGACATGATTGTAAAGTAGTACTACTGTATACTAAATCAGGTATTAAAAGATTTTACCGTATATATTTATATGGACCTATATGTGACCGTCTACAGGAAAATCGGGCACAACGCGGCCCCGACGAAAAATTTTTTTTTGCACTTACACACTCCTCGGAAAGCAGATATTAAGCTCTCCAAGTTTTAGCGCCGTAGCTTTAGCCATTCCCGCTATATATCACCTAACCGTTCCCTTCGTTAGGCTTATTTAATACAATTTTAAGAACTAAATCGATCTTTTTGCGACGTCTACGCATGCCGCGTTGTGCCCGATTTTCCCATAGACGGTCACATATATTCATATGTAAAGAATTAATTCCCATCAATTAAAATTTAATTGGTTCATATTTTAAATTCGGTGACTCTATTGTCGCTAAATATCTGAAGCCACAACTAGATTATACTTGTAGGAATATAATCATTTGAAAGACCCATATGACCTATTGCTACTTAATGTATCAGAAGAAATTCCACTATTTGTAGAAAGCATTCTTTGGCTTATTCGTAAAGGTTTTGATCCACTCATTGTTCCAGAACAGATAAGGTTGTTGAATTTCCAGTTGGTCCACATAGAGACTTACATGAGCTGAATATAGAGTACTGAAACCCAATGGAGACTGAATAATTTGAATTCTGTAATTTATATTTTGAAAGTCTCAAAAAATTCTTCAATTACCTCAGAGATTTCAGTCAATCCTGCCAAGTAGTTTTCTCTTTTTGTATTACGCTTGTCTGTCAGTAACAACAATGGTGTATGCATTTTTGGGGGGTCGTCTGCTGACATTTCACATAATTAATATATTTTGTTCTCTTAAATCAACGCTTATAACTTTGTATGTGTATAATTCATGAATAATTTATCAGCAGAGCTAGGTTGGTAAAGAGTTATCAATAATGGGTTGGTAAAACATTGTCAATGACGATGGTGGGTCAGCGAAAAAAGCGACAAAGACGACAGTGTGAGTATTCATGAATAATCATTAACACTTTCACCAGTGTAACCACCATATGGCAGTCAAACTACTGGCAGTCACAAAAAATCATTAAAACTGAACCGCCGAAGCTATTGACTTCATTCAAGCATTAAAATAGCTAAAGCTTTGCCTTTGTATTTATATTTAGAATTTAACCTGACCTTTCGACATCTCATCAAGATACTTTTCAGGAACAAGAACTCCCTATGATCATTTTATGTAAAGAAAAACACAAAACAAAAACAAAAACAAAAAAAAAAACTGCAAGATAATTGGTTGTATATATTTCTATAATAATTACACCTGCAGGACAATTTGCACACACCATAGAAAGCCAGCATACTGGAAACTAATGCGTCTATAAAACTTCAGGTTTTCTAGTAATAATTGGGATATGTAAAGCTTTTTCATAATTATAAGGATGTATTAAACAGTGAACACGTGCCACTATCCTGCCATTTATTTATAAAATCTTCACAGAGAACTTGACCCTTGTGACCCCAGAGGACTTCGTGGATAAAATGTAGAACTTCAGTTATCCGAACTTCAATTATCTGAACATTTCATCTCCATTTCAGTTAACAGAACCCCCTAAATTTAATAGTAGCACATACAGACATGATTGCTTGACCACACCCCAACATTAGTGCTGCTTTATAATGCATTTGAATGGTGTTCAGTTATCTGAAAACTCCAGATATCTGAACACCTCTCAGTCCCTAACGTGTTCAAATAACTGAAGTTCTACTGTATGAATTTATTGGCTGTTAACAGCACAGAAAACTGTAGGCCAATATTATTGCATGACTATACTGTAGGATGTAGCAAGAAAGAGATGGATCTGATTACATACATACCATTTACTTCCACAACTGGCCCAACATCTGTCTTCTAATCCATTCCTCTCCAATGGTTGAAGCTTCCAATTAGTAGGTGATGGGATCCTCCAATAGTCTTGTTTCATTCACCTCCAAGTTCCTGAGGAAACGACTCATTTTCTCGGCCTTTCGGTTAGTGTGAGCTTCCAGCTAGAAACGATAACCAAAGATGAGCCACAGGCAGGTATTATTGGCGAGCGAGCGTAGCGAGCGAGACACTTACAGGGGTAAAAATGAAAAAATCGGGGATGTTTATTGGCGAGCGAGCGTAGCGAGCGAGACACTTACAGGGGTAACACAATCGAAAATCGGGGATGTTTGTTTATTTATTTATTTATTTATTTATATATATGGACGTACGTATGTCATCGCGTTTTTGTGTTAGTTATGTGGTCGACCCCGTTCCAAATTGCACTAAACAGAATCCTCTGGTTTATCGATCAGTACCCGTATCACCCTAGAAATTGAATTGTTTACCGTTTGAATTCTTTTGCGGGTGCAGTTTTTCTATTAGAGTTAGTGGCGGTGGTAAGTCAATGCGCTCTTTGTCACGGTTATAAGCCGCGCGCAACAGTATTTACTTGAAAATACATTGTCCACTAGACTACTGCGAAGGTAAGTCTGTGTAGGTGCATGTCCAGTTGTGTCAAAGCATTATGTGTTACAACCACTACTTAGCTAAAGAATATCACAAAGAAAACTTTTAAATAACGTGTATTGTTTTGTTGTTGTTTTTTTCCTTCAATTCAAGCAGTTGCAGAGAGTTGTTACTATGGCACTGAAATCCCTTTACCCTGCTTCAGTGTTAGAAGTCAAAATCATTCATATAAAAATAGTATAGTCTTTAGGCTCGCTCGCCATTTGTGCTCAAGCACATCACTAGTATATTTGTATTATGTTTGGACGTACGTATGTCATTTTGTACTTTGACCCTCGCGTTTTTGTGGTAGTTATGTGGTCGACCCGTCCCAAATTCACTAAACAGAATCCTCTGGTTTAGCGATCAGTACCCGTATCACCCTAGAAATTGAATTGTTTACCGTTTTGAATTCTTTTGCGGGTGCAGTTAAAACTTGAAAACTTAAGGGACTATTCGAGTTAGTGGCGGTGGTAAGTCAATGCGTTCATGGTTATAAGCCGTGCGCAACAGTATTTACTTGAAAATACATTGTCCACTAGACTACTGCGAAGGTAAGTCTGTGTAGGTGCATGTCCAGTTGTGTCAAAGCATTGTGTGCTACAACCACTACTTAGCTAAAGAATATCACAAAGAAAACTTTTAAATAACGTGAATTGTTTTGTTGTTGTTGTTTTCTTTCTCTAAGCAGTTGCAGAGAGTTGTTACTATGGCACTGAAATCCCTTTACCCTGTATGCTAAATTAAAAAACTGGACCTTATTTTCAGTAGCTTCAGTGTTAGAAGTCAAAATCATTCATATAAAATAGTATAGTCTTTAGGCTCGCTCGCCATTTGTGCTCAAGCACATCACTAGTTTAGAATTACCTGGTGGGGCATTATGTATAGGTTACATCACGAGGTGGAGGTCGGTATGGGATTTACACAACCGAGGGCCGAAGGCCCGAGGATAGTGTAAATCCCGTACCGACCGCGCACCGAGCGGTGCAACCGACTTGTACCATGGCTCTAGGCTATAAGAAACGCATAACAACCTTTTTTTCTGTAGCCTCATTGGTCGCCGCTTCGCTTAGCTACAGATCGTAATTCTAGGCCACGGGCAAAAAATATTCACCTCCTAGGCGGTGTATAAGTGATTTATTCACCCCGAATTGAGAAATCTGATTGGACGGTTTGAACGAACCATGGTATAAGTAGCAATATATGGCAATAGTTTTAACAGTTGCTATGGTTTCTAGCTCAAAGTCTTGGTTTCTCTGTGCATGCGCGTTTGTACCGGGTGCCAATTTGGCCCCTTCAAACTAAGCGGCGAGTGCCACTAATTTCCCTTACTGAATAAGGGGAAAAGTACCTGAACCGGGTGCCCTTCCCCCCCCCCCCCCCCCCCCCCCCCAATTATATTTTTTTTAACTGGAGACGGACGCAATTACCATTTCTACAGAACTACTACAGCATGCAAGTGAATTAGCTGGCAACAATTTTCAAGGCAAAATGGTAAAGTCACTCCCCGATAGTAAAAGTTCTTCCGTTTCTGCACTCATCCTTTATTCCTTGATATGGTAAGTATCATCATCCACTCAATTCTCGCGTAAATATTTCGCAACTTATAAAACGCAAGTGTTCGCGAACTTCACTTCTTAATTTAATTTAATAATTTTTGTAAACTACAAAATATACAATACATTAGTGGTATAAAAAGTTTCTGTGACATAAAAAAAAACTAATTTACTACACACTTGTAAAAAAAAATCCAAATCAGTTTATTTCCATTGTCCAAAATATATTATCAAATTCTGTTTCTTAATTATTTTTTAGTTTAGTTGAAATTTCCTTTAAGCATGTAGCTTGCTGTAGAATTGGAAGGATTGGGGTTCAAGAAAATGTCCATGAAAGTGGGATTAGGGCAAGTGTCTTGCAGAGTGAAGTAGCTGCCTTGCAAGGTGGCTCGGTTCACTGTCTCCGTAAATCTAAACGTGATCTCCCCGAGAGTGAGATCTACGCTGAACGATATCAGCTGGGGAGGAGTCTCATCTTGCACATAATTGGACACTGCCGTGGCATTGGTGCTTGGGATGGAAACAATGCTATTCCCACTTGTGTCTCGAACAGTGATTTCAGATAAGCTGAGGAATGTGTCGTTAGGAGATGTAGATAGTCTTGATCGGCTCTTGATTTCGTTGAGATCAGAATTGTTCAGCTTAAGAACTAAGACGAGGTTACTGGGCATCGTCAAGTTAGTGCTACTGGCGAGAGCATAATAGAATGACGAGTTGGTGAGATCTTGGCTCTGGGAGTTCTGCAAAGTGATGCCAGATGCAAGGAAAGATGCGGCGAGAACAGTCTCAGAGAAACTGAGGGAGAGATTTCCGGTGTTCATGTTCAAGTCGAAACCGAGCAACACAGGAGGTGTGGCATCTCGAGTAAGATTAGTCACTTGAATGGCAGACTCTACTTCCAGAAGGACGACAGGATTAGCGTTGTTGTCCAAAACGGTAGATTCACTGACGGTTACGAAAGTATCATTCTTGACAGTCGCCAGGTCAAGCAAGGCTTTGATGTTGTTCAGGTCATAGTCCGTCAGCTGGAACTCCACTTGAGTTTGCTCCACAGATATTAGAGTTCCGTTGGTGAGAATGTACTCAGTAGAATTGGTCTCGTTGGCACTGAGAATGGCAATTCCCTCAGGATTGAGAGTGGCTCCTGACACGGCTTCATCAAACACCAGAGTGACCCTGCCAGAATTGAGATCTAGATTGAAAGCTTCCAGTTGTGGGCGTGTGACGTCTGAGACGTATCTCGTCGCAGGAGCAGCTGGCGAGAGGACCTCTTGGACCAGGTTCCCGTTGCTATCGCTGACGGCAGTTGATTTCAAAGTCAGATAGGTGTCATTGGTGGCGTTGTTCACCCCCGTAGCTAGCGATGTGATGAGCTTTATTTCATTGAGGTCGAAAACAGAGAGAGCAATTCGAATGACAGGACCATCTGGTGATAGCACAGATCCGCCAGTTAAGTTGTAAGTAACTGTGTTGTTTTCTGCACTGAAAATGGGTGTGTTTTGAAGGCTGAAGTCTGTGATAGTAACACTGCTAGCGCTCACAGTTTCAGAGAACGTCAGAGTTAGCGTGCCGTCATTCAGATTGAAGTCGTATTCTTCGAGCACGGGTCTTCTCTCATCTCCAAACACGGAGAGAGCTTGCAAGGCGTCGCTGACTGGCCTGGGAACAACTAGGTTTTCAAACACGTCAGAAATGGCGTCCTCTGTGTGCGACAGGTAAGTGTTGCCCAGTCTCGTAGCCAGATTGGTGAACCTCTTCAGCTCATCGAGGTCTAATCTGCTGAGTTGGATAGTCACGAGAGGACCTGCAGAAGAATTGGTGACACCAAACGAAGAGAGAGTGTAGCTTTCCACTGGATCTGAGGTAGAGTTCTGAAGTGTGATTTGTGTAGTGTTGAGAGTTAATGGATCAACGGTCTCATCAAAGATGAGATCAAGAGTTTCGGAAGTCAAATTGAGAGTGAAGTTGAGAAGTCTAGGACTGGTAGTGTCCGATATGTACTCGTTAACTCCGGCTGCGCTGGGTCCGTTGATTACTGGGATATTCGGCAATCTGAACACGCTCAGGTCTCGGACGGTAGCGTTTGACAGAATTAGGAAAGTTGTGAAGTTGGTCAGGGCTATTGCTCTGGCTTTGATAACATTGAGGTCATCGTTGGTGATTACAACTACAAGATCAGTGCTGTCTTCCGTGCTCAACAGGCTGCCTTCAGATAGAGTGTAACGAGTGTTTTCAGACATGGAGTCCATTTCCAGCTGAAGCGTTATTCCGGTGGGGTCAAAAGTACTTGCATCTACGGTCTCAGTGAATACAAGTCTGAGCTGACCATTGTTCATGTCCAGATCGAATCTCACCAAGCTTGGCCTCGTGGTGTCGTTGAGGAAGACTATGGCTTGGGCACCCGCGACGTCATTAAGCGAGTTGTTGTTCATGTCTGTCACGAAGTGAGGTTGGAGAGAGAGATAGGCATCGCTCATGGATGTCAGGAGGCTAGTGTTCTCTTTGATGGCGTCCAAGTCTTCTTTAATGAGGAACAGGTCAAGACGTGGACCGTTGGTGCTGTTAGTGTATACACTCTGGACATTGAAGATAACGCTGCCGTTGGGTTGGTTAACAAACGTCAGCCCGGAGATGTTGAGGGAATTGGAATTGACAGCTTCGTCAAAGTTCAAACGGATCAGACCGGTGTTTAGATCAAAGACAAATGTTTCCAACGAAGGTGATTTCAAATCTGGATAAAACGTTGACACGTCCAGAACTTGGCGCTGACTGGTTTGTCCGGCCATGTCTGTGATGGCCCCCGGTTGTAAGAGCAGCATCGTGCTCAAATCATCCACGGCTAGTGTCGTGTCCAGCTTGATCCTGTTGAGGTCGGCAGTGCTGATGGTGATATCGACGACCGTAGAGTCATTAGCGGACAACATGGAGGACTGAGTTAGAGTGACAGATGTGCTGTTCTCTTCAGAGAATAGAGTGAGAAGAGACAGTACTGTATCCTGCGTTGAAACAGTCTCATCAAATGTCAGGGATAGAATGTCAGAGGTGAGATTCAGATTGAAAGAAAGGAGAACTGGGCTGGTGGTGTCTTGGATAAAGTCTTCCGCTCGGGTAAGTCCGAGAGCCCGGCTTCTTGGAATGGCGGTCAAATTGAGACCCACCATATCAAGCACTGTTCCCTCTGTTGCCAAGAGGTAAACATCTGTAGAGCTGGTGGCAAGATCTCGTCTGAGCTTGATGGCATTTAGGTCCTCCACGGTCAAGTTCACTATGATTACTGGCTGGTCAATGGTGGATACTTCTCCTCCAGAGAGAGTGAAGGAGGTTGGAGCATTGGTTTGGGATGACAGCAAAGTCAGCTCTGCTGGTTGCACGGTTGATGCGTTTACAGTCTCGCTGAACGTCAGATAGAGTGTGCCAGTGTTTAGGTCAAAGGTGAAAGAGTCCAGCACAGGACGAGTTACATCAGCAATCACATCGTAAGCCTGAACGGTGAGTCCAGTCTCATCCGTTATACCATTCCTGTACATGTCCCTTACAGCACCACTCCTCAGGAAGATGTAAGTGTTGTTCACATTGGTCGCCAAACCAGTGAAACTCTTCAAGATGTTCAAGTCTCCTGGTGTCAGAGTGAACTGGAGGCGGAGTCCATTGTCAGTGCTGGTGAGGTCTAGACCAGAAAGGACGAGAGACTCGTCGGAAGTGTCGTTCATATCCGAGTTGTGAAATTCGACGAGGGATGCAGTGAGAGAGGTGGCATTCACAGGCTCTGAAAACTCCAATGTCACTCTTCCGTTCACACCTGAGTAGTCAAACAGGAACCTCTCCAGGAGAGGCAAGGTGGTATCTGGAGTGTAAAACTGAACCGGTACGGCGTCGAAGTCTGTAATGGCTCGCATGCGGTTCCCTGGAGCTGCTGTGTCTACCGGCAGATCTTGGATGATTGCCAGGAACGTTGTGGCACGGCTTGAATAGACGTTGGTGGAGGCTTTGAGTTTGATGGCGTTGAGTTGCTGGAAGCTGAAAGTGATGTTGACAATGTACCAGTCCATTTCGCTGGCATTCAATTGGCCGTTAAACCTCACGTGGTTCTCGTCAATGTTGGCGGCGGCCTCACGGAGCAGGAGGTAAGTGGCTCCACCCACACTCCTGTAGTCAACAGCCTCGCTGAATGTCAGCGTGAGAACTCCTTGGTCGAGATCCACAGAGAAGTTGGTAAGAGTTGGGTCAGTGACATCGAGGAGGATAGGCTGCAGGTGGGGCTCTGCCTGTTCATCCGAGACCATTACAGATGGGTTATTGTTCATATCGAGGACCGTGCCTGTTGCCAGGGAGATGTACGCACTCTGCATCGATACGGCTAGCGCTCTTCTGGACTGGATGTTTACGTAGTCCAAGAAGGTGATGTCAAATGCCAGCTCTAAACCATTCACGGTGGTGACGTTGCCGCTGGTGAAACTGAAGAACTCGGACTCACTGATGTTGCTACCGGACTGCAGTGTAATGCTGCTAAACACGATAGAATCGGCTCTCACGGGCTCCGAAAAGGTCAACGTCAGTGTGGGCCTGTCCATTTCCAAGACAACACCATCCATGTCTAGAACAAAGCTGACAAACTCGGGAGGCGTGGTGTCGGGTGTGAACATAGAGACCGGTATGGCAGCCATCTCGGCCTGAACCAAGAGGGGATTTCCCCTGATATCGTAAGCTGTGGTGTTCAAGAACCTCAGGAAGGTGGTGTCGTTGCTGACAGCCAAGTCTTCAAACAGTTTAAGAGAGTTGAGGTCAGAGTCCGTTAGAGTGATTTGCACGTAAGTCAAGTTCCAAGCAATTCTGTCGGCTGGAGTTGTCATCAGCCGGAGCTGTTCGGTAAAGGAAGTCTCATTGTTCTGCAACCAGATCTGATCTTCATTGAACCGGGTCCTATCGATAGTCTCGCTGAATCTGATGGTAAGGACACCAGAGTTCACATCCAGATCGAAGCCGAGCAACTCAGGGTGTGTGGCATCCGGTATCACTTCCGTGATTGGATCTGCAAAGTCCATTGCTGGGACTGATATGAGGTTTCCATTCATGTCTTGTACGGTGATGTTTGTGTACGAGATGAAAGAATTGGTGCTGCTGGTGAAGCTATTGGATGAAATATCCTTGAGCTTGTTCAAGTCAGACATGGTGAAGGTGAGGACAATCGTAGGAGAGATGTCTGTGGTGAATTCACCACCTTCTATGGGAAGAGTTCGAGCTGGGGATGGATTTAGGTCTTGGGCTTGTAGAGTTAGCTGAGTCGGATCAAACGAGGTGCTGTTGACGGTCTCAGTGAAGCTCAAACTGAGAGTACCAGTGTTGAAATCGAGAATGGATCTTCTCAGAGTGGGTGCAGTTTGGTCTCCTGTGAAACCAGAAGCCTGCAGAGGTTCCAGCATGGCTAGGATAGCATTGCCGGCCATGTCCCTAATAGCTTCCTCGTCAACGGTCAAGTAGGTGTCATTAGCACTTGTAGTTAGTCGGACATCAGCTTTGAGGACATTAAGATCCGTCTCGTGGATTTGAACTGTGATGATCTTACCGTTGAGTCCCCTTGCCTCACTTTGATTACTGAGAACATAGCTGGATACGTTTAGTGTGGAATTGAGCATATCAGAATAGAACGTTAATCCGATCACTTCAAGACTGGAGACATTCACGGCTTCGCTGAAGTTCAAGGTGACCATTCCTGAATTCATGTCCAGTTGGAATGTTTCGAGCACAGGTGGGGATACATCAGCGATGTGCTGCCCGGAGAAATTGAACTCTTGGAAGGAGTTTCTGCTGGTGTCTTGCACGACATCGTTGCCCAAGCTCAAGAAGGTGTCGTTGGAGTTAGTGGCCAGCATGGTGAGAAGCTTGATGGCGTCTAGATCCATCTGGTCAAGAGAGATGGTAATGGAGGTGTTGTCACTGGTTGAGGATGAACTGCCGAGTAAGTTGTAACTTTGGACCGGTGAAACTTGGGCGCTCTGAACGGTCACTCTGTTGACGGAGAAAGTGTCTGCACTAACCGTCTCGTCAAAAATTATGATCAGTAGACCACTATTGACGTCCAGAGTGAAGGTGACGGCAGTGGGTGGAGTTTCATCCCTGGTATACGACTCCACTCGCTCGGGTCCGGCAAGGCTTGTATTGACGATGGCATTACCGGCTGTATCAGTCACCAGAGCGGAACCAAAGGTGAGGTAGGTGGAGTTTTGGGATATGGCTAAGTCTCGAAGTCTCTTGATTTCATTCAGGTCCGTTATATTGAGGTCAAGGTAGAGGGTGTGGTTATCCATGGGACGAACACACCCAAACCTCAAACCATACACAGTGGCATTCTCATCAGATGTCGATAACAGTGTTACTTCTTCGGGATCAAAACTGGCATAGTCGACAACTTCATGGAATCGGAATGTGAAGAACTCAGAGTTCAGATCCAAATTATAGAACAGAAGTCTTGGTGGAGTGGAGTCTCGAGTGTAATTGGAAACAGGAATTGCTTCTCCGTATCCAACAGCATTTACAGTATTGGCATTCATATCAGATATGGCAGAGGCTGTGATGGAAATGAAGGTGTCCAGCTCGCTGGTGGCTAATTGCCTGAGGATATTAATTGCGTCCAGGTCGTCCTGCGTGAGCGTGATAACGACTTCGGTACTGTTGGCTGTCGAGCTGTAAGCTCCCGATCCTAAGGTGTAGTTCTGCGAGGGTCGGGTCCGGTCGTTCTGAAGTGTGAATTCTGTCACACCCACTGTGCTGGCATCGACGGTCTCATCAAACACCAGCAGAATCTCACCGGAGTCCATGTCAAGACTGAAAACAATTAAGTTTGGTCTGGTTCCGTCAGCAACGAGCATTTGTGGCTGGCGCGAGTCTTCGTCAGAGATTCCAACCAGTGGATTCCCTGCCAAGTCCAAGATGGTGCCTTCATCGACGATCAGGAAGGTGTTCTCCTGTGAAGTCGAGAGGTTAGTGTTCCTCTTTATCTCGTTGAGGTCATCCACAGATATAATCAAGGTCACGTTCATACCATCTACTGACACAGACGTGAGGCCATCTCTCAAACGAAGGACGTTGCTGGAATTTTGAGAGAATGCTCTGGGAGAGTCTTGAAGAACCAAACCTGTGGGGTCAAAAGTGGTCAAGTTTACGGTATCCGAGAAATCCAGTGTGATGGATCCGGTGTTCAAGTCCAAGGAATAGCTGTTCAGTACAGGTACGGTGTCATCAGGTATGAAGGTTCGCACCTGTATGGCACGGCCATCGGTGATAGGTACGATGTTGATGTCAGAAGCATCTTGGATCAAGAATGCTGCCACGGTGATGAAGGTGTCATTGATATCTCGGGCAACTCCGGTATTGGATTTCAGTCTCAGAAGATCCGGATCCGAGAGATCGACGGTGATGATGTAACCATTGTTACTAGAAGTCGTGCTGGATGACGAAGGTGAGAAAGTCCTTCCGAGAGCTCGGTCGGATGCATGCTGGAGAGTGATGGCTGTCGCATCCAGGGTTCTTGCAGAGACTACGTCGCTGAAGGACAAGATGATCTGACCGACGTTTTGGTCGTAAGTGAAGTCCAGCAGCACTGGTCTCGTCTGGTCGCCAAGGAAGGTCGTGGCCATCCTGAAGCTGACAGGAACCACACGATTGCCGACCGAGTCCGAGAAAGCCGTCGACTGGAAGGAAATGAAAGTTGTATCTACAGACACTGCAAAGTTCTGGTTCACCTTCAGAGCAGTGATATCCTCTCGGCTCAGATTAGCAGTGATGATTAGAGCACCGGAGAGATTGGGGTCCGAGAGCACGATGCAGCCGGTAAGGGGTAGAACAGCCCCCTGGGTACCTGGGGTGTTGTAGAGGGTTATTTCATTGCATACCACGGAGTTGGGATCAATAGGCTTGTCAAATGTCAGAATCAGTAGATCTCGATCCATGTCCAGAGTGTATCGTGCCAGCATCGGACGAGTGGTATCGGCAAAGTACCCATTGCTTTGTACCTGCAGAGCCTCGGTGACAGGAACGGCTTCAACTGCGTTGGGTGAGAAAGCATTATCGGTGATAGTCCTAGCCTCCAGGCTCAAATAAGTCGTGTTTACACCCTTGGCATAAAGGGAAGCCCTGAGGGTGTTGAGATCGGAGAGGCTCAGTGTGATGTCGATAACTGGACTGTCCATGCTGTTAGTTGCTCCTCCTGTGAGACGATGGAAGAAAACTGAGTCCGTGGTGTTTGATTCTCCTTGGATGATGATACCGGTGGGGTCCAGGGAATCGGATTCCATCGGTTCATTGAAGGTGAGCCTGAGAATTCCGGTGTTCAGGCTGATGCTGAAGTTAACAAGTTGAGGCTGGATCTCATCTGCCCCTAGCGTCCTGACGATGTAGCCTGGAGAACGTAGGGCCACAGGCTCAATCATGTTGCCTAGGAGATCGGAGGCAAAATTTTCCGTGAAGGCGATGTAGCAGTTGCCCCTGTGGGTGCAGAGGTCGTTGTCAGCCTGGATGTTTCGGAGATCAGCGAGGTTGAGGTTGAACGATATGACGTCGCTGTTGGTACTGATGACTTCACCGCCAGTCAGAGTGTAGTTGGTAAGGTGTGGATCAAACAGGTCCATGAAGGTGATGGTAGTCAGGTCAATGGAAGAGGCGTTGATTGTCTCAGAGAATGAAAGAGTTGCTCTCCCGTTCGCCAAGTCCAGCTGGGTGAACTCTTCTATCCTGGGTCTCCTTGTGTCTCTGGTGAAGTTACCCACTTGTAGACCTTCTCCATCGGCTATGCCATCAATGCCCAACCCCACCATATCTCTAACAGATGCATCTTCGAAAGTCAAGAAGCAATTGGCGCTGGACGTGCACAGCATCTTCCTCTTGATCTCGTTGAGGTCAAACGTACTGATGGTCACTCGGACGTCCGGAAGGTTGGCCTCCTGCACAGCCGTGTCCAAGGTGAAGGTGTGGTTGACACGGTCCATGGTGACGTTGTCTTGGAGTGTAAAGAGGTCTATAAAGAGAGTACTCACGTTGACTGTCTCGTTAAAGTGGAAGATCAAATACCCGTCGTTCATATTCAGATCGAACGATCGCAGAGATGGTCTGTCTGCATCTCCGGTGAAGTTGCTGACCTGTATCGGACTGTTCACGCTGATCCTTCTCGCGACATTCCCAGCGTTGTCCATAATGGCGGTTGTCCTCAAAGCCAAGTAAGTGTTTTCCGGCATGTTGGCCAGATCAGGGATAGCCTTGATGGCGTTCTTGTCGCTCACTGTAATGATCAAAACAATTTCTGGACCGTCCTCTGAGAAGGTGACACCTCCGGTCAGTCGGTAAAGGGATGTCGCATTGTTGGTGATGGCGATACCTATGGGATCGATGGAAGAAGCGTTTACCGTTTCGGAAAAGTACAGCGTGAGTTCTCTTGTGATCATGTTGAGGTCGAACGACATCAATCTCGGTCTGGTGGTGTCGGGGATGAATTCGGCCACCAATTCGCCAACTTCTGGAACAGCATCATTTCCGGCCAAGTCGTTGATGACATTGGGTTCCAGCGAGATGTACGTATTGCTGGGGGACGTGGCTAGCATAGTCAGCTGCTTGAGTTCGTTTAGTTCGTCCAATGTCAGTATCAGGAGTATCACACTTCCGTTGGGGGAGAGTTCTATGGCAGTGGTGTTCAAGCTCAGAGTGAGGTTCTCTTTAGAGTCAAACACTCGGTTTTGCAGAGTTATCCTTGGGACCATGAGTGAGGAAAAGTTCACATTTTCGTCAAAAGTCAGCAACAATGAACCGTTGTCGAGGTTGAACGAGAAGTTGTCCAGTGATGGAGGGACCAGATCGGCGTCGTTTCTTGTCGCTGGGAGACCTGGTGGAGAGATGGGGACTGCACGCAAGTTGGCCATGTCTGTGAACGCGAACTCGGTGATGCTGAGAAGAGAGGTGTTGGCGTAGAAACCGATCATAGGACGCATCCGTATCGCTTCCAGATCGTCGCTGGTGACAGTGATTGTGATGATGGTGGAGTCCTCTGACGTGACGTTACCGTCTGTCAGAGTGAACGATGACGAGACGTTATCGCTAAGTGTGAACTGAGTGGTATTGAGAGAAGATGATCGTACAGTCTCGGAGAACGTCAGCACCAGCATGAGGGGCGGGTATCTGTCGATCATATCCAATCGGAAAGACACCAGCTCCGGTCTTGTTGTGTCAGGCGTGAACTGAGCGGCCAGAACGGGTGTTGGTTCTGCCACCACCTGGTTGAGAGAAGTGTCAGCGATCAGGAGTTGCGAAAAGGATACGAAGGTGTTGTTTTCATTAGTGGCAATGGCCTCGATCTGTTTGATTCTGTTCAAGTCTTCATCAGACAGTCTCACCGTTATTGTGGGTCCGTTGGGGCTGTCGGAGTAGGACGAATTTCTCAACGAGTGCAAGGATTGACCGAGCTGGTCATGGAAGTTGATCTGGGTGACATCCAACGTGTCAACGTTGACCGTCTCAGTGAAGAAGAAGACAATCTCTCCGTCGTTGAGACTGAAATTGTAACTCATCACCCTCGGGCTGGTGAAATCGCCCACAAAGTTCCTGACTTGGATCGCATCTTCGGCCACGATGGATTCAATGGCATTCCCGTTCATGTCAATCAGAGTCCGGTTGCTCAGGACGACGAAGGTGCTGCTGCGATTCAGAGCGAGCTCCGTCACGTTCTTGATGAAGTTGGCATCATCGAAAGACAAGGTGAAGGTGACAATATGGCTGTCTTCTGAGAAGAACTCGGTGAAACCAGTAAGCATTCGCTGAGCGCTGAACCTGCTCTGTCCGCTCAGGAAGGTTATGCCGGTGATGTTGAACTCTCGTGTGCTCACCGTCTCGGAGAAGTACAGCACGACTGTGTCGTTGCTGAGGTTCAAGTCGAAGTCTTGCAGTTGTGGAGGTGTCTGGTCGTAGACGTAGCAGGATGCATTGACGGCTGCCGCTGAAGCGATGGTGACTTCAGAAATGGGGTTGGCTGCGTTGTTGTCAAAGACCATACCAGCAGCAAATCTGATGAATGTGTCAGACGGAGAAGAAGCTAGGTCTCTCAGCCTCTTAATGGCATTCGAGTCCTCTAGGGTCAAGTAGATGGTCACGGTGATCTCGTCAGCGGTCGTCACGTTACCCCCATTGAGAGTGTACTCCGTCACAGGTGGGAGTGGCTGATTCAGGAATGTAATCAGTGCAGGGTTGAGAGATGATACATTGACGGTCTCACTGAAGCTGAGCTCTAGATTAGCAGAGCCGTCTAGATCCAAGCAGTAGCTGACCAGAACCGGTGGGATCCTGTCTCTTCTGAAAGTCGATATCCTCAATGCACTGGTACTGTTGATTGGTATTATTTCATTCCTGTTCATATCGAGTACGGTATCGGCCGGCAGATAAAGATATGTATCAGATTCTTGCTCGCTTGTTGCTAGCATCGTCAGAGACTTCAGATTGTCCACATCAAACTTCAGGAGCCTGATCTCAATTTCGACGCCAGTAACTGCCGGGGTGGGAGTGCCACCAGTCAGGGTGTAGTTCTCTGTGATGTCATCAATGCTCGGGGCATTCTGGAGCGTGATTTGAGTCAGATCAAGAGAAGTGACATTGACGGCTTCGTCAAAGGTCAAGATGAGGATTTCATCGGTGAGATCGATGGAGTAGTTAGCGAGATTTGGTGGAGTGATGTCGGGTCTGAATTCCTGTGCCTGCAAGGCGTTGTCATCTTGAATAGGCCGGATGCTGCTGGAAGCAACTTCGCGGATGAAGTCCGCACGGAGAGTGGCGAAGGTATCGTTGATTCTGGTGGCCAGGTTGGATCGCATCTTGATCTCGTTGAGGTCGTTAGTGGGGATGCTCACGGTGATGACATACTGGTTGTCATCAGCAGTTGTTCCTCCTGTAAGAGTGTAGCTCTCCTGCGGGAGAAGAAGTGGATTCACAACGTCCATGTTGTTCTGGAGGGAGAAGAACTGAGCTCTCAGCGTGGCGACGTTGATCACATCGTTGAACGTCAGGACTAGTTCTGCGTTGTTCATGTCCAGTTCAAACCGGATCAGTTCTGGACCAGTTATATCGGGACGGAAGTCATCGACTAACCTCGGAGTGGACCTGGAGACGCCAATAACTTCATTGCCCAATTCGACATCATTACCAGACAGATCTAGAATGAATCCTTGCTCAAATGATACATATGAAGAGGTCTGGCTGTTTGCAAGATCTTCCTGCAGCTTGATCCTCCTAAGATCCTGATCACTAAAGGTGATCATAATGACTTCCTTCGTCCTCGTGACATACGAGATGTTCCCACCGGTTAGGTTGAAAGTTCCTTCTCCTGTGGCACCACTGTGGAGTGACACTTCATTGAAAACCACGGAGCTGTCATTGATGGGTTCGCTGAAAGAGAGCGTCAAGGTTCCCTCGTTCATGTCCAGTTCGGTAAAGGATATCAAGGTGGGCGGAATGTTGTCGCGAGTGAACTCCCCAACTTGGATGGCGTTGTCGGGAGTAACGGGGACCACTTGATTGGGTGGAGACACCGGGCTAGTGTCTCGGATCATGTTGCTGGTGAGGGTGATGTAAGTGTTGTTAATTGAAGTGGCCAAGTCATCAATAGCTTTGATGGCTACCACGTCCGAGGCCGTGAAGTCGTTAGCATCATCGATGATCGCGAACCGCACAAACGTGAGCCTGTCGAGGCTGTCTACGTTCACTCGCCTGAGTTGGTACATAGCTGTGGCGTTAAACTCGGCATTCTGCAGGGTAATGGCGCTCGAGTCGAAGATGGCATTTTCGACGGTTTCACTGAAGAAGATGGTGATGATGTGAGAGGTGAGGTCAATGCTCCAGTCGATTACAGAAGGTGGAGTCGTATCTTCGACGAAATCTGCTGCCGTGAAGGAAAGATCAAGATTGGAGGTGTCCACGACGGGGTTGATTGGATTCCCGAACGTGTCGTTGGCAAAGGTGGAGAGCAACCTCAAGTGGCACTCGTTCTGAACCGTGCAGAGGTTCGGTATGGCCTTGATTCTGTTCAAGTCGTCATTGTCAACTCTGATGATGACACTGTTCCCGTTAGCAGATAGGACATCTCCTCCGGTGAGCACAACAGATGAGTTGGACACAACCAAGAAGTTCTGAAGTCGGAGAGATGTCGGCTGGACGGTGGATGCATCGATGACTTCTTCAAAGAGAATGCTGATTATTCCTTGATTTAGATCAAACTGGGTGAACTGAGTGACGCTGGTGGAAGATGTATCCGTGGTGTAAGGCGTCGGTTCTAGAGCGTCCACAAACGAGATTGGCACGACGGTATTCCCGGAAGCATCGCGCACGAGGTTTGCCGTGTGGGACAGGTAGCAGTTTGTTCCGTCCGTGCAAAGTGGCAAACGGACGATCTCGTCTCTGTCAGGCTTCAAGAAATCGATCACCAGAATGTCGCTAGGTGCACTCATGTCTCTGAGCACTCCTCCCGTCAAGTTGAAGGAGACATTGGGGAACTGAGCACGCTCGTATACTAAAGATATATCGGTCAAGTCCAGGCTGGTTATGTTCACAGTTTCCGTGAAGGAAAGGGTGAAGTTGTAAGAGTTGAAGTCGACTTGGAAAGACACGAGCCTAGGCTGGATGGGGTCTGGTACGACATTGACCACCTGCAAGGCGTTGTTGGGAGTGATGACCACTACCGGATTGCCACTTCGGTCTTCAGCGACAGTTGGAAGTATGGTGATGAAGGTGTTGGCTTCAACTGTACCCAAGTCATACAAAGCCTTGATGTCGTTGAGGTCAGAGAGACTGAGGTATATTTCAACAATGGAGTAATCAGTCCTGTTGTAAGAACTGGAAGAAGTAATTCTGAAGGTAGTGGGAGTCTCAATGCTAGCATCTCTTACGTTCTGGAAGGTGATGTCGGTGATGTTAATAGTGGCAGGGTCGACTGTCTCTGAGAAAGATAGCGTGACCACGCCTGTTTCCAGACTCAGGTTGAAAGACTGCAAGACAGGGTTAGTAACATCAGGGAACACATAGTCAACCTGCCTGGCGTTGTCATCCATGATTGCAAATATCCTGTTCCCTGCCATGTCTTCCACGAATGTTCTGAAGTGAGACAGATAAGAGTTTCTCGTTTCAGTGACAAGATCTGTGAGATCCTTCAGAGCGTCCAGGTCCCTCCTGCTGATGTTGACCACCAGCTCTATGCCGTCAGGCGTGCTCGTCCCACTGGTGGACGTCAGGAACAAGTTCTCAGTGCTGTTGGCAAGGTCCATGGCGTTCTGGAATCTCATCATCGATGCATCGAGGGTCAAGTGGTTCACGGCTTCGCTAAACAAGATGTAGACTTCTCCCTCATTGAGAGAAATGTTCCAAGAGATCAGGAAAGGCCGAGTGACGTCAGGTATGAACGATCTCCTTGGAGGCATGATGAACTGCATGAGACCATTACTGGATGTGTCGAAGACGGTATTGTCCGCCAATGCCAGGTAGGTGTTATTCTCATTGGACGCCAGCATTGTATCGACCTTGATGGCGTTCAGGTCAAAGTCGGTGATGTTGACTATGAGGATCTGGTCGTTTGCTGTCGAAGACGTTCCACCAGTCAGGAAGTAGTTAGTCGTGGGTAGCATTGAGTTGACAAACTCAACTTGGAGGATGTTGAAAGAGGACGCCTGCAGAACTTCGTCAAATGTCATGGTCAGAACGCCCGAGTTTAGATTGAATGTAAAGGCCAAGAGGAGTGGCTCCTGGGTGTCGGGGGTGACGTTGAAGGCTTGCAAGGCGCTGCCATCTTCGATCTCATACACAGGGTTGGCTCTGTAGTCCTGAGTGGTTATGTTAGTGAGCAGCAAGTACGTAGAGTCTCTGTTCAGAGCGAGGCCTTCAATACGCTTGATGTTGTCACTGTCTATCTGGTCCAGTTGGACCCTGTATACTGGTCTGTACTCAAACGTCAGAGGAGATATCTGTCCCATTTCCTGAAGCACGTAACTCAAGCTGCCTTCCAGGCTGGTCTTGTTGACGACTGTGATCTGGGTGAAGTCAAACAGCGTGGAATAGTCCACAACTTCATCAAACGTGAAATAGAAAGTGCCTGGGGTCCTGTCAAAAGTGAAATTCACCAGCTGTGGTCTCGTGGTGTCTGGTACGAGGTCTCTAGACAGCAAAGCGTCGTTCACTGGCAGGGACATGATAAAATTGGCGTTCATATCGGTAGCAAAGGTAGAAGGAATGGACAGGTAAGTGGATTCCATATCCACAGCTAGCAGTCTGGCAATCTTTAGCGAGTTCAGATCATCTTCCGATAGCTCGATGGTTATAGTGGGAGAGTTAACTCCCACTGCTGAACTTGATCGGAAAGTGTATGATGACGTCAGAGAATTACTCACTTTGCGATTCTGGATGGTAATCTGATTGGGATCTACAGATTCAATCATGACGGTTTCGCTGAAGGTCAGATTGAGCAGCCCCTGGTCGTTATCCAGTACGTATGATACCAGACTGGGCTGAGTGCTGTCCTCTGTGAACACAGACACACCGAGAGCCAGATCTTCATTGGGTAAGGTGATGTTATTTCCGACCACATCGGAGATTGAACTAGATGGGAGTTGAAGGAAAGTGCTCAAGTTACCAGTGGCCAGTTGCAGATCCGCCTTTACCGCATTCATATCGTCCTCTGTCAGAGTGATGGTCAGAATGGTGCCGTTCAGGCTCTGCTGGACAGACATGGCTCCCGCCAAAGTGTGAGATGCTGCTGCCATGGTGATATTGGCACCAGAATACAGTGTCACCTGATCCAGAAGGAGTGAATCTGCTATCACGGCTTCACTGAACATCAAGGTGATGACTCCGATGTTCATGTCGACGTCGAACGAAGCAAGCTCCGGAAGGGTTGTGTCGGCGGTGAACTCTGACACCTGCAACGCCTTGCCGTTGGTGATTGCAAGCACATCCACTTCGTACGGGTCGTCAGCAGTGAATGCAAACATGGTGAGGTAGGTGTTGTTACGACTCGTGACTAGGTCAGGCGTTGTCTTCAGTCGGAAAATGTCGACGGCTCCAATAGTGATGTTGAAGTAGTAGTCGCTCACGCTCGAAGCAGAGCTAGATGACGTCAAGGTGTACGCATTTGAAGGGTCAGAGTACACTCCATTTTGGAATGTAATGCCTTCCACTGAGAATGTAGCAGCGTCCACGACGTCGTTGAACGTCAGCATAGCCACGCCCAGATCTACGTCAAGGTTGAAGGACATGAGCATAACCGGGGAGCCATCCTGAACAAGCTGGTCAGCACAGATGAGGTTGACAGCACGCATGGTCACGCCAGATGAACCGACAGCCAGTCCCGGTAGTGCCCTGAGGCAGGTGGATTCCTCAGTGAGAGCCAGGATGCCGTTGGTTTTGATGCGGACGAGGTCTGGCCGAGTGAGGTTGACCTGGATCACGCTGGAACTGGGATTGGTGGTCGCTGGAACTGGACTGACTTGACCTCCTGTTAGGGCCACGTAGGACTCCGCCACACTGTCGTTACCGATGAGCACAATCTGGCTGACATCCAGAGAAGACAGGCGCACGGAATCCGTGAAGGTGATCTGGAGCGTGTCCGTTGTCAAGTCTAAGGAGAAAGACGCTATATTGGGAGCCATTGTGCTGTTGAAATACACAGTTACTCTCAGAGCATCCTCGTTAGATACGGGTTGGATCTGATTGGGTGACAGAGAGAGGTCTCGGAAGGCGGTGGACCTGAGACTGATGAAGGTGTCCGTACCGTCCTTCACGAAGTCGAGCGACTGAATCGCGATGAAGTCAGACGGAGTGAGAGAGAAGGTGATGATGTGAGATGCAACACTGCCAGCGGAGCCTCCGGTCAAGGTGTAAAAAATGGTAGAGTTCATTTGAGGCTGGAATTGAATTGCAGACGGGTCGAAGACTTCCACATCCACAGGCTCGCTGAACGTAAATATCACTGCGCCATTTTGTGCATCAAAGTTGTAACTAAGGAGCACGGGGCTGACGGTGTCGGATGCAAAGCCCATGGCTATTAGACCTGGAGACTGACCAAGTTCTTGAGGAATGACTGAATTGCCTGACTTGTCCATGATGAAGTCGGAAGAGAAAGTAATGTAGCAAGATCCCTGAGTCCTGCAAAGTCTCTCCATTGCTTGAACGGCAATAAGGTCTCGAGTGGACAAGATGATACGCACAGAAGTACCGTCCGAGCTAGTTGTGTTTCCGCCAGTCAGGGTATAGCTCTGCAGAGGGTTCTCAAAGAGAGACTGCAGAGTGAGAGCAGTGAAGTTGAGAGAGCTCACTTGAACGGTTTCTGAAAATGAAATGTTAAGACTCCCTGCAGCAAGGTTGAAGAATGCAAACTCAGTGACGGATGGGCGGCTTCTGTCGGGTACGACATTGGCTGATGGAATGGCCGAGAGAGAATCGACGCCCACGACGGGAAGACTGCTCTGATCTGTCACGGTACCTTCATCGATTGTCAGGTAGCAAGCTGTCATTGTTCTGCAAAGTTCTAGACGACTAATTTCATTGAAGTCTTCATCGGACAAAGCTACCGTCAAAACAGGTCTGCTGGGAGGCCTGGAAATGCTGGAACTTAGGGTGAAATTGAACTCAGGTGCACCAGCCGCATCGTTGTATAGAGTCAGGCCCGAGGCAGTCAACGAGGTAGAGTTGACGGTTTCAGAAAATGTCAGAGTAAGCTCGCGGCTGTCGAGGTTGAGAAGGAAGTCTAACAGGAACGGAGATCTGGTGTCATTCTCGAAATCAGACACTTGCAGAGCATCAGATTCAGCAATGGTCACCACAGGATTCCCGGCGGTATCTCTAATGGTGTAGGAGGCCACAGCCAAGTAGCTATTGCCAGCGGAGGTGAACAGATCCTCCATTTCCTTCAAGCGGTTGATGTCATCGTCAGATATATAAACCTCCACAACTGTTCCTTCGGGGGAACTGGTGTTGGCCACGAAGACGTTCACGCTCTGGGTGGACTGCCTATTCCTGTTCTGTAGGATGATGCCATTGGCGACGAGTGTTGACGGGTCGACGGACTCAGAGAAGTACAGAGTCAGAATTTGAGTGGTAATCATAAAGTCAAACTCCAGAACAACTGGGCGTGTCTGATCTGGGACGTACACAGCCGCAGGTATGGCAGAAGATCTCGGGATTTCCAGGAGTGGATTGGAAGCGAAATCGAAGATGGCTCCAGGCATGGCAACAGCTAGGTAGGTGTTGGAAAGATTAGAGGCCAGATTGAGATCACTCTTGATGATGTTGAAGTCTGAGGTGGAGAGCAAGATGTCTGTGATGCTCGTGAGTGCGCCGTAAGACAGAGTGGCATTGCGGAGTCTGTGGAAGCTGTCTGTAACAGTGGAATCATTCTGGATCACCAGAGCGGGAACGATGAGGGTGTTCAATAAGACGTCTTCGCTCCAAGTGATGCTGAGGACTCCAGTGTTCATGTCTAAGGAGAAGTTACTGATGACAGGTGCCACGAGGTCAACGCTGTAGTTCCTGGCTGGCGCACCTGCACTTTCTGGGATCACATCTATCGGCAAGCCGTTTGTGTCGGTTCCAGCATTAGCGTCGATGGCAAGGAAGGTGGTCTCCCTGGAAGTCAGGTACATGTGGGTGTTGATGATGAGCTCAAAATCTTCGTCCAGGACGGCAATTTGGATCATATCCACCGCCAATTGAGTGACGTTTCCGCCGGTCAGAGAGTACGACACAGCAGGGGGGTTGGCCGCGTCCATGGCAGATTGCAGCCTGAAGCGAGTGACGTTGATAGATGCGATGTCAATTGTCTCCGTGAACTGGATAATGAGAAGCAACGGTCTCCTCACTCCATCTGTAAGAGCCAAATCGAAGCCCATCAGAGCTGGGTTGGTCATATCTGGGATATAGCTAGAGAACAGAGTGGCGTTGACGGCTGCGATTCCAATGATGGGGTTCCTGCTGGTGTCTCTGATCAGGTCCTGGGAGAAGCTCATGTAAGAGGACACGAAACTAACAGCTAGGTCTCTGTTATCTTTGATAGTATTAAGATCGTCTCCGGAAATATTAATGGTCACAACGGGTCCATCCACCGAACGGGACTGGCTTCCTGTAGTGAGCGTGAAGTTGGTCGATCCTGGCTGACCGTTGCTAATAGTGATGGCAGTGACATCTAGCGTGGAGAGCAGGACACTCTCGGTGAAAGACAACGTTAGAGTACCGTTGTTCAGATCCAGTATGGAAGCCTCAAGCTCTGGCCTCACAAAGTCTGGTACGACTGCAACTGGGATAGCATCAGCAAGTAGGATACTGGTGACGTTGTTTTCGCTGGTATCGGCTATTGCGGTCGAGTTCAAGATGAAGTAGGTGTTTCCAGTCTGGGTGAAGATGTCCGGGATGACCTTCAGAGTGTCAATGTCCGTTCTGGACATGATGAATGTGACATCGGTACTGTCCCCTGAAAGAACCGTGCCATTAGTCAGAGTGTACGAGTTGGTCAAGTTGAAAGTGCGATTCACGACGGTGATGCCCTCGAAGTTGAGCGAAGAAGCACGCACGGTCTCACTGAAGACCAGCCTGACCTCTCCGTTGCCGAGATTGACCTGGGCACTCACTAGTTCTGGTTCAGTGATGTCAGGTATGAAATCAACTGCCATGTAAGAACTGGATACCGGAACTTCGTCAATCGTATTTCCACCAGAGTCTGAGACGGCACCTCCAGCGAAGGAGAGCCTGGTGTTGATCTGCTCTGTGGCTAGATCTGGAAGTTCCTTGAGGGCATTCTGGTCGCCGATTGAGAGCTGAAGCCTGACTACCACGTCGTGGTTAGATGTACCCATCGAACCCAATTCCGTGTCGTTAACTGATGCAACTCCGTCTCTGAGGATGTATGCCATGTAGCCGGGAGCCAGAGAGTTGACTCCATTAGAGAAGGTGAATTCTGAGGCATTCAGTGATGAAACGTTCACAGACTCTGAGAAAGTCAGCAGTATGAGTCCGGAGTTGAGGTCAAAGGTGAAAGAACGGAGAGTGGGACTGAGCATGTCTGGACTGTGTTCAATAGCCTGAAGAGCGAGACTGGTTGAGATGCCTATCACAGAGTTTCCATCTTGATCCATGATTGAATCCTCTTCCAATGCAAGGAAACTATTCTCCGTGTTCGTCAAGAGTTCCGTCCTCTCCTGAACGGCACTACGGTCCTCAAAGTTCAGGAACACTTGGAAGTTGACAGCTGTGATGTTCGGCACTGACACGCCTCCAGTGAGAGTGTAAAACTGCTCTGGTCGCCTGTCAAAGTTTTGCAGCGTGATCCCAGTGAAGTCCAGTGATGAAATGTTGACGGCTTCTGAGAAAAGCAAAGATATGGCACTGGTCGTGGCATCGTAAGTCCAGTTAGCGAGGAACGGGCGGTTGGTATCTGGAACGAAGTCACACACTTGTATCAAGTCCAGATTCACCGTCTGTGTGAAGGTATCACGCAGGGCAAGCGGAAGAATCTGCATGAACGTATCTGAGTAATTAGTAGCCAAGCCGTCACGCTGCTTGATCTCGTTCAAGTCTGTCTCCAGGATCGTGAAGTTGACAATGAATCCATTGGGACTCGGCGAGCTTCCTCTAGTGAAGGTGAATTGGTTGGCAGCATTGGACGTAGCGATGTCGTCCGTTTCAAGCAACGTCAGTTGCTGAGGGTTGAAGGTGTCTGGACTGATGACGTCGTCAAACGTCAGCTGCATGAAGCCAATGTTCATATCCAAAGAGAAGCAGATCAAAGTGGGCGGGACTCGATCTTCCACATAGTCTACCACGTTCAGAGCGACAGGCTGATTAGCGGCATCGGTTGTCGGTAGAACGAGATTTCCTGCCGCGTCAGTCACCGCCCCTTCGTCCACCCTGAGGAAGGTGGTCTGTAAGTTGTCGGTGATCCCTACCCTCCTCTTCAGCTCTGTGACGTCTCTCACGGAGAAGACAACCATCAGAGTGCTCCTGTCGGAGCCGTACGAGGTGTTGCCTGATGTGAGCTGGTAAGTGAGACCTCCATCAGCTTGAGACTGAATGGTGAATAGAGACGGGATGTAGGATGATAACAAGATGGGCTCTGAGAATACTACAGTGAAGGAATTGGTCAAATAGGACAGCTGTGCGAAAGATATCACCGCAGGCCTGACAATGTCTTCCACATACGACGTAGCTTGGGTGGCATTTATGCCGTCCAGGATTGGTACAATGGCGTTGTTGAAGGCGTCAGAAACGAAAGAGCTGGAGTATGTGAGCCACGAAGTGTTGATAGATGTAGCCACTTCAAAGTTCGATTGAAGAGATATGGAATCTACATCGCTGATGTTAATCACAAGCTCTGTTGGCATGGAGACGAGCAGGCGGTTGGATGCAGTTTGAGAGAGGGTGACTGACGATGTGGCAGTGAAGTTGTCCTGAAGAGTCAGTGCCCTGGGGTCAAAGGACGATGTTGCCGTGCTGACCACTTCGTCAAATGAGAACGATATTACAGTAGTGCTCATGTCCAGACTGAAGCCGATGAGAGTGGGCGGAGTCACGTCAGGTCCGATATTGCCAGCGTGATCGCTACTCAGGAAGCCGCGATCGTTCAGAGGGACAATTGGATTCCTGAACGTGTCCGCCACAAAAGTGGAGTCAAATCTAAGCCAGCAGCGTAGAGGGTCAGTGCAGAGTCGGTTGGACTGGAGCTTGACGATGTTGAGATCATCATTGGAGATCCGGATGCGTACAATCGTTCCATCTGAGCTCAGGACGGTGGCATTTCTGTCCAAAGTAACTGTTCTTGCTCTAAGAGAGTCATCAAAAGAGTCGGTAAGGTTCAAGGATGTTGGCTGTACAGACTGTGCTGAAACGCTTTCACTGAACAGGATTGAGAGTACGCCACTGTTCAAGTCAAAGTCGACAAACCTCACAAACTCTGGCCTGATAGTATCGCCATAGAAAGTTCCGAGAGTTGGAAGTTGCACGGTGAAGTTGACGGGGTTGCCTGCGGTATCTTCAGCAACGGTGCTGGTGAGGTTCAAGAAGCAGTTGGAGCCAGCGGTGCAGAATGGGAGGACGTTGAGAATATTAACGTCATCTTGATCGAGCCGTATTTCGACCGTCTTAGTGTTTTCCTGAGGGAGGGTAGCCATGGTAACAAAGAATGTAACGTTGGTCTCAGACACGTCCAGCAGCGAGAAGCCACTCACGTTGAAGGTGGCTATGTCGACAGGCTCGTCAAAGAACAGTGTCAGGACATTTGAAGTGAGGTTCAAGTCGAACCGTAGGAACTGGAGGTCCGTGGTGTCTGCCGTGTAGTTGCCGATGCCCAGACCGATCACTTCTGCGTTCACATTGGGCATCGGTAGAGCCGTATCGTTAACAAAGCTGGTAAAGGTGGAAACAAATGTTGTATCTGAACTAACAGCAAGTCTCTGATCCTCCTTGATGCGATCAATATCGTACGTACTGAGAAGAATTCTAGCAACGGAGAATGTATCGGCCGTCACACTGTCTGGGGTGGACAGGGAGAGAGAGGCCGTCGGACTAGTGGCATTGTTCTGCAGTGTCAGCATTCTCAGATCTAATGAATCCAATTCCACCGTCTCGTTGAAGGTCAGCAGAAGTACGCCAGCATTCATGTCGAGATCGAAACTGAGCAAGGAAGGTCGGTTCCTGTCTGGTCCAGGAGGATGAGATATCCGTCCTCCTAGTGTAGGATTCTCATAGACATCTTCAAAAGCACGCATGGAATATTGGACTTCAGTGTCGTTGTTGCTGCTCAAGAAAGGATCAAATTTGAGAGCGTTCAAATCTTGTCGGCTGAGCGCAATGACTAGGACAGATACGGGGCTGAAAGATGGCACGATGGTTGATGACAGTTTGTGGATTTGCGGCGTTTCTGGTAGATTCTGTCTTGAAGTGGTGACATTAAACTCCAGGAGCATGAAGTTAGTGATAGCTTCAGAGAAGTAGATGGTCAAGTCTCCGCTGTCTAGGTCCAGGAAGAAGTCCGTAATGGCCGGAGAGGTGCGGTCTCCTTCGAAGCTGCCAACAGGTAAGGCACTTTCAAAGCTCTGAATGGAATTATTGCTCATGTCTCTGACTCCGTCGAAGGTGATGTTGAGGAAGGTGGTGGTGCTGTTGATGGCGAGCATAAAGTCAACGTCAAGTCTCTCCTTATCCTCTTTACTCAGCTCTATGGTGACAATGTAATGGTTGTAGTTGAAAAATGTGGAAGAGTTGAGGTTCAGAGAGCTGGTACTTTGCTCAGCTGTGCGGCCATTTTGGAAGAATACCTGACTAACGTCAAGAGTTTCGACGTTCACTACTTCATTAAACGTCAGAGTCAATATCTCGGTATCCAAGTTGAGAGAAAAGTTGGTCAAGGTGGGTCCCACGATGTCTGGTGTGAGCACAGTGACGGGCAACACGGATTCGTTCAGGACAGGGATCATCATATTCCCGGCAGCATCCGTCACAAACTCAGCTGTGGCAGCAAAGAACGTTGATGCTGATGATACGGCCAGTTCGGTCCGGTTCTGGATCTGGTAAAGGTCGTCATCTGACAAAGTCGCAGTGAATGTGTCCAGATTGCTAGAAGGAGTCCCGCCTGTTAGCATTACAGCTGAATTCCAATTAACAGCCAAGTTTTGGAGCTGGGCCGCTCTCGGAGTGAAAGACGGTGGAAGCACGAACTCGGAGAAGTTGAAAGTTAGGGTACCAGTGTTCAAGTCCAGGCTGAAGTCGTACAAAATGGGTCTGTTAGCATCCCTGATGACAGCAGCTGCTCTCTGGGAGTTCTGTGCCGGGATCTCTGCCACTCTGTTGTAGCTCATGTCAGTGAAAGTGGTGTTATCCATTGACAAGAAGGTGTTGAAGTCGGACACAGCCAGACCAATCATAGACTTCAAGCTGTTGAGATCGAAGGCAGACAAGTATATACGCACGACTGGACCGTTCTCTCCCAGGATCATGCCTCCCGTGATCTGGTGCATCATAGTGGCAGCTGATCCGTTCATCATGCTGTAGAAGACAAATCCGCTCGGGTTGTAAGTGGAGAGACGGATGGTCTCTGAGAACCAGAGAGACAGCACGCCAGTGTCCATGTTGAGAGAGTAGTTCCTCAGAACTGGGGGTGTGGTGTCATTAGTCAGAACCAGTACCGGCTGGGCCAAAGTCATTGAGATTGGGTTCAGAGGGTTCGAAGCTGCATCGTTTCCGGTCTCGGAGGTAGCTGAGAGCCAGGTGTTGATTTCTGAAGTGGCCAGGTTCTCGTTCTTCTTGATCTCGTTGAGGTCGCTCTCCGTGATGTTGATGTGGAGAATGCTAGTGTCTGTGGCGTCCCTCTGGATGTACCCACCCGTGAGAGTGAAGTAGTCAGACTGGTCAGACACGCTCTGCGAGCTCTGAAGAGTCAGTCCTGACACGTTGAAAGTCCCCAAGTCCATTGAGTCAGAAAATGCTAGGCTGAGAAGTCCAAGGTTCATGTCAAGTTGGAATGACAGAATATCCGGGAGGGTCGTGTCTTCAATCACAATGGTTGCCTGCACGGCCTTGCCGTCAGTCACGGCTACAACGTCTTCACCATAAATATCGTCTATCGCAGATGCACTTAAGGTGAGATAGGTATCGTTGATGTTAGAGCCGACGCCCACCAGTGTCTTGAGGTCTATCAGTTCTAATGGGTTCATGATGATGATCAAAGTGTAGTTGTCAAACGTGGTGAGACTGGAGTACGAAGAGAGAGTGTATCGCACATCGGCTCGGGCAGAGTCTTGGAAAGTAATTCCAGAAATGTCAAAGGAGCTCACATCCACCACATCGTCAAAGGTAACATTGAGCTCACCGTCGTTGAGATCAACGGTGAATCCGAGGAATCTGGGCGGAGTTGTGTCCATAGTGATGCGCTCGATGGCTCTCCTGTCTGGACTTCCGATGGAATTGCGTGAGGTGTCGGCCACGAACTCGACGTCGACCATGATGTCAGAGATAGCTTCAGATTTGAGTCTGACAAGGTCAGGCAGTGAGAGATTTAGTAGCACACATGGAGAACATTCTGGATTGATGACTATGGCTCCAGTCAGTTCCACTGCCATGGAATTGGAATAGAAAGTTAGAGCAGCGGAGTCCACTGATTGCTTGTTGACAGGCTCATCAAAGCAAACTGTAGCCGTTCCGTTGTTCAAGTTCAGAGTGGTCGAAGCAACTCTCGGAGGAGATGAGTCTAAGATGACACGGAGCGGGGGCATGCCAGTTGCCGGCAGGGTCAAGAGGTCAACCGTGCTCAGATGTGTACCGTCGTCCAAGCTGAGAAGTAAAGCTGACATATTGAGACATCTCAAGCAATCTAGAATACCAGCAGTGGTGGACAGGTCATGGGTGATGAAAGACTTGTCTACAAGACCCAACATGTAGCTGGTTGTGATGGTGTATACACAGGTCGAGTTCTCAGATGACAAGACGATGTTCGTTCCCGGTACGGCTCTCTGAATGGTGATATCAAAGTGAAGCTGGAGAGAAACTTCTTCCAGATTGATGACATAATCGAGCAAGCCAGGTCTGGATTCTTGTCGGATGAACACTTCAGATCTGAGGATTCTAGAAGGTGACAAAGCATTGGAGCTTAGATCTGTTACAAAGTTCTCTGATAGCTGGATGTAACATGAAGGCTGGTCGGCACAGATGTCTCTGGATAAAATGGAGATGATGTCAGGCTGGGTTATCTCCAACGTGACAACGAAGGGATCTGAACTGTTGAGAACCTGTCCCCCAGTGAGACTGAAGTTGGCAGCTGGTAAGTCCACGTGGTCCAAAAATGTCACTGCACCAGGGACAATGCTGGACGAGTCAACACTATCGTCGAAAGTGAAGGTGATGGTTCTGTTCTCGAAGTTGATCTGGAAGGACTGGAGACTGGGCCTGGTGGTGTCAGGAGTGATCGGTGAAATAGAAAGAGGATCGGACTCATTTCTGGCGATGGCTGAGAATCCCAAGACGTCAAGGACTGCTCCGCCTTCGTTGATCAAGAGGCAGTCTGATTCGTTGGTCTGTGTGGTGTCGACGGTGCAGAAAGGTGGAGAACCTTTGAGCACGGCGATATCTTCTATAACCAAGCCCAACCTCAGAGATGGAGAGAGAACACTTTCAACTCTTGTTAGAGAACTGAGGACCAAGTTGCTGCCAGGATCGAGATTGTCACCTCGGGAAATGGAAAGGGATGTTGGGTCAAGAGTCGAGCCGTTGACCGTCTCGTTAAACGTCACCAGGAGGGTGTTGGTGCTCAGGTCTAGTGAAGCAGAAATGATGTAAGGTCTGTTGACGTCTTGAGCGAAGGTGCAGACTTGAAATGCGTTGGTGTCCCTCAAGGGCTCCATGGCGTTTCCACTCGTGTCTTCAATGAGCTGCGAAGTGGCTGAAACATAAGTGTTGTCAGGGGAGGTCAAAAGTTCAGTAAGAGACTTGATCTGATCGCTGTCACTCTGAAGAAGGAAAAGGGCCACAGTGTTTTCCGAGGTTTGCACAGAACGGCCGCCCGTCAGGGTGAAAGATTGTGTTGGCTCCTCTGGCAAGTTCTGGAACGTTAGTTGTTCCGGTTCGAAACTGGATCCCCTTACCGATTCAGAGAATGTGAAAATGATTGTGCTGGCATTGAAGTAGAGTGTGTAGCAGATGAGAGTGGGCCTCGTGTAGTCTGGGGTGAACTGGTTGACTTGGATGGCACGGTTTGAAGGAATGACATTGGCTGGTGAATCAGTCACTCGATCCCTAATGTATCCACTTCTGGCAGAGATGAAAGCCGTGTCCCGGCTGATGGCCAAGTTCGTGTCAGCTTTAACGATGTTGAGGTCACTCCCGGAGAGACTCACTTCAGCCACGTTGCTGCCTTCTCCACCTCTCGCGCTGCTAGTTCCCATGGTGAGGGTGTGGCTAGTGGTGGGAGAGCTGCCCGCGTTCTGGATGGTGATTCTCGTGAAGTCTACGGAATCCGGGGCAACGTTCTGGTCAAAGGTGAGAACTATCACGCCCAGGTTCAGGTCCAGATTGAATCGGACGAGGTTTGGAGCCGTGAGGTCAAGGTCCCAGACGGAAGCCCTCAGAGCATCCGAGCTTTCGATCCCAGTGCCAGAGTTGCCCTCAATGTCAGAGAAGGATCCCTCGGGGATGCTGAGGTAGCTGTTGTTGATGGTCTCGATGAGGGGTGGAGCCAGTCTCATGCTCGCAAAGTCTGCCTCCGTGGTGTTGATGTGAACGGTGGAAGAGTTCTCGAAAGCAAAGAATCCGTCCGTCAGAGTGAAAGACGTCACTCCATCCTGCAGTGCAGAACCGGACTGAAGAGTGATGTTCAGAATGTCCAGCGTGCTGATATCAATGGGCTCCGAGAAATGCAAGACCACAATCAGAGGGAGGCGGCCATTTATCATGATAACGTCAAAGGACGATATCACGGGCGGAGTTCGGTCCACGGTGTATATGTTGACTTGTATGGCCTCAGGCCTCGGCACTGGGACAACAGGTACTCCTGCTGTGTCTGTGATGGCATCAGAAGTGACACTGATCCAGGTAGTCTCTCTGGACCGCGCCAGATCCAGGTTGAGCTTTATCAAGTCTGTGCAGTTCTGGGTCAAGTTGATGGTCAGGATGAGTCCGGGAGAACTGATGACCATTTCCGTCTGCAACGTCAGGTAGTTGGACGACCCGTTGCTCTGAAGCAGTGTAATTTGATCGAACCTCACGCTGCTAGGCTCCACTGGTTCATTGAACGTAAGCAGGAGCTGGTCTGAGTCCAGGTCCAAGTCAAAGCTCTCCAGAACTGGTGGTACAGTGTCAATCTGGTACCTGCTGGCCAACAGGCAATATGAGTTGTTGATAGAATTGACGTAATTCCCAGAAGTGTCGTGAATGGTAAAGTTGGTAAGGGACAAGCACGTTGAGTTGGCATCGAAGGCCAAGCCCGTCAGCGACTTGATGCCGATGATATCGGAGGGACTGAAATTGATGACAATTGTGGGTCTGTTAAGAGACGTGCTATCACTATTGGTGAGAGTGTATTCCTCATTAACGGTCTCGTTGTCCGCTAGATTGGACAGAGTTATCCCACGGACGTTGACACTGCTGGTCAGAACCGTTTCAGAGAAGGTCAAAGTGAGGTTGTTGGCGGTGAGATCGATGCTGAAACCTTGCAGGCTGGGCCTAGTCATGTCTCCTGTGAAGTTGTTCACTTGTAAGCCGCGGAAGTTGTTGATGACCGTGAGCAAATTAGAAGATGTGTCCCTCACAGCCTGTTCGCCAGCGACCAAATAGGTGTTGTAACGTCCAGTGGTGAGCTGGAGTCGGTACTTCAGGGCATTCAAGTCTTCTTCGCTCAAGTTCACCAGAAGGATGTGATCTCCTTCAAGATCTGAGGTGTGAGTCATGACAGTCCCGCTGGTCAGCTGATAGGAGCTTTCTTCATCCGGCACCAAAACAGTTTCCATATTCTGGAACCCGAACTCACTCACGACAAGTGAAGAAGAGTTGACAGTCTCTGTGAAGTACAGGGTGAACATTCCGGTGTCCAAATCGAGGTCAAAGGAACGGATGGCCGGCCGCATCATATCTCTCCTGAACGCTACTGCTCGGAGTGCCTGAGTGGAAGGAATCTCCACAGCCTCGTTCTCACTTGTGTCGTTCACGAATCCAAAAGGAGCAGACAGGTAGCTGTTATTAGTCAGAATCTCGGTAGCAAGATCGTCCAACCTCTTGATCTCATTAAGGTCTTCGTTAGTGAGGATGATGGTGACCGTCACAGATGTGGGCGTGGGAGAAGCCATTCCAGCCGTCAGCGTGAAGGTGGTGGCATTTCCGTCAACACTTTCCTCACTCTGGAGAGTGATGGCCGTCACATCCAAACTCATCACATTCACAACTTCAGAGAACACTAGGACAATCTCACCAGCATTCAAGTCAACGCTGAATTCAATTAACTCGGGAGGCGTCTCGTCACGGACGAGCTCGCTGATTCCAAAGTTGTCAGTGGTTGGCACTTCAACGACGGGATTCCCGGCCAAGTCTCTCACCACATCTGCAGTGATGGATATAAATGGAGTCTCAGTCAGCGATGGAATAGCTTTGATAGCATCCAGGTCGGTCTGTGTGAGGAAGATGGAAACAACATAATCATCATTATCACCAGGGGCACCGCCAGTCAACGAGTAAGAATTATCAGATATAATCAGGTTCGGATCACTGAATAGCATCACTCTGATGGGGTTGAGAGAGCTGGCAGCGATGACTTCATCGAATGTTAGATTGAGTACTCCGAAGTTTAGATCCAGCGTGAAGTTCAGCAGAGTTGGAAGTCTGGTGTCAGATACATAAGCCATCAGGGGTAGGGCTTCATTTGAGGCCACAGCCAAGGACGGGGTCTCGACCAGGTCAACAGCCACGGCTTCAAAAGCAGATAGGAAGGAGTTAGCCACGGAAGTAGCAATAGCTGAGTTCAGTCTGAGTTCTCTGACGTCTTCCAAAGTGAGAGAGATGGTAACCGTGAGAGGATCGGAGTTGAGATAAGACGCTGAGCCTCCAGTTAGAGAGTAACTCTCGCCTCCAGCTCCTGAGGATTGGACGGTGAGATAGGTGACGTTCAACGGAAGCTGGACAGGCTCGCTGAAGCGGACGGTCATGGAGAAACTGTTGAGGTCGAGCTGGACAAACTCTGTTATCCTCGGTGGGATGGCGTCAGTGTTGAAACTTCTGACTGGTAAAGGAGAAGAGACTGCTACGAATGAAGCAGGAGGAACACCGATGTCGCTGACCAAACCGTCTCCGATGACAAGCAAAGTGGATGACTCGCTCAGTCCGATACAGTCCAATGCGTCACTGTCTGCGGACACCCTCAGGCACTCGCCCGTTATCCGACTGATGGTGGAATCTGGAATGCTAATCTGCAAGGTGGTGGAGGCATCTGGGCTGGCAAAATTGGCATCGTTGTCTCTGAGTGTGTAGGAGAAAGTGCGGTTAACGTCTGATACAAAGGTAAGAGCCGTAGGATCAAATGATCTTGGATTGATACCCTCAGAGAACTCTATGGCGATGGAATTGTTGTCGAAGTTTACATCGATGCTCAGAATGGTGGGCGGGGAGTTTCCGTCGGGGAACTGGGCGGGACTGTACTGTGCCAGCGTCAAAGCATTCAGGTCGTTGACTGTGACAGGGATGATGGGATTAGTGGTCGTGTCTTCCACAAAGTTCTCAGTGAAAGTAATGTAGCAGTTAGCAGAGGATGTACACAGAGACATGGTGGTGAAGTCAATCAGGTCGTTCCTGTCCAGCGTTAGCTCGAGAACATTACCTAATGGGGTCACTGCTTGCACGGTTCCGTTGCGGAGTGTCAGGCGAGCAGATATGCGACTGGCCAAGAAGCTGTTCACAAGAGTGACTTGATCGAAGCGAACTCTGTTGGGGTTGATAGTCTCAGAGAAATTGAGCCTGATGACACCTCTGTTCAAGTCCAGAGACTCAAACTGTACTAGAGTAGGCCGGGCGGTGTCGATGATGAATCGGTTCGGACCCACAACGACGTCATCTTCAAACTCATTATTGGCGTTGTCGTTCAGGAAGCCCTCAGGGAGACTGATGAAGCAGTTGAAGTCTCTAGTGCAGAGTTGCTGGTTGGAATCGATGAAGAGGGCGTCGTCCGCACTGCGAATGATAGTGATGGTATCAGGAGAATCCTGCAAGACTTGACCACTTGTGAGAGTGTACGAGGTGGTGGCGTTGACCTCGCTGTCGGAGAGGGTGATGTTTGTGATAGCCAGAGAGTCTCGGCTGACCGGCTCGTTGAAGGACAGAGTGATGGAGCTGTTGAAAAGGTTGTACTCGTAGCTCAGAAGTACGGGGGACGTTTCATCTGGTACGATGACGGTAGCGCCGAGCGATGACGTGCTCAAGATTGGCGTGGAATTGAAACCGTTCAGGTCGTAAACAGCGGCTGGATCAAGAGACAAGAAGGTAGTATTGGGAGCTAGGCCGATGTCTGAGTCTAACTGGATCTGTGCGAGATCTTCAGCCACAAGTCCTACTCTGAGAACTCTGACATTCTCTGGTGAAAACACGCCACCCATTAGCGAAACCATTGCTGTGGCGTTGGTCAGCCTATTCTGCAGAGTCACGCCCCTTGGGTTGAACGAAGAACTGTTGATAGTTTCAGAGAAAGTCAGGACCAACTGATTGCCGTTCAGGTCCAGATCGAACCCGGTGAGTATCGGTCGGGACATGTCATCAAAGACCTGGTTCGGCTGTTCAGGCATGAGAGCCTCCAGGTTGAGGTTCCCAAAGACATCTTCCACAGTATCCCTCCTCAGAGTGAGGAAAGTGTTTGAAACTGCCGTCCCGAGGTTCATCATTCTTTGCAGATTGGTGGCATCATCAGGACCAAGCCTGACGACAACGATAGGACTGATTCCGGGCAGAGCAGACGAGTCTTGCAACGCCACTACCTGGGTACTTCCCGAGAGAGAGGGCAGATTGTGAAGAGTTACTCCACTGGTGTTGAAAGTGGAGGCATTCAGAGTCTCAGAGAAGGTAAGTCTGAGTTCTTCGGAGTCGTAATTGATGCTGTACGACTCTAGCTCTGGGCGGACATTGTCTGGAGAAATCTGCTCCACAGGTAATGTCTGAGAAACAAAGCTATTTCCGAAAATATCCAGAACTGCGTTGTTTTCCACTAAAATAAATGATGTATTTTCGCTGCCGAAACCAGGTATGGATTTTAGAGTGTTAAGTTCATTTCTATCCACGTCTATTCTGATGGTGAAGTTGTTGATTGCCGTCGCATTGCTGTTTTCAAGAGGCAGCGAGTAAGTGACCTCCATTGGGACGCTGGAGTCGGTGTAGAATATCAGGGACGTGTTAATAGAGGAAGGATCGATGACCTCATCAAACTCTATAGTGATGGAATTAGCCGAGAGATCAACGTTGAAAGCTATGAGTTCAGGTGAAGAGAAGTCTTCGGTGTATTGAGACGCTCCAAGTGCCTGATCGGATGGAACTGAAACAGCAAAGTTGTCGCCGTAATCCATGATGAAGTTTGGACCGATGGAAACTAATGTGTTCTGCTGATTGGTAGCGAGATTGTCGGACAGTCTCAGGTACCGGACATCTTCAAGAGCCAGCATCAGTTCTATCACTTGAGGAGTGACGTAGCGGCCAGAACCGCCAGTCAGCCGTCTCTGATCTCCAACAGTTCCGTTCCTGTTTCCTTGCACAACGAGCTGGGTTGGGTCCAGCGTCAAGACATCCACAGCTTCCGAGAAGGTCAGAGTGATAGATTCCGAGTCAAGGCTGAAATCCAAACCCCTCAGCATGGGAGAAGTGGCGTCCATAATTATCGACGTTGCTCGCACGGCATCAGAAGTCGGTACAGGGTTGATGCGATTGCCGGTTGTGTCTCTGAAGGAAGAAGCCACCAGAGATAGGAAGGTGTTGTTAGTGGCACTGCCAAAGTCTGCTGCCGCAGTGAGGAAGGTGAAATCGGTGTCGAGCAAACCGATACGGATCACGTCTGAGTTCAGAGTGGAGGCCACGATACCGGATCTAAGTCTCAACGATACCACGTCCTCTTCTCCAGTGACGGTCATCACGTTCTGAAGAGTGATCCCGGAAGGATCGATGTATCCAACGTCGACGGTCTCAGAGAAGGTGAGGATGAGAGTGGCTTGGTTCAAGTCGAGATCGAAGGAAGACAAGGTGGGTCTCGTCACGTCTTGCCTGTACGAGTCTGCCATTATAGCTGTGTCAGGTGGCACGGGCAATAGAGCATTACCGGTGCTGTCTGTCACTGTACTGGGAGCAATGCTAAGGAAAGTGTCATTAGTGGTGAAACCGATCCTCAGGAGAGTCTTCACACCGTTCAAGTCGGGTGCCGATAGGGAGATCTCGAGTTCGTTACCGGTTCCAATCCTCTCAAAGGAGCTGTTACTGAGAGAATAAAACTCACCAGTGGATACGTTGGAGCTGGTTTGGATGGTGACGCCGCTCACGTTGACATTAATGGGGTCGATCACATCGTCAAACGTCAAGACGAGAGAGCCAGTGTTAGCATTGAGTGTGAAACCTGTCAGAGTAATATTGGTAGCATCTGGAGTGACCTGGTTAGCCTGGATGGCTTTGCCGTCTGTGATGGGAACATTGTCTTGCTCGAATGGATCGTCCACTAAATCTCCCTGGACAGTTATGAAGGTGGAGTTCACGGTAGTGCCAATGTCACCAGCTGCTTTTATGCCAGCCACATCTGTGGAGTCCAAGCTGATGATGATCCTGTACCCATTCGTGGTAGTAGTGGAGGTGCTTGCTGATGTCAGTCTATAGACGGATCCATCAGCACGAAGCACAGAAGACTGCAAGAAAATGGCTGCAGGGTTAAAAGTACTCACAACTACGACGTCGTTGAAGGTCAAATCCAAGATGTCGGCGGCCATATCGAGTGAAAATCCGACAAGCCTCACCAAGTTGGTGTCTGATTGGAACGCAGTGACAGGCAGAGTGCTGGAGCTTCCAAAGTTACCCGTGGAGTCTCTGAAAGCCGAGTTGGACACAGACAGGAATGTGTTGCCAGGAGTGGTCGCCAGTCCTGAAGTGGTCTTCAGAGCAGTGATAGTATTTGGGGCCAGTTCCAGAACCACGTCGTGAGTGGTTCCCACAGTACTAGATATCACAGTGGCTGGTGACAAGCGCACAAATGTCGTGGATCCCACTGCGGAAGCGATGGATATACTGCTGTAATCAATCTGGTCCACGTCAATGACTTCGTCAAAGGTCAGAGTCAGGTAATCAGTTCTCATGTCCAAGTTGAAACCGAGCAGAACTGGTCCAGAATCATCTGGTGTGAGAGTTCCTGGTACGGGGTTGCTAAAGTTGCTGGCAGAGACCTGGTTTGGTGTCAAGGCCAAGTCTTGTATGGCGGAGCTGTTGATAGCAATGTAGACTTCGCCAGTAGATTGCACTATGTCAGAATTCTTAATAGCGTTGGCGTCCATTGGAGACAGAGAAACAGTGAGCACATCTCCGGGTTGACTACTGATTGTGCTGTCCGTGAGCTCATACAATACCGTACCGTTGGGCTGGTCCAGGACCACAATGCCAGACGGATTGAACCTCAGAGGATTGACGGCCTCTGAGAAAGTTAAAGTGATTGCGTTGCTGTCTAGGTTGAGATTGAAACTGTCCAAAGTTGGGCTTGTAACGTCCATGACAAAGTTCGCAACTATCAAGTTGGGGTTTTCTGAAGTGGCGCTGTTGGGGTTGCTGGCTGGATCTTGGACAGCTCCTTGGCGCAGCGAGATATAGCAGTTGCCCCTCGAGGTACAGAGGTGCGGGTTACTCTGGATTCGTACGAGATCTGCATCAGAGAGTTGGACGACCATCCCATTGTTCTCTGCCACGGCACTTCCTCCAGTGAGTTCGTACATACTGAGAGCTTCAGCCATAGAGAATAGAGATGATATCACTACGCCGGACGGATTGAAAGTGGAAGCGTTGACTGGCTCGTTGAAAGTCACGACGAATCGTCCAGTCTGAATATCAAACGAATCAAAACTGAGCAACTGTGGAGACACCATGTCCGGAGTATAGGCGGTGACGTTGATAGATTGGTTGAGAGCAGGCGTGCTGAAGATGTCGCGGAAAGCATCAGCTTGGTGGAAGAGGAAGCAATCTGACGTAGAATCGCAGAGGTCGACCCTCTTGATGTTGTCCAAATCTTCCTGCGTCAAAGAGACGGTGACGGAATTAATGTTGCCTACCGGGTTGACGAAACTAGAGAGGAGAGAGTAAACAACTTCAGGATCAGATCTGGCGTTCTGCAAGCGGAAAAGTGGCAGGTGGAAGGAATTGCCCAGCACGGTCTTGTCAAACTGGATGCTCAGCTGAGCGGAGTCGAGGTCAAGGTTAAACTGCTGCACTGCGGGGGGCAGGATTCCGCTGATCACACTGGAGGCCCTCAGGGCGTCCGAGGCCAGAACAGCTTCCATGAAGTTTCCATCTCTGTCCTGAGCGGCCGTGCTCGGAGCAGACAAGAATGTGTTGAGGGGATCGGTGGCGATATCCGTGTTGCCGACGATAAGGTCGCGAGTGGCAAAATCGAGGTCGATAGTAATGACGGCAGAGTCGAGGATCCTTGTTCGGTCTGCGCTGCCGAGAGTGAAGGTGTGCATGGGGTTGCTGCGGCTGTTCTGCAAGGTGAACTGCTCAGGTCGGAATGAGCCGGCAAGCACGGGTTCTTGGAAAGTCAACAAGATGAACCCACCCGGGGTAAGGTCCACTGAAAAACCAGTTAGTCGAGGACGCTCATCAACTTCAGGTGTGTATTGTGAAGCCAGCAGAGCTTGACTGGAAGGAATGGCTATTGATACATGTCCATTAGTGTCTCTGATGAGACCTTCTGCCAGGGAAATGTAAGTGGTACTGATGTTGATGGCCAGACCTGGGACTGCCTTGATTCCAAAAATGTCCATCTGAGTGGCAAAGAGGCTGATGATGCTGGAGTCGTCTTGCCTGGATGATCCTCCTGTGAAGGTGTAGGAGACAGCCGACGAGGCTTGTTCGGCTTGGACGGTCAGACGACTGCCGTCGATCGTGTCGGCATTGACTGGCATATCGAAGGTAAGAACGAAAAACCCACTGGCTAGGTTGAAGGTATAGTTCAAGAGAGTTGGAGGACGCAGGTCTACAAGGGGCGGAGTCACAGGTACAAGTGCGTTCGCATCAGTCGGTGTAACGATAATGCCTGAGACGTCTCTGAAAGCATTGTTAGTGACTCTCAAATATGTACGCCCAAGGTCAGTTCCAATGCCATCCACAGAGAGAATTCCAAGTAGGTCTGCATTACTGAGGGTTATCCTCACCATGCTAGATATCAGCGAGGGCCTAGTGCTGGTGGCCAGGGTGTAGGACATCCCTGAGGTGTCGGGAGAGTTGTAGAGCACGATTCCACTGAGCTGGATATCACTGACGTTGATGGGTTCTGTAAAGTTGAGTGTGAGGGCCACCGGAGCCTGACCGTTATCAGTATACTCAAATTCGAATGACGTGACCTCTGGAGACACTATGTCTGGTGTTATCCCAGATACTGCCACGCTAGAAATCAGGCTGATGGCGTTTCCTCTCAAATCAGACACTCCTCCTGCTTGAACTGTTACTGCCGTGGCTTGTTCGGAAAGGCCGATGCTTCCGAGTGCCTTCAGGGCGTTGACGTCAGCCAGGGAGAGCTGGACTTGCAGTACCCTGCCCTGAGTGGACACACCCACAGACATCGGCTGGAAAACAGTTTCCGGAGAGAGCGGATTTTCCAGAGTTATTTGGCTGGAGTTGAAGTTTGTTGCGTCTACAGACTCAGAGAAGGTGAGTTGAATTAGACCGGCGTTCATATCCAAGCTCCACTGAAGAAGCTGAGGAGGTGTCAAGTCTTCAGTCAACGTGGGAATAACGACAGCTTCTGCAGAAAGTCTGTCTAGGATATCTGCTACAAAGCCTCCTGATAAACTGACTCCGATTTGGTCTGTTCCTGCTGAATTGATGGCGTTGACGGCAGTTGGAGGGATGGCTATTTCAATCTGTCTATTCTGCACTTGAGTGGCATTGGACTGGCTGTCCAGGCGAACAATGGTGGCCTGTGATTCCAGATTGATGACGGATACGGCAGAAATGCTTCTGAGAGAGGCTCTTTCATCGAACAGGAGTGACAACTGACCAGAATTGAGATTCAGCGTGGATTCAATAACCTGTGGGCCAGACACGTCTGCTACTACGTCGTTTACCCTCTGGACGATGATGTTTGATCCTAGGGTGGAATTGAGGAAGAAACCAGCGAAATCTGCCACGCCTGTGATGTCTAGCGTAATGTAGGTGTCGGCCGGCACAGTTCCGAAGGTGGTGGATGTCTTCAAGAGTTCTAGATTATCGTCAGAGAGTTGCACCTCGATCACGGAGGATCCTGTCGGTGTCACGACAATGGGGTCCATCAAGGACCTAATGATCACTCCGCTAGCGTCGTTGATATCGGGCCTGCTGTGGAGACTAATGCGGCTACCGAACCCAGTGGCGTTGACGGGCTCTGAAAGATTCACAAGAAGTGCTCCTTGGTCCAAGTCCAGCACAATGCTCCTCAGAACGGGAGGCTCGACGTCAGGTCTCAGCAAGGATACCATCAGAGCTGACTCAGCAGGAATAGGAATCACCGAGTTGTTGCCAGTGTCTCTTATTGCTCCTTCTCTAACAACCAAAAATGTGTCCGCTTCTGACGTCCCGAGGAGAACTTGCATTTTGATGCCGTTAATGTCTCTCACGGATAAATTGATGTTTATGACGGTGTTGGCTGATCCTCGGGTGGCGATGCCACCAGTGAGCGAGTACACATTTAGGGGGCTCCTTGAATTATTAGAAGACGATTGTACGGTGAAAAGTTCTGGAGTGAAAGTGCCGGTTTCCATGATTTCAGAGAAGAACAGTTCCACAGTGCCGTTTTCGATGTCCATTGTGAAGTTGTTCAACACAGGCGGTATCATATCTCTAATGAACTGGGTAGCCTGGAGGGCAGGTATATCTATGGCGATCACTCCGATTCCATTGAAGTCTCTCACAATGTCGTTAGTGACTGAAATGAAGGTGTTGGCCATGCTGGTTCCGAGATTCGGTCTGAGGCGGATGTTTTCCACGTCTACGGCAACCAGGGGTAGTCGAATGAGGTAGCCGTCTGAACTGGTAGTCTGCCCGCCCGTGATAACATACATGCTTGCAGAATTGATGCCGTCGATATCTCCACGCAGGGTAATCTGAGTGGGATTGAAGAAAGAAGCAAGAACGACATCATCAAATGTCAAAATCAACTCAAAATTGTTCATGTCCAAGGTGAATTGCACAAGCCTAGCTGGAGTAGCGTCAGACTGGAATCGATCCGGAAGCACCCTCCCGGTCCCGCCCACTCCGTTGCCGCTGAAGTCACTGACAGCCGAAGGGGCGAGCTCCAGGTACGAGTTTGCCCTGACGGTGGCGATGTTAGAGTTGTTCTGAAGAGCCAGCACGTCTTCCGCTCCCAAGTTGATCCTCAGGGTGGTAAAGAGAGAGTCATCCTGATTGAAAGAACCGGTACCACCTGTGAGAGTATACGTCACGGCGTTGAGACCAGTTCCGGAGTAGAAAGTGAACCGACCAGGCAAGAAGCTTTGAGGATCTACTGGCTCAGAGAAGATCAAGTCTAGCGTAAGCTGGTTGAAATTAAGTTCGGAGAAGGTAACCAGAGTGGGAGAGGTCGTGTCTTCAATCACACGAGCAGCTTGCAGTGGATTTATTCCATCTAATCTCGGTATAGCTTCATTGGAACGAAGGGCCAGATCCAAAACAGCAAGAGAGGTGTAGACAAGGTAGGTGTTATTGGTGGTCTTGGCGAGGCCTCTCGTGGCTTTGATGGTGTTGACGTCCATTCTGCTCACACTCAGTGTCGTGGTTGTCTCTCCAACAAATGGAGACCTAGACGTGGTTAGCTGGTAGTTCACGCTAGAGTTGAAGGCATCTTGTAAGACCAAAAGGTTCTCTCTGAGCAAACCCACCGGCTCGTTGAACGTGAGAGTAATTTCAGACATATCCAAGTTGAGCTCAAACCTCGTTATCTCTGGGCTGGTCAAGTCGTTCTCAAAGTTCTGCGGGATTCTCAAGCTGAAGTCTGTCGTGGAGAACGGCTGGATGGGGTTCCCGGCAAAGTCAGTCAAGAAAGTGGAACTAGGAACTGGCACGCAGTTAGCAAGGTTGGAGCATAGACCCACGTCGCGCTTGATGCTGTTGAGATCATCGGGAGAAAGCTGGATATAGATGACTGAGCTGGTGCTGTTGATAACGGATCCTCCTGTGAGAGTGAGAGACGTACCTCCACCAACAAACATGAAGTCCTGAGGCCGGAACGAGGCTCCGTACATGGTCTCGGAGAACTGCAAGCTGAACACACCCACATTCAGGTCGAACAATGTGTAGCGCACGAACTGGGGGCTGTTCACATCCATGCCAAGCGCGCTCGCCTGCAGGGCATTGGGGACTTGTCTGGAATCTGCTAAATTCCCCAGCTCGTCGGCAACCAAGCCGCTACGGTGAGTGAGGTAGCAGTCAGAGGTCGTGTTGCAGAATTCCAGTCCCTTGATGACGTCAAGGTCTGCAGTGGAGTCCAGTGTCACCATTAGCACGGTACCTCCGTCCAGTAGAGTCGGCATCAGATTGCTGCTGACCGAGTGTCGGATGGCGTCGAGCGAGTTTGAAGACTGGAGGGTCAGAATCGTGGAAGTGAAGCTTGCGACATCCACGACTTCATTGAATTGCAGCGTCAAGTTTCCATTGTTCATGTCCAGGGTGAAAGAGACCACTTGTGGTCCCCTGGTGTCAGGGATGATGCTGTTAGCGGGTTCCGGCATGTTTGGTGGGATGGCAATGATGGGATTATTGGACGTATCTCGTCCTGTGGTTTCCGGAAGACTCAAGTAGGTGTTGAACACGGACGAAGCAAAGACTCCCAGCTGCGACTGCTCTTTCAAGAACGTCACGTCAACGGCTCTTGGGAAGAGAGTGATAATGTAATTACTCTCAGGTGCGTAGGTGGCTCCAGACAGACGGAGAGTGACGCCTGAGCCGTTAGAAAAGCTGGAGAGAACGATGTTGTCGGGAGAGAATGTTGTGATGTCAATGGCTTCCGTGAAAGTCAAGACTAGAGCATTGTCGGACAAGTCCAAGTCAAACAGCCTCAATCTTGGACTGCTGGTATCTGGTAAAACTTCATCTGCCGTGAATGCAGCACTTGGAGCAATGGTTTCGATGGCATTCTGACCGTAGTCCATAATGAAGTTCTCGCCTATGACAATGTACGTGTTTGACATCAAAGTACCGAGATTGGTGTCTGCCTTGATGGCGCTGGCGTCTCGCCCGATGAGATGAATCTCCAGTGTGCGTCCGGGCATCCCAGAGACAAAGCTGGTATTGGTTAGCGTGTGAGACCCAATCGGACTCGTTGACATGTCACTCTGAAGAGTTAACTGGTTGAGCTGAATGGAAGAAGGGTCGACAGCTTCGCTGAAGTTCAGCGTCAAGATCTCGCGGCCGAGATCCAAGGCAAAGCTCATCAGCCTGGGCCTGGTGGTGTCTCTGACGAAGTCTCCAGTGATGATAGAAGTGATTGGATCCTCCACAGCGAATGAGAGAGTGTCGGAAACGGATCCATTAAGAAGTGTGATGAAAGTGGTCGAAGCGTCAGTGGCTAGTGTTGGGTTGCTAACAATGGCGTCCAGATCGTCTGCACTCAGGGAAATAGTGACAGAGTCCATGTTGCCTCCCACGACGAAGCTGCTACTCTGCAAGGTGTAATTTGCAGTGGGATTAATCGGATTGTTTTGAATGCGGACTCCGTTTGGATCAAAGTTCTGAATGGCCTCGTCGAAAGTGATGGCTAGCTCTCCGCTGTTGAGATTCAGAGCAAATGACTCCACTCTTGGTGGCACCACATCTGGGGTGAAGACTCTGGCCGCTATAGCCGAGTCAGTCGGGATGGCAGTCGAAGGCCTGCTCTCAAAGGCACCTGTCACGACTCCAGACAACATGCTGATAAACGTGTCTGCCACGGAAGTAGCTATGTCGCCACTGGAGCGCAGCGTTGAAGTGGTGGAAGACGCCAGATTGACGACGATTACTGAGCCATTTGCACTCGCCGTGGTGCTGGCTGCCGTCAGTGGTACCACGACTGTCGCAGAGCTTGAACGGCTCCGGAGCGTGATTCTCGTGACCATCAAACTATTGGAAAGCACTGGCTTGGACCACACCAGAGTAAGAGTGGAAAAACTCAAATCAAGTTCGAAATATTCCAGTGACGGAGGGTTCAGTTCTTCGATGACGTCTGATGCCATTCTTGCTGCGGTTTCTGGTACTTCCAGTATGGCGTTGCCACTCATGTCGTTAACCGTTCTGATGGACAGAGACAGGAAGGTGTTAGTCGTGCTACTGCCGAACGATGGAGTGAACATGGTAATGGTCATCAGCGGAAGACGTATGCTCACTTCTGTCGATGGAGTATCGCTGACGAGCTGGCTGTTGCTCAGAGTGACTGATGTGGTGACTCCGGTGTTGATATTAGCACGGTTTTGTAGGCGGATCTGTCCGGGCATGAAAGTCAGGGGGTCCACAACTTCGTTGAAAGTGATGCTCACGATTCCGCTATCTCTGTCGAGTACGAAGGAGTCTAGAGTTGGTCTACGGCTGTCTCTCGTGAAAAAACGCACACGGGTGGCGTTACCGTCCAAAATAGGAATCAGCAAGTTCGTTGACAGATCTGCGATGGTATTCTGAGAAGCAGTGATGTAAGTGTCCGTCTCAGAAGTGGCCAGATTTCTCACGGCTTTGATTCCGTTGACATCAGCAGATGATAGAGAAACGGTAAGTTCAGTAGAGGTCAAAGAGGCGGTGCCATTGGTGAGCCTGTACGTACGACCAGGCGTGCTCCTGGGTCCGTCCTGTACAAGTATCTCAGTCAGGTTGAAAGATCGAGTATCGACCACGTCAGAGAAAGTCAGGATGAACACTCCGGTGTTCAGGTTGAAATCAAAGTTGAGCAGTTCTGGTCTTTGGCTGTCGAAAATGACGAGAGATGCCTGCATTCCCTTCCCATCTGTAATGGGGACATTGTCTTCCCGGTCAGGAGTGTCAATGGTGCTTGCCAGCAGCGTGATGTACGTGTTGGCTGTCGTAGTTCCGAATCTTGGGTTCTCTCTGATTGCCTGAGCATCCGAGTTCAAGTCGATGTCGACCCTGTACCCAACGGTGCTGTTGGTGGTACTGGCTCCGGTGAGAGTGTAGAAACTGGAAGCGTCTCTGTCAGCTGCATTTTGCAGAGTGATTCCGGTGGGGTCAAAAGACGTTCTCGGGTTAACGACATCGTCGAACGTCAGAGAGAGCGTGTTGGACTGCAAGTTCAGAGAGAAAGACAGTAGTCTCGGGGGAGACATGTCACTGGTGATCATAACAGCATCCAATGACATGGATGAGGCGAGTTCGTTGCTCAAGGTGTCAGTCACAGCTCCGGACTCTACCCTGAGAACTGCGTCTGAGGCTAGGTCGAGGTTGGACTTGAGCAAGATAGCATCCTCTGGCGTGAGTTCCACTGACAGGATCACGTCACTGCCAACGCTAGAGGTAGTGATGTTGCCACCAGAGAGCACGAACCCTTGCAGCTGGTCAGTGTTGGTCAGGTTGATAAGGTTGAACATCACACTGTCTTCTCTGATGGGCTCATTGAATGTCAGTATCAAAGAATTGCTGTCCAAGTCTAGATCGAACTGGCGTAGAACCGGAGGCGTGACATCGGCCACAAAGACCTGAGCTTGTTGAGCATTGCCGTTCTCAATAGCAGCTATCCTGTTAGGCTGGAGGGCGAGATCCCTACTGGTATTAGCTGAGACAGTAATGAAGGCATTGCTTGCGTCAGCTCCGATGCCGAGGAACTTGAGCTGGTTGAGGTCAAAGTCGGAAAGACTGATTGTAATCTCGCGTCCGTCTTGGCTGGAGCTGGAGCTTGTGGTGAGTCTGTGGCTGTTGTTGGAAGAGGCGGAGTCTTGGAGGGAAATTCCAGACACTCTGACACTCTCTGCCGAGACTGGTTCCGAGAATGTGAGAACAAGGGAAGCATCGTTCATGTTGAGAGAGAAATTGGCAAGCTGAGGAAGCACTTGGTCCAGGACAAATGACGTCACGATCACTCCGACGGTTTCGGGAGTTAGTTGGTTACCTGCGGCATCTGTGACTGTTCGTCTGGTCATTCTGATGTAGCAGTTGCCCCTGGAGGTGCAGACGAATGGGTTGAGCCTGAGGGCGTCCATGTCTTGCTGGGAGAGACGGAGAGTAAGGGTCTGGTCGTTGGTCGCAGTGAGGAGGTCACCACCGGAGAGGAATACGGAAGACAAGTCCGGCGTATCTGAAGTCAGCGATTGGAGAACAATTTCTCTCGGTTGGAAAGAACTGATCAGTACAGTCTCAGAGAACGTCACCGTTAGGAGACCAGTGGCACGGTTAAATTCCACAAAGCGGGTCAATATTGGCGCTGTACCGTCACGAGTGAGCTCACTCGGACTCAATCCTGTGGTGATATTCTCAGCTTCTTCTCCAAAAGTGTCAGCAAATGCACCATTCTGGTGAGTTAAGAAGCAGTTGGTCATCTCCACGCAGATTCCCCTGGCCTTCAAGTTGTTGAGATCCAAAGTGCTGAGGCCGATTGTAATGGTGGAGAAATCGGAGACTCGATTGAGAACGCTGGTCATCAGGGTGTAATTAACAGCTGCATCTGTCTCGCTGGTTTGGAGAGAGAACAGAGCTGGGTTGACGGTAGCTGCATTGATGGGCTCACTGGCAGTTAAGATCAATAGTCCATCGTTCAAGTTGATCTCAAAGCTGGACACAAATGGTGGAAGAGTGTCTGGTATGACACTGGATGCTTGAATGGCATTTTCAACTGTTATCTCGACCACTGGGTTCATGTCGCTGTCCATCACAGCAAGTGGGCGGATCGTCATGAACGTGTTGTCTACGGTCGTAGCAATGTCCGGGAACTGCTGAAGCCTTGCCTTGTCGGCGATGCTGAGCCGGAGCTGTATGGTGAGTCCGTTTTGAGTATTCAGGACCTGGGTCTCGGAACTCAGTGGGAACACTCTGGCAGATGACCTACGGCCACCGTGCAATAAGATGAAATCAGTGTCGAAACTTCTGAAGTAGACAGTCTCAGAGAAGGTCAGAATGAGAGGATCGTTTCCACTCAGACTGAGTTCAAATGCTATCAGTTCTGGTCTCTGGTTGTCCCGGGTCAGGTTGAAGCTGAGGAGAGCTTGTGAGGCTGTGATGGGTAAGATATCCAGGCCACTGCTGTCTCTAGCCAATCCTCTCTGCAGAGACAAGTAAATGGTGTCCATACTAGTTATCAAAGTCTCCACGGCTAGAATTCCATTGAAGTCAGCGACAGATAGAGATAGTAGGTACACAGTGGCGTCAAGCTGAGTGATATTGCCTCCCGTCAGAGTGTAGCTCGGAGCTGTATCAGAGCGACTTCCTAAAAACACGATCTTTGTGGGATCCACAGAGGAGCTTATCACTTCGTCAGAGAAGACTAGCACCATTGTTCTGGTTTGAAGGTTAAGGTTGAATTGAAGCAGCTGTTGAGGGACCAGATCCCCAGGTTCCGTAGAGACTTGGGTGGCATTGGACAGTGATATACCAGCTACAGGAAGTCCTTGAGCATCAGAAGCAGCTCCAGCCGAGAAATACAGGTACGTAGTGTTCTGGTACAGTCCCACCTGGCCCAGATTTGGAGCTTGAGCCAATAAAGTGAACAGATCCGAGTTGGGACCATCATCACTCAGTGGAATGGTGATCACTCTTGAGTCCAGGTCTATGGGTACCGATGATGCCAGAGGGTACTGGAAGGCTGTGGGAGAGCCAAGGTTAGGTTCTGAGCTAAGAATGATATTGGAGACATTGACGGATCTGGAGTCGATAACTTCAGAGAACGTCAGCGAGAGAGCCACACGCCCGTCTAATGCTCCGAAAGTGAAAGACACAAATTCAGGACTGACCGTGTCTTCTCTGAAAATGCTGACTTGAATGGCAGAGGACGAGTTTGTTAGCTGCACCTCGTTCCCGAAGTAGTCTCTGATTGCGCGGTTGCTATTGGAGATATAAGCGTTGGATGCACCAGTGGCCGTGTCGCGAGCCGCCTTAATGCCTCCCAAATCTTCTTCGCTGAGTTGGATGGCTACTGATCGCAGACCAGAGGCAGCGAAGGTGGAACTCGTGCCGAGTGTGTAGCTGAAGTTGCCGTTGGGGGCATTTCGAATGGTAATTCCAGACGGGTCAAACGTTTGCACGTCGACTGCTTCAGAGAAGGTGAGGTTTAGCATGCCACTGTTGGTATCCAAATCAAAAGATACAAGTTCTGGTGCTGTAGAGTCAGGGACGAAATTATCAGCGGTGACACTTGCAGATTCTGGAATGGTTGCGATTTGGTTTTGGAAAATATCAGCAACGAGTTGGTCGGTGTAGCGGATGTTGTCGCATCGCCTTCCGAGTGAGACGTCCAGCAAGTCAGCCAGCTCTGTGGGTGACAGTACGACATCCAAGGTGGTATCTGCCGTTTGACTGGCCGATGCTTGACTGACGGTGAAATAAGAGCTTCCGTCACAGGACACTGATATTGATGTGACGTCTACACCCGTTAGAGATACGGGCTCATCAAAGACGAACCCGAAGGCTCCGGAGTTCAAGTCCACTGTCAGATTTCTCACCACTGGTGGCGACGTATCTGCCACGAGGGTTGTCGGCATTGCCGATCCGTTCAGAGAGCCGAGGAAGGAGTGGCCGTTGCTGTCAACGGTTGTGCCACTCTCCAGAAGAACGAACGACGACTGCAATTGGGAGCTTCTCTTCAGAGTATTCAGGTCAGCCCCAGTCAGTTGATAAGTTATGGTGCTTGTCAAGTTGTTCAAGGCTGTGTCAGATGGAACCATTGTCAGGTTTGAAAACTGGAAGGTCTCATTGGCGCCTTGCGAAGTTTGAAGGGCAAGGCTGGACGGATCAAAGACAACATAGTCCACCACTTCATTGAAGGATAGAGCGATAGTCCCCTCGTCCAAATCGAGCGTGAACTGGTTCAGTCTAGGTTGAATGACATCACCTCCAAAGCTAGACACATCCAATGCTTGCATGCCTGATATAGAATTGACACCATTACCTCCGAAGTCGGTAAAGGCCGAACTTTCCACTGACATGTACACATTGTGGGAAGCCGTAGCAAGTTCTGGCATCTGCTTGAGACGGTTGAGGTCGAAGCTGACTAGCATGACGTCCAATTGGAAGATGGAATCGGGTGATTGCATGGCCACGCCTCCTGTGAGTGTGACCATCATCAAGTTGATCCCGGTGCCATTCGGAGAATTCTGCAAGGTGACGCCGGACCCGTTGAAGGAGGCGGGGTCCAGAGGCTCGTTGGCAACTACTGTGAGGATCTCGGTGGTGAGGTTGAGACTGAAAGCCGATATAGAAGGAGAAGTCTCATCTCGAAGGAACTCGGTGACTTGAACGGTTGCAGCTCGTACTGGACTATTAGTCGGAGTCCGTGTGACGTCTCCAGAGGCTCTGATGAAGGTGTCGGTCAGACCAGTGGCCAGGCCCAAGATGAACTTCAATTGGAGTAGATCCCCTGGGGTGATTGTGGCGTTGATTATGAATCCTACGGTCTCGGTGGATGAAGTTGTACCTCCTGTGAGTCTGTAGGCCAGAGTGGGTAGATTTAGCTGGTTCTGGACGGTCACTCCGAGAGGGTCGTAGACGGTTGGATTAATGATGTCATCAAATGTCAGAAGTAGACGGGACGACTCCATGTCTATTGTAAACTCTCGCAGAGCCGGCAAGTTGGAATCCGGCTGGAAGACGATTGGCTGAATGGCGCTTGAAGTTGGGATTCCAGTTCCCACCAAGTTCCCGGCAGTGTCTGAGAATGCTCCCACGTCGAAGGCAAAGTGGGTGGTGCTAGAGCTGACGGCAAGCATGCTTCCCGCGCGCTTGACGACGAGCTGGTCTTCCAACGATAGAGTCAGAAGAAGAACATTTCTCAGCGGGACTGCCGTGGAGAGAGATGCTCTTCCAGGAGACAGTGGGAGAACGACTCCGCTTGAATCAGCCGTCGATTGGAGAGTGATCAAGGAGAAGTTGACAGTTCTTACATCGATAGGCTCTGAGAAAATGAGAGCTAGCTGGACTGACTCTCTGTCAAACTGGGAGAAGGAGGTGAACGTCGGTGGCGTTGTGTCGAAGACAAATCCAGAAACATTCAGAGCATTAGCGGCAGACCTTCCGGGTGTCGAGATACCGGACACATCTTCCACAAGCAGTGTGGAATACGCCAAGTACGTGTCGGATGGTCGAGTAGCTAAGCCGGGGATAGATTTCAAAATCGCCCTGTCTGAGTCACTCAGAGGAATGGTAACAGACGTATCAGTAAATTGCAGCGTCCCAGAGGGGTTGGTTCCGGTCAAAGTGTACGAGGCCATTGGAGAGAGAGAATCTTGGAACGTCAGAGCCGTCACAATGAAGGAATTTCTGTCGATAAGTTCGTTAAAGTATAGCTCTAGACTACCTCCTTCCAAGTCGAGATTGAATGACTGGACCACTGGACCAGTTTGATCTGGTATCAGAACTTGAGGGTAGTGGATTGACAATCCAGTCATCGTGTTAGCCACAGCAGACACTGCATTGCCAAAGGCATCTCTTCCAAATCCGGCGGGGAATCTAACATAGCAAGTGGTCTGTCTGTTGCAGAGGATGTCATTTCTCTTGATGGCATTCAAGTCTGAAGTCAAAAGGTTGATCTGAAGTTGACTGCCGCTGCTTCCGACGATGGTTCCCCCACTGAGCGTGAGCGAGGTGAAGTCGGGCAGTCCGGGCGCCGGGTCATTCTGCAGCATCAGAGTGTTCAATTGGACGCTGTTCACGTCAATAGTTTCCGAGAACCTCAGAATCATGACTCCCTCATCGATGTTCATTAGGACAAACTGCTCAAGCTGGGGCGTGGTCATGTCGGACGTAAAGCTGGCTGCCGGTAGAATATTGGACGGTAAGTTAGGATTTCCAGCTGCATCGCTGACAAATCCCGCCTCCAGCATGGCAAAGCAGTTGGTCATGGACGTGCAGACGCTGATAGCATTGAGTGAATTGACATCCTCCTGAGTCAGCTGTATGAACACCATACGCCCGATGGCACGAGAAATCTCAACACCTGAAAATCGGAACGTCTGGGTTGGTGAAGACACTTGATCTTGGACGATTAGACGAGACATATTGATCGATCTCGGGTCTGGAACTTCATCCAGGACAAAGACAATGCTGTTGTTATTTAGATCAATAAGGAAGGAAGTGATAGTTGGAGCCATTGAGTCTCTGGTGTATGTGGACACTTGGAGGGCGTCTTGCATGGAGATTGCAACGGCAGGGTTTCCTAGGACGTCTTCAGCAGTTGTTGGTGATATAGTGATGTAGGTGTCGCTGAGACCAGTTCCAAGTTCTGGAATGAGATTTATCTCGTCCACATCCCGATCTGTGAGAGTCACAGTTACAGTTGCAAAGTTCACTTGTACCTGTGTGGAAGTTATGGCAACGAGTTCGATAGGATCGAATCTAGCATTCTGGAGGAATATCTGCGTGGAATTGAATGACGCCATAACGATTGTCTCTACAAAGCTCAGAGTGAGGACTCCGGTGTTCATGTTCAAATCGAATGATCTCAAAACTGGACCTACGGTGTCGGGTGTGAGCAGTATGACCATCTGCCTGGGCTCTGCTGGTGCAGCGTTGCTTCCGAAATCAAACGCAGTGTTTGAAGAGATGCTGTAGAAAGTGTCGCTGGGTGACGAACCAAAAGCCATCGCTTGACGCATGGAGTTGAGGTCGCCGTTGATGTCAATGGTGATCCGGCTACCACTGGGACTAGACAAGAAACTGGCGGCTGTGAGTTGGAAAGATCCGAGTGTTCCTGTCATGGAGTTGTGCAGAGTTATTCCAGAAACTATGAAACTTTCAGCATCAATTGCTTCAGAATAGACAAGTACAAGCTCTCCTCGGTCCATCCTGACTTCGAACGAATTCAGAGTGGGTGGGGTGCTGTCGGTAGTTACCGCTGTAGCTGGAGCAGCCTGGTGAGAGTCCACATTGGGATTCCCAGAGATGTCAAAGACTGCAGAGAAGGTCAAGTTGAGGAAGGAGTTGGTCATAGTTGTGCCAAGGTTTCTTGAGACTCTGATTCGATCAAAGTCGTCACCGGCAAGCTGAAGTTGGACAATGTTGGAGTTGACCCCTAGCACTGAGCTGGCGTTCGAGAGAGCTACTGATTCCGCTGCCGAGAAGGATGCGTTTTGGAAGATGAAGGAAGGCAGGTTGAATGTTGCTACGTTGACGACCTCACTGAAGGTCAAGCTGATGAGCCCTGTACCCAAGTCCAGAGTGAAAGACTGCAGTAAGGGACTGGTTCGGTCAGGAATGATCTGTCCAGCCGGGAGAGACGCAACTGCATCCAGTAGGTTTCCAGACCTATCGACCGTCGATCCAGCTGCTACTGTCAGAATGGTGTTGTCCAAAGCTGTTCCAAAGTTTGCGTCTTGTTGCAAAGTGACCACGTCAGCCAATGGAAGCAAGACTTCAACGATGTCTGAGTCAGACTGAGTTAGAAGCTGTGATGATCCCAGACTGATGGTTCTGGTTGGACTGGAGACAGAATCCTGCAGGGTATAGCTGGCCAGCATCAACATGGATGCTTCCACTCGGACTGGTTCGTTGAAGGTCAGAATGATGGACGCATTCCCGTCCAAGTTGAGTGTGAAACTCTCAAGCATCGGATTGGTCATGTCAGGGGTGACGGAAGTTGCACTTTGAGTTTGAGGAGTGATGCGATTCCCGAATGCGTCAGACGCAAACAAGTTGGTAAAGGATAGCCTTGTGTTGGTGGTATCGGTGGCAATGCCGTCATCGGTTCCGATGACTCTCAAGTCGTCTCTATTCAACTGAAGCGTGATTGATCTCCCGTTACCAGACACGACTGTTCCACCTGTCAGTGGTCGGGAGATGGACCCGTCTCCATTGCTGATTGTCGCTGCCCCTGGGTTGATTGTCCTAGCGATGATAGTCTCTGAGAAACTCAGCAGCAAGCTGCCGTCATTCCGATCAAAAGTGAAGGAGAGTAAAGTGGGAGACTGGGCATCAGGCTCTACCCTCGTTGCCTGAACGGGAGCTGAGGTGAAGACGAGTGCACTGGTTGGCGTCACGAAGGAGCCATTTTGAATGATAATGTAAGTGTTGCTAACGGAAGTTGCCAGTCTCTCTTCAGAATTCAAAGCCTCCAGTTCTGCAGCAGTTAGAGAGACGGTGAGTTGGAAGTTACCCATCCCTCCTACAGCAGCACCACCACCGAGTAATGTCAAGGCAACATCACCCTCTGCGTTTGTAAACGTCACAAGTGAAGCATTGTAAGTGGAAACGTCAACGACCTGACTAAATTCCATGACGATACGTCCAGTGTTCATGTCCAAAGTAAACGAGGCCAACTCGGCGTTCTCCCCGCCTCCGATGAACTGTGACGGTGGGAGTGCCTCGATCATCTGAATCAGGTTCCCGCCCAAGTCACTGAATAAGCCTCTGCCGGCAGGATAATTGTTGGTGGCTAGGAAAGTATTGTCAACGCTGCTACCCAAGTTTTGAGTAAGGATGGCAGTTCGAGTACCAGGAGGAAGATCGACGGTGATCACCTGACTCAAGCCAGCTCTAGCCGTTGTATCAGTCAGACTGACTCTTGTTCCACCCGTAGTAGAACTCTGGACATCAAGCTGGCTGGGGTCGTACGTGCTGGCATTGATGATGTCATCGAATGTAAATACGATCTGGCCGTTGAAGATGTCAAAGGTGTAAGAGAGAAGTTGAGTGGAGGAAGTGTCCATTGTGAGAAGGTTGGGCGAACGTGCGCTCAGGGCTACGATTTCAGGTACAAAGAGACCACTGGCCGTGTCCTGGATGGTAGCTGGTTCGACGAACAGGTGTGTTCGACCGGAGCTCGATGCAAATGGAGTAGAGCTGTACTTGAGTCCAACGATATCGGCGTCATTCAGCGCGACCGTCACCACGGTTCTCTGCATTGCAGAAGTCACGATGCCTCCAGTGAGCTGGTAGGCGTGGTCTCTAGCCGATGTAGAGGCAAACGTGACTTGACTGAGCCGATTGCTGAACTCGACTTCGTTGACGGGCTCGTTGAACGTCAGTATCAGCAGGTTTCGTTCCAAATCCAGGTGGTAGCTCAAGAGAGATGGTGGAACGCTGTCTTGCTGGTAGTCGTCCACTTGTAGGGTCACTCTGGCGGCCATGTTTGACGCAGGTGAGAGGTCGGTAATGGCGGCCGGTTCTATGGTGATGAATGTATCGTCTCTTGATTTGGCGAACGAGGAAGCCTTGATGCCGTTGAGGTCCGTCTGGCTTAACGATATGTTCACGATAGTGTTGAAGATGTCAGAGTTCCTTGTGCCACTTGTGAGCCGGTACGTGCTGGCGTTGGGCGCACTGCTGGACTGGATGATGATACTCGGGAAGATGAGGTTACGGGTGTCAACGATTTCATCAAATGTGAGAATCAACTCACCCGTGTTGACGTCCAAATCAAACTCCAGCAGAGTCGGCGAAATGTTGTCTCCGGTGTGATTTTCAGCAAGTGTGCCAACAGCCAAAGGCTCCAAACCGTTGCCGGAAATGTCCTGGATGGTGTCGGATTGCAAGGTGACGTAGCACGTGCCCTGTCTCCCACACAGGAACGGGTTTCTCTTCAGATTGATGGCATCTGTCAGTGACAGGATCAACATGACATCTGTTCCAGAACCGGTCACAGTACCATCGGTAAGGGACAGAACATCGGGTGGATTGGTGGCAAAGGACTGGATCGTCACTCCGCTGAAGTTGAAAGTCGAGATATTGACAGACTCAGAAAACCTTAGAGTCAGAGAGGCAGAGTTGAGATTAAAGCTAAAGAAAGAGCTCAACGTTGGAGATGTGCTGTCTCTAGTCAGGTTGGTCGCTGGTAGACCAGTTCCTTCCCTGGCTATGGCTGGTTGTCCGAGAGTGTCAGTGATGAGGGACTCATTGTAAGTGATGAAGCAAAGCTCCGCTACGGTACAGATGGTTTGAGTCTTGAGACTGTTGAGATCCTCTGGGTCAATACTGACGACAACTACATCGGAAACTTGACTAATGACGCGACTCCCGTTAGAGAATGTCACGTTCGCGCCCTCAAGGGAGGAGGCCAAATGTATGGTTAAAGCCTGAGGTTGGAAGCTGTTGATGTCGACTACTTCATCAAAGGTCAGCGTGATGGTGCCGACGTCCATGTCAAAGTCAAAGCTCACCAGATTTGGACGTACGGTATCTCTACCGACTGCATCGGCTGAAATTCCCGTGTCAGGAGCAACAGGAGTGATGGAATTACCAAAGAAGTCCCTCACAAAGTCAGAGGTGATGGAGATGAAGGTATTGTTCAGGTTAGTCCCAAGATCTGTGAAAATTTGGAGCGTACGGTAATCATCATCAGAGATGTTGACGGTTACGAAGGAAGCGTCCAACGTGTCATGTGATCCCCCGGTCAGTCTGAAGTTCTCTGTCGCGTTCAGCCGTCTATTCTGCAGCATCAACTCAGAAAGCTGGATACTAGAGGCGTTGATGGTGTCGGAGAAGCTCAGGAGTATAGACTGAGAGTTGAGATCGACGCTGAACGAGATCAATCTCGGACTCGTGGTGTCTGGAACTATGTCAGACACCTGGATAGCATCAGATATCGGAACCGGCAAGGCCAAGTTATCAGAGAAATCTCGTATGGCAAAGTCCTCCACGGAGAGGAATGTTGATGTAGTAGTTGCCGCTAGGTCGAGGTTTTGGTTGATTTCGTCTCTATCATCTGAAGACAATAGGATGGTGAGAATATTCCCTGTCACTGATGGCGTTCCTCCAGTTAAGGTGTAAGCCACGCCCGTCTCATTTCTAGCCGCCTGGACCGTGAATCCGCTGGCATTGAAAGTCTCGACATTCACAAAGTCGTTGAAGGTCACAACGATACTCCCTTCGTTACGGTTGAGCATGAAGCCGGTGACTTCTGGTGGATCCAAGTCCACCGTGAACACAAGTGCTTGTTGGGCATCAGTGGGCGGGACCTCAGCATTAGGAGTTCCAACCAAATCAGTGGCAAGATTCCCCGTGACGGAGATGTAAGTGAAATTGATGTTGCTACCCAGTGGGAATCGGTCCAAGATGACCTGGTAGTCGGAATCCGTGACATTGATGGAAATCGTGGTGGAGTCGTCTTCTTCGTCAAACAATCCTCCAGTGAGCGTGAAACTGGATCCACCATTTCTGGACTCTTGAAGAGTAATCTGAGACACATTGAGCGTGCTTGCATCCACCAGTTCTGAAAACACCAGTCTGAGGATAACTCCTGGTCTCACGAACGGTGTTTCGTAGCTGAACGAGACCAATCTGGGTGGAGTCACATCTGGCACAAAAACGACCGTTGCAGGCATATCAGGAGGTATTCCTTCAAACATGTTGCCGGACACATCCCGGAATGTAAGGGGTGTGGCTACAATACGAGTGCCAGCTGATAACGATGCAAAAGAAGCGTTTCTCTTCAGGTAAAGGATGTCTTCGGTGTTGAGAGAGATAGTCAAAGTTGTAGCGTTGACAGTGAGGTTTCCTCCCGTCAGAGGATAGCTGGCTGGTACAGCGTCATCAGTGACGATCATTATCTGTGAGAAGTTGAAGTAGGTCTGGTCAATCGGTTCGGAGACCTCGATAACGATGACGTCATCATTCTGGTTGTACGTGACGGAATTAATAGCAGGGGGTGTGGTGTCGTTGGTGAACAAGGAGACCTGGACGGCGCTCTCTGCTGGAATGGCTTCAAGGCCGTTGAAAAATACATCCAGTACGGCTCCAGGGAGCACGCTAATGAATATATCGTCTTCAGATGTGGCGAGGGCGGCATCCAACTTGAGTGTATTGAGGAATTCGTTGGATAGTGTGACCAAAACCGTATCGGAGTTAGCGCTGGTGTTTGGTAAAATACCAACAGGTAGACTGAAAGTGGCCATTGGCGAAGTACTGTTGTCACTCTGGATTATGACCAAACTGCTGTTGAAGGTTGCCGGGACGACAATCTCGTTGAAAGTGAACGTGATAGAACCAGAGTTCAGGTCAAACTCGAAAGACAGTAGCTGGGGTGGGGTTCGGTCCACAAAGAACTCGGCGACAGGGAAAGCGTTGCTTGCCGGGACGATCATGGAAGGAATGCGATTAGTGTCAAGTACCACGCCTTCTGAGAGGCTGACAAATGTGTTGCCCGTCTCGCTGGCAAGGGTCTGGATGTTGTTGATGCTGTCGTAATCTCCTGGCAATAGTGTGAACCTCACAGTTCGTCCGTCCATTTGCCCTGGCACTACGGACCCACCGGTAAGAGAACGAGAAGAAGTGGCAAAAGTCATCACTCGATCGCTTTGAAGGGTCACGCCAGAACCGTTGAAGGAGTTGACGATGATAGGCTCGTCAAAAGTCAGGACCATGGCACCGTTGTTCAGGTCCAGAGAGAAGTTGGTTAAAACTGGACCGGTTCTATCTGGAATGAAGTCCATTGACATCAGAGCAGAGGAGGCGGGGATTGTCTCAAGTGGAAGGCCGACTGTATCCAGCACGGTTTCATTCGATGCTGAGAGGTATGTAGTGACATTGCTCACAGCAAAGTTCATCATGACCTTGATGTCTTCCAAGTCAGCCGGAGTCAAACGAACAGTCAGAGTGAGAGAAGGAATTTGTGGAGTCACTTCTCCGCCGGTGAGGTTAAGAGAGTCTCCTGACCCGTCCATCGTGTTGGAGAGGACAATCTCGGCGGGATCGAAAGTTTCGCTGTCCACGATTTCAGAAAAGGTGAGGATGAGGCTGCCAGTGTTCAAGTCAAAAGTGAAAGCATCGAGAGAAGGTCTGGTGGTGTCGGGAGTGAAGGCCGTAGCTTGAAAAGCTGAGTCAGACCGAACAGCAGTGACAGACTGACCGCTGTGTGCTCTCACGGCACTTGATGGTACAACGACGTACGTGTTGTCGACGCCAGTGGCGATGCGGGAGTCTTGCTGCAACGCCCTGAGGTCAGCCTGGCTCAAGGTGAACCGGATGTCGTATCCGTCTTCTACCGTGATCACATTTCCTGTGGGCGTGGTCAGTGGTATCGACACAGTGCCAGGAGAGAGGACACGATCACTTTGGAAGGTCAGTTCGCTGGGTCTGAAAGTGGATAGCTCTATGACGTTGTCAAAAGATAATCCCACGGATCCGTCGTCCATGTTGAGAAGGAAGCCGACAAGATTAGGAGGTGAGAAGTCGGGAATTACAGTCAGAGCATTGAGAGGAGTTGTGGGTGGAGACAAAAGATTGCCTGAAGTGTCTCTAATGGCCGTTTCAGTAGCAGTCAAGAAGGACATTCCGATGGACCCTATTCCTCTGTTCGACTTGATGGCAATTTGGCTCTCGCGGGAGAGATCGATCCTGACTTGGCTCGCAGAGAGACCATCTTGAGTCACGTTGCCACCGAGGTTGACTTGTATGCCGTTGATTTGGCTGCTTTGAAGGATGAACTGGCTGGCATCAGCCGTGGATGCATCAACTGGTTCGCTGAAACTCAACACAACCAAGCCTGTGTTGAGATCCAGAGTGTTGAAAGAAGAAAGTTGGACTCTTTCCATGTCTGGTGTATACACTGCAGCCTGTGTGGCATTGACTCCATCGACCAGAGGAAGATTGAAGAGGGTGGAACGACTCACATCTGGGATTAAATCTGCCGATACAGTCAAGAAGGTGTCATTCCTCGAGTTGGCCAGACCGGCAGTGGATTTAATGGCCGTAACATCGCTAGGTAGAAGACTGAACTCCACTCTCGAGCTGCTATCAAAGTTGACTAGGAAGCCGCCATTTAGAGTGTATTGGACCGTAGATTGCAGGGCGTCTTGGAGTGTTATGGCTCTATAATTGATCCTAGCTGTAACTACTGGTTCGTCGAATATCAAAACCATTCGTCCATCGTTCAAGTTCAGCTCAAATGACAAGACGGAAGGCCCGGTCAAGTCATCAGTGAAAGTATTGGCTCTGATGTTGCTGGGTTCTACTAAGTTTTCTGCCATGTCCTGCACAGCTCCCTGGGTGAGATCGACGTAGCAGTTGGTAAAGCTAGTGCACAGACTGACTTCCAGCTTGATTGCATCAAGATCGGCGGGGGTGAGTTGTACTGTTAAAACTTGTCCGTTGTCACTCGTTGTGGTTCCCTCCAGCCAACAACTGCCGGAGGCTACCTGGGCCGGAGAAAGAAGCGAGGCTTGAGCCCACGAGATTGAGCGAAGATGATCGAATGATTTCAGAGAAGCTGAGAGTGAGGGTTCCTGCGTCCAGATCGAAATTGGTGAAACTCACCAGCATTGGCATGATGGAATCAGGACTGTGCTGACTGGCCCTGAGGGGTGTGGTGCCATTCAAAGATCTATCCACAACACGGTTCCCGGCAAAATCCCGGGCAAGAGCAGCCGTGTACGTGAGGTAGCAATTGCTGGCACTCTGGCAGATCTCTGACCGATATATTTCATTCAGATCTGGTGTGGTGATGTTGACGATTAGGGCAGACGTGACTGTGGGGTGGAGCATGACGATGCCGCCGGAAGGACTGAATGAGGTTCGCACCGACGCTGTGGAATTGTGCAGAGTCAGCTGATCAAGAGAGACGCTGGACGAGTCTACGACTTCATCAAAGAACAGTGACAGAGTGGCATTGGTGAGGTCAATATGGAAGAATAGCAGCTGAGGGCTCTCAATGTCCGCGGATATGTTGGCAGGAGCAACAAGCTGGGAGACATTGACCGTTTCTACGGAGACACCGGACAAGTCAAACACGCTTCCACTGAGCAATCTGACGAGGACATTGTTCTGCAGAGGTTTGATGAAATCGAGATCTCTAGCACCCAGAGTGACAGCGAGACGGTTCAAGTTGGCATCAGCTACAGTAGTCTGTAATGTAAACTCTGCGGCCGTTGAGATATTGTTTGAGTGGATCTCTACCAAATTGCCGTTAAAAGTGCCATTGATGGGTTCGTTGAAGGTGAGCACCAGTCTGCCAGAGTTCAGATCAATGGAGTAAGCCTGGAGCAGTGGTCCTGTTTCATCCGCTACAATCACTGATGCAGGGACTGCCTGGGTCAAGGATAGTCCTGTAAATCCATTGTCTGATGTATCTGAGATGGAACCGTTACTGATCACTATGAACGTGTTATCGGTCGATTCGCCAACTCCTGCGGTGCTCTTCAGAGCAATCTCATCGGCCATCGACAGTTCAATAGTCAGTTCATCTCCTTGGTCGTTGACGGAGACGGATTGTCCCTGGAGGGTGAGAGACCTGGCCGGATCTTCGGTGCCTCTCTGAGGTACTACCGTAAATCCTCCCACGTTGACGGAACTCTGTGATACTGCCTCATTGAAAGTGAAAATCAACTCAGATGAGTTCAAGTTCAGCGTAAAGTTGAGCAGAATGGGCGGAGACAGGTCAGGGAGGAGTTCGCCTGCAGGCAACGCTTCGACAGGCTCCTGAGATGGGTTCCCGGCGAGATCGGAAATGGTACCACTCTCGGCGATCAGGAAGGTGTCCAGCAAGTTGGATCCAAGTGGACTCACCTTGATGGAGTTCAGGTCTGATATGCTCAGAGAAATATCCACTGAAGTGTCCGTTTGTGACAGCAAGGTACTGCTGGAAAGAGTGTAAGACACGTTGGGTTGCACTGGACTATCCTGGAGCGTAATCCTGGAGATGTTGAGAGATTGGATGTTGATGGTCTCCGAGAAGGTTAGAGTGAGTAATGCTCCGCCCAAGTCTAGCGTGAAATTGGTAACGGTTGGAGGATCTCGGTCTGGAATGACGAGAGACGCTTGCAAAGCAGCTTCAGGTGAGACAGCCAGGACTGGATTATTCGACAAGTCCAAGACAGCAGTACTGGGAAGAGATAAGAAGGTGGAGTTACTGCTCTCGCCCAGTACGGATGCAGCTTTGATGAAATTCAAATTGGAGCTCGTCAACGTTACATTTACTATATCCGAAGCATCCTGGTTGATGGCTACGTAGTCCAGAGTTATGATCTCCAATGATGACGACTGATTAGAGGAGCTTTGCAGAGTAACCTCAGAAGAGTTCAGTGTTGATGATACCACAAATTCTGAAAAGGTCAAGCTCAGTACTCCTGTGTCCAGATCCAGGAAGAAAGAGTTCAGAGACGGGGACTGGATATCACTGATTACTAGCCCGGCAGGAAGTGCGTCTGACGATGAAACGGCTTCGATGCTATTTCCGGCAAGATCTTGAACCGCGGAGCTTGTCAGCGAGATGAAGGTATCGTCCGCCATTCTGCCCAGGGCTGGAATGAGATTAATGTTGTTCAAGTCCTCGATGTTGAGGGAGATAGAGACGGTGTAATCATCGGACAATATCTCTCCGTTCATCAGAGTGTATCTCACAGCATCAATGCCACGGCCGGACTGGAACGTCACTGCCGCTGGGTCAAAGGTGGATCCGTTGACGGTCTCAGAGAATGTCAGATTGAGGAACCGCGCGGTGAGGTCCAGAGTGAAGTTCAGCAGACGAGGTGCTGAAGTGTCAGGAGTGACGGAACTTACTGGGAAGGAAGTTCCCGGAGCTGTTCCGGTGATGTTGTTGCCGGAGAAATCACTGAACGCACCCGGTAAGATGACGACGAAGGTGTTGTTAGTGCTGGTGGCCAGAAGTGGGTTGGTCACAATGTCCTGAAGGTCTTCTGGAGTGAGGGCTAGAATGATACTCCTACCATCGCTGGACGCAGTGACAGATTCCGCTCCAGACAGGAACACGGTCGTCCCTGCAGACCCGTTCAGAGCGCTCTGCAAGGCCACACCCATTGGATCGATGCTTCTGACGTCAACGGCGTCATTGAAGGTGAGATTGAGAGACCCCAAGGCGAGGTCAAATACGACGTCAGTAATATCAGGCGGGGAACTGTCGGGTATGAAAGTGGTGACTTGCAGGCCCTTGCCGTCTGTGATAGGCAAGACGTCATTACCGTTGTAGTCATCGATATAGTCGGCTCTCATGATGAGGTAAGTGGTGGACTGGCTGACGGCGAGCATGTCAATGGAGTTGATGCCAGAGATGTCCAGTGCTGACAAAGTTATGGTGACAATGTGGCCATTAGGGCTGGAGGAGACACTGTCGTGGGACAAGGTGAAGACATCAATGCCTGCCTGGGGCCTGCTCTGAAGACGTAGAGCTGGTGGGTACTGGGTAGACACATTCATGACGTCACTGAAGGTAAGGATCAGCGAGCCAGTGTTGAGGTCAAGTGTGTATTCCAGGAGAGAGGCAAAGCTGGTGGCTGTCACTTCCTGGATGGAAGCTACTGTGGCATCAGCCACTTGGAGGATGCCGTTCATCTGGGTGTCTTGAACTGAGCCTGGTTGAATAGCCAAGAAGGTGTTGTTGGAGAGTGTGCCGAAGTCTGGATTGAGTTTGACCATGGCGATGTCTTGCCTGGAGAGCTGGACAGTCAGGACTGTAGCTAGAGTTTCTTCAGTGAGAATGACACCATCTTCTAAAGAAATTTCACTTCCTGTCTGCTGTGGACCAGATCGCAATACAAACCCGGTCAAGTTTGTGCCGTTAACGATGATGGGTTCGTCAAAGGTCAGAGTGAGAACTTCAGTTCTCAAGTTCAAGTTGAACGTCTGCAGCACGGGAGGCGAAGTGTCAGCCGTGTAATTGAAAACTCCGAGAGCTGCATCAGACGGAACTTCAGTGGCTCTGTTTGGCACATAAGCTGTGTCGACTATGAAACCGGCTGGTGCAGATAGGAATGTTGAATTCTCATCCCCAGTGAGACCAAGAAGTTTCAGAGCTACGATATCTTCGCTGGTGAGTTGGATTTGTACGTCTTGCACATCTCCTTCTGGGACTGTCCCACCAGTTAGCCTGTACATGTCTCCGTCGGTGACGTTAGGTCGAGATTGGAGTACAATGGACGTCACTTGAAGACTGCCAGCATCCACAGGCTCGTTGAAGCTGAGAACCAAGGAACCGTCATTGAGATCGAAATCGAAAGACCTGAGAACCGGACCAGCAGCATCGTCTATCAAATCTCCCACAATATACCCGGGAAACTCGTTGGTAATAGGTGTGAACGTATTCCCAAAGGTGTCTATTAGCAAGCTGCTCGGGGCCGCGATGTAACAGGCTGAACGAATGGTGCAAAGGTATCTGTCTCGCTTGATAAAGTTGAGGTCGTTGGCATTCAGAGAAATCGTAATTACTGTAGCGTCGCTGGAAGATGAGAGTTCTCCTCCTGTTAGATTGTACACCACCAAGGGAGACTCGAATAGTGATTGAAGAGTCAGAGACCTGATGTTAAAAGAAGAGACATTCACAGCTTCAGAAAAGACTAGAGTTAAAGTTCCATTCACCAAATTGAGGGATTCAAACGCCTGCAGGGAAGGTCGTGTGACGTCTTCGGCAAAAAAGGAAATGTTGAGGGCGTTGCCATCGAATCTCGGGACGACAGGAAGACCGACTGAATCTAGGATGGTCTCGTTGGTGTACACAAGGAAACAGTCATCACTAGCGGAGCAGAGAGGCAACAGCTTGATGGCGTTAACGTCGCGATCTGTCAGAGTTATTTCAACACTCCTTCCCATCACTGTCACTGCAGCAGTGCCAGTGAGAGCGTAAGAGGCATTGGAAGAGGAGAATCCATCTTGGAGGCTTATCTGTCTCACTTGCAAGGTGGAAACGTTGACAAACTCATCGAAATTCAACAGGAGGATGTTATTGTCCAGACTTAGGTTGAAGCTGAGCAGGGTGGGGTTGACCATGTCCAAGTTAAATGAAGCCGGGGGGATGGCGTTGCCTACATCTATCTCCACCACCTGGTTCCCACTGGTGTCAGCTACCGCATCGCTCGAAGCTCTCAGGAAGATGTTGCCAGAAGATGTCGCCAAGCCTCCGATGCTGCGGATGTTATTGATGTCATTTTCGCTCAGTGATAACGTCAGGATGGTGCTGTCAACGGGAGAGATATCCCCGCCAGTGAATGTGTACTCAGCAGATGGGTTGGCTGCGGAGTTCTGTATGGTGACACCCTCAGGCCTAAACGAGCTGGACGATACGGTTTCAGAGAAAGTCAGAGCAAGTTCCACAGTATCCAGAGCAAATGAGAAGTTCAGGATCATCGGGGGAGTGATGTCGGCCAATACCGTTCGAGCTTGCAGAGCCAGTTCCGGCAAGATTCCTACCAGGATGTTCTCAGCTAAGTCTTGCAGACTGCCGTCACCGATGCTGATGAAAGTGTTGTTTCTACGGGTTGCTAACATGGACATAGCCTTGAGGCGATCCAGTTCATCTGAGGACAGAGTGACATTCAGAGAGGACATGTCCACTCTCGTCACGGAAGCATCGACGGGTGACAGTGACTGGCTCGCCGGCGACCTCCCTCCGAGCAGCTGCACTGCCGTGAGATTGATCGGTAAGGTGACAGCTTCTGAGAACGTCAAGAAGACAGTGCCAGAGTCCAGATCCAGGGCAAAGCTAAAGAGTTGTGGTCGGATTAAGTCCGCACTGAAGTTTCTGAGTGGAATAGAGGTATTGATAGTGGCATACAACCGACCTCTGGCATCAGCGATAAACCCAGAACCAGCAAGAAGGAAAGTGGTGTTGACGGTCTGTCCAAGAGGAGGCAGATTTCTGATGGCGTCGACTCCAGTGATGTCGATTGTGATGGCTCGCGATGTTCCAGTTGTCATGACGACATTGCCCTCTAGGGTCAGCGATGTGGTCGTGTTGGTGGCGTCGGACGTCAGTGTGAGCAGAGACAGCGATATCGTTGAAGCCTGTACCACTTCATCAAAGTTCAGAACCAGATAGAGTGGAAGTCTCCCGTTGTTCATGACAAAGTCGAAGGAGAGAAGAGTGGGAGGAGTCATATCCTGCTCCACCCCGCCCACTATCGCAGCATTTGTACCGGTCAAACCACTAATTGGGGTGCCGAAGACATCCACGAATGTTCCAGCTGCTATTTCGAGGTACGTGGTCGGTATGGCCTGGCCAATCAGGGACTCTATCTTGATGGCATCGAGATCTTCGGAATCCAACACGACGGTGATCTCGCGTCTGTTAGGCTGGTCCACACTCCCGGATGTGAGGGAAACTCTGTTGGCTGACAGAGGAGACTCTAGAAGAGTCAGTCCACTGTAGACGATGTTGGAAACGTTGACAGGCTCCGTGAAAGTAAGATCAAGCAGTCCCTCGTTCAGATTCAGGAAGTAGTTGACCAGCATGGGAGGGCTTACATCTGGTGAGATGCTCTGTGCTGGTGTACCTGAAACTGGAATGAGCACATTGTTGGAGAAGTCAGAGCCAAAGCTTGATGTGAGGGAAACGAAAGTGTTGTTTGGAGAAGTGCCAAGGTCAGGGATGGTCTTTATGGCATCCAAATCTTGATCAGAGAGAGAGATGGTCAGTTCGTTTCCGAGCACGCTACCAGACACATCGCTGGTGTTCAAGGAGTAGAAAGATGAGCTTGTGGCTACTTCTGGGCGGTTTGATAGCGTCAGCTGGTCCACCATGATCGTGGATAAGTTAAGAGCTTCGTTGAAAGTGAGAACAAGCTCACTACCCTCCAAGTTGAGACTGAAATTGACGAGCACAGGGCTAGAGGAATCGGATACTAGCTGTTCCGCTTGCAGGAATTGCGAAAGCTCGTTGGGCACTCCGCTGGTATCTTCCACGGCATTAACGAGGAGCCTCAAGAATGTATCGGAGGCGTTGTTCCCAAGAGCACTCAGACTCTTGATGGTGTTGGAGTCAGTGTCGCTGAGGGAGATGTTGAAAGCCGATGTGACAGAGTTCCTTTGATCGGCGGAGACGGTAGAATCTGTGAGCGTGTGAGAGACAGCTGGAGTGGCAGAGCTACTGGAGAGGACAAAGCCAGAGATGCTCACGAGACTCGTGTTGACGACTTCACTGAAGGAAACAGACAATACTCCAGCATTCAGATCCACAGAGAAGGCAGTAAGAGCTGGTGGGATTTGATCGATGACAGCCATGGACAGGTTCAGAGGATTAGACGGCGATATTTCTTCCAGGAGATTCCCAGACGGGTCCCGCACTGCCCCGGCTAAAATTTCCAGGAAAGTGTTGCCTTCTGTGCCGAAGTTTGGATCGCTCCTAATGGCATCAGCGTCGCTCTGCACCAAGACCACATTCACAATGGCCGAGGTGGCGTTCCTGTCGAAGGTACCACCAGAGAGAGGCAATACTACGTTGGACTGGTTCCTGTTTGGCCCATCAAGTAGCGTGATCTGAGTGACGTCCAAAGAAGACACGTTCACAGCTTCGCTGAACTGCAGCACGAGTGTCCCCGTACCTATTTCCAGATTATAACTCAGAAGTCTGGGTTGGCTGTCGTCTCCGGTGAAGTTAGTGACTTGCCTGGTGACACCGTTCACGTTCTGGCCAGCGAGATCGGCAATGGCCGTGGCGATGATGTTCAAGAAAGTATCGTTGCTGTTAGTAGCAAGGTCCATTATCCCCCTGATCATGTCCAAGTCAACTCTGAGTATGTTGAAGTCTATGGACTCACCAATAGCTGTGTCGAGGTTAGGGCCACCAGACAGAGTGATGGTTTGTGACGGACTGGAGAGTGCATTTTGAAGCGTGAATGAACGGAATTGGATGGTACGACCGTCTACTATCTCGTCAAATGACAGCTGTAAAAGTCCAGTGTCCAGGTCAAAGTTGAACTCCAGCAGATTGGGGCTTGTCCTGTCAGGCTGGAAGTTTGTGACTTGCTGAGTAGTAGTGCCGACGAGTAAAGTGCCTGAGGTGTCAGCTATCGCTCCAGCTGATAATCTGAGGAATGTGTTGGTAGAATCGGATGCTAGTCCGACGTCTCTCTTAACAAGTTCAAAGTCCTCTATAGACAGAGTGATCCTGATACCGAGCCTATCTTGGTCCACGTATTCCACACGACCGGGAGAGAGAGTGATTCCGGCTGATGCCCCCGAAGACGGCAGCAAAGTGATATTTTGATAGACCAGAGTGGAAATGTCGACTGGCTCATTGAAAGTGACAATCATGAGGCCTGAGTTGAGATCGAAAGACATGAAATCTTCAAAAGTTGGAGGCGTGGTGTCAGGAGTGAAGGTTCTGACGGGCAAGGCATTGATGCCGGATATGCGAGGCTGAACGGGGTTCGAAGTGAACCCTCCTTTACCAGTATCCTGAGCTAAGCTCGAGGTATGAGTGAAATAAGTGGTAGAGTTATCAACAGCCAGGTTGTCCATCGACTTCAGGGCGATGACGTCATTGGGAGCCAAGGAGACGGTTACCACGGTAGCAGTAGTAGTGGGGTTAAATGAGGACACGGAGAGGGTGTAGTTCACAGTTCCATTGAAGTCGCTCTGGATGGTGATGGTATTGGACGTTGAAAACGCCTCGACTGGCTCGTTAAACTCCACCATCAGTGTGTTGTCGTTGAGGTTGAGGTCAAAGCCAATGCTCAGTGGACCTGTCTGATCTCGGATTAGGTCACTCGGGTACTCCATCATTGAGAAGGCTCCGTAGGAGACTTCTTCCACAGGGTTCCCAGCGAGATCTCGGACCAGGTTCTCGGAGAACCTGATGAAGCAAGTGAGACGAGCGCCACAGACGCCTGGATCCGCCTTCAGGGCATTAAGATCGGAAGGTGTGAATCGCACGGTGATCTCGGGCCCCAGGGCGGACACGACGTCACCACCGGTGAGCGTGACGATCCTACTTGGACTGCCGGAGTCGAAAGACAGCATGATGTTGGACGCTGCAAAGGTGTCAGGTTGTACGGATTTTGTGAACCTCAAGGTGAGAAGTCCCTCGTTGAAATCCAGAGACACGAACTGCGACAGAGCGGGCCTGTTGGGATCTATGATGACCTGATTGACGCGTACGGCACCGGATCCCTGGCGAGCCACTATCCTGTTGCCACTCATATCACTGACAAAGTTCTCAGAGAAAGACAAGAAGCACTGTGACTCGTTGAGGCAGATGTTTCTAGAAAACAGCAGGTTGATGTCTACTTGGGTGGTCGTCAGGTTAACGATGTTGGAGTCAAACGTTTGGACGGTAGTCAGATTGGAAAGACGGACTGATGCACTGGGGTTGGAAGTTTGATTGTTCTGGAATGTCAGCTCCGAAGCTATGAGAGTATCGAGGACGTTGACTGTCTCATCGAACACCAAATTAATGCTGCCGACGTCGATATTGATGAAGAACTGAAGAAGCTGTGGCCTCACCGTGTCGTTGAAAAAGGTGGATGCCATTAGTGGAGAGGCTTCGGAGATGGCGACGACATTGTTACCAGCTGCGTCATCTATAGCCGTGGATGGGAATGCCAAGAAAGTTGTGGCCTGGGAGACGGCCAAGTTCCTTAGCCTCTTGATGGAATTCAAATCAGAGTCTGACACGTCAATAAAGAGGACGGTGCGATTGTCTGAAAATATCCTGGGATTGGTCAGCTGGACACTTTCAAGACCGTTGAGGATCGTGAAGGAGTCGTCTGTTACCGTCAGGACGTTTACGATCTCATCGAACGACAGTTGAAGTCTCCCAGAGTTGAGATTAAATGTGTAAGACTCGAGTATTGGTCCAGATGTGTCCCCAATGACCATGTTAGCTCTGAACCCTGGTAGTGCTATTTCTTCTATCCTGTTGGCAAAAAGATCTTGGAATGCGCCGGGAGCGACGGTCAGGAATGTGTCCATTCCCATGACACCCAGGGAGGTGTAAAACTTGATATCATTGAGATCCGTTCTGCTCAAGTCGATCACAACTCTAGACGAGTCTGCAGCTGTGTTGTTGACGGACGAGGTCGCCACGGTGATGTTGGGTCCGATAGATCCCATGCTGGTGAACAGAGTCAAGCCAGACAAGGCCACGCCCATGACATTGACAGGTTCAGTGAACTGCAAAGTTATCCTGCCGCTGTCAACGTCAAGCAAGAATGAACTCAAAGTAGGCGGAGTCTGGTCCTGCACAACAGCCGAAGCTGCGATAGCTTGTGCTGACTCAGCATAAGCGTTGTTGCTGAAGTCTATCACGGAATTGTTCAAGAGGAAGATGAAAGTGTTTGTCACACTGGTGCCGAGGCTGTCGATGAGCTTTATCTGGTCTCCGTCTAGCTGCGAAAGCGAGAGATTGATAACGGTAGAGTCAGTCTGATCGGCCGTGCTGGACTGGAGAGTGTAGTTCGGAGCCATGAAGTCGCTGGTAGAGTAGAGAGAGACAGACATTGGCTGGAATGTAGAGGACTGGACGATTTCAGAGAAAGTGATCTGAATGGAAGAGTCGTTCAGATCCAGGACGAAATCGATAATGCTTGGTGGCGTCGTATCCGGGGTGAATGGAGAAGCTCTCAGTGCATTCGCCACGGCAATGGCAAATACCTGGTTACGAGAGAAATCTCTGACGGCTTCCTCGGAAATGTACAGGAATGCTGAGTCGGCATCCACGGCCAAGTCCGGGTTCTGTTTGATGGTGTTCAGATCTTGTGCAGAAATGGTTACCTCCAGCGTGGTGTTGCCATCTGGGAGAGCCGTGATGTTCGTGAGGGTGTGGCTAGCCGACGGGAACTGGCGGGATGACAGAGTGAATGCAGAAATATTGAGAGTGGCTCCGTTTACCACTTCGTCAAATCTCAGAGTGAGGCGTCCGTTGTCGAAATCCAAGGCAAACGACAGTAGAGAGGGTCTGGTCAAGTCTCCAGCAACCATGGAAGCCATTAGAGCCGCAGAGGAGTTGATTTCAACTAGACGGTTGCCAGCGTTGTCCAGTATTGCCTCACTTTGAGCCACCAGGAAGGTGTTGGTCTCGATCGTTCCTATGCCAGTCTCGGCTTGGAACCGTTCAAAGTTGGCCAAGGGGAGGAGGACGCTGATGGACATCAGCGAGAGCTGCGTCTCGTTTCCTCCACTCACCGGTATGCTGATGTCGCTGGAGGACTGCCTGTTCTGGATGGTGATAAAAGTTGGCTCGAATGATGAGGCATTGACAGTTTCCGAGAAGTTGAAGATGAGCCTGCCCACGTTGAGATCAAAGCTGAATGCGATGAGCTCGGGTGATATTGTGTCAGGGAAGAAAGCAGCTGGAAGGACAGTTGCATCCAAGCCATTGTCCGCCAAGTCTAAGATGGTGTCTTGCTGGATATTGACAAATGTATTGTCTATTGACGTCGCGAGATCAGGATAAGACTTGATAAGGTTTAGATCGTCATTCGTTAGGCTTATAGTCACTGCCAGAGCGTCTTCTGATCTGGTCACCACACCGTCCATCAACATCACCGATCGCGTGAACGGAGGTGAGCTCCCGCTCACTATGGACACTTGCTGGAGAATGAAAGTGCTGACGTTTAGGATGTCGTTGAATCGCAGGTTCAGAGTTTGGGAGGTAAGATTCAGAGTGGCCTCCACGAGCATGATACCCTCTGTGTCAGCGACGTACGTGCGAGCACGAATGCCGTTGCCATTGGTGATGGCTATAACGTCTCTTCCGGCATAATCATCGAAAGCATCAGCGCTCATCACCAGATAAGTGTTGTTCTGCTCCGTTGCCAGGCCGACTATTTCGCTGATGCTCAGCCGATCTTCAGGGGACAAAGAGACTGAAATATACTGGGAGGATACTGGACTAGCCATGGAGTTTGTAAGTGTGTACGTGAGACCAGGAGTGGCTGCGGCCGCACTTTGAAGTGTGACGGCATATGCTCTGAAAGTTCTTCCATCTACAATGTCATTGAATGTGATGTTGAGAAGGCCATTGTTCATGTCCAGAGTAAAGAAATCAACAGAAGCTTGTGAAGAATCTGTTACGATGGCTTGGGCTTCCACTCTGGCTTGCTCTAAATTGAGATTGGCTGAGAAATCAGAAACGGCACCTGCTTCTACGAAGAGAATGACTTCAGAGGGGTCGAATGTCACCAAGATGCCCATCCTGTCCACCTTAAGAAACTCCACATCTTGATCCGTCAGGGCCACAGATACTATCTGGGACGAGCCTTGTACTAGACTAGCCGATTCAGAACCACCTAGAGTCAAGCGGGCGTTGGTATCGGTGCTAGAGATTAGAGTCAGAAGCGTGACATTGAGGGTGTTGACCAAGATGGGCTCATCAAATGTCAGCATCAAGTTGTCATCGAGAAGGTCCAGAGTAAACCCAGTGACAGACGGTCCAGTAGAGTCTCTTACATAAGTTCCATTGAGAGCGGCATCAACAGGAATTTGAACGAGGCTATTCGGAGGGAATGCTCTATCTAGAATAGTACTTGAAGCCACGCTCAAGAAGGTATCATCTTGGCTAGTGACAAACGGTAGGCTCTTCAGCATATTAGCATCAATGGTATCGAGCATCACAACTATCTCCCGCTCATCTCCAGAGAGCGTACTTCCACCTGTCAGTTGGTAAAGGAGCGTCGCGTTGGTTTCGTTCCTGCTAGCCTGAACGGTGATGCCTTGAGCTTGCAGAGTTGATCCTTGCACGGGCTCGTCAAACGTGAGCGTCAGGGTGATGGCATTCAAGTTGAAAGTGAAACTCTGCAGCGTGGCGGGCTGGTCGTCTCGGATTAACGAGGTGACCGGAGTGCCGGGGTCCGTGTTGGATGACAGAGAGAGATTATTGCCCGCAACGTCTCGAATGAAGATGGAGCTGACGTACGCGTAGCAGTTGCCCCTCAAGGTGCAGAGATAGCGTTGAGACTTGATGGCATTGAGATCCACATCATTGAGGACAAACGTAATGGAGGTAGGATCTGTTGAGGATAGAGAGATAATACCAGTTGGAGTGTAGTTGGAGTACGGGTTCTCAAAGAAGGACTGAAGCCTGAAACCGGACAGGTCAAACGTTGTCAGGTCAACGGGCTCGTCAAACTGGAGTGTGACCGTCATTGTGTTGAGGTCGAATGAAACAAACTCAATCAAAGTGGGAGGAGTCTGGTCTGACGTTAGGTTCCTCACAAGAAGAACTCCAGGAACCAGAGGGTTTCCGACGGAATCTCTGACGGTGAAGTTAGCCAGAGACACATAGCAGAGAGAAGCCGACATGCAGATAGATCTGTTTTTGATATCATTAAGGTTCTCTCTGCTGAGCCTCAGTGTCAAGACAACCACTTCGTCAGTTGGGAAGGTGCCATTAGAAAGAGAAACACTCTCTGATGGTACCAGAGCGGCATCTTGGATGGTAACCCCAGTCTGGTCAAAGCCTGACGCACTGACGGTCTCGCTGAAAGAGAACGTGATCTCACCATTATCCAAGTCCAAGTCAAAGCTTAAAAGCACAGGGTTGACACGGTCTCCCCCAAAGCTTACAGCCATCCTAGCTCTGTCAGGAGATATCGGGAGAACGTAGAGACCGTTCACGCCGTTGGCCACGAAGCTGGTGTGGGAGAGGTAAGTGGTAGCCAGAGAGTCAAAGAGACCAGAAATGGCTTGGATTTGATCTCCGTCTTCCTTGGTGATGTTTAACCTCACTATGTCAGTGTCTACATTCGGTACGGTTCCACCAGTGAGTTGGTAGCGGGGACTGCTCCGCGAGGCTCCGCCCTGGAGGGTGATGAAAGTTGGATCAAACGTCGACACGTTGATGGCTTTGGAGAAAGTCAAGATGAGTTGAGCCGGGTTGAATTCAAACACAAAGTCAATGAGGTAAGGTGCAGCAGTGTCAGCCGTGATCATTCCCATGACGCCTGCATCAGCAGGCACTCCGGCAGACCGAATGGTGCCGACATCTTCCACAAATCCCAAGTCCAGCGTTAGGTAAGTGGTGGTCTCAGAGAGGCCGATTTCTATAGCTTGAAGGATGTCAACGATAGTTTGGTTGATGGAAATCGACACAACGTTGCTTGACGCTCCGGAAGAAGGTACGATATTTGGCAATCTCAGGAATAAAGATGAGGTACGGTTCGGACCGTTCTGCAATATCACGAAGCTGGACTGTGCAGTAGAGACATTCACTGGTTCATCAAAAGTCAAAAGAACTTCACCGGAGTCCAAATCCAGCGTCCAAGAATCCAGGTTAGGCGGAATGAAGTCGCCGTCAAAGATGGTAGCCTGAAGTACTTCCGAAGTAAGAATTTGTATGGCCCTCAAATCTTGGAAAGACATTGCAGATAGCTGGACAAAGGAGGAGTTTCTAGTCTGAAGTAATGGAGGAGATATCAAAATGTTCTCAATGTCTGAAGCGTGAATATTGATGGTAACATCAGGAGAGTCCACAGTTGTCACTATTTGACTGTTAGTGCTCAACGAGACATTCACTGCCGTAGGCTCGGTCGAAGACAAAAGACGGACACCTGTCACATCTCCCAAAGAAGATCTCACAGGCTCGCTGAAATGGAGGACCAGCCTGAAGTAGTGAGGAGAGTCTCCGCCAGAGTACACGTCAAAGCTCTCAAGTATCGGAGCTCCCATGTCAAACTCAAATCCGGGTCCAGACAGCAGGGGGGCACTTGGTGGAATATTCATAAGCGGATTGCCGGCAATATCTGTCACTGTCTCGGGCGTGACGAACAGGTTACAGGTGGAAGGCTGGAAGGAGCAGATGTCGCTGTCGAGCTTGATGGCATTCAAGTCTTCCCTGGCGAGCTCGATGGTGACGACGGAGCCTGAAAATGGCACCACAGTGCCGGAGGTCAGAGAAAGCTGAGCCACAGGAGGCAGTCTGTTGGGGTCATTGGAGAACGTGATCTGAGAGAAGTTGAACGACTCAGACAGGACTACTTCGTTAAAGGTGAGAGTGAGATAGCCGCTGGTGACGTTGAAGTCAAAGCCGAGGAGAACGGGGCTGATGGTGTCAGGTACGATGCTGTTGACCATGATGGGCTGGTCAAAGGGCGTGCCCACTAGCTGATTCCCCTCGCGATCAGTGGCGGAGTTATTTGCAATTACAATGAATGTTTCTGCCCTGTCAGTTCCCAAACCACCGCCTGCTAGCTTGATGGCATTGGAGTCATCCTCTGTCAGCTCAACAACCACCACTTGATTCTCCGTTGATAGCACCATGCCTGAAGATACGTTCACTGACGAAGTGCCGAGACTGTTTTGGAGAGTGATTCCAGAAGTGTTAAGAGACTGGGAGGAAATGGTCTCAGAGAAAGTCAGGACCAAGTTCGCCATTGTGTTGTTGAGGTCTAGCGTAAAGCCAACGAGAGTCGGAGAAGAAGCATCATCCACAAAGACTCCAACCGGTATCCCGAGTGAGATGGCTGTTATAGGAATACCGTTGGTATCCTCGATAGCTCCGGCGTCATTACGGAGGAAAGTGGTCTCGTTGGAGAAAGCCAGAGCTGGTATGCTCTTGATCCTGTTCAGATCCTCGGCAAGGAGCGTCACGACGACTGTTACACCGTCGCCGAGTGAGTGAGTTGCACTCTGTAGCTGAACTGATTCTCCAGCAATCTCCATTGCTGCACTCTGCAGGTACAATCTACCCACCATTAGCATCTGCCCTCTGACTGTTTCAGAGAAGGTCAGGTCCAGACGACCTGTGTTCAAGTCCAAATTGAAGTTGGTAAGGATGGGCGGAGTCATGTCCACATCGTGGCTATCGGCTATTAGTGCTCGAGTGGGAGGTATCTCCGTCAACTGGTTACCGGCAAAGTCGCGAGCGGCAAACGTTTCCATGACGATGTACGTATTGCTTTGATTGGTGCCGAGATTGAGCTGGCTCTTGAGCTGGTTGAGGTCAGAGTCCAAAAGTCGGATGGTGAAGATGACGTTGTTCATCTGAGTGGTGACATTTCCTCCGGTAAGGGGACGTCTCTGGTCCGATTCTAAACCAACCATGTTCTGGAGCGAGATAGAAGTTACATTAAAGCTTCCAGGGTCGACAGCTTCAGAGAAGCTCAGCATAAGAGTTCCGTCGTTGACATTCAAGCTGAAACCTCGGAGCGTCGGTGGGATGATGTCCGGCACCAGGGTGTTCACGCGAATGGTGTCAGCTCGCACGTTTAGTGCTGGCACGCTCACGTCTTGAATGAACTCGGCCGTGATCTGAGCGTAGGTGTTGTTCTGCTCAGTGGCGATGAGCGTGTTGGACTTGATGGCATTCAAATCATTCTCAAAGAGAATGATCCTGACGGAGTAGCCATTGGTGCTGTTTCCTGTACCGGCCGCTAGCTGATGAGTGGCATCTGCTGATGCCCCGGGGCTTTCTAAGATGGAGAGGCGTGTCACCTCCAGCGTCCCAGTATTGACGATGTCATCGAACGAGAGCACGATGATTCCGAGGTTCATGTCCAAGTTAAACTCGACCAGTGCAGGTGGAGTGATGTCTCCTTGGAACGTCTGGAGAGGCAGAGGCGTGGTGATGGCTGCTATCCCGTTATCAGCAGTGTCGCGAAGGCTGCCAGCCGTGAGAGTGATGAAACTGGTAGCCTGGCTGGTTCCGATGGCGGGAGTTAGTTTGATGTCTTGGAAATCCTGATCGTTGAAGCTCACTCTGACTTCTCTCTTGTCGCTTTCGTCGATAAAGCTCGGGGTGCCTCCGGTTAGCGGGATTGTTTCAGTGCCACTCCCACTCAGAGTGATCCCCAGTACGTCCACGTTGAGTGATAACGGCTCTTCTGCTCGAATAACGAGATATCCCTCATTCATATCCAGGACAGAAAACTCAATATTGGACGGCGGAACAGAATCTTCAGCGTAGGCAGTCACGGGAATGGAAATATTAGTTCCTTCTATTCTGTTTCGAGGAGGATTCTGAGCCAGAGGGCCAGCTCCGACATCTCTGGCAAAGTCCGATGTGAAGATGATGAAAGTGTTATCTAGTCTTGATACTAGTTCCTCATTTGCTTTCAATGCGATGGCATCTGCTGGTGCAAGCATCACTTCAACTATGGTCGAGTCATCAATGGTAACCACGCTCTCTTGAGAAAGCTGATAGCTGGTAGTAGAATTGACAGCTGCATTCTGAAAGGTAAGGGCCGTCTGTCTGAAAGAACTCAAACTGATGATTTCATTGAAAGTGAAGGTCATGCTCAGAGTGTTCATGTTTAGGTCATAGCTCAAAAGTTGGGGCGGAGTTTCGTCTGCAATGATAGTGCTAGGTCCCTCCCGTGCGATGAACAAGCCAGTGTCCACAACAGGCACAATCGGATTGCCTTCGATGTCCATCACCAGCTGCTCTTGGATTCTCAATATACAAGTAATCACCTGGCGACAGATGGATTGGTCGCGCTTGATCCTGTTCAGGTCATCCTGCGTCAGTGTGATGACGACCGTGGAGTTGTTGTCGCTCGAGACCGTACCGCCGGTAAGTGTGACGCCAGTGCTGCCGGGCATGAAGCTGGGGTTGATGGTCAAGTACGTCAGATTGAAAGTGGAGACCCTCACTTCTTCGGTGAAGCTGAGGGTAAGTTGACCGGTGTTGAAGTCAAACACAACGAACTGGTCCAGTGAGGGTGGGACCATATCTTCCTCGAGAGACGTGGCCTGCCTAGCACTTCCATCCGTAACCGGTACCACTTGCCTCCCGATAGTGTCGCTGGCGAAAGCAGCATCGAACGTGATGTAGCAGTTTGCATCGGAGCTACAGAAACCACTGTCCACTAGCCTTGTGTAGTCGTCCAATCCGAGCGAGATCTCTACCATGCTGAAGTTAACGAGGGATGCCGTGGAGTCTACGGTAAACTCAAACCTGTTCTCGTCGGTTGGCCTGAGGGGGCCACTCTGAAGAGCAGCCCTCAGGATATCGATGCTAGAGTCTATCAGAGCCTCGTTGAAAATTACAGTGACACGTCTGTTGAGAAGATCTACGCTGAAAGACATTAGGAAAGGGTCTTCTTCGTCCGGCCTGTAACCGCTGGCTTGGACCAGAGACTGTATTACTTCATTACCTGACGTATCCATGACTGCGGAAGAGGAGATGACGATGAAAGTGTTGTTGATTCCTGTGGCCAGATTGAAATCGGCTTTGATCGCGTTGAGGTCAAACGGTGTCAGGAAGAGCTCTACCACGTGAGAATAGTTGACCATGGGCGTGAGCGAGCTAAGCTGGACTGTACCGTTCAGAGGCAAGATGGTAGATTCATCGATGGAAACCGACTCGTTGATGAAGCTGATTCCGCTCGGGTTCAGAGTGAGCAGGTTGATTGTTTCGGAGAAAGTCAGCGTCAGCCTCCCGGTGTTGACGTCGAGGTCAAAGTTCAATAGCCTGGGGTCGATCCCATCAGCAGTGTAGTTAGAGGCGGGTCCCAGACGGTTTAGAGCTGGAACAGTGTTGCCGACTGCATCAACAATGACACCACCATCGAAGGCTATGTAAGAGTCCAACCTGCTGGTGTACAGTCCAGTATTTGCTGCAATTGCATTAAAATCGTCCACTCCGAGATCTATCACAACAATTGAGCCACTCGGGCTGGAGCTGTTGCTAGAGGAAGTCAACTGGTATCGCTGGCCTTGGTCGGAATTCTGCAGAATAACCTTGGTGACATCCAGGGTGGGCGTCGACACTGACTCGCTGAACGTGAGCGTGATCTGGCTGGCGTTCAAGTCCACCGAAAACTGGACGAGCTGTGCTGGAGACCGATCTGAAACATAGTTGGATGCCCTCAGGGCTCCATCCAGGCCTCGGAAGGAGTTCCCGTAAAAGTCCGCCAGAGCTCCCGCCGTAATGTTGATGAAAGAGTCTTCGAGCCCAGTGGCGAGCCCGCTTCTGAGCACGACCGCGTCGACGTCCAGTGGGCCGAGTGAGATGAGCACTGTATCGGTGTTGACCGCATCAGTGATGGAATCCCTCAGGTAGTAGGTGGTAACGTCAGCTCCCGGGAACTCAGCGGACTGGAGCGATATTTCGGAAATCCTGATGGAGGAAGTGTTAATGACCTCGTCAAAGTTCAGAATGATAGTGGAAGTGTTCAGATCGAGCTCGAAGGACTCGAGAACGGGACTGGTGGTGTCGATGAAATAGTTGCTAGCTGGTTCTGCCGCAAGACTGGAGATAGAGGTGACATTGTTGCCGACTGCATCGGTGAAGCTCGTCTCTTCCAAAGCAAGGAAACTTGTAGCGCTGGAAACAGCTAGAGCAGAGTTCAGAGTGATGGAATTGAAGTCTTCTCGGCAGAGATTGAGAGTTCTTTCTGTGAGAGAAATGTATTCCAAAGTTCCACACATCAGTGTATAAAACCCGCCCGGGGATCTCCCGGGTGAATTCTGAACGGTGATGGAAGACGGCATGAAAGTGTCCAAGGAAACGACTTCATTGAAGGTCAAACGAATCTCCCGGTTGTTTAGGTTCAGCTCAAAGGATTGCAAAGATGGCGAGGTTGTGTCTGCAATAAACATAAACACTCGCTCGGCGCTCATGGGGAAAGCAATGGCTTCCACACTGTTCATGCTGGTGTCTGAGATGGTCGAGGAATTGAGCAGCAAGTATGTCCTACTTCTTCTTGTGGCCAGACTGGACACATTCTGAATAGACAGGAGATCAGTGAGTGACAGAGTGATGGATAAGCTGGTGAGATCGTCCTGCACTGCTGAGCTGTCGGTTAGTGTGTACGAAAACTCAGACATAAAAGAAGTGTTTCTGGAATCTTGCAGCGTAATACCACTCGCGACAAAGGTGGAAATATTGATAGCTTCAGAGAAAGTCATATTTATGATTCCGGCGTTCATGTCCAAGTTGAAGAACACAAGTTGAGGAGGAGTTACGTCAGGCGTGAAAATAGAAATGTTCTTTGCCGACGTTGATGGGAAAGGGACAACAGCGTTGCCAGCCAAGTCGACAATTGTGACATTGGAGATGCTAATGTAGGTACTTGTCAAGCTGGTGGCGAGGAGGGGTAAAGATTTGATCTCATTCAAATCAGAGTCCGTAATGGAAAGAATGATTCTCCTGCCGTCGCTCGATCGAGTGAAGTCGGCGCTTGTGAGTTGATACTGTCCATCAGGCTGGCTGCCATCAACGGTTGACTGGAGAGTAACTTCGCTCACGACAAACGTGGTGGCATTGATAGGCTCGGAGAAGGTGAGATTCAGAGTCCCTGAGTTCAAGTCTAGACTCACGTCCTGCAGGGTCGGGCTGCGCATGTCTTCTGTCACAAAGGTCGCCTGCAAGGCTTTGCCGTCGGTGACTGCAAGCACGTCATTGCCGCTGGTGTCATCAGCCACAGAGGCTCGCATCGTCAAATAGGTGTTGCTTGGTGACGTACCCAGACCCGGAATGGTGTTAAGGGCGACCATATCACTCACGGAAAGCTGGACTTCCAAGATGGCTCCGTTCTGTGTGGTGGTTGTCATGGATTCGCTGCTGAGAGCAAACGAAGGACCATCGGATCTGAGCGGATTGGACTGAATGATGATTCCATCAGCTTTGAAGGACTGAATGTCCACGATCCCAGAGAATGTCAGAGAAATGACGCCCTCCTCCATGTTGAGGGAGAACTCGACAAGACGCAAGATGGCACTCGTTGGTGTATAGTTATCTGCATTGGCATTATCCACCAGTTCGATGCCATTAGTGAACAAATCCATAATGGTAGATGGAGAAATGCGAAGGTAAGTAGTGTCGAGGGAGGTGGCCAGGTTAGAGTTGATTTCTATCCGGTCGCTGTCTCTTGCACTTATTGAAACGGTGACAACGCTGGTGGACGAAAGAGAGGTCTGCCGTGCAGAAGTCTCATTTGTTGTAAACTGGAATTCGCAGCTGCTGTCGCTGGAATTGAAACAAAGAGACAAACCTGCGAAGTTTACGGTTGTGAGGTCAAGAGGTTCATCAAAGGTGAGACCAAGCTCTCTCTCTTGCAGGTTAAGTGAAAACGACAGGAGACTGGGCGGGGTTGAATCTACAGTATGATTAGTGACTTGCAGAGCGGTTGCTTCAAGTCCCACACGAGAATTGTCCAAAATAGCACCAGATGTGATGGACACAAATGAGTTCATGCTAGTGGTTGCGATTGCGTTAGCCTTCAGCTGGTTGAGATCCAGGTTGCTCAGTTGGACTTGGACCACTGAAGAGCTAGGTTGAGTAATGGAGCCTCCAGTCAAGGTATAGTTCCCAGATAGACCGTCTAAGGTACTCTGAAGAGTGATGGCCATCAACTGAAGCGTGGTTCCTGATACCGGTTCATCGAAAGTCAAGAGCAGAGTGCCATTGTTGATATTCAGAGAGATGCCCTCAAGCACTGGTGCAATTTCATCAACATAGAGCTCGTCAACGATCCTTCCCGGTATTTCGTCCACCACGGGTGCTGCCAAGTTGCCTACCATGTCTTCAACCACACCACTCGAGCTCGTCAAGTAGCAGTTGCCACGATAAGTACAGAGGTTGGTGGTATTCTTGATGCTGAAAATATCGCGCTCGTTCAGTCGGAATCGTAAGATGTTTGAGTCTCCTGCCGTGAGAAGATCGGCTCCAGTGATGCTGTACTCTACCACAGGTCGGTCATGTAGACTCTGGAGCTGTAGAGATCGAGGCATGAAGGTGGAGATACGAACTGTCTCTGAGAAACTGATTTCAACTTCACCACTTGAGAGGTTGAAGTAGCGGAACTGAACGATAGTTGGACGAGTGGTGTCATTGACAAAGGACGCCGCCGGCGACAGCCCAAAGCTGTACACGCCATGTCCAACGATGTCCTCTGAGCTGTTGTCAGGGAAGGACAAGAAACAGTTGTTGGCGTTGTCGTGTGTGCAAATCTGCAGCCTCTTGATAGTGTTCAAATCTGTCACGCTCAGTAGGATTTCAATCGTGGGACTGTTGGAAGAGATTACCACACTGTCATTCAAGGAGTAATTCAAACCAGGAATAGAGTTTGAAACAGATAGCGTGAACTCACTGACAGCCACGGAAGAAGCGTTCATGGTCTCGTCAAAGTTCAGTCGTACTATACCAGTGTTGAGGTCAAAGTTGAAACTCTCCAGCTGTGGTCGCATGTCGTCTCCGATGAATCCGTCGGCAATCTGGGCTCTGACAGACGTGATGGGATTAAGCCTGTTGTTGTTCATATCGTAGATGCCATCGGAAGCGATCGTGATGAAAGTTGTGGAAACTGATGTGGCCAAATTAAGCATCCTCCTCAGTTCATCTTTGTCTCTGATGGTGAGATTAAAAGTGAAGAAGGAGCTAGGAGCGTCTGATACAACGGTACTGCCAGTTAATTGAACCGTTTCCGTGCTCCCATCAAGAACCCTGGAGCTCTGGAAGGCAATCAAGTTAGGCAAGAAAGTTGAGACATTCACGGTTTCTGAAAATCGCAGGGTGACCCTGTCAGCACTGAGGTCCAAGTCAAACCCTTCCAAAGTTGGTCTTACTCTATCGGGCTCGAAATCGGTAACTGGTAAAGCGTCAGTACTCAATATTTCTGTGACGGAAATACCGGACAAGTCCACTGCTACTGAAGATGAGACAGACAGGAAAGTTGTGCCAGCACTGGTGGCAAAGTTGCTAATGGCCTTGATAATGTTTGAGTTGTTTCGTGACAGGTATATAGAGAAGATGTTGGGCATGACTGTTTCGAGCATTCCACCAGAGAGGGCCAGGCTTATCGCCGAGTCAGTTCTAGAGTTCTGCAGAGCAATGGCTGTGATATCGATGGACGATTCGTTGATCGGTTCGGAAAAGGTCAGCAAGAGAGCTCCATCTGTACCAGCCGTGAGGTCCAAGACGTAGTCGACCAGCCTAGGAGGTACAAAGTCCGCCGTGATGTTGACGGCCATGACTGCAGAAGGGACCAAGATCTCGTCATTCGCAATGTTGGAAACATCCTGAATGGTGCCCTGGGGGAACGTCATGAAAGTGGTGGTAGGAAATTGCCCAAGGGGAGGCAGAAGTAGTATAGCTTCCACATCCTCCACTTGTACCTGGACAGTTACTACATCGGATATTCCCGGCAACACGGCGGCAGTTTGGAGGGTGTGTGACCGAGATAGAGTCTCGTTTCTGGCAGACTGCAGCGTCAGGACTGATACGTTGAGAGAAGACGCATTGACAACTTCAGAAAAGCTGAGAATAATTTCCAATCCAGTGCCCACCGTGACTACGTCAAAGCCCTGAAGCTGGGGAGGTGTGGTGTCGCTAACGACCAGGTCAGCTCTGAGCGGCAACGTTGACATGCGCTCTTCCACCATGTTTATATTAGTCGAGTCACGAACGGCAGCTGAAGTGAAAGAAAGGTAAGTGTTCAAAGTAGTCGTTCCAAAGTTCAAATTCTGTTTGATGTAATTGAGATCGCGGTTCTCCAATACCAGCTGAATCTGGTTCCCATCGGTACTGTTGACATATCCTCCAGTCAGAGTTATCATTGGGTTCACTGGGAACGGCTGGTTCTGCAACGTGAAGGCAGTGGGTACCAGAGTGTTGACCAATACCACTTCGGAGTAAGTGAGGAGAAGAGACCCACTGTCCAGGTCTAGAGTGTAATTCAGAAGCCTCGGGGGGTTGTTGTCCGTGGTGACCGAGCTTGCCTGGAGGGCTCTGTTCAAGAAGATGGGTCTCACCTGGAGGCTGCTCATGTCGTTCACGGCTCCTTCAGATATCGTGATGAAGGTGTTGTCAATAGAGGTGCCAAGAGCATTGGAGAGTTGGATGGCAGTGATATCAGCCAAGTCCAAGGCCACTCTCAGGACATCTCCGTAGTCAGGGGTAACCACAGCTCCATCGGAGACTAGCCTTCGATTGATTAAGAACTGGTTGGCGTCAGACACGCTCTGGATGGTCATCCCGGCCACGTTCAAGCTGCTGCCATTGACTGTCTCACTGAAAGACAGCACAAGAGAGCCGTCATTCAGGTCTAACACGAAGTTGGTCAATTCGGGTCTCACGGAGTCCTCAACGAACCCAGACGCCTGGAGTGCATCGGCCGCAAACCTGGCTAAGATTTCTTGTTGGCTGAGGTCTACGATGGCCGCAGACAGGTGAGAGATGAAGGTGGTCTCTGCGGAAATGGCCAAGGTGGTGAGCGCTTTGATGCCGTTCAAGTCTCTATCGGTGAGATTAAGTTGGATGACAGGACTGTCAATGGCTGAGGCATTGCCGCCAGTGAGCAAGTAATGCTCAGCTGAAAGACTCTGCGCCGCCCTCAGGGTGAATGCCTGAGGCATGAGCATGCTCCCTGCAACCGATTCCGAGAAAGTGAGCAGCAGAATTCCCGTATTGAGATCGAAAGTGAAGCTCATTAGACTGGGTGGAGACATGTCAGGCCGCTGCAAGTCAGCAATCTTGGCGTCTTCGGGAAATATCTCGACCACAGGGTTATTGGAAGTGTCAGCTATTGCCTGAGGCTGGATGACGATGTACGTGATGTTCTCATGGGAACCGATGGTTTCCATGTTTTCCTTGATAAAGTTCAAATCCCTGTTGTCCAAGTAATAGGTAAAGACCGTTGCAGTGGTGTTGGGGACAGACGAACCAGTGTTTCGGAGGTTGATGGAGGTGGTGCCAGGTTCACTGATATTTCTGCTACTCTGGAGAGTGATGAAAGAAGCGTCAAAGTTCGTAACATTGACTGTTTCGTCGAAGCTCAGGATCAGAGCTCCATCATTGAGGTCCAAAGTGTACTGCTGTAGAGTTGGCGGAGTTGTATCTTCAGTAAAATTAGTGACTCGAAGAGCCCGAAGAGTCACAATGGATTGCAGGAAATTTGCAAACAGATCCTGGATTGCCAAACTTGTTGAGCTGATGTAAACGTTGTCTGGTGATGTGTAGAAGTTCGGAATGCTCTTTATGGCGTTAAGGTCCGTATTGCTGAGTGTGAAATTCAATACAAAGTTGTCCGTCGTAACGGCTGGACCTCTCATTCCTGTCACTGGATAGCTCGGTACATCTGGGGAGGTGGTGGAGTCGAAAATGCTGTGGAGAGTAATGAAGGTGGGGTCAAAAGTGGCCGGATCGATCGCGTCATCGAATGTCAAACTGAACAGTCCCACGTCGAGGTCAAAGTTGTATCCTGTCAGAGTTGGGCGAGTGATATCAGGCATGTAACTTTGCACACCAAAAGTTGAAGGATTAGTGAGCTCGAAAGGAATTCCAGCTGCATCTGTGAATGCTCCAGCTGAAACGTTCAGATAGCTGTTGGCAAAAGACCTTGCCAAGTTATTCTCCACTTTGATGTTTCTTAAATCTTCTTGGGAGAAGGTGATCTCTAAAATGGCATTCATCTCTGAATTTAAAGAGGTTACCGTGCCACCTGAGAGCATAACCTGACTGGTGGGTGTCGCCACGGAGTTCTGCAAGGTAATTCCAGTAAACGTGACATCCTCCGGAAGTATTGGCTCGTTGAAAGATATCTGCATCGTGCCAGTGTTCATGTCCAGGTTTCTGAATCCGACCACTGTCGGTGGAATTGAATCAGCCACGTAGCTGCCGACCATGAGGGCATTCACTCCATTGACGCGTGCTACTACTTGTTGCCCGGCAATATCGCTGATCATATCCATGGTGAAGACGATGAAAGTGTCGTTGATACCGGTGGCGACCATGTCGTTTCGCTTCAAGTTGAAAACGTCCTGAGGCGATGTCAGCCTGAACGTGATATTGGTGCCATAGTCGGTGGTTATCAGGTTTAAGAATCTGTGGGGGCTGAGGGGGACCACATTTTCGACCGTGTCAAATGCCCCCTGGATGGAAATAGATTCGGAGGAGAACACCCTGAAGTCGACGGTCTCGTCGAATGTCAGCACGACAATGTCCGTGGTGAGATCAATGCTGAAATCAATCAAGACCGGTGGGATGGTATCCGGTACAAATCCGTCGCTGGCAAGGGCTCCATCGAGGGTTTGGAATGAAGATGCCCCAAGCGCTCGTACTGGATTCATAGACGTATCCTGTATCAAGATGGGAGAGACCCGCACGTGACACTGCTGGAAAGTCGAACACAGCGAGTTCCTCTGCAACGCCTTGAGGCGGTTCAGGTCGTCAACGGTGATGTTGACAACAATGACGTCACTGTTGGCACTGGTGGTGAATCCACCGGTGAGCTCGTAAGACACAGCACTGAAGAGAGAAGACGAATGCAGGGAAAGTCCATCTGGATTAAATGAGCTGGCATTCACAGTCTCGGAGAAAGACAGAGTCAGAGTGGATTGCGTGAAATCAATCTCGGAAAATGCCACCAGTTCAGGGCCGACCACGTCTTGCGTGACCGTGGTGGCATTAATGGCTTGGTCGGCTTCAATAGGCGAGTTTTCGTTGGAGAAAATATCCCGCACAAGTTGGTTGGTGATATACAAGAAGCAATTGGTGGTGTCGGTACAGAAGTCCAGGTTTTCATATAGCATGTTGATGTCACCTCTCGCCAAGCGAAGTTCAACGTCTAGTGCCTCAAGGTCAGTGGTTAGCACAGTGCTAAGATTGAGGCTGACTGAAGTGGACGGTGAAAGACGGCTATTCTGAAGGGTAATGGCTGTGTCTCGGAACGAAGATGTCACGACAGGCTCGCTGAATCTCAGGGTGATGTTGGAAAAGCTGAGGTCGATATCCCAGCTCTCTAGAGCGGGAGGTGTGATTTCCACGGTGTAAAGGGCTTGCACTTGCTCCTGACCAATGGGATTGCCGCTGATGTCGGATACGGATCCCATTTGGAATTCGAACACAGTAGTGGCCGCACTCCTGGCAAGATTGGGCATCAGCTTGATCAGGTTTTGGTCCTCCTGCGACAGCTCCAAAGTGACAACAGAGATATTCATCGCCGTCACCAATCCAGACCTCAACTGGAATTGGGACTGGGGATTATTTGTCATATCACTCTTCAGAGTAATCCCCGTCACGTCGAAGCTGCCGATATCCAGTAATTCCGTGAAAGTTATCACGATGCGTCCGAAGTTAGGATTGTAGGACACCATAATGACTCTGGGAGGTACGTTGTCATCGCCTCTACCGGCTCCCGTTATCCCTGGGGGCACGGGCTGGACCAAGTTCCCTTCAAAGTCCCTCACAGTCAAGTTGAACAGTTCTAGCTGTGATACTTGGAGGACGGCGCTACTGAGCAAGTTGATGTCAGAGAGACTGACCATGATATCGACGACGTTCAAGTCTTGACCAAGCCGACTAGTGCTGGTGGAGGTAAGATAGAATAAAGAGCCATTAAACGTGGATCTGAATGCAGTAGACGGTACGTCGAAGGTGTCATTGTTAATGGCCTCGTCAAACGTAAGACGAATTGCCTGACTCGGCAAGTCGATAATTAAGTTTGTCACCTGAGGCCCTGTGGTGTCCGGCACGTAAGCAGCTGCCTGACGAGCATTGGGTAGTTGTATCGGTGCGTTGAAGCGATTGGCAAAGTCTTGCACAGCGGACTGGGCCAGCAGAAGGTAGGTGTTGTCTATGGTCGTGGCGAGGCTGCGCTGGATTTTGATACGGTTCAGGTCAAATGGGTTGAGTGTAAGAGTGACAGAGGCATTGCTGTTAGATGCGAAGGATGCCAAAGGCGGCATGGCAAGATTGACAGAGAACATGCTGGAAGCCGCCTCACTGGTGATAGTAATGGTGGTGGTCATCAACGTCTCAAGGCGTATAGCTTCGCTGAAATTCAGAACGATCTGCCCGGTGTTCATGTCCAGCTCGTAGGAGTCTAGTCTGGGATCTGTCGTGTCTTGAATAAAGTTGGTTGCCATCAAAGCCAATGTGGAAGGTATCTCCACAATGTTTAGCCCTCGGGTATCCCTGAAAGCTGACGTGTTCAAAGACAGGTAAGTGGAAGTTGGAGAGACGGCAAGAGTCGTGATGGTCTTAATGAGGTTTAGGTCCGACAACGACAGCATGATTTCAAACGTGTTCGAGTTGTTAGATAGCGGCACTCCATCTGTGAGGATGTAAGAGTCTGTTGGAGTAGCCATGTTTATCACATGCTGCAGGGTCACGCCGTCGTAGGCAATGTTAGTAACGTCTATGACTTTGGTAAAGGTCATCAACAGGACTCCTCGGTTGAGGTCGAAGGTGAACCTCTCGAGCAAAGGTCTTGTTTCGTCAGCCACGAAGTCATTAGCGAGGATTGGTAGAGCTGCTTCTTGAGATCTCATCATGGCAGGATTATTGTTGGTATCCCTTACCAATGTACTGTTCACGGACAAATACGTGGTTTCTGCTGACGCAGCGATGGTAAACTCCTGCTGAAGTCCCTCGATATTTGCCGGAATCAAAGTCAGCGAGATTTCGAGTCCATTCCTCGTGCTGTCGAACATCCCACCCGTCAGACGGTAGAGACGTCCTTGGTCCGTCACGTTGCTTATGTCTTGAAGGGTAATGGCAGTTGGATCAAAGGAACTTGCATCCACGACTTCAGAAAAGGTCAACACAAGCGTACTATCGTTCACATTTAGTGAATACGCTATAACCTCGGGGCCTGTTGTGTCTGGAATAAAATTGCCTGCAGGTAGTCCTCGAGCATTAAACTGGGACACTTCCCCGATTGGGTTCTCAAACAGGTCCAGTACACTTCCCATGGCGAAGCTGAGGAAGGTGTTAGTCTCTGAGGTTGCCAGCTGTGTGTTCAGCTTGATGACGTTCAAATCTGTGTCATTGAGCAAGATGGAGAGAGTAAAACCATCAGCAGAAGTGAACACTTGCGCCGTGGACAACGGACGTGCGAAAAGTGGCTGAGTCATCGCTGCTTGCAGCTGGAATTGATTAAATATAACCGTAGCCGCATCCGGAAAGTCATCGAAGGTCAAATTCAGGAATCCGCTGTTCAAGTCGAGAGTGTATGAAGAAAGTGCCGGTGGTACATCGTCGATTGTGTAGTTGCGAACAGGGAGGGCTTTTCCGTCTGTGATGGCCAAAACGTCTCTCCCTGAAGTGTCGTCTATAGCTGTGGCTCTCAAGGCGATGTATGTGGTGCTGGCATTCCTGGCAAGATTGCGGATGGATTTGAGGTTCAGTAGGTCCATGTTGGAGATATCCACAGTGATGAGGTACCCATTCTGGCTGGATGTTGTGCTGGAAGTAAGCTGATAGGTTCTACTGGGCTCGGCGTAGGGACCACTCTGGAATAGAAGAGCCGTTGGATCCCAGGTTGAGGCATTGACAACATCGTCAAAGGTCAGGTTGAGAACTCCGAGATGCATGTTGATATCGAACGCAACGAGCTGCAGTCTGACCGTATCCATGGACACAATGCTGGTGTTCTGACAGGGAACCATGGCGATGCCATTGGATGCCACGTCTTGAACAGTAGACTCACCTACCTGAAGGAAAGTGTTGCCGGAGGCTGTGGCCAACATCACGTCTGATTTGATACGAATGAGGTCCAGAGGTGAGATGGAAATGACCAGAACTGTGGCGCCATCTTGGAGATTGGACGGAAGGAAGCTGCCTGAGGTTAGAGTGTAGGAGCTTCCCATGAGACAGTCTGACCGTATGGTAAGACCACTGAAGTTGAAAGTGGACGTTCTCACAGGCTCGTCAAAGCTGAGTGTCAAGATATCCCTTTCCAAGTTGAGCGTGTAAGCCTCCAAGACGGGAGGAGTGCCGTCAGATGTGTAGTTGGTGACCGCAATCCCCGTTGTCACAGCAACCAGGCTGTTGGGCGGAGTCGACAAATCGGCAACCGAGCCAGTCGCCGCCGTGAGGAAGGTGTTGGAAGCCTGTGTGGCAAACGTAGCAGCTTTGATGGCGTTGGCATCGATCCTGGTTAGATTTATCATCAGAGAGATAGCATCCAGGGTATAGACTGAGCCAGCAGTAAGAGTGTAGTACATTTCAGAGTCGTTGGCAGCGACCACTGGAGAAGCCTGGATGGTCAATCCTTCAGCATTGAGAGACATCACATCGACCGGTTCGTCAAAAACAAGAGAAAGCTGATTAGAGTCGAGGTCTAAGTTGAAATCGGTGATGAACGGAGCTCTATTGTCTGATATGTAACTCCTGACAATCAGTCCGGGCTCTCTCTGCTCCACTGGTGCAACGGGATTCCCTGCCGTGTCCGATACCAGTTGTGAAGTGGCTGTGATGTAGCAGTTGCCCCTGTATGTGCAGATGCTTTCTTCTCTCTTCAAAGCAGCCAGGTCCTCCATGGTGATATTGATGACGACAGAGGTTAGGTCGACCAGCGAGCTTTCACCGCCTGTGAGGTTAAGCTGGACATGAGGAGGTTCGAATAAATTCTGCAGGGTGACCTGGTTTGCCGTGAACGTAGCAAAATCAATTGTCTCTGAAAACTGCAGACTCAGCTGTCCTGTTTCAAGGTTGATTTCAGCAAAGTTTAACAATTGTGGAGCAAGAGTGTCGTTGATGAATACGTTCGATTGCTCGCCTCTGACTGGAATGACAGCAAAGCCCGTTAAATCGGATAGAGCAGTTTCCGGGAAAGACAAGAAGCAATCGCCAGCGTTGGAGTTTGTGCAGAGCATACGGTCATCTTTGATGCTGTTTAGATCACTTTGGCTCAGAGTTATCAGCACTTCACTGCTGTGGTCATGAGCAACATAGCTGGTTGTCAGGGAGTAGTCAGCCAGGCTTGGAGTCACAGAACTTTGGAGTATGATTTGTGATATTAGAATGGATGAGACGTTGACGGTTTCATCGAAGGACAGAGTGATTACGCCAGAAGTCAAGTTGAAGTTGAAGAACAGGAGATTGGGTCTGTCTTGATCGGCAATGTAGACAGACACTTGTTCTGCACTGCTCGAGGGCACGCTGTTCACACGGTTGTCGTTCATGTCGGCAATTAGGCCCGAACCAAAGCTGATGAAGGTGGTATCATTTGAAACAGCGAGACCAGTCAGTGCCTTGATGCCGTTCACATCGGAATTAGTCAGGTTCAATGTGACAGTGGTACCAATTCCTGGTAAAGGATTACCACCAGTGAGGGTGAAAGACTGGCTTGGGCTGGTACGGTCATTCTGGAAGGTTATTTCTCTGGGCTGGATATTGCTGGAATTGACGGTTTCAGAGAAGATCAGCGTTAGATAGCCGGTATTGAGGTCAAAGTTGAAGCTACGCAGAGATGGTCTGGAGATGTCTTGCCTGTAGTTGTCATCTTGAATGGGCAATGGGTCCTGAGGATCGTTGGGATTCAAATAGATGTCAGTCAGAACGTCATAGTCCAAATAGATGTAAGTGTTCTGTGAACTGGTGGCTAGTTCGCTATTAGCAAAAATGGAGTTCAAATCCTCTGGGCTGAAAAGAATACTTACAACTTGACTGCTGATTGCCAGGGCAGAGCCTGAGGTGAGGCGGAAAGAGGTCATGTTGGCGACGTCACTGAGAAGGGAAATTCCCGTGAATGTGATGGATGCATTGATGGGCTCGTTCCAAGTGAGAGTCAGACTGCCTTCGTCCAGATCCAGGGAGTAATCCAAGAGCCTCGGAGGCTCCAGATCGGCAGTGTGGGTGGAAACCATCTGGGATGAGTTGGTATAAATGGCATCCAGCGGATTACCCGCCATATCCAGCACAGCAGCAGCTGCAATTGAAATCCAGGTGGTGTTCCTGAATCTCCCCAAAGGTTGCCTCTGCTGAATAGCCCGGTAGTCATTAAGTCCAAGAGTGATGGTAATTACGGCCGAATTCTCGGTGCTTGCGGTGGCTGACATGAGTGCGTATCGTTCCATAGCGTTTGTTGAATCTTCCACTGGCTGAAGAACCACATTCCTCAAAGATGAAAGAGTAGAAGCTTGAACAGTCTCAGAGAAAGTCAAAACCAGAGAGACCGGCGGAGTGCTCCCTTCATCGAGTAAGAAGTCAAACCTCTCCAGGAAAGGGTTTCTGACGTCAGCTAGGTATTGGGTGGCCATGAAAGCGGAGCTGTTAGACCTCTCATTCACTGGGTTGTTGTTCAGATCACCCACTAGGCTGCTAGAGAAAGATATGTACGTCGTAGCAACAGAAGTTGCGAGGTTTTGAAGACGCTTTATCTCATTTGAATCTGCCCTATCGAGTGTTATGACAATAATGTGGTTGTTTCCCGCCGGTACCATACCGCGAGTCAGTCGGTAAAAGGTGGTTCCAATCATGGCAGTGTTCTGAATTACGATTTGGGTGACGTCCAGTGATTCTCTGTTTATAGTCTCACTGAAGACCAAAGTGATGGTGTCCTGGGACAGATCCATAATGAATCCCATAATGCTGGGAGAGACAAGGTCACTGGTCACTTCAGTGGCCTGCACAGAGTTCAAGATGGACACGGCTTCGATCTCATTGCCGTTCATGTCAGCAATGGCAGAGTTGTTGTAAATGAGGAAAGTGTTGCTGGGGGAAGTCCCCAGACCTGGGAACCGTTTGATGTTGTTGAGGTCATCGATGCCCAGATCTACCGTTACCGTGGACGAGTTTTCGGCCGAAACAGCAACAGGGATGGTCAGCGGATAAGAGATGAAGTTACTGAGGTTTCGACTGCTCACGAAAGTGAACAAGGAGAGGTTCAGAGACATGGAGTTGACTGTTTCAGAGAACTGAAGCTCGAGTTGGTCAGCACCGATGAGCAGTCTGAAAGACAGCAACGTCGGTGGAAGGCGGTCAGCCACATAACCGGAGGCTTGCAGAGCGCTGGTTGAGGAGATCGCATTCGTCGGATTGCTCCTGAAGTCTTGAATGGCCAATGATGTCAAGCTGATGAAAGTAGTTTCGTTGGATACGGCCAGCGCAGTCCTCGTTTTGATGGCGTTCAGGTCAACCGTGAGGAGCTCAACGGTATGCACTGTGCTTCTAGCCGGCCTTACGGTACCTCCAGTGAGAGTCACTGAAGTGTCAGCCGTCAAGCCAAGTTCATTGTTCTGAATGGTGATAAACTGGGGCATGATGTCATTGGAATCGACGCTCTCCGATACCGTCAGCTGCAGGAGTCCCGTGTTCAGGTCTAGCGTGAAGTTCAGAAGGTTGGGCGGGGTCATATCTCGGGTGTGACTTGACGCCTGGAGGGCGTCCTCGCTGGTCCTCGCCACGAGTTCGTTGCCGTTCATGTCCAGTACTGATCCCTGGTCGATGACCACGAAAGTGTTGGCGGTAGTGGTGGCCAGGTCGGTGATGGCCTTGAGTGCATTAAGGTCGCTCGTGTCAAGTTCAACATCGAACGATACCTCGTTGGTGTCCACAAGTGCTTGGCCACCGGTTAGCCTGAAGGACTGGGTGACATCAGCTGTGGCGCGGCCATTTTGTATGGTGATCCCTGTCACATTCAAGGTACTGGTGTTGACCGTTTCACTGAACTCTATCGTGAAGGTCCCTGAGTCTCCGTTGAAGACGAAACCTTCAATGGTTGGGTCGGTGGTGTCGGGAGTGTAGTTAGCTGCCGGGAAGCTGTTGCTATTGATGATGGCCATCACTGGTTGCATGGCAACGTCTTGGATGAACTCTGCCGTGAGACTGATGAAGGTGTCTTCCCGTCGGGTAGCAAGGCCCGTCCTCTTCTTAATCTCGTTCAAGTCTCGCGGGATGATCGTGAATGAGGTCTCATACCCGTTGGGGCTCGTCGTGCTTCCTCCAGTGAGAGTGAAGCGATTGTCCAGATCTGATCCATCCATGACACCATTAAAGGTCAGTCTAGTGGCATCGATCCTGTTCCCATTATCCATGACATCGTCGAAGGTCATCCTGATTTCTCCAGTGTTCATGTCAAGGCTGAAGTTTGTCAACATGGGGGAAGAAACGTCTCCCTGGTAGCTGATGACATTGTAAGCCATGTTGTTAGGAATGGCAGCGATGTCATTACCGGAGGTGTCGTCGATGAAGGTGCTCTGTAGAGATATCCAGCTGGTGGTCTGAGAGTTGGCCAAACCATTCATGAGTTTGATCTGGAGCAGGTCCTCTTGACTGATATCGATTCTCACGATGGTTTTGATGTTATTAGTGTAGCTGGGAATGCTGCCAGTGAACGTGTGAGAAAGAAGAGGGTTGTTCATCTGAGAGGACAGGATTGATAGAGACTGGGCGTCGAAGGTCTGAATCTCGACGGCCTCGTTGAACTCAAGTTCCAAGAAGCCTTCATCCATGTCCAAGGTCCTGAAGGATTGCAGTGTAGGTGAAAGTGAGTCTCTGGTGTAGACCCTTACCGGAAGTAGGGTCTCTCTCACTGACGAAGCGTTCACTGGATTCCCAGTGCTGACAGGTGTAATGGAGACATCAGTGACCAAGTTGGAAGTGAAGTTGAGGAAAGTGTCATTGTTGTTAGTGCCGAGGTTCGTTGTGGCTTTGAGCACGTTCAAATCATCGACGTCAAGCCTGAAACGGAACTGGGTTCCATCTGCGCTGGTCAAACTGGTTCCACCGCTGAGAACCAAAGTGGCTTGAGCATCAGACGAGTTTGCCAAAGTGAGTTCCTGCAAGTTAGAATCAATGACGTTGCTTCGTATTGGCTCGTCAAATTCCAATAGGACCTGCCCGTTGTTAAGGTCCAAGTCAAATGCCACCAGCATGGGGGGTGTGGTGTCTTCAACGAAAGTCTGCGGGAACGTGTTGGGAGTGTTGATGGGAATCTCTTCGATGAAGTTGTTCGTCACGTCTTGAATGAACATGGGTGTGAAGCGAACATAGCAGCTAACGCGACGTGAGCACACACCTCCTGTTCTCTTCAACCCGTTCAGGTCTTCTGGAGACAGTTGTATCACAATGAAGTCCCGGTTGGTGCCGAGGACCATACTGCTGTCCGTGATCGTGAACCTGTTGGTGTCATCCACAACAAACTGGTCCAAGAAGAGCTGGTCCAACATGGCCAAGTTCACCTGAATGGTCTCGGAGAAGCTCAGTCGAATCAACCCTGTGTTGAGGTCTAACAAACTGAACTCGACTAACCGGGGGCGTGTCATGTCATCAGTGAACCCGCCCACACTAACTGCCGCTGATGCGTTGATGGGTATGACTGGATTCCCTACAGTGTCATTGAAAGCCGAGGCAGTAAAAGAAACGAAGCAGTTTGTGGTGGCCGTACATATTCTGAGTCTGGAGAGTTCGTTGATATCGGCTTGGCTGAGGATGATCCTGATTTCAGAGCTGTCCTGGCTAATAGTGCCATTGGTAAGTGCCCGTCGATTCCCTGCATTCACACCATCTGCGTGGAGTGTTATCTCGTTGAGCTGTACAGAAGCAGCGTCTATGGTCTCGTCGAAGTAGAACGTGATGCCCTGAGTGTTAATGTTTAGGTCGAATCTACGATCTGAAAGTAGCACGGGAGAATCAACATCTGGCGAGTACACCGCCACTGGATCTGCGGCACTGGCTGGTATAGCGACAACAGGATTACCACTAGTGTCCCTCAGGGCATTAGCGGTCACCTGCAAGAAGGTCGTGTCGTTAGAAATGGCCAGGTTCCTACGAGCCTTGATGGCATTAAGGTCAGCATTGGAGAGGACAAATTCAATGATGGTTCCAGTAAAGATGTTAGTGACAGGCGTGTTGGTCAGGGCGTAAAACTGAGACGTCATAGGGTCTCTCGAGCTCCTGAGAACAAACTGGGTCAAATCAACAGAGGACTGGTTGATATACTCCGAAAATGTGATACGGAAAGAGCCGGAGTTCATGTTCAGTTCAAAGTCTCTGATTTCTGGTCCGCTCTGGTCGGACATGAAGTCCAGCACTCTCTTGGCGTTGGTGATGAAGATGGGCTCAAGAGTTCTGTTCACCATGTCTACAATGGCGATGCTGTTAATGGCGATGAAGGTGCTGTTAGGGCCGTTGGCGAGACTCACTCTGGATTTGATGTCGTTCAGGTCCGTGTCCGAGAGCATGATGACAATCGTGGGTCCATTGACGGTTATAAGGGAGACACTTTGAGATGTGAGTGGGATAAACTCATCATCGGCTGTGCGGTCGCTCACGGACTGCAGAGTAATGTGCCTGACATCCAGCGAGTTGACGTTGACCGTTTCAGAGAATATTAAAGTCAGATTGCCGCTGTTCAAGTCCAGGTTGAAGTCATTTAGAACTGGGTCAGTCGTATCAGCGATGTAACTGTTCACTGCATAAATAGCTGAGCTGTCAGAGTATAGATTCCCTGCAGTGTCTACGATGACATTGGACAGAAGCTGCAAGAACGTGTTTTGAGTAGATGTGGCCAGTTCCGTGTTTGATTTGATACGGTTCAAGTTTTCGTCACCGACAAAGAGCTCCACCGTGGTATCTAGACCACCCTCTGCAACACTTCCTGCTAGAGAAAGTGTGATGGGCGTGGTGGCATTGTTGGTGAGGATGATACTGGCTGCCATCACTTGGGACCGGTCCACCACTTCGTTGAAGCTCAAAGTGAGGTTCCCACTGTTCAAGTCTAGCTGGAAGAAGACTAGCGCGGGAGGGGTGGAATCCGCTACAAAGACGTCCACTGGACGCGCGTCTTCAAAGCTCTGAGGTATGACAGGGAACAGTTGGGTGTCGGTAAGGGATAAATTGGTGAAGGAGAGGAATGAATTGGCACTTCTGGTGGCCAGGAGTCTGTTAGACTGGAGTCTTGTGAGGTCTGGTTTAGAGAATGTGATGTTGAGGTACTTGGACTCTTCATCTTGAAGGTCTCCACCATTGAGAGTGATGAACTCGGCGGAAGGGAGAGAGCCATTGCTGTTACTCTGGATGGTGAACTGGTCCAGTCGAACCGAACTGGTCAGGATCACTTCTGAGAATGACAGAGACAGAAGGCCCAGGTCCATGTCCAATATGTAGCTCTGTAGTCTCGGTGGATTGGTATCTAAGAGAACTAGATTGGCCTGAACGCCCTCGGTGAGCGGCACCTCGATGGCGGGGTTCCCGCTGACGTCTCTGATGGAGGTATTGGTGATCACCAGGTAGGTGTCGCTAATGGTATTGCCCAAGGCCGTCACAGCGAAAATACCATTGAGGTCTTCTTCCTGGAATGAGATGATCACAACTTGGCCATTGGGAGAATTGGCTTGCCCGGTTACCAGCATGTAGCGCTCATTCATGAAGAAAGTGGCATCGCGTTTGGATTGCAGAATGTAGCCCGTAGACATGACAGAAGAAGAGTCGACTGGCTCGTCAAAGGTAACCCTGAGCTCACCTGCATTCTGGTCCAAGTCGAATCCTCTCAATACCGGACCAGTACTGTCGCGTTCAATTCTCGACACACGTAAGGCCGATGCCAGTGGCACTTCCTGTAGGAAGTTACCCGCCAAATCCTCAATAGCCATGGGAGATATGATCACAAAGGTGTTGGTACTGGATGTTCCGATGGCAGAATTGTTCTTAATGAAGTTCAGGTCATTCTCGACGACAGCCACGCTGACTGTTCTACCATCTTCGGAGCGTTCGATACCACTGTTCTGTAGCTGGACAGATATGGTGCCAAGGGTATCGGAGACAATAGTCAAGGAGGTGGAGTTTAGACTGGTGTGATCGACAGTGTCTGTGAATGTGATGTTGAGATGACCGGAGTTCAAGTCTAGCAGAATCGCAGACACCTCTGGTGGCATCATGTCTGGCGTGAATCCACCATCGCTCACACGTATGGCATTTCCGTTCGTAATAGCCAAAACATCAGCACCGAAAGCATCGTCGATCCCGAAGGCCTGTAAGGTCAGCCATGTTGTCTGGCTGCTGTTAGCCAAGCCAGGCACTGATTTTATTCTGAGGAGGTCCAAAGGATTGATGTAGACGGTTATGACGTATCCGTCGCTGCTATTGGTGGTAGACAGACTAGAAAGCGTCACCGACATCAGGGAGCTAGCCAGCCGTGTATCTTGTATGGTAATGGCTCTAGCATCGAAAGAATCTCTCAAGACAATGTCGTTGAAAGTCAGTGTCATCACTCCGGTCTGCATATTGATGGTGAAGTTGGTCAGCTGCACTCTCTCCATGTCTCGAGTGTGAGTCTCAACACCGAAGCCGGAGACTGCAGATATGCCGTTGCCGGCGGTATCCACAAACGCCCCGGGGGCAATGCTCAGGAAGGTGTCGTTAGCACCAGTTCCCAAGGAGCTGCTCAACTTGATCACTGAAATGTCCTCGGGGTCGAGTCTGACGGTGACCGCAGAAGAGAAGAGTTCTGGTGTCAAAACTTGTCCTCCCACCAGCTGTCGGTTGAAGCCAGTGCCTGATGAAGAATTCTGCAGAGTAAGGCCAGCGAAATTTATCAGTTGGGTCTGAACGGGTTCGTTGAACTGAAACAGGAGCAAGTCGGAGCTCAGGTCCAGCTGGAACGACGCCAGCACAGGAGGGCTGCTGTCGTTGACATAGTTGTTGACTTGGATGGGGAAACTGATGTTCCTTTCTTGCACTCTGTTTTGATTGAAAGCCACATCGGTGATGGAGGAGGAAGATATGGAGAGGTAAGTGTTGGCTCTGGTCTTGGTGAAGGTGCTAGCCTTCAGCCGGTTTATGTCAGAAGGAAGGAGCTGGAAGAAGAATTCGAATGCGCCATTCATGGATGAGGTGTTACCGCCCGTTAAAGATATCTGCTCAAAGATGGGAGCATCTGGCATGGAAAGGATGGTCAATCCAGCCGGTGTGAATTCTTCCACTTGCATTGGCTCCGAGAAGTTGAGATACAGAATACCAGTGTTCACGTTCAGATTGAAGGAGTTCAAAGTTGGACGGACAACGTCGGAAATAAACCTGGTGACCACTCTCCCGGGAAACTCCTGAAGAACAGCTGCATTCCAATTATCAGAAGTGTCCCTGATGGTAGAAGCCGTTACGACGATGTAGCAGTTGCTACGGATATCGCACAATCTCTCAGTGTCTTTGACGGCAAAGAGGTCTCCCTGGTTCAGTCTGAACACAAACTGTGTGCTATCAGACGACAGAACCGTGACAGAACCTAATTGGTGTGATACGGTGGGAGGGTCATTGACAAAGAACGACTGAAGAGTGACTTGGTTGGAGTTAAACCGAGCAGCATTGATGGTCTCAGAGAAGGATAAAATAATCTCTCCGGTGATTAAATTAAACTCTGTGAACTCTAAGAGCACAGGGTCAACAGTGTCACCCAAGAAGTTTGTCACCGCTCGTGGCATTGGGATCGGAGTCACGCTCCTCATCACCATGTCCCTGATCAGGGTGTTAGGGAAGGACAAAAAGCAGGTGCTCACCGTGAGGCAGATTCTCTGCCGCTTGAGTTCGTTGAGGTCATCATCTGAGAAGGATATCCTAACTGAAGGAGAAGGGCCGTGATTGGCGGAGCTGGTGTTCAGTGAGAAGGTAGCTCCCATGCCGTTGCTAAGTTCCAAGTCAGACACTACAAGAGAAGAGACGTTGACCGTTTCATCAAAGGACAGGATAAGAACCTGGTCATCCAAGTACACGGCAAAGCTCATGAGGCTGGGGTCCCCCATGTCCATCACAAAGTTGGTGACAGGGACGGGAGAGATGAAGACATTGGCATTGTCGTTCATGTCCAATATGGCGCCCGGAAGAAGCGAGATGAAAGTGTTGTTGACGGTCACTGCTAAGCCATCCACTGCCTTGATGCCATTGTGGTCATCTGCAGTGAGAGAGAAAACGACCTGGCTGTCGTACACCGTGCTTGTGGAGCCATTGGTCAGTGTGTACTGGAGATTCCCGTTGACAATTTGAATTCTAGTTGGATCGATTGAAGTTGCGTTCACTGTCTCGCGGAATCTTAGAGTGAGAACGGCGTTGACCATATCTAAATCAAATTCTGCTAGAGATGGAGGTGTGGTGTCTGGAATGTAGGTATCGGCTAGCAGGGCAGACTGGCGGAATATCTCCAATACCAAGTTACTTGCAATATCTAGTACAGCAGGGCTCAGAACTAAATAGCTGGAATTACCGCCAGGTACTCCTAAAGTAGGAATACGCTTAATGGCGTTCAAGTCACTGATCCCTATCCGAACAGTCATAACGGTAGAGTCTTCCATAGTCAGCAAAGTGCTGTCGCTTGTCAAGGTGAAGTTAGCCCCTCCCATCATGTCAGCCTGGAGCGTTATCCTGGGGACTTCGAACGTCATGAACTGCACTGGTTCGCTAAATGTCAAGCTCAGAAGTGCGTCGTCCATGTCCAAAGAGAATCGAGTCACAGCAGGTCTGCTCAAGTCTGCGTTGTAGATGCTGACTTGCACGGGCTCTTGCATCAGAATTGCATTATCATTGGTATCCCTTACCGCATTTGGTGCCAGAGAGAGGTAAGTTAAGTTCGGGAAAGTTGCCAATGGAGCTAAAGCTTGAATAGATGCAAGATCCATCGCAGAGACATAAATAGTCACATTTGGAGTATCAAACTGGGTCTTCATTCCTCCAGTGAGGGTGACATCTGTTGCGGAATTGGTGATATTGGAAATGTGCAAAGCGATACTCATCTGAAGAGGAATGATCGAGTCTGCCACTGATATAGTCTCAGAAAAGTGAAGAATTATTTCCAGGGGTTCAGTTCCATTGGAGATCAAGTCAAAGCTCAGAAGAGTAGGTCTCCTTTGATCTTCTATGAAATTGGCAGCCATTAGGGGCAGAAGGTTCACCCCCACGGCATCATTACCAGCCATGTCAGCGATAGTTCCATTTTCAAACGTCAAGAAAGTGGTAATGGCTAATATGGCAAGACTTCTCCTACTCGTGATGGCGTTGATGTCTGTGAATGTGAACTGAAGAGGAAGTACCGGGTCACTGACCATCGGCACCACTTGCCCGCCCGTCAGAGTGTACGAGATAGAGGGCATGCCGTCCGAAGAGCTCAAGGTGATCAACGAGAAGTTGACAGATGTGTAGTCTATGGTCTCATCAAAGGTGAGAATGAGGAGATTGCTGTTCAAGTCCAGCGTGTAGTCCGTCAAAGTTGGGCTGACGTCGTCCTGGATGAAGTCGGACGTCCTCAGGGCGTGCATGCGGCTGATAGGTACGACCTCGTTGCCTGCAGGGTCCCTCAGGGCGGTGGAGTTGAAAGAAATCCAAGTGGTCCTCCTCGAGATGGCCAGCACCATGTTCCTCTTGATCTCGGTGATGGCGGCATAGCCAATCTCGATCTCGACGGTGGGACTGGAAACAGAGACCACTCGACTTCCCGCTAGACTCACTCCCGTAGTCGTGTTTGGGAGAGGCTGGAGGATGATCTCACCAACCTGCAGCATCGAGACGTCTACCGTTTCGTTGAATGTCAAGAAAAGTCTGTCTGAGTTGAGATCCAAGATGAAGCGCTCAAGGGAAGGTGAGTTGGAGTCCGGGACGTAGTTGGAGGCCTGGACCGGTTGGGATGGCTGTTCCAGTCTATTCCCGCTGGTATCGGTTACGAGACCACTTAGAGGTAGCACAGATGTAGTCAGGTTTGAGGTCCCCAAGTTAAAGTCAGCCTTGATGTTGTCCAAGTCTTCCTTCACTAAATCTATCAGCACCACTGGTAGAGAAGAAGTGGAGACATTTCCTCCGGTAAGGGGATAAATCGAACCCATGCCTCCCACCAGTCTGATCCTGGTGACATCAACCGTGGATTCGTTGACGACTTCATCGAATGTCAAGCTGAGTTGCCCGACATTGAGATCAAATCCAACGTCCACCAAGACAGGAGGAATGGTGTCTCCGATATGATCCGAGGCTGGTAAAGGATCGTTGGTGGTGATTGGAATGAGGGGCCTATTGAAACCATCTGTGACGGTTCTCTCGGTAGCAGCAAGAAAGAGATTGCTAGTGGAAGTTGCGAGCATCCCGTTGTTCTTAATGACGTCCAAGTCGGTCGGAATAAGTTGGACCTTGATCTGCTGGAGAGCGTCAGGCGTGAGCAAGTCTCCGCCAGTCAGAGTATAAGACGTGACGTTAGCGCTGGAATCGTTCGAGCTGAGTAAAGTGATTTGCGTGATATCAAACGAGTCAGATATAACATACTCGGAAAACTCGATGGTGAGAATCTGTGAGGAGATGTTGAGAGTGAAGGCCCGGATAAACGGTCTAGTGGTGTCGTCCGTATAGTTTGCAGCCTGGAGCCGATCCACCGGGACGACGTTGTTACCCGACAAGTCCGTCACAAAGTCTCGAGTGATAGTCAGGTAAGTGGTGTTCCTCGACTGAGCGATGTTGCTACGAGACATCAGGATACTCAAGTCACTACCGGACAATTGGATCATGAGGATGTGGCTCTGACTGCCGATGGGCGTGCCACCAGTGAGCGTGAACATGTCTAGCGGATTGTTGACGGTTCCGTTGTGAGCAAATATGGAGGCTACTCGGACATTGAGAGAAGACTGGAGAACAATCTCGTCAAAGCTCAGTGTCAATATGCCCTCGTTAATATCCAGAACGTACTCCTCAAGAGTGGGCGGGGTGATGTCGGAAATATAAACCACCACTTCGAACCTGGTCGAGTTTTCCACGGGATTATTGGCAATGTCTCTGAATGCTCCGGTTTCGAGCTGGATGACGGTGGATGTGGCGGACTTGGTCAGCAAAGTGTCGAACCTCAGAGCCCTTGCATCTTCTTCAGTGATGGTCACTGTGAGCTGGGTGTTCCTCGAGGCTCCCGTCACGTTTCTAAACCCGGTGAGAGAGTAAGACGAACCTTCGCCACTCGTCAGTTGGGAGTGTAAGGTAATGTTCATTGGGTAAATGGACGTTATACTCATGGGCTCGGAGAAGGTGAGCACAAATATGTTCTCGTTGATGTTGAAACGGTCGAACGAGAGCAGCATGGGTTGGACCATGTCAGTGAACAGAGTGCGAACCTGCAAGGCATTGATGCCTTCATGAGGGAATACGTCCAGATTGCTCGTATCAGTGATCAGAGACGAGGTATGAACCAGCCACGTGTCATCTCTGGTCCGCGCCAAATTAGAATCCTGAATCTGCTGGATGTCACTCGCGGACAAGAAGATCTCAAGGACACGCCCATCAGGTGACGAACTGGAAAACGTCTGGGGGCTGATTTCAAACGTAGGAGAGGCGGTGTTATCAGACTGCAAACTCAAGTCTTGGATGACGAAAGTGCCCGCACGTACAGGCTCGTCAAACTCCAACACCAGCATCCGGTTATTGAGATCAAAATCAAACGCCGTGAGATTGGGGCGTACTGTGTCCGGTAAGAAATCAATCGGAGAAAGCTCGTTGACGGTGCTCCTTTCGTACATGAGAAGTTCGCTGACGGGGTTTCCGCTCACGTCTTGGATGAAGCTGTTGGGGTAGTGGACCAGGCACGTGAACTCTGAGATGCAAACACTGCTGGCAATTTTCACGTTGTCCAAGTCTGTCTGTGTGATGGTAATGCGGACCTGGTTCCCATCCACGCTGTTCGTGGTGCTGTTCGTAAAGGTCACCACTTGAGCTCCCGTTCTGGCGCTGTGGATCATGAATACAGAAATGTTCAAAGTGCTGACGTCGACTGGCTCGTTATACTCCAATAAGAGCTCGCCAGTCTCAATGCTGAACAAAGGCACGCGCACCAGGCGAGGGGCTGTTGTATCGGCTGTGAAGTTGCCAATGGGTACAGGGGTGATGACCGGCCTGGCACCGATATCCAGCATGACTAAATCTTGGACTATTCCTGCTGGAATGGTCAGCAAACAGTCCATGCTACTGGTACAGATGGATGCTAGCTTCAGGGCCTCCAAGTCTTGCGTGGAAATGTTGATAACGATGTCATCAGTTTCATCGCCAACAATTGTGCTAGTGTTGAAGGGAAACCTTACTAGAGGTGTGTTGCGAATGTCAATTAGCTCTACGGTATTGACAGCGAAAGAAGGCGTCCTCCGGACAAACTCGGAAAAGTGGAGCGTTAGTCTACCCGTGTTTAGGTCAAGGTCAAAGTTCACTAAACTAGGTGGGGAGGTGTCGGCAATGACCCGCTCAGCATTGGTCACTATGGGAACCAAGGGTGTTCCGGAAGTGTCCGCTATGACATCAGAGGTCAAGTTAACAAAAGTATCGGCCGGCCCAAAGCCCAGGTTAGATGCCAGCTTGATCTGATTCAAGTCTGAATCTAGTAGCCTCACTTGAACTTGAGATGTTCCGATGAGTGTAGACTCTCCTCCGCCTAAAGTAATTGATGTTGTCATGGCGTTGTTTTGAGTGTCACTCAGAAGGGTGACTGATGTGGCATTAAAAGTGTTGAGTTCAACCCTTTCAGAGAAGTCAAGCCGTAGAATACCATTGTTGAGATTGAGAATGAACTGTATCAAGGAAGGCGGTAAGGTGTCATCTTGAATTGCAGCTGCTTGAAGTCCGGCCCTAGCATTCACAGAGTTCCCAGAATAATCCATAATGAATACAGAACTCATTGTTAAGAAGGTATTATTGATAGAAGTGGCAATGGGTCCTCCACTCATCAACAAGATGTTATCAGCAGCTCCAATACCAATAGAAATCTCAGTACTGTCAGTACTGGAATCTACAACAGTGCTGTTGCGAGTAAGAGTGACAAATGGTGAAGAGGCACTAGTCATTGATAGACGCAGTCCAGCCATGTCCACAGAGATAGGGTCAACAGGCTCAGAGAATGTCAGGATGAGTCTTCTCAAGCCAAGGTTGAGGGAATAGCTCACAAGCGATGGACTCTGATTATCAGGGACCAAATTATCCGCCCTCAAAGGGCTTTCCATTAGGTATGTATTTCCAGCGAGGTCGTTGAGAGCGTCTCCCATGATGAGCAGGTAGGTGTTACTCACTGCAGTGCCGACGGATGGACTCTGCTGGATGGCCAGGAAGTCGAGTGGATTCAGGCTGATCTCCACCACAGAGCTGTTGAGATGGTTAGCAACGAGCATGGAGTTGGAGATGGGGAACATGGCAGCTGTCATAGTGTCCGCGGAACTCTGGATCTGGATCGACGAGAATATCAAGCTGTTGACGTTGACGTACTCAGAGAAAGTCAGGGTGATGGAGACATTGGCGAGATTGAGTACAAACCCGAGAAGTCTTGGGGCGGACGTATCTGTGATCACCTCAGTGGCCACCGTTGCTAAATCAACAGGTACGGGAACGAGGAAGTTGCCTCCATTGCCGCTCACGTCTGTGACGGTGGTTGAGTTGAGAGAGATGAATGTGTCAGCTGTAGAAGTGGCTAGTCCCTCGGCAACCTGGAGTTCGGCAGCGTCCGCTAGACTGATGGTGAGATTCAGTACGGTGGAATCGGCGACCTGAGACGAACCGGACAATAGGGTGTGGCTGGAGGTGGGGTTGGAGGCTGAACTCTGAATGGTGATGCCCGGAAACATGATAGAGCTAGCCCGTACAACCTCGTTGAAGGTGAGAGACAGTCTGTTAGAATCCAGATCCAAACTGAAACCCATGAACATTGGGGGAGTGCTGTCCGTGATATAGTCAAAGGCGCGAAGTCCATTGCCCAGGGAGACAGCCGTGATGTTATTACTGCTGTAGTCCACTGCTGCAAGGGCTTCAAAGCTCAGGTGAGTGGAGACCCGGCTAGTTGCTAGCTGAGGGATAGCATTGATGGCATCGACGTCTTCATCTGATAGAGTAATTACGAAGTCATCTCTGTCCATGAATAGAATAGTTGAAGAAACAAGCTGGTAGGTAAGGTGTGGCACAGACTGTGAATTCATCAGAGGCTGAAGTGTGAAAAGCTGTGGTGTCAAAGTTTGAATGGCCTCCGAAAAGTTCAGCATTAATGTACGAGAATTCATGTCTAGCACGAATGTTTCCAAAATGGGAGGAGACAAGTCCGGTACAAACGTGTTCACTTGGCGCGCTGGAGCAACACCTCCAAACTGGTTGTCGGCTAAATCCACCAGAAACCCTGACTGAATAGTGAAGTAGGTGTCATTCCTGCTCTGTGCAAAGTCCTGGTTAACTTTAAGTTCATTTAAGTCGTCTCTGTTGAGTGCTATGAAGAGAGTGGTTGCATCAGAGCTGGTTGTTGCTGAGTCGAACCCAGTAAAGGAGTATGAAGGAGATCCGGCCATGTCTGAAATGGAAGCTCTGTTGATGATCACTGAAGAAACATTAATAGCTTCATTAAACTCTAGTTCTAGCACCCCACTGGTTAGATTGAGAGCAATTGCCTCAAGAATGGGTGATGCGTTATCGGCCACGTAAGCGGCCGCTCGCTGGGCCTTTCCGTTGGTAATGGCCAACACATCGACGCCCGAGATGTCATCAATAGCGAAAGCTTGCATCGTGAGGTAAGTGGAGTTGAGAGACTTGGCGAGACCTGGGACCAGCTTGATGTTAAGCAAGTCCTGAGGAGACACAACGATCGTAATGGAATACCCGTTAGCATCTGGAGTTCTGCTATCAGAAGACAGCTGGTAGGAAACAGTTCTAGTTTGCATGTCCTGAATGGCAAATGCCATAGGATTGAAGGTAGCCACATCTACCACATCGTTAAACGTCAGCGATATGTTTCCGGTCTCAATGTTGAAAGTGAATTCCAGCAACTCAGGACGCGTGGTGTCTACTACGAATGTCTGGGCTTGAAGACGACCGGAAGCAGCTGCTTGGTTATTAGCACGGTCTACCACCACTCCCTGTGATGCCTCCAGGAAAGTGTTATCTCGCGAGCTCGCAAGGGATGAGTTGATCTTGATGGGACCGATATCAGCGCTGTCCAGCTGTACGGTGACCACATCTGAGAGTGGAACGGCTGGGTCCAGAACAGTTCCTTGGGTCAAAGAAATGGAGAAGTCATTGACATTTGCGCTAGAATTGCTGGAGAATACCGTAATTCCTGATACATTGACAGACATTTTGTTGACTGGCTCATTGAAGGTGAGTATCAGTCTGTCGCTGTTGATGTCGAAGGTGAAGTTGAGCAACATAGGAGGCGAGATGTCATCAGTGAAAGTGACAACTCTCCGGGCACGCTCGGAAGATACGGAAGTGACTGGGTTGGGTCTGGTCGCCAGGTCAGTGACGGCGTTGGAATCTACGGAGATGAAGGTAGTGCCATTAGACGTGGCGAGAGTCTGGAAGCTCTTTATAGCAGTAATATCGCTATCCGAGAGCTGCAGAACAATGGTAGTCATACCGTCTCTGCTAGAAGAAGTGGCCGATGTCAGTCTACGATACTCCACATCGTTAAGCACTCCTTGTCCCGACTGCAGCACAAACCCGTTCACGTTCAAGCTGGACTCGTCCACGGGCTCGCTGAAATACAGTGTCAGGTTTCCCGACTCCAGGTCAAAGTCAAAGTTTCGCAGAACGGGGCTGATGCCGTCTTCATCAAACAAACTCACAGCTAGGCCTGGGAAACCATCGGAGAGCACGGCACTCGGGTTACCTGATACGTCTCTGATCGCCCCTGCATCCACGGTGATGTAGCAGTTTCTACGGAGAGTGCACAGGCTGCCGAGAACCTTCAGTTCATTGATGTCTGCGTCAGACAGTCGGATCGAAACGAAGGCCATTCCGTCACCCGTGGCCTGCAGTCCTTCAGACAACCTGTAAGACTGGGACGGGTCCTCAAAGAAAGACTGCAAGGTGATCGTGCTGGTGTTGAGAGAGCTCAAGGTAACGGATTCGGAAAAGGTGAGGTTCAGCTGGCCTGACCCGATATCGATGCTAGTGAACTGAATCAGAGATGGTGACGAAGTGTCAGGAGTGAAGTCTGAACTCAGTGCAATGCCGAGTGACTGGATCACAGGAAGATTCAAAGTGTCAAAAATGGCCGCCTCCTGAAGGTCGAGGAAGCAGCTGGTGCCAGTCACGCAGAGTCCTTGAGATCCCAAAGCAATGAAATCTGCATCGGAAATGCTCACCTCCACCACGCTCGTCGTGCTCGTGATGGGGAAGCTGGACTGGAAGACGAGAGACTGGGATGAGTCCATGTTACGAAGACGAAGCAACGTGAAGTTCAAAGTGGAAGATACCACGCTCTCGCTGAAGGACAACCTCAGAACTCGGCTGTCCAAGTTGAGGCCAAACGCCATGAGTTGAGGTCTGACGGTATCCACCTGGAAGGATGAAACCCCTAAAGCTTGAGTGGGCGACACCCTAGCGACCATATTCCCGCTGGTATCCTGAATGGTCTCCGGGTTGACGGCTAAGAAAGTGTCGTTATTGCTCGTGCCCAGTCCAAAGATACCTTGAATGGCGTTGCGGTCTTGGACGCTGAGCTGGAAGGTCAGGACTGTGCTGAAGTTGCGTGTAGAGACTCCGCTAGTTGATGTCAGCGAGTAAGACAAAGACGGGAAAGTTTCTCTCGCGTTCTGCATCGTTATGTGCCGGATGTCGAAGGAATCGGGATTGATGGGCTCGTTGAACTCCAGCGTCAAGTTCATCGTCTCAAAGTCGATTTCAAACCTGGTAATGACGGGAGATGTTCTGTCGAGGACCACTAGGCTAGCCATAGTGTTGGAAACAGTTAAGGCATCATTACCAGCGATATCTTCGACAATCGAGGGTGGGAATGATATCAAGGTGGAGTTTTCCCGCATACCAAGAGAAGAGCTGTCTTTAATGATGTTCTGGTCGACAGATGTCAACGAGATAGTAACGGTTTCGTCGGTGCTAGGGAACACGGAGCTCGACTGAATCATGTGACTTTCTCCACCTCCACTGGAGAGTGTGACAAGCTGAGGCATGAAAGTATCCGATCGCACACGCTCAGTGAACGTCAGAATGAGCTGGCCTAGATTCTTGTCCAGAGTGAACTGGCTCAGTCTAGGCGGGACAAAGTCGGCAGTGACAGCCATCGCTGGTTCCGGGACAGACGGTGAAACTTCAACAGACAACTGATTAGCCATGTCTCTGACGATTCCTCTTGGCAAAGAGATGTGGGTGGTATTCGGGAAGAATCCAAGAGGCTGTCTTGTCCTAATCATCTCTATGTCTCCGCTACCGAGTGTGACAGTCAGCATGAATGAGTTCATGAGTGCCACAGTGCTGTTTGAGGTCAGAGTGTATCTCATACCTGACCCGTCCGCACCTTCGTGAAGAGATATGGAGCCAACCGCCAGCGAAGATGCATTGACGGTTTCAGAGAACGTCAGAACGAGGAAAATGGGTGGAGTTTCGGCTGGCATGGTGATGCTGAAAGAGACCAGGAAGGGATCGGTGATGTCTTGGATGACATTATGGGCTTGAAGTGCGTTCTGAGCGTCCAGTGCCGAGATGTTGATGTTGTTGGTATCGGCGACACTATTGGCCGCAAACATGATGTAAGTTGTAGCCACGGACGTGCCCAGATCCAGATCCTGCTTCAGGGCGTTCGCATCGCCGAGTGACAGCTCCACTGTCAGCACAGCGCTGATGGACGGAGATATCCGACTGTAGCCCGTCAAGTTGTACGAAGAGTTGGGAGACACGGATGGAGACGAGAGCAGAGTGAACAGTTCGGGGACGAGGGTGAATGCCTGAACCGTTTCAGAAAACGTCAGGACCAAGCTGTTGGAATTCAGATCAAGGGTGAAATTGGAAAGCGTGGGTGGAATGCCGTCTGCGATGAATAATCCAGCTTGAAGACCAGTGGTGTTGGCAATGGGTGTGATCGGGTTTCCCTGAGTATCACTGATAGCGTCCGAGGTGAAGGAGACGTAAGAGTTAATTTCGCTGGTGAAGAACATCGACTCCGCCTTGATGAAATTTATATCCTCGTTAATCAACTGGACGCGAATAACGGGTCCGTTTCGGCTCAAGATGTTACCTCCTGTCAGTCGCCTCTGGAAAGCTGCACTACCGACATTGGGTGTGTTCATGAACAGGAAAGAAGATGGGTTGAAGGTCTGAACGTCCACCGACTCAGAAAATGTGAACTCAATTATTCCTGGTCCGTTTTCTATGACGAATCTCACCAAACGAGGAGGAGTGGTGTCGTTAATATAAGTTGCAACCTGGAGGGCCATGCCGTTGGGGATACCGTCGGTAGGGTTGTTGTTTTGATCAAAAACAGCTCCAGCGTTGAATCTAAGGAAACTCGTGGCAGCTGAAGTTGCGATGAGAGTGTTGGCCTTGATTTGATTAGCGTCGGTGTTGCTCAGAGAAATGGTGACCAGGTCGTCCACCAACATGGACACCGTGCTATCCGTGAATTGATAGAATTCTCCAGCGGAAGCCATCGGCCCGGACTGAAGGAAGAACTGGGTGGGGTTTAGAGTGGTGACGTTCACGGTCTCGCTGAATGTCAGCACAATCTCGTCCGAGTTGATGTTGAGCAGGAATGACAGTAGAGAAGGAGGGACGATGTCCGGGTAGTGGTTCATAGCCCTCTGGGCCATTGTGTTAAGTATCGCCTGGAGGGGATTCCCCGCCATGTCACTGATGGCCAGACTGTCTGCCGCTAGGTAGGTATTGTTTTCGGACGTCCCGAACTCCACAAACTGCTTGATGTAGTTGATGTCTTCGGCATCCATAATGAAGTCAAACAGCCTGAACGGTTCTGACACGGCAGCCACACCCCCAATCAGCCTCCGCCTCAGCGACGAGTCGTCAGGCGTGGCAGACTCGTGCTGCAGGACGAAGCCCGAGGGGTTGATGCTGGAAACGTTGACGACCTCGTTGAACATGAAGGTGATTACTCCGGTGCTGGCGTTAAAGGTGAAACCGGTCAGTTCAGGGTCTACCGTATCCTGTCCAACAAAACCGGCCATTCTGGCATTTGATTCTATCACGGGAAGAAGGCGTGTCCCAGCGACATCCGTGAATGCATCGGAACCGAGCACTATGTAAGTGTCGTTAATGTTCGTGGCAAGAGTAGAGATGGCCTTGATGCGGTTCAGGTCAGTGGGTGTGGCCTGTATTTGAATGGAATAATCGTTGACGCTCGGGTTCTGGATGTTGGTGAGAGTCACAAACTGAGTGTCTCTTCCTCGAGAAAGTTCATTCTGAATGCTAATGGAGGTGGGGATCACTGATTGGACATTGATGACATCATCGAAGGTCAGATTGAAAATGCCCGTGTTGACGTCCAGCTGGAAGCTGAGCAAACTGGGCGGAGTCGTATCGGCCTGATATTGGCGGCTGTCGACTGGCAAGGCCATGGATGAAGGAAGTTCTGTGTTGGAATTTCCCGCTGTATCAGAGAAAGTCCCGCCCCTGACAGCCACGTACGAGTTGGTGCTGTCCGTTGCCAGATTAGGGAACAGAATTTTAATTTCCCGCACATCTTCAGCCACAAAGCCGAACCGTATCACCCTTCGGACGTTGTCCAGGTAAATAGGGTCCATCCCACCCGTTAGGGTGTACGAAATGTTGCTTCCAGGAGCCGCCAAGAGGGTGATGCCGGTAAAGTCGATACTGCTGATGTTCATCGGCTCGCTGAACTGAAGCTGGATGTTTTCTTCGTTCATGTCCAACCTGGCAAAGGCAATCAGAGTCGGCGGTACAGAGTCCCGGATGTAGTTCCCAACCTGTATGGACGATACTCCTTCGACAGCTGGAACAATGGTGTTCACTGTAAAAGCAGTGTCCGACACGAGGTTCTGGCTGAAGGTGATGTAAGTGTCATTAACGGAGGTGGCTAGATCGACGTTTGCCTGGATCAGTTCCAAGTCAGTGCTGGCCAAGTCAAACGAAAACACGTTCGAGCGTCTCGGTGAGTTCGGAATGAGTCCGGTATCTTGGAGGCGTAGAGACTGAGTGAAGTTGAAGCTGTTGCCAAGGACGATGCTGTCCGTGCTAATCACTCCGTCTACCGTCTCATCAAATTCCAAAGTCACTCTGCCCAGGGTGAGGTCAAGGTTGAACGACTGTAATTGAGGTTGGGTTGTGTCATCGACGAATTCGACGGGCAAGTGCAGTTCATTACGCCCACCATCTACGATCGCCGTGACGTTGTTACCGGCCGTATCCTGGACAAACAGGGAGGAGAATCGAATGAAGCACACTTCACGGAATGAACACAGAGAAGTGAACGCTTTGATGGCATTCAGATTGGCCGTAGTGAGATTCAAGGTCAACACATCGGTGTTTTCAGGGACGTAGGAAGCCTCGGTCAAAATGAACTGTTCGATGGGGTTGCTGCTACGGTGCTGGAGTCGTAGCTGGCTTGGTTGGAGTGTGTTGATGTTGATCGTCTCAGAAAATCTCAACTGAAGGGAGCCCGTGTTTCTGTCAAAAATGGAGAATACTTCAAGTTCAGGTGATGACGTATCCGGGGTGAAGTTGCCCACTTGAACAGCTCTGTTCGGTAATATTTCAATGACAGGATTCCCTGAGGTATCATTCAGAGTTGAAGCTGGGAAAGAAACGTAGCAATCATCGGCACTGGTGCAGACGTCCAGACCCTTGATGTTGTTCAGGTCGCTTCGACTCACCATTAGCATGATGGAGGCAGAGTTTACTGTGGGGAGGGGCGTGGTCACCAAGTTGGCAGTGACGCCACCGTCAAACTGTATACTCCTAAACGTGAACTGGTCCAGTGATACGGTGCGGACGTCTACGCTCTCGTTGAAATCCAGCGCAATGATGCCACTGTTGAGGTCAAACTGGAACTCAATGAGCTGGGGTGGGTTGACGTCTCCGGTATAGGAACGCACTGGTACGGCCATAGAGCCAGGAACAGGAACGACTCTGAGCAGAGACGTGTCAACGATCACCGACTCGGTCAAAGAAATGAAAGTGCTGTTGGTTCCTTTGGCGAGGTTTGGGAGAGCTTTAATGCTGTTCAAGTCTGTTGGAGAGAGAGTGACGTCCACGATGTTAGGTGCCGTTCGCACCGCCGTCTGATGGACCGTGAGCTGGTAGGATTCTCGGAGCTCAGGTGGGGTGGTGGGCGTCGCCGTGCTATAAATGACTATCCCCGACACATCCAAACTTTGTATGCCGATGGCTTCAGAGAAGGTAAGGGACAGCAACCCTATGTTCATGTCCATGGAAAAGTCAGAAAACAATGGACGCTGGGAATCCTGGATGAACTCGTTTACCGGCTGAGGGTCCGGTAGTCTGATGGCCAGTATCGGGTTGCTGGCAAGATCGGTGAGAGCGGAGCCGTCAAGAAGGAGGAAAGTGTTGTTAGATAAGGTAGCAAGATCCAGCATGTCCGAGATGAAGTTGAAGTCCTGATCACCGATGATGATGGTGATGTTCGTGCCGCTGACATTGGAAACAGTACTGGAGGTAGTCAGCCGGTAGAAGCTGCTCAATGGAGGACTCAGAGTGCTATTTATCAGGGTGAGTGCCGTCGGAGAGAACTGATCGGCGTTGACAATCTCGTCAAAGATGAGCACGATCCTCCGCTCGGTGATGTCGATATTGAAGATGGATAACTCTGGAGGTCGGGCATCACTGATCAGCGTCCTCACTCTCATGGCCTCCGATTGCTCCGTGATGTTGTTCCCGGCCGTGTCTCTGACAGCACCGTACCGCAGAAACATGTAAGTGGTCCTTCTCGATTTCCCCACTATGTCATGTGACTTCAGAGCATTGAGATCTTCCGGAGCGAGCACGACATCGAGAGTTAGACCGTTGACGAGCATGGGTGAGCTCGTGGTCAGGTCGATCAATGGTGTGGTTGAGTTAGACGCAGAAAAGCTGACAAGTAAAGGCATGAAGCTAGACGCCTGCACGACCTCACTGAATGTCATGTTGAGAAAACCGGCGTCCAAATCAAGGTCAAACATCGTCAAAGTGGGCGGGGTGATGTCGGCAATGTAAGTCCGCACCTGATTGGCAGAATCTCTAGTCCTGGCAGCTATTCTATTCCCAGCGGAGTCCGTGGCCACGCCTTCTGGGTACGAGATGAAGGTGTCGGCTTGCGAAGTGGCGAGTGAGGGCTGGAGCTGAAGTGCAAAGAAGTCTTCTGAAAGAAGATCTGCCCTCACCACCGCAGCAAAGTCTTGAGAAGTCATGGCACCCATCAAGACGAGGGAACCGGGAGGATTAGCAACCGCGGCCGACTGGATGGTAAGCTGCGAGAAAATCAGCATCGAAACATCGACCGTTTCACTAAAGGTGAGAATGATCTCCACGGCATCCATGTTCAGGTCAAAGTCTACCAAGAAGGGAAGCTGGAGGTCCCTCCTGTATATGTCTACCTGTCTTGCCTGGCTCTGGGGTTCTAGAATGGCCAGGTTACCAGTGACATCTTCATAAGCTGCACCGACCACAGCAAGGAATGACGTGTCCCGGGAAGTTCCCACCAAAGGGAGAGCGTTGAGATTATTCACGTCGGTTTTGCTGAGCTGAATCGTGAGGATGCGGCTGTCACTGGTCTCCGTCAAGTTCCCTCCCGTAAGGGTGTAATTTAACACCGAGCCTGCACTGGAAGAGCTGAGGTTGGCAACACCCTGAAGGACCAGGAAAGATGGAGTAAATGTCCCAGTGGGTATGAGTTCATCAATGGTAAGGACCAGTTGTTCGGCATTGAGGTCCAGGACAGCGGACGCAATTCTGGGACCGGTTGTGTCGTTAACGAATCTATCAACAGCTCTGGCAACCGACACGTTGAACATCTCGTTGCCGGAGAGATCCCGAACTAGCCCGTTAGAAGCAACAGTCAAAAATGTGTTCGCGCTAGAAGTGCCCAAGTCTCTGAAAGATAGAATCTGGTCCAAGCTGGCGTCGGAGAGCCTCAGCGATATGGTACTGCCATCCTCCAGCCTGGTAACAGTCCCTCCACTAGGTACCACTGTGGACCCTGTACCCATAGCGTTACTTTGTATGGTGAGCAAGTTCTCTTGGAAAGTGGAAGCGTTGACGAGATCGTTAAAAGAAAACGTCAGCACTCCTTCATTAAGGTCCAATTCATATCTCGTTAGCGCCGGAGGCTCCAAGTCTGGGACAACTTCTGATGCCTGAAGGGCTTTGCCGTCTGTGTTTGCCAGAACGTCCACACCAAAGACATCATCAATGGCAAAGGCTTGCACTGTGAAGTATGTGTTCTCAACGGTCCTGGCCAGGTTCGGAATGTCCCTGATGCGAATCATGTCTGGTAAGGAGATGTCAACTTGCACGTCGTAGCCGTTGGGGCTGGAAGTGTTAGAACCGCTACCAAGAGTGACCGTTTCCCCGGCAACAGAGTTGATGGCCGACTGGAATGTGATGGCTGTGGCGTCGAATGTTCTGGTGTCGACTACGTCCGTGAAGGTCAGATTGAGAACGCCGTTCGGAATGTCAAAGATGGCCGACATGACCTCAGGTCTGGAGGAATCAGGTAAGTGTTCAGAGGCCCTGACTGGGCCGACACTGCTAATACCGTTACCGGCGACATCGAAGAAGGCATCCTGTGCCACAAGGAGGTACGTGTTACTCGTGTTTGTTCCGAAGTTATCGTTGAGCTTAACAGTCTGTACGTCCGCCCGGCTCAACTCCACCACGGCAACCTGGGAGGAGTTTGCTGTTGTCCTGATGACACCTGGGGTCAGCACGATGCTTGCCATGCCGGAAGTATCAGGCTGGAGTGTGAGACCGCGTATGTCAGCGGAAGATAAAACTACGGGCTCGTCAAACATGACACTGAGAAGGTTATCATTAATATCCAACGCGTAGCTGACGATGACGGGCGGACGGGTATCGGGCGTGAAATTAGCAGCCATTTGAGCAGCGCTCATCGAAATCACGTCAACGGGATTACCGGCCGTATCGCTGACGGTTGCAGAGGTCATCGACAGGAAGGTGTTGTTAACGCTGGAGGCAAAGTTGCGGGTTTTGAGAACATTCAAGTCAGTGGCACTGAGCTCAATGACCACAACTCTGTCACCGGTCACTGCCGGAGTCGACCCTCCGGTGAGAGAGTAGAAATCCCTCGAGTCCGTCACAGAAGAATCTGCCTGGATGGTGATGCCTGTGAACGCGATGTCTGAAGCTCTTACTGGCTCGCTGAAGGTGAGAGTCAAGTTCCCAGAGTTCATGTCTAGCCTGAAGGAGTCTAGCATAGGGCTGACGTTGTCCACAATGAAGTTTGTCACCACCAGCAACGTGTCGTTGTTGGCTGGCGGATTAGGAAAATTGCTGAGATCGGAAATGAAACCTTCTTCCAGACTGACGTAGCAGCTTCCCCGGCTGATGCAAAGAGATGGGTTTTCTTGGATTTGAAACATGTCAGCAGCCGAGATCTGCAGAGTGATTAGAGTCTGAAGAGCATTGATCTGCACGATGGAGGCGGAGTTGATCTGGTAAGTGGTCTCCCCGGTTGTGGTCTCAAACAGACTCTGGAGAACAAGCCTGCTGCTCATGAGGGTTTCGTTTAGTACGGGCTCGTCGAAGAGAAGCTGGATCGTTCTGTCCTCGACGTTAAAGGACTGGAAACTCTGGAGGATAGGACCGGTGGTATCCCGTACCACAGAGATGGGAAGAGGATTGGCGAGAGTCTGAGCCACGACCGGCAGACCAGCTGTATCAGTAGCCAGTTGGCTGGAGCTGATCAAGCTGCAGTCATCTACTCCCATCATGCCGGAACAGATCGGAAGAAGCTTGATGTTGTTCAGATCGTTAGAGGACAGGGCAATAGAGACAGATTCAGGCATGGTAGGGCTGAGAGTTGGGGAAGAGACTCTGGAATCAGAGCTCAGAATGAAGCCGGATATATTCAGCTGGTTGGTCTGGATTGATGCCAGGTTGATCGTCTCGTCAAAGTTGAGTACGAATATACCAGAGTTCAGGTCCAGCGAAGCGCTAACGAGTTGAGGGTTCGTCGAGTCTGGATCGAACAGTGTGCTGACGCCAATGGCATTACGAGGTCGGATCTCTTGCACGTAGTTACCTGCCATGTCCTGCACGAGCTCAGACGTGACAGACAAGAAAGTGTTGCTGCGATTTGAAAGCAGGTTGCCCAAGCTCTTCATCGCATTCTTGTCAGTCACTGTGACGTTGACCATCAAAATGAGGCCCCTGTCGGGGCTCACTGTCCCTCCAGTCAGGGTGTACCTACCCTGAGGGTACGGAGCCTGTTCGCTCTGGAACGTGATCTGCCTCGGGTCGAAGCTGGTGCCATTGACGACCTCGTCAAAGTAGAGAGTCAGGATTCTGCTGTTGGTGTCAAAGTCGAACATCTCCAGCCGAGGGCTTGTGACGTCGGGCAAATATTCCGCAGCAAGCAAGGCCGAAGACAAAACAAGTTCTCTGGCGCAATTGTTTGCAATGTCACACGCAACATCAGCTGAGTAGTGAAGAAAAGTAGTGTTTCGAGAGATAGCAAGCATTTCGTCCAACTTTATGGTGGTAATATTGAGTGGGTCAATGACTATCTTGATAGTTTGACCATTGACAGCTTCCCTCTGGGCTGTCACTTCTGTGAGGGCTATGGACGAAGACTGCATGTCTCTGCCAGATGACAGGGTGATGAAAGAAGACTGGAAGGTGTTCTCTTGTATATCTTCATCAAAGGTGAGAGTCAGACTGCCCGTGTTCAAGTCAAATGTGAAAGACGAGATGCCAGGACGAACCAAGTCTACGTTATAGACAGTGGCGGCCATTGCTTCAACTCGCATGATACCCTGAGAAGGGCTGGCCGTATCTCTCACTGCATCTTGAATGACTCTTATCACAGTGGTGCTGTTGCTCCGAGCGTAGGTGGAGTACAGAGCTTGCTCGCGAAGATCACGAAGAAACAATGCATCAGTGATGACCTCGATTATCCTAGGATCAGATGGATCAATCTGAAATTCTCCTGTGAGAGGTAAGGCAGGCAAGCTGACACCGTCTGTCAAGGTGAAGTCATCGAGTCTAAAAGATGTAATGTCCACAGTCTCGCTGAAGGTAAAGATGAACCTCAGAGGCTCTCGAACAAGTTGAATCTCAAACCCTAGCAGTCTTGGTGCCTCAACATCAGCTATGAGCATACCAGTAACGGCTTCACCAAACTCCACCCCTCTTAGCAGATTCCCGCCAACATCCCGGGTGGCATTCTCCAGAATGGACACATATATGTTGCTCATAGACGTCGCGATATCAGACATGTTCTTGAGATTGTTTAAGTCCGTCTGCGTCAGCTGGATTGATATCCGCGGGAAAGGACCGCTCTCCAAAACCTGCCCTCCACTCAGAGTGAAATTCACACTGGCCATTTCCATTTCGCTGTGGAGTGTGATGGAGGCGGGGTCAAGTACTCCGCTGCTCTCGACAGCCTCCGAGAACACCATGGTGAGAACACCGCTGGTCATGTTCAGTTCGAAAGTGATAAGCTCTGGTCGCACGCCGTCGGTGATGAAGTTCCCGACTTGAAGTGAGTTGGTCACGTCAACGCCAATCATGTTCCTGCTTGCCGTGTCTCGGAAGGTTCCCATGGCAACAGCCAGGTAAGTGTTGCCTCGGGCCGTGGCGAATCCCGGAGTCTGCTTGATGATGTCCAGGTCGGTGCCTTGGAGGAATACCATGAACTGGGGAGAAGGCGTGGTAGCGTTGGTAGACACGCCCGTCAGGTTGAGCGAATCTACGGGGAAAGCGGAAGAGCTTTGGATGATGAAGCCATTCTGTTGGATAATGGTAGGGTTGACAGTTTCAGAGAAGCTGAGAGTGAGGATGCCCCTGCCAAGATCAAAGTCAAACGACCTGAGCACTGGATCAGTAGTATCTGGGATGAAATTTGCTGGAACCTGTGACATCACACCAGAGTAGACCGTGCCAAGATTCCCAGCGGTATCTTCATAACCGCCAGATTCTATAGAAAGGAAAGTGTTCGATAACTCAGAAGCTAGGTTAGTAATGGCCTTGATGTTGTTCAAATCCCCAGGGGAGATGATCAAGTCAATCATGTTTCCCCCCTCTGAAGTCGTCCTCCCGGTGTTCAGCCGATAAGCAGTGGCCGACACATCAGCTGCATTCTGCAGCACGAACAAGCTAAAGTTCAGAGTTTGAAGCTGGATGGATTCAGAGAAGGTCAGAAACATGGTCCCGACGTTGAGGTCAAAGGTATAGCTGACGAGAGTTGGACGCTGGGTATCGTTGCTGAACATGGAGGATGGCAAGGCATTGGCTCGAGTGATGGCCACGATGGGATTATTGCTCAGATCTTGGAAGGCTACAGAGGGGATGACGATGAATGTGTTGTCGTTGCTGGTACCGAGAGATAACAAAGACTTGATGTTGTTCTGATCTTCGATGGACAGCACGAAGGTGTATACCTGCCTATTGGGCGTGCTCATGAGTGTGCCGTTGATGATCTCGTACTGCACTGTCAAATTATTGAACGATCGCTCGTTCTGTAGCACGATCTGGCTCGGTTGGAAGTTTATAGTGTCCACAGCTTCCGTAAAGGTCAAATCTAGGGACCCTCCCCCTAAGTCAAAGGTGAACCGCTGAAGTTCAGGAGGAGTCCTGTCCGGCTCGTACAAACTCACTCCGAAGGCACTTGAGCTGGACCTGGCGATGACTTCAACTCCGGCTACATCCGTGATAGAATCAGGAGCCATAACTAGGTAAGTGGTGGCCTGATTAATCGCCAATTGTCGATTGACCTTAAGCTCGTTGAGATCAGTGTTGGAAATGATGAAGGAGATGTTGTAGCCGTTCTCCATGGTGACATTTAGAGCTTCCGAGAAGGTAAGACTGGTGGTGGAACCAGATGAAGCCGAAGCATTACTCTGCAGACTCAGCAACATTACGTTAAACGAAGACGCCAACATAATGTCGTCAAAAGATAGAATGACCCTTCCCGAGTCCAAATCCAGAGAGTAGAACACCAAAGATGGCGGAGTGACATCACGGTTGTAGTTGAGGGTGGGTAGAGCATTGCTGGAGGATATGGGATTGACGGGATTCAGAGAGATGTCCATGATGGCGTTGGATCTGATGTAAAGGTAACTGTCAGACGTCATCGTTCCCAGGTCCGTGAGCAGCTTCAACTCCTGCACGTCGGCATCGCTCAACGTGATGATCACTCGAGTGCGGTCGTCAAAGTCCGGGTCATACTGAATATTGCCACCGGCAGTGAAATTGAAAGTGGTACCACCGTCGACTCGAGACTGCAGGCTAAAACCAGTCGGATCGTAAGTGGAGATGTCAACTGGCTCATTGAAAATGACCTCAAGGGATCCTGCATCCAAGTCCAGCAGAGAAAAGACGCTCAAGTCGGGATTGGTCGAGTCAGCAGTAAAGTTTCGCACCTGGAGCGCATCACTAGAGTTCCTAGGAGCCACGGGGATCCCGTCTGACTGGCTGTTGGCCAACCTCTCACTGGACACGTCGCGAATGAAATCACTGGTGTACGTGAGGTATGTATTTAAAGTGACTGTGGCCAAATCCGTGCGAGCTTTGATTTGGATCAAATCTGCACTGCTGACTTGGAACGAGACTTGAGTGGGGGCGTCACTGGAGACAAGGCTACGGCCCACCACCGTGTAAGAGACGTTGTTGGACGATGGCATACTCTGGAGGGAGATGGCACCCACCTGTAGGGTAGCGATGTCGATGGGCTCATCAAAGAACACATTGAAAGTACCCGTGTTCAAATCAAAGTCGTAGTTAAGCACTTCAGGGGGTGTGGCATCGTTGGTGAAGTTATCGGCATGCTCAGTAGTAGGAAATATCATCTCGTTTGGCCTCAGGGCGACTTCAAAGACCGGATTTCCCGCCATATCAGACACAAACGACGGGTCAAACCGAATCCAGCAGCTCGTTGATGAAGTACAAAGGTCGCCATTGGCCTTGATGTTGTTGAGATCTTCTCCGGAGAGTCGCACTTCGATGTACGACCGACTATCCGTGAGCACCATGCCACCAGTGAGTCGGTAAGGATCACCAACCAATCGAACACTAGTTGCATACCAGCTTGTGAAGGTCACAGCGGTGAGATTAACAGAGGTGACATTGATGGTTTCATCTAAAGTGATACGGAAGCGGCCCTGGTCCAAGTCGAAGTCAGTGAATCTCTCCAAGGAGGGAGAACTTGTATCAGGAATGAAGTTAACCACACGACTGCCGTCAAAGAAAGATATTGGCACCGCAGTGTTGTTGGAGAAGTCAACTATGGAAGGACTCACTCGGCTATTTCGGGGGAAGTAGATGAAGCACGAAGTGTTGTCTTGACAGATGCCTGTTCTCTTGATCTCGTTAAGCTCACTGCGATCGATAGTGACGTTAACGAGCCGGAGACTGTCCATCACGTACCCGAACGAACTGTCAGGCAAGCTGATGTCAGCAACCTCGGCAGTGTTATCGGATTCCTCCGCGAGAACCAGAGACGCGATATCAAAGAGCGTTATATTGACTGCCTCATTGAAGCTCAAAATCATGAAGCCATAGTTCAAGTCAAAGTCGAATCCAGACAGCCTGGGGGCGGTCATGTCTAGTATGACGTTAGAGGTGCCGATTGTATGTCGCGCCGTTGGATTGGCAGATGTATCGAGAGTTGCTCGGTCGAGCAAAGTCAGGAAAGTATCCGATGGAGAATTGGCAAGATTCCTGAATTTGATTTGGTCGAGGTCGTTGTCTAGGAGAGTTACCGTGACTCTGATGTCGTTGGCGGGATTGAAAGTTCCGCCGGTCAGCTGGTAAGACTCGGCAGGGCTTGAGGACATGTCGCTCTGAACGACAAACAGGTTCGGGCTGACGGAACTACCGTTGACCGTTTCACTGAAGACGAGCATGAGAGTCCCAGTGTTCAGGTCCAGCGTGAAGGCCGTTAGGAGTGGTCCCACATTGTCCACAACATATCCAGCGGCCTGAAGGGCATTGTTGGATCGTATCGGCCTAATGGGGTTGCCGACCAGATCCTGCACGCCGGTTGACCTGACAGTGAGGAAAGTGTCAACTACAGACGTGGCGAGATTGTCGAAGCTCTTGATGGTGTTGAGGTCTTCTGGTCCGATTCTCAAGTCTGTCACGATGCTGTTCGTTCCCATCACGACCATGCTGTTCAGTGTGAATGTAAAAGTGACCGCACCTCCAGGCACCTCCGCATTGGAAATGTTCTGCAGCGTGTAAGCCGTCACCAAAATGGTGGATGTATCAACCGGTTCAGACCACTCTATGCTGATGACACCGCGACCGAAATCCAGTGTGTAGTTCACAATACTTGGCCCAGTGGTATCCGGTATAAAAGCAGCTGGTGCCATTCCCATGGTAATACCGACAATCTCATTACCCAGCATGTCTGAAACGGCACCTGTGGGGTAATACAAGAACGTGTTAGTAAGGTCAGTCACCAAGGTAGAATTAAGCTTGATGCTGTTCAAATCTTCCTGGGCAAGCTCAACTTCATAATTAGTCTGGTCACCCGTGATGATGGTGTTTGTCAGTGACAGAGCGGCTGTTGAAGTGCTCGGATTCTGAGTGTCGCGGAAAGTGAAAAGGCTGCTATTGAAGGTGCTCCCGTCAACAATCTCAGAGAAGTTGAGCACGAAGAGTCCTCTGTTGATGTCCAGTGTGTACTGCAGCAGTGTGGGTGGGGTGAGATCTCGGGTGAACACATCCACCTGAAGTCCGCTCTGCTCCTCGATCATCACTCCGGCCATGTCGTAGGCAAACGTCCTGGGAAACGTGATGAAGGTGTTGTCACGAGACGTCAGCAAGTCACGGATGCCCTTGATTCTGTTCAGCTCTTCAGCTGTGAAGTTGAACTGCACGACGGGTGACGTAAACTCCATCGGCACTTCCAGAGTCATGACAATGAGGGTCAACGTTGGAGATACCGCCGTGTTTTGAAACTGGAGGGCGCTGAAGTTCAACCTGTCAGAGTTGACGATTTCCGAGAAGGTGAAAGTGAGACTTCCGGCAGATATGTCCACTGAATAGTTGAGAAGCCTGGGAGGAGTCTGGTCCTGGGTGAAGACGGAAACCCTGAGGGCGTTCTCAGGATCGATGTCCGTGGCGTTGTTGCCGCTCGTGTCAGAAATGAGATTATCCGTCACGGAGAGATACGTGTCGCGTCTACGGGTAGCCACGAGTCTCCTGGACTTCAGAGCATTCAAGTCCATTTCTGTCAACTCGACCGTGATGACGGTATCGCTGACGAATGTGGTGTTGGCGGAACCCATGAGGGAATAGGAATCCGTTCGATCAGAGACATTGTTAGCACCCTGGAAAGTTATGGCCTGTACCGTGAAGCTGTTCTCAACGTACGCTTCGTCAAACGTCAGAGTGAGCACTCCGGTGTTTAGGTCAAAGTCGAATGACCGGATGCCGATAGTTGTGGCATCAGCAATGACCCTGGCCGCCTGGAGGGAGTGGCTACTGTTGTAACCTGGGGTGAGAGGATTATCAAAAAGATCAGACGCACCTCCCTCAGTGATAGTCAAATAGGTGTTGGAAATTTCAGTTCCGAATCTCGTATCTGACTTAATCTGGTTGAGGTCGTTGCTGGTGAGTGCAATGGAGAGAGTCCTCCCGTCAGAGGACCTGGTCACTTCTCCCCCGTTCAGCTCAAGAACCGATGTAGCGGCAGAGTTCAGAGCGCTTTCGTTCTGAAGAGAGATGTTGGCTGTTTGGAGGGACATGGCACTCATGAAATCACTGAAGGTCAAGTTGAGGTTTCCGACGTTCAAGTCCAGCAAGTAGGACAAGAGCACGGGTGGGTTGTCATCTACCACATAGTTCGTGACCTGTATGGCCTTGCCATCAGTAATGGCCAAAATATCAATCCCCTCTACATCGTCTATGGCAAAAGCTTGCATAGTGAGCCAAGTGGAGGCGGGGCTCCGAGCAAGTCCGATGACATCTTTGACCCCGAGGAAGTCTCTGTCGCTCAACTGGACAGTAATGTTGTATCCGATATCGCTGGAGGTATTTGAATTGGTAAGGGTGTAATAACGTGAGTCCGTAGCTCTCAGCGCGTTCTGAATCCTGAACGCCATCGGGTCAAAGGTGTTGACGTTGACGGCATCGTCAAAAGCAAGTTCTAAAATCCCGCTCTCCATGTCGAGATTGAAGCTCATCAGTTGGGGGCGAGTTCCGTCCGTGACAAACACGGTTGCTGGTACTCGATCAGTGCCGTTGTTCGGATTTCCCGCCATATCCTCTATTAAGCCAGCACCGAGAGTGAGGAAGGTGTTGCTCTGGCTGGTGGCAAGGTCCGGGTTCTGTTTCAGAGTGGTGATGTCGGGTTCGTTGAGCATAATCACGACGATCTTCACGCCGTCTTCCGCTGCCACTATCGCACCGCCCGTTAGGCTCATGTTCAGACTAGACGAGGTTCGAAGAGCTTCGGATTCGATCGTGATGAGGGAGAAATCAGACAGCGTGGATGGACGGATGGGCTCGTCAAAGGTCAGGAGCAGCCTATCTTGCTGGAGGTCAAGTTGGAATTCACTCAGTCTCGGCTCTGTAGTGTCCAAGACAACGTCACCTGCAGGGATAGCTGCCGTATTGGGGACAGCGATGACACTGAGTGGCTCATGGGCCAAGTCCATAGCAAACGACTGGTTGAAATATACGAAGGTGGTAGACTCGTTAGTGGCCAGGTTGTCATTCCCCTTGAGGGCGCATAAATCGGCATCGTTGAGCACAAGAGTGATAATTGCCCCGTTAGGTGGCATTACCTGGCCCCCTGTCAGTCTGTACACCACCACGGAAGAGCCCGCAGCTGATGCATCCATTACCGACTGTATAGCCAGGTAGGTCGGCTGGATGCTTTCATACGCCACCGGCTCGTTGAAGGTGAAGAGCAGGAGCCCCTGGTCAAGGTCAAGAGTGAACGTCTCCAGGAAGGGATTTTCAAAGTCTAGCACAAACGTCATGGCGATAAATCCCGGGAATTCCTGGATGACGGGATTGAGTGGATTTCCCCTGATGGAGTTGTCTTGAATGGCGCCAGACTGGAGACGGACATAGCAGGTGTAGCGTCGGCTACAAATGAAGCTATTTAACTTGACAGCTTCAATGTCTGCCTCGGACAAGAAATAAGTGACGGTGGCTCCAGCCGTGCTATTAGATGTCAAGTTCGTGAGGGTCAAATTGCTCAGGGGGTCAGCAAAGAGAGTCTGCAATATCGTCAGATTCGACTGGAGGCTATCTGGGAGGACTGGCTCATCGAATCTCAGCGTGATGTACCCTTCCCTCAAATTAAACTCCACGAACTCCACCAGGTTAGGGTTCGATGTGTCTGCAATGACATCGTCGGCCATCAAAGCAGCCTCGCTGGAGAGCTCCTCAATCTGAAAGCTGGCGTGATCTGTGATAGCCCCGGGGAAAATAGAGATGAAACAGTTGGAAGTACTGGAGCAAAAGTCCTGCTCCCTCTTGATGGTGTTGTTGTCTGTCTCACTCAGGTTCAGTCGGAGGATGTAGAAAGTGGACCAGTATCTGTTCTCTGTCAGAGTGAGATTGTGACTGAAAACAGCACTAGAGTTATGGGACTGAAGCGTGAAGAGAGAAGGCATCAAAGTAGTTCTGTCAATGCCTTCTGTAAATGTCAAATAGAGATAGCCACTGTCTAGGTCCAACGTGAAGGACTCGAGCATTGGAGGAGAGCTGTCTGCCGTGTAGTTTCGAACTGCGAGAGCTTCAATGTTGGGGATTCTCACGAGATAATTGGCAGCCATGTCTTGGATGGCAAAGTTGAGAATAGCCAGAAAAGTAGTATTATCTGAAATGGCTAGGTCCGTCCTCCTCTGAATCTCAGCCAAGTCTCTACGGCTGAAAGTGACTCTGACTTCAGGGCCGTCCGGAGTTGAAGGCACGGCACTGACCACGAACCGGTAAAAGGTCGATATCGTCACACGGCTCTGCACTTCAATCTGGTCGATTCTGAACGTGCTTTGGTCGACGGCCTCATCAAAGACGAGCGTGAGCTCACCCACGTTCATATCAAGGTCAAAGGCCACGAGGTTGGGCATGGTGGTGTCAGGAACGACCATAGCTGCCTGTCTCGCCATGGCACTGCCGATCTCGAAGGCTGGGTTCCTTGCTGCATCTTGGACCAGGCCGGCTGAGAATGAGATGAACGTGTTGTTCACTATGGTACCGAGACGCATCTCCACTTTCAAGGCATTGAGATCGTTGTCCGAGAGCTGTATGTTCAGCACGGAGCTCGTGGTATTGGTGACCAGCTCGCTGCCTGAGATGGTCCTGCTTACGGTGTTGTTGTCTACAACACTTTGGAGCAGAATTAAAGAAATGTTAAACGTCGACGACACCACGCGCTCGTCAAATGTCAGTGAAACCGTCCCAGCGTCCATGTCCAAGGTGAAAGTGGACATTGTGGGAGGGATCAAGTCAGCAGTGATGTTCCGGGCCTGTACCGGGTTGTTGCCGCCAACTTCCAGGGAAGTCAGAGCCACCATGTCCACTGCAGCACCTCCTGTAGCACTGAGGTAGCTCGTGTTCGTTCTCACTCCGAGCGGATATCGCGACTTGATCGCGGCCAGATCGGTTCCCGTCACCATGATTTCAATCTCGTCTGAGTTCACCAAGGTCACAATACCTCCCGTCAAAGTATAATTGTTGCTGGATCCCGGTCCTTCCAGTAGAGTAAAGCTGGTTGGTGTTACCGTTGATGCATTGATGGTCTCGGAGAAGACGACAATTAGAATCAGGTCGAAGCCATTTTCAGCATTTCTGAGCTCAAAGGTGGTCACATTGGGGGACGTGGTGTCTGGTATGTATTCCTGCACGTTGATGGCGCTCACGTTCATAACTGCGGCAACCAAATTGCCGAACGTGTCCATGAGAGCACCTGAGCGCAGCACCAGATACGTGGTCTGGTTGGAAATGGCTAGTTCAGAGTTTGCCTTCAGGGCATTGAGATCCGTTACCGAGATCTGGACGGTAATTGTCTCCGAGTTGGCAGTTTCCTGAGGAGTACCTCCAGTAAGAGTCAGGAAGTTATTAGACGATGGAGAGTCCAGGAGGGTCACAAAGGAGCCGTCGAAACTCAGCGGGTCCACGACTTCCGGATATCTCAGAGTGAGGACCCCCTCATTGAGGTCCAAGTCAAAGGAAGAAATGAGAGGACCAGAAGTGTCCGGGAGAACCTGAGATGCTTGAAGACCGTCAGCATCGCGAGCCGAAATAGGCACGTCAGATATGTCTCTCACGGCATCTGCGGCGTACGCGATAAAAGCATCTCTGATATCGTTAGCAATGTTATTATCATTCTTGATGTTGAATGCAAGAGTTGGATCGAGGAGGATGCTGACAACCGTTCCATCAATTGTGCTCGCTGTGCCATTGAGCGGGACCCTGCCCATCAGGGTATTGGTTCTGGCAAGTTCAAAGGCGGCAGGATTCAAAGTTGAAGCGTTGACTGGCTCATCGAACGTCAGCAATAGCAAGTCTCGACTGAAGTCCAAGCTGAAGAAGAGCAAGATGGGCGGAGTCTGGTCTGGGATAACTTGAGCCGCTCGGATTGGACCACCAGCAAGCGCCGTTCTCCCACTCTGGTCGATCGCCACCCCGGCCATGTGTGTTAAATACGTATCATTAACATCATCACCAAAGTTGGCAGTGAGCTTGATGAAATTGATGTCGGCCTGGAGGAGGGTAATGTCGACGTCTGGTCTAACGGCAGTTGAAGTCGTTCCTCCGGAAATCCGCAGCTCCTGCCCCCCGGGCATATTGGATGACTGCAGAGTCAGTAGTGTGCTGGTAAAGGTCATAATGTTTATGGTCTCACTAAAGGTCACACGGAGGTCACCTTCGTTCAGGTCCAAGATAAAGCTGTCTATGGTAGGAGCTGTCGTGTCTGGTATGAACATTCTGACCAAGATGGCCACTTCTGTCCCATCAATGGTGCTCCCGATGGGGTTAAACGAGGTGTCGTTGACCGCGCCCATCTCAAGCATAAGGTAAGTGTTGGACATCTCCGTGGCAATGTTGCTATCGGCCTTGATGAGATTCAGGTCGTCAGGCAATATAGTGAGAGTGACAATTGTCCGAGATGCTGTGGACATTGTAGAACCACCTTGAAGGGAAACGCCTGGGGCTGTTGCATTGGGATTCCCCTGAACCGTAATGCGACTGAAAACAAAAGATTGATCGTACACAGGTTCATCAAAAGTCATAATAATCTGCCCCCGATTGAGATCGAAGTCGAAGCTGAGAAGGATGGGCGGAGTGCTGTCAGGAGTGTAACTGCCAGCAAGGATAGCGTTGCGGTTGGTGACAGCAATGATGGGAGTTCCCTGCAAATCCTCGAATGCCTCGGCTTCTATAGTAATGTAGGTGTTAGTAATTCCAGTGGCGATTTGGAGCTGGGCTTTGAGGTCACGCAGGTCAACTGCCGTCATGTTGATGGACACAATGGTGCTGTCAGCGTCTTGGACGACCCCACCAGTGAGATCTTGGAAGACGTTAGTATCTTGCTGGTCCTGTATAGTGATGGTCCGACGTGCCAGGTCAGCTGTGGAGACGTCGACGACGTCTGTGAAGGTAAGCAGAAGCATGCCAGTGTTCAGGTCAATGGAGAATTCTTCCAGTGTGGCTGCAGATGTATCCGGCACGATGCTGGAAATGGCTCGTTCGGCAGCCATTACATTGGCGTTGCCATTAGTGTCTTCAAACGAGTTCTCGTTCCACTGGAGAACAGTGTTAGAGCTGTCTGTACCGATGGTGCTGTCGGTCTTGATCTGAGTGAGGACTGCGTCCAGCGTGAATTCAACCGTCAGGGACGGACCCGTCAGAGGATCGCCATTGCTGTCGAGCAGCGTGCTCTCGCCAAGCTGGATCACATTGGAGGCGGAGCCGTTGGTGAGGGAGAAGTTCTGGGCAATGATGCTGAAATTGGTGACAGGCTCGCTGAAAGTCACGAAGAGACCGTTAGTGTCGAGATTGAGTACGACCATGGCCACAGATGGAGGAGTGGCATCTCTCGTGTAGTTGCGCACTTGCTGGGCGTCGGTGGCGTTTATAGCCTCTACATCGTTCATGTAGAGGTCGTCGATGGCCGTCGACGATACAGTGATGAAGGTATTGTTGACGGAAGTGGCAAAATTCGAGAGCTTGAGGGAATTAGCATCTTCATTGAGATCAACGGTGAGTGAAGTTCCATCAGGGGAGTTCGTCGTAGAGCTCGCAGTCAGCATGATCCCCCCTCCTCCTCCCGACGAACCCTGAAGAGCAAAACCCCCCGGATCAAAGCTGCTACTTGAAACCGGCTCATCGAAGGCCAGCACGAGCAAGTCATCCGACATATTCAAATCGAAGCCCACTAATCTCGGGCTGGTGGTGTCCGGTATGAAAGTTACTAGAGTGTGCGGGCCGAAGTTGGTGGCGCTGTACGGCATTATTCCATTGCCGGCAAGATCCATGACGAAGGCGCTCGTGTACGTCGGAACGCAGTCCGTCGTCGACGTACAGAGGGTGGGGCTCAGCTTTATCCTGTTCAAGTCCTCGTTGAGGAGAGTGAACGATATGACGTCGCTGATGGTGCAGTTTGCAGTCCTGTTGCACTCGCCTCCCGTCAGCCTGAAGGAAGCAGAGCTGCCAATGAAGTTGTTCTGCAGCGTCAAGTCTGTGAAGTTGATCGAGGAAACGTTGACGACTTCGTTGAAGGAAAAGCTCAAGGCTCCTTGGTCCAAGTCGAACTCAACGAAGCTGGTAAGAGAAGGACCCGTTAGGTCGCTCATGACCGTGGTCGCTGGCGTCCCCATACCCATCAGGGGGGTCACATACATCATCATCGCTGAATCTATGATACCATGGCCCATTTGGAAAAAGGCAAAAGTGTTCGCTGCGCTTATTCCGAAATTGGGCGACGTCTTGAGCATGATTTGTAGCTGGGCACCGATATTGCATGTGACCATGTTGTTGGAAATGGACGCGGGTCCGGACAACGGGAACTGGCTAGCCGGCATGGCATCCATGGTGGCCCCCAGAGTGATGAAGCTGCAGTCTACCATGTCAGCCATTAGCGTCGGCAAGAGGCCTGGAGTGGTGTAGTCCAAGACCACTGTGTTGGAGTTTAGGTCCACAGTGACTACAGGCGCAGTCTGAGAACCTGTAGTAAAGAGAAACCATGGATAGAAATGGGTAAAGGGTCGTTAAAGTATGCGGCTGCACTATTTATTTATAGTCAAATGCATTGTGCGTGCTATATAACAGAGATGTGGAGAGAGAGAGAGAGAGGGGGACAATGTGCATGTGGATATCACAGCAACCAACCTATAGATCGCTACTGCACTAGTACGCACAGAAAACATGCAAATGTCGTCATCTTTGTAAAGTAATTTATCATTTGGTAAGTATCATCATTCATTGGTAAGAATCACTATTGGTAAGTATCATCATTCATTGGTAAGAATCACTATTGGTAAGAATCATCATTCATCATTTGGTACGTGTCATTTAGTAAATCAGTACATGTCACACCATATTGTTCAGTTCAATCATGAAGTAATAATTCACTACAGTTCACTAATTAGTAAGCATCATCATTTCTTAAAATATAATTATCAAGTATCGAGGAATCACTTAGCCACTCCCACCAGATGCCATGCCAGAAGGCCCACGTACAACAGTATGTGTATATACAATTCAATGCAACTGCCAACTATGCCTTATTTATTGCTTATCAGTTGTTATGGCTACACAGAATGCAATGAATATCATTAAGCAGCACACAGGTCAGTGAATACAGTTAGAATAGAACTTACATCCTGGAGTCACGAGAGACAGCAATATGGCAGTGCTAATCAACAAGGTCACAGCACTAGACAATCAATATACACACATATATAATTATAACAAGATCACAGCACTAAGCAATCAATATACACACATATAATTATAACAAGATCACAGCACTAAGCAATCAATATACACACATATAATTATAACAAGATCACAGCACTAAGCAATCAATATACACACATATAATTATAACAAGATCACAGCACTAAGCAATCAATATACACACATATAATTATAACAAGATCACAGCACTAAGCAATCAATATACACACATATAATTATAACAAGATCACAGCACTAAGCAATCAATATACACACATATAATTATAACAAGATCACAGCACTAAGCAATCAATATACACACATATAATTATAACAAGATCACAGCACTAAGATATATACATATATAATTACAATACTCATTTTAAGATATTATTTTTTGAATTTTAAAGGTGGAAAAAAGGAATTAAATACTTCATCACTTGCAGATAATTTTGAATATGTTAGAAAAGTTGATGCCTGTTTAAGACTAACTATATTTATATACTAATGGTGTGCTTTAACCGTAATAAAGTTTAGCAAGTTAGCCTAACTACACTTCAAATAAACAGAATTGTTTTTACAAATCATCATGCCAAATTTTCAAAATCAGCATAAGTTTCTGTGAGAAAATAGCGGATACTTCACTATTAGCAGAAGAACAGGCAGTATTCACACAGAGAATTGTTTTATCATTATTTTCTTGAAGCTCAAGTGCAATTCTCAGCATCTGAAGTCAAAATATATTCACTTTTCAATGGCATGTTAACATCGTGCACAGCATTCATTCTTAACGGCACGTTGAAGAGAAGTAGTGTTGCTGTTAGCAGTTCTCTCAGATATCTGTAAGCCGCTACGCTACGATGGTGTTTGAAAAGTAAACTAAGTAATTAAAGTTAACACAGCTTTACCCAGTGGTTCCAAGTTCACTATTCCATCACTCGTGTAACACATGCATGTAGACTTTAATATCATATAATTATGAATCCTTGATAGTGCCTTGTTCTTACTTGCCCGCTAATAATAATAATAATAATAATAATAATAATAATAATAATAAATAATATGACTCACCTCCTGACTAAAAGCAGGAGGGTGAGAAAATGTACTGACCCTTTGCCTTACCATTTTACACATTAATAGTAAGGTGGCAAAATTACCTTCCACTCAACCAGACAAAAAAAAAAAATAATAATAATAAAGTAAAAAGAGGTCTTGAGTACATGGTAAAGTTGCAGGTCTGGATTATAAGTATTTTGAGAAGATACCAGCTTTGGAGCATACACTGCAGAACTATAGAAGTAATTGTGAGCAATTATGTAAAGGAGCAAAAGTGGAGTGTGAGGGGGGAGGGAACGGAAATAGATTGAGCTCTACAAAAACTTAATGGAATGACCAGATAAAATGAAAGGGCAGACTCTTACAGATGTAGGTGGTAATTCTAGTAAGATGAATTGCAACTTAGTTTTTTTTTTCTTTTATGTTGCTTTGTTAAGTTAGTTTTTTTTTTTTTTGTTTCAACAGTAGAAAGAGTAATTCCAGAGAGACAAAAGAGAAGGGAAGAAGGGTTTGAAAGAATTGCTGCTGATTTAGGATAGATAATTAAGTAAATTGCTTCAGTGCCTAATAGCCTAACAGTTGGAGAACAATTATCACCTTCCTGGTGCAAACAATTAGTCCTAGGCAGGTAATCATAATCAAACTAATTAACACCTGATGGCAGACATGGCTACTCCTGGGAGATAACAAGAAACATAAGTCACTTAACAAACCTTAACAAAACCACTCAAATAATGGCTAACCCAACTACAAAATAAAATTTTAATGGCTTCTAGCTATTGTGGTAATGAAGCTGGTTGGCATAAAAACACTGTAATATACAGTTAGATGCATTTTAACACTCACCTGAAGCTGCGACGGAACGCCATTGCTCCTCCTTTCAGCCTTCAAGCTGGCGAGTCTTGAAGATGGAGAGACAGCTGCACGCAGAGAATACGCCTCCTTTTTTGAAAGCGCCCGCAGGCCGAATGTTGAGGAAATGATGTAGACAGTTCTGGTAGTAAAATATACCGCAAAATAAAATGTTCGCAAAACAGAAGAAGAAGCGAACTTGAGAAGAAAGTCTTGAAGGAGTTGTACAAGTCGCCCCTAGTTGAGAGCGAAGCAAGTATCGTGATGCGCGAATCAACCAGACGTAATCGTCCTCATGAATGTTTGTCAGTCGCCATAGAGAAGGGCGGAAAAACAGCAATCACCCGCCATCTCGCTAATATTCATTGGCATTTTGGAAGGAGGTGGGGATTATGGAATGGGGTTGCTTTGAATTGTGCGCCTTGGCAACAGAGAAAAACAGTGCGTAATCTTATTGCGAGAGTGTCATTTCTTTACTTGTAAGTATTGGATCTTCTAACCCACAAAAGGATTGATTCTGCAAGAATATTGCTGTAGGAGACAATGCGCCTGACTTAGTGAGTTGCTGGGGAACGGGCAGTCCTTCAGGCAATATAATTACCTAGCAATAAATAGCCACAATTAATGTTGCACAAGGTGCTGGTGGGTAGTTTTGGGCTTGATGTGGTAAATAGCAAATGAGTATGTATAAATGTCTGGTATAATTTAAATTACACATTAGATAATATTTCTCTAAAACTTGAACTCAACAAAGGTGTGATAATTAACACATATGCAAGAGGTATAGTTGTCCTTTCTAGATAATGGTTTGAGAATAATTTATTACAAGTCATTTTATAATGTGTTAATTAACTAATAGGGAAATAATGGATTTTCTGTGCAGTTAGATTTGCTCCTTTTTTTTTTGTTTGTTTGTTTGATAGTATGCTTATATTTCTTTCATTCATTTAGCTATATAGCAGATAATAGTTAGTGGAAGAAGAAAAATTTGTACTTTGCTTTGTAACTTGCTAGTCCCTCCCTTCTCCTACTTCCCCTCCCCCCTACTTCTACACACACACACACACACACACACACACACACACACACATTCACACACTAAGGGTTACTGTAGTGCTTCCAATCAGTGCTAGCTGCAAATGAAGCTTGTCATGCTTTTTGTTTGTTTGTTTGTTTGTTTGCTTTTTAATTAACTAACTTTTTTGAGATAGCTCGCAGACATTCACTGGAGTTGAGGTAATCGTCAGTGTGAATAGTTTGTTTTATACATCCCTGACTTACTGGACTACAGGTAGTTTCTTTTCTTTTTTTTAATAGCAGGCTCAGCGTGGGTTAAATACTTTTATAATTAAAGTTAATACCTTTATTGTTCATGCCAAAGTATTTAGTGTTTGGTTTCTAATGGCCTCAGACAGCAAAACAATTTTTTAATAAGTGCAAAGCATCTAGGTGTTGTTGTTGTTTTTGTGATCTTGCCGGAAACCGTAATCAGCTGTATTACAGTAACAATTGTTTTTTGTTGTTGTTATAAACCGCTTTAATTGGATCTAAAGCAGTGAAATGGAAATTAATTGTGAGCCTTTGTTTGTTGCTTTCTGCTGTTTCAATTTGTAACTTTGTTCTACAATACAGTTAGGCTCATTTAGGTGACGAAGAATCAGCCATTGGCCTTCTATGTCTCACTCTGTTTCCAATTTTAAAGGGTTTTTGGCTTGAGTGAGGGGAATATTTGTGAATTAATGATGAAGTCTGTTTATTTAATAATCTCTGTCCAAGGGGCTTCTTTCAACAGGTGTCAGTAGGATCACTCAAAATGGCTACATATTTTACTATTGACCCTTGCTTACCTGAGAAATGTGGGACAAAAAATTGTTCAGATTTAATGTTAATATACATGACAGAATAATAATGAATAGGGGGAGGGGAGAGAGAGAAAAGAAGAAGGAAAGAACAAGCTCAGCTTGGACTAGCTACTATCTGCTAACTTGTGCCACACTTGGTAATTTGATTATATTTTACTTAGCAAACATCTAAGTGAGAACCACTGACTGACAGATCCTGACATTGTTCAGATATTGTTCAGATTAGACACTCCGCCATATTTAGGTTTCAGACAAGTGTGTTTGTAATTTATTTCGTGAACTTCTAATTAAGGGGAAATATCATCCATAAATGTTTATTTTATTTTTTATTTTTATTCTCACTATATTTCTAATTTCTAGGGAGTATTGCAGCACACAGAGAGATACCATGGGATCTTTTAGACGCAGAGATCTGCTGTGGAGAGTCACACTCCTTCTGCTGCTGCTTCTCCCGTTTGCCAGCTCATCAGTAGACGAGTACCTTGCTGACGAGATTGTGGTACAGCTGTCGGACGAGGATCTGAACTCAATCAAGAGCAACGATTTTTGCTCCAGCGGAGCCGATGGCGAAGATTGCTACATATCTTTCTTCCCCGATGCCGTCCGGGATGTTGTTGGCCTGCCAATAGAAGGGACTAACGAAGATCAGTGTTTCCCGGTGTCGAGTTTCACCAGCGATCAGAGACGCCCACAGCTCTCTTCATTCCTAGAGTTTGATTTTAACTCTGGCCAGATTTCTCTAGACTTCAGTGAGGTTGTGAACACTTCGTCGGTGAACTTTTCTGCTTTGAGTTTGGTGCAAACCTTTGCCAATGGAGACAGCCACACTCTGAGTCAAGGCAGAGTCTTGAGTCCCGTATTCTCCACAAATATCACCCTGGAATTGAATTCAGATGATCTGAATGAGTTGAAGAGGATCGACTCCATCTGCACCTCTGATTCCGTGTGCTGGATCACTTTATCGAGCAGTTTCGTTGCCGACATAGCCGGGAATAGCATACAACCAGTGGAGCGCAATAACCCGGGGGCATTTAGGAGAGCGGCGAGAGTGGTTCCTGATACTACCAGTCCGGTTATTGAGAGCTTTGATGTCGACTTTGACGCTGGAGATATAACTTTTTTCTTCGATGAAACAGTGAACTCCAGAACTTTTGAACCACAGAATATCGTATTTAGTGCTTCTGGAAATATATCAACCAATTTCACTCTCACTCAAGCAGCTGCAATTACTACAGACCCCGCCGTCACCACCTTTTCCTTCTCATTAGCGCCAATTGATATATTGAGCCTGAAGGCCATCGATGGTCTGTTCACCAGTGAGAATGACACTTTTCTAACTTACAGCGAGCTCCTGATTTCTGACCAGAGAGGTAATCGTGCAGCTCCCAGAGTGGCTGGAGTGAATGCTCTCCAAGCTGCTTCATTTTTGCCGGACGTGACGCCACCGGAGCTGTCCGTTTTCAACCAGATCAACATGGACAGCGACCTCATTAGAATCAGCTTCAACGAGCCTGTGGATATCAACTCTACCAACTTCACCTCCATCGTGCTCAGGTCAGGTACGGATCCGAGCTCGGTGATGATTCGCCTGTCAGGGTCTGACTCTATTCGCTACGAGTCTGGCGATAGACTGACAGTGGAGATCCAGCTCAGTCCCGCCGATATCAGGGCCCTGAAGATAAACCCTGCCATTGCCACCAGCACTTCTGACAGCCACATTCAACTAGAGGCCGGCGCCATCGCAGACACGGCTGGGAATGCCATATTGGCCACGCCCATTATCCAAGCCATGGTGCACGTGCCGGATTCTCGTGGTCCGGAGTTGGAAAGATTCGAGTTGAATCTCACCAGTAACACTCTGGCGCTGACCTTTGATGACATCGTCAACGTACAAAACACTCTACGAGTGGACCAACTCACTCTCCAAGCTGACAGTGCTGGTACTTCAACCTCTACTTACACACTAGTCAACAGCAGCAGTTCCAGTAGCAATGACTTCTCCTTCGTCATAGACTTGTCTGTCTACGACAGCAACGGGATAAAAGCAGTGCCCGGTTTGGCCACTGCCGCGAACAACACATTCATATCCTTCACTGCTGCGCTGCTCGATAACACCCTTGGAGCCAATGTTATCTCGGTCATCCCGACCAACGCCCAACCCGTTGCCGAGTTTTTCGGAGATGTCATCCCAGTGCGACTTGTGGACTTTGACCTGAATTATAACCAAGAAACGCTCACTCTTATATTTGACGAGACTGTCCGGCTCGAGTCGTTTGATGCCTCTTTGCTTACGCTGCAAAATTCCGCGCGAAATGCGTCCAGGAGCTACACTCTCAATGGAGGCACCATTGCCAGCTTCATCTACCCAACCGCATTCAGCATCCAGCTCACCAGGGACGACCTCAACGCCCTTAAGCTGGACGAAAGCTTGGCCATTAGTGAAGACACGACATACTTGGTTCTGCCGTCCAGCGCCATCTCAGACACCAGCGGCAACTACGTGGTCGAAGTCTCCAGCGAAAATGCGAGGAGGGTGCGGTTCTTGTCTCGAGATGCTACTTCACCTGTATTGAGGTCTTTTTCACTGGATATGAATTTAGGCAGACTGCTTATCACCTTCGATGAAACTGTCAATGCATCCACTTTTCAGCCGGATCAGATCATTCTGAGCACCGGACCCTCATCATCGGTTTCTTTCCCGTTCACTGGCGGTAATAGTTCAACTGTAAATTCACCAATCATTGAAGTAAATATATCCATTGTCGACCAGAATGCCCTCAAGCAAATTCTAGAGCTCGCCACGTCGACGAGCGATTCTTACATCTCTTTCACTCCTTCGGTGGTGAGGGACATGAATGGTGTCCCTTACCAGACGGAAACTCCTGTTATGGCGTCTGATTTCACAGCCGACGTGACACCTCCTGTTCTCGATGACTTTTCCTTGGACATGAACCTTGGACTAGTAGTGCTGACGTTTTCAGAGACCGTAGACTCCACATCGTTTATGATTTCACAAGTAACCATTCAAGGGAATTCTTCCACTAGCTCCCTTGATCGTGAAGAGTACCGTGTACTCTATCCCGGAACACTTCCAGCAGGCAGCACCAGTTCCAATGTGAATTCCACCGTTATCACTATAACGCTGGGTCTGAGTGACCTGAATGAAATCAAGCGTCTCGACGAACTAGCCACGTCTGTTCAATCCACTTACATTTCCATCACAAACTTAACGGTAGTTGACATGAATGGCAATCCCGTCTTGCCCGTATTCATGGACTCCGCCCTCCCCACCGTCAGCTTCCTGCCCGACATCACTCCTCCTCGACTGGATTTTTTCAGCTTGGACATGGACGATGGAGTTTTGCGACTGACATTTTCTGAAACGGTACGTGCATCCACTATCGACACCAGAGAGATCATGCTCCATTCCAACCAGACGCAGCCTTCGATCACGTACTCTCTCACGGATAGCATAGCCAACGACACCAATGGCATTTCAGTTGAGATCATGCTCGGCCCAGCCGATTTTAATTTAATTAAATATCGCACTACCCTTGCTGTCAGTTTCGACTCCACATTCCTGAGTTTAGGTAATGGTGGCATCGAAGATATGAATGCCGTGCCTTATGCTGATGGAAGTTCCATAATCCAGGTGTCTCCAGGTGCTTTAATTCAAGACACGAGTCCTCCGCAGTTAGAAAGGTTTGATTTCGATGTAAACACTGGGATGCTTACGCTCACCTTTTCCGAAGTTGTTAACCAAACCACGCTAGATTTGACGGCAATAACTCTACGAAACGACATGGCAGCACCCAGTAGTGATTTCTCTCTCTCTGGCGGTGTCGTATCGGGACCTAACATTAATCCCGGCCATCCTCCAGTACTGAGCATTGAGCTGCTGATAGATGACCTCAACTCCGTCAAGAGGCTTACAACTTTGGCCATTAGCAATGAAACCACTTTTGTCAGTATCACAGCTTCTTCTGTGTTTGATTTGGCTCCCGATCCAGTTGGTATCGTGGAGATTGTAACTCCTAACAATCTGAGAGTTTCTGAGTTCACTGAAGATGTCACTTCTCCCCAGTTGGTTTATTTCGATGTGGACTTGACCCGTGAAGAAATATTGTTTGTGTTCAATGAAACGGTAGACATCAGCACCTTTGACCCCGAGAATCTAACCCTTCATTCTGCGTCGACCTTGGAGATGTCTTTGGAATGGTACACAATTAGGAACAGCTTTGTAATATCCTCGATAGATGACACTGATGTCCTGCTGAGGATAGAGTATTCAGACCTGAATGCAATCAAACTGTTGACCAATCTCTGTGTCTCGAATGAATCCTGCTTCCTCTCCTTTCCAGAGACCACCATCTTTGACATGAACGAGAATCCAGTGACTGAAGTCATGGGAATGAGAGTGAGGAGGTTCACTGAAGATTCCACCCAGCCTCGATTTCTATCTTTCCAACTAGACATGAATATTGGCAACTTGACTCTCTTCTTTGATGAACCAGTGAATGTCAACACTTTTAACATCACAGAATTGCAGCTGCTATCCTACCCTGGGGCCAACGGGACACTAAACACACATACCTTCATGCCAGGTTCGTTCCCGGAGTACACAGACACTCAAAGTGTAAACGGTCTCGTTATCGTTGTCAGGATTGGGAATCTCGATCTGTACAGCCTCCAGAGAAAGAGGATGTTGGCAACAGAAAGTGGGAACACGTATTTGTCTGTTTCCAGTGGCGTCGTCATGGATATGAATAATTTGCCTGTAATAGCCAATGAATCCATTCCAATCGCTACTGACGCGTACCTGGCTGACGTAACTCCGCCCATTGTGAACGTGTTCGTCTTGGATGTAAACACCGGTGTTCTGACCCTTACCTTCAATGAGACCGTAGATGCATCGTCATTCGTAGAGGAGCTCTTCACTTTGTACGGAACCAATGAAACTATGACACACCCCCAGCTAACCCTATCCTCTTCTTCTTCGATTCAGACTCAGGATGACCCGACCATAGCCATCAATTTGACGAAATCTGACCTGGATACCATAAAGCTCTTCGTCGATCTTGGTGTTACCGTTGAAGATACCTTCTTGTTCATCGGTAGTGGTGCAGTGCGTGACAACGCAGGCGTGAACAACGGCAACTCTATCGTCCAGGTTCTCTTTCAAGCCGATGAGGTGATCTCAGACATCATTTCTCCAAATCTGGAATCTTATGAGATTAATCTGAACACGAGTATCCTCATCCTCTATTTCAACGAGCCGGTAAACGGAAGACGCTTCAATTTTGAGGCAGTCACGTTCCAGAATGCGGAGGAGAGTGCCACCTCAGCATATGTGCTGAGCAACGGTACCATCATTAGCGACATTAATGGCAACTCACTCACTCTGATGCTGACCGCTGAAGACCTCAATGAACTGAAGATTCGCGAGGACTTGCTGGTGTCACTAAACTCCTCCTACCTAGTTGTCGCGAGCAACCTGGTGGAGGACATGGCAGGCAACATGCTCCTCCCACCTCCTCTCCCTCTCCAGCCTGATGTGCTCATCCTGGATTCGAACCGCCCTCAACTGGTGACCTTTAATCTCAACCTAGACGAAGGTGTGATAACATTTTCCTTCAACGAGCCCGTCAACATATCTACGATCATGTTTCAGGAACTGAGCCTGGAGCAATCTCACGCTCCTGATTCCCTCAACTATCCGTTAACAGACGGACAGCTTATTACGGAATCCAATGCTCAGACTGTGAGCTTTTATATCGTTCTCTCAGATTTGAATGAGCTCAAACGACTCCAAATCGGCTCCTCCATTTTGACCTCCTTTGTTAGCTTCAGTGAGCGATTCATCCGAGATCTTTTCGGGAATGAGGCAATGGAGGTTGTGAGGATGCCAGCGACAGGTTATGTTCCAGACGAGACTTCTCCAACTCTTACCAACTTCACTCTCAACTTGACCGAGGAAACGCTGGTGCTTTTCTTCTCTGAGACGGTTCGAGCCGTATCCCTGGATGTCACTCAACTGACACTCCAGGATGAGCTGTATAGCACCAATTACACTCTGACACCGTCCAGCGTGCTCAACAGTTCCAACGGCACCACCATCGTCATTAACCTGGGACGAGAGGATCTGAATCAAATCAAACTTGATCTGGGTCTAGCAACATCCGCTGGGAACACATATTTGTCGTACGGTTCGGATCTTATCGTAGACATGTTCGGCAACCAGGTCGCTAACAGGACAGAATTCGATCCTCTGCAAGTTAGCGAGTTCACTAATGATTTCACGGAGCCGGTATTGGAGGGATTTTCCCTGGACCTGTCCAATGAAACTATCATTCTTACCTTCTCGGAATCGTTGAATGCCTCCAGCTTTGTGGCTCAGTCCATTTCTCTTCAGAGCCAAATGTCATCTTCGGAAACTTCCGTCACTTTATCGCAAGCGACAGTCGGGCCGAACAACTTTGTGCTGGTAGCTGCGCTTGTGGTACCAGATCTCAATCTCATGAAGGAGCTGCTCAACCTAGCGACCAGCATGGACAACACGTACATAGCCATTACGTCAGACATGATTAGAGATCTCAACGGAAACCCAATTCGAATGATCTCTAATCTATCGGCTCTCCAGGCGGATAGAGTGTACCCTGATGACATTCCACCACAACTTACTGGCTTCATTTTCAACTTGAATACGTCAGAAATAACTTTCAATTTTACCGAAACGGTCTCAGCCCCTTCTTTCAGAGTGCAAGGTATAACACTCCAAGACGGTGTAAATTCCAGCAACATCTACGCTATCACTTCTGGAGAGGTTCAAAGAGAGAACTCTTCTATTGTTACCGTCACCATTTCCAAAGAAGACACTGACCTGATTAAAGAACTCTTCACACTGGCCACTAGTATTGATGACACGTTCGTTCGCTTGATGTCTGGTTCCATTGAAGATATGAATGGCAATCTCATAGTGGGCATGCTCAATGGAATGGCTCTACAAGCCGACCAGTACATTCGTGATATGGTCATGCCAAGTTTGCTCAATTTCACTTTGGATTTGAATCGCGGGGAAATTTACTTGCTATTTTCTGAGACTGTGAACACTGCCAGCATTGACTTCACCTCTGTGCTGTTCTTGAATTCCACCATGGGCGTCAACTCTTCAACTTCTTACTCTCTAACCGACGGCACTTCTTCTTTGAGGAACTTTACAGATGTCACTTTGACAATCGCTTCCGATGATTTAAATTTCATCAAGTTCTATCTTGACTTGGGGACTCGGATTGAGAACACGTTTCTGTCCATTTCTTCAGATTTTGTCGAAGACATGGAAGGCAATGTGGTCAGTGCTATCGACCCTCCTGAGGCGCAGCAAGCCTATGATGTCATCTCCGACACGTCTGATCCCTTATTTGTGGGGTTTTCCCTAAACTTGACCTCAGACGTGCTGACGCTCAGCTTCAGCGAGACTGTGGATGCATCGAGTTTTGTCGCTCCTGCCGTCACTTTGCAAGATTCCAGACCTGGTGCTGCCATGTATACGCTGACGGACAGCGTAGTCGATCCAGTCATCGATTCCACAGCAATTTTCATTCGCCTATCCACAAGAGACGTGAACGAAATCAAAAGACGATCCCTGGCCACCTCTTCAAACGATACATTTGTGTCGATTACATCTTCCGCCATCTCGGATACGTCAGGTAACCCGGTGTTTGCAGTGCCAGCTGAAGCTGCTTTGGACACAGACAACTTCTATCCTGACGAGGTCTCCCCTCGTCTTCTGTCTTTCAACTTCAATCTTAGCACTGGTGTGTTGTTGCTCACATTTTCAGAGACTGCCAATTCCTCGACTTTGAACGTCGAGGGAGTCACTTTACAGTCTGAGGGGAATGCTTCCACTCTAAGTGACGGTGCAGGAAGATTTACTTTGACCTCTGCTTCCCTTGGGTCCGCTCAAAACAGTCACATCTTGGAGATATTGGTGACTGACGCTGATTTGAACATTGTCAAGCAAGACACGACTCTTGCCGTTTCAGAAAACTCCACCTACTTGTCCATTCTGGCCGATTCAGTCCGTGACATGAATGGCAATCCTCTCGTTGCCGTCTCTGATGTTGTCGCTGAACGGGTTGTGGATTTCTACCCAGACGAAGTTCTCCCGGAATTGGTTCTTTTCAACTTGTACTTGACCCCAGGCTCGGACAACTTGGTACTTGAAGTGCTTTTTTCCGAAACCGTGAATGCTTCATCAGTCAATCCGACAGGATTTATTTTTAGTAACACTCAAAACCAGACGGACGGTGTCACTCAGACGTTCAGACTGAACGGTGGAGATGTTTCCAACGTGAGTTCAACTCTCATCCAAATCATGGTTTTGCCGGCTGACTTGGAGAGCATCCGACAATTAGACAGTACGAGGCTCCTCACTTTACCAAATACGTCTTATTTGTCCATCTTGGCTAATACTCTAGCAGATATGGCTGGAAATTTGATTGTGCCCGTAGGTCCGAACAACACCAGGCTATTGAACGGGTCATTCGCAGATCTGGACCCTCCTGAGCTGCAGGACTACACCGTAGACCTCAACCAAGGCAATGTCGTGTTTACTTTCGACGAACCAGTCCTATCTCCCGGCTTCGTACCGTCAAGCGTTAGCTTGCACAGCGGAGAGACGGTGGCCTTCAATTCTAGCCTGGGGCAGTTTATAACACTGGGAGGAGCTCAGACCGTGACGGCCTCGTCTGGCGATACCGTCGTGACCGTTCGGATTCTTGAGGATGACTTGAACGTCATCAAATTCTTGACCCAGCTTGCTACGTCCATTGAGACATCATATCTGTCGTACAGCAGAGGTGTGGTGCGCGACTACTCCTTAAATGAAGCTGTAGAAATACTTCCTTCCAGCGCCATTCAGGCGGGAACCTACATCAGGGACATTACCGGACCTCGTCTGGAACGGTTTGACTTCAATCTGACATCAGAAACCATCACTCTGAGTTTTTCCGAAACTATCAACGCCAGCTCTGTCGATGTGACTCAAATAACCTTTCAGAATAGCGTGAGGAACTCTAATCGGTTCTACACGCTAATTAATAGCTCAGTGGTTACAAATGATTCTACCGTTCTGGTCCTTCAACTGTCCGAGGTTGACAGTAATGGAATTAAAGCCATTGAGGGCCTTCTGACATCTGATCAGGACTCCTTCATCGCAATCGACCGTGAAGCTCTGAGAGATATGGCTTCCAACGAGCTCATTGATGTTCCTCCTACTGCTGCAGTTCCTGTGACTAGCTACTTTAGTGACACCATCAGGCCACGCCTCCTGAGTTATATCATCGATCTGGACGCTGGTCACATCTTGATGACTTTCGACGAAACCGTCAACGAGCCAACCGTCGACGCCTCCAAAATAACCCTCGTGGACTCGCTCATCAATGCCACCTTAAACCTGACACTTCAGAACGGAATCAGCAACCTGGGCATCAGCCATGTTCTCAACATTTCTCTGAGTAGAGTTGACTTGAACGAACTTAAGAGGCTCCCATTCTGCACGGGCGGGGAAGACTGCTTTCTAACATTCACAGCGGATTTGGTCCTTGACATGGTGGGTCTGAATGTGGTGGCAGTCACTCAGTCCGATCTCTATCCCGGGGAGTTTGTGCCCGATACTACGAGGCCCGTACTTGAACAGTTGGTGTCAGTCGATTTCAACAGCGAATCTGTCATTCTCCAGTTTTCTGAGACTCTGAATATGAATACGGTCAACTTGTCAGCCATTTCATTTGCAAGCTTGTTCACCAATCCGCTGTCAACCGTCATGCTAACCGGAGGATCTGTTCCCAATGCAAACACATCCCGACTGGAGATATCTCTGTCCCCGTCCGACTTGGACTCTCTGAAACTGGACAATATGGTGTGCACTTACCGGGGAAACTGTTACATTCTGTTTTCTGAAATTCTAGCTCAGGATATGAACGGCAACTTTTTAGTTCCTTCTCAAGACCAGTTCCCCGGGTTCCTCGTAGCTTCCTTCGTAGCGGACACCATCTCCCCTACTTTGGAAGAATTTGATCTCAACTTAGAGACTGGTACTGTACTGCTTCAATTCAGCGAGCCTGTCGATGACCGCTCGTTGGTTTACCAAAATTTTGTTCTGCAAGGTGTGAGGAATATTTCAGAGCTGCAAATATTAGATATGGTCCAATTTTCCATCATCCCTCACAATGTCTCTTCTCCGACAATGAGATCCAGGTTGATCTATCTTAGTCCAGCAACAATCGAAAGTCTGAAGGCCTCCAGGTATTTTGTCAGTGAGAACACCACCTTCATTTCCATCATGCCACAGGCTTTCGGCGACACGGCTTTCACGACTAATTATAATGGCATCATATCCTCGGAGGATGCCCTACCTGTGCGAGTATTCATGGCAGACCAAGAAGGTCCGGTGCTGTCATCTTACTCTATTGATTACTCTACCAACCGCCTCGTTCTGATGTTCAACGAGCCGGTAATCCCAAACACTTTGAACTTCAGCCGCATCTCATTCAGCAGTGTTCAAAATCCGATATCGCCAAACGAGGTGTATTACCTGACTGGCGGACGTGTTGCCAATGCCCTAGATGAAGACGAAGGCATAATGGATGTTATTATAGAACTGAACCAGGAAGATGTGACCGCTCTTAAATCCTCCCAGTCTTTGGCTTTCAATGTGAACAACACTTACCTCAGATTGGATAACGAGACAGTATTCAATACGTTTGACGAACCCAATGTGCCCCTGGCCGGTCTTCGCACGACCGAAGTTCGCCCGGATATCACTGAACTCAGGGTGGTGGACTTTGCCCTGGATTTAGACGACGGCGTCCTCACTCTTTCTTTCAACGATGTTGTGAGCAACAGCAGTTTTGACCCGCGGGGAATCGTCATCCAAAATGCAGCTAACTCGCCAGACAACTTTCAGTTCCAACTCACGGAAGATAGTCGCAGTATCAGTCCAAACGGTTTCTCCCTCATGGTGCAGATCGGTGACCGAGACCTGAACAGTATAAAGTCTATTCGAAGCTTGGCCACCTCCAATGATGATACTTTCCTAACGCTCCAGGCTTCTACCATTCAGGATGTTTTCAGGGAGAACGTAATAGCAATTACTAACGGGAATGCAATCGGAGTTTCGGCCGAGAAATTTTCCAATGACATCACATCACCTCAACTGACTGATTACTCTCTGAATTTAGCCTTGGGGACTTTGGGACTCACATTCGATGAAGCAGTGGATTTCGAGACGCTGAGCGTCAGCGATCTAGTCTTGCAAGACGCTGATAACATGACTAACGCAAGCATTTCAGAAATCATCTTGAGCTTGAATCCTAACTCGACATTTGTACCAAGTTCGCTCACTGAAGTAGTGATATCTCTGACGTCTGCCGACCTCAACTACATCAAATCCTTACCGGAGTTTGCTACAGATACAACGAACACTTTCCTGAGCATTCTAGAAGGCGCCATTTTAGACTACGCTGACAATCCTTTCAACACAAGTGAGTCACAAGCAGCTGGGGTTGTCCGAGAAGACGATATCCGCCCGGAGCTCAATTCCTACAATCTTGATTTGAATACTGGGGTCCTGTTGCTCAGCTTTTCAGAGACGGTTAACGGTTCCTCGTTCAATGCTTCTGGACTTACTTTCATCAGTGAGAGGATCTACAGGAGTGGGCCCACGTATACGCTCTCTGAAACATCTCGGGCAGAACCGATTAACTCGCCGATCATTACGGTCACTTTGTCGACGCAAGACTCAAACGCCCTGAAGCAGATCCCCAACTTGGCATCAAGTCCTGGATCCACATTCCTGGTTGTAGGAGAAGACGCCATTGCTGATACCAGCGGGAACCCAATCACTCCGGTAGCAGACATAGACGCCAGAGCAGTTAGCGCTTACACGTTGGACGACACACGGCCAGTGCTGGTGAGGTTCGCGCTGAACTTGACCAGCGATATCCTCACTCTGTATTTTTCAGAGACGGTCGATGTAGATACGCTCGATGCTTCTGAAATTACCTTGCACAGCCGGCCTGACAACACTGGTGTATCTATTACTCTGTCTGGAGGATCAACAAAGTCGGTTGATGGTCCCATTGTGGAATTAAACTTGACTGTTTCGGATCTTAACTTCATCAAGGTCAACGAAGACTTCAATTCTGGTGTTTACCTGTCTTTGACGTCTGCTACAATTTCAGATATTGATGGTAATCCAGTGATTGAAATTAACCCAAACCAATCCCTTCAGCTGAATGTCTCGGATTTTGGGACTGACTCGACTCTGCCTGAGCTTCAGGCATTTTCATTTAACGCCAACTCCGGTGTTTTGACTCTGAACTTTTCCGAAGTCGTCAGATTGTCCACTTTTAATGCCACTGGAATTATCTTTCTGAACGGGACAGAAAATTTTGTGGAATACCAATTCACCAATGCTTCCATCGTCGGAGATGTAAATTCCGCATCCGTTGACGTTCAGATTTCGACTGAGGACCAGAATGCAATCAAAGCCATAAGTGGTCTTGGTTCCAATTCACAGACGACACGCTTGAGACTGGCTAACAACACCATCAGTGACATTAACGGCAACGGTATAGCTGCCATTTTGCCGTCTGACTCTCTCTCTCTTCCCGAGGAATTCTATATAAGAGATATGACAGCTCCTTCTCTGGTGGGCTACGATATCAACTTCAACTCGTCCGAGCTCATTCTGACTTTTTCTGAGACAGTGGCGACTTCGACTTTTGATGTGAGGGGCGTGACTCTTCTCGGAGCTCCGATATCTACGGCGAGTCAGGTCCAACTGAACGGGACTAGCACTGCATCTCAGGAAGACTCAACTGTTGTTACAATCACCCTCGGTGTTGAAGATACAGATCAATTAAAGAGACTTGAAGATGTGGCCACAGAGTCTAGTGACACATTCCTGGCTGTTTCCAGTTCTACCGTGAGGGATGTTGCCGGGAACCGTCTGACTGAACTCACACCGGAGGAATCTTTCAATCCCGCGGAATTTGCAGAGGATGATATTTCGCCTGTTCTGGAATCTTTCTCATACGATGCCAATCAAGGTCGACTTTCATTGACGTTCAGCGAGACTGTTCTGGCTTCTTCTGTGGACCCCGCGGAGTTTCAGTTGCAGAATGTTGCAAATGTCAGCACCACTGGGGGGATATTTAGATCATTAACCAATGCCACCGTGGAGAGTACCAATGATCCAGTAGTAACCATACAGCTTACGGTGGAGGACCAAAACGCGATCAAAGAGCAGCTCACCTTGGCTCAATCAGAACTGGACACTTTCCTCAGCTTTGGAATGCTCGCTCTGAATGATTCCTTTGGGAATCCAGTGGTGGCCGTCAGCGAATCGGAGGCCGTAGCCGTTCAGAGTGGAGGTTACATGGTAGACGCCACTTCTCCGCAGCTGGACTCGTTCAGTCTAGACTTGGACTCAGCACAGCTCTCTCTGGTGTTCTCAGAAACTGTGAATCCTGAGAACTTTCAAGTGGAGGCCATAACTCTGGAGAACACTGCGGCAAACTCCACCTACTCGCTGACGTCAGGAAGCCGGGCATCCACGGACCTTTCTACCGAAGTCGTTATCACATTGAGCGACTTTGACTTGAACAACATCAAGATGGACCGAGATCTGGCCACCAGTCAATCCAACGCAGCTCTACGGATATCGAGGTCTGCGGTCTACGATGCTTCGACGGATAGAAATCTCGTTGTGGAGGCCGTGTTGCCCGAGGGGAGGTTCACGCCTGACACCACCAATCCTGAACTTCGATTGTGGATCGTCCGATTGGACGACTTCATTGTTGAGTTTCTATTCAGTGAAGCAGTCGATGTAGGGACCTTGAATGTATCTGCCATAACTCTGCAGTCGGTTTTCAACATCTCGTCACTAAATGAGTCCGAGTACAACACCCTCACCTTGACCAATGGCACCACGCTCAGCGAGAACGGCCTGAGGCTGATATTGCAGCTGTCTGAAGAGACGGTGAATGTCATCAAGCAGATGCTGCTGCTGCTGAGAGATTTGGATAGCTCCTTTGTCAGCTTCAATCCTAGCTTCATCAGAGACTTGAACGGTAATAGCATAACGGAGATACTCCCATCCGAGGCTGAAATGGTGATGGCCTTCTTCAATGACAGCATGATGCCTCACTTGCGAGACTTCTGGCTCGATATGGACACCGGTAATCTGACACTGTCATTCTCGGAGACCGTCAACGTGACCTCCCTTTACATTCCCGGGATTACGATACAGAACCAGGCCAACATCACGGAGCCTGGTGGGTTGGACTTCATGTTGAGTTCAGGAAGGATTCTGTCCCAGAATGGACCAGTTCTCGTGTTTTCCATTTCAAGACCAGATCTGAATGAGCTAAAGAGACTTGGACTGGCCAGGAATGCAAGGACAACATGGCTGACTCTTGAACCTAACACCATCGCCGATGTGGACGGGAACTTCGTGGTCCCCCTGATCAACGCTATTTCAGTGCGAGGGATACGTCGAGTCAATTACTCACCAGACGTAACTGGACCGGTGTTGGAATTCTTCGACTTGGATCTGACCAACGAGACTCTGATTCTTTCTTTCAATGAAACCGTGATCACCAGGTCACTGGATGTGACACAAATCACTTTGCATAACGCAATGAGCATGTCCGATACGGTCAATTACACTCTGACCCAATCCAGCAGCGTGATGGGTATAAACTTTCACATAGTCACCGTTGAACTGGGAACATTTGATTTGGACAACATCAAAATTCTGTCCTCCTTGGCGACTAACGAGAATGACACGTTCTTGTCAATCACGAACATTACTGTCACGGACACCAGAGGAAATTACAATTTTGAAATCCCTCCCAGTCAAGCCATTCCAGTCACCAGGTTCGCAGAAGACGAAACTCCACCCACTCTCATGCGCTACAACTTGAACTTGACGGAGGAGGAGCTGACCGTGTGGTTTTCAGAGTCTGTTAATGTCTCTAGCTTCGATCCCACTCAGGTGACCTTTTACGAGGAGGCCGATGGCTCTGGGCAAGCATACACTCTCACCAACGGTTCCGCCAGGTACGGTGACCGCCCAAACATTGTTATCCTCAGTCTCACTAACAGCGATCTCAACGAGATCAAGCGTCTCATCTATTTAGCGGTTGACGTGACATCCACCCACGTAGCTATCACAAACTCTACGGTGCTCGATATGAATGGCAATGCAGTGGTCGCGATTCTAAGAAGAAACTCCACTCGAGTGACTGTATTCGGAGAAGACACCATTCCCCCTACTCTGACGGGATTCGATTTGGACATGGATGCCTCTACACTTACTCTGACCTTCTTCGAGACCGTCAACAGCCTCACTTTGAACGCCACATCCATCACTCTGCAGGATGGGGCCGTCGCTGCCAACCCTTACCAACTCACTGGAGGATTCACTGAGAGCATCAACGACACGGTTATCGTCGTCAACATCACCAAGACCGACCTGGATGCTTTAAAGAAGAACACCAGTGTGGCTACATCTGCTCTGGACACTTACATCTCCATCACCAGCGAGCTGATCGAGGATATGTCTGGCAACCAAGTTGTCGCTATTCCTGATGGTTTTGCCATACCGGTCGGCAACCACACCCAAGACACCACGCCTCCTCGGCTCATAGAGTGGCAGCTGGATATGGACGAGGGAGTCATTACCATGACGTTCTCGGAAACGGTCAACGCGTACCAATTTATGCCGCCGTTCGTAACAATCCAGTCTAATTTCAGCGTGACTTCTCCAATTGAGTCATACACTCTTACCGGAGGGAATTCGACAGAGGAAAACAGCACTGTCATCGTGATGGCCATTTTGAGAGATCTTACCGGAGAGCCCGATGATTTGAACACTATCAAGAACCTCACCTCCATTGCCACCAATATATCCGATACCTTCGTGTCCATCACGAGCGATCTGGTGGTAGATATGAACGGCAATGCAGTGGTCAGCCTGCCAAATGGTGATGCTTTACCGGCTTCCAATTTCACCCCAGACACGACTTCACCGTACCTTCACGCTTTTGACATAGATATGAACTCTGGTGAAATCATCTTGACCTTTGATGAGACCTTGGACAGGAGTACTCTGAACATCACTAGTTTTTCGCTGCAGATCGAGCAAAACCGGCTCGTCCCTACTCTCATTAACGAGACGTTTCTGGATGGCAGAGTGACTCTTGAGGTCACTAAGAACCTCACCAATGCCGTTTTGAACTACACCATCACCAGCGGCACGACCGTGGACCCTTGGAATAGTCAGGTTTTCGTTTTCTCCTTGAGTCAGATTGATTTGAACCGGATACAGAGACTTAACCTCTGCACAGAGATGAACCGACAGAACGACTGCTTCGTTGTGTTCCCTGATATCGCCGTGGACGACATGAATGGCAACATGGTTGTCCCAGTGACCACCTTTGAAGCCAGGATGGCCAGGTTCTTCACTCTGGATCGCGTGCACCCTGAATTGGCGGACTTCGAGTTCATCGATTTCAACAGTGACAGGGTTCGGCTAGTCTTTACCGAGACTATCAACGTATCTTCATTTGACCCCTCCCAGATAACCCTGCAGAGGTTTACGGAAGATAACACAGTCAATCGTCCTCAGCTTCCTCCGTACATGCCTTACCGACTGACCGGGGGCTTCGATATCACAGAAATCAACGACACCACCCTGGAGTTCACAATGCTCGCTCTCGATCTGAACATCGTCAAGCAGCGAAGCGACCTTTGCACCGAACCTCTCGACTGCTTTATCCGCTTTACAGAGAACGTGGTGAGAGATATGGCGGGCAATTTGGCTGTGATAATTCCAGATGATGATGTTGCCACTCCGTTTGAGTATCCCACGAGGTTGATCCGGGATATAGTGAGCCCGGAACTGGTGTCTTTTGAACTTCATTTAGACAACGGTAGTGTGATCTTGACATTCAATGAGACCATCTCGGTTTCTGATTTGTCGGTGACTGACATCACTTTCTACGACAGCAACGTCAACGCCACGGAGATGTACACCTTGACTGGAGATGCCGGGAGTGACATACTAGAAGACTTCATCTACGTCCAGTTCTACCTCACAGCTTCGGATCTGATACACATCAAGGCTCTCGAGTCCCTTGTGGTGTCCAGTAGCACCACCTGGCTGGAACACACCGGCGCGCTCATCGAAGATGTGAGTAACAACGACGCCGTACCTAGAGTGGGCGTGGACAGGCTCGAGGCGAGCGTTTTCACCGGAGACGTGACTCGACCCTTGCTGGAAAGCTTCGAGTTGGACCTGAGCACCAAAGTCCTTCGATTGACGGCCAATGAGCCCGTCTATCTCCCATCGGTAAACCCGACCGGGATTACTCTGACATCTGGAGCCGACCCCAGTGCGCCGACGTTTTTGAGTTTCAATATCACTAATGGAACTGTCAGTTATTTTGAACCGGACGCTAACCAGAAGAGGAGGATCGACATCGTCTTGACGGCAGAGGATCTCTTTACCATACAGCTTGAACCCAACCTGGCCGAGTTAGTCTCCAACACTTTCATCTCCATTAGGGACTTCACTTTCGCTGACATGGCAGGTAACGACGTCGTTCCCAGGCAATTCATTCAAGCCCAGAGGGTCGATGTCGATAGCGTTCCTCCAAACTTGATAGATTTCACTATGGATCTGGACACAGGGACTTTGGATCTTACTTTTGACGATACCGTGTCTAGCCGATCCTTCGAACCCACGGGCATCATCGTGCAAGACTCAGGCGTGCAAGGAGAAGTGACCACCTCCTACCAACTCACTAGTGGTACTCGTACGGATTCTCCCAATGGCTATACTATCACTGTCATTGTCTCTCAGCAAGACTTAAATATCATCAAAAATGACCTTGCTCTCGCCGTTGACGTAAACTCCACCTTTTTGACAACCCTTGCCAGTCCCGCCGATCCCATCGACGACACCTCGAGCATTAACAACCCGCTCAATCCCATCTTCGGCCTGCAGGCTTCCCAGCACACCCCCGACACGTCCAGGCCACACCTTACCAATTTCACCTTGGACATGAACGAGGGTAGGATCCTGCTCACTTTTAACGAGACGGTTGACGCCCAGAGCTTGAGAATTACTAATCTGATTGTCGGTAATATGTCTAATTATTCCACGACGAGTTACGTGTACCAGCTGACGGGCGGAAACTCCTCCCAAGTGGACAGCATCAGCCTCACCGTTCAACTGTCGATAGACGACTTCAACGAGCTGAAGAGACTGACGCCAGGACTTGCCACTGCAACAACGGACACGTTTTTGGCTTTCAACAACTACACAGTGCTAGACTTGAACACCAATCCTGTGGTGGAAGTAGAGCCAGTCGATGCCTTCAGAGCTGACGACTTCGTTCCGGATCAAACCCGGCCGACTTTGGTGTCTTTCAACTTGAATCTTACGTCGGAAGTGTTAGCTCTCACGTTCGATGAAACTGTTGACGCCAGCACCTTCGCGCCCACGGGCATCACGCTGTACTCCTCCCGGAATTCCACCATCTCGCAGAGCTACGACTTGCAGAGCGGCACCCACTCGCTGAACGACTCCACCATTGTGTTCCTCCTTCTGAGCTTCGACGATCTCAACGAGCTGAAATCGCGCAGACAGCTGGGCGTGTCCGAAGATTCCACTTTCGTATCTATACGACCGGATCTCGTTAGAGACATGAATTCACTGGCAGTGGTCGACATCCCGCAGAGCTCGGCTGTTGCGGTCACTAATTACACGGAAGACATGACACCTCCAGAGCTGTGGTCGTTTAACATAGACTTGAATATGGATACGGTCTATCTCACTTTCTCTGAGACCATCAAGCCCGAATCACTCAACTTCACACTCATATCTTTCTCAGCATCTTCCCCCGAGTCTGGTTCTCCTTTGGTGTACTCCTTGACAGGCGGGAATCGTAGCAGTGCCGATACGAGATTCTTGAGTGTCACTTTCAACAAAGAAGACTCTGATCAAATCAGGTTCTTTGACGAGATCTTGACTTCCGTGAACAACACTTACATCATTTTATCGGACGGAGCTGTCACAGATATGACTTGGAACGAAATCGAGTATGTCATACTGAGAGTTAGTAATTTCACTCGAGACGAGCGCAGGCCAGAGTTTCTCGAGTTTGATCTGGATCTCAATGAAGGCCTATTGACGCTCTCATTTTCTGAGACAGTTCGTGCCAGCTCTTTGAATGTGTCGCAGATATCTTTCCAAGAAGCTCCCGGATCGATGACCTCCAATTTTTACTCTCTATCAAGGGGACAATCGTTGTATGGAGACAATACTACCATCACCGTGGCACTGTCTGATGCAGACCTTAACGAGCTCAAGAGACAAGAACCGTTAGCTGAAAGTGAAGAATTCACTTACATCTCTCTGACACAATACGCCATCACGGATCAAAATGGAAACTTTCTGGTAGAAGTGCCTCGTGATCAAGCCCGTCCAGTGTCTTTGTACTTCAATGACACCACCAGTCCTGAACTAGTTCTTTACACCATCAATATCAACACTGGCGAGATTTCTCTGACCTTTTCAGAAACCGTGCGCGCCCTGAGCCTGGTTGCGGGTCAGTTTTCTCTCCATAGCTCTAGAAATGAGTCCGAGGAAACGTACACTTCTTACAACTTGACTACATCGAGTGGGACCAGCAGTGATGATGGCACTGTGATTGTTGTTTCTATCGGACTAGACGATCTCAATGCCCTCAAGCAGATCCCCAACCTGGCAACCAGCTTTAGCAACACCTTTCTCTCCTTCACTAGTGATGCAATATCAGACATGCTCGGTAACCTGGTGTCTCCCAGAAATGTTTCCCAAGCAGAAAGACCTTTCAATTTTGTTCCTGATACCACCAATCCGGCCCTCAGAGGGTACGAATTTAACTTGGACACAGCTCAACTTACTCTATTCTTCTCTGAGACTGTCAACATCACCTCCTTGAACGTGTCGGGAATCACATTTCAATCTGAGCGTAACTTTACCAACTCAGTTTCCAGCTATCGGCTGTCTTCTCCTAACACTACATCCATGTCGATCAATGGTCCAGTTGTGGTGATCGATATCGCCAGGGACGACCTGAACGCCCTGAAGCAGTTCACTGACTTGGCCACGACTGCCGCCAACACGTACCTGACGCTCAACCCCATCACAATCTCAGACATGTCGGATTTGAGAGTCGATCCCATCACTTCAGATGATGCGATGCCGGTGTTGGTGTCAGCATTCCAGGAGGACACAGTTCAGCCTATATTGCTCAGCTTCAACCTCAACCTGACGTCAGAAATTATCTCTCTCACATTTGATGAGACGGTCAACGTCTCTAGCGTCAACCCGTCCGGACTTATCTTGCAGTCAGTTAACGAGACAGAGACCGGAGTTTCTTTGGATGGCCGCATCATCATGCCGAGGGATTCGCCGATCATTGAGATCATGATTGATACTGATCAACTCAATATGATCAAACTGAGAACTGATCTAGCCACTCAAGATGCCAACACGTATCTTCGAATCCTCCCGGGTTCTGTGTCTGATTTGGCATTCTCTCCCAGGGATATCGCAGCTGTCGTACATCAAGTGAGCAACTTAACTCCGGACACGTTTCCTCCTTCACTCCACTCTTTCTCCATCGACCTCAGCAACGGTACTATAATTTTAGTTTTCTCTGAACCAGTGGATGTCGAGACTCTGACCTTCTCTGCTATCACTCTGCAATCAGCCAGTAACATCAGCAACGGGTCGTCCTTCCGGCTGACTGGGGGCTTCACCAACAGCTCCGACGGACTGGAAATCATCATTGACATCGATGAAGATGATCTCAATCTGATTAAAAGAGACGAGGAGTTGTTGAGAAACCAAACGACGTCTTACGTAAGCTTCGGGACTGACTTGATCTCGGATATGGCGGGTAATGAAATTGTGCCCGTGTCAAGTGGTGAAGCTACCGCCTCCAGTTTGTACATGTTTGACGATGTCAGGCCGAGGTTACTCTCTTTTGACTTGGACATGAATGAAGGTCTCCTTACGCTCCAATTCAGTGAAACCGTAGACATCTCCACGCTCATGTTCCAAGAAATCACATTCCAGACGATGTCGTTTGTGAACAACATCTTCGCCCACTCACACACGCTCACCCGTCCGATTGTTTTCGAGTCTACGATTGACGACACATCCGTTACTGTACGGTTGAACTCATTTGATTTGGACGAAATGAAGCGAAGAGGAATCGGTTTGGATAGAGACAGTACCCATATCGCCATCACCAGCAGGACTATCGTAGACATGGCAAGACAGCCTGTATATCCTCTAGAAAATGGCATCTTCACGAGGCAAGTGAGCTCCTACAGAAGTGACACCAGAGAGATAGGTTTGGATTTCTTCACGTTGGACTTAAACAGCGAACTCCTCACTCTGTACTTCACTGAAGCTGTCAATTCCCAGATACCATTGAACATCAGCAACGTCTTCCTTCAGTCTCATTTCAACGCCTCTCGACCTGGAACTGAAGTTTACCAGCTCACCAGTTCCAGTGCCATTGTTCCAACTTCTGGTTCCAATCTCCTGGATATGGCCATGGGCGGAGGGATGATGAGTGGTGCCGGTTCCGGATCTGGAATGGGATTTGACCCAGTGGTCATCACGGGGTACAACCACTCTGATAGCAGAGTTGTTGTGATCAGGCTATCCTTGGAAGACTTGAATGAAATAAAGAGAAGACCTAACCTGGCCACCACCCGAAGAAACACTGCATATATAAGGTTCGATGAAGAAACGGTTACGGACACTTTCAGCAATCAGAACTTTCCAATTCTTCCCATGCTCGGAACCAGAACTCAAGCTTTCGTTCCCGATACCATCTCTCCAGTTTTGAACGGCTACGAATTGAATCTCTCCACAGACAGGCTGACTCTGAGCTTTTCTGAGACTGTAAACTCGAGAAGCTTTTATCCTCCTGCGTTCACTTTCACTTCATCTGGCGACGTGGATGCGCTTGAGGAGTACACGCTGACCGGAGGGACGGTCGTCACAAGTAACGACCCGGTAGTCGTCGTTCAGCTTAGTTCAACGGATGCCAATGTGCTGAGAAATTTGACCGGGCTGGTTATCTCGGACGAGACCACTTTCCTAGACGTGCGGCCTGACAGTATCAGAGATATGAACGGGAATGCCTTGAGTAATGTGACGGCTCTTAACTCCGATATCTACATCAGTGATGCGGTCAGCCCTAATCTCACTGAGTTTCGACTTGACTTGAACACCGGTGTCCTGTATTTGACTTTCTCAGAAACAGTGAATGTGTCCTCTTTTGATCCGGCGGAGATCATATTGTCGAGCATGCCCGACAGCAACGCCACTGCATTCAGACTCACCGGAGGATCGACGCAGGAATACGACAGTACGGAAGTCATCTTGAGTTTGACCACAGCCGACCTCAACCGGATCAAGTACTTTAGTGATTTGGCCACCGGAGCTGATAGCACTTTTATATCTTTCTCAGAGAGAGCAGTTTCTGATATGGCGTCCAACACAGCCACTGCGGTTGCCATAGAGGATGCTGAGTCGGCATCTGTATACAACGACGACGTCACCCAGCCTGTGTTGGATGACTTTGTGTTTGATGCCAACTCTGGTTTGCTGCGCCTTACCTTTGACGAGACGGTCAATGTGAATACTCTGGACCCTTCGGCCATTACATTTTTGGCAGATGCCGATCTTGTTGAGATGGGAACATCTTACACTCTCAGCGGGGGGTTCGTACAGACTGATAATTCCACCGTAGTTGTTCTCCAATTAAGCAGCACTGACTTCAACAATATCAAGGCTCTTCCTGACCTAGCGACTGATTCTACCAACACTTTCCTCACTGCCTCTTCAAATCTCGTGCAAGACATGGCAGGCAATCTCCTAACTCCTGTTCCTCCATCACAGGGATTCTCTTCCGGTAATTTCACATTTGATGAAAGCAGCCCGAGACTCGTTAACTTCACCATCAATTTGACAGCAGGTACCGTCTCTCTGACATTCAACGAGACAGTCAACGCCACTTCTTTGAACGTGACAGAGTTCTCTTTCTTCAGCTCACCAGATGCGGACAATGCCACAGTCTTCACTCTGACCAACAGCAGGACCTTCTCCAGGGATGGTCCTGTCATCGTCATTCAATTATCTTTTGAAGACTTGAACGAAATCAAGAGGTTGCCGATTTGTGAGTCGAGTGAAATAGGTGTCGACTGTCTCCTGCAGTTCTCGTCTCTGGCGATCGAAGATGCAGCTGGTAATCCAGTTGAAGCCACCGTAGTTCCCGTTCAGCCGGAGAGCTACAGCAGAGACACAACTCCGCCCACTTTTGTCTCTTTTGCCGAGTTCAACTACATCAACGAGACTATCACCCTCGTGTTCTCTGAAACGGTTTCCTTCTCCACCTTCGATGCCAGTGAGATGCTATTTCAATCGTTTTTCTCGGTGAGTCCGGGTGACCCTCAAATCCAGCTTAGTGGAGGAATCATTTCAGGTCCAGACTCTCACATCGTCACCATCACACTTCTGGAACCCGACATAGATAGGATAAAGAGGCAACCAACCATTTGCTTCCGTAGAAACACCTGCTGGCTGTCTTTCTCCTCGGCCACCGTTTCGGATCACGCTGGGAACCCGGTAGTAGCTGTGCCCAGCACGGACGCTAGATATTCCAGCATTTTTGTCATTGACGAGCAGGCACCGATTTTAGAAAGTTTCGACCTCTCAATTGAGAATGAGACTCTGTCGTTGTTCTTTAACGAGCCAGTGGATGTCGAGTTCTTCGATCCAACTGCCATCACACTGCTGTCGTATCCAGGTGCTCCAGCTAGTGCAAGTCTGACCTTGATGGGAGGCACTACTACCAGTACGAACGGGAGAACAGTGGTTCTTAACTTGTCTCCAGTAGACGTGGTGAGAATCAAGTCTTCTTTAGAGTTCTTAAAGTCAGACAATGACACCTTCATCTCTATCACTCCTCGCCTCATCACCGATACCTCCCATGCTCGAGTGCCGGTCGCCGCAATCAACGGTTCCGAAGCATTGAACGTGAGAATCTATGGCGAAGATATCAACAGTCCCGTATTGATTTCCTCGGTTCTCAATCTAGACAGGGACCAACTGTACCTGTCGTTCGACGAGCCAGTCTTATCGTCTTCTTTCAATTACACCAGCATAGAAGTTCTGTCTTCTCCAACGTCAGTGTTTGGACTGTCAGACTGGATTATCGATCCAGCGTCTGTGGACGGCACAACGGTCATTATTTTGAATCTTTCTCCGGAAGATATAGTAGCGCTGAAAACTGAAGGTAATTTTTCTTTAGCCTCGAGTACCATCAGGCTATCAGAAGGAACAGTAGAAGACACTGCCGGTAACCAGAATGAGGATCGAGTTTACCCGTTCACAAATATAGTAGCTGATACTACCCGGGCTTCTCTTCGAACTTTCATCATAGACATGGATGCCGGAATTGTAAGCCTCACCTTCGATGACATCATCAACACCTCATCTTTCAATCCATTCGGACTAACCGTTCAAAACGCCAACTTCAGAGCACAGGGAGTGTATTACACTCTGACCTCCAACTCAACCACGGACTCGCCAAGCGGTTACGTCCTCAACGTCACTCTCTCAGAAAGAGACCTTAACGAGATCAAGTACAGGCTCAACATGGCTACTGGTACTAGCGACACTTTCATCACCGCCAGCTTGTTGACCGTCTACGACTCCTACGGGCGTGATATCATACCAGTCGTGGATGGGAATGCGACGGCTTCGTCCGTGTTCGTCGAAGACCAAACACCTCCTGAGCTGAGAGGCTTCACTTTGGACCTGAACAGGAACGAACTGGTACTGACTTATTCTGAAACGCTTCTCCACGACTCTTTCCAGCCCGGGACGATCTTGCTGCATAACACACCAGACGAAACTGGCGTGGAATTCTTGCTCGACGCCAACTCCAGGTTTAGACGTGTGAGCAACACTGAAGTAGTTGTTGAGCTATTGCAATCAGACGTGAACAGAATCACCGAAGTTAACGACTTTGGCACCGGTATCGATGATGTTTTTGTGAGCACGCTCAATGGCTCAGTGTTGGATACCAACGGTAATTTCGCTACAAATGAATCCGAGGCCGTTCCAGCTACTAATTACGTTCTGGACAGAGCCCCGCCTACTCTGGTGCAGGCGGAACTTGACTTGGGAAACGCCACCATAATTCTCACTTTCTCAGAAATTGTGAACCCTACAACTCTGGACCCAGTCCAGATCACCATACAGGGCAGTCAGCTGAGAGCTCCTAATGGAGAGTTCTACACTCTAACGGGCGGGAACGTCTCGTCAACCCGGAACTCCACCCAAGTGATATTGCAGCTGCTTTCAACGGACACCAATCTCCTGAAGCAGATGTCCGGGGTAGCCACATCTCTGGCCAACTCTTACATAGTCATTTCCAACTCTACGATTGAAGACGTGAGCGGAAACTCGAACATTCCTGTGCTTGACGGAGAAGCTCGGCAGTTTGTCAGATTCCAAGGAGACGATATCCCACCAGAGTTGCTGTCTTTCAGTATCAATCTCACAACTGAACAGATTATGCTGACCTTCAGCGAAACCGTGAGTACTAACTCTTTCTCTCTGGAGCAGTTCACCTTTCAGAATGAGCGATTGGACGTCCCGGGGCTATCTTACACCTTGACGGGCGGCATCATTACATCAGCCGACGCCCCCACCATCACGGTCATTCCGACTCGCTTTGATCTTAACATGCTCAAAATTCTGGGAGGAGTAGCCTCAGGGGTCAATAACACATACCTGTCTATCACTGCGGCAGCTCTTACAGACACGTTCAATGTCCGAGTAGTGCCTATCCTGCGATCAACAGCTCTGCAAGCTTCGATCGTCATTGAAGACACTGTGCGACCTTCTCTGGAAAGCTTCGACCTCAATACGGATGCCGGAACCATAACACTGTTCTTCTCGGAAACGGTCGACTTGCAGACTCTAAATCCCTCAGCCATCACCTTGAGTAATTTCAGGGTTACCCCCACAACGATCCTGAGCCTTACCGGTGGGAACTTCTCCACCAGTCCGGCTCCAAACGTGACCATAAGTCTGACCGAGCAAGATTTGAACACTTTGAAGTATTTGAGACAGCTTGGTGCTTCCAATCGCACCTTCATATCAGTCCAACCTGATTTGGTAATGGATGTCTACTCCAATTCCATCAACGAGATTGATATCTCGAGAGCTCTGAGGGTCCGCAGTTTCATCCCGGATACGACTTCCCCGCAGTTGATAGACTTTGACCTCGATCTCGACGATGGGTTACTGATCCTGACGTTTAGCGAGACTATCCTGGCCGATTCAATTATGCCTGATCAGCTGACGGTATTAGCCGTAATCTCGGAAGTATTTGAGAATGCCTCTACCAACGAAACTTTGATTCGCTCCGAGACATTGTCCAAGACTCTTCAAGGCGGCAACGTCTCCACCAATGACTCCACCATCATAACCGTCTCACTAACTCAGCAAGACTTGAATGACTTGAAGAGAATTCGAAACCTTGCCGTGTCAAATGCCACCACCTATTTAACGGCCACTTCATCTGCTGCCATGGATACCAACATGAACTTTCTACGAGAGATCAATCAGACTTCGCCATTGAGGGTCAATGTTTTCACGCCTGACGTGACTCTGCCCACTTTGCTGAGGTTTTCCCTGGATGCCGACAGCGATATACTCACGCTGACTTTCTCGGAGACGGTGAACGTCGGCACGTTTGACGTGACGGAAGTCACTTTCCAGAATGAAGCAGTCAGATCGGAAAACACGACAGAGTTTTACTCCTTGAGGACTAGCGAGCTCTTCATGTCGGCAAACGATCCTATCATTCAAGTTCTACTTTCCAGGGAAGACTCCAACAACATCAAGGCTTTTAGAAACCTCGCCAAGCAGGCATCCAACACGTTCATCAGCACCGGAGAATTTCTGATCGAAGACATGGAGGGACTCTTGGCAGTTGGCATCAATTCATCTGCCGCTCTGGGAGCGTTTGAAGACAGCTATTTCCGTGATATTAGTCCGCCCGTTTTGCAGAGTTTCAACTTCGACGCAGACACCGGAAGATTGACACTTACTTTTGATGAGACGGTAGACTCAGGCACGCTGAGAATTGGAAGACTCGTTTTGCGCTCAGACCCGTTCAACACCTCCTTCAACTACGTCGAATATCGCCTCAGGGGTGATGTTAATGTCAGCTCCATCTCTCCGGAAGTGGATTTCTTCCTGAATCCTATGGACCTCCTGCAAGTGAAGACGATATCCAATCTGTTCACCATGCCCAGTGATTCCTTCCTGCTGCTCAGAGTGAACGCCATCCGGGATACGGCCGTTCCTTCTAGCGGAGCTGCGGAGATCCTGACTGGTGTTACTAATTACACGTTTGACCAGACTGGCCCCAGGATTACGAATTTTGCGGTTGATTTGACAGTGGGAGTGGTCACCCTAAACTTTGACGAGCCTATTCTTGTCTCTTCTTTGAATGGCACTGGACTTACGGCCATCAGTGGTCCGGATTCAATGGACCGGTACACTTTGACAGGCGGTTCTACTAATTCTCCTGATGGCTTTCAAGTGGTATTGGTCTTACTGAATGATGACTTGAACGAGATAAAGAAGATGGAGAATCTTTGGACGGACATTAACAACACTTACATAGCCGTGGAGAGCTTCTTTATCACCGATCCCACGGAAGAGACAGAAGAAAGCGAGCCCAATGGAGTGATGGAAATATCTACTGAGAATCCTCTTCGCGCTTCATTCTTCATAAACGACTCCGCCATTCCCATTTTGGATAGTTTTGAGATTGATTTCAACAATGGGATACTCATCCTCCATTTCTCTGAGACAGTCAACGTCACCACGCTTGACGTATCTGGAATCACTCTTCAGTCCACATCGGACAGTTCGACCACACCCACTCCGAGACAGTTCCGACTGTTGACCAGCACGGTTCAATCCGTCGAGGATGTCCCTGATGTAATCATTCGTTTAGAGAGAGAAGATCTGAACAGCATCAAAGCTTTGGAGATTGTGAATAATCCCAGTAACGTCTACTTAACCATCGACCCCGGAACCGTTCTTGATCAAAATGGCAATTCCAATTCCCCGCGCATCGACGGAATGAATAGCTTGCGAGTATTCAACGCCGTACCAGATTCCCGTGGACCCAGACTGGAGAGGTTCGACCTCAACCTCACCTCGGACATTCTGACGTTGTTCTTTGATGAGACAGTTCGCAGAGAGACCCTGGACGTGGAAATGGTGATTCTTTACGGAGGCAACTTGTCGATGGCGTACATGTTGAATGCCATGAGCAGTCGATCCAGTTCGTCCAACGGGCCAGTGATTGAGATCAGACTTGGAGAACTAGATAGAAACAACATCAAGAGAGACACCCTCTTGGCAACCAGTCCCGAAAACACCTTCATAATACTGGAGGCCATGGCAGTTCAGGATATGGTAGGAAACTTTGTCCAGAATGTCACTTTCGCTGACGGCTTTAATGTGACGGATTTCTACGAGGACCTGGCCAGCCCTGTGCTGACGGACTTCGGGCTAGATCTGACTCGAGAGATTCTCACTCTGTTCTTCTCTGAGACGGTAAACATCAGTTCCTTCGACGAGACACAAGTCACTCTGTTGGACTCTGCAAGCGGAGAATCCCACACTCTCACTGAGGCCTTCATCGAACATGACAACGAGCCCACTGTGGTGGTTAACCTTACCAGATACGACCTAAACATCATCAAGGCTCTGACCGGGCTGGCGACGAACATGACTAACACCATGATCGCCATCACGTCTGCAGCTATTAGAGATATGAATGGTAACTTTGTGGTGGAAATATTGCAGGCCAACGCCACCATGGCGGCATTCTTTGTTCGAGATAACATTCCCCCGGTATTGGAGAGATTCGATCTCAACACGGACCAATCAATGCTGACGTTGTTCTTTTCTGAAACCGTCAACTCTCTGACCATTGACCCCACCCAGATCACGATCCAGGACAACGTGACGGCCACGGATAGGTACACCTTAACGGGTGGTATCACAGAGACAGCAAACAGTTCCATCATCATTGTGAACATCACCAAAGTCGATCTAGACAGGATCAAGTTCGACTTGAGCCTCGCGAGAACCCGTACCGACACCTTCCTCACATTCACCTCCGGTTTAGTGGCAGACATGTTTGACAACAGAGTGGTCAACGTCTCAGACGGCGCAGGACTGCAAGTGACCGTCTTTACCCAAGACATGACACCCCCCCGGCTCGTCAGCTTCGATCTAGACATGAACATCGGAGTGATGTACTTTACCTTTTCCGAGACAGTCCGTGCGATCACTTTCAGGCCCACTGAGCTCTCCCTCCAGCTTGACACTACCGTAGATATCAGCAATGCCTCCATGATTTACACCCTCACTGGCGGGAACTACACCACCCTGGATTCCACCGAAGTGACTTTGCGGCTCACCATGACGGACCAGAATGCCATCAAGTACCGATACCTACTGGCTACCAATGTGAGTGATACCTTCCTCTCTCACACCAGTTCTCTGATCTTGGACCAGAACATGAATTCGGTGGTCCCTGTGGTCAACGGTGATGCTCTTATGGTCACTAACTTCACAGAGGACGTTACCAGGCCTTTACTAGTGAACTGGACCATGGACCTGAACTTGGGAGATTTGGTCATGACCTTCGATGAAACTGTAAATAGAGACTCGTTAATGGTGCCGGAGATTCTGATCACAGATGCTTCACCTCCATCGCTGGCTTCTCTCCAGTTGTCCAACCCACTGTCTCACAGCCTCGACAACGATACCGTCGTCATCGTGCGGTTCTCAGTAGATGACTTGAACGAAATCAAAAGACTGCCGCTCTGTACGGACGTCTTGAGAGAGCTGGATTGTTATCTGTCTTACACGAACTACACCATCTTGGACATGAACGGAAACATGCTGGCAGAGAGAAGTGAGAATGACTCGCAGATTGCGCAGGTGTACATACCGGACGACGTCAGCCCCATTCTCGTCAACTTTGTCATATTTGACTTGACCCGAGAGATTCTCACACTTGAATTCAATGAAACGGTCAATGTAACGAGCGTTAACACGTCAGAGGTCGTACTGAAGCGGTTCTTCCAAAACACACCCTTAAATCCCATCCTGCCATCCGAGTTCATCCAGCTGACCGGCCCCACCGAGCTGATCACCGCAAGTGACAGCACCACGGTGTCGTTCATGGTAACGACCTTCGACCTCAACCGTATCAAGCAGGATATCACGCTGTGCACAGTGTCACCAAATCCGAACTGCTACGTCCAGTTCACCCCGGAGCTCGTCTTGGACATGGCAATGAATCCCGTCGTCCAGATTGTGCACGGGGACGCCAGATTCTCCCAGCTCTTTGCTACGGTTATAGCAGACACGATTCCGCCTCGACTGGTCAACTATTCCATCAGCTTGAACACGGGTAACGTCTCCTTGACATTTGATGAGACCGTCAATGTTCAGACCTTCGACCCCACCGGCATCACATTCTACAGCAGCCGGAATGCTTCGTACTCAGAATCCCACAATCTTCGCGGCGGTGTTCGATCCACGGAAGAGAACTGGCTGTACGTAAATTTCACGCTGGATTTCGACGACCTCATCGTCTTAAAGTACATGGAAGAGCTGGCCACAGAACTCGATACAACGTACATCTCCATTTCCAGCTCCATGATTAGAGACATGAACGACAACCCAGTCACTCCGATATCTTTGAACGAATCTCTGCTTCCGTTTGACTACGAGTTTGACACCACTCCCCCGCAACTTCAGTATTTCCGTCTGGACATTCGGGACGATCTGCTACGTCTCACCTTCGACGAGCCGGTTAGAGTCAACACTACGAACTTCACTTTGATCACGCTGCAGGGAGCTCGGGATGGCTCAATTGACGAATCCAGAAGGGTCACGCTTACCGGAGGCTCAGTCGAGTACGATACCGTAAACAAATCAGTTCTTTTGGTGACGTTGACTTTGGAAAACATTCGAAGTGTCAAACTTACTGAGCGTCTCGCCACCACTGAAGAAGATACACTGAATGAGCCGTTTGATACGTATCTATCTATCGAATATGGAACAGTTCTAGACACAGCCGGAAACCCTCTGGTTGAGGTCCCTCTTACGTCTGGTTTAAGAGCTACAGAACTCGTGTTGGATAATCGCAGACCTTTGCTAATGTATTATGACCTTGACGTGGACGAAGGGACTTTGACGCTCTTTTACGACGATGTCGTTTCCCAGGCGTCCTTCGATCCTCTCCAGCTCACTCTTCACAACGAGTCAAACGTGTTCGGCAATAACAACTTCACTCTCACGGGGGGAAACCCCCGAGTGGGAATGGAGGACGATTACTTCACTGTGTTCGTGTTTTCAACGGGTGACTTCAATTACATCAAAAAAAATGAAGGTCTGGCTACTGAAGAGAACAACACCTTCATTACTTTCACTCAGGATCTGGTGAGAGATGAGATCAACCGGCTGAGGATATTCCCCATCCCTAATCCTCTGCTCGATCCCGTTGCATTCAGAGTACGGTATTTCACGCCAGACACCAACCCACCTTCTCTGGTGAGGTATGTCTTGGACATGGATATTGGTGTGATATATTTGACCTTCAATGAAACTGTAAAGGCAAACACACTCAACAGAACGCTCATCACTTTCCAGAACGTTCTCAACACGCCGTTGATTGAAGTGCGGGAAAATATCACCGTTTACAGCAACGCTACTGAGGGCTCGGGATTTGGCAACAATTCCACGAACACTACCACCATTGAAGTAGTCACTGGGCGTGTCTACCCGACGGACGTGTTACATTTCACTCTCCGAGGGTCGGGAAGTCACACGGAAGATGTAGACGACGTAGCAATTAACATCACTCTCTCCAAGGAAGACCTGGACGAGGTCAAGAGGATATTTGGACTGGCGATATCACTGGACACTACGTACGTGACATTCCCGCGCGACACCTTGCTCGACATGAACGGGAACAACATCGTCACCGTGCCAACCACGGACGCACAGCAAGCTGCCGAGTTTATCATGGATGTGACTTCCCCCGTTCTGCTGGAATGGGATCTAGACATGGACAGCGGCAGAATGAGATTCAGCTTCTCAGAGACGGTGAATGCTTCCTCATTTGACATCACAAGCGTCAGAATTTCGTCCAGCGAGTCATCGCCTGTTGGCCACACCTTAAGGGGCGGTCTCCATACGATGGTCGACGGACTCGTGGTATACGCGTGGATCGTTAAAGAAGACCTGGATGAGATCAAGAGAATTGAAACCGTGGCTACGTACGCTGGTGACACGTACCTCACGTTCCCTCCGGAGCTGATCCATGACATGAATGGAAACCTGATCGTTGAGCGCAACTCAACTGCCGGTCTCAGAGTGACCAATTTTACCGAAGATACGACTCCGCCTGAGCTGATATCCTACGACTTGCTCATGGACGCCGACACTCTCTACCTCACCTTCACTGAGACGGTGGACGCCAGCACATTAGTGTATTCCTCCATTACACTGCTCAACGCCCCCAACTCCACTGACGAACTGGGCATGCTCACTCTGACGGGCGGAACGTCCACCGTGCTCGATTCCACCATCATCAACGTCACTTTTTCGAAGGAAGACTCGGACGAGATCCGCAGACTTTACAATCTCGCCATCTCCAATGACACTTCTTATCTTTCCATAGAACTCGGAGGCATCCTGGACATGAATAACAACACCGTGGTAGCCATCGCTAGAGGAGACCCTTTACCAGTGAGGGAATACACCGAAGACTCCGTTCGTCCCAGACTAGTGTCCTTTGACCTTGACCTCAACTCTAACGCCCTGCGGCTGTCCTTCTCGGAGACCGTTGACACGTCGACATTCAATCTCCTCGACATAACTCTAGTGAACAGCAACGAGTTTGCGTTCGTCAATCAGACCAACTTCACTTTAACTCAAGGCAACGCCACTTCCGAGAACTCCACCGAGATCACCGTCATCCTACTGCTTGACGATACTAACCAGATCAAGCGGTTGAGTGACCTTGCCATCGACAACGAGACCACCTACATATCCTTCACTTCCAACCTCGTCTCCGATATGAACGCCAATCCTATTTCCCCCTTGCCTTGCACACCGTACGGGCAATGCAATGCTGTAGCCGTGGATACATACACGGAAGATTTAACCAGCCCAGTACTGCTCTACTTCAACTTGAACCAGACGTCTCAGGTTTTGATGCTTTTCTTTTCCGAAACTGTGAACGGTTCATCTCTTGACGTCACTCAGCTGAGGTTACAGTTTACACGGAACTTTACCGGAAGTGAGAGGACGTTTTCATTTTCTTCAGAGAGCTCTCGTACTCCAACTATTTTCAACGATGTCGTCACCGTGGCAATTGGATTAGATGATCTAAACGAACTGAAGAGGATCAGAGGTTTGGCGACTCAAGCCAACGACACTTACCTCAGCATCTCCAGTGTTAGCGTCTTTGACATGAACCGAAACCCAGTGGTGGAAGTTCCTGCAGATGATGCTCTTCTGGTCAACAGCTTTGCTCGTGACAGCACAAGCCCAGAAGTTGCTTTCATCAATCTGGATTTGGATACGGGAACCCTGGTCATTAATTTCACCGAGACCATCGACATCACCAGCCTCAACATCAGCACCGTTACCATCCAGCCTGGAGAATCGGTTCAGATGGATGAAGTTACGTACACACTGAGGTCAGGCAGTCCACCATTACTCAGTTCGACCATGTCAGGTGATTCCAACAGCGTCGTAATCAACATCGGCAGTGAGGACCTTAATAACATTAAGCGTATTGAAACCATCGGGAGAGAACTCAACGACACCTTCATCTCCGTTCCATCTGGGTTTGTTAGAGACATGGATGGTAACGAAGTGGTCGCTTTACCGAATGCAATGGCTCGTAGAGTGACTACATATCGGGCTGATGTGGCGGGTCCTTTGCTGCTCTCTTACTCCTTGAATTTGACCTCCGAACTTCTCATTTTGACCTTCGATGAGACCGTTGATGTCAGCACGTTCAACGTCACTTTCTTGACCCTGCAATCTGGTCCCAATGCAGATCTAGAATCACGTGGTATGGGATCTGGTGCTAACTTCAGTTCCGGTTCTGGTTCCGGATCAGGGTCCGCTTCTGGCAGTGATACGACCATGGCCACACCCCTGATGCTGTCGTCATACACGCTGACATCCGTCAGGAGTATTACGGAAACAGACGAACCAATTATCACCATTCTACTAACCCTTTCCGACTTGCACCAAATCAAGCTCCGTCGAGGTTTGGCCAGTTTTGCTAATAACACCTTTTTGAAGCTTCGCGAGGGTGTCTTCACTGATAATGCAGCGAACCCTAACCCGAGTCAGTCACTGACTCAAGACGTCCAATCATACAGCATGGACGTGACTCCTCCCAGACTCACCGCCTTTGCCGCCGATATCGATCGAGGAACTCTGACGCTAAACTTCGATGAGCCGGTGGATATTTCTACTTTCAATCCTCGTGGTATCGTGCTTCAGGCTATGCAGTCCACCTTGAGGCTGGACCAGGAACAGAGGCTGACTGGAGGGACCACGACCAGTGAAGACGGACTCATGGTGGTTATCAATTTCACCGTCGATGACCTCAACGAACTGAAGAGAAATGACATGCTTTTCACTAACATGGATGACTCGTTCATAGTGATCGATTCAGCCTTCATCAGAGACATCGCAGGGAATAGGCTTGCTCCGGTAGAAAACGGAAATGCTCAAAGAGTGTCGCTTCTCCGAACCGACTCCACAGAGCCGACCTTGGTGGACTTCTCTCTTGACATGGACAGCGGCAACTTCGTTCTTACGTTCTCAGAAACTGTGAACGTCTCCTCTTTTGATTTCACGGACTTGACTTTCCAACTGTCGTCAAACGTGTCTTTCGAGCTTGACGAGTATACCCTGACGGGTGGGAACTTGACCGCCATCAGAGATGACACTCGAGTCTACGGTCGCATTCTGGAAGGAGACTTGAACGACATTAAAGCCCGGCGGATAGCCGATCGACGGAGCAGGGCATGGCTAACCTTCCCTGATACTCTAATACGAGACATGAACATGCAGATGGTTGTCGAAAGGGCCAACGGAATAAACGCTGCTAACGTCGGAAATTTCACTCCGGACACGACTGCTCCAGATCTGCTGACGTACTCATTCAATTTGACCTCTGGAATACTTACTCTGACCTTCTCTGAGACGGTCGATGTGGAAGGAACTCTCGATGTCTCCCAACTCACGTTCCAGAATTCTCGGCAGATACGAAGAGATGCTGAAGGTTTGAACTTCTATTCTTTGACCCAGTCCAGCTCCTCCTCCAACGATTCAAATGCTCCGATATTTTCCATCCAATTAGGACTTGAGGATCTGAACGCCATCAAAGCTCGGCCGTCGCTAGCCGTAAATACAAACAACACATTCATCAGCTTCACTCCCAGCTTCATCCAAGACATGGTAGCTATTGATGCCACACCCATCTCCGACAGCAATGCATTGGGCGTGCCCGCCTCTAGTTTGGAAAGGGACACCGTACGTCCAACTCTGGATGGATTCGACCTTGATTTGACGATGGAGACTCTGACTTTGTATTTCTCAGAGACAGTAGATGTTTCCAGTTTGGATCTGTCCTCCATTAGCATCGTGAGTGGCCCTTACTCTAACAGGACTGTAACTCTTACCGGAGGATCCTTGAGCACCAGCAATTCTGACACGCCCATCCTCGAGCTCCAACTGTCCGTTAGAGACCTCAACAACTTGAAAGTCACTCCGGAGTTAGCAACAAACGTTGAAGATACGTACCTCGTGCTCGAAGCAGCGGCCATCACTGATGCCTCATTCCTCCGTGTTGTGCCGATTGTGCTGAGCAATCCTCTTCAAGTCAGCCTTTACATTGCAGATGTGACTTCGCCAAGATTAGCCTCATTTGATTTCGACCTCGACGGACCTGGGACGCTAACGCTGACCTTCGACGAGATCGTCGATGCGGAGAGTCTTGACGTCGCCCAGATATCCATCCAGGACGACACGACGGCTTCGACCTCATATTCGCTGACAACCAGCAGCTCAAACAGCTCCAATTCTACCGTCATCATCATCAATCTGTCTCTAGAAGATGCAAACGAAATCAAGAGGATCACAGAGATCGCCACCTCCAATACAAACACCTACATCACTCTTACGTCGGAAACCATCCTCGACGCAGCCAATAACTCCCTGACTGAAATTCCAGACAGAATGGCTAGGCGAGTTCTGAGATATACAGAGGACACGACCAGCCCGGTACTGGAGAGCTACAACGTTGACCTCACATTCGGAAACATCACCTTTTCTTTCTCAGAGACAGTCTCGGCACCGACCTTTAACCCGCTTGCCGTCACTATTCAAGGTTCTCGATCGTCCAGGGATTCAAGTGGCTACACCCTCACCGGTGGAACGTTTGACGCGAGAACAAATGGCACAGAAATAATGCTACAGCTCTCCTTTACCGACTTGAACCGGCTCAAGCAGATAGAAAACATCGCGACTTCAGACAGAGACACCTTTGTGGTTACCCGAACTGATCTGGTCCGGGACATGAACTCCAACCTTTTGGTGCCCATTTTGGACGGAGATGCACTGCCGATAGCGCCGGGGACGTACATTGGTGATGTCATCCCCCCGATGTTGGATTCCTTCGTGGTGGACCTCAATGTGGGCGTGGTCACTTTGAACTTCAGTGAAGCTGTCAATATATCGACATTGTCTCCGATGGATATCCAGCTAGTAGACTGTTGCTACGACTGCCTGACTGAAGCCACACCCACCACCAGCATGGGTGCTGGATCCGCCAATGGCAGCGGCTCTGGTCTGGGCTCAGCAAGTGGGAGTGGTCAATCATCTGGAAGTGGGAGTGGCCAGAGTAGTACGGTTTCTGGCTCACCGGCTTGTAATGAGCCGGAATACAGATTTACGCTGACGGGTGGTTCTTGCAGTAATGATGAGAAGACGTACTTTACCTGTCCGCTCACTATACCCGATCAGAATGAGATCAAACGTCTTCCTTTCTGTCTCTTTAACAACAACGGCCAAGATTGCTGCCTGTCCTTCACTGGCACTCCTATCACCGACCAATCCAGAAACCCCATCGACCCCATGACCTTTGAAGGGTGTGGCTTCCCATCGACCGAATTCGTCGCCGACGTGAATCTAGTTTCGCTAGTCGAATTCACAGAAATAGACTTCAATGATCGAACTTTGACCTTAACATTTAACGAGACGATCAGCGTGGATAGTGTCAACTTGACGAGGATCACACTCCACTCCTTCTACAGGACACCCAGATTCTCCTACACACTCACGGGAGGCAACGTGACGTCGATGGACAACACCTCACTCGTCTTCATGCTCTCTGATAGAGACTGGTTCCAGATACAGCAACGAAGGGGGCTCTGTTCAGAGGTCTTCAACTGCTGGATCTCAATAGGCGAAGGTTTCTTGCGTGATACTTCTGAGAACTCCATCGTGCCAGTCCCATTGGCCAGCTCTCTCCCAGTCAGGGAGTTTGATGATGACATGGGACGACCGAGCCTAATTGGATTCGAGCTCAACTTGGACGATGATACGGCCACTCTTAGCTTCAGCGAGACCGTTTCTTTCTCAACTCTGGACCCTACCGCCATCACGTTTCTGAACGGGCCCTCCGATAATGCCACAGCAATATCCCTTACCGGAGGGAGTACTTCCAGCGGAGATGGAAGAGTCATTGTGGTTGACTTGCTCAAGGCAGATACCGATCGAATCAGAGCCAGGGACGACATCAGCACCAGCGAAAATAACACCTTTATTGCCATCAACGAATCTCTGATTGCTGACACAGTTGTGAGTATCACGCCCAACCTCGTTAATCCCATCCGCCCAGCTGCTGCATTACCCGTTCTGGGCGGTGGCTTCACACCTGATGCCACGTCTCCTAGACTGGTCTCTTACGACTTGGATCTCGATGTAGACTTGATATCACTCACGTTCAATGAGCCAATCAGAGCTTCCAGTATTATGTATACGGGCATCACTCTGCTCTCGGACGCCTCAGGGATGCCGGTTGATAACAGGACGCTGATAGGCGGAGTTACCACTTCTCAAACCGACGTCAACGGGACGTTTGTGCTGACTGCCCAGCTCTTACAACCGGACATCAGGTACTTGAAACTCTCGGAATCTCTGGCTACTGGCGTGGTCGATACCAGGTTGAGTATTCTTGCAGGCAGCGTCTTGGATATGACCGGCAATGAACTGGTCGAGATAACTCCAGAAGAAGCTTTGCCTGTGTCTACATTCGTTGCTGACGACACTCCTGTGTCTCTAATCGACTTCACGCTAGACATGGACATGGGACAGATTCACCTGACGTTCAACGACATCATCGACGCCAACACGTTCTACGCTCCGGCGCTGACTCTGCAGAATTCTCAAAGCCTCTCCCCCGACAACTCGGTGACCTTCACTTCTCTCACTACCACAGCTAGCGACAATGGATACTTCATCACAATTGATATATCAACCAGCGACCTCAACAGAATCAAAGTGAATGACAATCTAGGTACCATGCTTGCTAATTCTTTCGTTACCATGCAAGCAGAGGCCTTCAACGACAACTTTGGCCGGAACGTGCTTGCCGTGACGAAGAACGAAGGAATTCCAGCATCTCAATTTACCCCGGATGAAACATCTCCCATTTTGCTCGACTTCGACTTCAATGCCAACGATGAGACCATAACGCTGATATTTGACGAGACGGTGAGGGCAAATACGATTGTCGAAGAAGAGCTCCTCCTATTGAATGCTGACAATATCTCTGTAGCGACGTCGTTTTATCAGCTCACTGCCGCATCTTCATCCTCGGCAGACTCTACGGTCATTGTGGTTCACCTCACCACTCCTGATCTCAACATCGTCAAGAGTCTGAGCGATCTTGCCACGTTTGAAAACGATACATTCCTAGCCTTCTCCGATAACTTGATCATGGACATGAATGGAAACAGAGTAGAAGGCGTGGCCAGTGACTCCGCCGTGCGGGCTAGGAGGTACTTCATCGATCGTACACCTCCTAATTTATACAACTTCACCATCGATCTCGAGACTGAAGTCATAGTTCTGACTTACGATGAAACGGTCAATGGGTCCTCACTCAATATTCCGGAGTTCACCGTCCAGGGTTCGTCAGGAATCTCCAGCTCTCGAAGACTCTCCGACAGCACTCACTCCTCTAACTTCTCGACCTTCGTCACCATCTTCTTGGGGTTGAACGACCTTAACGAAATCAAGCGTCTCACAGACGTCGCCACATTAGTGAGCAACACCTTCTTGTCGACCACCGGGAATTCGATACAAGACATGAGCGGAAATTTCGCAGTTGCCATTCCTAACAGTGCAGCATTGATGGCCTCTGGGTTCAGTCGGGACGAGACGAGACCTGTCTTGACTTCTTTCAGCTTGAATTTGACATCTGAGATTTTGACTCTGTCTTATTCAGAGACCGTTCGTGTTAGCACGCAATCCATTGATCAATACGTTCTCCTTTCTCTGCCTGATGATGGGTCTGTGGAGAGTGTTCAGAGACATGCCTTGACCGGTGGAATCTCCCAATCCAATGACTTCCACGTCGTAGAGATTGAGTTGCGAACACCTGACCTTAACGAGATCAAGCTGCTTACCGGTTTAGCGACAGACGAGAACAACACTTACCTTGCTGTCCAAGATGGTGCAATTGCTGATATGAGCGGGAATCTTCTGGTCGGCATATCAGAAATGGATGCCATTCCTGTCGACGTCTTCTACGATGACCAAGTCCCGCCCACTGTGCTCTCTTTCAATCTGGACTTAAACGACGGGGTACTTTCTCTAATGTTCTCTGAAAGTGTTCGATCTATGACATTTGACATCACACAAATTACAATCCAAGACAACCAGTACATGCTTGACGAGGCAAGCAGCCGGACTCTCAGCGGAGATAGCATCCTGGAGTCTAACGATTCAAACATCTTCATTGTCACTCTGGCTAACGGAGATTTAAACTCTCTCAAAGTTCAGTACAATCTGGCTATAAACAACATGAGCTCCTTCTTGTCCGTCACCTCAGAGTTGGTAAGGGATATGAACGGGAATTCCATCGTGGCGATTCCGAATAAGCTGGCGTTGCCTGTGAGCATCTTCGTTCCAGATCAGAACAGGCCTTCTCTGCGGGAGTTCGACCTCAACTTGAACAGCAGCGAACTTCTCCTCATGTTCAATGAGACTGTGAACCGAGACTCCCTCAACGTGGACTCCATCACTATCCAGCATGCGATGAACTCGGCCGGTGCTCTCTATTCTCTTGACCTCACCCGGTCCAGCAGTTCCAGCTCGCCTAATAACACTTACATCGTTATTGATATCGGCTTGTTCGATTTGAACAATCTGAAGCGATTAACTTCTGTTGCGACGTCTAGAAATGATTCTTACCTGTCTCTGAACTACACCACCATTGAAGACATGAATGCCAACGCCATTCTCCAGATATCTGGTTCCAATGCGCTGCAAGTGACTAATTTCATTCCAGACGGCATTCGTCCCATCCTTGAGGGATTCAGCTTTGATGTCAACGCTGGAGTGCTTGTTCTTTCATTTTCTGAGACTGTTGATGCTGAGACTTTAAATATATCGTCCATTACTTTCCAGTCCAGTGAGACTTTGATTCCTGGAGTCATGGTGACCTTAATGGAAGGAGAAGGTCCAGATTTATCTTTCAGTAACAGTTCCGACAATCCAGTCCTGACCGTTTATGTTGGCAACGAGGACCTGAACGCCATCAAAGAGTTCTATCAACTTGCCAACTCAGCAAACTCCACCTTCATTAGCATAACCTCTGAACTCATCAGAGACATGGTTGGTCTACCAGTGGAAGACATCTCAGAAGAAATGGCTCTGAGGGTTGCTGATTACACGGCAGATGTTACCGGGCCAAGGCTACTCTCCTTTACCTTCAACTTGACATCTGAACTTCTCATCCTAACTTTTGACGAGACCATCAACATCGGAAGCTTTGATATATCACAGATTGTTCTCCAGTCGGGAATGAATGCAAGTTATTCCTCGTTCTTCGTTCTGACTAACTTGAGATCTATATCAATGGAGAACTCTACAGTCATTTCTGTATTACTTGCTCTTGAAGACTTGCACAGAGTCAAGCTAGCCACTGACCTGGCCGTCTCTCCTGACACCACCTATGTCAGACTCCTCCCTTCAGCCGTCTTCGACATGGCTCTAGTCCCCAATTATATCCAACCGGACGTCCTCCCAGTGGACGACAACGATTTCGAAGAAGACAGAGTGAGCCCTAACCTCGTTTCATTCTACGCTGATTTGAACTTGGGACACTTGACGCTGAACTTTGATGAACCGGTGAATGCAAGCACCACAAACTTTACCTCCATTACTCTGCTTTCCGATAGAGTTTCCTCATCAGACTCAGAACCGAGCAATGCTACCACGTTCACTCTAACAGGAGGCTTCACCAACAGCTCCAATGGACTGCAGGTTTTGATAGAACTCACGGATGATGACTTGAATGCGATCAAACGTGACGAGCTTCTGTTCACCGATATTGCCACCTCTTACCTATCCATCATGTCTGACACTATCCTGGACATGAACAACAACCGTGTGAACGCTATTCCGCCATCCGACGCTCTTCCGGCTACCGTATTCTTCAACGACACCACATCTCCGTCTCTGCTACGGTTTGACTTAGACATGAATACGGGAGTTTTGATCTTCAGTTTCTTGGAGACGGTGGACGTGTCTACCACCATGTTCGAAAGAATCGTCCTGCAGCGAGATTCCAACGTTTCGGCCGAGTCTAGTCGCTACATGCTGACCGGCGGGCGCCTGAGGATGCAGGAAGACGGCCTGGTCGCGGTCATACAAATCACCGAAGAAGACCAAAACGAGCTCAAAAGGAGGAGAATTGGCGTCTCTCGCGAGACCACCTGGCTGACGGTAGAAGACACCGCCATATTGGACATGAACGATCAAATGATCGTGCCGCTAGTGAACGGTATCAGTGCCAGGCAGGTGACCAACTACACCTCTGATATCACTCCGCCAATGTTGGTGCGATTCGACCTCAACCTGACCAGTGAAATTCTTTATCTGACATTTTCTGAAACAGTAGACGTCTTCCTGTTCAATGTCTCCTCCATTTCTCTCCAGGACACTTCAGATGGTATTAATACGCTCAATCACTTCCAGTTAACGGACAGCAGTTACTTAAACTCACCAGACGGCACTGAAATCAACGTAGTGCTCGGACTAGATGACCTCAATGCCATCAAGGAGCTTTATGAGCTAGCCACTGAGCAAAGCAACACTTACTTACAGATAGACATGGCTCTAGTGGAAGACGTTTTTGGAAACAACGTAGTAAGCATACCAAGTTCACGTGCTTTGCCAGTTACAGAGTTCTCTGAAGACGACATCTCTCCAACACTAAGGTTCTTCGATTTAGACCTGGATAGCAGAATGTTGACTCTGTACTTCTCAGAAACTGTAGACATGTCCACTCTGGATATATCCGCCTTCACTTTCGTGGGAGTCGGTGACCCGTCGGAGACATACCAGCTGCAATCTAGCTTCAGTACGTCAGACAATAGCTCCGTTCAGGAGATCTCGCTCACAAGAGAAGATTTCAACGCCATTGCTTTTTACACTACGATAGCCACCGATTCAACAAACGCCAGGCTCGTGGTGGACTCGTCTTCTATCAGAGACATGGCAGGAAACTCTTTAACGGCCATCACCACTCCTTTGACCGTCAGAAATTACACGGAAGACATGAGCAGCCCCAGATTGGAGCGGTTTTATTTGGACATGGATTCACTGATCCTAACTTTGGAGTTTTCGGAAACAGTCAATGTATCTTCACTTGATGTCTCTGCTGTGACTATTGTCGGTTCACGTGGCCGCTATCCATCGTACTCGTTAACGGAGGGAACGGTACTGGGTGTGAACTCACCCGTCGTGATGATTAACATCTCCAAAGCCGACGAAGACAACATCAAGCGCATCGAGAATCTTGCCACGTCCGGTTCCAATACTTTTATTCTGATAACATCTGACCTGATAGAGGACATGTCTGATAATTCGGTAATGGATATCACAGTACCCGTTCTCGTCAGGAATTTCACGCGAGACACAACTCCTCCGGTCTTGGAGTCGTTCTCCCTCAATCTGACGTCCAACGTCCTGACGCTGACATTTTCTGAGACGGTCAATATCACTTCTCTTGACATCTCCGGAGTGACGCTTCAAAGCAACGACATGCTCAACGAAAACGTATCATTCTACAGTCTTTACGACAGCCAACCATCGTCATTGGTAGCCGATCCCGTCGTCACCATAGCTCTGAGTAGAACGGACGCTGATGAAATACGGCGCCTCCCTGGCTTGGCGTCGACACTGGACCGTAGCTACCTGACCTTGCAGAGCAACTCCATCTTTGATATGGTTGGACAGAGCAACGTCCCCATTGCCACCGACATGGCCCTCCAAGCGTCAGATTTCTATGCCGACTTTGTTGATCCTTACTTGGAATCGTTCGGTTTGGATTTGACCGCAGAGAGACTGTACCTCAATTTCTCGGAGACAATTAACATCACCACGTTTGACTCCACCCAGATTTCTCTCCATGGCAACGATGCCAACTTGCTGCCATTTGTGACACTTACTGGAGGAACTCTTCTCAACATGGACTTCTCCTCGTACTTGACGCTCTCTTTGACCACTCCGGATCTCAACCGCATCAAACTGCTCACGGACGTTGCCACCGACATTTCAAACACGTACATATCGTTAACATCTGCTCTAGTCCGAGACATGAACTTCAATGAAGTGACCGAGATTGTGCGTCCAATGATTGCGTCTTCATTTGTTTCCGACACTATCTCTCCGGTGCTGACGAGTTTCGATGTTGATCTTGACGAAGAGGTTCTGTCTCTCACTTTCAGTGAAACCGTCAACATAGCCTCGCTCGATGTGACACAAATATCCTTCCAGGCATCTAGAAATGAATCCAGACCGTTGTTCTCGCTCTCCGAAGAGAGCTTTTCCTTGAGCATGAACGGGACAGAAGTTGTTGTGAACATCAGCGTGGCAGACTTGAATCGAATCAAGCAGCTGGATTCCATCCTCACCAGCGGCACTAACACGTTTGTGACGCTCACCAGTGCAGCAATAGCTGATATGAATTCCAATAGTTTAGTGGCCGTGCTATCATCCAATGCAGTTCCAGTCTCAGAATTCACTCCAGATAGAACCAGTCCAGAACTGGTCTCAGCAGAACTGGACCTCGATGCTGAATTTATATCACTGACATTCACCGAGACAGTTGACGTGAGCACCATTAATGTGACAGGAATAACCGTCCAATCAGATCAAGCGTTCGAAGACGGAATGAGCGTCCAGGTGGGTCTGACCAGTTTTGCCAATATCTCTGCGATGAATTCCCCCATTGTTACTATCCGACTGACGCAGTTCGATCTGAACCGGTTAAAGAACGAGGTTGATCTCGCTACTGGCATGGAGAACACGTACATTACCATTGGCTCTAATACTCTCAGAGACACTTTCAATAATTTGCTGGTTCCTAGACTTCCCGAGAATGCTCTCCAAGTATCCAATGTCTCTGACGACTTCACTCCGCCAGAGCTTCTCAATTTCAACTTTGACATCAACACAGGCTTCATCACTCTCTTCTTCTCTGAATCTGTGAACTCCACTTCTTTAGATCCCACTGGACTAACTCTGTACTCTTCGCCAGACGGTTCTATGGGCGGAGTCACACTGACTGGCTTGTCGGATGCGACCTTGTCGGCATCCAACAGCGGAACTGTTGTGGAATTTCAGATGACCATCGACGATGTAAACACCATCAAATCAATGATCAATCTCGGCACAATGGCTGACAATACCTTCTTGACCATCACTCCTCAGTTCGTACTGGACCAGAGCGGCAATCCTATCGTAGAGCCGAGCATTAGGTTGAGACCGGTATCCTTCATTGCGGACATGGGATGCCCCAGACTGGTGGACTTTGACCTGGACTTGAATTTGGGATTGCTAATCCTGACTTTTGATGAGCCTTTGAATACGTCCACTGTTGATCCGAGTACTTTGCAAGTTTCTAATCGCCTTGGCAACCGTTACAACCTGACCGCTGCCAGCTTCGACAGAGATGCTTACCTAAGGGTCTTGAACATTTCCCTGGTTGACTTTGACAGGAACCTTCTGGCCGCCAACGAAGACCTAGCAACCAACCGTGGCAACACTTACGTATCCCTATCAGAAGAATCGGTCGTAGACTCGGCTGGTAATTCCTACTGTAATGACACCTTACCAACTCAGGTGAGGAATGTGATTAGTGACATCCTAAGACCAATGCTACTCAACTTCACTCTGGACCTCCTGAATGAGGCCATCGTCTTCACCTTCTCTGAATCAGTCCGGATACCAATTTCCCCTGAGGCCGTCACTTTACTGGCTGAACCCGATCTCGCATTCACGACGAGCAGTCCCAGTGGAGGAAGTGGGAGTGGCTCGGGGAGTGGTTCGGGAAGCGGCTCCCAGGTTATCAGCGTCTCACATTACACCCTGACCGGAGGCAACTCTACCATCAATTACACCATCACTCCACACATCGTTACTCTGGACCTGATACAAGCAGACCTGAACGAGATCAAGAATCGCTTAGCCTTGGGCACTTCATTGGACAACACGTATATATCCATCACTAACGAGCTTGCAGGGGACCACAACTCCAATCCGATCGTGGAAATACCGCCAAACGAGGCCCAAAGAGCGCAAGTGTTTGTCTTGGACAGGACCCCACCCACTGTGGTGTCGTTTGACTTCAATCTGGAGGAAGATCGCCTGACTCTGACTTTTTCTGAAGTCATCAACATAACATCTTTAGACACGTCGGCCATTACCATTCAGGGTGGGAGTTCCATATCCTTGGGCAATTTCTACACGCTCCGCAATAGCTCCATCTCTCTGGACTCGCTAACGGTTGTCAATGTGTTGTTTTCAGAAGAAGACTCGAATTCCATCAAAGCCATCAGAAGCTTGGGCACTTCGTTAGCAAACACTTACATCTCGTTTACCTCGGAGCTGGTGAGAGATTACTTTGACCTTCCTGTCGTGGCCGTCCCAAGTAGCAACGCCTTAGGGGGTTCAACCTTCACTCGAGATTCCAGTCCTCCCATGCTGCTTCGATTCACGCTTAATCTAACATCTGAGGTGCTGATTCTCACCTTTGATGAAACTATTAACGCCGCATCTGTGGTTGTCCCTGGCATATTCATCCAATCAGACGAAGTGGGAAGTGATGTCGTTCAGCTCACCTTGAGCAATGCATCCATTACCGACTCGACAGTAATCACCATCAGACTTGGAGAAGAAGATTTGTACAGCTTAAAGACGGACTTGGATCTCTCCACGGAGATTAATAATACCTGCGTCATGATCAGACAGCGTTCTCTGGAAGACCTCTCAGTTCCGCCTAACCCGATCAGATCTACCATTCTGTGCGATTCAGAGTTCTTTGAGGATACGATAAGGCCCGTGCTGACGACCTTCGCAGTCAACATTAACGACAGCACCTTGACCTTGAACTTTGACGAGCCAATTGACATCTCGAGCATCGACATGACATTCCTCTCTCTGCAAGCTGCCGCAGTGGCAGGGACGGGAGTTCAAGAGGTCACCCTTCGTGGTGGGAATGCGGAAACAGTGGACCAGCTCGAAGTAGTGCTGACTCTGACATTAGACGACCTCAATCTGATCAAGCAGAACTTGAACTTGCTGGTGAGCCAGCAATCCTCTTACCTCCGAATAGCAGCTGACTTCATAGCGGACACTAACGGAAACCCCATCGTTGATATCCCATCTAACCGTGCTCTTCAAGCGAGGATGTTCATCAGAGACACCACAGAACCAGTACTGGAAGCTTTTGACCTTGATATGAACTCCGGAGTACTGATGCTGTATTTCTCAGAGACCGTATCTCTATCGACTTTCACTCTGCCGTCTATCACTCTTCAGAGACAGTCCGCCAGAATGACCAACAACTATTACAGCTTGACCGGAGGTGAAGTGGCAGACAACGGAGTGGACTCACCCGTAGCTACCATCACGCTAACGAACGACGACCTGAATGCTTTGAAGACTCGAGATATCGGACGTACGAACAGCTCGGCGTGGATAACGATCGAGAACGCAACCGTGTTTGACGTCTCGGGAGAGCCAGTTAGACCAATTATCAGTGGAGTGAATGCGCTAAGAGTCGCTGGTTACGTACCGGATGTTTCATCGCCCATGCTCACTGGCTTTTCCGTTGATCTCACGTCTGAACGTCTGATACTTTCTTTCAACGAGTCAGTCGATCCTTTATCTCTTGACGTCTCTCAGATCACTCTAGCATCAGGTATCAACATCACGTCTCCTTCGCTGACTTTCTCCCTCAATTCCAGCTTCACGCCTCAGACGGACATGCTCCCTGAAGTCACCATCGTCCTGACAACCTCAGACTTGGACGAGATAAAACGTCTCAGCGGATTGGCGTCCACGAGGAACAGCACTTACATCTTCTTGTCTTCGGCCGCCATTACCGACACCTTTGATAACCCGATTGTGAGCATTGCGCCCCAAGATGCAGTATTGGTGAGTACCTTCGTGGATGACTTCACAGAGCCCGTGCTACTGAGCTTTGATTTGGACGCCAATAGCGGCACTCTCACATTGACCTTCTCAGAGACAGTCAACTCTTCCAGTCTCGACATCACCGGAATAACCTTCTACAACGATCTGACCACGCCTTCTCAAATATACGCATTGCAGCGTCAACCTCGGTCGGTTTCTCCTCCCTTGAACATCATCAACATTGTCCTCTCAAATGACGATTTTAACGAGATCAAGATCCGAGACATGCTAGTCATCGATAACACGACCGTGTGGCTGTCAATTAGTGCAGGGGCAATATTTGATATGAACTCCATCCCAGTGCAGGCGTCGCCCGTTCTGAACGTCACCACTTTCACGCCGGACACAACTCCGCCCACTCTACTTTCGTTCTCTATTGATATGAACAGAGGCGAACTGACGATGAATTTTGATGAAACAGTTAATTCCAGTTCTCTGGTCTTTAATTATCTGGCGCTCATAAGTAACGAGACGTTCATGCCGATCCCCGTGGATGAGAAAGACCAGCACCAGCTAACCGGAGGAGTGCTGCTCACGCCAGTTCAGCCATCCCTTACCTTCCGTTTCGACATCACTGACCTCAACGAGATTAAGAGGAAGGACATGTGCACTCGAGCAAGGGGCGTGGCAGACTGTTTCCTCGTGCTCCGTAGTGACGCCATCTTTGACATGAGCAGGAACGGAATATTTGGCTGTCGTCAAGTGAACACCTGATCTATTTATAGACTGGTTATTTATTTTTATAGATTCTTTATATAGTAGTGTATGTTACTTTTTATAGCAAACTGACTCCTTAACATTTTGTACTAGTTTTATATGATCTTTTTAAAAAAATTATAACAATTTTAAATTTCAAGTTCTTGCGCGGGCTGGAGATAATTCAACGTTGTTGCCCATCATTATATGTAGTTTAAATTTTTACGTGGACACATGTTGAAGGTCATAATCATTTCATAATAATGTAGGTACATGGTCAAAGAAAGATCGGAGAGATGTATGTGCAGGCTGAGGAAGTGTGATACTGTTCAGCCAGTGAATTAACAAGAAGCAGTGGTTTACACACACTCACACACAATGCGCGTGCACACACACACACACACACACACAACACACTATGACGCCCATGTAAGATAACACTATTATAGTAAAACTAATCCAATTCAATAATTAGTCAGGAACTGATGCATTATATAATACAATAAGAAATACCACAGTGGGCCGTCCAAAACAGAATTGTATGACTTGACTAGCAAGGCACGATTTAGTTTGTATAAACTTATTGCAAACTGGCTACCTAGAAGCTCCTTCTACAAAAAAACTGACAAGTTGCTTACAGAAAAAAGCTTGTGTGAAGCAATATGAATGTGATGTGTAAATAGCAAATAAAAGATGCAGCTGAGCTGTGAGGTAGCTCTATTAACAGGAACAGTTACCTTTTCAGTAATTTCTTTGGCATAGCTTTTTGTTGAAGATGACCCTTTATATTAAGTATTTAGTGTCTTTTCCAACTAACAAATTCAGCATTTCAAATAGTTGTTACAATGTGTCTTGCAAGATGGATACTTTTACTCTGCATTTATCAATGAATTGCTAAGCAATGCTCGATCAACTTTGACTTGTTGAAGATGAACTCTGAATTCTTCACCATTACAGTATATAGCAGAACTTTCGAACTGGGGTCAAGCTTTTAGTTCCACAAATCAGCTGATTTCGGAGGTTGTTTGCTTTCAGAGGTTTTATGCCTCGTTAGCTTTCAGAGGTTGTTTGCTAGTGTAGGTTGTGCCCCCAAGTTTGTTACAATGTATTACTTAGCTATGACATAGAAGATTAAAAGTGGGGGGAAATGTCAAAATATATGTATATGTATGTGGATCAGAAACAAATTTTATGTGGCCATTCACGAGCTAATGCCAGTACCCACAAAATAAAAATTTACACTTAATAGCTAACTTCTTTAGTCAGGTGCAACTTTTGTATTCAAACTTTGGAAGCTCTGCCTTCCCTTCAGTATTGAGAAGAAAGGAATTGCATCCCACTGTGTTCTGCATAGCTATAGGCCATTAAAATTTGATCAGAATCTTTGTATAAATTCCTGAGATAGTTTAGAGACAATAGTTGTGCACATGCTGCTTCCCCCCCTTGCTTTTTACACGTTCAGTACAAACTGTTCTGTCTTGTAGGAGTGAGAGAGGGAGCTACTGTTAAAGTTTAGGTGTGACTTGCTTTTTATAGGAAGGTGCTTCTTCAAGTGATGATCCATACCACGTGCCAGTACCCCATCCAGGGATATTTATCACAATGGTATTTAATAACATGATGAATACTGTAGCACATGGCGTGATTGGCTTAAGGATCTCGGAGGAAGACATTTTCTTGTGGAACTGGATGACAAGATTGACCAGGTCACTGTATCATGGGCAAGTCACTGGGTGCTTGTAGCACAAACTATGTGAGGAAAGGTGAAAGTAGGTAGTGATTGTCAATATGACTCTAGGCCACCTCATTCTGTATCCAGGACATAAAAAACAAAAACAAAACAGAAAACAACAACAACAAGGCCACAAACAAACAAAAATAACAACAACAACAACAACCCATCTTGTCTGGTATTTTATGTTAGTGTGTAGTCTTGAACTACTAATTTTTATTTACAAAATAAAACAACTAGCTATAAAACCAGATATTTACATGAGAGTTGACATATGATGTATAGTGTAAAAAAACAAAAAAAACAACTACAAAAAAACAACTAACATTAAAAGCAACTAGCAAACAAAACAACATTTTTTTAGCAGGAATTAGTTTGTAAACAAAATAATTTAGTGACCATAGCAACTACTGCCATCAACAGAGATGATAAATCTGTAGTATAATAATGTTTAAATATAAAATTAAAAAAAGAAAAAAAAAGAAAGAAAAAAAAGAGGAAGCTATTTAGACTGTTGATGTGGCATTAACTATTATATTAGATTACTGGAACCTCTAAGTACAGAAGGTGTTCAGGCCAGCTGAGCAGCCTCTTCAAGTTTTCCTCCCTGATGTCAAGAAGCAGCCATCAAATAACTATACATGATTTTACTTATCTATTAACCTGTTGTAGTTATCATTTTCTTTCATTATAGCTACCACTTATTGAATTATTATTTTCTGTCGTATTTCGTCGATGTTCGTCGAACTTTGTTTCCAAGTTATATTTTGTTTATTTATTCTCGTTCTTCCAGTTGTTGTTTTTGTCAGTTATTGTAAAGATCAAGTTACCGTCGTGTCTATTCTAATTACCTGTAACTAACTGATCAGCCTGTTTAGGTTAACTTTACTTTTGATCACTTTAGTGATCTGGTCCTTCAAACACTCCTAAGTGCATTTGTGAAGCTACCGCTCTTCTAAGTGCATTTGTAATTGTGTAGGGAATTATGCCCCGACAGAAGGCCTGGTTCTTACGAGAGAGAGAGAGAGATCACAGCTAGGTAAATGCATAATTTTGTCAAACCAAGTTATAGTTGTGATTCACATTTGCTGAGTTGTTAATATACGAGAACGATGCATTAAGTCGATTAATATTCACACCTCAATTGTGCCTGGCCATGCTCATAGCTAATTGAATGTTAAGATTGTTTTAAGGTCAAATAGTGAGCGTGTGTGTGTGTGTGTTCCTTATGTGCTCTATACAGTAAGTATGAGCCACTATTGTGTACTTGGTAAAATGTAAGTGAGCCTATAAACATTAAAAGAGAGTGTTAAGAAATAAACAAAGAGAGAAAAGAAAAAAGACTCTCATATAGAGACAAAGACCCTCTACCAGAAAAAAAATGGGAGCTTTAGGAGAGCTACTTCCCCTGCTAAGCCATAGTTAGAACATAGCTACTGTAGTGTTTGTATTCAAAGGACACTATTAACTTACTGTCCTTCTTGATTCTGCTATGGCTTAACTTAGTGTCCTTCTTGATTAGTGTTCTGCTATGGCTTAACTTAGTGTCCTTTTTGATTAGTGTTCTGCTATGGCTTAACTTAGTGTCCTTCTTGATTAGTGTTCTGCTATGGCTAAGTTTTTTCTAAACTAAATTAGTTAGGCAGCAGCCATCTGAACTAACACTTTTAGGGTCCTTCAGGCCCTAAGCAGTGCCCTCGGGATGCTACAACCTAGCCTAAGCGCTTGACACAACAGAGCTCTGGCTACAACCTAGCTCTGGCTACAACCTAGCTCTGGCTACAACCTAGCTCTGGCTAAAACCTAGCTCTGGCTACAACCTAGCTCTGGCTACAACCTAGCATCAAGAGCTTAGCTAGAGCTAGGTTTTAGCTTCCAGAGCTACAACCTAGCTCTAGCTAAGCCTAGACTACAACCTATAGCTAAAAGCTTGCCACTTGCGCTACAAAGCTCTGACTCTACAACTTGCAGCTACAGCCTAGCACCCTAAAACCAGTCCCTTCCAGGTGGTCTGTAGTAAGGGGTCGTAGGGCAGTTGGTTAGTGGCTGGCAGCTGCTCTAACTAGCCCAGCTGCTCAACTAGCTGGTTGTGGAGGTAAGGGTTTCCTGCTCTGTGGGAGCTTAGTGAAGATTACTGGGACTAACTAACTGCAGGCCTGGCACTGAATGGGTGTGGTTAAACTGGAACCCCCTCCCTAACTAACTATTCTCTTACCGAAAATTTCATTGCCCCCTGAAATTCTGCAGGTAGCCCAGAGTCTTGGAATACTGCACAACTGCAAGGAGTTGAGTGGAGAGAACGCCTTAAGCTTTTCTTCTGTTTGGTTTCTTTGGCTTACAGCAAAGCAAGAAACCATGTCAGGTCATAGTGCACTGAGCCCCCTATGGGGGAGTGGCTTAAACACCACCGAAGACTCTGGGCTCTCCATTTTCACAGACATTGAAGATAATGGAAGTGGCTCTGGCATAAACTTGACCAGCAATTTCAATTCTCTCTGTGCGGAAGATTCGCTCGGATTACTGAGCGAAGAGTTCAGAGCCGATGACGCTGGCACGACAGCAGCACGAGTGTGGTTAGGCATTTACTACGGCTTCATCTTCTTCACTGCTATACCTCTCGCTGTACGCTATGTGTATGTCTTCATTAAACATTACAAGGAAATGAAGAAAGTGGACACTGTCTTGCTCCTGCAGATCACCATCTTGAATATTATCGGAACGGCCTTTCACAGCTTCCTTGCATTCGGAATCGTCTTGAAGGGCAATCTCTTCCTGGATCCTTACAGCTGCATTGCATCCGGATACTTGGTTAACGCCCTCTCTCTCGCCAGGCTGTTGACCAGTTGGGTGGCACTGGTCGATCGGTTCTGCCTCCTAGTTCTCATTCAGGGATATCGAAAGTTCCGCAAGCATATAGTATTGGCACTTTGTGCTGCCTCGGTTATATCCTCTGCTGCAGTGAGCATGCTCGGACTCCCATTTGCATTCGACTGCTACGGCTTACGCGAGTCCGGCACTTCGTGTTCATTCGCTGGATACTGCTCCAAGGAATGCTACATAGTTCAAGTGAGCGAGTTTTTCCTACTGGACTTACCAAAATTCATCATCCCCATTGCATTTCTCGTCTTGATGATTCAAGTGAGCAACAAGCTGCAGCGAATGGTTAACAAGAGCAGCGACGGAATCAAGAAAGGAATTCTGAGATCGAATTACACTTTCTTTGCCCTCTACATCTGCTTTCTTGTGTTCCAAACTCCGAGGAACATTACCTTGCTGGCGCTGGGCAGGTCCCCTCGCGTCAATGCGTACCTGCATTTTAACATGGGCGCCATTGTGACGGCACATATTTCAGTGTTTACTTATCTCGTTGAAAGCATCATCATTTTGTGCAACTCCCACTACCAGGAAGCCGTCAAAGTCGCCCCGACAACCGCGCTGGGTTGAGTGTTAAACTGAACGAAAGGCTGAACTGAGTAGTAGTAGTAATAGTAGTAGTAATAGTAGTAGTAGTAGAGAGCAGAATAAATTTGTAGAAACTGAAGTAGCTCATCCTCACTGAATTTATACATTGTACTTCTGTTGTTCCTGTTCTTTCGTATCATACTCCAAGATGAACATGTTGGTTCTTTTATTGCTTGGTTATAATAATATTTAAAAAAAAGTAAAATTGATATTTTTCTATCTACACAGTACCTGAATTAACTGGCATGCTCTGCACATGTGCAAGTGACATGTCTATCTGGTGCACATCACTGGCAGCTATAACTACGCTTGAAATAATGCCATATATTTATATATTATTATTGTTTTCATCATCATCATCATCATCATCATCATCATCATCATCATATCTTTTATTATCACTTTCTGTGTTAGAATGGTCCCACATTCATTGCATGTTCTCACTACATTAAGAGAGAGAGCATTCCAATGAAATACTGACATTTCACACCTAGCCATGAAACTACTGTTATGAGATGTATGAGAGGGTGTACGAGTCAGGGAAAGCAGCTGCAGTAGATATTGTTGCCATGGTAATGTCCAAGTGTACAGTAAAACTGCCCCTCAATAAACATCATCCATGCATAACACCAGTGTTGTTTTGGTTTAGAGAGATTCCACACTTACTTAGTTTTAGTTATTCATACTAAACAAATAATATTGAATGCTTAGTTTAAGTTCCCCCCCCCCCCCCCCCCCCCCAAATTCTCCATGAAGATTTAGTTAGTTTTTAGTTTTTCTTCAAATATCATGCAAGATTTAGTTAGTTATACTATCAATTGACTTAGTTTTAGTTAATTTATGTTGTCACTCAAATTCTTCTATAATGAGACTCCTTGAAGTAGTATACAGATAGTTTTCCCAAATAACTTAAAAAAAAAGCATATTTCTATGAAATCTTAGATATTATAAATAAAGTATGATATTTTTTTTTATATAGTTTAGAAAATATTTACTTGATGAAAATTTATGCCTTCATTAATAATGACATAATTCAAGGTGAATTGTTTACAACAAAAAAAAAAATGCTTAGTTTTAGTTTTTGTCATCCACTCTACTGGAAGTTTTAGTTATTATCAAATTTACTGTCTTCTAAAATAATTAGTTTTAGTTTTTTCATGTTCTCTACAGCTTAATTTTAGTTATTCTTACCAAAAGTAAAATACCCCAAAACTAAGGGTTTTTGGTTTTAGTCTTAGTTAACTAAAACAACACTACATAACACACACACACACACACACACACAAGCCACTCCTACACCCATAAACATACATCCATAACTAATAACTATAACATTTCTTATATTCCTTCTTGTTATATGTTTGAAAAAAAAAAAATTGATCATTGCAAAACAAATTGAAAAAGCTAACAAACAAAAACAACAACAACGAAGAGTTGGCAATTGAATGGAATGTATTAATTAATGTTGTTGGATTCTGTTCAAACTGATCAAGTGTCTCATAGTCGGCCTGCCATGCGGACAATTCTGAAATAAATGAAATAATGATGCCAATGACGCCATCCCCTACTGCCCGTGTGCAACTATCTGTGCTAAATATGGAATTAATAATACATAATATGATCCTTATTGACTGACTTATGATATAACTGCTATACTAACTGGAAAGAAAATTGAACAACTGTTGAAGAAAAATCAATTCTTGACTTTAACTCACCCAGGGCTGGTCCGTCTCTGACATGTGATCAATAAGCTATCAAAAGAAACAAACAAACAAAAAACAAAACCATAACAAAATACACAGAGAAAACAACAACAACAGAAAATGTTATCTCATAACGTAAACAATGGTACACATGATTCTCAAACCAGAGATACTAAGTACATGTACAGATGCTAGTCCTAGATCACACACACACACACACACACACACACACACACACACACACACACACACACAAATGCAAATTCTCTTGCAACCTGCTAGAGGTTTTGTGCACCTGGCAGAGCCAGGATGCCTATGCACTAAGCAGGCACTGTGAGCTGTGCAAGCAAAGCTCCTGGAGCCAGGGCTAAGAACTCACAGGAGTACAGGCCTTTCCTCACAGCAAGTGGTGTGGGCACCAGAAAAATCCCACCTGGACCATTGCTGTTGTATGAGAAAAGGCCTTGATTGGCACCCCAGCAAAAGGTACCCAGCTGGTGGGAGGCAGATGGAAAACTAAATGGAAAATTGTCAGAGTGGGGCTTGAACTCAGGGACTTCAGGCCCTGAGCCAAGGACACACACACACACACACACACACACACACACACACACACACACACACACACACACACAGAGGACTAACTACATTGAAAGGGTTAAAACTACCAGTTATGTGCATTGGGTTGTTTGCTTATGGTACAACACACATAAACACACACAAAAAAATCCTTATTACATGAATAGAATGCTTTATTGTTGCCATAGCAACCACATGTGCAGAGTGGAATGGGTATTCAGTGTTGCAGTGTGACAGAGCAACCACATGTGTGTAGTACAGATATCTCATTCCACGGACTATCCATTTCCTCACCCTTACCTCTCACACACCCTAATACCACATTTACTCTCTAATGGGACCACAAATGTACGGTATTTATAATTACAGGGGCAATCTCTCGGCATGTACACTATTACGGAGCGTGTGGTTTAAATGAGGGTACATTTTACTTTCTTTACAATTCTTTTGATTATGTTTATGGATGTTCAGTGTGAAATTGTTTGTTTGTTTACAAGGAGGTCACTCAGTCCAGCCGCTAAAGTTAACGACTTACACACGCAACACCTGACGATGGACCTCCAATTTATAGCAGAAGAAACCAAGAAAAAAACAATCTCCATTAGCTGCGTTTATATCATGTGACTTGGCTAGTGTCGTGGTGTTTGTGTGTTAGTTTTGCTTACTTTCAGGAGAGAAAGTAATGAGTGATACAGTTATTCAATATTTTATGATAGATTTCTACTATGAAATCACATCATCATTATGCAATTAGAGGCTGCGTTCCAAATAGTGCCTATCTTCACCTTTCTCATTTCAGATGTCCGAAGAGCTGTTCCAATCATGATGGATGACCTGAAGAACACAATACAATACATTATCTGGTGAATGCCGGGAGATTCCCGGGGAAGCACTAGTGTGGGAAAGGGACTCTTCTCTCTCACAGGGCAATAGCCATGTCATAGCTTGGCCCCCTAAGGTATATATCCCCCCCCCCCACTTCTTCCCTGGGGGGAGTAGCATGATACTCCTTAGCTAGTTTCCTGTCTCTCGATAGGGATAACCCTTTACCTAATCATCTATCTAGTTTCATATGTGGTTTCATTAAAAATATAAGGAATGATTTATTAAATATAATTATAAAATATAACTCCCCCCCCCCCCTTCAGCGGGGTAATGACACATGCGGGTATTATGTAAGATGGGAAAGGATTTGCTGTAAATTGCACATGAGCCTTTCAGCCATAAAGCACTGACAAAAAAACAAAATAAACAAAAAAACAAAAATAAACAAAATAAATAAATAATAATCAAATAAATCAACAGCTGTGTTAAGTATCATAACTTAAATAATATATTGTTCCCTTTTCTATAGGCATGAATAAATCAACACACAACCACACAGGAGGGCGTAGTTTTTATTTTCATTGACCCACCTGCAAGCTCTGGAGGCAAACATGGCTCTCACTGCCGATGGTCTCACCACCTCTCCCTAGCAGGACACAGGAGAAAGATTACAAGACTAACTAACAAACAACAACAACAACAACAACAACCAGGGTTTCATTCAGAAGATGGGGGCTGACCCTAGGATCTCCCCTCTCCCCAAATTTTTGGAAGTTAATATAAATAATACATTAGATAGAGTTTAGTTGAATTTCTCTGAGTAGTCAGATTATAATCAAGCATGTGACCAAACACTGATCATGAAGTACAGTATATAATCTCATACAGGCATGTGCATCAAAGTAGTGTGGGTTGTAAATTGGGTGTGGCTAAGTAAATGCAGTGTCTCTCCCAACTCCAGCAAAAATCCTTCATAAGACAACAACAACAGGAACAAACAACAACAAACAAACAAACAATAAATTATAGATGCACTACTCACTGGAGTACAGCCATCATCTGACAGCATAAACACAAGCTCTTCTATCTCTGCAGAATTAGAAGTTATTTAATGTAAGGAACGAACAAATTAAAAACAAACAAACAAACAAACAAACAGTACGTACCATTCTTCTCCATGGACCAATTCTTTGAAACAGGCTTGGCCACAAGCTTTAACTTGTGCATGGGCGGGGCTAATGAAAACAACAACAACAACAACAACAACAACAACAACAACAATGGTAGACTAAAACCAACCAACCAACAACTAAATAGAGACTACTTAAAAACAATTTAGTATGTATTTATTTGGGGTCATGTGACATAGACATTACCATCTCAGTGGGTCATGTGACCTATACATTACCATCTCAGTGGGTCATGTGACATAGACATCACCATCTCGGTGGGTCATGTGACATAGACATTACCATCTCAGTGGGTCATGTGACATAGACATTACAATCTTAGCAAGACAAAGATAATGTAAGCTAGTAATCTGTAGAAAAGTTGCCGAGGACTAAAAAACAACAACAACAACAAAAAAAAACATCAAAAAGCAACAAAACATGTATAGATATAATATATATTATAATATAAAAAAAATGAAATATAAATCTGTATTTTATGTTAAATTAAATTGACTCCTACTCAGTTACCACTTAAGTTCTTGACAACCAGGTTTTTCCTATAAATGATCTCAGATTCTCCAGACTTGGAAGCACTTCCTCCATTAATAAGCTGAACTCCCTGTATGTCAGCTAATTAGCAAGCAAGCAAGCCAAATGAAGCTATCAGGGGAATCGGAGCCAGTTGAATATTATGGGCATACATGTAAACATTAGTAGAGCATGTGATGTGACAGAGTTAGTAAATTTGATGACCATTGGGTATAGTCCAGAACTGACTTGCCTTTTTGGCTAGGATCACATACTTGGGATCTAGCCTTGTTCTTAAACGTTATCCAGCCTTCAAATGCAGCCTGTCACAGAGTCTTGACAGTATCCCAGAGAGATGGTAAAAACAGCATTACCGCTCCTCAGCTCAGTGTGCATTAAAAGGAAACTACCACCCTACTTCAATGTGCTAATGAGATACAAGAATACTAAAGGTGAGAAGTTATAAGGTCAGACACTTCAAGGTGATTATTATTTTTACCTCTGAGTTTATTCCTGAGAATTTCACCAAGAAGTTGAAATGTAAGGTCATAGTTTAATCGTTATGTTTGTGCTTTAATTATTGTTGAAATATTGACAACTCGGAAACATTAAAAATTACCTTCCTCATCAATTTGAAAACGAAACCCGTTCATTTCAAAGACGTGGAGATTGTTCATTATCACATTCTCACTCACTGAAGTCAGCTCCAGGGACTTGGGACTAACAACAACAACAACAAAAACAACAACAAAACAACAACAACAACAACAACAACAGAACTAATAAAACATAGGTAGTCTGAATGGCAACAATAGTGGCGTTAACTATTTAATATCCAATCGTATCCACTTAACACCTACTCTCTCCCTCTCTCTGGCTCAGCCCCACCCACATTTACCACCCACTCACATACAACTTGCTAATGACCACATGTGCCCTCAACGCCCACTCACACGAGCAGATTCTGATGCTTTAAGACAGTCTCCCTCTGCAGACGCTCAAAGTTGTATTTCTCATCAGTGGCGTGCTGGTCAACGATGAACAAGTCACTGCCCAGTCGGGTGATGATGAAACCGAGATTAAACTACAAGGTATACAAGTGATCATTTCCAGTTATTCTGTTTAACAGCAACATGTATAATATATCTATAATACAAACACAAAAAGCAAACCTTTAATTAAATGCAGCTGTCAAAACAGAAGGGAAAAAATGCTATTATGGTTATTATTATTACAATTATCAAGTTCTGACCTTTCATAAAAACTAGATTGAAACTTTCTAACTTAAAGGCGTCTAAAGAGAAGCTAAGGTTAAATGTGAAATAATATTAGTTGTCACCAGGGAATCGAACCCAGGGACACTGGCTTTAGCCACCAGTGCTCTAACCACTGAGCTACGACAACCCACGACCTCCAAGACCTTCACACTTTTACCTTTATACTGTTGAGTAGTACTATTATTATTTTATTATTATTATTATTATCATTTTACTTGAAAAGACTGAACCCTGATAAACATATTCACAGTAAAGTACATGAAGACAGTATCCATCCACACATGTGCAGGCCGCTCTGACCCCCCCAGGTTAGTGTTGGCTGTTCATCCTGCGACAGTGTTCTGCCCTACTAAACAGCACAACTGACTCTAAATCCTGAGTGTACACACAGTTCAAATAGCGGAGTGTAGTTCAACCCATAGTTCCACCCAGGCACTGTTAGCATCCATCCCATCAATGCATGTGGAAACAGACATTCAGTAATTTTAGTACGTAGGTATCTTGCTCATCATACAGATCTAATAGTATTCATTTGAAAAATCCTCACCATAACTTAATCTTCTCACCAGGTGTATTGGTGGATGAACAGCAAAGTTTCAATCATAAAATAATTAAATTTTTTTTTCTTGAATACATCATATTTCCCATAATTGACTGATCTCACCTGGTAAAGACTAATATAGAAGAAACTCTATAATAATGAAATTTTTTTCTCATTCTAACAGCCAATAATGTTAATTAAAACTCACGCAGAGTTCGACCTCAGTTGACCCCTGAAGAGGACTTCGGCAAGAAGTCAAAACCTTAGGTTAAGTTTTAATTAACAATATTGGCTGTTAGAACGAGAAAAATTTGCTACTATTATAATTATTTCAGCCGAGAATGACTGAATCATTGATAGAAGTTCTATTGTACTTAAGAAGAGTGGTTAAGTGTTACTTGTGGCTCTAAACTTATCTATTTCATTCCACTATGCTCACCTGACCGATGATCTCCATCTTTGGAAAGTCTGACTTCCTATCCAAGCACAAACAAAAACAAACAAACAAAAAACAACAACAACAAAAAACAAACAAACAAACAAAAAACAACAAAAAAAACAAAGTCATCAGAAACAAATAAATAAAAAAAGAACTCATCGTGAAATAATAGCGGCATATTCTCCCTTTACCTGATCTCCCTACGCAGCTCATCTTCTGCTTCTGTGTTACTGCTAGGATTAATCTTGGCAAGAAATCTCAACCCCTCTGCATCACAGTTCAACGAGCCATCGTTCGGAACACTCCCAGCAGCAAGTGCCTTCAGCCGTGCCGATACAGCGTCCAGATCAAACGTAACAGACTGCACCGTGGAGGTGGAGGCAACAGAAGGTCCCTCCATTGGAGAGTCAAGCTCGAGCAATGGATGATTATCTTCCACTAGCGTTGAGCCTACGGTAGCATCTTCATCTGCACTGATAGAGATATCGTTTCTTAATCCAGCAATCTGCTCGTCCGATGTAGCTGCAATTTGGATTTCTTCTCGAGTGCTGCCGATTATATCTGACGGTGTTGACACACTCTGGACGTTAGAAGTAGGAGCCATTAACGTTGACTTCCGTACCACAAACCCGCCCCCATTGTCACCCATACACATCGACGATCTTTGCCCAGAATGTGTCTCATTTCTCCCTGTGATATCCAACACAGACGGCTGTTGGATTGTTTCTCGTCCCGAGGGCAATTCTACCGCATTCTTCAAGTCACTCCGCCCAGCTACCCCACCCTCTATTCCATCGCTGTTGTTGCCGTCACACTTGCTGATACCAGTTTCTGGTTCTGGGAGCGGTACCTGCTGAGATGTCCCGGCCGGAACTGAATCTCGTGGTATCGGAGCTTCTAAGGAGATGTCTTCACGCATGGAGGTAGCAACTCTGTCTGACGTGGACCGTACAGGAGATGATTGACACACCCCCACATTGCCTGAGGCAAGTTTCATCTCTACATACAGTGTGAATGAGATGACATACTATATGAATGCAATTTAAATAAAATTCGCATCAAACTCTTAAAAAAAAAAAATCGTTTCATATGCTAATCTTTATTATTCCAAGAAAGAATCAACATTCCTTACGTTTATGAGGTGTTATGTCTCCATTTTGAGTTTCATAATTCCTATAAGAAAAGAAGAAGAAAAAAAAAAATGGTGGAGATTGAAATGACTCCTTTAAATCTTCTTATACGCTTATTGCATTAATTTGATTAGTTTTAATTAACTGATACATACTCACCTTTTTAGGCAAAGGAACTTAGATAAAGTGGGCGTGGCAGGTGAGACAGGTGACATAGCCGGTTGAGATGAAGTGGGTGTGGTTTTGGGCTTCAGTAGCGTCCGACTGTCATAGTTTCCCTGGGTTGGCTCAAACAGCTTCACTAGTAGAACCTAAAAAAAAAAAGAAAAAAAAAAAAGAAAAAAAAAAGTGAAGATGGATATCTAAAGCAGATATTTTATCTTGTAAAACAACAAAAACAAAAACAACAACAACAACAACAAACAATACAAAGCAAAAAACAAACAAACAAAACAAAAACAAAACAACAAAAAACAATTTCTCTCTCTTAACGTGAGATGAAATGATTGCATACTTTAAAATACACCTGCTCATACGTACCTTGACAAGAAGAAGCATCTTAGCCTCCTCATGCAGCATCACCTGTCTCTTGTCAGGTGTGATGTTGACATCCACACTCTCTACACAAACACAAACAAACAAGCATGCAAACAAATACACTGACAAACCGCATGCGGTGGTGGTTGGTCAATGGGTGGGGATGAGGTAAAGGGTGGGATGAGGTAAAGGGTGGGATTAGGCAAGGGGTGGGATTAGGCAAGGGGTGGGATTAGGCAAGACAACAGTGGGGAATCACCAAAATTGATATAAGGTAGCACAACTGCGTAAATGTTACTATTATCAACCAATAATAATTAATATTTTTTTTACTACTAGTGGTAGACTCAGATTATGACAGATGATATGACAAGTACTAGTAATGTAATAGTTACAAGTTGGCCTCTGTCAGTTCAGTGCTGTGCACTGAAGTTTGAATGTTGTTCAAGTCACTAAACCTCAACAGAGTGGAAAGATAAGATAATTCCATCATCAGAACTATTGTTCATCAGTTAATGATTCTGAGTTTAATATTATCATTATAATAATAGCAAATTTTCTCGTTCTAACACTCAATATTATGCTAATTAAAACTTAACCTGACATTTGACTTCTTGCCGAAGTCCTGTTCAGGGGTCAACTGAGGTCGAACTCTCCGTGGTGATATAATAAACACAATGCAAACTGCAGGATAACAGGAAGGTACACTTACTGTTTATTATATCCTGAAGGGTGATTTGCACGCAGCATAGACAGCCATTGGGTTAAGTTTTAATTAACATAATATCGGCTATTAGAACGAGAAAATTAGCTATTATTATAATTATTTCAGCCGAGAATGACTGAATCAATATTATCATTGATGTTTGCTGTCAAATTGTTCCAGCTAAAAGTGTAAGCAGTGATTAAATTACTCACTCCACCCACTTGGCGCTTACTAAAATACACTTTCTATGGGTTGTAGGGACTATTTTCAGCAGTATAATAAACAAAGTTAAAAGCAAACAAACAAACAGACTAAACACATGTTCTTTATGAACTTCTTAAGAGTTGAACTAATTTACATATGTGCGTGAGTCCACCTGTATGTGTGTGTGTGTGTGTGTGTGTGTGTGTGTGTGTGTGTGTATGCATACTTTACCTCTGTTGGTTGCTATGCTGAGCACCACGCATGGATACTGATGTCTGTTGTAACCATGGTAAACTTCATTCACCACTCTGGCCAACTACAGGACGGGGGTGAGAGGGGGAGTGGATGGGTGGGTGGGGTTAGGGGGAGGGGTTTGAGGACAGAGTGAGAGAGTGGTTGGGCGAACTGATTTCTAGACACAACGAAGTGAAACTCCGCCCACCTTGGAGTGATCGCAAGGCCTATCGTTGAAGAAGTAGAACTGCCTGTCAGTGGAACTCCTCCCATAACTGTGGTTACAGCGGGAAATATAGCCAGAGAAGCTGCAAACAAACAACACATATAAAAAAACATATACGACATTAATATTGTACCGGTCCAATGCTATGTGATATTCTCTCTATACATTGATGTTATTAGTTTGAAGCATAAAACAGAGCATGAAATAGAAACTTTGATTGAACGTTAGACTCGAGAGTCTTCTTGAGCAATGCAACACAAATGAGGAATGACTTGCAGTGTACAATTATATACTGGTTATGGGTGCAGTGTGAGATGCTCTGTGTTCAATCAAAGTTTCTATTTTACGTTATGTTTATATGCTTCAAACTAATAACTCTGTAAAATCCTATGTGATCAGGTATTGTAGACATAATATTATTATATTTAGAGAGAATCACTGACCAAAAAACACAAAAAAGTTAAAACAAAAACATACCCTCGTTGTTATTTGGAGTCATGGTACATTAAAACTAAAGGGAGCAAAATTAACATGTATCACCCTTAGGCTTTCACCTGTCATAGTAACTATTTATTTTATTTTTGAATCATTACCACTGATGAAGGCTACAGTCCGTAGCTGAAACGTTTGGTGTTTTAACTTTTTTGTGCTTTTTGGTCAGTGATTCTCTCTAAATATAATAATATGTCAAACTAATAACAACATCAATATATATGACCTTCTCTATTGTGATTTACAAGAAACTAAAGATTTAAAGATCATTTAAAAAAAGCTGTTAACACCTGCCGTAGTGAGCTTGATTTTCCTGTGCACAGTCATAATTGTACATATACATGTGCACACACATGTATATACACATGTGCATACCACCAGGGTTGGGGTCAAATACTCTGAATGGCATTCAAATACAAATACAATTACTTTCCTGGATATAGAATTACAAATACAATTGCATCACTATTAGCTAGCTACAAGTGTGGTGTGGTTACTGGATTACTAGTGGTGTGCTTGAGCGCAAATGGCGAGCGAGCCTAAAGCTACACTATTGTTAAATGATTGATTGTAACTTCTAACACTTGAACTACTAGAAAAAGGTCGAGTTTTTAACTTGTGTATATTGAAGGTAAATGGTGGTTACTATGGTTCTCGCCGCAACTTTTTGAATTGAAAAAATAACAACAAGTCTTATTTGAAAGTTAAATCATTGTTATATTCTTTAGTTAAGTAGTAGCTCTAACACACAATACTGTCACACAACTGGACATACCTACACAAGACTTACCTTCGTAGTTAGTCTAATGGCCAATGAATTTCAAGTAAATACTGTTGCGTAGGGCTTATAACTATGACAAATAGCACATTAACTTATCACCGCCACTAACTTGAATAGAAATGGAGCTTGGCCAAGTTTTTACTGCACCCGCAAAATAATTCAAAACGGTAAACAGTTCAATGATACGGGTAATGATCGATAAACCAGAGGATTCTGTTTAGTGAAATTTGGGATGGGGTCGACCATCGAACTAACACAAAAATGCCAGGGTCAAAGTACAAAAATGCCATACATAAAGGCTTTATTGAAAATGAACTTTCGTACTCAAGATTAAATATACAAGATTTGCTCCTTCCACCAACTTTGCAAAGAACGACAAGATTTTCATGTGATAGTCGTGGAGTTTGAAGGTATCCATCAATATATGCACAATGAAGCATCAGAGTTGTGAACCTTTAGTACTACACACTAGCAAGCTATTACAATGTCATTTCTCAGACCAAAAGAAGATACATTTGACTGGTATATGAAATGTTCTTCACAGTAACAGCAGGTTGAAACAAAAAAAAAAAGAAAAAAAAAAAAAAAAAAAAAAGAAAGAAAAAAAAAAAAAAAAAAAAATCTGGCACAGCACATCAAGGCCCAACCCTGATGCATACACGTGTATATACACATGTGAAGGAGTCACCTGAACTTGTCCAAGTCCTCTTGCTTGAGGTGGGCAGTAGCTTCTTCATTACATACATCCTTTATGCTCAGAGTCGGCAACTCTAGAAGCTGATCTAACTTCAGAGCAACACACACACACACACACACACATACACAAGTGAACATCTGTCATCTGTTCAACTTTCCATACATGCACATGTGTTACCTGTTTGGTACCAAATACATCCAAAATGTTGCCACGGATACTGCAGTTGCCGGAGGTGGCCAATACTTGTTGCTTCTTACTAAAAAAAAAATAATAATAAATAAATAAATAAATAAATAAAAAAATGAATTAAAAAAAAAATAATAATAATTTTTTGAGGGAGTTCTCCGTTGACATCACATAATTAATAATAATAATAATAATAATAATTAATAATAATTTTTTAAGCATAAATGGAACTCGACTAAGGAACAACACTCATGGATGACTACCTCTTTCCCAGCTGATGGAAGCAGGATATCCTGACATTTGTAGACACCAGACAGTAACCTTGGAGAACTTGCAGCATCTTGTTGTACTCCTGAAGCAAACCAACAAACACACAAACAACAAGAAGAAGAGATGTTAGCCACAATCTGTTTTAGTCTTGCTGACTTAAAACCATTCTACAAAACTAGACTGATATTATTAGTCTATTATAGCAGCAAGAGCATGTAACCACTGAGTAGACGTCATAGCTTGAAAAATCATCATCATCACCATCACCATCATCATCATCATCATCATCATCAACATCGTCATCATCATCATCATCATCATCATCATCATCATCATCATCATCATCATCATTAACATCATCATCATCATCAACATCACCATCATCATCATTAACATCATCATCATCATCATCATCATCATCACCATCATCATCATCATCACCATCATCATCATCATCATCATCATCATCATTAACATCATCATTAACATCATCATCATCATCATCATCATCATCATCGTAATATTGCCATTGAGAGAATTACCACTCTATAAGTTTCATCAAACAAGAAGGGATTGGAGGGGGGTAGAAGGGTATAAGGAGCCCTCTAATTTTTAACTTATTCACATTTTTTTTTGAAATTTTGAAATAACATTTTTATAGCAGTACACAGCCTGTGATAAGCAAATTCTCTTGCAATCTGCTAGAGTTTATGTGCACCTGGCAGAGCCAGGATGCCTGTGCACTAAGCAGGCACTGCGAGCCGTGCAAGCAAAGCTCCTGGAGCTGGGCTAGGAACTCGCAGGAGAAAGGCCTTTCCTCACAGCAAGTGGTGTGGGCACCCAAAGTCCCACCTGGACAATTGCTGTTGCATGAGTAAAGGCCTTGAATTAGCACCACAAGTTCTCTCACTGTTGACAGAGTGGTGGTGTGGAAAACTAAATACCTTAAGAATTATCTCTTAGGGGAGATGAGGTGGGGGGGGGGGGGGGGGGGGTTGTTTTTATTTTCCTTTTTTTTTTTTTTTTTTTTTTTCTTTTTGTTTGTGTGGTGTCACGGACTCTTACATTTGGTTCCGAATTCATGTTCTTCTTTATATCTTTTTCCTCTCCTGTATATCTTCCCACCGGCTGTGTGTGATTGAGGACCTGACATTTGCTGTGCCAGATAGCTGTGTGTGTTCCACGACTATTGACCGCATGCCATCAACCTGTCCTTCCAATGCAAACTACTCCTCTCTTCCATTATCTACTAACCTTCTTCTTGTTCCTGTGAAATTCCTTGTGCCTCACTGGGAGAGTGTGAAACAACCGCAACAACGACACCGTTGTTCCCACCTTCAAACATAAAACAACAACAGCAATAACTAACAAAAAATTGAATTCTGGATTAAAAAAATCAAATCAAAAAAGAAATAAAGAAAATAAACCAAAGTTGAATTACTGTAAAAAAAAAAAGAAAGAAAAAAAAAAGAGAAAAAAAAAGAAAAAATAAATTAAAAAAAAAAGAAAAAAGAAAAAAAAAAGAAAAAAAGAAGATGGGACTGAGTGGTAATTGAACATAAAGATGTGTATTGCTGTGTATTGCAGAGTGCTTGTAAGCTGGTAATGGATTGCACATGCAACAGTTGGCTCTAACAAGGTTAGGTGACTGAAGTGTTCACACAGCTGAAGTTAATAGCTTAATGGTCACATGCCAATAGCACATGTAACTACTACCTAGGCAACCCATTCCAGAATTGCAGGCCATATAAAGATTGATGTACATGACATTCTATTGAAAATGTTTCGCTCCATGTGGATCAAAGAATGCCAAAGACATTCCCTCAGTAGATACAGTTTGCAATATATTAACTCAAAAAGTTATAATTGGCGAGCGAGCGAGACACTTACAGGGGTAAAAATGAAAAAATCGGGGATGTTTGTTTGTTTATATATATGGACGTATGTATGTCATTTTGTACTTTGACCCTCCGTATTTTTGTGTTCGCTCCGCGTTCGACCTGTCCCAAACTTCATTAAACAGAATCCTCTGGCTTAGCGACCATTACCCGTATCGCCTTTGAAGAATTGTTTACGGCTTTGAATTGTTTTGCGGGTCTCAACAGTATTTACTTAAAAATTCATTGTCCGCTAGACTTACCAGGAAGGTAAATCTTGCGTAGGTATGTTCAGTTGTGTGAAAGTATTGTGCGTTACAACTACTATTAAGAATATCACAAAGAAAATTTTAAATAACGTGATTTGAATTTGTTGCTTCTTTTTCAATTCAAACTGTTGCGGGAGCGGTTACCATGACATTGAAACCCCTTTACCGCATACGTAATTTAAAAACTCGACTTTATTTTAGTAGCTTGAGTGTTAGTTGTTAAAATCAAATTTAACAATAGTGTAGTTTAACTCGCTTGCTATTTGTGCTCAAGCACACCACTAGTAATAGCAAATTTTCTCATTTCAATTAACAGCCAATATTGTGTTAATTAAAACTTAACCCAAAAGTTGACTCAAATGTACTATTTTCACAAGCTACTCTAATAGAGCCAGAAAGAAAACAAAAAAACAAACACACAAAAACAACAACCCATTAGCCTTTATGTCTCCTTGGAGGTAACTTGAGCTGACCTCTGTTTATTCTGACCACATTCACAAAGCCATTATGAAGTAGTACCTATGATATGAACACAATACAACTGTATGTATTGCTAGGTACCAGCTGAGGTCAGAGGTCAGCAAGTCTGGACTCCTTGGCTGCGTACATACATTCAATTATATTCTAGCAGTAGCTTGTGTCTTCTTTTGTAGGACATACTAAAAAAAAACCAACTTCATTATTGACTCCTTCAAAACATACATACTCCACCATCTTTTGGCAGTATAACAGAGACTACAGTGAAGCAGCTGTCCAAATAATCTATGACTTAATTAATTAAATAACTATATTATACTGTAGTATTTGAGCCTACACCTCCTGCTCCTACACCACTTATTTATTTATTTTTATGAACCCAGTGAAAGCCCAGAGGTTGTGCAATCCACCTACTCTGATAATGATAGATTTGCATCTTAAACATAGTATTTCTAGTCATTTTCATAAGTATGTCCTTCTTTCAACTAATTCAGTCATTCTCAGCTGAAATTACAGTACATAATTTGCAGCCAAGGATATTTTAAATTGGATTTCGGCACAGACATCCCAACACTGGGATACGTTTCACACCAAAAGCCAATATAAATGGAGAATAATGCTGTGCCGGCAGTCGTGACTCCGCCAGTGCAAAGCAAAAACTAATAAGATAGAATTATATAGACTGATAGCCTAATACTCGAAGGACCAGGTCCCCAACTTAGCGCAACTTGCAGGCGCAGCAGAAGCTCCTGCAGCACTTGGAATTTTATTAATAATCGAGAACATTGAAGGCGGCATGACTACAACTTACAAGATGATGATGACACAAAACTCACTGTGGGAAAAAAATGGGCGGAGGAAAGACAAAATTGACAGCATTTAGGCGCAGGCCTCTGGATTAAAGACAAACACCATTCAACAACCATCAACAAACTTAAGTGGTGACAAGTAGGGGACAAACAACAAACAGCAAACGAGCAATTTCTGACTAATCATGGAGTCCTGCTCATAAACGTTGTTCAGACCTGAACAAATGCTAATGTCCTTTCTCTGGGTCGGTACCATACATGTTGTGTTTGGAAGAAGTTTACTGATGCTCTTTCAGAGACTCTCGGGAAAAAATACTCCATGCCTAGAGGTCAATCAAGTCCCATCCCTCCTCCTCCCCCTAAGTACGTAGTACAAGTTCTATTCGAGGCCTAATGTTAACGTGGCTACTACAATTTCGGCCCTTTGATCCCATAGAGAAATAAATGCCGGTAGACTTGACTTGCTGCTTAAACATACACATATGTCAATACTTTTCCCAATTTAGAATTGGTCACTGACCTCTCTCGCACATGTGACTTGTGTTCTTATCAACCCGTTGCTGTCGTATTCCAGCTTAGTGGCAGTGGGGCTGGACTTGTGGCACGTGCAAATGGTGAGGTCACTGCAATAGAAATGGTCCACAAACAACACTGTGTTAAAAATCAATTCTTAAATGTTCTTTTTTTCTTTCTTAATTAGCTATTGAATGTGACTAGGTATATTAGAGTTAGCTGATATACACATAGTAAATGATATTTTGTCCTTTAGTTCACCAAATTCAGGGATGTAGCATACATACAGATAATAATGTAGAAGACAACTTTCTCTTGGGGGGAGTCAACTATTGACACATTCTGTTGTGTATAAGAGACCCTTGCATTGCTGAAAAAAGTAAACTAAAACAGTCATTTCACTCACAGAGAGACTGTTTCTAGGAGTAATGGCAACCAATAATCAAGCAATAGTCTTTTTAATTAGACTACATCTTTTTTTGCATTATTATATGTCGTACCTCAAGGCACATAGGGAACTCAGCGCCTCTCCACGAAACCCATAGGTAGACACGCCTTCTTCCAGATCACCAAAGTCTCGTATTTTTGAGGTGTGATGCTTTAGCGTGAGACCTGCAAAATTGGTGTCCTCCACCCCACACCCGTTGTCTGTCACTTCCACCAGGTCCGCTCCGTAGTCTTTGATACGGACCTCTGAGAATACACAAGACGAGTGTTGAAAGCCAGTAGCCATGCTGGTACATGCAAACTTATGTTCCTGAATATAGTGTAGTAATACAATACAAAATAGCTACAGCATGAATTACTAGTTGTTGTAATCACATTCCATTGTTCAATAATACAGTAGTTCTAGTTATATTATTAAAGGAAGCTACCACAGTAAATTTAGGCAGTTTAGCAAAAGCTACAGCTATTTATCCAGGAGTACCTATATTAGTGGCTCCAGCATCTAGGGCATTTTCTACTAATTCTTTTACAGCTGTTGCTAGGCTTAGTACTACTTGCCCCGAACATATCTGGTGGACTGTTCTCTTGTCAATTGCCTTTACAGCCATGACTTACGTCCCTTTACCAGACTAATTGATGGCGGTCAAAATTAGATTATGCCACAAACCCGGAAGTACCCCGCCCATATATTATTTTATGAACCACAAAAATGCTGACCAAGCTCGTTAAACTCGTGCTTGCACCTTCAGTTTGTCTACAAAACTGGCAGTGCCTCGTTCATATGAAGCATATTTTCCGATAAAGTTGTGGAAGACAGAGTCTATCTGGGGTGTGTAGAAGCTGTTCGTATTACAATTTCGTCGCTTAGTATGCAGGATACTGCGAAAAGATAACATTGGACGTTTCTCCCGCGGATACAAAGATGGACGGCGACATACCGTCTTTCGAAGGGCCGGACTCTACTTCGTATCCGACGTACTCCTCTGGGTACGCCGAGGGCCCGTCACCCGTTCTAGACCCGGGTCCTTACACTGATGGAGAGTTAGGGAGAGATATCACCGGGGAAGACCTGACAAGTGAGTAAAAAGAAACCAAACCAAGCAAACAAGAAAATAGCCTCTTCTTGGGGTCCTTTCATTATGTTTATTCCTTTTTGTTTTTTTTTGTTGGTAGGTAATTGGTATAATGGCTAGGGTGCTTTCTTCCCTTCCTCTGGTAGCTGAGCTCACTCTTTGTGAAGCCAGTTTAGTGGTACCAGCCAGTACAATCTAGCTGCTTGTAGAGTTGTAAAAAGTAAACCCAGAATTGTCAATGGTTGATGGGGAGATGGGTCATTTGTGAGCACACAAAGCCTTCAAGGGTTTTTGTGTGGGATATTAGAGTTTCTTATCAGGTTTTGTGGGTTTCGAACCAATTGCCAAATTTTTTTAGAGTGGTATGTGGTGGTGCATAGAAACCACATTTAGTGGGCTGATATTAGTCGTGAAGGATTACTAATTGGTTATGAAGCTAATATTTTTTCAGAAGGAGCGATGTTGCGGAAAGCATTATGAAAGTAAGATGTATTTTTTGGGAAATAGTCGTGTGAATAGCTTGTGCTGCACCAAGTTGGATTTTCAATTGTTAAATAATTATGATTGTATTTGTGTGCATGCACCTGTTTGTATTGTGTGCATGTGTATGTGCGTGAATGTGTGTGTGTGTGTGCATGTGTGAATATTTGAGGGAATATTAATAATTTCGATGTTACTATATAAATATTACCTCATAAGGGGTGGGGGGAGGGGTGAGATGGGAGTTGTCCAGGCAGACAGGGCTATGTGGCTTGTGTTAATTGGTTGTGGGTTGTTTCCAGAAAGTCATAGCTTAAATTTTCTGTTAGTTGATCCATTGTTGTATAACTTGTGTTAGGTTAGTGGATGTACATTTGATGGTAGAGAGTATGTTTATTTGTTATGTAAGTGTGTGCGTGTGTCAATGTGGTAAATGGTGGCATCTTTCCCCCCTCCCAACCTTCTATAATACCTTATTTAATTAAATTTTTTTTAGAATAAGTCATAAATATATGGTTCAAAATGTCATGGGTGGAGGAGGGGGAAGGGGTTACTTTAAAATATCATCTATTGTATTGCTATAGTCTTTAGGGTGTTTTTGTTCAAGGTAGTATTTTTTTACATTTTTAAAATTTTTTTTGTTATGTGGTATTACCCACACATGTAAAAATATTTCACACTTGCACCTCAAGTTTCTGTTTCCTCGAAAAATAAATCACTTATGTGAAATGTCGAAGGTTTAGTTCCTGTTTTAGTTTAGTTCCAATTTTTTTACCACAGCTGTTGGGGGAGTAGCAATTTCTTACAACTAGATTAAGATGGGAGGTTACCTTAATTCATTCTGATCAGGCTTGCTATCTTATCTTGGAAACTGCTTGCATGTACGGTGCACTGGCAGTACAACGAGGCGATTGTGGCTACGCCATTGAGTGAGTAGTCATATCATTACTCGTGTGTCGAGATGAATACATGGAATGCACAGGAAATAGATGAGGGGTATTGTTGCCTGAAGGAATTGATAATGCGATTAGTGAAGGAGTCCCTGTTGATAGATTAATCAGTTGTATTGATAACAGTCCTCGGCCTTCTCGTGGTAGCAAACAGAAGCAGTTATCATTCAACAGGAGTTGTTTCTTCAGCTCTCCTCAGTGTATGGTCAGTGGTATGGTTGACAGTGAAATGGAAACTGGATGAAGGCATACATCTTTACGTACTTTCCCTGTTTGTTAGTAGGCTTCCGGTAATCGTTTGACTAATCTTGTGTACATTTACGGGTTGGAGGAAATAGTTAAGATACGGCTAGAAGCACAAAGAAGGACACGCACACACACACACACACATGGAGATAGATCTTGGCCTCTCTTTCCTGTGGTTGATGAATCTGATTGTTATGGTGATAGCCTTTTCTGTAGACTATGTAGTGTCTGGGGTTTAAGGTGGGATGGGGACATGGGAGGGGCATGGGGGCGGCATGGGAGGGGCGTGCTTTATGAATGAGTTTATTTTAACCTTTTTTTTTTGTGGATAAGGTTAGGAATGTCTTGTACTGAGCATGAGCAGTAGAAGGTTTAGGTTGGCTATGTATACGTATGTTACACCACTAGGTGAAGGACAGTATGGGTTTTGCATGACCAAAGGCCGAGGATAGTGTAAATCCCGCACTGACTGAACAGAGTGGTTCAATTGATTTGTACTATGGCTCTAGGCTATATAGGAAACGCTTAAAACAAATTTTTGATTGGGCCATTCTCTTATTCATTTCCTAAGAGGTGGGTACAAAATTATTCACCGCTAATTGAGCAATCTGGTTGGACGGTTTGAACGTACCATGGCACACGTATTGATATAGTGTATATGTCTATTGGAATGGGTTGGTCAGTTCGTAATGATTACACAGGCACAATTATCGCCGTATTCATAGCATAAATAATCCTCCTGTGTTTTGATGTTGCTGTGACCTTAGCCTTTGAACCTTGTAATTTAAACAGTCAACCATGACAGAATGATGGTTTGTTTCTTGCTATGCCCTGAGGGTAAATATATCCTCTGACATTATTTTGAAGGATCGGAGGGACACAACAGGATGTCAATACTGACGAGTGCTCTCATGTTGTGGTTTCAGAGGTGTGACATCCAGCCATCCAGTCAGTCAGAGTAGCACGTGCCAATTGTCATGGCAATGGAGTGGCCTGTACCATTGTACTTGGTCTTAATCGGATATTAATGCAGAAAGTACTCGTAAAAGCTTTTGCAAGACTATAGCCAAACTAGACTATTCATTTAGCGGTGTGCACTTTGAACGTGCTATTGTTAACGAGGCTGTAAGACAGATTAGCACTAAATTGATTTGGTGTGTTGGACTCATCGGTCCATCTGGTAGATTAGTGGAACAAGTGATATTAAAGACGGTTGATTAATGGAAGTGATCCAGGAAAGGGAAAAGATTAAGAAAGTTCACAGCAACTGGTCAATTCTCTTCATTTCATTTTACCCTTGCTGTTCATTAGGTCCAGTACAATGTGGGCCATATTTTTAGTTCCAGGCTGGCTCATTTGGAATGGTACCGAAGCACTTCCATGGTTCAGTTCCAAACCAGCACATGTGGAATGACATTAGAATACTTCTATGAGACAAGGACTCATCTACTGGGATGATTGGGGCATAATTTTTCTTAATCTCTGGAATGTTCCAAGAATGTAAACATTCACAGGGAAATCAAGTTGCATTAGCAACATCCTAAGTTGACTTAGCAACGTGGTAATCCCAGTGACATTTCCTGCCCTGGCATGGGCCAGATTGGAAGTGAAGCTTGTGATTGTATGGCATGGCATTATTTAGTGGATGTACCCGGCGGTGAGGGGGGGAGTTTTTAGGAAATATAATTTGAATGGAGTTATTGTGTTTGATGAAGTTGATGGAGTAAGTAAGGGTGAAGTGTGAAGAAGGAACTCAGTTATTGCATGGGGAAATTGAACCCTGAACCCCTTTGTTTGGTCCACCATTACTACTCCCTCTGAGCAATGACTTAACTTGACTTCCTCACACAATTCTTCTATACTTTGTTGGGTAGTGCCGTTTCTTGCATTTCACAGGCCTCTAATTGTATCCCTGGTTACACATACATAATCTCTGTTCTCTATTCATGTGATGTTATTCTCTGGCCCTTAGTTTTGATGTCTGGGCTAATGTTTAAAACCATTTTTTTAAAGCCTAAGGTGTGATTCTGTTGAAGTAGGAATCAAAAGTGACCATCAAAAGTCATTTAGTTGTAACTTTCTTGTTTGATAGAATTAAGGTTTTCCCTCCAAAGAATTTTATTTTGCTATTATTGTTTTATGGTTTTGTTTCTGTAGGTCACAGGAATGTATATGTTGGAGTTCACCTTCCCCATTCCAGATCCAGACACAAACACAGGCACAAGCGCAGGCACGGCAGTCGACGTGGTCACCATGGCAACAGCCACGGCAACGGTCACGGTCACCATGGCTACGGTATTGAAGGTGACCAGGATGAAGAGCGGGATTACGAGGCCATGACCACCGACGGAGGTGTGGGGGGGAGTGGCTACTACAGCCACGAGACGTTTGAAGCTCCGAAGTACCACAAGTCACTCAGTCTTCCTGCTTGTCACCGATTCATCCATCCGACAGATTCCATCGAACCCAGTGCAAGTACGTATTCGTAGGACAGTCCGCCTGTCTTTCAATAGTCAAGAGATACTTTAAGATAGATAGCTGCGGGGGTATTATTATTGTTCTATTACAAACACGAGTGAACATGTGTGCAGATTACGTGTGACGTTAGTAAGGGAGTCACTGTTAAATTATTGCATGTGTCTGAATTAGTAGCAGCACGGCTGAAGATTACTGCTATTTTCAGCCTGAGTGAGTGGTGATTGCGTAGCGTTCATTAGTAGTGCCAGTGAGTAATGGATCCCAACATCTAACTTGCCGTTATAACTTGGTCTATTAATAGCTATGCCAAAGTGAAATACTATTATTTGTTATCATTCACACGATCAAGTTGACACGTCACTGGGCACTCTAGTTGTGCACTTTGTGATGAGATCATGACACTGAACTGAATACATACTGAGAGGAAGTTGCAGTCTAGTGACTATTAATGAAGTTTTTAGAGTGTCAGGTTTCATGATTTTAAACTTTAGTTTGTTGTGAGGTTGTTTGCAGGTCTGGTTGTTGGTCTTTTGTGAACTGGGATATTAGGAAGGTTGTTTGGAAAATTAATACTTTCAAGAACTTTCAAGACAAGTGATAGAATGGGAGAAGGTGTTGCTAGTAAAGTAGTGTGTGTGTGTGTGCATTAGTGTGCGTTTGTTGTGTGCACACGTGAATATGCTTGTGTGTATTGGGATGTACGTGTGTGTGTGTGCATGTGTGTGTATAATCTAGTACACGTTTAGCTAATGAAGTAACTATTTCATTTAAACTATGAGAATTAAGTGTTATTGGTGAGGTAAATTATGGAGGGATCGAAGGTTAATGATACTAGAAGGTGGTATTAAAGTTTGTATGGATTGAAGCATCATAGTGTGAATCAGCTGCAGGTAAAATTAGCTCAAAGCCAATCCTTATGTAGTTTAACAAGGAAGTGCAACCAGCTCGCGATGCATCCTTCTACCAGCTATGGCACTTTGTGGCTATGGTGTGTAGAAACAGAGTGTCTATCATGCTAGACGATACTCAGGCATACTGCTAGTGATTCAGTTCTCTTTATTTCCCGGTCTGCCGAGAGCTTAATCCAAACTCGTAGATCATTCACAGGAGTCTATCGTGTGATGTGGTATCAAGATGTCATTAATCTAATTACCCATCTCCTGTGATAAAATGACTTCCGCCATCTTAGCCACAGACGCAGCTCTTCTTAGCTTTAGCTTTGGCAGTGTTATGTTCCTTTACTATGGATTTAATTAATATGTATAATTCTGTCATTCTCAGCTGAAATGATAATAATAATAGCTTTCCCCTGTTTAATAATAGTTTTAATAATAGTTGTTCTCTGTTTAAACAGCCAATGAATCTGTATTTTACAACTTAACCTGCCGTTTCAAACTTTTGCCTGAGGAAAACTTCAGCAAGAAGTCGAAATGTTTTATCATCATCATCATCATCATCATCATCATCATCATTATCATCTTTATCATCTTTTGAACTGACTAACAATTACAATACTTTTCACTGTTTTTCTATTTAGACCCCGTCACACCACAGGACCCGTGCGACAGAGTCAAGTTCATTCTTGGTGACCATGACGACCAGAATGACAACCTGCACACAGATAGCGCCACCCACTCTCTGTTCACTGAACTGGAGGAACTCAAGTACGACGAGAATGAGCATCGGTAAGTACGAGGTAGCTAGGGAAGGCGGGAGAACTTGGAGTAGGTGAGGAGAGTTGTGTGCAGTCTTAAGCACATGTGGACAATGAGTAGAAGGATTTCATACAGTAGTCGCTTACAGATCACAGATTGCATTGAGATTTTTCTAGCTTTTAATCAAGTATGACTACCGAACCTATCTAGTCAGATTTACATGTCTGTTTTAAATTTTTAAACTAAGTTGTGTGTATGTATGTGTGTGTGTGTGTGTGTGTATGTATGTGTGTGTGTGTGTGTGTGTGTGTGTGTGGTGTTCTTGGTTGTCTGTCATGTTTGGTATCATACCAATGTGTGTAGGGTTTTGAGTTTTCAAAGCTGCACAAATGTGTACATATATATATGTGTGTGTGTGTGTGTGTGTTTGTGCAGCCTGGGTTAGGTTGGAGGGGGTGGGGTGTAAATTAGGTAAATGTGTTGGTTTTTGGGTGATTAAGCACTCTGAAGCCCCCCCCTCCCCCCTCCCCCCCTCCCCTCCCCTTCCCTTTCAGTATAGTACTGTCATACTGTTTTAGTTTGTTAGTAGTGTGTTCTGTACACTTCTTGTTGCTTGTTGCTGGTATAATGCACCAACACCTGCCAGTTGTTGGTGAACCTCCATCACCTTGTCCTAGTGTCAGCTCCCAGGGTGGCCCATTAGCTAGTATTGGGGAGCAGCTGTTGAAACAGTGACTCTCACTCACCTGGTACAGTGTGTGTGGTGTGTATGTGTGTGAGGAGTGTATGTATGTGTGTTATGATGTGTACTTGCAGTATACTGGCCTCAGTCTTGTGTCTTGTGACTGACTGAGTTTCCTGTCATGCGAGTATGCATTATCCTTCAAACAAGTCTTCACAGACCTTCTCTCCACGTGGTTATAGGCCTTTATAATTCAAAACTTGGGGGGGGGAGGGGGGGTTGTAGAAAAAATGGGTTGTTTTTTTACAGTTTAGGATGGACTGAGTACAAGAGAGATTAAAATGTGATATTTTGTGTGTTTATGGAAGTTTGAACGTCTCAAAATAGTAATTGTTAAAGTCTTTCGTGAAGGAAAAGCTCCATCCTACCTCGTTCTAAACTCTAGAAGACTCCCCGTCTTCTAGAGCACAGCCATGGCTTCACTCCATAGCCGTGTGTTGTATTCTGTAGATTTATTAAGGAATCTTCAGCCAAAGTTAAGTTTTGTATGTGACATGTCTGATGGTAACAGCTCCTTACTGTTTGTCATGACATGTATGGTTTTTAAGTTTCATTTTTTAAGCTTGCATGGAAGACGGACTGACGTTGTCAGGCTCGATTTGTTATCTTTGTTGATTGTGGGCATGCATACGTGTGTGTGTGTGTGTGCTTATCTGACAGAGTTCTAGTTCAGCGGAGAATATTCTTGTGTAGTAATGGTTGAGGGATTCACTACGCTTTGGGAGTGTGAGTGGATGTGCGTGCATGAGTGTATGTGCATGTGTGTGGATGTATGTGTATGTGTGTGCGTGCATGCGTGCATGCGGTGGTGTAATTTGTGACAATGTGTTATTTTGGTCCCACCTGTCTTAGACACGTTCATGATCAAATTGTTTCATTTCACACAATTTTGAAGTTATGTCTAAATAACCACTTCCCTCCGTGTTGTGGGTTTGTTCGTGTGTTATGTCACATGTTTCATGTATGCAGTGAGAATGGATGTATGTGTGTTAGTATTCACATGGGACATGTGTCCCACGAGTGGTAGCTATGGCAACTGTACTGGCATACACACTTCAATCACTGGTGGTTAGAGGGATGGAATCTTCTAGAGGGTGTGATGCAGGCGCAAGCCACAAGTATAATGATATTCACAGGCACCCAATGATATTCATAGATGCCACACCCCCTCCTTAAATGAATAGTTATGGCTAGGTAGTAACTGTTGGTTACTGCTATATCCCCAAAGAAAGATATTTTTTATAGTTGCTAAGAAGATTATTTGAAGAGATGTATTATTAATACTGTTTTATTTGAGTTAGTGAGGGTTTAGGCAGCTTGAGGAGGATGTAGACGTCTTTTGAACGAGTGCATAGAGAATAGACTTACATTCATAAGGGCATTGACCGCAGGGTCACATGGTAACTTATGACGAGGGGGCAGAGGGCCAGGACAGACTGTGTGCAGCTGCCGTAGGGTGACGGAGATGATGTCATAGTTTTTATTTCCACTCCGCCCGTGTCAGTGCAGGGAATGTTTTTTTTGTTGTTTTTTTTTGACTGAGTTGGTACGGGATCATCAAATGGTTTTGCACATCATTTCAAAATTTATTTGCTATAGAGTTGTCCATTATCTCTTTTCTGAGTAGGGAGTAACCTTGGCGGCTTGGCCTTGCCCACAGCTTGTGGGTGGTGGGTGGGTGTGGTTTGAGAGGCTGTGACAATGATCTGAGCGTTGCTTGTGTTAGCTTATTTATTTTATTTTATTATTTATTAATTTCTTGAGTGAGTGATCAGCTGCATTTGTATAACTTCCTTTCCCTTTCATTGCCAGTTGCTTGACTTGCTTGCTAATTGAGTGTTAGTGTGTATTGTTGTGGCTTGATTTCCCGGGAGACTGGCGGGTCTTTTCAATGGAGTTTTTAATTGTATTTTATTTTCTTAAGTTTTTCTACTGTGCTCAGCACACAATGGTTTTTAAAAATTAATTTTTTTATTACAAGCTCCAGCATCAGGTGTGCAGCTATTGTGAGGTTTTGACCCCAATATAAAAACACGAATTAATACTGTGGTATGTGTAAATATAATCATTGAATACCATGGAATATTATGAGTCTGTTGGCTAGCATTTGCACGAGTGTAAATGCCACCGACGGAGGAGTGATATTCCCGCGGTATCCAATGATGAATCAATTTACTGTGTACTGGTCATGCACGAATGGCATAGAAACCGAGTGGCTAATGTAATGGATGCTGCCAAGAAGTCTTTCGATTTTTTTTTTTCTGATGAAGTCATTGAAAATCTTTTCTCTAATATTTGAGGTGGAGTAGAAAGGGAATGTGAAAGGCAAGAAGTGCCGCCATCTTGTAGCATTGAGAGTGAACAATCAGTTAGTCTTGACGATGAGGAATTACGGAAGTTTTTAGAAGAGCCAAAAATACTGTAATACTCAAAATAAAACATTACCCGACTTGAGAACGTGGTAGCTATTGTTCGTGTAAAGAGATAAATGAAAGCGAAAAATTGAGAATATTTCACCCAAAGAATTAGACAGACTTCTCGTGGAGTGCAAGTGGTAGTCTGTAAGAACCGAGCACTCTCATAGCTAGTAATAAAAAGTCTTTGCATTGATATGAAGCTATTTTATTTAACCAAATTAATGTAATTGGCACAGAATGGTATTATAGAATTAACAGATCCTCAGTGGACGCAATAAACGTAAAATTGTAGCTTAGGGGGACACAATAACCCAACGCAATAACTCCGGACTTCCCCTTTACTGCGGAATATTGTGGGCACACAATACTTTCCAATTCAATACATTTTCTACGTAAAGGCACTCAATGGGCCGATTCAGTACACAATAAAAATGATTAATAATGTGAAAGGTTCTTCACCATTTTCTTTGTACAATAGTACATTACATGTTCCTTGATCATTTTGTATTGTTCGTATGGACATCTTATCTCACTTCATCGGGCATAGCAATACAACATTGACAACATTGTGTAATCATTTATTCTTTATAACTTTATGGGCTTGGTGCAAACATATAAAATGGCTTTTAATAACCATTGTGTTGTCAATTCTTCTGTCTGTTGTTCAGAGCAAATTAACTTTATATACTTCACTCTCCGTTCCCCCTCCCCCCCTCCCTCCTCCCTCCCTCCCCCCTCCTCCCTCCTCCCTCCCCCCTACCAACCCCTCCCAGCATGGAGTGGAAAGAGACAGCCAGGTGGGTCAAGTTTGAAGAAGACGTTGAAGAAGGAGGCAACAAGTGGTCCAAGCCTCATGTAGCCACCCTCTCCCTCCACAGTCTGTTTGAGCTCCGCAGCTGCATCTTCAAGGGGACCGTCATGTTGGACGTGCAGGCAGAGAACCTGGCAACAATATCTGGTGAGGGGTAAACAGTGGTAAAGTTGATGTTTAAGCAATTTAATTTATTTTACTTATATACAAAATGCCTTCTTGAAGGTCATGTCTCACATAATGGACGGGTACTTCACCAGCTCATCAAATGCTGTGGTACAGTGTTGCCATGGGCAGCTATAAACTCAACATGCATGTTTTGTTTGGATAGCATTTGCAAGTTCTTTCTTGTATGTATGTAGGTTTTCTGAGGTATGCTTTCAAGTAACACCATATTATGAATATTAATATGAAGCCTTGTTGACCTGCCAGTCTTCAGATGTTTATTCAGTATGCTGTCGGCATGCCACTGCTGGGCTGCATTTAGAATGATTAATCTATCCCCTCCTCCCTTGCCCTCCTCCCCTATATACATCATTGACATATCAACGTTTCAACACCCTTTACCCAATAGTGATAGGAGGGTAATTGTTTGACACAACTTGTCTTGCTCCTTTAAAAAAAAATTCCCCAACCTTAAATTGCTTATTGTATCTCTGCACAGCTGTTTATCATTGCCTGTGAGTTCTGTGAGAGAGTTGTTGTTGAGGAATTGATAGACTAGTTTCCATGAATTAGCTAGCTTGAATCGGTCACCAATGTGGGGCCATCTCTAGTTGTCTTTTGGGAGTGATGTTTATCATCTTCATCGGGTGTCACGTTGTAATACATGTCAGCATTGTTTTAGTGAACTGCTTTCAGTTACGCATGGATTTGGTAAAGGGTAGCCACATTTAGAAGCACTGACAGCACTTTTGAAGTTGCCAGAAGAGGTCACTTTTTATTGCATCTTATTAACCACTGCTAGTACTCGGGAATGACACAATATTAGACGTATTCTCTCTCTTTCACAGGCTTTTTAAACAATACAGAATTAATAATATTTGGTTGCCACCGGGAATCGAGCCCAGGACCGCTTGCGACCAAGTAATTTTAATTCTGTATTGTTTAAAACAGCCTGTGAAAGAGAGCGAATGCATCTAATGAGTAAAGAAGGCTGAGAAAGAAATTGTGAAATGACATAGTATTTATATATTTCACCCCGAACTCCCTCTCTCCCTCATCTTTTCTCCTTGGCTTGTTTTCAGACGAGGTACTGGATAACCTGGTGAGCACGGGCCAGCTTCTCGAGGACTGCCGAGAAAAAGTCCGAGCTGCCCTTCTCCAGCGACACATGCACTTGAACTCCAAGAGGGACCACAGTCACGGGGAGATCAAACTGCTAGACCACATCAAGTGAGCCCTTCTTTTATACTACTACTATTACTACTACTACTACTACTACTACTACTACTACTACTACTACTACTACTACTACTACTACTACTACTACTACTAGTAACAATAGTAGTAATAGTAGTAGTAACAGTAGTAGTAATAGTAGTAGTAGTAACAGTAGTAATAATAGTAGTGGTAACAATAGTAGTAACAGTAATAATAATAGTAGTAATAGTAATAGTAGCCATGGCTCAGATAAATACTAATTTCATGTATAGAATTCTACTGAGTATTAAAAATTTTATTTAATAGGATTACATTATGTATATTTACATTATATCAGTTTCCTCTCTTCTCTCTCTCTCTCTATAATCATACTGTGGTGGATCATCAAAGAGGACCATTTTGTTGTTGTTGTTGTTTTTGTTGATAATGTGCTGATAATCAATCAAATATTGTTTTCCTACAATAATACATATATTAGTACGAGCATGCCCAGTGCAACAACTAGACTTACTTCTAATCAACAACTCTACACCCCAAGACGAGGAAGTTATATGTATAAACATCTATTAATCAGCAGCTAATGAAGGAAGTGTCTCACTGCAGATTAGGATAATATTGAGCAAACAAAATAAAACAAGGAATCATTGATGTGGTGTAAATTTCTCAAGTTTCAACCCTGTACCTGAATAATTGGATTACAATCTAATCTAGTTTAGACACACTTTTATAACATTGTCTTTTAAATCTCCATTGTTGTCCCTTGTAAGGAAGTGAACTGATTCTCTCAGTGAAGAGCTGCACGATACACAATATTATAGATATTGGGATAAGAGAATGAAGATTAATGTAAACACCAGCTGAGGGTAGAGTCCGGCTGTTTGTTATCAGATGTGAGTGAGTGGGTGGTACTTCATTGTACACACACGCTTGTGTACAGTCCTCGAACATTCATTGTGTGTATGTTTGTACGTGTGTACGTGTGTTATGACTCACTCCTCTCCCAGAGTTGCTTTCAATTTGCCAGTCTTGCGATGCAGAAAGTGTAGAGATAAACCCGGCATTGAATTAGCGGCACAGACTGAAGTTCCACCAACCTCAGCACGTGTTTGACAAGTCTCAGAGAGTTTGTAGAACTATGTCAGACACTTTTCTTAGTGTCGTGCAATCCCATATTGTGTTTTGCAACTGACCACTATGTTGTCAGGCAAGGCTGGAGGTCAAGGCTGGAGGTCAACTCTGTAGTCTGGTTTCCCTCTTTCTCCCATTGTATAGTCGTGCGACTCTGGTAGTTCTGTGGCCTTAATTCCTTTCTCTCTAAGATAACAAGTGGAAGGCACATATACCGTTCAGCCTGGCGGGACTAAAGGGGCTCACAACCCCTACTGTCTATTGATAATCTCTGTGCTAGTTAAAGGTGTATCGGTAGATAATATCATATCTTATAAATGTCTTTAACCATGTGAATAGCTTACAATTTAGTTGCCTTTTTCCCTTTTATTAAGTTATTGTGTAATAAATTTATCAGCATCTGTAATTCTGATACTGGTGTATCAATACTGACGTTATATTTTTAAATTTAAATTTCTAGTTCCACATCTTCATATTTTTCTTTTTTGTTTGCATGTACTATATAAGTTTTATGTACAGCTCTATACATGTGTAGTGCTTATGTTTAGTGGTGGGAGAGTCTCATACTTGGTGTACTAGCTGGAGGTTGGTGTACTAGCTGGAGGTTGGTGTACTAGCTGGAGGTTGGTGTACTAGCTGGAGGTTGGTGTACTAGCTGGAGGCTGGTGTACTAGCTGGAGGCTGGTGTACTAGCTGGAGGCTGGTGTACTAGCTGGAGGCTGGTGTTCTAGCTGGAGGCTGGTGTACTAGCTGGAGGCTGGTGTACTAGCTGGAGGCTGGTGTACTAGCTGGAGGCTGGTGTACTAGCTGGAGGCTGGTGTACTAGCTGGAGGCTGGTGTACTAGCTGGAGGCTGGTGTACTAGCTGGAGGCTGGTATACTAGCTGGAGGCTGGTGTACTAGCTGGAGGTTGGTATATTAGCCAGGTGATTGGACCAGTGGGTCGTCAGTCAGCCTTTCCATGTACAGTAAATTCCGCCATGTCCATGGCAAAGAAAGTTTTGCACGCTCATTATCATCCAATTAGTTGATTATGGCTTGTCTATTCCATGTTTGTTGTTGACTTGCCGAGAGGATGCTGGCATTGGGATGGTTTGAAGACTTCCCGACGGGTACTAATGGCGTTGCCTAGAGAGAGATTGGCTGCAATCGGTAGCAGCAAATTGAATAGCTGATGAAACGCTCAACAGGGGGGCGGAGTAAAGTCGCGGAGTGAAGACGCAGTGTTGTTGGACAGATTGGTTGTATGCTGATGTGGGCAGTATGATTGATGGGTGTGGTGTTCTAGATATGTTAGACAAGATGGACTGTTGTGCTGATAGGTAAAGGTCATCATAGTAGGACTGTGTGTGTATTAGTGAGAGTGTTGGTGTGTGTGTGTGTGTGTGTGTGTGTGTGTGTGTGTGTGTGTGTTTTTTACTGGGAGGTGAGAAGTTGCAGCTGTTCTTTCCCCCCCCCTTTTCTTCCCTTTTCCCCCCCCCCCCCCCCCCCCCCCCCCCCCCCCCCCCCCCCCGCGACCCACCCCCTTGTACTATGTATTATGTATTGCCACATGGGAAAGAGAGAGGGAGAGATCTTTCTTGTATTACTCCTGCCAGAGTTCTGTCTAGTGGAAGTAGTGGTGGCTTCAGTTGGTCCACATACTCCAGTTTCTCTGGTAGAGTTCACATGGTTGGTGTGTGTGTGTGGGACATGCTATATTCCTGTGGTCTGGAGGATGTTTGGGTTTTTAATGATGATCTGTAGCAGTGATTCACACTGGACGATACATAACGGCAGGCACAGGCTATTGATTGCACGGACCATTGTAGGCACACACACACACACACACACACACACACACACATACCATCCAAGTGTGTGCACTTCCATCTATTGCTTCAAGTCTTCAAGACTATCTTATGTACTTGTACTCTGTATGTTTGATTTGTGTGTTGTTTTTCCCTGTTTCAAGGAGTCACAATTCACAATACATTTTTATGTGTCATTTCAGAATCTGAAATACGTTTGTGGTTAGTCAAAAAAACAAGTAAATAAATAAACAGATAGGCAGAGAAAGGATTAATCCAAAGCAAATTTAATTATTCAGAGTCTGAGATAGGTAGGGTCCTGGATTGTCCAAATAAATAATAATAAATAAATAAAAATAAAAAACCAAACCAATGAGCGAGTAAAGGAAATAAGTCCTAGTAGTTTATTCTCCTTGACTTTATCTTTTCCCTTTCCTCTTCTCTTTCATTATGCAGATCTCTGGGAGAGCTAGCTCGCCACAACTCTAAAGACTTTGACAATATGATCTCCAACAGTCATGGCGGCAGTTTGCTGGGGTCCAGGAGCAACTCACGACGAGGGTCGTTCTTGGGAGATCACTCCGGTCTGAGGAACGGCAGCATGACTGGCAGTCGTCTAGACGACCCGGCAGCTGCAGCGTCTGCCGCCGCCGAGGAGCTGGAGCTACAGAACAGGAAGGTGAGTGCATGGACTTACTAACTGGGTGTGGCCTGAGTGGGCGTGGCAGACAGTGGTGTCTCTGATCTGAGCATGTCAGAAGCAGTATACAGTAAAACCTCTGAACAACAACCGGTCTTGGGGACAGATCGTTTGACCTTTGTTGAGAGAGTTGCCTCTCTTCGGGAGTTCTTAGAGTATTATGCCAAGCAACAATGATAATCCATAATATAATAGAAATAGACCAATGAACGATTTATTGAGGTGAAAAGTAGTCAAATAATGATCTCTCTGTTAGTGATTTTCTAGCAGATTTTGCTCGCCAAACCTGAACCTTCCAATGCCAGAGACAAGAGTGCTGTAGCATCAATTATTGGACATGTCCCCATTAACATAGCTCCAATTCTGTACCAGTTTTTAAGAAGAGAAGTCAACAAGGCTTTTGTTAAAGTTAAGGGTGAAAATGTGAACAGAGGTGGCGGCTATGGACTGGAAAAATACCCTGTGTTTATCGTTTATACGGTCCGCCACGGTATATACAAAGATTGAAAGATACTCTTAAACCACTGATCGCTGCTGGACATTTGTAACTAGCTATTAAGAACAATTATTATATATATTATGTAGCTATAATTTTACTATTTTGACCGCTCTAGGATAATTATCCCTGGCCGTTGTTAAGAATTCGGGGGTGGCCGTTCATCGGAGGCTATAAAACTATTGGAACTGTACTGTAAACGTTTCGTTCCACGAAAAACTACCGCTGTGGAGAGGCTGACCGTTCTTCGGGAGCCCGTTGTTGAGAGAATTCACTGTAATCCTATTTGAGAAAGACTGTCTTTTTTAAAATAATGATGACAATAATAAGTTGTTGTTGTTTTTGCCAGTGAGTTTTAAGGCCTGAATGGGCGTGTCAGAGAGTGTGTCTCTGATCTGGGAATGTGAGATGCAATGTAATCCTAAGTGATAGAAATAGTCAATATAATATTGCAGTTTTTTTTTTTATAAAACAGTAAGGACAATAATAATAGCAGTTTTTTTTTTTTTTTTTTTTTTTTTTTTTTTTTTGCCAAATGAGTTTTTATTTTGAAAATAAAGTTAATTGCTGTAATGGATTATGTTGCCGTGATTCCCCTAATAAAAAATGTTTTTTTTAAAGGAATGGATTTATAATACTAGTCTAGTAATTTGCGGTCTTAACACCCCTGGTTAAGCTCAACTTTAGCCCTTGCTACTGCTCAATTTGAAAAAGCCGAGAATTACTGATTGTTAATTTTTGTTCTTTCGCCTCTCTCTCCCCCCTCCCTCCCGCCCTACCCCCCCCCTCCCCCTCCCTCCCCCCACCTCCTTCATTGTCTCTTTCTAAACTAACTGTCACCACCAGCCTGACAGTTTCATGAAGAAGATCCCGCCCGGGTCTGAGGCCTCCAATGTACTCGTTGGAGAAGTGGACTTCCTATCGCACCCCATCATTGCGTTCGTGCGCCTGGCGAGGGGCGTGTATTTGGGCGACCTGACGGAAGTGCCGATCCCTACCAGGTTTATATTTATCATGCTGGGACCTGTCGGGCATAGTCAGAGGTACCACGAGGTCGGACGATCCATCGCCACTCTCATGAGTGACGAGGTGAGATACATGGGGGTGTGGTTAAGGGTGTAGTTAGGAGAGTGTTTGTTGTTTAAGTTGAAACAAATACAGTGAATTAGTGAGTAGACAGACTAACAAGAGATGAATAAGTTGAAGGTAAAGGGTTATCAAACAGTGGAGTCAGTAAGTTGAAGGTGAAAGGTTTTGAAAACAGGATCAATGAGATCAGTCAGTAGATCAGTGAGTAGATACTCATAAGTAGTCAAAACAATCAAATCAGTGGGTAAAAGTAAAATTGCTATTAAGGGTGGATTAATGAGTTGGATAGAAGGTAAAGGATCATCAAAACAGTTAGGTCATCTAACAGTTGGATCAGTGGGTAGAAGGTAAAGGATCATCAAAACAGTGGGATCAGTGCATTGAAGGTAAAGGGTTATCGAACAGTAGAATCAGTTGATATAAGGTTAAAAGGTTATCTAGCAGGTTGGATCAATGTGGAAGGCAAATGTTTGTCCGAACGTTAATTCAGTGGCGTTCAGTTATCTGTCACCTTCAGTCCTAGAGCTAGTTTGTTATGTTAGTTAGTTCACTGTAGCTGACTCTATTCTATGTCATTAGGTGTTTCATGAAGTTGCTTACAAAGCTCGTAACCGTGGCGACCTAATGGCTGGCATAGATGAGTTCCTGGATAAAGTTACAGTACTTCCTCCTGGAGAATGGGACCCCCAGATCAGACTGGAGCCTCCGTCTAAAGTCCCATCTCAGGCCAATCGCAAAAACACTCTGCAGAAGAATGTGCTGGAGCCGAGTAAAGAGAATGTACCGTACAGATGCAAGCACTGCAAGGCCAACAAGACTGACCACAATCAGATCCAGTGGAGCAAGAGGTAAAGGGTAGTCACGATGGAGGTAAAGGGTGGTCACGATGGAGGTAAAGGGTGGGTCACAATTAGAAGTCTATCAGGTCATAACGGTAAAGGAGGGTCATGGAATAGGTAAAAGATGGCCACGGAATAGGTAAGGATGTTCGTGGATTAGGTAAAGGATAGTCACGGAATATGTAAAAAATGGTCACGGAATATGTAAAGGATGGTCACGGAATAGGTAAAGGATGGCCATGAAATAGGTAAAGGATGGTCACACAGTAGGTAAAGGATGATCACTGAATAGGTAAAGGGTGGTCACTGAATAGGTAAAGGGTGGTCACTGAATAGGTAAAGGATGATCACTGAATGGGTAAAGGATGATCACTGAATAGGTAAAGGATGATCACTGAATAGGTAAAGGATGATCACTGAATAGGTAAAGGATGACCACTGAATAGGTAAAGGATGATCACTGAATAGGTAAAGGATGGTCATGATTGGAACACAAATGATAGCTGATCAATTGTAAAATATTTGTCATTATTGGAGAAGAGCCTGTTGTGGGTGAAGTTGGTGGTTACAAAGAAAAGATAATAAAAAAGGGTGATCACTGAATAGGTAAAGGATGATCACTGAATAGGTAAAGGATGATCACTGAATAGGTAAAGGATGATCACTGAATAGGTAAAGGATGGTCATGATTGGAACACAAATGATAGCTGATCAATTGTAAAATATTTGTCATTATTGGAGAAGAGCCTGTTGTGGGTGAGGTTGGTGGTTACAAAGAAAAGATAAATAAAAAGGTAGGATTTTATTTTGGCTGTATCCGTGTAGGCCATTCCGAGGTTTGGTGCAGGACATCACTCGTTGCTACGGTCTTTATCGCAGTGACTTCCGCGAGTCTGTCAGTCTTCAGTCTGTGGCTGCTCTTCTGCTCATCTACTTTGCCAACATCACTCTGGCCTTCACCTTTGGGGCATTCCTCTCAGACCACACTGACAATTCACTGGTTGGTAGTGGGTAAATGGGGAGTGGTGTACCTTTGTTTGTGATGACACTTTACCCAATGAGGCTCTTTTGTGTCTGTACAGTGCATTTATGAATGAGATATTAGGATGTTGTGTTGAAAAGTCTTATGGTAAATTCTAATACTTTTTTTTGCATGCTATACCAGACATTTACATTTTAGTTTCTAACAAATGATTATTTCAACTTAGCAGCATAGTTTGAGTAGTATTTTTTATAAATGTAGGTTGGTACGGTGAGGTTAACTAGCATGCGTATACTAACACTAGTACTTAGTATGTATAATCAGTTATTTACTCCTTCAATTACTAAAACTTGAGTGTGACCACAAAGCCTTCTTTATCTTAGTTAGATAGAAGAACAATACCAGCCATGCTATTGAACTTGTTTTAGAACTCATCCTTCTTGTATGTATCCTTATTGTGGGATTCCAACTCCCAGTGTGTGTATGGTATTTTGTAAGTGTTAATAATAATTCTATATTTTAACTTAAATTAGTTGTATATATAGTTTGGTATTTAGTTTACAAACAGACGTTTGGACTCGAAAGCCTAAGGGAAAAATGTTCACCCTGGAGAAAAAAAGTATTCTTTTGAATATAACATCACCAATAAAGACTTGTCAGAGCTGAACGTCTGTTTGTTTGTTTGTGGATTAAATACCAAACTATATTTAGTACTAGTTTAAGTTAAAAAATTGAATTCATTTATTTATATACTAAAGTAGTAGATGGAAATATATGAACTTTAATAAGTATGTATAATTATTCAGTCATTCTCGGCTGAAATAATTATAATAATAGCAAAGTTTTCTCGTTCTAACAGCTGAAGAAGACTTCGGCAAGGGTTAAGTTTTAATTGGCTGTTAGAACGAGAAAAAAATTATTATTATTATGTATTACTTGTCTGTTGTTTTACTCTCTGTTCCTTTATAGGGTGCCACTGAGACAATCCTAGCTGTGGGTCTCGGAAATTTGTTCTACTCCATCTTCTCTGGCCAGCCTCTAGTGGTCCTCAGCCCCACTGGCCCCACCCTCATCATGGAGCAGCTCGTTGCCCAGTTCTGCAGCCAGCAAGGAATCCCGTTCCTAGAGTTCCGCGTGTGGATCGGACTGTGGAGTGCTCTGTTCATGTTCATCCTGGTCTCTTTGAACGTGAGCGCCATCACCAAACTCTTCACGCGCTTTACAGCGGAGATATTCACGACTTTAATTGGGCTTGTGTTTATTTACGAGGCGTTGAGGTCACTTTGGGGTATTCACTTGAGTCGCCCGTACAACCGCTGGGTGGTGCTGGGCATCAGGGAGAGAGATTGCGGCTGCTTCCTGTTCCCCAGCGAGGAGAGCAGGCTGGCTGGCAACGTCAGCAACGCCACCAGGGTGGGCTCTTTTTGGGATTCGGACGTCACACGAGAGAACTGCACGGGGCCACTGATGGGGTTCGTGGGCAGATTGTGCCCCGAGGGCTTGATGAATAGCCACGACGTGTTCTTGATGTCTATCATTCTGTTCTTCGGTACTTTTCTGGTCTGTATCTACTTCAAGAAGATACGCAAGTCACATTTCCTGAAATCATATGTAAGTTGTGGGCCACCATTAGCCATTGGTGCCGGTGCTATGTCAACCATCTACATATGTATTTAATATTGTACGTATGAATTTTGAAATGGTGAAACTAAAGAGAGTGTGTTGTTTCAATGCTTGATGTGTTGCATGGATATTATATATCTGTAGTAGCTTAACGACGACAACAACAACCGTAGTGGGAAAGATGAAATTGCATTATATAAACTGGGTTTTATCCAGTGGGAGAGGTGGGGGGACTTTTCCCTTAAATTTACCAGCTTCCCCCTCTATATTTACAAGCTGTGTGCATTAAGCTGTAATGGCCAAGCTTTAATTACGGAACTTAGCTCATATAACATCAGTAATTGACTTAAAATCTTCCTTTCCCTCATAACTTTGCGATGTGGACTGGCCTGAGCTTCCCCTCCCCCATGAAACTAACAACGTTCTCTGGATTGAACCCTGACCTGACAGTGTAATTTGTAACTTCATGGAGTGTTATTTACTTCTTGTTCCCATTCTGTCTCCAGATTCGTGTGATTCTGAGCGACTTTGCCGTATTCATAGCCGTGGTGGTGTGGGTTGTTGTGGACGTGCTGGCGAAGGTGGACACGCCCAAACTGGAGGTCCCCAACGTGTTTGAGAATGGAGTGTACACACAACGGAATCGGTCTTTCTTCATAGATCCATTAGGTAAGGGGTTGATGCCTCAGGTAGTTGAGTATTAAAGCTGCTTGCTACATGTAATGAATCTCGGAGGGGCGATGAGAGTGAAGTGCAGACACATTTTGTTGTGCACATTTTGTAGTGCTTAAAGGACATGTAAAATATGTGGTTGTCATGTTGCATAGTCGAAACACCAGAATGATAGATTTCAGTGAAGTAAAGAGTTTCCATCGAAGGCCCTCCTTTACCCTACCCCTTAAGCCCTGAGTTTGTTTGTTCAACATTTTGAGATAATAATAGTAAAATAATAATAATAATAATAACAATAATAATAATAATAATAATAATATTATTAATAATGAAGAGTAATAATAATTTTTATTTGTTGATTTTTTTGTTTGTGTGTATGTTTAGGTAATGGTCTCCCATCGTGGGGGGCAGGAGCAGCCGTAGTGCCTGCCATACTGGTCACCATCCTCCTGTTCATGGACCAACACATCACTGCCATCATCGTCAACAGGAAGGACAACAAACTCAAGGTAGCTCGGGTAGTCATGGAGATGCGGATGGATGGGCATGTAGTCATGGAGATGCGGGTGGATGGGCGTGTAGTCATGGAGATGCGGGCGGATGGGCTTGTAGTCATGGAGATGCGGGTGGATGGGCTTATAGTCATGGAGATGCGGTAGATGGGCATGTGCTAAAAAATGTGTATGTTCATATAGATGTGAAGAACGTGTGTGTGTGTGCATGTGTGTGTGTGTGTGCATGTGTGTGTGTGTGTGTATGTGCATGTGTGTGTGTGTGTGCATGTGTGTGTGTGTGTGTGTGTGCATGTCTGTGTGTGTGTGTGCATGTCTGTATTTGTACATGCAAGTGTATTGTATATTCTACAGAATATCTATATTAGAATGTGGCTGGTCACATGCGAGCAATCTGATTGGTCCGTTACGTGAATCTATTAAAATAGATTCATGCTCTGTGGCATTTGGAGATAAAGTAAAGAGTAAATAGGACACTTGTTGCTATGCTCTAAGGCTTTATGGGCAAGATTTTTTTTTACTTTATTTTAATTAGCCTTTGCTACATTCTACAACTGTTAGATTCATGTATGTGATTCGGTAATGGTTAGGAATCCTTGGCCTCAAGTAGCGTCGCTATTAAGTTCTCATGACATAGCTTGAGGCCTCAGATTCTTAAATGCAGCAGATTCACATTATCCTAATCCAACTTTTATTCCTATGAAATTGAAAAATTGTTGAACATACCAATATTATGTGTTCCTTTACTTATCCCCTCCCCCTCCCCCTTATTTATTCCCATTTAGAAACAGCCCGGCTATCATCTGGACTTGCTCCTGATTGCCTGTCTTCTGTTCCTCTTCTCCTTCATGGGTCTCCCTTGGGTGGTCGGCTCTACTATCGTATCTATCTCGCACGTGCAGTCTCTCTTTATCTACTCCTCCCGCACTGCCCCTGGGGAGAGTCCCAAGTTCATCGGAGTTAGGTAAGGGGTAACTCCATTAACTAGTGTTGTAGGTAGTTTGTATGGTCAGTCCCAGTGCCCATCTAGGTGGAATACTGCTCTCAATAGTCGTGTCTTTCATTCTTCCATCGATAGAGTGTGACTTATCTATGGCACAATTACTTGAGAGGGTTATAGTAGTGTGTTGTCTGTCTGCATTCGATTTCATGAATGGCTGAGAGTTAACCTTTGAGACAAGTACAAGTACGACCTGACACATTAAATAGACCACTTATTCATATTTCGAGCTATTTTACTAGTAAATGTGGAGAAACTTCAGCTCCAAACAAGCGCGAATTTAATGCAACAACATTACCTTTTGTGTACATATGTTGACGTCATATAGCAGTCACATGATCACTTATAGTTCGTGTATTTTTTTTTTTGTATTTTCTCTTAACTGCGTGTGTCCTCGGTATTTTCAGAAGTTGAACTTAATTGTGTAATAATGCGCTGAAGGTTTACTCCCTGGGTGCTCTAGTTGATCTAGTAGAGCCGATGATGTAGTTGATTGGAGATAAGCAGTAAGGACAAGACGTAGAGCAGATAAGGGACCAGCCATGATTAGGAGTGCTATTGCAAATGCAAAAAAAAATTGTACAGAATTTACTCAACAATTTCACTCTGTGTTAATGAACATGAATGTGCAGAAGTTCTGAAGTTTAAAAATGGTCCGATCAACTTAACTGGTCACTGGATGCATGTATACGAAAACATGAAATTTTGTGGCGGATCCAAGTGGGGGAGGGAGAGGGAGGATGAAGGGAGGGAGCTCTCCCTCTCCCCCTCCCACTTTCTACCATGTTCCTTGGCAATTTGTAATGTAGGGCTGTACGGGTAAGAGGCTAGTCACATGAGACAGCTACTTGCTAACTTACTTTTGATGTGTTTTGTATTAAGCAGTCATTAACATTTTTGTTAAATTCTTACTTTTTGGCCTCAATGCAATAGGGTACTTCTGTGCCTTTAGTGCTATGGATTTTCTTGTGCCTTTCAAATTTTTTGTCACTATTTTCCAGAGAGCAAAGAGTGACTCTGTTTTTCATGGCACTCATGGTCAGCCTGTCCGTCATGGCCTACAGCGTCCTCAAGCTCCTCCCACTTCCTGTTCTGTACGGTCTCCTGCTGTATCTGGGTGTGGCTTCGCTCAACGGGCTGCAGTTCATAGATCGTGTGCTGTTAGCCTTGATTCCCAATAAACACAGACCGGACATCAAGTATCTCCGTCAGATTCCAAACCGTAGGATCTACGTGTATACCGGTATCCAGGTGATATTCCTCTTGCTACTGTGCTTGCTCCAAGGTTACTTCTACCTCAAGACTCTTCTCCCATTAATGGTGAGATAGAAATATAGTTTGCAATCTGCACTTTTTTTTTTAATGTGTAATAGTATTAATTGGATGGTCACTTCAGTAGTATGTATATTTTTTTCTTTTTTTTGTTTTTTCCTCCCCACTACGGGATTCACTTTGGACCTTTTTTTTTGTTCAACTTGTGTTGGTTGCTTTGAAACTTTGTGTTGATCAGGGGTTTATTTAGGAATTAATTAGGGGTGAGGGCGAGACTGAGCTTTAGCTATCTTAAGGGAATCACTAATAACTTTGCTTTTGCTTACGAATAAAAATATTTCAAGGGGGGCTAGCACCCCTGCCCCTCCCTCCCAGAATTAACCCCTGTAATTATGCTGATATTGATTTTGGATTATTTTCTCTTTCTTTCCTGCAGATTGTTGCACTTGTGTTTGGTAGATGGCTGTTGGGCTTTGCCTTCAGCAAGCACGACCTCGAGCTACTTGATGACCCTATACCAGATTCCCTGTACTGCAGGAAGTGTCGCCAGAAGAACCTGACCAAGATGGGATTGTCGCAAGGTAGCTCTAAGGATTCAGTTTCAGACTCGTACGACATTGAGGCCTGCAGGGACTTCCCCGTCACCGTGGAACCCGTGGCTAGCAACGGGAGCATACCCAGCGAGTCTCATAACAAGCTCAACGACAGCTTCAACTTGACGCGGGAGGTAGACAAGTGCGATATTTGGAAGAACATGGTGAAGACTCTTGACGCTGCACCTGGTTCGGGCAACGAACACTGGCATTCCGTGGATGCCGGGAGAGAGTCCGGTGTGGGAAACGGGAACAAGATGTGGCTGGTGACCGATTCAGACTACAGGGAACTTGGAACGCTGGAAGAGTGCGACACTGACCTGGAGGCGTGTCCAGTATCAACCTCTGCTGATGAATGCCGAGAAAGTGACGGAACGGAAAGAAGGAACCGGTTTGTATTCCACACGCCCGGGGTCACGTCCATCAGAACTTCTTCTCCGAGGCTGAGTTCCAGGGAATCTAAGAGCTCTCGTCATGGAGGCTACGAAGGAGGGAAGGAAAGCGATGAGGGCGTGGCCAGTGATTACCAGTCAGCTAAATACAAGATGACATCAGTTTAGGAGAAACATTTATTTTTTTTTGCGTTTTTTTTTTTTTTTTTTTTTTTTTTTTTTTTTTTTTTTTTTTTAAAGGAAAGCAGGGAAACTTTCTTTCAATGTGCCGTTTTGACTCACCAGTTGTTTTCAATATTATTCCGTATTTATTGGACTTTTTTCTGCTAATGTTTCAGCAAGAATTCGAATCATTCTATTCTATGTATTTTGTTGGTTTTTTCTTGCCGTACACGATTATAACTATTTATAATATATGAAGTGAGTATGAAGTAGGGATGATAATAGAGCAACTTTAACATCATTAGGGCTGGCCAGATGAGTTATTTGAGTGCATTTGACTCAGCATCATTTGATAAAGATTCTTGCTTGTAAACATTCCCTCACTTGTCTTGAGCTACCACCGTGCGGTGCTGTTAGTTCATGACAGATCTCAGTTCCAACTGCAAGCTGATGGGGCGTAATGGAGAATGTCCATCCTGTTCGACGGATTCTACAACCTACAGTTGCTGTGGCAATCCCAGGAGATGTGTACCACCACGGCATGCCTTTGAATGTCTATCGTGAACCAGCTCCTTGGGAAGGTATAGTGATGGGTAAGTGAGGGATTTAAGGTATGGAAATCTAAATGGCTTATGTTGGATTGACTGTGGCACAAAGGAAGGCACAAATGCCTTAAATATTTTAAGTTTGTTAAGCTCCACGAGTTGGTCAAATCAACTGCATTGTATTCTACCTTCGTAGCATAGTTTGTTATTAATTACCGCTACAAGTTCTATTGTGTGTGACAGTGGCAGAATATGTGGTAAGGTGAGAGATCCCCAGTAGTGTTGAGCACCAATCACATGCACTTCATCTTATGATTCCAATAGACTAGTAATTGAAGGGGTTTCGTTGGCATATTAAATGGCGGCAGGCAGGAGGTGAATGGGAGTAGTTATCTCTGACCTTCAGAATCCTCCTTGATATCCCAACTAAACAATTACCCACTATAGTACCAAGATAGATAACACAATGAGTTTTAGATACTAATACTAAAAGGTAACTACAGAAACTAAAACAATGTTGTTAGGAGTAGTGAGCATGTCAGCCTTTAGGCATGTTAACCCTTAGGCTATATAATGGGCAGCTGCCCCTGACCTACAAGAAATAGTGTGCATGTAATAATGATGATAATATGAATGTGTATGAGAGTTATGTCTTAGGCTTAGGCCTTGATTGAAGCTTGAACAGTAATCCTAATTACTATACTACTCTACTACTACTCCCACTACTACTAGTGAGGTGCTTGAGCACAAATGGCGAGCGAGCTTAAAGACCTATATACTATTTTTTATTTTGACTTCTTAAACAATGAAGTACGGAAACATAAGGTACAGTTTTTTAATTTAGACTACGGGAAAAGGGATTTCAGTGCCATAGTGACAACTCTCTGCAACTGCTTGAATTGAAGGAAAAAAACAACAACAAAACAATGCACGTTAATTAAAAGTTTTCTTTGTGATATTCTTTAGCTAAGTAGTGGTTGTAACACACAATGCTTTGACACAACTGGACATGCACCTACACAGACTTACCTTAGCGGTAGTCTAGTGGACAATGTATTTTCAAGTAAATACTGTTGCGCACGGCTTACAACCATGACAAAGAGCGCATTGACTTACCACCGCCACTAACTCGAATAGAAATGGAAGTCTCTTAAGTTTTCAAGTTTGAACTGCACCCGCAAAAGAATTCAAAACGAGTTAAACAATTCAATGTCTAGGGTGCAATGGGGTGTACGATCGATAAACCGGAGAGAGGAGAGAGAATCTGTTAGTGCAATTTGGGACGGGTTCGACCACATAACTAACACAAAAAAACGCGGCCGGGGTCCAAAAGTACAAAAAGCCGACGTAGTCCAAACTATATATAAACAAAACAAACATCCCGATTTTCGATGGTGTTACCACTGTGCGGTCTCGCTCGCGACGCTCGCTCCGCCAATTTACTACACTACTACTAGTGGGCTGCCGAATAGCGCAAATGCATGGCGAGCGAGGAAATATATGAGTATAGGTAAAGATGATTTGTGAAGGAAATCGCTAAATAATAGCAATGTTTAGGCATGAAGAGTTAACAATAACAGAATTACCTGAATAAACTTCGAAAGCAGTGGCAAAGAAGCGCAGCTTGGCAATTTGCCATTCAGTCTTTCGCGAAGAAGAGAGTAGCTATAAACTTTTTGGTTGAAACAAAGTTGCGTAAGGCAGTGCAGCAGGATTCTCCGTGCTAGTTAATTGAAAACTACTGGAACTGTGAACGCTTTACCTAACTTACGTAATTAGAAGCGCGGGCGAAATTTTTTGACGTACGCATACATACCTACATATATATATATACATGTATATATATATCTGAAATCTCAATTGAACACGACTGATAGTCAGCTTCGCTCGCTTCGCTCGCTCGCTGAATTACTCTAATATACTACTGCTGCTACTAGTACCTACTACAAAGTTTTGACGACAAATTAGCTATAAGTGGAAAATTTTCTATATTTTTTTTGGCAGCACTCTTTGGTTATCATTGAACTCTTTCTCTAGTCACTCATGAAAGTACTGTACGTATTGCAATTTACTGGAATATACAAGATAGTACATAGCACCTAGCAGCAGTAAGGTTGAATTTTGTCAATAGCTGAAGCTTCAATGTACATTGGAATTTTAAATGTACCAGAGGCTTTTTTCAGGTAAATCGGCTGAAAAAATAATCTGACAAGTTGTATAGTCACCAGATTGATGGAACAAAAACACATCATTGCTATGTACTTTGACAAATTAAGATATCACCTTTGCTTTGACATCCTAGTCAATGCAGTTTATAAATCTGTTTTACTGTACAATACATTTCACCATTACTGTTATTGATGACAACATAACTCTTGTCACATTAAGCTCTAGCTGAGCTTGCCATAAATTGGGTGAAACATAGATATAAGGAATAATTTTAATGTTTGATTTAATAGACTTGGCATAATCATAGATAAATGTATGAAAGTACAATACAGTGGAACACATTTCATAATGAACAAAATAATCTTCTTTAGAACAGAAAGTTGAAAACAACAAAACATATTAGAAATATGTAGTAATACTCTTTTTTTACAAAGAATGCGGAATAATAGAGTTAACATTTTAAAAATCATAAAAATAAGAAAATTAAATGAAAAAATATTTTCTTTAGAACAAATGTTAAAACAGCAAACCTAATTAGAAAAAATTACACAGAAAAATTTTTGCTATAAAAATAGCAAAACAGGCTACTTTATAACAACTCAGACATAATATTCTCAGCACTTGGTCTGTCTGTTGGCCTTTCTGACAAGCATCTCTGAAGAAGGCGTAGCAGGTGCTCGTGATGGACTTGGCGGAACAAACTTGACCGATTTTCTGGTGCCAGCAATTGACCGGTGAGCATCTCCAGCATCAAGACACCAAAGCTGTAGATGTCCATTTTAGTTGTCTGCTGGCTTGGAGTCCCTGCCTCTGGTGCTGAATAAGCAGGACTTCCTGGATTCTCAGTGTGGAGCTGGCGAACTAGATTAACTGAACCGTAGTCAGTTATTTTAGCTTTCCAATATTTGGGAGGCAGTAAAGGTTCAAGGAGAACATTAGCACTGCTGATGTCACGATGGATCATAGGATCTGGCTTCATCTGGTGGAGATAGTTTAAGGCTTTGACTATGTCAAGACTTACTTGTTTCACAATATTAGGAGTAAAATATTCATCTATTTCCAGCTGTTTTCTGAGACTAGTTGACATATACTCCATTAGTATCATCATGTCTCCCTCAATTGTAGCTCCAATGAACTGGACTAAGTTAGGATGGCGTACTCTAGCCGCCATTTGCATTTCTCTACGAAACATTTCCTTGTTACGTCGACAAACTATCTGGTTATGAATTCTCTTGACTGCAACTTGTACTCCTCTGAACTTAGCCACACTAACTGTTGCCCACCCACCTCTCCCTATCTCAGGACCAGTCAATTCTATATCCTCCCGTCTGACAACCCACTGTTCATCGTTGGCCTTTTTTAGCTGATCAGCTCTTGTAACAGCCTCATTAGCTCTCCTGCGTTCTTCCTCAGCTATTGTATTAGCCTGCTGTGCTATTTGAAGTTGTTCTTCTGCTCTTCTATGTTCATCCTCAGCTCTTCTTTCTCCCTCTTCAGCTCTTGTCACTGCCACTTCTGCCCTTCTGCCTGCCTCCTCTGCCCTTATGTCAGCCTCTTCTGCCCTCTTGTCTGCCTCCTCTGCCCTCTTGTCTGCCTCCTCTGCCCTTCTGTCAGCCTTTTCTGCCATTGTTTCTGCCTCCTCTGCCCTTCTATCTGCCTTGTCTGCCCTTCTGCCTATTTTAGAAGACATTAAATTTGATAATAACTAAAACTACCAGTAGAGTGGATGACATAAACTAAAACTAAGCAATCTTTGCTGTAAACAATTCACCTTGAATTTTGTCATTATTAATGAAGGTAAAAATTGCCATCAAGTTAAAATTCTCTAAAATTTATATATCATACTGTATTTATAATACATAAGATTTCATAGAAATATGTTTTTTTTAAGCTATTTGGGAAAACTACCAATATTACTTTTTTTTTATGGAGTCTCATTATTGCAAGATTTGAGAGAATGTAAATGAACTAAAACTAAGTCAATTGATAGTAGCTATAACTAACTAAACCTTCTACATGATATTGAAGAAATACTAAAAACTAACCAAATCTTCAGGGAGAATTTGGGAAAACAATAAAACTAAGCATTCAAGCTATTTTTTATAGCATAAATCTGGAATCTCTAAACCAAAACAAACTGGTCATTGTAGTCTAATAATCGATGTACTTTTGAATTGCTCAGGTAAATAATTATTTTCTTATTTAAAAAAAGCTACACGGATAAAGAAAATAACTGAATTCATTATATTTATTAAAGTATAAACAAATGTGTATGTCTATAATGCAGATTTTGCATTACTGTAAGAATATTGTAACCTTTACTTCATTATTATGTTTACTGACTACTCTATTGTCCAGTTCAAGTAAGTGTCCTGCACCAAACATTCACTAAACATGTATCCATTTAGATCAATTTCCATTTAAACTAAACAATAACAATGAACTAGTATGTTAACAGTAACAACACACCTTTGCTTGGAACTCCTGTTTGAACCTCATAAATTGAATGAACTTTCTCTTTTAGAAGTTTGAGAGCTCCATTTTCTATTAATAACTTGATGACATCAACACGCTCACTCTGAATTGCCAACATTAATGCAAATAACCCATTTTTATCCTGCAAATCTACCTGGGCCCCATTCTCTAGCAATATTTTTGCCTCTTCAGCATGGCCATTCTGACTTGCTACAAGTAGAGCGGACCATCCATCTTTATTTTGCGAATCTACCTGAGCCCCATTCTCTAGCAATATTTTTGCCACTTCAGCATGGCCATTCTGACTTGCATTATGTAGAGCGGACCATCCATCTTTATTTTGCGAATCTACCTGAGCCCCATTCTCTAGCAATATTTTTGCTACTTCAGAATGGCCTTTCCGACTTGCTATAAGTAGAGCAGACCATCCATCTTTATTCTGCAAATCTACCTGAGCTCCATTCTCTAGCAATATTTTTGCCACTTCAGTATGGCCATTCTGACTTGCTATAAGTAGAGCAGACCATCCATTTTTATCCTGCAAATCTACCTGAGCCCCATTCTCTAGCAATATTTTTGCCACTTCAGTATGGCCATTCTGACTTGCTATAAGTAAAGCAGAACATCCATCTTCATCCAGCAAATCTACCTGAGCCCCATTCTCTAGCAATATTTTTGCCACTTCAGCATGGCCATTGTGACTTGCTATAAGTAAAGCAGACCATCCATCATTTTGCTGAGCTCCATTCTCTAGCAATATTTTTGCCACTTCAGCATGGCCATTCTCACTTGCTATGTATAGAGCAGAACTTCTATAGTTATCCTGCAAATCTACCTGAGCCCCATTCTCTAGTAATACTTTTGCCACTTCAGTATAGCCATTCTGACTTGCTATAAGTAGAGCAGAACATCCATCATTTCCCTGAAAATTTACCTGAGCCCCATTCTCTAGCAAATTTTTTGCCACTTCAGTATGGCCATTCTGACTTGCTACAAGTAGAGCAGAACATCCATCATTTCCCTGAAAATTTACCTGAGCCCCATTCTCTAGCAATATTTCTGCCACTTCAGCATGGCCATTCTGACTAGCTATAAGTAGAGCAGACCACCCACTTTTACTCTGCAAATCTACCTGAGCCCTATTCTGTAGCAATATTTTTACAATTTCAGTATAGCCCGCTGCACTTGCACAAAGTAAGGCTGACTCTCCTTTATCATTCAACTGATTTATCAGAGCCCCTTTCTCCTCTAATAGTATCTTAACTACTTCAGCATTACCTTCTTTACATGCTGACAATAAAGCAGTAGTGGTGTTAGAATCACTGGTACCAGCAGATGGCGTAGGGTTGGAGATGATTTCCATATTATTAGTACCAGAAGTCAAAGTTGAGAAGATAACTTAATAACTTGTAATTGTTTGGCAAATCTACTCGGGATTTTCTTATTTGAAACAGCAATAAAGGTAGTACTGGAGCAGAAGTAGATTAGCAATGTCGCATGTGATGAGAAATATGATTTTCACTGTAACCACAGATATTGGAGGATATTCTCTGACTCATGTGACCTGGTAATGAAATATTCATGGTTTGTTAGTGACATATTTAGCTATAGTTGTAGTTATGTTGCTGTTAACTTAAGGCAATAGATAATAAGAAGACACAATTTAATCTCTATATCTGCACATCTAAGTTATTACTGTAATTCATTGACATTAATCCTGTTCATAGAAGAAAGTCGAGTATTGCATTGTACAAAAGTTTATGTCAACATCAGAATGCTCTATTGTATTGCATAAATGTGGTTTGTTTATGCCATTTTATTTATTGAAACTGCATTACGCCACTAAATGGAAGAACTTCACATGAATCACTGGTATACAAATCAGAGCGTTCTGATGTTGGACCAACACTGGCAGAGGATACTTCCAAGCTGTGGCAACATTCTATCTGTGCAGAATTTGGTGCATTCTCTATAGGAATATTTAGAGAAGAAGCAACTTCCTTTGGGCTAGAACCTCCTGGATATTTGTATTTATCTCTCTTAGACATTTTAATCATCAAATTAAGCTAACTGATGGCAGATTGTGCAGTGTGAGCTGTATATGTTAGTAATAGATGGGTAACTATAAACCAATACATTAATTTTCTAAAGAAGTGTCAATGCTTGAAGCTATACCTTACATTTATGGTCCAGGAATTGCTTGTAGAGTACAGGGCCAGCGCCTTCTTCGATACCTCTGCTACAGTTTTGGCAGATCTTTTTTTTTTTTTTGAAATCTATATTAGGTAAAGATCGCATACATGGTAAAGTATAGTCTAGATTATTGGCTTTGTGACGGTCGAATAGTTTATTGAATGTTCAGATGGATTCTTTTGGTCGAAAATTTGTTCTACCTGATATACCTCCAGTTCCTTATCATCGTGTATAGTCTTTTGTTTTTGCAAAGAAACCGTTTGGAAAGAAATCAGTAGTTTGGAGATCTAGTCAAGGTGCATGATTCAAGCAGTGACATTTTCTACACTATGATGAAGTTCGTGATGTTGCTGCATATCACCATATCTGTATTGCTGCCTTTAAAGAGAAGAAGATGAGAAGTAGCAGTGCTGATCCTTCCTTTGTAAATTGCTAGTTATATCTTATTTCTTGTAGCTACCAATATTTTCTTTTGGATTCATTAGCAGATCAAGAATTAATCTTTTTTTGATAATAAAAATCATTTTACAACCTTAACCTTTTGAATGAAGCTATGAATCTATTGCAGCTTATATAACAAATTCTACATCAGATAGATCTTTCCTCCCCCTTTCACTCCCCTGGATTCTCTCCTGGTGGTGTTATTAGCACTTGTAGTCAGGGATGTGATGAGCTTTATTTCATTGAAGGACACTTGCCGTATTCCCCACTTTCATGCCTCTGGGGAGAGCCCCAAGTTCATCAGAGTTAGGTAAATTGGAGGTGAGGGGAGCAAGCAACCAAGCCCACTTCCCCCTCCAACCCCCAAACTTTTTACCCCAACCAACCATGTCCATTATTTGCAATTTGTAATATTGAAATTGTAGGACTGTAAGGTAAAAGCAATTCACATGAGACAGTTAGAGACAGCTGTTTGCTCACTTACACACTTAACATCTTGTATTCAAGATTTACTAGTGAGTAATCAATATTGAATTCTTAAGTTTTGGCCTAAATGCAATACGGCCCTTCCATCCTCAAACTCCTCTCACTTCCTGTTCTGTACGGTCTCCTGCTATATCTGGGTGTGGCTTCGCTGAACGGGCTGCAGTTCATAGAGCACGTGTTGTTTTTCCTGATTCCCAATAAACACAGACCAGACATCAAGTATCTCTGCCAGATTCCGAACCGTAGGATCTACGTGTATGCGGTTTTTTCCCTTTTTAAAAAAAATGAAAGCAGGGAACTTTCTTCTCAATTGTGCAGTTTTTCACTCACCAGTTGTTTTCTAATATTATTATTTATTGGACTTTTTTCAGCTAATGTTTCAGTCAGTAATTTGAATTATTCTATTCTATTTATTTTACTGTTGTTTCTATTTATAACGATTTCTAATATATGAAGTATTGAAGTTGGGATGATAACAGAGCAACTTTTAACATCATTAGGGCTGGCCTGATGAATTATTTGGCAATTATTAATACATTTGATTCACCGGTTTCTCGCTTGTAAACATTTCCTCACTTGTCTTGAGCTCCATAGCGCTGTTAGTCATGATAGAACCTTATTTCAAAACTGCAAGCTGAGTGGGTTAAGGGAGAGTGTCCATCCTGCTTCAACTGATTCTAACATACGGTTGCTGTGGCCATTCCAGTATATGTGTGCCACAACCTGCCTTTGAATGTAATATCTTGTACCAGCTCCTTGGAATGTATAGTGATGGGTAATGTGGGATTTAAGGTCATGGAATCTAAATGGCTTATGTTGGATTGACTATGTGTCACAAAGGAAGACACAAATGCCTTAAATATTTCTTTTATTTTAAGTTTGTTTAAGCTCACTGAGTTGGTCAAATCTCAAGAACCAATGTGAACTCATTCTGAACTTCTACCAATGCTAATACTATAAGGTAACTACAGAAACTGAAATAACGTTGTTAAGGAGTAGTGAGCATGCCAGCCTTTAGGCATGTTAACGTTTAGGCTATATAATGACAGCTGCTCCTGACCTGCAGGGAACAGCTGTTAGAATAAAACAAGCATATGAATGTGTGAGAGTTATGTCTTAGGCTTTGGCCTTGATTGAAGTTTGAACAGTAATCCTAACTGCTACTACTACTACATCTTCCACTACTATTACTACTACTACTATTACTGTTAATACTAATACTACTGCTGCTACTACTATCTACTACTAAGATTACTACTAGTAGCTACCATGATTTTTTTGACGACATAATTATTATAAGTGGAAAAATTTGTATATTTTTTTGGCAGCACGCTTTGGTTATCATTGAACTCTTTCTCTAGTCACTCATGAAAGTACTGTATACATATTGCAATTTACTGGAATGTACAAAATAGTACATAGTATCCAAAAGCTGAAAGGTTGAATTCTGTCAATAGGTGAGGGGGGGGCCACTGAGAAATCAATAAAATAAATACTTATAAACTTATTATAAAGTCACCTATTTTAATTTACTTATTTTATCACTTTTTCTATTATTAATTGAAAAATTGAAAATTGAAAATTGATGACCATTACCTAATATTTTTTTAAGTTTACCTGTATTGAAAACCCTTTACCACCTACCTTACAATTGCCATCAGTAATTAAATAATTTATTGTTTATCACCTTTTAAGCAAGCAACCTTAGATTATTAACTGAACTGAAAGCAATTGTCCTCAACCCAGGCATTCTTTTGTAGTTATATACCTGCCTATTTCAAGTTTTGAGAAAAAAATATGATTCCATATGTAATAGATACCATGTGAATTACGATATGTAGCTAGCTATCTAGGGGAAATGTATTGCAGTTATTTATTGTATTTCGCTACAGTGATTGAAATTTCATGGTTTTATGCTGTAGTTATATAACATGGGATAAATATATATTTTATGCATGAGAATAACTTTTTGTTTATATTGTTGTACTTAAATTGATCCATTTTCTAGGTTCAGTAGCTAATATCAATATGGCTATATCTGACTATATAGCTGTTTAGCTACTCCATTGTCATTAGTAGCTAATACATTTATATATGCCTCTTCTGTTTGCCTCTTCTGCCTTGATTCCGGCCTCTTTAGCTTTTTTGTCTGACTCTGAAGCTCTATTTTCTTCACCTTTAGCTCTTCTTTCTGCCTCTTGTCTTCTTTGTTCACTTTCACGGATTATGTCTAGCTCATCTATTTTACTTTTTGTTTTATCATCTTTCTTTGATCTTATTGCTTTCTTCATGCTTTCAGTGTCTACAAAATCATATAAATTTTACTTTAATGTCAGCACAAACTAAACTTAATTTGCTGTAAAAAGATAAAATACATGAATATAGCTACTTGATAGGACAAAAAAAAAATCAGCAATGATTTATGTGTTTTCTGTATAGTCTATATTACACTAAACAATCTATTTTTTCAGTGTCATTTTTAGTGTTGTTTTAGTTAAATACAATTAAAACCTAAACCCCTTAGTTTTGGGGTATTTTACTTTAGGTAAGAATAACTAAAACTAAGCTGTAGAGAACTGATTATAACTAAAACTACCAGTAGAGTGGATGACATAAACTAAAACTAAGCAATCTTTGCTGTAAACAATTCACCTGAATTATGTCATTATTAAATGAAGGTTAAAAATTGCCATCAAGTTAAAATTCTCTAAAATTTATATATCATACTGTATTTATAATACATAAGATTTCATAGAAATATGTTTTTTTTAAGCTATTTGGGAAAACTACCAATATTACTTTTTTTTTATGGAGTCTCATTATTGCAAGATTTGAGAGACAATGTAAATGAACTAAAACTAAGTCAATTGATAGTATAACTAACTAAACCTTCTACATGATATTGAAGAAATACTAAAAACTAACTAAATCTTCAGGGAGAATTTTGGAAAAAACTAAAACAAAGCATTCAAGATATTTTTAGCATGAATAAATAAAATTAAGTAAATCTGGAATCTCTAAACCAAAACAACACTGGTCATTTTAGGACGTGGTCTAATAATCGATGCACTTTTGAATTGCTCATGCAAATAATTATTTTCTTATTTAAAAAAAGCTTCAGATACAGAATAGAACTGAATTCATATATATTTATTAAAGTATAAACACACATATATGTCTATAATGCAGATTTTGCATTACTGTAAGAATATTGTAACCTTTACTTCATTATTATGCTTACTGACTACTCTATTGTCCAGTTCAATTAAGTGTCCTGCACCTAACATTCACTAAACATGTATCCATTTAGATAAATTTCCATTTAAACTAAACAATAACAATGAACTAGTATGCTAACAATAACAACACACCTTTGCTTTGCACTCCTGTTTGAATCCCGTAAATTGAATGAACTTTCTTTTTCAGAAGTTTGAGAGCTCCATTTTCTATTAATAACTTGATGACATCAACATGCTCACTCTGAATTGCCAACATTAATGCAAATAACCCATTTTTATCTTGCAAATCTACCTGGGCCCCATTCTCTAGCAATATTTTTGCCACTTGAGTATGGCCATTCTGACTTGCATTATGTAGAGCAGACCATCCATCTTTATTCTGCGAATTTACCTGAGCCCCATTCTCAAGCAATATTTTTGCCACTTCAGCATGGCCATTCTCACTTGCTATGTATAGAGCAGAACTTGTATAGTTGTTCTGCAAATCTACCTGAGCCCCATTCTCTAGTAATATTTTTGCCACTTCAGCGTGGCCATTCCGACTTGCAATAAGTAGAGCAGACCATCCATCATTTTTCTGCAAATTTACCCCATTCTCTAGTAATATTTTTGCCACTTCAGCATGGCCATTCCGACTTGCTATAAGTAGAGCAGACAATCCATTTTTATACTGCAAATCTACCTGAGCCCCATTCTCTAGTAATATTTTTGCCACTTCAGTATGGCCATTTTGACTTGCTAAAAGTAGAGCAGAATTTCCGTTTTTATTCTGCAAATCTACGTGAGCCCCATTCTCTAGCAATATTTTTGCTACTTCAGAATGGCCTTTCCAACTTGCTATAAGTAGAGCTGACCATCCATTTTTTTTCTGCAAATCTACCTGAGCCCCATTCTCTAGCAATATTTTTGCCACTTCAGCATGGCCATTTCCACTTGCTATATGTAGAGCAGACCATCCATCATTATCCTGCAAATCTACCTGAGCTCCATTCTCTAGCAATATTCTTGCCAGTTCAGCATGGCCATTCTCACTTGCTATGTATAGAGCAGAAATTGCATTTTTATCCTGCAAATCTACCTGAGCCCCATTCTCTAGCAATATGTTTGCTACTTCAGAATGGCCTTTCAGACTTGCTATAAGTAGAGCAGACCATCCATTTTTTTCCTGCAAATCTACCTGAGCCCCATTCTCTAGCAATATTTTTGCCACTTCAGCATGGCCATTCTGACTAGCTATAAGTAGAGCAGACCACCCATTTTTATTCTGCAAATCTACCTGAGCCCTATTTTGTAGCAATATTTTTACAATTTCAGTATAGCCCGCTGCACTTGCACAAAATAAGGCTGACTGTCCTTCATTATTCAACTGAATTATCAGAGCCCCATTCTCCTCAAATAACATCTTAACTACTTCAGCATTACCTTCTTTACAGGCTGACAATAAAGCAGAAGTGGTGTTAGAATCTCTGGTACCAGTAGCTGGTGTAAGATTGGAGATCGTATCCATATTATTAGTAATAGAAGCCAAAGTTGAGAAGATAGCTTAATAACTTGTAATTGTTTGGCAAATCTACACCGGATTTTCTTATTTGAAACAGCAACAAAGGTACTACTGGAGCAGAAGTAGATTAGCAATGTCACATGTGGTGAGAAATATAATTTTCACTGTAACCACAGATATTGGAGGATATTCATGACTCATGTGAGCTGGTAATGAAATATTCATGGTTGGTTAGTGACATATTTAGCTATAGTTGTAGTTATGTTGCTTATAACTTAAGGCAATAGATAATAAGAAGACACGATTTAATCTCTATAGTTGCACATCTAAGTTATTACTGTAATTCATTGACATTTTAATGCTGTTCATATAGTACAGCAGATAAGAAAAATTAATGTGACAGAGTGGACCTAAGCATGAAACTTGGTGTGCAGGTTCGGTTTGGCATATATAACATTATCAGAAGAGGTGCCAAAAAAATTGTTTAATTAAAATTTTTTTTTTAAAATGTGAAATTTTGATTAACAGAAGAGCTCAATATAAATTGTTTATTATAATGTATTGTGGTTTAATACTTTAATGTTAATGATTAGGAAGCACCTGATATTACTGGCCGCTAGACTATTTAATAGAACTAGCTACCCTGATGGCTAGCCAGGTGTAGCAAGTTTCAGAGAATTTATTTCAGTAGAATAAAACCATAATATTTTGGCTTGTGGAGCCTTCCAGTGGTTACTGAACTGAATGAGGGTGACTGAACAAGGAACTTTGTATAAACAGATGATACAGAACTTGAGATCATTGGTGGTGGGGCACAGCTCCTTGGGTTAGTTGGTGTTGGACAATTTCTGTGACATGTGAGTTGTACTTGGGAGGTGTGAAGGTGTAGTCATAATTGAATTAGTGGCCCCTCCGACTGCCACTAATTCAATTATGACAACACCTTCACACCTCCCAAGTACAACTCACATGTCACAGAAATTGTCCAACACCAACTAACATTCCCAGGGGCTGTGCCCCACCACACAATAATCTCATGTTCTGTATCATCTGTTTATACAAAGTTCCTTGTTTAGTCATCCTCATTCAGTTCAGTAACCACTAGAAGGTTCCACAAGCCGAAATATTATGGTTTTATTCTACTGAAATAAATTCTCTGAAACTTGCTACACCTGGCTAGCTATCAGGGTAGCTAGTTCTATTAAATAGTCTAGCTGCCTGTAATATCGCCGTTTTTTATTTTTGCTATAATAATTGTATTGGGCGCGCAAATAAAAAAATTCGCGGGTATCGCCAATTATATTGACCAAAGTTTCTTGTAAGACATATTTTTGTAAAGGAATGTATATCTGGATGGCACCCCTTCTAATATTGCTGTACATACCTTCAACAAACACTGTGCTAAGTTTCATGCTTTGGTCCACTCTGTCACAATATTGCATCAAAAGTACCCACTGGACTACAGAAGATAGTCGAGTATTGCATTGTACAAAAGTTTATGTCAACATCAGAATGCTCTATTGTATTGCATAAATGTGGTTTGTTTATGTCATTTTATTTATTGAAACTCCATTACGCCACTAAAATGGAAGAACTTCACATGAATCACTGGTATACAAATCAGAGCATTCTGATGTTGGACCAACACTGGCAGAGGATACTTTCAAGCTGTGGCAACATTCTATCTGTGCAGAATTTGGTGCATTCTTTATAGGAATATTTAGAGAAGAAGCAACTCCTTTGGGCTAGAACATATCACTCTTCATTAAAGTAATCATTTTACCTCCTTAATAAATTAATGTTACATGGAATTTTTGAGAAACTTAAAACTGTCATATTTATACATACTCGTTTTGAACCTCCTTGATCTTCTCATAGACATTTTAATCATCAAAATAAGCTAACTGATGCCCTGTATTCTACAATCAATTCCCGACCATAAATATAAGGTATGTTCCAGCAATCCAAGTTAAAGTATGTATAGGTGTGTAGTTGACACTATTCTTTAGAAAATTAATGTATTGGTTTATAGTTACCCAGCTATTACTAACATATACAACTCACAAAGCACAATCTGACCCAGCGTCTTCGATACCTCAGCTACAATTTTGGCCGAAATTTATAATAATTACGTAAAGATCGCTCCTGGTAAAGTATCGCCACGATTGTTGATTGTTTGCTTTGTGACTACCGAATAGTTTAGTGATGCGAGTGTTCAGATGGTTTCTTTTGGTCGAAAATTTGTTCTACCTGATATACCTCCAGTTCCTCATCGTCGTTTAGAGTCTTTTGTGTTTGCAAATTTGGAAAGAAATCAGTAGTTTGGAGATCTTGCGGTGCATAGCAGTGACATTTTCTACACTATGATGAAGTTAGTGATGTTGCATGTTGCCATATTGCTGCCTTTAAAGAGAAGAAGATGAAAAGTAGCATAGCTGATCCTTCCTTTGTAAGTTGCTAGTTATATGTTATTTATTGTAGCTACCAATATTGTCTTTAGATTTCATGAGCAGATCAAGAATTAATCTTTTTTATATTAAAAATCATTTTACAACCTTATCAAATTCTCATAGAAACCTTTTGAATGAAGTTATGAATCTGCCTGCAACAAATTCTACTTCAGAAAGATCTTTCAGTGCTTCAAGACTGGTCATAACTTATCTTAGGGGGACAATGCTCCAGGGAGGATTACATAATTTAATATGAGCACTTGTATATCACTATGTATAGCTATTTCATGCAATAATTGAAGATAATATTTTTCACATTAATAATTGGGTGTGGTCAGGAGATAGAGTTTTAGCCTTACCACTTTCTGAGTGAAGGCTTTGGGCCTGTGAGTGTGACAATCTACATTACAGATAGTCAATGAACATGTATAGTGGAGGCGGGGGAGGGGGGGCTGGCCCCTTGGCCCCCCCTCCCCCCCTGGATTTTCCCTGATGGTGTTGTTAGCACTTGTAGTCAGGGATGATGAGCTTTATTTAATTGCAGGACACTTGCCCTAATCCCCACTTTCATGCCTCTGGGGAGAACCCTAAGTTCATCAGAGTTAGGTAAATGGGAGGTGAGGGGAGCAAGCAACCAAGCCCCCTTTCCCCTCCAACCCCCAAGCTTTCTACTGGTAGGGTCTACATGTATACTGGTATCCAGGTGATATTCCTCGTGCTACTGTGCATGCTCCAAGGTTACTTCTACCTCAAGACTCTTCTCCCATTGAGACAGAAATATAGTTTGCAATCTGTACTTTTTATTTTTAACCTGACTTGCTGGTGGTGGGTATAATTGTTTCTGTTCAATTGTATTAAAATTGGATGTTCCAGTACTGTCACTTTGGTAGTATGTAATTTTTTTCTTTTTTTTCTTTTTCTTTTTTCCCTTCTTTTTTCTCTCTCCCCAACTGTGGGATTCACTTTGAACTTTTTTTTTTCCCAACTCTCATGCATTTGTGGCTGTGAAACTTTGTGTTGATCAGGGATTAATTTAGGAATTAATTAGGGGTGAGGGCGAGACTGAGCTTTTGTTCTTAAGGGGGTCACACATTTCATACATAATTAATATGGTAGAAGAGATGGGCTTTACTTACAAAGACAATAACAAGAGCAGCAATAAACTTCTGATTTAGTCTTTTGCAATTACCTTCATCATTCACATTTTAACTTTGCTTTTGCTTATGATTAATGTTTAAAAATATTTCAAAGGGAGCTAGCACCCCTGCCCATCCCCCCAGAACGAACCCCTCTAACTATGCTGATGATTGATTTTTGATTTTTCTCTTTGTTTCCTGCAGATTGTTGCACTGGTGTTTGGTAGATGGCTGTTGGGCTTTGCCTTCAGCAAGCACGACCTCGAGCTACTTGATGACCCTATACCAGATTCCCTGTACTGCAGGAAGTGTCGCCAGAAGAACCTGACCAAGACTGGATTGTCGCAAGGTAGCTCTAAGGATTCAGTTTCAGACTCGTACGACATTGAGACCTGCAGGGACTTCCCCGTCACTGTGGAACCCGTGGCTAGCAATGGGAGCATACCCAGCGAGTCTCATAACAAGCTCAACGACAGCTTCAACTTGACACGGGAGGTAGACAAGTGCGATATTTGGAAGAACATGGTGAAGACTCTTGATGCTGCACCTGGTTCGGGAAACGAAGACCGGCATTCCGTGGATGCTGGGAGAGAGTCCTGTGTGGGAAACGGGAACAAGATGTGGCTGGTGACCGATTCAGACTACACGGAACTTGGAACACTAGAAGAGTACGACACTGACCTGAAGGCGTGTCCGGTATCAACCTCTGCTGACGAATGCCGAGAAAGTGATGGAACGGAAAGAAGGAACCGGTTTGTATTCCACACGCCCGGGGTCACGTCCATCAGAACTTCTTCTCCGAGGCTGAGTTCCAGGGAATCTAAGAGCTCTCATCATGGAGGCTACGAAGGAGGGAAAGAAAGCGATGAGGGCGTGGCCAGTGATTACCAGTCAGCTAAATACAAGATGACGGCAGTTTAGGGAAAACTTTTTTTTTTGCGTTTTTTCAACTTTTTTTTTTAAAATGAAAGCAGGGAACTTTCTTCTCAATTGTGCAGTTTTTCACTCACCAGTTGTTTTCTAATATTATTCCAGTATTTATTGGACTTTTTTCTGCTAATGTTTTATTCAATAATTTGAATCATTCCATTCTATTTATTTTGTTGTTGTTTTTCTTTTCCTTGCACTATTTATAACAATTTCTAATATATGTAGTATTGAAGTTGGGATAATAACAGAACAACTTTAACATCATTAGGGCTGGCTAGATAAATTATTTGGCAATTATATCATAGCTTGGGATTAAGTTTCTCGCATGTAAACATTTCCTCACTTGTCTTGAGCTCCACAGTGTTGTTAGTCATGACAAGATTTCATTTCCAAACTGCATGCTGAGTGGGTTAAGGGAGAATGTCCATCCTGCTTCGACTGATTCTAACCTATAATGGCAGGGGCGTACGCAGGGGGGGGGGGTTCAGGGGGTTACTGGTAACCCCCCTTTCAAATTAACTAGTGATGTGCTTGAGCACAAATGGCGAGCGAGCCTAAAGACTATACTATTTTGATATGAATGATTTTGACTTCTAACACTGAAGCTACTGAAAATAAGGTCCAGGTTTTAAATTTCGCATACACGGTAAAGGGATTTCAGTGCCATAGTAACAACTCCCTGCAACTGCTTGAATTGAAGGAAAAAAACAACAACAAAACAATACACGTTATTTAAAAGTTTTCTTTGTAGCTAAGTAGTGGTTGTAACACACAATGCCTTGACACAACTGGAGATGCACCTACACAGACTTACCTTCGCAGTAGTCTAGTGGACAATGTATTTTCAAGTAAATACTGTTGCGCACCGCTTATAACCATGACAAAGAAGCATTGACTTACCCCCGCCACTAACTCGATTAGAAATGGAAGTCCTTTAAGTTTTCAAGTTTTAACTGCACCCGCAAAAGAATTCAAAACGGTAAACAATTTAATTTCTAGGGTGATACGGGTACTGATCGATAAACCAGAGGATTCTGTTTAGTGCAATTTGGGACGGGGTCGACCACATAACTAACACAAAAATGCGAGGGTCAAAGTACAAAATGACATACGTACGTCCAAACATATATACAAATAAACATCCCCGATTTTCAATTGTGTTACCCCTGTAAGTGTCTCGCTCGCTATGCTCGCTCGCCAATTATATTCATAGCCCATTTGTTGAGCTGAAGCTATCTATGCATGCACTGGCAAGTCTCAATCTAACCTGTAGTTTGCACTGTTATAAAACCACAATATTATGCTGACATGACTTGAATCTAATGCAGCTGCACTGTCAGATGCTTAGCTAGGCAAGCATAGTATAGTGTGTTCAAAGGCTAAAATGAAGAGGCAGAACCAGTCTAAAGATATTCGATCTTATTTCAGTAAAAAGAGAGCAATAGAAAGAGATAGTAAGTAAAAATATTATATAACATGGCTCACTGAATGAGATGATTGCTTTGTCCAGATTTACTGGAGACCAGTAGTACCATACAGATTACATCAGATCATGCATCTGATATCGAGGAAGATCATCCTCAACCTAGTGGTCTACAGAGTTTAGCCTCTCCTGTGTTGCCAGTAGAAACCATTGAAGGATCCTGCTATGATATTGGTAACATACTGGTTCCAAGTAAGTCCATTGATGAACTTTGTACTTCAATTGACGGCCTTTCCACTGGTGAAAAGTTTTCTCTTATGTATCATCATGTCCAGCCTCCAAATGTTCTGCCATCTAGATTTTCACATGGTTTCAACCGTAGGTTTCAAGTCTCTTGGCTTCAGAAATATTCTTGGCTCCTTTATAGTGTTAAGTTGGATGGTATCTTTTGTGGGCCTTGTTCTCTTCTTCTGTCTTCTGAAAAGCGGAAAGGCAAGGGCCAATTTGTAAATAAGCCATTTTCAAACTGGATTAAGATCAGCAGTGCCTTGCTGGATCATTCCAAGCTTAAGTATCACCATGACTGCCTACAACTTGCTGAAACCTTGAGAGGTAGCATCCTCAATCCTGCATCACGAGTTGATGTCATGATAAATAATGCTCTTCAACTTGCAATAAATAAGAATAGGCATATACTTAGGCAAATTGTACGAGCTATTTTGTTTTTAGCTAAACAAGGCATTGCTGTTAGGGGTAAAGTAGAAGATTTAGAATCTAGCAAGAACCCCGGCAACTTCTTGTCACTACTAAAAACTTTTGCTGAAAATGATGAAAATTTATATGACCATCTTTATAATACAGGAGCCAAAAATGCAACTCATTTATCTCCAAGAACTCAGAATGAAATTATTAATATAATTGGCTTTGATGTGATTCTTTCCAGTATAATTTCAGATATAAAAAATGCTAGATATTTCTCTGTTCTAGCTGATGAAGTCTCTTGCCACAATGAGGAACATTTACCCATTTGCATTCGCTTTGTTGACCACAGTGATGAAATTAGAGAGGAGTTTGTAACTTTTGTTAAGCTTGAAAGGGTTAGAGCCAATGATATAGCAAATGCCATCATACAATCATTGGAAGGCTTTGGTTTATCACTGAATGATTTACGTGGCCAAGGGTATGATGGGGCATCCACTATGAGTGGACAGAAAGCTGGTGTGCAAGCAAAGATTCGCGAGAAACAGCCTAAGGCTCTCTACACACACTGTGCAGGGCATTCTCTCAACTTGGCAATCTTAAATTCATGTTCTGTTCCTCCTATTAGGAATTGTATTGACCAAATTAAAGGATTCACAATTTGGATTAAGTATTCTCCAAAGAGAGAAGGGCTCCTTAAGGCAATTGTAAGTAAGAGGTCCCAAGTTGGCACTAACAGGTCTTCAATACTTAATGTTTGTGTCACTAGATGGGTGGAGAATATTGATGGTTGGGAAAGATTTGCACAATATCACCCATTCCTGATTGAGTTATGTGAAGTAGTTTTATATGGCAATAGTGAATATAGTAGTTTTAATGATAGCTGGTCTGCAGAAGACAAGAAGAATGCTCTTGCACATCTAAAAGCTTTGGAGTCTTTTGAATTTGTCTACTCCCTAGTTACTCTTTTTAGGTCTCTGTCTTACATGAAGGAAGCTGCAGTCAAACTACAAGGAAAAAGCCAAGACCTTGTTTCTGGCATGGGTATAATTGAACAGTGTAGTAAGGAATTAGAAAGAGAGAGGGAAGACATTGATAATTTTAGCGAACGACTTTTTCGACATGCATCTAGGCTAGCACAGCAATCAGACATACCTATTATAAAGCCATGCACAAACCAGCGGCAGCAGCATCGTTCCAATCCAAGCAATGCATCGGTTGAAGAGTATTTCAAGATTTCTGTGGCTATTCCCTTTCTTGATCACCTCATAAATGATGTTAATTTAAGATTTAGCAAGCATTCCAAAGAAGTTGCTACATTGCAAGGTATTTTGCCATTAAATATCACTAGGTCTACAACGTTTAGTGATATCGAGCCAGCTATCCGTCTGTACTCAGATGACCTTCCCAATGCTGCTATTCTAGATGAAGAATTACATCGCTGGAAGACAAGGTGGCTACAAGCAGCTGAACAGGAAAAACCAAAGAGCTTGAGTGAGGCCCTCAAGAATTGTTCTCCTGATAACCTTCCCAATGTGCATGCTTTGTTGAAGCTCTTTGCCACGCTCCCCCTTAGCTCCTGTTCCTGCGAAAGATCAGCATCTGCACTTCCCAGACTTAACAATTATCTTCGATCCTCACAGACTACAGAGAGACTAAGTGCATTAGCTCTCATTCATATTGCCTATGAAACAAAAATTGATGTAGATAGTGTTTGCAAACTTTATTTAGAAAAGTATCCACGTAGAATTGAGTGTGCTAGCTTGCTGTTTCAATAATTATTGCTGTTTCATTAATTATTGCTGTTTCAATAATAAATTATTAATTATAATGGGTGTGGCCTAGGTGTGATCTGGGCGTGGTTTGGGTGTGGTCATGAAGTAACCTCCCTTTTTAAAATCCTGCGTACGCCCCTGAATGGTTGCTGTGGCCATCCCAGTAGATGTGTACCACAGGCTGCCATGCATAATTACTGTAAGATGTTTAATTTTTTGATGGGCATCCCCTCAATTGTTGTGTCTGCTTGCTATTACATTTGTTCAAGCTCACTTAGTGTCAAATCTCAACAACAAATGTGATCTTATTCTGAACTTCTACCAATGAAAATTTATAACTAAACTTCGCTGCATTGTAATTCTACTATATAGCAGCATTAGTTTGTTTATCAATTACCAGCTACAAGCTCTGTATTTGTGACAGTAGCAAGAATACCTTGGTAAGGTGCACAGATCCCAAGAGTAGTGTTGAGCATCAATCAGATGCCCTGTTGGAGTGAGCAAGCAAGATGGTGAAGCAAGCAAGGACAAATAACACAAACAGTAAACAATTTATTAGTACTTCATTCATTTGATAAACATGTATTCACACTTCATTCATACACACTCACACATTATCTTTATGTAAACACCCTGCCCACCCCCACCCCCCCCACCCCCCCTTGACACCCACCTTGGACTGAGCTATAGTATATATTGGACTGACCCAGCTCAGTCCAGTTCAGTTCAGTTGTTGTAGCTGCAGTTATGGACCAAGAGCTGGAACCTTACTTCTTTGCAACACATCTCTTCTTTGCATATTGTAACTACTCGACTTTCTATTCATTTACTTATCGTAGTATGATATAATAACAGAACTTATCAACTTCGATTGTCTGGGGTGTTGTCTGACTTCACTCTAGACTAGCATATAGCGGAACACTAGTGCAGGAAGCGACATTCCCAGTGCAGTGCTTTGTTCATTCAAGGGCGAGTTGTGTTGCGGATAGTAAGTAACCAGCTGCTACGCTTAATTGCGCACTAGAGGATTCATGCGCACTAGAGGATTCATGCCCACTTCATTTTATAGATCCCAATAGAATAGTAATTGAAGGGGTTTGTTGGGATAAATGGTAGTCAGGCAGGAGGTGAATAGGGGATTTGCATGATGACATCACGGAAGCTTCGGCCCTGCCCACCGGTGGTATCACTGCACCACCGCTCCCATTGAAAATGTATTAGTTTTGCTTACCACTTGGCTTATTTTTTGCTGTAGCCTTTACCACCTGGCTTATTTTTGGCTGTAGCACCTGCGTATGCTGCAAAGAGTTACCAAATTACAGGAATAGCTATAATATGAAATTTCCCAGTTGCTGAAAGCAAATTCAGAATTTTTTGGTTGGGTTGTTGGAGTTATTGAGAGTGATAGTTGCGTGATAGTTGGGTAGTTGGCGAGTGTACCACTAGTTCTTCTCAGAACTCATTGACAGGTGGCCTCTCGTCTAGTTCTTCTCAGAACTCATTGCCAGGAGGTGAGGTTGTTACTGGTTCTTCTCAGAACCCAATTCCAGGTGGTGCCACTTATTGTGCTGCTGTGGATTTTCCTAGAAGTGACCTAGCTTGTGGTGAAGTGGCTGGTTTCTCTGGAAACATCTCAGCTGCAGGCAGGATTGATACTATTGTTTTAAAAGAAGAAAACATTCCTGGGGCATCTCTGAAAGGTAGAGACCCTAGCCAGCTTCATGTTGTGGAGCTGAAAAGATGGTTGAAGTGTAGAGGTGCTATAGTGAGTGGTAAAAAGCAGGATCTTGTGAAAAGGTAAGCAAAAAAACTAGCAGCTAAACCATGCTGAAGCAATACTATAGACCTAACCTAATTTATGCCTTATTTCATATGGTGTTTAGAGTTCAGGATAACATATCTTCTGGTTTGGACAGCAAAATTATAGATTTAGATGGTGGTATTCACGAAAATCGGTTAAGAGAGGAAAAAGAGAAAAATACTATTACCATTATACAATCTCCTCTTCCCTCTAAAGGATGGACATCTAGCCTATGTCAGCTTCCACCATTTAGTTATGGCTGTGTGTATGCACACTTAATTGGTCCCCCACTATTCCTAGCTGTCAAGTTTCTTCTGCAGCTGATGCTTATCAAGCAGGAGCAATGAAGCACAAAGAGGAGGGATATCAACTGTTTCGGGATAATCATGTTATGATGGTGCATTTCAATCCTACCGATAATATTTACTGCCCTTTTCACGCTTATGTAAAGCCATCGTTTAAAAGTACAGGAAAATATTGTACTATAGTTTCTCTTAAGAAGAGTTCTGGTCATGTTGCTGGTGCTAAATGCAATTGTGAAGCTGGAGCTGGAGGATGTTGCAAGCATTGCTGCACTGCTGTATAATATATTAGACTATAAAAAACTTGGACTGAAGGAAATTCCTCAAGACAAAACTTGCACTGAACAGCCACAGCAGTGGCATTAGCCTAAAAATGCTGCAGACAAAAGACCGGCATTGTTTACAGAAATTCAGTTCGTACATCATGTGTATGGAAAACGAAAAGCGGACCCTTGTTTTAGGATACTGTTCTTTGAAGCAGCATTTCGGCATTGTATCTTTAATGACTTTTGCAGATGGCCAGATCGGTAGCTGTTTTAGCGTGTGGTATAAGAAGTTTATCCATGTATTAAGAGTTCTTGATACAGTGCTCACACTCACTCCAAATCTATCAGCGATATCTTTCTCAAGTGCATCACATCGCAATCGATAAAGAACCATAAATAGCTGTATTTTACGCTGAGGGCCACGCTTTGGTTCATCTCGGCTGTCAGAATACATAGAACCCCAATAGTTCAGCTGAGTCGCAGCTGGAAGAAGGAAATCATAAAAACTTTTGAATGTGCTGTAATTGGGAAATCCAGTGTAAAAACGAATATCATCATCACTTCCAGAAAATCTTTCCAAACCAAATTTATGCTTCTTTACCTCCATTCGTAAATTATTCATTTCAATTTTTTGTTTTTTCAATGCCTCAAAGGGATGCATTTTCATCTTGAAGTGTACCCACAGTTTTAGTTAGTGCCAATATTTCCTCAAATAGATCATCCACTAATGGCTTGGGTGGTTCGGACTGGGCTTTTTTAACCCATTGATTAGGTGGAATGTGCACACGCAACTTTGGCTCTTTCCTAATCATAGGTTGAGGAAGCAATGGAAATATTGTAGGAATATCCGACAAATTCATTCTTTCCCCCCCCCCCCCCCCCATAAAATGGTTTGAGCATACTCGATGATGATTAGTGGGTATAAAATCGTTCCTTTTTATAGCATTAATCCACTTCTCCCTCACTAGTTTATCCTTAGGAAATTTATGACAACTCACTTCTTTGTCCTTTTTATTGTTATTGTAACATCCAGGGACACAGCAAGTGTACCCACCCCTCATACCTTTAGCTAAACTTCTCTCTTGAGACTCACTGATGTTTCCAGAGAAACCAGCCACTTCACCACAAGCTAGGTCACTTCCAGGAAAATCCACAGCAGCACAATAAGTGGCACCACCTGGAATTGGGTTCTGAGAAGAACCAGTAACCTCACCTCCTGGCAATGAGTTCTGAGAAGAACTAGAAGAGAGGCCACCTGTCAATGAGTTCTGAGAAGAACTAGTGGTACACTCGACAACAACTATCCAACTATCACGCAACTATCACTCTCCATAACTCCAACAACCCAACCAAAAAATTCTGAATTTGCTATCAGCAACTGGGAAATTTCATATTATAGCTATTCCTGTAATTTGGTAACTCTTTGCAGCATACCGCAGGTGCTACAGCCAAAAATAAGCCAAGTGGTAAGCAAAACTAATACATTTTCAATGGGAGCGATGGTGCAGTGATACCACCGGTGGGCGTGGTTGAAGCTTCCGTGATGTCATCATGCAAATCCCCTATGGGAGTAGTTGTCTCTGACCTTCAGAATAGTCCCTGATATCCCAACTAAACAATTACCAAGAAATGCAACAATGAGTTTTTAGATACTAATACTATATAAGGTAGCTAGCTACATTAAACTAAAACAATGTACTATAAGGTAGCTACATTCAACTAAAACAATGTACTATAAGGTAGCTACATTAAACTAAAGCAATGTTGTTAAGGAGTAGTGAGCATACCAGCCTTTAGGCATGTTAACCCTAAGGTTATAATGGGCAGCTGCTCCTGACTGGCAGGGAACAGTTGCTAGAATGAAACAAGCATTATGAATGTGTGAGAGTTTTGTCTTAGGTTTAGGCCTTGATTGAAGCTTGAACAGTAATCCTAACTGCTACTACTACTACTACTACTTCCACTACTATTACTACTACTACTGTTAATACTAATACTACTGCTGCTACTACTATCTACTACTAAGATTACTACTAGTAGCTACCATGAGTTTTTTGACAACAAATTATAAGTGGAAAATTTTCTATATTTTTTTGGCAGCACTCTTTGGTTTTCGTTGAACTCTTTCTCATAGTCACTCATGAAAGTACTGCATGTATTGACATTTACTGGAATGTACAAAATAGTACATAGTATCCAAAAGCTGTAAGGCTGAATTCTGTCAATAACTGAAGCTTCAGTGCATGTTGGAGTTTCAAATGTCCGTGAGGCATTTTTTTTCAGGTAAAAATAATATGACAAGTTGTTTAGTCACCAGATTGATGGAATGAAAACACAGATTGCTATGTACTTTGACAGATTAAGATATCACCATTGCTTTAATTGACATCCTAGTCAATGCAGTTTCAATGATATATAAATCAGTTTTTTCTTTACAATACATGTCACCGTTGCTGTTATTGATGGAGACATAACTGTTGTCACACTAAACTCAAGCTGAGCTTGTGAAACATAGATATACGCAATAATTTTAATGTTTGATTTAGTAGACTTGGCACAATAAAAAAATAATCATAGATAAATGTATGAAAGTACAAATTAGTGAACACATTTCATAATGAATAAAATAATCTTCTTTAGAACAGAAAGTTGAAAACAACAAAACATTATTAGTAATATGTAATAATACTCTTTTTTAAAAAGAATGCGGAATAATAGAGTTAACATTTAAAAAATCATAAAAATAAGAAAATTAAATGAGATTATCTTTAGAACAAAATGTTAAAACAGCAAAACCTAATTAGAAAAAATTACACGGAAAAAGAATAAGCTAATATAAAAATAGCAAAACAGGCTACTTTATAATAACTCAGACATAATATTCTTAGCACTTGGTCTGTCTGTTGGCCTTTCTGACAAACATCTCTGAAGGAGGCGTAGCAGGTGCTCGTGATGGACTTGGCGGAACAAACTTGACCGATTTTCTGGTGCCAGCAATTGACCAGTGAGCATCTCCAACATCAAGACACCGAAGCTGTAGATGTCTATTTTAGTTGTCTGCTGGCTTGGTGTCGCTGCCTCTGGTGCTGAATAAGCAGGACTTCCTGGATTCTCAGTGTGGAGCTGGCGAACTAGATTAACTGAGCCGTAGTCGGTTATTTTAGCTTTCCAAAGTTTAGGAGGCAGTAGAGGCTCTAAGAGAACATTAGCACTGCTGATGTCACGATGGAGATAGTTTAAGGCTTTGACTATGCCAAGACTTACTTGTTTCACAATATTAGGAGTAAAATATTCATCTATTTCCAGCTGTTTTCTGAGACTAATTGACATATATTCCATTAGTATCATCATGTCTCCCTTAATTGTAGCTCCAATGAACTGGACTAAGTTAGGATGGCGTACTCTAGCCGCCATTTGCATTTCTCTATGAAATAGTTCTTTGTTACGTCGACAAACTATCTGGTTATGAATTCTCTTGACAGCAACTTGTACTCCTCTGAACTTAGCCACACTAACTGTTGCCCACCCACCTCTCCCTATCTCAGGACCAGTCAATTCTATATCGTCCCTTCTGACAACCCACTGCTCATCGTTGGCCTTTTTTAGCTTATCAGCTCTTGTAACAGCCTCATCAGCTCTCCTGCGTTCTTCCACAGCTCTTCTATTAGCCTGCTCTGTTATTTGACGTTGTTCTTCTGCTCTTCTATGTTCATCCTGAGCTCTTCTTACTCCATCTTCAGCTCTTCTCACTGCCATTTCTGCCCTTCTATATGCCTCCTCTGCCGTTCCGCCTGCCTCCTCTGCCCTTATGTCAGCCTCTTCTGCCCTTCTGTCAGCCTTTTCTGCCATTGTTTCAGCCTTCTCTGCCTTTTTGTCTGCCTCATCTGCCCTTCTATCTGCCTCCTCTGCCCTTCTATCTGCCTTCTCTGCCCTTCTGCCTGCCGCCTCTGCCCATCTGTATGCTTCCTCTGCCCTTGTGTCTGCCTCTTTCGCCCTTCTATTTGCCTCCTCTGCCCTTCTGCCTGCCTCCTCTGCCCATCTGTCTGATTCCTCTACCCTTATTTCTGCCCTTCCTGCCTTTTTGTCTGCCTCCTCTGCCCTTCTGTTTGCCTCTTCTGCCTTGATTCCTGCCTCTTTAGCTTTTTTGTCTGACTCTGAAGCTCTATTTTCTTCATCTTTAGCTCTTCTTTCTGCCTCTTGTCTTCTTTGTTCACTTTCACGGATTATGTCTAGCTCGCCTATTTTACTTTTTGTTTTGTCATCTTCCTTTGATCTTGTTGCTTTCTTCATGCTTTCAGTGTCTACAAAATTATATAAATTGTGCTTTAATGTCAGCACAAACTATAATTATTTGCTGTAAAAAGATAAAATACATGAATATAGCTACTCAATATGGCAAAAAAATCAGCAATGATTTATGTGTTTTCTGTACAGTCCATTTTATCCTAATTATAATCCATTTTTTTCAGTGTCATTTTTAGTGTTGTTTTAGTTAAATACAATTAATACCAAAATCCCTCAGTTTTGGGGTATTTTACTTTAGGTAAGAATAACTAAAACTAAGCTGTAGAGAACATGAAAAATTAAAACTAAATATTTTAGAAATTTTACTTTGTTTTTATGGAGTCTCATTATTGCAGGATTTGAGAGACAAAGTCAATTGATAGTATAACTAACTAAATCTTCTACATGACATTGAAGAAATACTAAAAACTAACAAAATCTTGAGGGAGAATTTGGGAAAAAACTAAAACTAAGCATTCAAGCTACTTTTTTATAGCATGAATAAATAAAACTAAGTAAATCTGGAATCTCTAAACCAAAACACCACTAGTCATCTTAGGACGTGGTCTAATAATCGATGCACTTTGAATTGCTACATGTATAGAATTATTTTCTTATTTAAAAAAGCTTCACAGATACCGAGTAGAACTGAATTCGTATTTATTAAAGTATAAAGACACGTGAATGTCATAAAGCAGATTTTGCATCACTGTAAGAATATTGTAACCTTTACTTCATTATTATGTTTACTGACTACTCTATTGTCCAGTTCAAGTAAGTGTCCTGCACAGAACATTCACTAAACATGTATCCATTTACATTTAAATTAAACACTAACAATGAACTTGTATGTTAATAGTAACAACACACCTTTGCTTTGCACTCCTGTTTGAATCTCGTAAATTGAATGAACTTTCTTTTTCAGAAGTTTGAGAGCTCCATTTTCTATTAATAACTTGATGACATCAACATGCTCACTCTGAATTGCCAACATTAATGCAAATAACCCATTTTTATCCTGCAAATCTACCTGAGCCCCATTCTCTAGCAATACTTTTGCCACTTCAGTATCACCATTCTGACTTGCTTTAAGTAGAGCAGACCATCCATCATTTTCCTGCAAATCTACTTGAGCCCCATTCTCTAGCAATATTTTTGCCACTTCAGCATGGCCATTCTGACTTGCTTTAAGTAGAGCAGACCATCCATCATTTTCCTGCAAATCTACTTGAGCCCCATTCTCTAGCAATATTTTTGCCACTTCAGCATGGCCATTCTGACTTGCTTTAAGTAGAGCAGACCATCCTTTTTTATCCTGCAAATCTACTTGAGCCCCATTCTCTAGCAATATTTTTGTTACTTCAGCATGGCCATTCTGACATGCTATAAGTAGAGCAGACCATCCATCTTTATTCTGCAAATCTATCTGAGCCCCATTCTCTAGCAATATTTTTACCACTTCAGCATGGCCATTCTGACTTGCTATAAGTAGAGCTGACCATCCATTATATTCCTGCAAATCTACCTGAGCCCCATTTCCTAGCAATACTTTTGCCATTTCAGCATGGACATTCTGACTTGCTGTAGGTAGAGCAGACCATCCATTTTTATTCTGCAAATCTATCTGAGCCCCATTCTCTAGCAATATTTTTACCACTTCAGCATGGCCATTCTGACTTGCTATAAGTAGAGCTGACCATCCATTAAATTCCTGCAAATCTATCTGAGCCCCATTCTCTAGCAATATTTTTGCCACTTCAGCATGGCCATTCTGACATGCTATAAGTAGAGCAGACCATCCATCTTTATTCTGCAAATCTACCTGAGCCCCATTCTCTAGTAATATTTTTGCCACTTCTGCATGGCCATTCCGACTTGCTGTAAGTAGAGCAGACCATCCATATTTATTCTGCAAATCTACCTGAGCCCCATTCTCTAGCAATATTTTTACCACTTCAGCATGGCCATTCTGACTTGCTATGTATAGAGCAGAATTTGCATTTTTATTCTGCAAATCTACCTGAGCCCCATTCTCTAGCAATATTTTTACCACTTCAGCATGGCCATTCTGACTTGCTATAAGTAGAGCAGACCATCCATTATTTTCCTGCAAATCAACCTGAGCCCCATTCTCTAGCAATACTTTTGCCATTTCAGCATGGCCATTCTGACTTGCTGTAGGTAGAGCAGACCTTCCATTTTTATTCTGCAGGTCTACCTGAGCCCCGTTCTCTAGCAATATTTTTGCCACTTCAGCATGGCCTTTCTGACTTGCTATAAGTAGAGCAGGCAATCCATCTTTATTCTGCAAATCTACCTGAGCCCAATTCTCTAGCAATATTTTTGCCACTTCAGCATGGCCATTCTGACTAGCTATAAGCAGAGCAGACCACCCATCTGTATTCTGCAAATCTACCTGAGCCTTATTCTGTAGCAATATTTTTACAATTTCAGTATAGCCCGCTGCACTTGCACAACGTAAGGCTGACTCTCCTTCATCTTTTAACTGATTTATCAGAGCCCCATTCTCCTCTAATAGTATCTTAACTAATTCAGCATTACCTTCTTTACAGGCTGACAATAAAGCAGAAGTGGTGTTAGAATCTCTGGTACCAGTAGCTGGTGTAAGATTGGAGATGGTATCCATATTATTAGTAATAGAAGCCAAAGTTGAGAAGATAGATTAATATCTTGTAATTGTTTGGCCAATCTAGTCGGTTATTTCTTAATTGAATCAGCAACAAAGGTACTACTGGAGCAGAAGTATATTAGCAATGTCACATGTGATGACAAATATGATATTCACTGTAACCACATATTGGAGGATATTCCCTGACTCATGTGACCTGGTAATGAGATATTCATGGATTGTCAGTGACATATTTAGCTATAGTTGTAGTTATGTTGCTGATAACTTCTGGTAATAGGTGTGTAGAAGATACAATTAATCTCTATATTGCATATTTAAGTTACTACTTGAAATTTTAATCCTGTTCATGGAAAAAAGTCTAATATTATATTGTGTAAAAGTGTTCATGTGAATTTTTTCTATTTATTGGCTATCAATTACACTAAAATGATCCATACTCCAGTGTCATTAGAGTGTGGTTTAGTTATTGATACAGTTTTTTAATTGCTACCCACAGAGCTATTATATTATTTTCTTAGCTTCATGGCAATAATCTTTTTTTATGCAGTTTATGTACCACAAAATACCATGACCTTCCATTTTTGTTTAGCCTCTTCCATTTTATTCAGCTTAAATAAGTGTACTACTGAACATTCTTTCTGAAAACGTATTCATTTAGATATAATTCCTAAGAAAATACACAATGATAATGAGCTTAGCTATGTGTTAATGAAAACAACGACCCTTTTCTTTGCAATCCTGGTTTGAACTTCATTTTCATGTGGCGTTATAGCTGAAGACGCATTCACTTTTTGTTAAAAGCATAAAAAATAATAGCATAATAAACAATAATGGGGGCCTTCAATTAGACCTTTGGTTACCTATAGGTGCTAATAAATAAACCAATAAGGCAAATTATCTTATACAACTGTCATTTGAACTGCTCTTACTGATTTTGATCTGTTGGTCTCGTTGGCATTGAGAATGGCAGTTCCCTCAGGATTGAGAGTGGCTCGTGACACGGCTTCATCAAACACAAGAGTAACCTGGCCAGAATTGAGGTCTAGATTGAAAGCTTCAAGTAGTGGGTGTGGATGTATCGTGTCACAGGAGCAGCTGGCGAGAGGACTTCTTGGACAAGATTCCTATTGCTATCGCTGACAGCAGTAAGTATAAAGTGCACCAATGATGCCACATGAATATAGTTAATTTGGATGAAAAAGAAAATAATGTAATTCTGTGTATGGTAATGTTAAAATGTACCTTCAGGTTGTTCTACAATTGAGCTTGTGTCTTTCGTCAAAATTATTTGATGATATCTGAATTGAGTATGGATGCTATCACTCCGCTTAATGTTTCTATTGGTTGCAAAAAACAAACAACCCCTATCAATATTTTATTTAAGCACCCGTTAGCCCTACTGTAATGACATAATGCCATAGAAAACAAGAAGCTAAGTCATACATTTCTTGTTTAGTTTGCTGAGTAAAAAAAAGGCTGAAGAGTATTAATCTCTTGCTCTACCTACTACATTGATTATAGTTTGAGAGCACTCAATAAGGTGACTTACACCATATTTACTGTGGTAACAGCCATGGATTAAAAATTTTATTCCCCCTGTATTATTTATTATTCTCCTCCAATTGCCTGCGGAAAAGCACCACAAAGAGAGTTTAAATATGTGCTCTATGCGTTGTTTGTGACGTATTGGTCAGTTTTACCAATATACCAACTTGAACAGGGATAGTATAGAGGCATTACCATAACTGAGAGGGAAGAGAACTGGTGGCAGCCATTTGAATTAACTGAGACCTAACACGAAAAAGACTTATGTTTTGCTCTGAAAATGTGAGTAAAAGGCATTATAGTGTAATTAATTTTAAGCCTTAAATTAAGCTGTTATAGTGTAGGCCTGACAGAGTAAATAACTTCTATGGGTGCATTAATCCTGTGAATATATTTAAAAACAGCTGGTAGCACTTCAGTAATAAGATAATACAATCACAGTATTCTTAGCTACTCAATTTAGAGATCATCAAAGAGTTTATAAGCTGTATCTCATATTTTGGAACAAACTGGTACTGGAGACCTCTTCAAGATAGATTTAATTATGTGATTAGCATGGACAGAATTACTTTTAAAATCTAAACTAAGTATATTCATGGGACATAATTGGAGTATTTGCACTCCTCAATCACATCAGTCTTATGAATCAAACTTAATAGGTTGGACAACACACAAGAGAAATATTAAAATTATTTCCAAGGATATTATCTAGGCTGTCTGATTAGTCAAGGCAGACTCTTTGCGACCTTGCCACACTTTTACCCAGCGAGGCAATGCTGCAGTGAAATTCCAGGGAAACGCTATTTAGCAATGGTAAGAAAAATATCAATAATAGCGGAACCTAGATGAAAAAATTTCTTTGATAGAAATATGGTTTTCTTAGCTGTGAAATGAACTGTTCTCTTTGTCTATAGTATTAACATAAGATAGTACGGAAAACTGGGGTATTTGGATAAATAACACTCATGTGGTGAGAAATTTCACACACACACACACATATATATATATATATGGGTTTCATACAGACTGGGAGCCCTGGGATCCCCCCCCCCCCCCCCCCCCCCCCCCCCCTAAATTTTTTCCCTCAATGAATTCTTCAGAAAAATTATTGATCAGTATAAACTAATATTAGTTACACTTCTTCAAAATTAACATTTCTCTAGTTCTGGTCCTTCGATACCAATTCGTATTAGAACATAGCTGATATAGTTTTTGTATATAGACAGAGGGACTTTATATTGCTTAGGTACTCTAGAGAGGGACACTATAAACTTAGTCTCCTCGCTTTGAGGGTAGGGTCATTAGTGTCCCTCCGATTGCACTTAAGAGTCCTTCCTACTGCGTAGTTTAAGAGCAGTTGCTATTATTCTAAATTAGTTAGATGCTGTGCAGCCATCGTCAACTACTGTTTTTAGGGTCCCTCAGGTGCTAAGTAGTGCCCTCGCTTGTGCTCGGGATTTTATACATTTTTAGTTTCATCTGAAATCTGTTTCACGTTCTCACGGTCATGACTTGACCATATTATGTAAATAAACTGTTTTTTGCGACTCGACAAAATTTCCTCCCCCCCCCTAGCGAAAAATTCTGTTTGAATACCTGTATTTAATATAATAATTATATAGTACTTATTACATGAGTCACAGCAGTGTGATATGGCAAAATATTTCATGAGTAGACCAAGGCCTGAGAGTGAAATATCTAGCCATATTAATCTTCCAGAGTTTAATAAGTGGTTTATCTTCACTATACTGTAGTGTGTACTAGGACCTTAACTCACTCCTAACAAAGTTGGCTGTAGGGGTTTCCCAACCGCCCAGCTTTTTATTTTAGCTCTAACCAGGTTGGGTAGGCTACACCAGAGTAAGGTAGCTGTAAAAACCGGAAAAGTGTTGAACTTGTCTGGTTGCTATAACTACAAGGGTAATGAGCTTGCAGAAAAGTGTTGAACTTCACTGGTTACTATTACAAGGGTAGTGAGCTTGCACAATACAGAGTGAAATAACAAGGATGAAATAACAAGTGTGAAATATGGTGAGTTATTTCAAGATCATGTACCTAAAGATATCTAGGGTCGAATATATGTATGTGAGAGGGCCTGGGAAAACGGACCATAAGGCTGCAAAAATTGAGATATAGGCTACAGAAGTAGGTCATCGAAAAAATACTTTCTTTCTCCAATTTTGTTTTTTGCAGAATTGACCCTTACTCTACTACCTCTATGCCAAATTAAGCGTGCCATGAAAAGACAAGCTACTTTTTATTCTCTTTCGTTCTCGAAACACAATAAACGGGGACTAGCTAGGCGGGGTTTTAGCAGCTAAAAAAAAAAACGGCATAGCTTTGGGACTATTGCGTGCACTCTACAGCTTACTTCTGGCTGAAAATTTACCACTATATCCAGTAGAGTAGCCCAGGATTCCGACAAGACAGGTTGAGAGATGCTAAAGCTATAAAGAACTTCTAGCAAACTTAGTTAGTCGCTGCTAAAAGAGGCTCACGATTTGATTGCGTATACGGAATACGCCGTTAAGTATACGGAATGTTACACCTGTCACGTGATTCTCATGAATGTAGTTATTAGCCAAACAAACAGGAAATACTTAAATAACGTAAAGAAGGAACCTCAAAGCTCCATTGTTAACGAGGATAAAGCAGGACTTGTTAATGAGGATAAGCTTGTCTCCCTGAAAGCAGACCAAGTAGGAATAGCCAAAGTATGTCAAGAACAGTCAAGCCAAAACTTCGCCAAGCAATGCTTACCAAAGACTACCTAACAGTCTCAAACATTTTGAGAAAAGAGTACTCCAAAGAAGCTGGAATTCAAGTCTTGGAACATGGTTGTGCGATTGGAGATGATGAACTAGTAAAAATAGCACTGAAAAATACAATTGGGATTATACGACACGTCAACAAGAAGAAAAAATTGTTCCAAATGGTTTGCAGTAAAGGGTTCTCGAATGTTGCTCAAGTATTGCTTGAACAGGGGTGCCCAATAAATGAGGAGGGCTCACATTCTGCTTTAATAATAGCTATTAAAAATGGTCACTCTGATGTTGTTATAGTATTGCTAGAGAATGGGGTTAAAGTGGATCCACTAAGCTATCGGATAGGATCAAAAGTTAGAATGGCCCATAATGAATACGGTCAAGTTCAGTCCATTTTATTGCTAGCTAGTGAGATTGGGCATGCCGAAATAGTTGAGATACTGTTAAATAGCGGAGCTAAGGTCAATGTACAAGATGACAGTATGAAGTCTGCCCTGATGCTAGCTAGTAAGTATGGACATGCTGAAGTTGTTGAAATACTATTAGAAAACAAAGCTCCAGTGAATATGCAAGATGATGATGGATGGTCTGCTCTAATGAGGGCTAGTGAAGCTGGGCATGCAAATATTGTTGAAATACTGCTAGCGAACAAAGCTCAAGTAAATATGCAAGGGAGAGATGGATGGTCAGCCATAATGATAGCTAGCAAATACGGACATGCTGAAGTTGTTGATAAATTGCTAAAGAATGGAGCTCAAGCTGATTTGCAAGAGAGAGATGGGTGGTCTGCTCTAATGATAGCTAGTCAAGCTGGACATCCAGATGTTGTTCAAACACTGGTTGATAATGGAGCACAAGTAAATTTACAAAACAGTCAGGGACTGTTTGCCCTATTAATAGCGTGTGCAAAGGGTCATTATGAAATAGTAAACAAGTTGCTGGATAGCAGAGCGCTTGTTGATCTGCACAACAACAATAAATGGTCTGCTTTAATGATAGCCAGTCAAAATGGCCATGTGGAAGTAATTCAAAAGCTATTGGAGAAAAGAGCTCATGTGCATCTACAGAATAACAAGGGATGGTCTGCCTTAATGATAGCTAGTCAAAAAGGTCATTTGCAAGTATGTAGAATGCTGTTAGAAGTTGGGGCTCGAGTTGACCAAACAAACCATAGCAAGCAGACCTCTCTTATGGCAGCTAGTCAAAGTGGTCATGAAGAAGTAGCGAAATTGCTTCTTGAGAATGGGGCTGGAATTAACATGCAAGAACAAGAAGGATGGTCTTCTTTAATGATAGCTTGTCAGAAGGGGCATGCTGAGGTGGTAAAATTATTGCTAGAGAATGATGCCCAAGCATATCTTAAAACAAAAGATGGGATTTCAGCACCCATTATTGCTTGTCGAAATGGACACTTTGAATTGCTCCATACCATGCAAGAAATATTGCAAAGGAGGTCATATCATATAGAAAGGAATGAAGAAACTAATGGACTATCAAAATCACTGGATAAAAACTTTGAAAAATCTAGTAAGCGGGTACAGCAACTAGAAATTATGGTGCACAAGTCAAGTAAACGAGCTAAACAGTTGGAAATTCGAGCAGAACATTCAGACAGAAGAGCAAAGGAATCAGATACAAAAGCACAAGAATCCAACAAGAGAGCAAAGAAATTAGAGAGAAGAGTTCAAGAGATGGAAAGAACAATGAAACATCTGGAAAATAAAGCAGAAGGGTCCTATGAAAGAGCTAAAGAGTCAGAAAAAAGAGCAGAAAAGTATGCAAAAGTAGCAGAAGAGTTAAAAAGGATAGCAGAGGTATCAGACAGAAAAGTAGAGGAGGCAGAAAGAAGAACTAAAAAAGTACGTGCTAGAGTCCAGCAGCTAGTAGGAATGGTTGAGGAGTCTGACAGAAGAGCTCAAGAGTCAGATAGAAGAGTTAGCGAGTCAGACAAGAGAGCAAAGGAATCCAACAGAAGAGCAGAAGAGTCAGCGAAGAGAGCAGAAATGTCAGATAAAAGATTAGAAGAGTCATACAGAACAGCAGAGGAGTCAGAGAGAAGAGCTGCAGAACTAAGTGCGAGAGTCCAGCAACTGGTAAGAAGGGTTGAGGAGTCTGACAGAAGAACTGAACAGTTGAAAAGAGACTATGATGAACAGTGGGTAGTGAGGAGAGAGGAGATAGACATAACAGGACCTGAGTTAGGTAGAGGTGGCTGGGCTACAGTTAGTGTGGCTGAGTTCAGAGGAGTACAAGTAGCTGTCAAGAGAATTCATAACCAGATAGTTTGTCGACGTAACAAGGAACTGTTTAGAAGAGAAATGCAAATGGCTGCTAGACTACGCCATCCTAACTTAGTCCAGTTTATTGGAGCTACAATTGAGGGAGACATGATGATACTAATGGAGTATATGTCTACAAGCCTCAGAAAACAGCTGGAAATAGATGAATATTTCCCACCAAAATTAGTAAAATACTTAAGTATAGACATAACCCTTGCTCTAAACTACCTTCACCTGATACAACCCAATCCAATGATCCATCGTGACATCAGCAGTGCTAATGTTCTCTTACAGCCTTCACTACAGCCAAGACTCTGGAAGGCCAAAATCACTGACTACGGTTCCGTTAATCTTGTTCATAAGTTAAACACTGAGAATCCAGGAAGTCCAGCTTACTCAGCACCAGAGGCAAGTATCCCAAGCCAGCAGTCACCAAAGATGGACATCTATAGTTTTGGTGTGCTACTTTTGGAGATGTTGACTGGGCAACTTCTAGCACCAGAGGACAGACCTACTTTATTTGTACAAGTTCACCATGAACAGTTTCTACGTTTGATTCAGAGGTGCCTGAGCCCGAATCCAAAAGACCGACCAAGTGCTGGTATCATCATTTCAGAACTAAGTTGAAGTCAAAATTTTTAGCTTTTCTTGTGTGTTTTAATAATTTTCACTTTTTTGTTACTGTGTCATGATAATTCTCAGATCCATGTTTTCAATCCAACAATTTGGCAACCTCATGATTGGGATCTTACTTTAGTATTATCACAAAGACCACTATGAGTACCATAAGTGTTTTAGGCAAGACACTCTAATGTATGCAAGTGAATAGCTACACAACTTAAGTGACCGTACAGGAAAATCAAAATCGCTGGACATCATTTTCATTTTTTTACACAAATAAGCTCATCAAGACCTGAAGATGAATTCCTCCAAGTTTTAGAGCCACCGCCCGAACCGTTTAGAGCCACCGCCCGAACCGTTTCCGAGATAATAAATACATACCATTCTGCAAGCATCAAAGATCCATTGAACATCGAGATTTGGACCCAAAGGCGTTGCTAAGGGCGTGCCCGTGTTAATTCCGTTCAACCGCAACCCGTATACTATTGTTTATAAAAAGAGACAAAAAGTTTATAAGTCAAATGTGAAAATAGAAAAACAGAAGGCAAATGTAGTCATTGATTTGTTAGCTGTGCTTCGTTGCTGACCAGGTCTATTTGGGTGGGGCATCGGATGGCGTGTCCTCTAGAAGAACGAGCCCCACGGATGCACTGGATAGCTGACCTCAAGAGAGAGAATGATAGTCTGCATCGTAGCCAGTAGAGGGTTTGGCTGTACTTATGGTCCCACTTATCTGCTAGAAGGGATGCTAGCCTTTTGTAAAATGAAGTAGACTGCTTGGCCATTCCCCCTGTTGCAGAAAGGACAATTGGTGTGAACGATGCGTGTTCAACTTCAAGGATGCGCTGTTCATAGGCCCTCTTCTTTTCCTTTTCGTGTTTCCTGTAGCAGTTGTTGATGCTGGTGTTGCTGTTAGACGGGGCATGCGGGTTAAAAACCCTTACATCCAGGAATGTCTTCTCGTATCGGCCACCCCAGAAGCCGTTCACTGCTATGTCTAGTCTTGCTCCCTCATTTGAGTTAGAGGTTCTGTGAGACATGGTTTCGCCTGTCAAAGGTTGTAGATCAGGTTCTACCATGACATCATGGCATACCTCGGTTAGCAGGTTGGCAGTAGCGTCTCTTATCTCATTGTGACGGATTGAGGGGAAGCCACCACGAGGACACGACAGCACATGATGTACAGAAAAATTTTCTCCACAGACACAGTGGGTGGGGGTGCCAGGGGGAGGCCAACCATAATGAAGGGACAGGGCATCCACGAATGCGCCTTTGTGTAAGCTAAAGCCGAACTCCTCAATTGGGAGAGATGTCAACCAATTTGAGGAACCTTTCTCACTCGCAAGTGCCAGCACCTTCGCACCTGTTGGAGAGAGGCGTTGCTTCAGTTTTTCAGCTGCAAGTATGGATTGCTCCCGTCTCAGCTGCTTGATGGTTGACTTTTGGTTGATCTGGGCAGCAAGGCACTCGTACGAGTAATCCGTTTGTTTGTGTAATATCAGATCTTTCAGTGGCCCAGAAATTGCAGTTGATGCAGAGAACTCAAGGTCACACTGTCCAAGTGGATTGCATAAACCCAGGCCCCCCAATCGGGCAGGCAAAGCGAACATGTCTCTGTTGATGTCATTGGGTGGCGGTCTTCCTGTGACTGTTGGGATGAAAACAGTACGTATGATGTTCTCCAGTGGTTGAAAATGAATACTGATGTCTGGTAGTGTTCGAGAGAGATACGACCATTTGCTAGAGAAGCCATGGTTGAATGCTGCAAAGGCAGCATGTGGTTGTGTGACGGCTATCTCCGAGAGTAATCTCAGCTCACTGCACCATTGGTCCACCTTCTTGGAGAGGGAATGATTGATGTAGTCGGTGGTGCCTAGAGGAACACCCAGATGTGTATGTCCAACACTTGTAACATTGACATTGGAACCAGAGAAGGCAGTAATGGCTTCTGAGAGATGTGTGTCCTTGGTAACCAGCCATGTTTTGGCTGGGTTGGCATGGTAACCAAACAATGGGCCAGTGTTGGTAAGTTTGTCCCACCAGTTTCGGATGTTTGTGATAGAGCCTAAGGCAGAAGCATCATCAGCATACCATACTATTGTTTATTACCGCGCGTAATCCGCCGAACAAACAGAAGCTCTACTACTAGTCTTGCGAGCCGACCCTTTACCTTACGAGTAAGAAAATTATTTTCTTCCTCGTACGGTAAAGGGTCGGCTCGCCTGACTGCTCTACTAGTCTGGCGCGCGCAGCCCCTCCCCGCGGAAAATCTCGGGAGGGGCTGCGCGCGCCAGACTAACTGCTCTACTACTGTCTTCTCTTCTAGTCTACTGTGCAAAGGTGAGTGAGCCTGTCTGTAGTTCTATGTTGGTAGTGATAGGTTATCTTGTTACGGAAACAGCTTTTAGAAAGGGTAGGAAGTATTTCCTTATTTCGGGGTTGTTGCTCGTAGCCATTTTCGCTGTATTTTATTCCTTTTCTTTTAGCTTTGAGAATATTGGTGCTGCTGCTACCTGCTTATCTAGTGAGGTACCATGGAAGTAGGAATTATAAAGAAAAGATTAAGGTAAGTAAGTCTGTTGTTAATCCAAGCAGTAAGTGTTCATTAAAGTTTGTATACCTATGCACTTACAAGTATTTCTAGTGCATGCACGCACGTACGTACTATTATTTCTAATCTGTGCATGCACAAACTTGTATTTCTAGTGCGTGCATGCACGTACTGGTATTTCTAGTGCGTGCACGCAGGTACTGGCATTTCTGGTGCATGCACGTACGTACTGGTATTCTAGTGCGTTCACGCATGTACTGGTATTCTAGTGCGTTCTGGTATTCGAGTGTGTGCACGCACAAACTGGTATTTCTAGTGCGTGAACACACGCACTAGCAATACCACTGTACACACACTACTGTGTGCAATCACACACACTAGTATTACCACTGTGTGCACACACGGACTAGTAATACCACTGTACACGCACTAGTATTACCACTGTGTACACGCATACTAGTAATATCACTGTGTACACACACTAATAATACCATTGTGTACGTAAGCCCACGCAAGAACAAAAACAATTCCTAGACCTAACAAGAACAAAATAAAAAACTAAATATATATATCGCGGACTCATTAATAAGTCAGCTCCGCTCGCTTCGCTGAATTACCACTGTGTGCACACACATACTAGTAATATCACTGTGTACACGCACTAATAATACCACTGTGTACACACACGCACTAGAATTACCACTGTGTGCACACACTACACCACTGTGTGTACGCACTAGTATTACCACTGTGTGCACACACATACTAGTAATACCACACTGTACACACACTAGTATTACTACTGTGTGCACACACATACTAGTGATACCACTGTACACACACTAGTATTACCACTGTGCACACACATACTAGTAATATCACTGTACACGCATTAGTATTATCACTGTGTGCACGCACTAGTAATACCACTGTGTACACACACGCACTAGAATTACCGTGTGCACACAGTGTTTGTTCGTACTAGTGTTTGTTCGTAGTAGTGTTTGTTCGTACTGGGGTTTGTTCGTACTAGTGTTTGTTCGTTCTAGTGTTTGTTCATACTAGTGTTTGTTCGTACTAGTGTTTGTTCGTTCTAGTGTTTGTTCATTCTAGTGTGTGTTTGTTCTAGTGTTTGTTCGTACTAGTGTTAGTTCGTAATAGCTTTCTGCATCATTACTCCTTTTTCTCTGTTTCTTCTCTTTCGTGTTTTTCTACGGGATCAGCCTGTTATTGGGGTTCTTGCTGCTATACAAGGATATTCTAGCTTGAATCTTGATACTGTTGGCATAGTAGCTACAGGTAAGTTGCAATTATGATTAGTTAATAAGAACTTTAATAAAAAATTAGTTGCTCTACTTTTTCGGCTTCTTTTGGGTGGGGGTGAGGATGGTGGAGAGGGAGAAGGAGATGTGGATGGTAAAAGTGTGGAGTCATGGTTGTGAGGTGTCTGAGTATGAGGTGGAGGACAGACAATGTCTTTACATGCATCCGGGACAAAGTCCCGGATTTTATCGTGCAGGTACTTTTGCCTCTCCTGTGGCAGTCCTGGTGGCTCAATCACTTCGGGTAGCTGTTCGGGACGGGGCTTCCAGTCTTGGTGGTTCTTCGTGAGGAGGGTGAGCGTCTTCTCCTCAGCATCACATCGCATCTTCACAATCACTTTGCCTGGTGTACCTGAGGAGAAAATCAGGTGGTGGAATGACGTAGTGCCATCAAAGGCCCCCCTCTTGAAGTATGGCTGGAAGTGTTCTGGTGTTGAGGGGTCTGAAGCCTCGACGTCAGAGTCTGAGGGATCCAGTGGGTCATATAAGTTGAATTCATCCTCAAAAAGAGGAGGAATAGACTCGGAGACATCACTAGAACCTTTAAAATGTATTATTTTTTATATTTTATATTTTAAAATTAGTAAAAATGTAAGCCCTAGGCTGTTGCATGAAGATACCTTCTTCTGAGTAGCCAATAAAGTGGCCATCGAATTCTTCATCACCTAAAAAAGTAAAAGAGTTGTATGACTTATGAGTAATTTTGTTGATTGGGTACTAACAATCTGGGAGTTAGTCTTCACTTCCTGGAGCCATGAATTCGCTAATGAGCCCCTCTAAGGCTTCACCATCGGCTCCACCAGTCATGTCCAGGCCATCGCGGTGGCGGAGATTCAAAGCTCTGGCTAGATTCCAGGCTTCACCCGTGGTCTGTCTCTAGCTCTATCTAAACTGCACGTTCCTGAGCAGTATTTTCCCGCCTTCACGGTGCGGCATTTTGGCGTGAGTTTTACTTAGCAAAGATCCGGATCGTTCTGCAATAAGTTGATACGGTGACTTCTCGGGCTTATTCCTTCAGTTCCAGAGCGCGCCTGTCCTTCAAACTTGGTCAGTATCTATAAAAATAGGTTATCATTCCATAATATGCATTAAAAATATTTTGGTTAAAAAATTGACAGAAACCATCCAATTTGGTGCTTGCCGCGTTGTGCCCGATTTTCCTGTAGACGGTCACTACAAACGAAAAACAAACCTAGCCCCATAGTTTTACAAGCCCCATGCTATTGCAACTTGTTCTGCGTGGTAAAGTGTCTTGATTTAAGACTAACCCAGAGCATCAGGAATTTTCTCAGATATTCCATGCTTTTCCATCAGCATCTAATCTATATTTATAAACGTGTGGCTGAATCTTTACCTTAGATCAACTTGGTGAGTCCAGAAATCTCACAATACTGGATCTAAATTCTTAGGGTTATTATCAAATCTCTGTAGATGTTACTGATATTTCTAAGACGGCATTTTGTTCGTTTTTAATACTTTATTTGAGTATATACTAGAATACCCTTGGGATTGACTAGTACATTGGCATATTTTAAACATTGCAAGTGTAGAATAGATCCAACTGGAGTTATTCTATTGTTCTGCCATATGTTTGGTCAATTTCCTTTCTTAGCCATTCAGTCATTTAGTATCACTGTAATCACTTCAGCTGTTACATTTTAATTAAAGCTAGATTAGTTTTAACGTTTCAAAAGAGGTTCCATGATTCTCTGGTGGCAAACACTATAACACGGTAGCCTAAGCCACACCTGCTGTTTTCATTGCTAACCACACTATCTGTGGTTCCCGCATATAATTATAATGCATATAGTATTTAATGAACCGTTACAATGTGCTGAGTAGCACACTGGTATGGTAGCTAGCGATGATTAAAACTACAGATATAACATTTTTGTCAAAAATTGATCAAATCTTTAAAAAATTTTTTTGCAGCAGCCGATTTCTAGCTCAACCAAAATATTAACTTTCAAGCATCAACAAAAAAAAAAATAGAAGAACATAATTAAAAAAATTCTAGCTACAGCAGTTCATATAAAAGTCCTCCAATTACTGTCATAGGTTATAGTCTCTGATAAGTAATGACTACAGTTAATGTGAAAACAACCATCAGCAAAGAACCATTGAACAGTAGCCTCATTACTGCTGAAGTATATAAATAGTCCAAGAAAGTAAGGGTGCTATTTATACTCTCTAAAATGACCAGTTCTACTACTGTGGCAGTTTGCTCTTCACATCCGCTAACTCTAACTTCTTACGATTTCACCCACACCAATTGAATCGCAGTTAATTACTCGCTGACTCAGCAAGAACAAACTGCTCAATGTTAATCCACCAGACTCTTTTCCTGCGTAGCGATTGGTAAGTCCGGCTATCCGAGACTAAGAACCTAGCGCACGGTCAGACTGGTGATCACACTCACTACTATATGACATAGTAACCTCATCCAAGCTGCCATTATCCCATTCATTGTTTTCTTAGCTGCTCTGTAACTCATTTGTTTCCTCTATCATGTGTTGAAAAATCTTGATTATTATTATTATTGTAACATATAAGGTTACTCACTTTAATCAATCTTGGTTTATTGCTTTTTATGCTGTTTCAGTTTATGCACCCACTATTGTTTAATTTTTAAAGTTGTGTAGTAACAATCTCAAAAAAAATAAAAAAACCGTGAAATTAATTATTTTGATAATAGTCAGCACCAAGGTGGTCAACATGTGCTATATGAAGAATACAATCAACTAAGTCACTACAATCTTAACAATATGACAGGTACGCTAATAGTGAATTGTTGGAGAATGCATAGTGATGGATATTTAGAGAGTCTAGCTCCATGATTAGTGCATAGTGATGGATAATTAGAGAGTCCAGCTCCACGAAGTGCATAGTGATTGGTAATTAGAGAGTCTAGCTCCATGAGTAGTGCATAGTGATAAATAATTAGAGAGTCCAGCTCCACGAATAGTGCATAGTGATAGGTAATTAGAGAGTCCAGCTCCATGAGTAGTTCAGGAAAGAAAATAAAGTAGAAAATTTTTTAAGTCCTTTGAGGGTAACTGAAGTATTGCTTCTCTCCCTTTTGAACATCTGGTATCATTTTTACAGCTTTTCTTAGGTTACGCACCCAGCTACAAAATGGGAGTAACACAAAACACCTTATTATCTAAATATTATGTTAACACTAGATGTTAACTTGATATGCTACTAATAAACACCTTAACACCAATGACTGACACTTACGCTATATATTCTGCTCTTTCTTTTATTGTGAAGGTATAAATCATATCCTTTCTGCAGGAAGGATGACCCAGAGAAATAGTGTAAGAAGGAGGGTAAGTTTTTAGAGTACATCCAAATAATGGCATGGAACCAGTAGCCTTGACATCCTAAACCAGCAAATTAAAATATTTAGTGCCAAATTTTATTGATTGTATGATGAGTGACACATATGACATTAACATTTTGTTTGTGTTTATGAAATAGCATGAAGTAACTGAGAGCCATTTTTCTAAACTTAGGCATATTAACCACACCATAATACAAGTTATAGTAGCTAAATAATTGCTGAGTCAACAAATTTAAACCTGACGATATTGCTGTTTCTATGGCAACATCCTTGATACAACTCGATTTATAAAATTTATCGAATAGAAGATGAACAGGCTATAATAAAGGTTAAAGGAATGCATGTGAAAAATGTTACAGTACTCCTAGGTTATAATATGCCTACTTGATACTGCTCACTGACATTTTCAGGTGTAATCGATTGAAATAATTCTTAACTCCCATGTAATTTTTCATTATGATAAAAATATAAATATTCATACAGGAATATAGCATATATTTTATTTTAAAAGTATATTATGCAAGATTGATTGTATTTTTTGAACTGACCACGTCTTAATTTATATACATTTTCATTTAATAACTACATAATATTGAAACGTTCATAAAACCCTTTAGCTCTGGCACGTCTTTAATACTATTTTTTACTCACATTTCTTTTCTTGTACTTGTATAGTACATTATTGGTCGTTAGTTTGTACCATCTCTTTTTGGAAGATGAGGAATAAACATGACCAGCAATGACAATGCCATCATCATCATGACTGGATACCTACAGCAACACAAACACGTTGTAATGTTTTCTACTATGACTGAGATCAATTAATAAATTACATCATTATAGCTACTGATATACAAGAACATAATCCTGAAACATTTTGTACACATGTATACATAGATATTATCCCATGGCCCTTCCATTGCACTAATTAAGAGTGCCCGTCATATCTTTCCCATATAATATCATAAATTTTAATATTAATATTATTCTGATCGTTTTCAGTGGTAATTTAATGTAGGACAAAGAGCTGCTAAAAAATAAGTATGAATTCTTTTAATTATTATACTTACGTTTGGATCCCCCTTGTATATAATGACTTTCTCCGTTTGCTTGATGGCATCTTGCAGACACTTTGAAATAATTGGAATAATAATGATAATAAAAACAGCAACAGTAGTGATAGTAATAATAGAAAATAATAACAGTATCAATAAATATATTTATAATAATTATAATGATTACAATTATTGGGTATGCAGTGAATGTAAAACAAACATATTATTTCATAAATGTTATAAATTTGTTAAGCTAATGCCTAAATGGTCACCTGGATGCCATTTAAATACATTGTTCAATTTTTATTTGACAATTAACACTAGCATATTATGATAATCTTACTGAAATCCAAGTGAATTTTTCTTCATTGGAGCTGCAATAAACAGTAAAGAAGATAATACCTCAAAACATTGTTAATATTATTCAACCAGTAATTAATTCTGCACGAACAATGAGTGAGTTTATTTCTAATGATTTTAATGACTATATGATAATCCCATTCCTCAACTAACCTGGCCACAAGAGTGATGGATCCAGTTCTGGCAAAGACATCAAAAGAACGGGGAAATCGAGCTATTCGGAGTTGTTTTATCTACACATATACCACCACAGTCACCACAAACATAATAATGAACAAGAGACTCATACTGCACACATAATTAAAGTATTGCTAATTGATCTTGTGCTGCAGTTGTTTGGAGATGAATGCATTCTTGTGCATGTAATTTGAAATCCCTAGGCATTTTGTTGTGATTCACAATACAAGTGGATAAAAGGCTGTTATTAACCCTCAGCATGCAAGCGCAAGAGTGTTATAGTAGTGTCATTGTCATTCATCCATTAACTCTGTCAACAGCAAATCTCAAAGATGGCAGACTTTTTATGCCTTGAGAGAAGAGGAAGTCCAACTAGATGCTTATTTCATCAACTGTCAATATTCCTGCTCTCCAAAAAGTGTGCCCTAAGTGTTCATGTAACATGCATGTCAGAAAGTCCAAATGTTCCTGTGTTTATTGTTTTTCTAACAAGCCAAGGTTAATATTATTATAGCCAGAGAGTGCCATAAAGTCATCAGAAAGTTATAAGAAAAATGTATGGCTGAGTGTCAAGCACTTAAAAGAGCTTTAGAAAGTGTGGATCAGTGCCAGGAGCATAGAATGGCTGATTCTAAACATCATAAAATGGCCTTTGAAACTACTGAAGAATCCCAGAGCACTAGCTCTAGGCCAAAGTTAAATACCATAGTTTAAAATTTATATTCATATATATTTTTAATGTTACCAGCTGAAATTCAAGACCTTCAGTAGTTACTTCTTTCACAAATTTTTGCAGATTTGTCATACTTACTATAATATTTTTAGTTTGCAAGGAATATCTGCAATATCTGTAACTTATTTTATACTTATGTACAATAACTTACCTGCATACCCTGGAGGTGCATTTCAAGAAGGAACCTGTATCTTCTACCTCTTTTAGTAGTCATAACCAAAACATCTGAAAACTACAAAAACACAAAAATCAAATGTGTACAAGATAGATATATAGCCCTTGCATATTGTTCTGAATTCAATTCAAATTTTAGGTACTCATTATCGATTCATTCAGTCAACTAAACGATGCTATAATGAGGTGTGTTTCGTACCAAGAAGAAGAAGCGCTCTTCGAAGGATTTTACTTTGCATTGATAGAGAGGCCCCTTCAATATCAATTGTTTTGATGGCTTCAGTAAAGTTCCTCTATAACCCACAATATTAATCTCCTAAACAAACAGAAAGAAAAAAATGTTGTAGTTAAATTAACTCAAGAGGCAATCATCCTAAGTGGCAGAAAATATGTATAACAGGTACTCCTTAGTACTGCAGACTGCATGGCTAATATTTTTTTTCTTTGTGTGGATAGAGTAATAATTATTTAAGATCAGTGCTTATTAGTACAATTAATAGCTATGATGAATTAATATTGAATAGGAATTGGTAACCAATATTAGGGGTTATTGAGTATAATGCTAAAATTAGGACATTCAAAAGCATTCACAGACTATCTCATCGACATTTTAGTACAATTTTTCAATTATGTCATCTACCACATTAAAAGATGCAATACACTGTTTTAATTATGTTGCGGCTTTTTCACTACATTTGAGCAGCAATCATATACATAGTGTGAGTAAATCGAAGTAACAACTACTATTTGGTTGCAAAATCTGATCAAACATTTATGATACATTCAAGAATTGATAATATAATAAATAGACAAAAGCTATGACAAAATTGATGGACTGACATTAACGGCTCTCAAGGATAAAGTTGAAAGTCTCGCAACTATTTAAAATTCTTAATCAAAGAAATCCTTTAAAATAAGTCCCACAAATTAATTACTTTTTCAATCAAGAAAAATAACAACAAAACTTACTTCCTCCTTCTCTGCATCATCAGTAATCTGGATTGTAAGAAAATGAATATTAAAAAGTTGTTGAAAAAATGTGAATGCTAGTTACGAGATGATGATTAACAAAAACACTATGCTTTAATTATGTGGCAAATAAAAATAATCATTTCATACATATAAGTTGTTGTATTTCTGACATAGTTTAAGTGATTAGATTAAATGTACATTAAATTATTTCAAGTCACTTCAAGCAAACTACTTCTTGAGATGGCTAGTTTAGTATCCAAATACAGTACCACTATTTTATTTAGCACAATTTAGGGCACAATCAGAAGGAAGTTAGCAATCTTGTTCTCAAGCAGCACTTTATATAACCAAGAGGTCAAACGAAACTGTTTGTAAATCAAGTGCCAAAGTAGTTTTGGCTAGGGTTAGTGCTAAGTTACGGTTTTTGTTATTAGTTAATCATAGTATAGGGGTATGGAGAGTGTGTTGCCTTCAGCCACTGGAGGATGTTGCAATAATACTCCCAAAACAAGTAAGGAATCGGGAAAAAATGAACTCTTGTAAGTTTGTTAAGTTACAACTGCACCTGAAAAAGAATTCTAAGCATAAAACAATTCAATTTCTTTGAATGATGCGGGTAAAGATCGATAAATCAAATGATTCTGTTTAGTGGATTATGGGATGGGATCGACCCCCTAGCAAACACAAGAATGTGAGGGTCAAAGTACAAAATGACATACATACATCCTAACATTATAAATTTAAAAAAACATCGCCGATTTTCAATTGTATAACCCCTGAAAGTGTCTATTAATGACACTAATTTCCATTTTGTGGCTCCTCTTTAGTGGTTCCAATAGGGTCTTGGAAGGGTGCCTAAACATGCTTATGAGACTACTGGGATTAATACTGGAAGCTATAATGGTCACAGCTTTGGCACTTCCGTCAAAAAGTGTACCGTCTTTAAATCTACAGAGCAATCCAGGCACCACTGGATATACCACATAAAGGCCTGACTCAACCTAATTTATCTTATATGTTTCCAAACTCACCTGCCAGAGAGCTGGACTTCCTGAGAGTCAACCGAGACACTCTGGACTAATAGTGGCATGCACCCATGCTCTATCCAATTTATTGCCTTGTAGGACAGAAACACCGTGACAGCTGCCTATAATGATATTTCGCCTTTACATGAGCTTAACAGTGACCAATGATGGTGAATCTGAACAACGACGAGACTCTTGGCTTTAAGCACTTAGCCACTACAGAATCACATGTTCCTGCAAGAGTATGGCTACATGCTATTGTGAAGGAGTCTTATGTGAAATTATATATATATATATATATAAAGGAGCCAGACTTTATGGTTACTTATGACCCTACTACTTCATGTGACAAGAATCCCAGAGTCTAAGGGTAAAAAAAAAACTTGACAGTTTCAACTTTTAAACTGGCAGTGGGGTCAGGTGGGATTTCAAACAGGGTGTCTCTGTCCCATTCATATACTCTCAAGCTAACTGAGCAACTTCGAGTTCAGAGTGCATGCTAACTAAATTGTTCAGGTTATCCACTACCATGCGAAACTGCCACTGAAGACTCCAAACAACAGTGGATACCAGCTCAACCCTATTTTCTGTCATCCCATCTGTCACCCCATTAACCACTCCTAGTACATGGTTACACGAGTTTAAACTTATAGCCTAATATGAAATATACATTATTAATAAGTGACATAGGATTAGCAGGTCACTTCTGCAAGTAGGCTACCCTTGCTCTGATGATGCTCTTTAATAGGAATTGTGACTGAATGGGTGTGATTGGCTTTCAGGTGGTGTAGACCTCTGATTGTTTTCATCCCATTAGTGGTGCAACATATTACCCTAACCACATACTTGCTCTTTTTGACATTATTCTGCTGGAAAAAGCATTAAACCTGACGATAGACAAGCAGGCTCCGATTTCGTAACCATATTTTGCACAAGACACTTTTATATATTGTACTTAAAAGACGTAATACACTGCTTTGAGTGTTGTCCAGTAACGCTGTTGATTGTGCCATGGGATGTCCCATGGGATGTCCTATCAAAATTTTGGAATTCATTAAATTTGTAACTTTCACTGCACGGAACCCTTCCTTGTGGATGAATAGTTGTGCTAACCTTTGTGTTTGTAGACACATGACAGGTACACCCAAAATGGGGGCTTCACCCCCCATAACCCACCTTGTTGCTCGGGGGCTTACACCCCCCCCCCCCACCATAAGCTGTCACAAATGCATGTTTTGGCTATTTTAGATTCAATTTCAAATATGACTATAGTACACACCCATATAAGTGGGTGTGGCCTTCCAGGAATACCCATGAATAACCATGGACAGTTGACAGCAAAGCTGGACACCTAATACTCACTTCCATTATGACCTTGTTTAATAATAAAACACAAACCTCACCTCCTCCTTCACTTTTGACGAGGAGCAAGACTTTGTACATACATCTTCAGAAATCTGGATGGCAGAAAAATGAATATCTGTTTATAGATAGTAGCTAGGCTACAGGAGCACGCCAAGTGTGATTCTTTCAACAGACAAAGTTTAAATTTCATTCAACCATAAATTCTCGGCTTTGTGGGCCTTCAAATTGGCTAGAAATGAACATGAGGTGGCCTGTGACAGATATATATATACAGTGAAGGTGTTGATGAGGTGGCCTGTGACAGATAAATATACAGTGAAGGTGTTGATTGATGTACGTGAAGCCTGCATGTGCAAGCACACGCACACGCACACATTCACTGTATATATATATCTGTCACAGGCCACCTCATGTTCATTTCTAGCCACTTTGAAGGCCCACAAAGCCGAGAATTTATGGTTGAATGAAATTTAAACTTTGTCTGTTGAAAGAATCACACTTGGCGTGCTCCTGTAGCCTAGCTACTATCTATAAACAATTTCTACTCCCGAAAAAAAGACGTCCATTAAACCCTATTCTAAACTACCACGATAACACTGCTGTCTATTACTAACAGCTGTCATTAGTCTTACCTATAATCTTCACCCCTTGCAAGTTCAATACAACGATATTTACCAAACTACCATTCAAATGTTAACTTATTTAAACTCATTTAAATTAATAATATGAGGCATAATAATTATTCGATTATTAAGACATCAGATTACCCAGAGATGATACCTGCATTTTAGGTATCAATTGGATGCAGAGTACTATTTGGTCTGATGGAATAGACAATAACTTAATTATAATTGTTCTTGATAAAGCTGTACAAAAGTCCTTATAAAAATGATCAAGTGACCCAATCAAAAATCTCACAAATATTGATAATTTAATTCAGAGATATTCGAATAACTTCTTTCTCTCTCACTATTGACCTTGTTTCAATAAAAATAATAGAATGAAATAAAACACTCACATTTTCCTTTTCTTTTGACGTGGAGCAAGACTCCACAATTCCATCATCAGATATCTGAATTAAAAGAAAATGAAAAGTAACAAGCATATAATGTGTTGCTTAATAAAGTGTAGTCAGTACTTATGCTACTACTCTATACTTTTGACTACCAATACATTCGATTACACGGAAAAAATGTCTGCATTCTCAGAAGCAATAAAAATGCAGATCCTTATTAGGTTCGATGGAAATTTCACATTACCTTATAATAATTTTATTTGTACAAAAATTTGTCAATTATTCATAAAGGCCCTTAAGAGATTAAACAACACCATTGAAAGTGACATTAGAAAAATGTTTTAAAATACTTTCCTTTCTCTCTCACTTCAATTGTAACTTTATTCTAATAAAACAGAAACCTCACCTTCTCCTTCACTTTTGACGAGGAGCAAGACTTTGTACATACATCTTCAGAAATCTGGATGGCAGAAAAATGAATGTCAACCAGCTTATAATGTGTTGTGGGAAAACATGTAGCCATGCAGTTCATATGCACGGACATTATCATTGGTTTAATAAAACTACAAAACAAAATACTGTCAATCAAACATGTCAACTATTTGATACATTCAAAGTTATTGTATTTCTGACATAATTTACAATGATTTGATATAATGCACACCCAACTGGATGTACCACAGCAAACATGCCTGACAATTTGAAAGTGCTGCTGGTCACGATTTGATTGATTGTATGACACCATTGAAATACTCACAAATATTTATAAACTCAGAGAATAATTTAAATATTTTCTCTCTCCCTTCATTGTTGTTGTTTTTCAACTAAGAAAATAAAAAAACTGACCTCATCCTTCTCTTTTGATGCGGAGCAAGATTCCACAATTACATCATCAGATATCTGAATTAAAAGAAAATGAGTACAAATAATCATGCAATGTGTTTCTTAAAAAGTGTATGCAGTACTTATGCCAATAGAGGCGTGGGGTTAAACAAAAATGCAAAATACTGTGTCATTGAAATGTGGCCACTTTGGAACAACTATATTTGATACATTCAATCAAGTTATGAATTTTGACAAAATTTACAATGACATGCCTAAAATATTAAAAGTGCCTATTCACACAATAATCTCACAAAATTATAATTCTGCTACTAAAGTTTGTAGCGACAAGTAATGGTAAAGAGTTAATATCATAAATGAACAATATGAATGAAAATTTTGATATGTACTCATAACTTCATGAGGCTCATGTCCTAGCTTATACAATGTTTGAATATAATATAAATGTAGCTATATGCATTGGGTTTGTCGAGAAAAGATCGATCGATTTCTTAAAAATGTATTGTTTCAAGCCTGCGGAAGGGAACGGTGGTCTATTATAGCAGGAACGACTAAAGCTGCGACGATAAAACTTGGAGAGCTCAATATCTGGACGCTGACAACTCCGTAAGTGCAAAAAAAAAAATTCGAAGGTGCCGCGTTGTGCCTGGTTTTCCTATAGACAGTCACTTATAAATGTAGCTATATGCATTGGGTTTGTAGCAAGACAAGTTGTCTTGCTCTCCAAACTATTAACTACTCTTATAAATACATTCATTACAATGATCTTCAAGTTCACATTACAATAACATCAATAAAATTTAATCCTAGTTGATAATTTTTTTTCTTCAGCATGTGTATATAAAATATTATGCCAACTTAAAAGACCTGGTACTGATTGAATCATTCCATACCATTTTAAATCATATTTTTGTGAAACTAGTGAGCTTCTTTTAGAATAGCTGAGTATTAAACACCCACTAAATAAAATAGGTGTGTAGGTGGAACCATGTCTTGCAAATGATGACTTATATTGTATTGAAAAGCTGTAATTTACTGTTTTGGCTGTACTGTATTTTTTCCATATGTACTATATTTCAATCCATATCACTATCAACACCTTAGATTATCCCAAAAAATGTCTGCATTCTGAGTATCAATAACATACAGCTCACTATTTGGTTTTATGAACATTTCACAATAACCTTGCGATAAATGTACTTGATAGAAATTATACAAAAATCTGTAAATTATTCATAAAGGCCCTAAGAAATTAATTACACCATTGATAGTCAAATGCTTTCCTCACTTCTCACCTCCATTATGACCCTGTTTCAACTAAGAAATAATAAAAAAAAAAAGAAAACCTCACCTCCTCCTTCTTTCTTAACTCGGAGCAAGTCTCCACAATTACATAATCAGAAAACTGAATTGTGGAAGGAAAATAATACTAACATAATTAAGCACCAAAAGCTTGAAGCATGATAGACAAACAGACAGGATGATTACAATAACCTTCCCATGTATGCACACCAAGGGTTACTAATGTGTTGCATAATAAAGTGTATGCAATAATTATACCAATAGCTGCATGTTCCGGTATAATACAATGTTTGAATAAAATGTAAATACATATGTATAAGGTTTAGTTATAAACAAATTGTCTTGCTTACCAGACTATTTACTACTCGTATAAATACTTTCACTATAATTGTGTTCAAGTTTTTGTAGATTAATTACAAATAATGGCAATTAATTGATTTCTATATTATCATTGATATAATGTAGATCCTCAAGTACCGGCCAAAATTTTCCCCTTGAAACATACGTAGATATCTATATACCTTCTCAAATAACAGCATTGAAAATCAAATCAGAGAAATAGCTTACAATACCTTCCCTTTTCTCTCACAATTCCAATATGATTTTGTTTCAACCAAGAGATGATATAAAGTGAAAAAATAACCCTTTCCATTGGCCTTGTTTAAGAAATAAAACCATAACACTCACTTCTTCATTCTCTTTTGAAGTGAAGGAAGACTCCACAATTACATCATCAGATATCTGCATTTTAATAAAATGAATACTAGCAAGCTTATTATGTGTTGCTTAAAGAAATGTATGCATGTGAGCTTCTTTTATAATCGCTGAGTATTAAACACACTAATACAATAGGTGAGTAGGTAGATCATATATCCATATCTTGCAAATGATGTCTTAATTGATTAAATAGCTGTAACACACTGTTTTGACAGTACTGTAACTTTTTCCCGCTACAATTTCAATACACATGATTACCAATGCATTCGATTACCCAAAGAAAAGGTCTGCATTCTTAGTATCAATAACATACACCTCAATATTTTTGGTTTCCAGGAAATTTCACAATAACCTTGCGATAAATGTATTGGAAATTATATAAAAATCTGTCAATTATTCGAAAAGGCTCTAAGACATTAATTACAACATTGAAAGTCAAATGCTTTACTCACTTCTCATCTCCATTATGACCCTGTTTCATCTTTGAAATAATAAAAAGAAAACATGAAACCTCACCTCATCATTCTCCCTTGACTCGGAGCAAGTCTCCACAATTAGATAATCAGAAAACTGAATTATAAGGAAAAATAATACTAACATAACTACTATAACCTTCTCGTGCATGCACAGGTTTACAATGAGATGCATAATAAAGTGTATGCAATAATTATACCAATAGCTGCATGTTCCATTGTATACAATGTTTGAATAAAATGTAATAAAATATATATTGGGTTTAGTTGTAAGACAAACTGTCTGGCTTACCGGACTATTCACCACACGTATAAATACTTTCACTACAATGCTGTCCAACTTTATGTGTAGATTAATTACAAATGTCAATTAATTGATTTCTATTGTTATCATGGATACAATGAATGTAGATCCTCAACTGTCAGCCCAAATTTGCCCCTCGAAGCATACATTGGTTTCTATAAACCTTCTCAAATGACAACATTGAGAGTCAAATAAGAGAAATAGCTCATAATACCTTTCCACTCTCTCTCACAATTCAATTATGATCTTATTTCAACCAAAAGATAATAAAAAAACAAAACAAAACTATCTCCATTGACCTTGTAAGAAATAATAAAATCAGAACACTCACCTCTTCGTTCACTTTTGAAGTGGAGGAAGACCCCACAACTACATGATCAGATATCTGCATTTTAATAAAATAAATACTAGCAAGCTCATTAAGTGTTGCAGCCAAAATTTGCCCCTCGAAGCATATGTTGGTCTCAAATGACAACATTGAAAGTCAAATCAGAGAAATAGCTCATAATACCTTTCCACTCTCTCTCACAATTCAATTGTGATCATATTTCAACCAAGAGAAAAAATAACAAAACAAAAAAAACTCTCTTTATTGACCTTGTTTAAGAAATAATATAAACTAAACACTCACCTCTTCGTTCACTTTTGAAGTGGAGGAAGACTCCACAACTACATCATCAGATATCTGCATTTTAATAAAATAAATACTAGCAAGCTCATTAAGTGTTGCAGCCTAAATTTGTCCCTCGAAGCATATGTTGGTTTCTATAAACCTTCTCAAATGACAATATTGAGAGTCAAATCAGAGAAATAGCTCATAATACCTTTCTACTCTCTCTTACAATTCAATTATGATCTTATTTCAACCACGAGATAATGAAAATAAACAAACTCTCTCCATTGATCTTGTTTAAGAAATAATAAAGTCAAAACACTCACCTCTTCATTCACTTTTGAAGTGGAGGAAGACCCCACAACTACATCATCAGATATCTGCATTTTAAATAATAAATACTAGCAAGCTCATTAAGTGTTGCAGCCAAAATTTGTCCCTCGAAGCATATGTTGGTTTCTATAAACCTTCTCAAATGACAACATTGAGAGTCAAATCAGAGAAATAGCTCGTAATACCTTTCCACTCTCTCTCACAATTCAATTATGATCTTATTTCAACCAAGAGATAATAAAATTAAAAAAACAACTCTCTCCATTGACCTTGTTTAAGAAATAATAAAATCAAAACACTCACCTCTTCATTCACTTTTGAAGTGGAGGAAGACTCCACAACTACATCATCAGATATCTGCATTTTAATAAAATAAATACTAGCAAGCTCATTAAGTGTTGCAGCCAAAATTTGTCCCTCGAAGCATATGTTGGTTTCTATAAACCTTCTCAAATGACAACATTGAGAGTCAAATCAGAGAAATAGCTCATAATACCTTTACACTCTCTCTCACAATTCAATTGTGATCTTATTTCAACCAAGAGAAAATAAAACTATAAAAAAACAACTCTCTCCATTGACCTTGTTTAAGAAATAATAAAGTCAAAACACCCACCTCTTCGTTCTCTTTTGAAGTGGAGGAAGACCCCACAACTACATCATCAGATATCTGCATTTTAATGAAATAAATACCAGCAAGCTCATTAAGTGTTGCAGCCCAAATTTGCCCTTCGAAGCATATGTTGGTTTCTATAAACCTTCTCAAGTGACAACATTGAAAGTCAAATCAGAGAAATAGCTCATAATACCTTTCCACTCTCTCTCACAATTCAATTATGATCTTATTTCAACCACGAGATAATGAAAATAAACAAACTTTCTCCATTGACCTTGCTTAAGAAATAATAAAATCAAAACACTCACCTCTTCATTCACTTTTGAAGTGGAGGAAGACCCCACAACTACATCATCAGATATCTGCATTTAAAAAAATAAATACTAGCAAGCTCATTAAGTGTTGCAGCCAAAATTTGCCCCTTGAAGCATATGTTGGTTTCTATAAACCTTCTCAAATGACAACATTGAGAGTCAAATCAGAGAAATAGCTCATAATACCTTTCCACTCTCTCTCACAATTCAATTATGATCTTATTTCAACCACGAGATAATGAAAATAAACAAACTCTCTCCATTGACCTTGTTTAAGAAATAATAAAATCAAAACACTCACCTCTTCATTCACTTTTGAAGTGGAGGAAGACTCCACAACTACATCATCAGATATCTGCATTTAAAAAAATAAATACTAGCAAGCTCATTAAGTGTTGCAGCCAAAATTTGCCCCTTGAAGCATATGTTGGTTTCTATAAACCTTCTCAAATGACAACATTGAGAGTCAAATCAGAGAAATAGCTCATAATACCTTTCCACTCTCTCTCACAATTCAATTATGATCTTATTTCAACCACGAGATGAAAAACAAAAAAAAACAACTCTCTCCATTGACCTTGTTTAAGAAATAATAAAATTAAAACACTCACCTCTTCATTCACTTTTAAAGTGGAGGAAGACTCCACAACTACATCATCAGATATCTGTATTTTAATAAAATAAATACTAGCAAGCTCATTAAGTGTTGCTTAAAAAAGTGTACACAGTACTTATACAATTGTGACATATGTCAAACAAAAATGAAAAAATGAAACATTTTCATTGAAATGTGGCCTCTCTGGACAAACAGTTGATACATTAAAATTGTGATATTTTTGACATATTTACAAGGATATGATTAAATGCCAATTCAACTGGATGTAAATAGCTGCAAACATGCCTGACATTACATGAAACAATTGTTATCACAAAAATGATAGCAATTTTGCCAATTATTTAATATTGACAAGGATTGGTAGTTAATGTCTTGAACCAAATAAATTCCAATTTGGATCTGATTAAATAAAATAAGAGGTTTCTAATTAAAGAGCATCCAATATATAGCATTTGATCAAATGTTTATCACATGATGTAAATGGAGTATTTGTATATTGTGACTATCAGTACATTACCCAGAGAAAATGCTTGCATTCTCTGTATCAATAGATGGATGTGCAACCACATTAAATGACTATTCGATCAGCGATCAACTACATATATGAATATTGAGGTTTCTAATTGACAAGAAACCATTATGTGACTGCAGCATCAGACCAAGCATTTCAAAATTAATAAAAGAAAAAGAAAACTGCGAAAAGAATGAGAGATTGTAAATTAATTTGAAAATGTGTGGACTAGTAATACATTAGATAATCCAGAAAAAATGCCGGCATTCCCTGTATCCTCTATAAGATTCTCCCCACCACTCCTATTGGATTGGAATGCACTTAATCCTACGCCTCTCGTTCCGTTAAACTCACTCTCATCTCCATGTTCGTCATCAGTGGGCCTCCCTGATTCCGCAGCTTCAATAGCTGAGTGGTTTGGCAAGGGCAGTGGCCGGAACCCCCGCCCCCAATCAGCAGTTGCCGAGTTGGGGCAAATTAATGGGGTGGGGATAAACCCCTTTAATTCTGACCACACGCGTCACGGCAAAACAGCCGAGGTTGTCTACCGGAAAATTGAAATGACCCTCCCCCCTCTATTTGGGTAAAGGTGTGTGGGTGGGTGGGAGAGCTTCGAAACAGAGTCTTGCGTTGTGTTTCTCAAATGACTGACTGAACCACTGACCATGTGCTCTCACCATTTACCCGCCCGGCACGCCCGCGCGCGTCGTGCCGCCCTTACCCAATGCCGGAACTTCCGCCTTGGATTAACCCCACCTAGCCTACATCTAAACTGCCATTAATCCTACGCCTCTCGTTCCGTTAAACTCACCCTCATCTCCATGTTCGTCATCAGTGGGCCTCCCTGATTCCCAGCTTCAATAGCTGAGTGGTTTGGCAAGGGCGGTGGCCGGAACCCCCGCCCCCAATCAGCAGTTGCCGAGTTGGGGCAAATTAACGGGGTGGGGATAAACCCCTTTAATTCCTCCAAGGGAAGGCACGACCTTTGCCCCAAAGGCGGCAACCCCCATCCCACATGAACCGGAAGGGAGGGCCTAACCCACAGAAAACTCATGCGCCCACATTGACTCAATCACATCAGAAACAATTATTCAAAGTAGCACAATATGAATGCATCGTAAAATACAAGTCTGGACAAGTACAATGGTATTAACACAAACATGACCCCTCAGTCTGAATGATACATCAACACAGCCTAGCGGAGTAACTGGCCAACTGGTGTCTAGGAATCCGGATGTATTCCAGATAGGCCAGACTACGCCATCTACCCAACGTCTGGATAGTAGAGTCCTCCAAACCTCTCGAGGCAGCTGTAGTGGCAGCCCCAATTCGGAAGCTGTGACCGGCATACTTGTCTGCCTCCACCCCGGCGCACCTCAAGGCTTCTCGGACTGCCGACACCAGTCTCTGTCGGGTCAAGGGCTTGCCATCCTTGAACACGAAGAGTGGACCAGGCTTCTTGCCTCTGACTGTCAGGTAGGCCAACACTGCTGACACTGGACACAGGTCCGAGGTCGCACGCCCAATGTACAACGTGATTCCTTTCCTGAAGGGATCCGTCTTGGAGGCCTTCAGAGTAACACTCAATACGGCTGGATTCACTGGTTTGTCCACGGCCAGGTCACCCCAGCAAAGGTGCACTGAAGGATCAAAGGAGGAGTCATCAGGGACGGTGAACTCTCCAGCACGCAGGAAGCCAAAGAAGGCTAGACAGCATGCCGCCCACAGCATGACAATGTCGCTGTCCTCAGCCTGGTCATCCCAAATTATCTTCATCTTACGCAACAAAGGAGGCGTAATAGGGAGTCTCACTCTCTTGTCACGGTCACCTTGCGACCTCTTCACGCCCCTCAGCACGTAGTGAAGTTTCGACCACGAAGGAAGGAATGGGTCGCCCAGGCCTTCGCCAATGTGCAAGTGCCTCACACCTGCCATATATGACTTGATCGTGCGATGCTTGAGGCCCTCCATAGCAAGCTGTGCCACAAACTTGCACACGACACTCTCGGAGGCTGGGACTCCACAGAGCCCTGTTCGGTTACAAAACTCCAAATACCGCTTCTGACCGGTGCGATAGACCCGGAGGGTGTTATCTGCCAGTCCTCTCATAAAAAACGTCTGAACATGCCGATCCAGTCCACCCTGGTCCAGTCTGGCGTTCCGAGCACCAGGCACTCCAACAGCCTGTCCGGAAGAACAGTGGGTGACTCGTTCGCCCCTGGAACCAAACGCTGGAAGGAAGGCAAAGCATTTCTGGATAAAGCATCAGCTGCCCCATTTAGAACTCCAGGAATGTGCCTACACTTCAAGGACACTCCCCACCTGGCCAGAAAGAAGGATAGACACCTCATCAGGTGCATAGCCCTATCCACTTTGCTCCTGCCAGAGTTCACTATTGCGACCACTGCTGCGTTGTCGCAACTACAAGAGACGCTCATGCCCTGCCACATCTCGCCCCACACAGCCACACCCAGGACAATAGGAAGCAACTCCTTGATGGTGATGTGTATGCCAGACCAGCTCTCCGGGAGCGGCAGCTGGAACCAGTGGCCCTGTGAAGTATATGCACCGCAGCCCCAAGAGCCAGAAGCATCTGAGGTCAACTCCACACTTGGCATGCTCAGTAGGATACTGGACACTGGACAACTGCCGTTCCATATGGGCAAGAAGCAAGCCCACCACTTCAAGTCTGAACGGAAGCCTGCATTCAGACGGACCCTGTGGTGCAGCTCCCGAACCGACCTCGCCAGCTCAATCATTCTCCTCAAGAAAGAGCGACCAGGCTTGATCACGCAGCAAGCATGCTGCAACTGACCAATCAGGTACAACAGGTCTCTCTTAGTTCCAAACTTCAGAGTACTCCACTTCTGGATCTCCCTCTGAAGTCTCTCCAACTTGACCACTGGCAGCGGCAGTGTCATGGCCACAGTATCGATCTCTATGCCCAAGAAAACCAACTTGGTAGTTGGGCCCTCGGTCTTTCTGGGGGCCACAGGCACCCCCATCACCCTGCACCGGGCCAGCGCCCGCTGCAGGGACAATCCGCATTGTGGTGAATCTGGCTCGCCGAAGAGCAAGAAATCATCCAAGTAGTGCAAACCATTGACATTGTCATGGTGGACGATAATCCACAACAAAGCATCCGCGACTGCATTGTATAGCTTAGGAGCGGACCTCAAACCGAAGGGCAACACTTTGTCTACGTAGACCTTGCCCTCCCACTTCATGCCCAAAAACCACCTGTCATCGGGATGAACTGGCACCGTTCGAAAGGCACCCTCCACATCGAACTTTGCCAGCTGGCAACCGCGACCAACGGCGACTACCCTCTCGCAAGCTGCGTCCACTGACGTATAGCTCACAGAACAAACTTCAAGCTCTATGCCATCATCCACTGGCACCCTTGGGTGAAGATAGATCTACTATGAGCCTCCAACGGCCCGGCTGGTGGTTCTTAGGCACCAACCCCAACTTGTTGATCTGCACCAAAGACAGACACTTGCCCTCAATTGGGCCGATCAATCTGCCTGCTCTGAACTCAGTCTCTAAGAACTTGCTCACCACCTCAGGGTGCTCACGAGCGGTGGGCATGTTTGAAACTGCACTCTTGCAGACGGCCCCACCATATCGGAACCCAATCCGGAATCCAGCACGGAGACCATCCAAGAGAAACCCACAATACGCTCTGTCGGGGTGGTCCTGCAGGTGGCTCATCCACGCGTCGGCACACATCGGAGTTGTGATAGAGCTCCACTCTCTCGGAAACAGATGGGAATGAGTGTTGTCTAACGGCTTCCGCCCAGCTAAGGTGAGCAAATCAGCCATGTGCGAGTACACCCCCGCAAACACTCCTACTCACACAAACACAACAGTGTACCCAAATCTAAGTTTCCACTCGACAAGAAATTCCAATCAAATAATTGCAAGCAAAATGACAACAATCGACATATTGGAATCAACAATGATCAGATAGCAAGTGGAACACACACAAAAGTCATGAGCACACAGCAGCTCCACAGTCTCAAACGATCGCAGGTCAGACACTACTGGCTGGACCGGAGGCGCTCTCCACTGGGGGAGTGCACGCAGACTTGCGGTGATCCCCACCACACTTCGAACACACATGTGAGAATCGACATGGAGTAGAAGCACAGAGCTTCCCGTCGTTCCAGGCGAAACACGGCGCCACTCTGCGCCTCTTCGCTGGTGGTACACTCCTGCCCTCTGCCAGAACAGAAGCGCCTCCACGCTGACCACTGCCAGCAACGCCAGTGGCAAAGATGGAACGGGTGAAGAGCGCTTGGTCGAGTTTCCCAAACTCCGCCGACTCAAGCGCCGGAATTTGCTGTCGAAACCGACTGTCGCAAGCTCTCCACCAATCGCCCTTCTCGGCACCTGCCAGCAGTGTAGCCAGATAGGCCAACAGATCCCTAGCCTTGTCGGGATGGGCGCTAACAACGATTCCGGCATAAATGCAGAAAGACCTCGCCCAGGTCAACGGGTCTGCCACCGGCTTCAGCTTGCTTGGAGGGGTGGGCTTCCCCTCCTCGCCCTCAGTCGACCGACGGAGCTCCAGCTCCAAGTTGTCCTCTGACAATTCGGCCATATCCACGTAGTCACCTCTCAGCACGCGTCGCACAATGCGTGCCGGTACTACTGGCAGAGTGGGGCCCAGCTGGAACTTCTGCACAGTCACATCACCCTTCTTGGAACTGGCAGACTCCCGACCCGCTCCGACACACTTGGGTCCCTCCACGGGAGCCACTGACGGAGACCCGTGGTCATCAAAGACTGGGAGACCGAGGTCACGCACTCGTCCAGCATCAACTGTGCCTAGACCTACATGGACACCAACACAGTTTCAGTGACACATGTATCCAGAACACCTCTAATATCAAGGGCACACTTGTGCCTGTAAACCACACCCACCCGGGGTCACACCACTGGAATACAATGCTTGAGAAGCCAAGCAGTCTGGTCATACCACTGGCTGCCAACCACTCCACACCTGCACATTGGCAGCAGAAGAGACGGCCCACTGGCCTACACAACCCTGGGTCAGTGCCACAGGGACCAGCCATGCTAAGGTCTCAAGTCTCGCCACCACGGGCACACAAGTTCCTGGGTCACACCACAGGGACCATATATCACTCACTGGGGTAGCGCCACCAGTACCGTCCTGGGTCTCGCCACAGAACTCACAGTCCAAAAAAAAAAAAGAAAAGAAAAAGAAATTTTTTCTCCTCGAACCAGGTGTGGTTACCTATGAACTAGAAGTACATCTCACTACCCCATGCACTAACCACAGCTGCTTATTATCTATTGATTATCTATTCCCACACTGGAAGCTAAGACCAGTACTGTAACCAACATTCCAGGTATTCTACAGCCTCCGGCTAGCCCTAGGGAACAATGGCAATCTAAAAGTATTGCACTAATCTCACACCAACCAACCCCTCTGAATTGGCTCACCAGCTGCTGATGCTGGAGTACTTCCAGCTGCGCCTTCCACCGGTGTACCCTCCCCAGAGCTGGAGCCCTCGCTAGGCCGAACCACAAGTCGCCTGACTGTCTCCTCAACTACCTTCTGTATGCAGGCTATCATTTCCGGGGTCGGTCCTGGTCCTGCCCCATCGGTAGTGGTGCCCTCATCGGCCATTATTCGCTTGTGCCTAGGGTTCAGTCTCGCCAGAAACACACAGAGCTTCGAAACAGAGTCTTGCGTTGTGTTTCTCAAATGACTGACTGAACCACTGACCATGTGCTCTCACCATTTACCCGCCCGGCACGCCCGCGCGCGTCGTGCTGCCCTTACCCAATGCCGGAACTTCCGCCTTGGATTAACCCCACCTAGCCTACGTCTAAATGGCCAAGTAACCTAATGACACCATTGAAAGTCTACCACATTTACCTAAAAATCAAATCAGAATAATGCTTTAAAATGCCTTTCCTCTCTCTCACTTTCATTATTATCTTGTTTCACATAAACTTTCTTTAATAAAGCTCACCTTTTTCTTCTTTTTTGATGAGCGAGGCTGCCGAGTTACATGATCAGAATTCTGGATTATAAGAAAATGAATATTGACAAGCTTATTTTAGTACATATGCATGTATATTACTCATTAGCAACATAAAAACCAAGCAGCTTTAAAATTTGCTCTGAATAATACATTTTATACATTTTAATTATTTATTGGATATATTCCATCTCTTCCACAGGCTATTTTAAACAATAAAAATTAAAAATATTTGGTTGCCACCAGGAATTGAACACAGGACCACTTGCTTAACACACAAGCACTCTGCTTCTGGGCTACTACAACCAGCTTGCAAACAAACGTTTCAATTCTGTATTTCAATTATGTTATTTATGACTTGAATTAGATTAAGTGCAAATCCAACTTGATGTAAAAAGCAGCAAACATAAATGACATTTGCAGGAAGTGCGAATTAATACGTTTATTATTACAAGAAAGATTTCTATGGTTACCTGATGAGTTAAAATATAATTCTGTTGTACCATACAGATGCCATGGTTACTATTACCTGATAGCTATCATCATAAAAATGGAATAGGTAATGGTCATCAATAGCAAGGTTGTTCAGTACAATAATGCAAGAGTTTAAATGAAAAACGTTTGTGTTATATTAAAAAAGGCTCTCTCACAAGATTATTTTTCAATCAACCCCAAGTCAATAGCCACATAAATTTTTATTTGCTCCAATAATTTTCTAGTTATTTCTAATTAGCTATCACAGAATATATTATATTATAATCTTGCTGTACTTAAACACATTAGTAATTATGGCAATCACAGAATTAAATAAATATCATTACTGACCTCAACAGTATCATTAATAGACTTAGTTTCAGCATGAACATCCCTCCTTCTATAGATGAATGGTTGAACTAATTAATAAGATAGAATAATAATAAATTCTCAATATACTCTCGATAAATGATGTCATCATAAAGGTTTTTTTCTTCTTATTTGATTGCTTGAGTGAAAATAATTGAATTGCACAAAAGAAGTTAAATATGGTTCAAAGAGAGGTGTTGAAATATAATTGTTACCTAGTTAAGTGAAAGGTATGCTGCTAACATGGTGATGATATGTAAGTTCCTAGCATGAGTATAGTGTCAAATGTAGATGGTACGTACTTAAATGGAAATTAGGATAAGTATTTCACAGTAGTGATGGGTTACATCCATGATTACTTACCTGCAACACATTTTGCTAATACTAATTAGGCTTACAGGAGACTTAAAACATTAATGTATAAGTCTGGTTGGCCATTGGAAATTGTTCAAAAGCAATATGAATAAACGTTGAAAATTTAAGACTTAGAAGTAATTTGCAAAGGGACAACTTGAACTTTCTGTTTTAGTACTTCAATTTCTTAGGATAAAACTCGCTTGTTTACCCCAAAATTACCTTACGAGGTTATTATTAGCTAGTGCACAGACTTCGGAAGTAACCAACACTAACTGGAAACCCAAGCCCTTGACAATCTAGGTTCAACGTATCATACGCAATCTTAACTACTTGACGTAACCCTACTCACCCGATTCGTAAACGATCCTCCCAATGTCAAAGGCAAAGGTAGGAAACCCGCAGAAGATGTCCATGGGTTCTTTCAAAATTAGGATAGTAGCAAATTGAAGTGAGTAAGTACTCTTCCAACAGTAACTTTAGCTCAAGCAGGCTTCCACGTGAACTAAACTGACCGTGGGAACAGTTGAAATATAACAGAGGAGGCAGGGAGTTTGCGGTTTGAACTTGAAAATAGACAGTACAGTATCTCGTGTTCGCACATCCATTGTTCATTGATTAGGGAGTATTTCATGACTAAGGAGGCAATTATTATAAAAATTATTTACACCTTGCAATTGGAATGCTTATTTTGTGGAGGCTATGTGGAGTTTTAAGGGTGCTGCGACAACCGCCCACGCACATATTCACAATAATTGGATTTTGGTTGCTAGGGATTACTAACTTTTTTTCTTGGTGTTTGTAGAGCTCCAACTAAGGGTGGATCCTGAGTACTGCTAATGGACTAACTAAATTTAAAGAACGGGCCTTGGGAGCCTGTTTCGTTCAAGTTACGAGCTCCACAGCCTCAAGTATATAATCCAGAACTCCTCCGCGGGTGCCGTCGCTGACGAGCCCATTCTTCGTCTACTGCTACATTTGTTGATTGTCTTCAAAACCTTGTGGTACTTTTTCTCAATTTTGATTTGTTTTGTCTAGTTGACTGTGCTGATTTGATCCTCGCGGCAGCGCGCCCGAATTTTTTTCTTTCAAAAAAAATTGCTACGAACATTTTGTAGCTAAGGTCATAGTCAGCCTGTGTACGAAATTTGGAGTCATTTCTACTCGTAGTTTCTGAGAAGAAACACAAAATAGACTCCAGGACTAAAAATTAGTCCACGCGATCTTTAGGCAGAGACTTGACTACTTTCAAACCACACCCACAACAGATTCAATTAATGCCCGCGGGAAAGTGTGTTCCAGGTGCTCTCTAACTTTCGGGCGCTTACCGGTTAGCAAACCAGTTATCTGGCCGCCTTTCCTTCTCGATGACCCTACTGAAACGAGTGTGAGGAGATTATTGTAGTCTAGTTAATAGTGTTTTTCTCGGCATGGTCAGGTAAGGGAAGCCTTTTTTTATCAAGCTAGCTAGATGCATATTCAGTGTGTGTATGTACCTACTAGTGATGTGCTTGAGCACAAATGGCGAGCGAGCCTAAAGACTATACTATTTTTATATGAATGATTTTGACTTATAAGACTGAAGCTACTGAAAATAAGGTCCAGTTTTTAAATTTCGCATACACGGTAAAGGGATTTCAGTGCCATAGTAACCACTCTGCAACCGCTTGAATTGAAGGAAAAAAACAATAACAAAACAATACACGTTATTTAAAAGTTTTCTTTGTGATATTCTTTAGCTAAGTAGTGGTTGTAACACACAATGCTTTGACACAACTGGACATGCACCTACACAGACTTACCTTCGCGGTAGTCTAGTGGACAATGTATTTTCAAGTAAATACTGTTGCGCACGGCTAGAGGCCATGACAAAGAGCTCATGGCGTATACCACAGCCCTAACCGCGAATAAAATGAGTCCCTTAAGTTTTCAAGTTTGATACTGCACAGCCGCATATGTGTAATCAAAACGGTAAACAATTCAATTTCTAGGGTGATACGGGTACTGATCGATAAACCAGAGGATTCTGTTTAGTGCAATTTGGGACGGGGTCGACCAAATAACTAACACAAAAACGCGAGGATCAAAGTACAAAATGACATACGTACGTCCAAACATATATACAAATAAACTAGTGGTGTGCTTGAGCACAAATGGCGAGCGAGCCTAAAGACTATACTACTTTTATTGACTTCTAACACTGAAGCTACTGAAAATAAGGTCCAGTTTTTAAATTTAGCATACAGGGTAAAGGGATTTCAGTGCCATAGCAACAACTCTCTGCAACCGCTTGAATTGAAGGAAAAAAACAACAACAAAACAATACACGTTATTTAAAACGTTTCTTTGTGATATTCTTTAGCTAAGTAGTGGTTGTAGCACACAATGCTTTGACACAGCTGGACATGCACCTACACAGACTTACCTTGGCAGTAGTCTTGTGGACAATGTATTTTCAGGTAAATACTGTGCGCACGGCTTATAACCATGACAAAGAGCGCATTGACTTACCACCGCCACTAACTGAATAGAAATCGAAGTCCCTTAAGTTTTCAAGTATTAACTGCACCCGCAAAAGAATTCAAAACGGTAAACAATTCAATTTCTAGGGTGATACGGGTACTGATCGATAAACCAGAGGATTCTGTTTAGTGCAATTTGGGACGGGGTCGAACAAATAACTAACACAAAAACGCGAGGGTCAAAGTACAAAATGACATACGTACGTCCAAACATATATACAAACTAGTGGTATGCTTGAGCACAAATGGCGAGCGAGCTTGACAGTTAGGTAACATAAAAACTACAGTGTTGTTACTATGTGTTTTAGCTTAGTTCATGCAAACACTATAGTAACAGTTATGATCTTTTATTTCAGCAAACAAATACAATATCACTATCTTACCTGATTAATGGTAACTTTTGTAGTATCAAACATCAACCATTCTGATAATTTCAATCACCAGTAACTCTTGAACAAGCTCTCAGCTATGATAAAAAATAAACCAGTGTTATTATTTGTAATTTTAGCCAACAAATATAGAATTACTACTTACATCATTCTTGAGTATTGATAACTTCTGTAGTATCAAAATGAAGTGACTTTGAAATCTGAATACCTTGAATTCTTGACAAACAAAGCACAAAACAAAAGACAATCAATTTTAGCAACAAATGACAAAATTACTTTCTACCTCATTTTCTTGAGCAGTGGTAACTTTTGTAGTACCAAATTTGAGCCAATCTGACTATTTGAATTTACCAGTCACTGTTGACTAGCTCTTAGCTACAAAAAAGAAAGGCCAGAGTTAATTTGCATATTTAGCTAACAAATATGGAATTGCGTACTTATCTCAGCTTCCCTCGAGAAGTAGTAGCTTCCATAGCATTAATACTACGGCATTCTGACTACCAACGGCTCTTGACAACCAACAACCGGCACTCTGTATCCCCCCATAAAACGGCGAAGTTTTGAAATTAAGTCTGGAAAAGGGTCTTCAATGCCATAGTAACCTGTCGAATCGACTTTTTGTGTCTTGAAAACAAGCGTTTTAGCAGGAATTTTCTCATACTTTGGAGCTTAAGTATAAAGTAAGGTTTGCTTAATGCTGTAGTTTCAGAATAAACTGGAGTCAAGCCTAAATAGCTGTGTTTTTAGGAGAAAAAAGTTCCCCGCGCGCGCGTTTAAAGAGCATACGTACCATCCATACATACATACATATATATATATAACATATACCCGATTTTGCATTATCCACCCCTAATACTGTCTCGTTCGCTTCGCTCGCTCTCCAATAAACATCCCCGATTTTTTCATTTTTACCCCTGTAAGTGTCTTGCTCACTACGCTCGCTCGCCAATAAATTTATATACATCCCCGATTTTCGATTGTGTTACCCTTGTAAGTGTCTCGCTTGCTACGCTCGCTCGCCAATAATAGATTAGTGAACCATTTTTGCTGCTGGAAAACTCTACAGTTTCAGTTTGTGTACAGTTTTCTGTACTTAGCTATTCACTTCATTTGTTTATTCATCCTTACTTAGCTAGCTACATCACAAAATATTCATCTATATTTAGCTGGCTATTTCAAAATATTTTTTTTATAAAATAAGTATCATTATTGTTATATACATTCAAAAAATTATCACTGGTCATCACAATACTGTAAAATAAACAAATCATGAGTGATATATCGGGAAGAAGTTTTGCACAAGAATACAAAATTAAAATAATGGAGTCATTAGTGCGGTATTATTTACCTGTCAATTCTGGGAGCCAGTTTCTGCTCTAGGGAGAAACAATACTGATAAAGTAAGCCAAAAAATACAATATCAAACTGCTGCGTTCTTTACAACTTATGGCGGGGGCGGGGCCTCGGTTAGTTTATCAATTGGTAGGCGGGAAGCTTTGAATTACCCGCGCAAGCTAAGTTAGCGGTTGTTTTTACTAATGCGAGCATGGCGGATTTTTGTGGTTATTAGTGGTGCGTGCGGGTGCGCGCGCGTTGCTATGTCGCAGCACCCTTAATCATTGGACTTCTCCTTTATTAGCTATAGCTAGCTAATAATTTATTTCTTATATTGCACAAAAAAAAATCATGTTCCTTTCAAGTAGATTGCTAATGAAAGGACATCACACCAGAATTTAATGTATTGATGACAGCATGTATAGCAAACTGATTTGAAAGAAATTACACTAATTAATTTGTTGGTAGTAGTAACTCCCCATTTCCTTAGTCCCTATTACAGTTGTACAAGTGTGAAAAATTTGAAAGCAAAAGGCTATCTAATTGTTTTTTCTGAATGTACACTTTTTTGGCAAATGAATGGACGAAGAACAGGTACCTAAAATACAATAGAAGTAGGCAGTCACCCCTGTTAGTGGTCGTTATATGAAGATATAAGGAAATGATAACACCAACTTTTACAAGTCAGATCACCAAAACACTGATATAGTTAGCTATAACACCAAAGTATAAATAATAATAGTAAGAATAGTAATAAATAATAATAATAATAATAATAATAGTAATAATAACAATATTAATAATAATAAATGAATAAATAAAATACATAATAATAATAATAATTGTAGAAGACCAAACCAAAGATGACTTGACATTATTAACTACTCATCATTTCACCTTTATATTATCATTTCACATTTACACTTAGCGAGCATGCTCAATTATTCTTTATTTGTACATGGTATTATCTCACATTCACATATCTCCTTTGTTACCTGTTTTTGTTTTTGTTTTTCATTTTCACTTCTCATTATGTTACTCAACTATTTATGTCTCAATTAACCACGTCATAGCCAATTACAGTATATAACTAGTGTCTATGAGAAGTCGAGTGAGGAACAGTATGATAAACATTTCCTATCTGATTACAAAAAGCGGAAAGTCTCAGACAATGACCAAGAGTTCTGTCTTGCACACGACTCTTAGAGATTTACTCTTAGAGGTTGACCTTGCGTCAGCGGTTCCCTCTTCAATAATAGTGATAATAATAATAATAATAATAATAATATTAATATTTTTATATAATAAGGTGTTAGCACAACCCAGTATGGTTGCAGTATAAATTATCAAAGCAAGGATGCTATGATTGTGTAGCTGCTTTAAGAGGTGATAAGCAATACATCATCTATTTATTCTAGGAGGCAAGAAGAAATTTCACTAAATTGAGGTAATTTAATTGCTGGTTAGAGAATTCACTATCAGAGGTTCTGCTGTATACTTTAAATGAGAAATGAGGATAAAGCTGTAATTGTAAGTTATTATAGACTTGAGCATGTATTTTAGGCAAGCGTAGCGAGCGAGACACTTACAGGGGTAACACAATATAAAATCGGGGATTTTGTTTATTGGCGAGGAGTAGCGAGCGAGACACTTACCCGGTAAAAATAAAAAAAATCGGGATGTTTATTTATTGGCGAGCGAGCGTAGCGAGCGAGACAGTATTAGGGGTGGATAATGCAAAATCGGGTATATGTTATACATATGTGACCGGTTTTGGGAAAATCGGCCTAAACGCGGCAAACAATTTTTTTCAGTATCACCGGGTAAAGCCTTATGGGTCGTTTTTTTTCGAAATTTTTTTATGGTAGAAATGGATAGACACCAGTTAGGTCTAGCTTATGACGCTGTTGTAAGCTCTGGGGTGCTCTAGAACTCACACTAGGAAGCTAGAAACACTAGCCGGTTGGACTCGTGTACGGAGAGTTGCTAAGGAATTATTGGCGGGCTTTTCACTAACAGCGGGGAAAAAACTGTAGCTAAATAATTCACTTACTATTCTACATAATTCACGTACTCACGCAATTCTCGTCATCATAGTTTCTTAAGGAGCCCTGCATTAAACCGTTTAGACTTCTTTCAATCCGCCTGTAACCGATTTATTCCATAGTGTCCCGGAGACACGCAGTAATAGTATACGGACACAAGGCACGCCCCCTGACCTTAGCAACGCCTTTACCCGGCGTTTTTTCGAAATCAGCAATAATAAGCTTAGCAAAACTACTACTGAAGTGTTGTAGTGCGTAGGGCGAAGACGGCTTGTGCTACAGCTTTCAAATTAGGAGGACGGCATCCCAAGGCCCCGTGCAGCCTACTGGTAGAATAAATTAGAAAACTTTAGATGCCGCGTTTAGGCCGATTTTCCCAAAACCGGTCACATATATGTGACACTAGGTGGGTTGGCTGAGGACGCTCTTCCGGGACGGACTTCGTCCCTCTTGTGGCTGAGACACTAGGTGGGTTGGCTGAGGACACCATCCGCACCATCACCATCATCAGCAGGGCCATCGAGAATCGCTGCGGCACTTCTGACTCCACCCCAACTACCAGTCACCTGTTTGGCCGCGTGGCAATTGCTTTATGGCGGGGCAATGCATCGCTGTGGCTCCACCATCTCCCCACCATACCCCCCTCCCTGGACGGTGTAGCCTGAACTTTTTGTACATTTATTGTCTTTTTCTTTTAACCAGTTGTATATATGCCTCACAAAGTACGCCGTTAAGTATACGGAAACATTGAAAAAAAAAAAAAAAAAAAAAAAAAAAAAAAATATTAGCACCACGTAAAGCGTGGGAGTTACTGAAATCCCCGCGTGAACGAATAGGGAATTTCCTGTTATTGCTATGGAGTCGTCTCCGTTCTTACCGCTGGAATTATGGACGAGTCACTCGAGCGCTGCGATAAAAAGCTTTTGGAGACCACAGCAGCAATCAATAGTGTGTTGCATTTGAGTTGTCATGATCAAGAGCTTTTATTGGGTGTCATTGAGGACTACTTTGATCCTAGAGAGCCAGACTATTGCAAAGAAAATAGTACAGGTATGTATAAATAATTATAATCGTGAAAAATGTGGAACATAAACCTGTATTTTAACAGAAAGTGACAGTGATGATGACAGTATTGAAGCAAGTGGTGCTGCTCCGCATGTTAACAACAGTTTCGAATCATTGGATGCCGATCTGTCTTCTGCTAAACCGTCTACACCAATCAACACCAGTTCAGTGTAATTTTCAGCCCATTGTGAGAACAATGAATTCGATGAAGCTAGTTCAAGTCAGAATAGCGATGATGAACATCATGACGAAGATGAGGGGCTGACCAGTGATGAGATTGTTGAGCAGGCTCTGATCCGTGCACAGCAAATGATTGAGGTGGAAATAGAACCAACTTTGTCCGATATTGAAGAGCATGAGGCAGTGATGAAGTTCATTGAAAAAGGTTGTGGATGTCAATTACATGAGAAACGCCCATGCTATCTCCAGTTTTCTTCTGACCATTACTCAATGAATAGATTACACTGTGCTAGTCTAAGTAAACATGACTGGATTTGCTTATTCTTGGCCAGTTGTCTGCCTTGTCTTCTTTTGAATTGAATTCAGAGTATTCGTTGATTGCACCCAAGAGAGTACATACGAGTTACTGCCATTATGGTAAGAGAATTTGTCACACCACTTTCAGATTTTTACATTGTATTGGTAAGACTCGACTCGAGAATTTAATGTTACACATTCAGGATCATGGTATTAGTCCATGTTTGCATGGAAACTTGAAGCGTCTTCCACATAATGCTCTTTCTTTTGTTTGTGTTGAGAATGTAATTCGATTTTTAGTGAACTATGCTGCTACAAATGCCATTCTTCTCCCTGGGCGTATTCCTGGATACAGAAGTACTGACATAAAATTGTTACCATCTAGTGTCTCTAAAAGTGGCATTTGGAAGTTGTATAATGATTCAGCTGAGTCAGATGGTGTAAAATCAGTAGGATATTCAACTTTCAACAAGTTGTGGAAATCTTTGGTCCCGTCCATAACCATTATGAAGCCTATGTCTGACTTGTGCTGGTCCTGCCAACAAAACAGCACAGCCATTTTACGAGCTGCCAACAAATCAGAAGTAAAGAAGAGTGCAACATTAAAAAATGCTGAAGATCATCTTTTTTTAGTGCAATTGGAGCGATCCTTTTACAAGACGAAGTGTGATAGTTGTAAATCTGATATACATAGTTTTTTTTCTTCAAATGGAAATTTCTCACCTCCACCATTGCATAGCAATACTGAACCAAATGCTAAGCCCATTTGTGCTCACTACTCATTTGACTATGCACAACAAGTCCATTATCCATCAGACCCTATGCAACCTGGGCCAATCTTCTATTTAACACTTCGTAAGTGCAGCATCTTTGGTGTGTGCTGTGAAGCACTTCCCCGTCAGGTCAATTTTCTAACTGATGAGGCTAGCGAGTGTGGAAAGGGGGCTAATATCGTCATAAGCCAGCTTCACTATTTCTTCACACACCATGGTTTAGGTGAAAAAGAAGTTTATTTGCACTGTGATAATTGCACAGGGCAGAATAAGAATAGTGCCATGCTGCACTATCTTTTGTGGCGATGCATGACTGGTCTGGATACAAAAATAACGTTGTCATTTTTAGTTGTTGGCCATACCAAATTTTCCCCAGACTGGTGTTTCGGTTTGGTGAAGTGTTTATACCGCAGGACTAAAATTGGATCTTTAAAGGATATAGCCCAAGTTGTTTCTGGTTCAGCAGAATGCAATTTTCCTCAGTTGGTAGCAGATGAAAATGGCTTGGTTATAGTTCCAAGATTGGATTGGACAAGTTTTTTTGCTCCAAGAATGAAGAAATGTATAGGAATTAAAAAATACCATCAATTTCATTTTGATTCCGAACAGCCTGGTGTCATTGGAGTGCAGCTCCAGTCAGATAACCCAACCAAATGGATCAAACTTTTGAAGGAAGAGTGGTCTCCTCATCGTGATGATGTTCCTGATACAATTTCTCCAAAAGGACTATCAGTTGAGCGGCAATGGTATTTACATGATTCCATTCGACCCTTTTGTCCAGAAAATGATAAGGATATCACATGTCCTTTACCAAGTGTTGAGAGACCTGGCAGTCGTCGCACTACACCAGTTTCAACGTTTTCTCCTTCACCAATGTGCGAATCACCACCTACTCACTTGCCTCCTCCAATATCTGCTTCATCTCCCAAAAAACGACGATGTGGAAAATGTAAACAAATTGGTCACAATAGTCGCACTTGCAACCAATAGTATTTTACTACAATAAACAATAATAGTCACTAATCATAATCACTTATACCTTTATGTATTTATATCATATCTAACATACTCACAACACTGCTACTTATTGAAACAATCTATCACAAATAATATACATGTAGATAGCTATTCACAGCATGTGTATGATAAAACAGAGGTTTGTAATCAAAAGCAACTAGCTACTATTTTTAAAAAGCTATAAATAACCCATGCACACATAAGACCCTATAAAAGGTCTCTGGCTACACCAAAGTTAGTTAGTTCTTACAAATAACTAATCAATTGCAACTAGTTACATGTTTAAATGGCTATAGACTAACCCTGCAAACATAAGACCTTATACATGTCTCTGGTTACGCCAGAATAGTTTGTTAGTTCTTACAAATAACTAAACCTGGCAGGGATTTTTTTAGAAAAATTGCTAAGGGGGGGCAAAATAGAGATTTTTGTTAGCAAGGGGGGGCATGCATGTGTCAGAGTGCATGCATTAATTGTGTGTGTGCCTGTATTAATTATTAATGTGTGTGTGCCTGCTTAAGTGTGTGTGTGCCTGCTTAAGTGTGTGTGTGCCTGCTTAAGTGTGTGTGTGCCTGCTTAAGTGTGTGTGTGCCTGCTTAAGTGTGTGTGTGCCTGCTTAAGTGTGTGTGTGCCTGCTTAAGTGTGTGTGTGCCTGCATGATCCAGCTTGAATAGCAGTGACCTTGCAAAAAAAGGGTGAAAAGTAATGTAATTGACATGTCATATTGACACCTTTTTATGATTGTTTGCACCTGCAATAGCTGTACACAAACTGGAGACAGTTGCCAGGCCAGCACTTGCAAGCACAACCACAACAGTTGTGCTTGCAAATGCTGGCACAACCCTGTCAGCCTATATAAGTCTGTGCTTGAGTAGCTTAGTTAGTTAGTTCAAGAAGTCTTGAGAAGATGGATATTCGGCATTACTTTAGTGCAAGCACTTCAAAGCAGTCTTCTACACCAGCATCTACTAGTAGTAGCAGTGAAGATGAGGAGCCATTGTCTTCTGATAGCCAAAGCCTAGAGCCACCTCCAACTAAAAGAAGTCTTTCCAGCACGGCTAACTATAGAGCTAAGTCGAAGTATAGAACAAAATCAGGCCAGCGGAAGTACAACAAAAAGTGGGAAAAGCAGTTTCTTTGGTTAGAATATGATGAAAATTACCGCGGAGCATTCTGCAAAACTTGTCGAAAGTACGATCATCATCCTTCTCAAAAGACAGGTGGAGCATGGATTACAAAGCCATTTAAAAATTGGAAAAAAGCGGTTGAGAAGATGCGTGCCCATGCAAAGAGTGATACTCACATTCGCCGTTCCGAAGCTGAATTGCTGGCTACTAAGAAGGAAGTATCCATTTTAGAGCAACTGCGGAGTGTCACAGAAGAGCAGAGGATCAGAAACAGGAAGGGAATTAAGGCACTTTTGCGATGTACTCACTTCCTTGCACGAAATCACATTCCTCACACCACCAATTTGCTGCTCTGGTTAATTTGATTGTGTCTTGTGGTGATGATTTAAAACAATTTACTGAAAAATCTGCAAGAAATGCTACCTACACCTCTACAGATTCTGTTTCCGATTTTCTGGAGGCACTGGGATTGTGGGTAGAAGAATCTCAGCTCAAACGCCTTCGCAAGGCTCCTTTCTATAGTGTGATGGCTGACGAATCCACAGATATATCAACAATCGAAGAGCTTTCTCTTTGTTTTCGTTGGGAGGAAAATGGAGAACCCGTTGAACATTTTTTTGACACCATTCCATTGAAAAAAACTGATGCTGCATCTATCTATACCACTTTGACTGACTGGTTCAAGCAGAAGGGTATTCAGCCTACTAAGCTTGTCGGAATGGGGTTTGATGGAGCAGCAACGTTTTCTGGAGTCAGAACTGGAGTCCAGGCGAGACTCAAGAAGAATTCTCCTCGAGCTCTCTATGTTCACTGCCATTGCCACTTACTCCAACTTGCTTGTGTTCAAGCTGCAAACCACACTCCTGGAATTGAGCATGTTTACAAGACATTGCTCACTCTATGGAAATTTTTTCACTACTCTCCCAAAAGAGCAGAACACCTGAAGAGTGTACAGCGTGTGCTTGACCTACCTGAACTGAAGGTCACCATACCGTCCGACACCCGTTGGTTAGCTCATGAACAATGTGTCAAGGCAGTGAAAGAGAGCTATGCTTCCATTGTGATTGCTCTTGAGACCTTCTATGAGCAAACACATGAGCCAGAAGCACTGGGGCTCAACAAAGCTCTATCAAAGAAGTCTACTGTGATGGCAATCTACCTCCTTGACTTCGTGCTGCCCCAAGTTGCTAAACTAAGCAGATGTCTTCAAGCAGAAAAGCTCGACTTGACCGCTATTTCTGGTTTGGTTGATTCTACTCTGCAAACTCTTCATGAATCTTTGTTACCTGCTGCAAATTGGGTGCTGGAGCTACTAGATGCCCAAGATGAGCTTCAAGCTATCGCAATAATTGACTCTGAATCTATCACTTCCTTTCAAGATAAAGTGGCTAAACCCTTCGTCACTGACTTGAAAGAAAATATTTCGAGGAGATTTTCTTCCCAAGATATTGTAGCATCATTTAGTATCTTTGACTCTTCAAAGCTACCACAAAAAGACTCTCCTGATCTGTCGTCATATGGGGATGAATTCCTTGGTGTTCTTGAGGACCACTACGGCAAGGAACTTGCAGCCAAGTCAGTAGAGGGAGAGGAATTTACCGTGCCAGCTTTAGTTTCCTCTGACATTCGCACAGAGTGGGTGACATTCAGGAGATACATCACTACTCGGCCTAAGGAAGACAATACGAAATTGCTGATGGAATTAGCTACCAACAGCATGCTTGTACAGATGTTTCCCCATCTCAGTGACCTTGCCAAGGTGTGCCTTTCGATTCCTGTTGGGACAGCATCTGTGGAACGAAGCTTCTCCCAAATGAAGATGATCAAAACAAGGCTAAGGAGTCGTCTTGGAGAACAAAATCTAGCTCACCTGATGAGAATAGCAATAGAAATGCCTGAAGAACTTCCAGATGACATTGTAGAAAGTGTAATCGATATTTGGAACAGAAAGACTAGACGTATTGCTGTATAAATGTATTGCTGTATAAACGTATTGCTATATAAATACACTTATATTTTGCTTAAATAAAATTGTTTGTTGCCTAATAATTAGACTAATGGATATAATAATTTAAAAAAATGCAGTACATAGTCACACAGGTCTATTTAGAATAATGAAATTTCATTTCAAATGCTCAAGGGGGGGCACAAAATCCTCTAGGGGGTCGAATGCCCCCCCCTGCCCCCCCCTAAAAAAAACCCTGCCTGGGTTACTCCAACCCCGAAAACATTTACAGCACACAAGTAGCTATAACTTGAGTGTCAATTCTTACCGTACTCGTCTAAAACCTCTTCTTCAACAGCAAACCAGACATTCACGCCATGTTTTGTTTACAAAATACGCCCCTTTATCAATCTTGCGCATTTAGCATGCGCAGAGTTACAATCGTGGACTATAGTATACGGAATTAATCAAAAAAAATTGCAATTGCGTTTAACGGCGTTTATCTCGTTTTGTCCAATTTTGAATAAGCGATTTTGAGACGCTGTAACTCGTGTTCTCCAAACGCATTGTTCAAATCCTTTGGACACAATGTTGTATAGCTACAGTAGAGTGATTTTCAGTAAATATTAAGATTTTCAGTTTTTTGAAAATTCCTGGTTTTCCCAGTGCCTGTCACATATATGTACACTGTAAAAATTATAGCGTGAAAACCCACCAAATTCACACCAAACTGGTGGTGTGAATGCCCACCACCTATGCATAGTGTGTCCTTCACACTTTCTTCCTAATGTGAATGCACACTTAGTGTGAAATTCACACTCAATGGAATAGCATGGACCCTTTACCGAACATTAATTATATTCATGCGCAGGCAAAAACCAATGCTATTATCATTGTAATCTACCTTATAAATGTTTTGTACACTTGTGTGCTAGATAAGAGAGTTGACTAAGATTTTAGTCCTCTGATTAATGAGATCTGGGATTATACCAATCTCTTTTTGGAAAAAAATGTTGATATGTAATACTAGAATCAATGTAACTTAAAATAATTCAGCATTAATGTAAGTATGAGTTCATAGTGATAATGGTGAGAATTCACACTAAATTTGGTGTGTACTTCACACCCAAACGATGAGGTGTGCGCATCACACCATATTTTGGTGTGACTATTGTTACAAGTGATTCACGCTTAATTTGGTGTGAACTACACACCTTTTGGTTTACAGTGTATGTATGTATGAATGGTACGTATGCTCTTTAAACGCGCGCGGGGGAACTTCTTTCTCCTAAAAACACGGCTATTTAGGCTTGACTCCAGTTTATTCTGAAACTACAGCATTAAGCAAGCCTTACTTTATACTTAAGCTCCAAAGTGTGAGAAAATTCCTGCGAAAATGCTTGCTTTTCAAGAAACAAAAAGTTGATTCGACCGGTTACTATGGCATTGAAGACCATTTTCCAGACTTAATTTCTAAACTTCGCCGTTCTATGGGGGGATACGGAGTGCCAGTTGTTGGTTGTCAAGAGCTGTTGGTAGTCAGAATGCTGTAATATTAATCTAAGGAGCTACTACTTCTCGAGGGAAGCTGAGGTAAGTACGTAATTCCATATTTGTTAGCTAAATATGCAAAATTAACTCTGGCCTTTATTTTTTGTAGCTAAGAGCTAGTTAACAGTGACTGGTAAATTTAAATGGTCAGATTGGCTCAAATTTGGTACTACAAAAGTTACCACTGCTCAAGAAAATGTGGTAAGAAAGTAATTGTGTATTTGTGTGCTAGAATACTACAGAAGTTATCAATACTCAAGAATGATGTAAGTAGTATTTCCATATTTGTTGGCTAAAATTACAATTAATAACACTGGTTTATTTTTTATCGTAGCTGAGAGCTTGTTCAAGAGTTACTGGTGATTGAGATTATCAGAATGGTTGATGTTTGATACTACAAAAGTTACATTAATAAGGTAAGAGGTGTGATTTAACTGCTATTATATTTTATGTTACCTAACTATCATGCTCGCCGCCATTTGTGCTCAAGCACACCACTAGTTTTATAATTATGTTTGGACGTACGATGTCATTTTGTACTTTGACCCTCGCATTTTTGTGTTAGTTATGTGTCGACCCCCGTCCCAAATTGCACTAAACAATCCTCTGGTTTTATCGATCAGTACCCGTATCACCCCTAGAATGAATTGTTTACCGTTTTGAATTCTTTTGCGGGTGCAGTTAAAACTCAAAAACTTATGGGAGCTCCATTTCTATTCGAGTTAGTGGCGGTGGTAAGTCAATGCGCTCTTTGTCGTGGTTATAAGCCGTGGCAACAGTATTTACTCGAAAATACATTGTCCACTAGACTACCGCAAAGGTAAGTCTGTGTAGGTGCATGTCCAGTTGTGTCAAAGCATTGTGTGTTACAACCACTACTTAGCTAAAGAATATCACAAAGAAACCTTTTAAATAACGTGTATTGTTTTGTTGTTGTTTTTTTCCTTCAATTCAAGCAGTTGCAGAGAGTTGTTACTATGGCACTGAAATCCCTTTACCGTGTATGACTGGACCTTATTTTCAGTAACTTCAGTGTTAGAAGTCAAAATCATTTATATAAAAATAGTATAGTCTTTAGGCTCGCTCGCCATTTGTCCTCAAGCACACTACTAGTTAGGTCTAGAAATTGTTCTTGTTTTTTCGTGGGCGTATGTGTGTACCCTTTCTCCTACGCGCTTGCGCATACCGGGTAGTTTATATATCTATTTATGGGGTACGTGAGACTTCTGTTTTCGCCCGCGCTTCTAATTGCGTAAGTTAGGTAAAGTGTTCACAGTTCCAGTGTTTTTCAATAAACGAGCGCGGAGAATCCTGCTGCACTGCCTTGCTCAACTTTGTTTCAACCAAAAAGTTTACAGCTACTCTCTTCTTGAAACAATTGTGAAGTCTTTGTCAAGCTGCGCTTCTTTGCCACTGCTTTGTCTGGGGTCAGAGACTTTAGATTCTCTGATGCTAACTGAGAATGGAAAGGGTTACACTGTGCACTACATTTAGACGTAATTTCTGTCCTATTTTTCTGTAAAAAGAGTCTGCTCGCTCACCATGCATTTGCGCTATTCGAGCGCAGCACTAGTTTATTTGTATATATGTATGGACGTATGTATGTCATTTCGCGTGATTGTGTTAGTTATGTGGTCAACCCCGTCCCAAATTGCACTAAACCGAATCCTCTGGTTTATCGATCAGTACCCGTATCACCCTAAAAATTGAATTGTTTACCGTTTTGAATTCTTTTGCGGGTGCAGTTAAAACTTGAAAACTTAAGGGATTCTATTTCTATTCCAGTTAGTGGCGGTGGTAAGTCAATGCGCTCTTTGTCATGGTTATAAGCCGTGCGCAACAGTATTTATACGAAAATACATTGTCCACTAGACTACCGCTAAAGTAAGTCTGTGTAGGTGCATGTCCAGTTATGTCAAAACATTGTGTGTTACAACCACTACTTAGCTAAAGAATATCACAAAGATAACGTTTAAATAACCTGTATTGTTTTGTTGTTGTTTTTTTCCTTCAATTCAAGCAGTTGCAGAGAGTTGTTACTATGGCACTGAAATCCCTTTACCGTGTATGCGAAATTTAAAAACTGGACCTTATTTTCAGTAGCTTCAGTGTTAGAAGTCAAAATCATTCATATAAAAATAGTATAGTCTTTAGGCTCGCTCGCCATTTGTGCTCAAGCACATCACCAGTAATAATAATAATGCACTATTTATACGCCGTACGCAACCACGAAGGTAAGTCTTGTGTAGGTATGCTCAGTTGTGTAAAAGTATTGTGGGTTACAGCTACTACTTAGAAGAATATCACAAAAAAATACACGTTATTGAAATGTTTTCTGTTGTTGTCGTTTTTTCAATTCAAACAGTTGTGGCGAGTGGTTTGAAACGTAATTTAAAGTTTGAGTGTTGGAAGTCATAATGATTAGGCTCGCTCGCCATTTGTGCTCCAGCACATCACTAGTTTATTGGCGAGCGAGCGTAGTGAGCGAGACACTTACAGGGGTAACACAATCGAAAATCGGGGATGCTTGTTTATCAGTATGTATGGACGTAAGTATGTCATTTTGTACTTTGACCCTCGCGTATTTTTGTGTTCGCTCCGCGTTCGACCCCGTCCCAAACTTCACTAAACAGTATCCTCTGGTTTAGCGACCATTACCCGTATCACCTTAGAAATTGAATTGTGTGTACCGCTTTGAATTTGTTTTGCGTGTGCAGTTAAAACTCTAAAACTTATGGGAATTCCATTTCTATTTGTCACAGTTATAAGCCCTACCAACAGCATTTACTGGAAAATTTATTGTCCACTAGACGAACCACGAAGGTAAGTCTTGCGTAGGTATGTTCAGTTGTGTGAAAGTATTGTGCGTTACAACTACTATTAAGAATATCACAAAGAAAATTTTAAATAACGTGACTTGATTTTGTTGCTTCTCTTTCAATTCAAACAGTTGAGGGGAGTGGTTACTATGGCATTGAATCCCCTTTACCGTATATGCTTAATTATTTAACAACTCGACTTTATTTAGTAGTTTGAATAACAATAGTGTAGTTTAATGCTCGCTCGCTCATCGTGTAAAAATGTAAAGAAAGCAAAATTGGTGATACAGACAAGTTTAGTTCAAATGGTTGAGGATCTATTGCAGCCACATAAAATAATGATGGCTAGTGGTGTTCTTTCTGCCAGTAAATAATCCTTTGCCATGGAACTGTTCAAATTCTGTGGAAAATTTGGACTTAGTGTGCAAAACTGACAAAGTGTTGTTTGCTAATCGAGTTTTGAAAGCAGATAAGGTTTTGCAGTCCACAAATGTGAAATATGCAAAATGTGTTACATCACATAATCATCCATGTCAATTAGTTGTAAAAGGTCAATTATTTACTCCAATGAATCAAGAATCACACCAGGAGTTAATTTCAAAAGTAACAATTGAGCATAAAAAAATAAAGAGATGAAGGAAACGTGTGTGTGTGATGATATTATTACATTAGAAATACCAGAAAATAATCTACCCGATGAGACGGCTCCACAATTTGTAATCCCAATATCAGAGGTGTCTGGACATGACAATCAACAACAACACGATGATAAGTTCTCTCACAGTCAAAGTCTAAGCACTGTGGGTTTTGAAAAACATGGAGATTTTATACCACAAGAAGGATAAAGAAAAGGATGAAATTAAGGCAGTTAGAAAATTTTCTCTTCCATTACGTAGCTAAGATAAACATCTCATTTATGATTACAAGTGAAGGCACACAATGTTACTCTCATTGTACAGGTTAAAATAACCTTTAACTATATAAATTCATGAATATCTATTTATTATGCATAATTCATAATTATAATTCACTTTTAGTTGTAGCAATTTTAGTAATATAGTTCCACACTCAAAATGAGATAATTAAAAGCATCATTTTAAATTAATGTTGTACATATATAAATAGGATAGCCTTGATGAGAGCAACTTATTAAACTGGTGCTGTGGGAATAGTAAATAGATGTATCATTTAGATGTTCCCCAGTTAAAGAGAAAACCTGAACTCTTTAAACTAGCTCCTAGCTCTTCATAGTTTGACAAGCCACCACAGGCAGTTACTGCTAACAGTTCTGAGATACTTTTATAATCTGTACATGCAAAACAAATGCAGTTTCACTGAGAGGGTGTTCACATATCAGTCTCTTTTAGAGCTCATGCAGTGTACGTACTACATAGAAGTTACTTTTTGAAAGATTGGCATAACAAATAGGAATACCTCTCACCTTGCCTTCCACAGTATCAATGGGTGAGAGAAAAAGGTATAATACAGTTCATTTACTTACATTGGTACTCAATTTTATGTGGTTCTAAAAGCCACACAATTTTGGAGAGAAAAGAGATAATTCAAAATTTGAACATGCTGAGTTTTTCCGTTTATGGATGGTTCATCATTGGAAAGAGATATTACCAAAGCTTCAGATTTTACCATAGATGAAATGGGTGTGAAGTACATTAACATGATCAGTATAGTAGCTACATTGCTGGCTGAAACCCTTCTGATGAGCAGAGCCTTTAATTTTGAAGAATTTTGCTGGAAATACTGTAATAGCTATTCTATAAGAGTTAACTACAGAACTTGAGAGTGTCGTATTCTGCTTCTAATAGTACTAATATAGCTACATCTATGTAGTTATTTTTATTAGACCAAGCTAAAAGCTCAAATTGGTGGGTGACCAAAGTGCTTGACTTCACAGACTGGTTACATTTCATATTAATTCTACAAAGTTTTAAAAAGTTTCTATGCAGTTTGTTGGTTATCATCACTCCAAACTTCTCTTTAGCAAAAAAGCTTGCTAATCATAATTAAAAGGAGAAATGCATACCAGCTGAAAAAATAAAGGAAATATTCGAGTTGGCACCATCTTGAACTGTTAATTCAGCTTGTGCCAGGTCAACAGTTAGTAGAAAGAGTTACTAATAAAATAAAATGAACATTTTTCATGGTGTCTTTTACCTGACTGACTGCAGTACCAAAGTGCAGCACATAATAATTACTTTTCCAAATGATGAGATTGCTCCTATTGTAAGTGGTTATTACCCATCACCAGAAATAGACCGATGGAAATCGCTTGTAGTTATTGACAAAGAAAGTACAGGAGCATATTATTCTCTGATTGTACTAGTCTAAATCTGGCTTACTTACAGTATCTCATTTAACCCAGATATTATTTTTGATCTTAAATGTGAAACTAGTCAGTAACAACCCTTTAGATAATAAACAAGTACATTTTTTGTAGACGTGTGATGCCTCTAAAGTAAATAATGCAATTTTTATGTATCTGATGACAGAGAACAATACCTGCATGCAAGTTGAAGAGCAACCATCCCTGTGTTACTTGTATTATCTCAAATTGAAGATCCTTCTGGCTACACAATCTAACAGCTATTCTAAAGCCAACCCCTTCTCCCTGAATATTTCTTCCTTGTTGGATGTCATCTGTTTCAGTGCCTAGGAGAATCTTTCACAATGATGCAGTCTCCTCCATAAAAGAGGCAGTGTTGCTGAAAAGAAAATTTGTAGATTTATTCTGTGCTTTTTGCTTTCTTTTTGAAAATACACGTTGACACAATGACAACAAACAGTACATTATGTATTTAGCTTTCTCACTGCTCCAGCAGTGTGAAGACCATCTTTGTATTGCTTACTTGCTCTCACAATTCTCTCCATTGAGATTTGAGATAAAGGATCTTTCTTTGAACTCTTTGAAAATAAAAGAACAAAAACAAAAAGTATCTGTCTTCCACACTGTATGTCAAGACTTGATACTTAGTGGAGCAATTTGTATATTTTTGCCTCCATAGGACCAGCCCAAAGTGCCTCAGTCACCCTGAACATGACAACTAATGACAGGAAAAGCTTAAAACATTTTTCATTTTGGGACACTTTATATCAAACAGCACATGTTTAGCTGTGTTTTTCAAGATGTGTTTTTGCTTCCCATTTATTGACTGAAATATTTTTGTGGCGAAGATTGTGTCATATGATGTAACCCTCACACTTGCTGATATATTCTGTGATATTCATATTTAAATAGTGTTTAAATCATTTCTTATTCAATTAAGAAGCAACCATTATAGCCAGCATTTACCAGGTATGTGTTGGTAAATATATGCAATATGAAGCAAACAAACAACAAGTCTCTACAATCTAAACAAAATGACAGGTATGCTAATAGTGAATAGTTGGAGAGTCCAGCTCCTTAAGTAGTGCATGATAGAAAGAGAGAGAGAGTTGGTTGGTTACAGCCTTTTCCAAGTTAATCACCCAACTATAAAATGAGAGTAATAATAAAATATAACTAGTAGCTATGATAACAGTAAATACTAACGACTAAAATTCTGAACACCAAGGATAGAAACTTACTTTATATATTCAGCAGATTCTTGCACCTGGAAGGCATGATGAAGTTCTTGTCTTCCTGAAGGATGTTCCAGGCAGATAGAATAAGAAGACGAGTCTGCTTTAAGTGTGCAACCATATATGGACATAGAAGCTACAGCCCTGGTGTCCTAAAACAGCAATTTGTAAAAATAGTCAGTGTCAAATTGTATTTGTTGTTTGAATAGACATAAAAAATTATGTTTGTATTGAGAATATGAATTGGCACATAGTAACTAAACAGACGTTATAAATGTCAAGGTGTAAATTTCATTAATGTTCTGTTTGGTTAGATATTATACAAACTTTAAAGTCTTAAGAACCTAGCATTATATCTAGCATTATATCTAGCATTATTATACATAATTTTGTATATAAGCTTTACGTTATAGTTATAAACCAAAATTGAGGTTTGTATGCGCTTTATAAACTCCGATACATGAGGGCGCAATCCGAGTGGCGAGGATTTATAAATCGCAATACAAGCCTAATGATTTTGGTTTATAACTATTTTATAGCCCGCGGACATAGTTAACTGGTAACGTTTGCGTTCTTAGTAACTCTTTACAGGAATGGAAACGAGCTGATAAAGAGAGTCTGCTGATGGTGCCACCATTGTCGACAGTCACTGTAAAAAGCAGCGGTTTGATTTTAAGACCACCGAAGATATCGATAAAATGTCCATTAAAAAGGTTCCTAAAACTACAACCTATTCCACTCAATGGGCTATGAACAATTTTGATTGTTGGAGACTTGCCAGAAACAGCCGTTCTGTAGACGAAAAAGTTCCTGAAAACATGTTCATTAATGGAAATGAGGAGGAAGTAAATTTCTGGCTGATGCGGTATGTATTAGAAACTAGGAAAAGCAACAGTGAATTGTTTCCACCAAAAACCATTTATCTGCTACTTTATGGTATACTGCGCCACGCTCGTCAATACCCACGCTCCGAACTTTCTGGACAAGAACAATATTAAGTTCCAGTCCCTTCATGCTGTGTTGGACAATTTGTTCAAAGAATTGCAAAAGGATGGTGTTGCAAAAGACACAAATAATGCTGAAATTATTTCCAAAGAGGACGAAATCGAATTGTGGGAGACAATACAGAAAATCCCAAAGCACTTCTTCGAGCCGTTTTTTATCTGAATGGAAAAAACTTTTGTTTAAGAGGAGGCCAAGAACACTGTAACCTGAAGCTATCTCAGCTAGTTAAATGTACCTCCCCTTCTTTGCACTACCTATATCTGGAAAATTCATCAAAAAAAAACAATCCTGGAGGTCTAGCCCACTTCAAGCAAGAAGCCAAACGTGTTCCAATTTATTCAAATTCAGAAGCAGGTGACAAGTGCCACATTCATATTTTGGACTTATATTTCAGTAAGCTTCCTCCAGATGCTTGGAAGAAAGATTATTTCTATGCCTGATCATTGCCTAACGTCCCTAGTGACCCTGGTAAGCCTTGGTTCTCACCTGTACCAGTGGGAAAAAATATGCTGGCTACTACCATGTTAAAAAAACATGTGCAGCGAAGCCCAGATAGATGGTAGAAAAACCAACCACTCACTGCGTGCCACAGGAGCTTCGGAATTGTTTCAAGCTGGCGTACCAGAAAAAAATATTAAAGAGCGGACAGGACACCACTCTTTAGAAGCACTGCGAACATACTACCACAGAACAGCACCAAGCAATATATTTTGATATTTTATCGGCTGAGAAAAACCAACAACACATTTCAACAAGCTTTACACTCAAAACAAAGGAGATCACAGCAGCACTCCATTCCTATACATATTCAACATATGGCACCATGTCAAACCTACCACAACTGCACTTTCAATTTTAACAACAGTGACACAACAAAAAGAAATAGAGAGTTCATTATTTCATCAACATTAAACTTTTGAACTCTAGCTACTGATCATTTTACATTATTACTAATCAAATTTTACATCCAAGTTCTTACTTACTATATCAAGACTCCAAACATAAACAACGAGCAAAGTATAGCGTTGGCTATCTTAGTAATTGTATTAAAGTACCCAAACTCTTCATTATTCCATTTTGCTTTGATCTGCCTTCCATCATAATTATGGTATCTATGAAGTATATCAGACTTTTTCCCACTAATACATTTACTTACGAGCATACCAGACTATATCCGATTTAGTTCTTAACGACAAGCGCGTTCGCTACGGTAACGGGCTATAAATTGATTTTGATTAGTGTTGATCATTGGTTAAAATGTGTACCCATTTTCTCAATAACTACATAAAGTAAAATATTCATCAAACCTTTTGCTCTGACAAGTCTCCATATAATTTCTTACTCACATTTCTTTTCTTGTACTTGTATAGTACATTATTGCTCATTAGTTTGTACCATCTCTTCTTCTGGGAAGATGAGGAATAAACATATCCAGAAACAATAATGCCATCATAAATTGATACCTACAGCAACACAAACACATGCTTAAAATATTACTTTCAGCAATTACAGAAGTCAATTAAAAACAAAAACCAATTAAATATACAGTTAATTGACTGGATCTGACTGTAATCTGTTCCTGTTATAATCACACGCAATGTCTATAAACAACAAGTTCCACACTACCTCAATCTAGTCACACATAAACTGTGCAGTGCTTGCAATAAATCATTTAAACAATCCATTGGCCTGGAGCTGGGGGGAGAGGGGGGGAAGCTGGGGTGAGGGTGTTCAATGGCTGGTTCCAGCTACTTAACTCCCTTTATATTATAGTATACATGCTCATAAATATAAACTTGATAACTAAATGTATATCAAAAGCATACTATATTCAATGACCCTTCCGTGAACAGTGCATAAATACCATAACTAAATAGCTGATAGAGCGGCATGCACTATTTCCCCTCAAACAAAAAACAATTAAATATACAGTTAATTGATTTGAAATATAGTATTTATTCTTCTGATTAGTTTAAATTGAAATTATGAATACATGTGTAATAGTTCATAAAACAGGTCAAAGTTGTACTACTGAAGGTTGCACTTACACTAGAATCTTTTTTTCGCGAACAGACTCTCATAACTTCCTCATACATGGCATCTTGTAGACCCTTTTAAATAATTGGAATAATACTGATAATAACAGTAGTAGTAATATAAGAATGATAATAATGGGTCTACTAACAATAACACTTATTCATGAATGCAATGATTGAAGCATTGTTCAGTATTATTCTAAATGAATAGCTAACACATTGAAGGTCAACTGGCAGTAACTCAAGTAATTGTTAGATTTTACAATTTAAAATAGCTATTAATCTTACATATATCCAGGCAATCTTTTCATCCTCAGAGCTGCATTTTAACATAGAAATATAACTATAATATATGTAACAAAATATTGTACTCTACATAATTCAATCAGCTGTTAATTCTGAATAGCAGACTCTAATCTATGGACGAGTTTATTTTTAGTGACTACGTGTAATCCCCATAGAACAAACCTGGCCACAAGAGTGACTGCTCCTGTTTTTGAAAACACGTCAAAAGAATAATTAAATCTTGCGATTTGGAGACTCTTTACCTGCACATATGCAACACACACATAACATACACACAAAACAAACTTCATTTTAACAAGTTATGACAATATGGTAATGTACATAAGTTACTGCTCCTGTGCTGTAGCTATAAAGATACTGGAATGACAGCTGGTGCCTGTAATCTATACCACCATTGCCTACTCAATGCCACTTGTGTATTCATTCATGACTGCAAATACTTCAAGTTTATTATTCACACCATTAGCTAGTGGATAAGGCTGCTACTTTAAAATGTATTTGTTATCAATCCATTTTATTAGTTATCGCACACAACAGAATAAAATATGTATAAAGAAATTACTTGTTGGCTAATGAAATTATGGACATTTACTCACTTGTGCCTGGTTGTTGAGCTACAATAATCCTAACTAATTCTTAGTCCCAAATTTTCCCATTATGATCTTAAGGAATACTACTTGCAGCAAATTTTAAATCTTGCAAGGGATCATTGAAATTATGTGACTTGGTTTAACTCCTACGTTGTGCTAATAATCACATTGAATATTGTAACTTACCTGCATGCCATGGACGGGCATTTCAAAAAGGAAATTGTACTTTTTTCCTTTCCTATTGGTAATTACCAATAGATCAGAAAACTAGAAAAACCATACACAAACATAATAATATACAAGAGTGTGCATCAAAGAAGTAGAACAGTTGTTATTAACACAGAATTGATCAGAATTTTCTATACTGGCTATCAATCCACTGGCCTAATCACAAAGATGCTATGATGCAGTTTGTTTCTTACCAGGAAGAAGAAGCGTTCTTTAAAAGATTTCAATTTACAAATAGCCAGAGGTCCCTTCATTATCAATCTTCTGGATGGTTTAAATAAAGTTCCTTTATAACCCACAATATTTATCTTTTCCTTGAATAGAAACAAACAAATATTTTAGTTAAAATAAACAAACACAAATATAAATATCCTTACAGCAAGAAATGAATATAATGGTGAAATATAGGTTTATTATATTCAATGAAAACTTATTTACCAAGTTCTGACCCCCCTTCATAAAAACTAGATTGACGCTTTCTCACCTAGGGGTCTGGAAAAAAGCAAAGGAAAAATGTGAAAAAATCTTAGTTGTCGCCGGGAATTCGAACCCAGGGCCACTGGCTTTAGCCACCAGTGCTCTAAACACTGAGCTACAACAACCCTCGACTTCCAAGACTGTCACATTCTTCCTTTATACTGTTGAGTAGTACCGCTTGCTGCAGTCTCGTACTCAACAGGCCTATTCGGTGCCGACCAGAAATACCTCCCCATGATTTTTTCACATTTTTCCTTGCTTTTTTCCAGACCCCTTTAGATGAGAAAGTGTCAATATAGTTTTTATGAAGGGTAAGAACTTGGTAATTGTCATGACGACTGAAATAACCGCATCTAGCATACATCATGCCACACATTTACAAACATAGAATTGGGGCCTTATAAAGTTTAATCCCTAGTTATCAACCTCTTAGATTTTGGCTGTTGTGACAAGCAAATAATAAATGTTTAACACATTCATTCTATCCTCTTGTTTTGTCAGGATTTGATACCGAAATCACAGCTAGGAGGAAGGGTATCGTCACTAGAGCAGGGACACACAATACTTCGCGATGCGCATGCATGCAGCAATCCACCAAAATTAACCACATAATCCAACAATCTCATGAGTTCTACTACTACTGAACTATAACCTATAGAATAGCTGAGTGTGTAGCACAAAATAAATATTCAAATAGGTATATGTAGTTATATTTAAATGGCTCAGACAACCATATTTTGCACATGACATTTTTGTATATTGTATTAAAAAGCCGTAATACACTGCTTTGAGTGTTGTCCAGTAACGCTGTTGATTGTCCCATGGGACGTACCATGGTATGTCCTATCAAAATTTTGGAATTTATTAAATTTGTAACTTTCACTGCAGGGAACCCTTCCTTGTGGTTGAATAGTTGTGCTAACCTTTGTGTTTGTAGACACATGACAGGAACACTTCACCCCCCATAACCCACCTTGTTGCTCGGGGGCTTACACACCACCCAACATATGCTGTCACAAATGCATGTTTTGGCTATTTTGGATTCATTTCCAAATATGACTATAGTACACACCCATATAAGTGGGTGTGGCCTTCCAGGAATACCCATGAATAACCATGGACAGTTGACAGCAAAGCTGGACACCTATACTCCCTTCCATTATGACCTTGTTTAATAATTAAACACAAACCTTACCTCCTCCTTCACTTTTGACGAGGAGCAAGACTTTGTACATACATCTTCAGAAATCTGGATGGCAGAAAAATGAATATCAACCACGCATCAAATACACACCTTGCCCCATCCTTCTTTTTCCATCTAACTCAGATACCTACTAGGAACCACAAAGCTTGCACAACATAACTCTGCCCACTCATGAAAATTTAAAAAATGACTTACAAGTTCAATTTCTACTCCCTAAAAAGACTTCCATTAAACCCTATTCTAAACTACCACGATAACACTGCTGTCTATTACTAACAAACTCATACATTGTCATTAGTCTTACCTATAATCTTCACCTGTTCAAACCCTTTCAAGTTCCATACAACAATATTTACCAAACTACCATTCCAATGTTAACTTTATTTAAACTCATTTAAATTCATTATATGAGGCTTAAAAATTATTTGATTATGAAGACATCAGATTACCCAGAGATGATGCCTGCATTTTAGGTATCAATAAGATGCAGAGTACAATTTGGTCTGATGGAATAGACAATAACTTAATTATAATTGTTCTTGATAAAGCTGTACAAAAGTCCTTATAAAATGATCAAATGACCCAATCAAAAATCTCACAAATATTGATAATTTAATTCAGAGATATTCGAATAACTTCTTTCTCTCTCACTATTGACCTTGTTTCAATAAAAATAATAGAATGAAATAAAACACTCACGTTTTCCTTTTCTTTTGACGTGGAGCAAGACTCCACAATTCCATCATCAGATATCTGAATTAAAAGAAAATGAAAAGTAACAAGCATAATAATGTGTTGCTTAATAAAGTGTAGTCAGTACTTATATCAATAGCAGTATGATCTTTAACCAAAATACTATGTCGTTGCACTTTGGAAAACATTCTATATATTCACGTTACGGTAATTTTAACAAAATTTACAATGACTGATAAAATTTACATCCAACTGGACGTAAAAAGCAGCAAACAACAAATAGTACAAGTTTAAATTGGATCTGTATTCATAATTTCATGAAGCTCAAGTCCTAGTTTATACTATGTTTGAATACAATAGTGTATGTGTTGGGCTTAGTAGCAAGAAAAATGTCTTGCTCAACAGACTATTTACTACCCTTTTAAATAATTTCATTACAATGCTCTTCATAATGTTATTGATAAAATTGATTCTTCAGTGAGTGTATATACGCGTAGTTTCACAATAATGTCATTTTAAATGGTACTGAGTGATTCGATCTATACCAGAACTTTTAATGTGGAATATTCCACATTTGACTCCAGCTACTACTCTATACTTTTGACTACCAATACATTCGATTACACGGAAAAAAATGTCTGCATTCTCAGAAGCAATAAAAATGCAGATCCTTATTAGGTTCGATGGAAATTTCACATTACCTTATAATAATTATATTTGTACAAAAATTTGTCAATTATTCATAAAGGCCCTTAAGAGATTAAACAACACCATTGAAAGTGACATTAGAAAAATGTTTTAAAATACTTTCCTTTCTCTCTCACTTCAATTGTAACTTTATTCTATTAAAACAGAAACCTCACCTTATCCTTCACTTTTGACGAGGAGCAAGACTTTGTACATACATCTTCAGAAAACTGGATGGCAGAAAAATGAATGTCAACAAGCTTATAATGTGTTGTGGGAAAACATGTAGCCATGCAGTTTATATGCACGGACATTACCATTGGTTTAATAAAACTACAAAACAAAATACTGTCAATCAAACATGTCAACTATTTGATACATTCAAAGTTATTGTATTTCTGACATAAATTACAATGATTTGATATAATGCACACCCAACTGGATGTACCACAGCAAACATGCCTGACAATTTGAAAGTGCTGCTGGTCACGATTTGATTGATTGTATGACACCATTGAAAGTCTCACAAATATTTATGAACTCAGAGAATAATTTAAATATTTTCTCTCTCCCTTCATTGTTGTTGTTTTTCAACTAAGAAAATAAAAAACTGACCTCATCCTTCTCTTTTGATGCGGAGTAAGATTCCACAATTACATCATCAGATATCTGAATTGCAAGAAAATGAGTACAAATAATCATGCTATGTGTGTTTCTTAAAAAGTGTATGCAGTACTTATGCCAATAGAGGCGTGAGGTTAAACAAAAATGCAAAATACTGTGTCATTGAAATGTGGCCATTTTGGAACAACTATATTTGATTCATTCAAGTTATGAATATTGACAAAATTTACTATGACATGCCTAAAATATTAAAAGTGCCTATTCACACAATAATCTCACAAAATTATAATTCTGCTACTAAAGTTTGTAGCGACAAGTAATGGTAAATAGGTAATATCATAAATGAACAATATGAATGAAAATTTTGATATGTACTCATAACTTCATGAGGCTCATGTCCTAGCTTATACAATGTTTGAATATAATATAATTGTAGCTATATGCATTGGGTTTGTAGCAAGACAAGTTGTCTTGCTCTCCAAACTATTAACTACTCTTATAAATACATTCATTACAATGATCTTCAAGTTCACATTACAATAACATCAATAAAATTTAATCCTAGTTGATAATTTTTTTTCTTCAGCATGTGTATATAAAATATTATGCCAACTTAAAAGACCTGGTACAGATTGAATCATTCCATACCATTTTAAATCATATTTTTGTGAAACTAGTGAGCTTCTTTTAGAATAGCTGAGTATTAAACACCCACTAAATAAAATAGGTGTGTAGGTGGAACCATGTCTTGCAAATGATGACTTATATTGTATTGAAAAGCTGTAATTTACTGTTTTGGCTGTACTGTAGTTTTTCCATATGTACTATATTTCAATACATATCACTATCAACACGTTAGATTACCCCAAAAAATGTCTGCATTCTGAGTATCAATAACATACAGCTCACTATTTGGTTTTATGAACATTATTTTCACAATAACCTTGCGATAAATGTACTTGATAGAAATTATACAAAAATCTGTAAATTATTCATAAAGGCCCTAAGAAATTAATTACACCATTGATAGTCAAATGCTTTCCTCACTTCTCACCTCCATTATGACCCTGTTTCAACTAAGAAATAATAAAAAAAAAGAAAACCTCACTTCCTCCTTCTTTCTTAACTTGGAGCAAGTCTCCCTAATTACATAATCATTAAACTGAATTGTGGAAGGAAAATAATACTAACATAATGAAGTACCAAAAGCTTGAAGCATGATAGACAAACAGACAGGATGACTACAATAACCTTCCCATGTATGCACACCAAGGGTTACTATTGGGTTGCATAATAAAGTGTATGCAATAATTATACCAATAGCTGCATGTTCCGGTATAATACAATGTTTGAATAAAATGTAAATACATATGTATAAGGATTAGTTGTAAACAAATTGTTTTGCTTACCAGACTATTTACTACTCGTATAAATACTTTCACTATAATTGTGTTCAAGTTTTTTGTAGATTAATTACAAATAATGTCAATTAATTGATTTCTATATTATCATTGATATAATGTAGATCTTCAAGTACCGGCCAAAAATTTCCCCTTGAAACATACGTAGATATCTATATACCTTCTCAAATAACAGCATTGAAAATCAAATCAGAGAAATAGCTTACAATACCTTCCCTTTTCTCTCACAATTCCAATATGATTTTGTTTCAACCAAGAGATGATATAAATTGAAAAAATAACCCTTTCCATTGACCTTGTTTAAGAAATAAAACCATAACACTCACTTCTTCATTCTCTTTTGAAGTGAAGGAAGACTCCACAATTACATCATCAGATATCTGCATTTTAATAAAATGAATACTAGCAAGCTTATTATGTGTTGCTTAAAGAAATGTATGCATGTGAGCTTCTTTTATAATCGCTGAGTATTAAACACACTAATACAATAGGTGAGTAGGTAGATCATATATCCATATCTTACAAATGATGTCTTAATTGATTAAAAAGCTGTAACACACTGTTTTGACTGTACTGTAACTTTTTCCCGCTACAATTTCAATACACATGATTACCAATGCATTCGGTTAACCAAAGAAAAGGTCTGCATTCTGAGTATCAATAACATACACCTCAATATTTTTGGTTTCCAGGAAATTTCACAATAACCTTGCGATAAATGTATTTGGAAATTAAAAATCTGTCAATTATTTGTAAAGGCCCTATGACATTAATTACAACATTGAAAGTCAAATGCTTTACTCTCTTCTCATCTCCATTATGACCCTGTTTCAACTTTGAAATAATAAAAAGAAAACATGAAACCTCACCTCATCCTTCTCCCTTGACGACTCGGAGCAAGTCTCCACAATTAGATAATCAGAAAACTGAATTAGAAGGAAAAATAATACTAACATAACTACTATAACCTTCTCGTGCATGCACAGGTTTACAATGGGATGCATAATAAAGTGTATGCAATAATTATATCAATAGCTGCATGTTCAATTGTATACAATGTTTGAATAAAATGTAATAAAATATATATTGGGTTTAGTTGTAAGACAAACTGTCTGGCTTACCGGACTATTCACCGCACGTATAAATACTTTCACTACAATGCTGTCCAACTTTATGTGTAGATTAATTACAAATGTCAATTAATTGATTTCTATTGTTATCATGGATACAATGTAGATCCTCAACTGTCAGCCCAAATTTGCCCCTCGAAGCATACATTGGTTTCTATAAACCTTCTCAAATGACAACATTGAGAGTCAAATAAGAGAAATAGCTCATAATACCTTTCCACTCTCTCTCACAATTCAATTATGATCTTATTTCAACCAAAAGATAATAAAAAACAAAAACAAAACTATCTCCATTGACCTTGTAAGAAATAATAAAATCAGAACACTCACCTCTTCGTTCTCTTTTGAAGTGGAGGAAGACTCCACAACTACATCATCAGATATCTGCATTTTAATAAAATAAATACTAGCAAGCTCATTAAGTGTTGCAGCCTAAATTTGCCCCTCGAAGCATATGTTGGTCTCAAATGACAACATTGAAAGTCAAATCAGAGAAATAGCTCATAATACCTTTCCACTCTCTCTCACAATTCAATTGTGATCATATTTCAACCAAGAGAAAAAATAACAAAACAAAAAAAACTCTCTCCATTGACCTTGTTTAAGAAATAATATAAACTAAACACTCACCTCTTCGTTCACTTTTGAAGTGGAGGAAGACTCCACAACTACATCATCAGATATCTGCATTTTAATATAATAAATACTAGCAAGCTCATTAAGTGTTGCAGCCTAAATTTGTCCCTCGAAGCATATGTTGGTTTCTATAAACCTTCTCAAATGACAATATTGAGAGTCAAATCAGAGAAATAGCTCATAATACCTTTCTACTCTCTCTTACAATTCAATTATGATCTTATTTCAACCACGAGATAATAAAAATAAACAAACTCTCTCCATTGATCTTGTTTAAGAAATAATAAAGTCAAAACACTCACCTCTTCATTCTCTTTTGAATTGGAGGAAGACTCCACAACTACATCATCAGATATCTGCATTTTAAATAATAAATACTAGCAAGCTCATTAAGTGTTGCAGCCAAAATTTGTCCCTCGAAGCATTATGTTGGTTTCTATAAACCTTCTCAAATGACAACATTGAGAGTCAAATCAGAGAAATAGCTCATAATACCTTTACACTCTCTCTCACAATTCAATTGTGATCTTATTTCCACCAAGAGAAAATAAAACTATAAAAAAACAACTCTCTCCATTGACCTTGTTTAAGAAATAATAAAGTCAAAACACCCACCTCTTCAGTCACTTTTGAATTGGAGGAAGACTCCACAAGTACATCATCAGATATCTGCATTTTAATGAATTAAATACCAGCAAGCTCATTAAGTGTTGCAGCCCAAATTTGCCCTTCGAAACATATGTTGGTTTCTATAAACCTTCTCAAATGACAACATTGAAAGTCAAATCAGAGAAATAGCTCATAATACCTTTCCACTCTCTCTCACAATTCAATTATGATCTTATTTCAACCACGAGATAATAAAAATTAACAAACTCTCTCCATTGATCTTGTTTAAGAAATAATAAAATCAAAACACTCACCTCTTCATTCACTTTTGAAGTGGAGGAAGACTCCACAACTACATCATCAGATATCTGCATTTTAAATAATAAATACTAGCAAGCTCATTAAGTGTTGCAGCCAAAATTTGCCCCTCGAAGCATATGTTGATTTCTATAAACCTTCTCAAATGACAACATTGAGAGTCAAATCAGAGAAATAGCTCATAATACCTTTCCACTCTCTCTCACAATTCAATTATGATCTTATTTCAACCAAGAGATAATAAAATTAAAAAAACAACTCTCTCCATTGACCTTGTTTAAGAAATAATAAAATCAAAACACTCACCTCTTCATTCACTTTTGAAGTGGAGGAAGACTCCACAACTACATCATCAGATATCTGCATTTAAAAAAATAAATACTAGCAAGCTCATTAAGTGTTGCAGCCAAAATTTGCCCCTTGAAGCATATGTTGGTTTCTATAAACCTTCTCAAATGACAACATTGAGAGTCAAATCAGAGAAATAGCTCATAATACCTTTCCACTCTCTCTCACAATTCAATTATGATCTTATTTCAACCACGAGATAATGAAAATAAACAAACTCTCTCCATTGACCTTGTTTAAGAAATAAAAAATCAAAACCACTCACCTCTTCATTCACTTTTGAAGTGGAGGAAGACTCCACAACTACATCATCAGATATCTGCATTTAAAAAAAAAAATACTAGCAAGCTCATTAAGTGTTGCAGCCAAAATTTCCATATGTTGGTTTCTATAAACCTTCTGACAACATTGAGAGTCAAATCAGAGAAATAGCTCATAATAACTCTCTATCACAATTCAATTATGATTATTTAAACCACGAGATGAAAAACAAAAAAAAACAACTCTCTCCATTGACCTTGTTTAAGAAATAATTCATTAAAACACTCACCTCTCACTTTTAAAGTGGAGGAAGACTCCACAACTACATCATCAGATATCTGTATTTTAATAAAATTAAAGTGTTGCTTAAAAAAGTGTACACAGTACTTATACAATTGTGACATATGTCAAACAAAAATGAAAAAATGAAACATTTTCATTGAAATGTGGCCTCTCTGGACAAACAGTTGATACATTAAAATTGTGATATTTTTGACATATTTACAAGGATATGATTAAATGCCAATTCAACTGGATGTAAATAGCTGCAAACATGCCTGACATTACATGAAACAATTGTTATCACAAAAATGATAGCAATTTTGCCAATTATTTAATATTGACAAGGATTGGTAGTTAATGTCTTGAACAAAATAAATTCCAATTTGGATCTGATTAAATAAAATAAGAGGTTTCTAATTAAAGAGCATCCAATATATAGCATTTGATCAAATGTTTATCACATGATGTAAATGGAGTATTTGTATATTGTGACTATCAGTACATTACCCAGAGAAAATGCTTGCATTCTCTGTATCAATAGATGGATGTGCAACCACATTAAATGACTATTCGATCAGCGATCAACTACATATATGAATATTGAGGTTTCTAATTGACAAGAAACCATTATGTGACTGCAGCATCAGACCAAGCATTTCAAAATTAATAAAAGAAAAAGAAAACTGCGAAAAGAATGAGAGATTGTAAATTAATTTGAAAATGTGTGGACTAGTAATACATTAGATAATCCAGAAAAAATGCCGGCATTCCCTGTATCCTCTATAAGATTCTCCCCACCACTCCTATTGGATTGGAATGCACTTAATCCTACGCCTCTCGTTCCGTTAAACTCACTCTCATCTCCATGTTCGTCATCAGTGGGCCTCCCTGATTCCGCAGCTTCAATAGCTGAGTGGTTTGGCAAGGGCAGTGGCCGGAACCCCCGCCCCCAATCAGCAGTTGCCGAGTTGGGGCAAATTAATGGGGTGGGGATAAACCCCTTTAATTCTGACCACACGCGTCACGGCAAAACAGCCGAGGTTGTCTACCGGAAAATTGAAATGACCCTCCCCCCTCTATTTGGGTAAAGGTGTGTGGGTGGGTGGGAGAGCTTCGAAACAGAGTCTTGCGTTGTGTTTCTCAAATGACTGACTGAACCACTGACCATGTGCTCTCACCATTTACCCGCCCGGCACGCCCGCGCGCGTCGTGCCGCCCTTACCCAATGCCGGAACTTCCGCCTTGGATTAACCCCACCTAGCCTACATCTAAACTGCCATTAATCCTACGCCTCTCGTTCCGTTAAACTCACCCTCATCTCCATGTTCGTCATCAGTGGGCCTCCCTGATTCCCAGCTTCAATAGCTGAGTGGTTTGGCAAGGGCGGTGGCCGGAACCCCCGCCCCCAATCAGCAGTTGCCGAGTTGGGGCAAATTAACGGGGTGGGGATAAACCCCTTTAATTCCTCCAAGGGAAGGCACGACCTTTGCCCCAAAGGCGGCAACCCCCATCCCACATGAACCGGAAGGGAGGGCCTAACCCACAGAAAACTCATGCGCCCACATTGACTCAATCACATCAGAAACAATTATTCAAAGTAGCACAATATGAATGCATCGTAAAATACAAGTCTGGACAAGTACAATGGTATTAACACAAACATGACCCCTCAGTCTGAATGATACATCAACACAGCCTAGCGGAGTAACTGGCCAACTGGTGTCTAGGAATCCGGATGTATTCCAGATAGGCCAGACTACGCCATCTACCCAACGTCTGGATAGTAGAGTCCTCCAAACCTCTCGAGGCAGCTGTAGTGGCAGCCCCAATTCGGAAGCTGTGACCGGCATACTTGTCTGCCTCCACCCCGGTGCACCTCAAGGCTTCTCGGACTGCCGACACCAGTCTCTGTCGGGTCAAGGGCTTGCCATCCTTGAACACGAAGAGTGGACCAGGCTTCTTGCCTCTGACTGTCAGGTAGGCCAACACTGCTGACACTGGACACAGGTCCGAGGTCGCACGCCCAATGTACAACGTGATTCCTTTCCTGAAGGGATCCGTCTTGGAGGCCTTCAGAGTAACACTCAATACGGCTGGATTCACTGGGTTGTCCACGGCCAGGTCACCCCAGCAAAGGTGCACTGAAGGATCAAAGGAGGAGTCATCAGGGACGGTGAACTCTCCAGCACGCAGGAAGCCAAAGAAGGCTAGACAGCATGCCGCCCACAGCATGACAATGTCGCTGTCCTCAGCCTGGTCATCCCAAATTATCTTCATCTTACGCAACAAAGGAGGCGTAATAGGGAGTCTCACTCTCTTGTCACGGTCACCTTGCGACCTCTTCACGCCCCTCAGCACGTAGTGAAGTTTCGACCACGAAGGAAGGAATGGGTCGCCCAGGCCTTCGCCAATGTGCAAGTGCCTCACACCTGCCATATATGACTTGATCGTGCGATGCTTGAGGCCCTCCATAGCAAGCTGTGCCACAAACTTGCACACGACACTCTCGGAGGCTGGGACTCCACAGAGCCCTGTTCGGTTACAAAACTCCAAATACCGCTTCTGACCGGTGCGATAGACCCGGAGGGTGTTATCTGCCAGTCCTCTCATAAAAAACGTCTGAACATGCCGATCCAGTCCACCCTGGTCCAGTCTGGCGTTCCGAGCACCAGGCACTCCAACAGCCTGTCCGGAAGAACAGTGGGTGACTCGTTCGCCCCTGGAACCAAACGCTGGAAGGAAGGCAAAGCATTTCTGGATAAAGCATCAGCTGCCCCATTTAGAACTCCAGGAATGTGCCTACACTTCAAGGACACTCCCCACCTGGCCAGAAAGAAGGATAGACACCTCATCAGGTGCATAGCCCTATCCACTTTGCTCCTGCCAGAGTTCACTATTGCGACCACTGCTGCGTTGTCGCATCTACAAGAGACGCTTATGCCCTGCCACATCTCGCCCCACACAGCCACACCCAGGACAATAGGAAGCAACTCCTTGATGTTGATGTGTATGCCAGACCAGCTCTCCGGGAGCGGCAGCTGGAACCAGTGGCCCTGTGAAGTATATGCACCGCAGCCCCAAGAGCCAGAAGCATCTGAGGTCAACTCCACACTTGGCATGCTCAGTAGGATACTGGACACTGGACAACTGCCGTTCCATATGGGCAAGAAGCAGGCCCACCACTTCAAGTCTGAACGGAAGCCTGCATTCAGATGGACCCTGTGGTGCAGCTCCCGAACCGACCTCGCCAGCTCAATCATTCTCCTCAAGAAAGAGCGACCAGGCTTGATCACGCAGCAAGCATGCTGCAACTGACCAATCAGGGACAACAGGTCTCTCTTAGTTCCAAACTTCAGAGTACTCCACTTCTGGATCTCCCTCTGAAGTCTCTCCAACTTGACCACTGGCAGCCGCAGTGTCATGGCCACAGTATCGATCTCTATGCCCAAGAAAACCAACTTGGTAGTTGGGCCCTCGGTCTTTCTGGGGGCCACAGGCACCCCCACCACCCTGCACCGGGCCAGCGCCCGCTGCAGGGACAATCCGCATTGTGGTGAATCTGGCTCGCCGAAGAGCAAGAAATCATCCAAGTAGTGCAAACCATTGACATTGTCATGGTGGACGATAATCCACAACAAAGCATCCGCGACTGCATTGTATAGCTTAGGAGCGGACCTCAAACCGAAGGGCAACACTTTGTCTACGTAGACCTTGCCCTCCCACTTCATGCCCAAAAACCACCTGTCATCGGGATGAACTGGCACCGTTCGAAAGGCACCCTCCACATCGAACTTTGCCAGCTGGCAACCGCGACCAACGGCGACTACCCTCTCGCAAGCTGCGTCCACTGACGTATAGCTCACAGAACAAACTTCAAGCTCTATGCCATCATCCACTGGCACCCTTGGGTGAAGATAGATCTACTATGAGCCTCCAACGGCCCGGCTGGTGGTTCTTAGGCACCAACCCCAACTTGTTGATCTGCACCAAAGACAGACACTTGCCCTCAATTGGGCCGATCAATCTGCCTGCTCTGAACTCAGTCTCTAAGAACTTGCTCACCACCTCAGGGTGCTCACGAGCGGTGGGCATGTTTGAAACTGCACTCTTGCAGACGGCCCCACCATATCGGAACCCAATCCGGAATCCAGCACGGAGACCATCCAAGAGAAACCCACAATACGCTCTGTCGGGGTGGTCCTGCAGGTGGCTCATCCACGCGTCGGCACACATCGGAGTTGTGATAGAGCTCCACTCTCTCGGAAACAGATGGGAATGAGTGTTGTCTAACGGCTTCCGCCCAGCTAAGGTGAGCAAATCAGCCACGTGCGAGTACACCCCCGCAAACACTCCTACTCACACAAACACAACAGTGTACCCAAATCTAAGTTTCCACTCGACAAGAAATTCCAATCAAATAATTGCAAGCAAAATGACAACAATCGACATATTGGAATCAACAATGATCAGATAGCAAGTGGAACACACACAAAAGTCATGAGCACACAGCAGCTCCACAGTCTCAAACGATCGCAGGTCAGACACTACTGGCTGGACCGGAGGCGCTCTCCACTGGGGGAGTGCACGCAGACTTGCGGTGATCCCCACCACACTTCGAACACACATGTGAGAATCGACATGGAGTAGAAGCACAGAGCTTCCCGTCGTTCCAAGCGAAACACGGCGCCACTCTGCGCCTCTTCGCTGGTGGTACACTCCTGCCCTCTGCCTGAACAGAAGCGCCTCCACGCTGACCACTGCCAGCAACGCCAGTGGCAAAGATGGAACGGGTGAAGAGCGCTTGGTCGAGTTTCCCAAACTCCGCCGACTCAAGCGCCGGAATTTGTTGTCGAAACCGACTGTCGTAAGCTCTCCACCAATCGCCCTTCTCGGCACCTGCCAGCAGTGTAGCCAGATAGGCCAACAGATCCCGAGCCTTGTCGGGATGGGCGCTAACAACGATTCCGGCATAAATGCAGAAAGACCTCGCCCAGGTCAACGGGTCTGCCACCGGCTTCAGCTTGCTTGGAGGGGTGGGCTTCCCCTCCTCGCCCTCAGTCGACCGACGGAGCTCCAGCTCCAAGTTGTCCTCTGACAATTCGGCCATATCCACGTAGTCACCTCTCAGCACGCGTCGCACAATGCGTGCCGGTACTACTGGCAGAGTGGGGCCCAGCTGGAACTTCTGCACAGTCACATCACCCTTCTTGGAACTGGCAGACTCCCGACCCGCTCCGACACACTTGGGTCCCTCCACGGGAGCCACTGACGGAGACCCGTGGTCATCAAAGAGTGGGAGACCGAGGTCACGCACTCGTCCAGCATCAACTGTGCCTAGACCTACATGGACACCAACACAGTTTCAGTGACACATGTATCCAGAACACCTCTAATATCAAGGGCACACTTGTGCCTGTAAACCACACCCACCCGGGGTCACACCACTGGAATACAATGCTTGAGAAGCCAAGCAGTCTGGTCATACCACTGGCTGCCAACCACTCCACACCTGCACATTGGCAGCAGAAGAGACGGCCCACTGGCCTACACAACCCTGGGTCAGTGCCACAGGGACCAGCCATGCTAAGGTCTCAAGTCTCGCCACCACGGGCACACAAGTTCCTGGGTCACACCACAGGGACCATATATCACTCACTGGGGTAGCGCCACCAGTACCGTCCTGGGTCTCGCCACAGAACTCACAGTCCAAAAAAAAAAAAGAAAAGAAAAAGAAATTTTTTCTCCTCGAACCAGGTGTGGTTACCTATGAACTAGAAGTACATCTCACTACCCCATGCACTAACCACAGCTGCTTATTATCTATTGATTATCTATTCCCACACTGGAAGCTAAGACCAGTACTGTAACCAACATTCCAGGTATTCTACAGGCTCCGGCTAGCCCTAGGGAACAATGGCAATCTAAAAGTATTGCACTAATCTCACACCAACTAACCCCTCTGAATTGGCTCACCAGCTGCTGATGCTGGAGTACTTCCAGCTGCGCCTTCCACCGGTGTACCCTCCCCGGAGCTGGAGCCCTCGCTAGGCCGAACCACAAGTCGCCTGACTGTCTCCTCAACTACCTTCTGTATGCAGGCTATCATTTCCGGGGTCGGTCCTGGTCCTGCCCCATCGGTAGTGGTGCCCTCATCGGCCATTATTCGCTTGTGCCTAGGGTTCAGTCTCGCCAGAAACACACAGAGCTTCGAAACAGAGTCTTGCGTTGTGTTTCTCAAATGACTGACTGAACCACTGACCATGTGCTCTCACCATTTACCCGCCCGGCACGCCCGCGCGCGTCGTGCTGCCCTTACCCAATGCCGGAACTTCCGCCTTGGATTAACCCCACCTAGCCTACGTCTAAATGGCCAAGTAACCTAATGACACCATTGAAAGTCTACCACATTTACCTAAAAATCAAATCAGAATAATGCTTTAAAATGCCTTTCCTCTCTCTCACTTTCATTATTATCTTGTTTCACATAAACTTTTTTTAATAAAGCTCACCTTTTTCTTCTTTTTTGATGAGCGAGGCTGCCGAGTTACATGATCAGAATTCTGGATTATAAGAAAATGAATATTGACAAGCTTATTTTAGTACATATGCATGTATATTACTCATTAGCAACATAAAAACCAAGCAGCTTTAAAATTTGCTCTGAATAATACATTTTATACATTTTAATTATTTATTGGATATATTCCATCTCTTCCACAGGCTATTTTAAACAATAAAAATTAAAAATATTTGGTTGCCACCAGGAATTGAACACAGGACCACTTGCTTAACACACAAGCACTCTGCTTCTGGGCTACTACAACCAGCTTGCAAACAAACGCTTCAATTCTGTATTTCAATTATGTTATTTATGACTTGAATTAGATTAAGTGCAAATCCAACTTGATGTAAAAAGCAGCAAACATAAATGACATTTGCAGGAAGTGCGAATTAATACGTTTATTATTACAAGAAAGATTTCTATGGTTACCTGATGAGTTAAAATATAATTCTGTTGTACCATACAGATGCCATGGTTACTATTACCTGATAGCTATCATCATAAAAATGGAATAGGTAATGGTCATCAATAGCAAGGTTGTTCAGTACAATAATGCAAGAGTTTAAATGAAAAACTTTTGTGTTATATTAAAAAAGGCTCTCTCACAAGATTATTTTTCAATCAACCCCAAGTCAATAGCCACATAAATTTTTATTTGCTCCAATAATTTTCTAGTTATTTCTAATTAGCTATCACAGAATATATTATATTATAATCTTGCTGTACTTAAACACATTAGTAATTATGGCAATCACAGAATTAAATAAATATCATTACTGACCTCAACAGTATCATTAATAGACTTAGTTTCAGCATGAACATCCCTCCTTCTATAGATGAATGGTTGAACTAATTAATAAGATAGAATAATAATAAATTCTCAATATACTCTCGATAAATGATGTCATCATAAAGGTTTTTTTTCTTCTTATTTGATTGCTTGAGTGAAAATAATTGAATTGCACAAAAGAAGTTAAATATGGTTCAAAGAGAGGTGTTGAAATATAATTGTTACCTAGTTAAGTGAAAGGTATGCTGCTAACATGGTGATGATATAGTGTCAAATGTAGATGGTACGTATTTAAATGGAAATTAGGATAAGTATTTCACAGTAGTGATGGGTTACATCCATGATTACTTACCTGCAACACATTTTGCTAATACTAATTAGGCTTACAGGAGACTTAAAACATTAATGTATAAGTCTGGTTGGCCATTGGAAATTGTTCAAAAGCAATATGAATAAACGTTGAAAATTTAAGACTTAGAAGTAATTTGCAAAGGGACAACTTGAACTTTCTGTTTTAGTACTTCAATTTCTTAGGATAAAGCTCGCTTGTTTACCCCAAAATTACCTTACGAGGTTATTATTAGCTAGTGCACAGACTTCGGAAGTAACCAACACTAACTGGAAACCCAAGCCCTTGACAATCTAGGTTCAACGTATCATACGCAATCTTAACTACTTGACGTAACCCTACTCACCCGATTCGTAAACGATCCTCCCAATGTCAAAGGCAAAGGTAGGTAACCCGCAGAAGATGTCCATGGGTTCTTTCAAAATTAGGATAGTAGCAAATTGAAGTGAGTAAGTACTCTTCCAACAGTAACTTTAGCTCAAGCAGGCTTCCACGTGAACTAAACTGACCGTGGGAACAGTTGAAATATAACAGAGGAGGCAGGGAGTTTGCGGTTTGAACTTGAAAATAGACAGTACAGTATCTCGTGTTCGCACATCCATTGTTCATTGATTAGGGAGTATTTCATGACTAAGGAGGCAATTATTATAAAAATTATTTACACCTTGCAATTGGAATGCTTATTTTGTGGAGGCTATGTGGAGTTTTAAGGGTGCTGCGACAACCGCCCACGCACATATTCACAATAATTGGATTTTGGTTGCTAGGGATTACTAACTTTTTTTCTTGGTGTTTGTAGAGCTCCAACTAAGGGTGGATCCTGAGTACTGCTAATGGACTAACTAAATTTAAAGAACGGGCCTTGGGAGCCTGTTTCGTTCAAGTTACGAGCTCCACAGCCTCAAGTATATAATCCAGAACTCCTCCGCGGGTGCCGTCGCTGACGAGCCCATTCTTCGTCTACTGCTACATTTGTTGATTCTTCGTTGTACTTTTTCTCAATTTTGATTTGTTTTGTCTAGTTGACTGTGCTGATTTGATCCTCGCGGCAGCGCGCCCGAATTTTTTTCTTTCAAAAAAAATTGCTACGAACATTTTGTAGCTAAGGTCATAGTCAGCCTGTGTACGAAATTTGGAGTCATTTCTACTCGTAGTTTCTGAGAAGAAACACAAAATAGACTCCAGGACTAAAAATTAGTCCACGCGATCTTTAGGCAGAGACTTGACTACTTTCAAACCACACCCACAACAGATTCAATTAATGCCCGCGGGAAAGTGTGTTCCAGGTGCTCTCTAACTTTCGGGCGCTTACCGGTTAGCAAACCAGTTATCTGGCCGCCTTTCCTTCTCGATGACCCTACTGAAACGAGTGTGAGGAGATTATTGTAGTCTAGTTAATAGTGTTTTTCTCGGCATGGTCAGGTAAGGGAAGCCTTTTTTTATCAAGCTAGCTAGATGCATATTCAGTGTGTGTATGTACCTACTAGTGATGTGCTTGAGCACAAATGGCGAGCGAGCCTAAAGACTATACTATTTTTATATGAATGATTTTGACTTATAAGACTGAAGCTACTGAAAATAAGGTCCAGTTTTTAAATTTCGCATACACGGTAAAGGGATTTCAGTGCCATAGTAACCACTCTGCAACCGCTTGAATTGAAGGAAAAAAACAATAACAAAACAATACACGTTATTTAAAAGTTTTCTTTGTGATATTCTTTAGCTAAGTAGTGGTTGTAACACACAATGCTTTGACACAACTGGACATGCACCTACACAGACTTACCTTCGCTTCGCGGTAGTCTAGTGGACAATGTATTTTCAAGTAAATACTGTTGCGCACGGCTTATAACCATGACAAAGAGCGCATTGACTTACCACCGCCACTAACTCGAATAGAAATGGAAGTCCCTTAAGTTTTCAAGTTTGAACTGCACCCGCAAAAGAATTCAAAACGGTAAACAATTCAATTTCTAGGGTGATACGGGTACTGATCGATAAACCAGAGGATTCTGTTTAGTGCAATTTGGGACGGGGTCGACCAAATAACTAACACAAAAACGCGAGGATCAAAGTACAAAATGACATACGTACGTCCAAACTTATATACAAATAAACTAGTGGTGTGCTTGAGCACAAATGGCGAGCGAGCCTAAGACTATACTACTTTTATTGACTTCTAACACTGAAGCTACTGAAAATAAGGTCCAGTTTTTAAATTTAGCATACAGGGTAAAGGGATTTCAGTGCCATAGCAACAACTCTCTGCAACCGCTTGAATTGAAGGAAAAAAACAACAACAAAACAATACACGTTATTTAAAACGTTTCTTTGTGATATTCTTTAGCTAAGTAGTGGTTGTAGCACACAATGCTTTGACACAGCTGGACATGCACCTACACAGACTTACCTTGGCAGTAGTCTTGTGGACAATGTATTTTCAGGTAAATACTGTGCGCACGGCTTATAACCATGACAAAGAGCGCATTGACTTACCACCGCCACTAACTGAATAGAAATGGAAGTCCCTTAAGTTTTCAAGTATTAACTGCACCCGCAAAAGAATTCAAAACGGTAAACAATTCAATTTCTAGGGTGATACGGATACTGATCGATAAACCAGAGGATTCTGTTTAGTGCAATTTGGGACGGGGTCGAACAAATAACTAACACAAAAACGCGAGGGTCAAAGTACAAAATGACATACGTACGTCTAAACATATATACAAACTAGTGGTATGCTTGAGCACAAATAGCGAGCGAGCTTGACAGTTAGGTAACATAAAAACTACAGTGTTGTTACTATGTGTTTTAGCTTAGTTCATGCAAACACTATAGTAACAGTTATGATCTTTTATTTCAGCAAACAAATACAATATCACTATCTTACCTGATTAATGGTAACTTTTGTAGTATCAAACATCAACCATTCTGATAATTTCAATCACCAGTAACTCTTGAACAAGCTCTCAGCTATGATAAAAAATAAACCAGTGTTATTATTTGTAATTTTAGCCAACAAATATAGAATTACTACTTACATCATTCTTGAGTATTGATAACTTCTGTAGTATCAAATTGAAGTTACTTTGACCATCTGAATTACCTTGAATTCTTGACAACAAGCTCTCACCTACAAAAACAAAAGACAATCAATTTTAGCACACAAATACAAAATTACTTTCTTACCTCATTTTCTTGAGCAGTGGTAACTTTTGTAGTACCAAATTTGAGCCAATCTGACTATTTGAATTTACCAGTCACTGTTGACTAGCTCTTAGCTACAAAAAAGAAAGGCCAGAGTTAATTTTGCATATTTAGCTAACAAATATGGAATTGCGTACTTATCTCAGCTTCCCTCGAGAAGTAGTAGCTTCCATAGCATTAATACTACGGCATTCTGACTACCAACGGCTCTTGACAACCAACAACCGGCACTCCGTATCCCCCCATAAAACGGCGAAGTTTTGAAATTAAGTCTGGAAAAGGGTCTTCAATGCCATAGTAACCTGTCGAATCAACTTTTTGTGTCTTGAAAACAAGCGTTTTAGCAGGAATTTTCTCATACTTTGGAGCTTAAGTATAAAGTAAGGTTTGCTTAATGCTGTAGTTTCAGAATAAACTGGAGTCAAGCCTAAATAGCTGTGTTTTTAGGAGAAAAAAGTTCCCCGCGCGCGCGTTTAAAGAGCATACGTACCATCCATACATACATACATATATATATATATAACATATACTCGATTTTGCATTATCCACCCCTAGTACTGTCTCGTTCGCTTCGCTCGCTCGCCAATAAACATCCCCGATTTTTTCATTTTTACCCCTGTAAGTGTCTTGCTCGCTACGCTCGCTCGCCAATAAATTTATAAACATCCCCGATTTTCGATTGTGTTACCCTTGTAAGTGTCTCGCTTGCTACGCTCGCTCGCTAATAATAGATTAGTGAACCATTTTTGCTGCTGGAAAACTCTACAGTTTCAGTTTGTGTACAGTTTTCTGTACTTAGCTATTCACTTCATTTGTTTATTCATCCTTACTTAGCTAGCTACATCACAAAATATTCATCTATATTTAGCTGGCTATTTCAAAATATTTTTTTTATAAAATAAGTATCATTATTGTTATATACATTCATAAAAATTATCACTGGTCATCACAATACTGTAAAATAAACAAATCATGAGTGATATATCGGGAAGAAGTTTTGCACAAGAATACAAAATTAAAATAATGGAGTAATTAGTGCGGTATTATTTACCTGTCAATTCTGGGAGCCAGTTTCTGCTCTAGGGAGAAACAATACTGATAAAGTAAGCCAAAAAATACAATATCAAACTGCTGCGTTCTTTACAACTTATGGCGGGGGCGGGGCCTCGGTTAGTTTATCAATTGGTAGGCGGGAAGCTTTGAATTACCCGCGCAAGCTAAGTTAGCGGTTGTTTTTACTAATGCGAGTATGGCGGATTTTTGTGGTTATTTGTGGTGCGTGCGGGTGCGCGCGCGTTGCTATGTCGCAGCACCCTTAATCATTGGACTTCTCCTTTATTAGCTATAGCTAGCTAATAATTTATTTCTTATATTGCACAAAAAAAAATCATGTTCCTTTCAAGTAGATTGCTAATGAAAGGACATCACACCAGAATTTAATGTATTGATGACAGCATGTATAGCAAACTGATTTGAAAGAAATTACACTTATTAATTTGTTGGTAGTAGTAACTCCCCATTTCCTTAGTCCCTATTACAGTTGTACAAGTGTGAAAAATTTGAAAGCAAAAGGCTATCTAATTGTTTTTTTCTGAATGTACACTTTTTTGGCAAATGAATGGACGAAGAACAGGTACCTAAAATACAATAGAAGTAGGCAGTCACCCCTGTTAGTGGTCCTTATATGAAGATATAAGGAAATGATAACACCAACTTTTACAAGTCAGATCACCAAAACACTGATATAGTTAGCTATAACACCAAAGTATAAATAATAATAGTAAGAATAGTAATAAATAATAATAATAATAATAATAATAGTAATAATAACAATATTAATAATAATAAATGAATAAATAAAATACATAATAATAATAATAATTGTAGAAGACCAAACCAAAGATGACTTGACATTATTAACTACTCATCATTTCACCTTTATATTATCATTTCACATTTACACTTAGCGAGCATGCTCAATTATTCTTTATTTGTACATGGTATTATCTCACATTCACATATCTCCTTTGTTACCTGTTTTTGTTTTTGGTTTTCATTTTCACTTCTCATTATGTTACTCAACTATTTATGTCTCAATTAACCACGTCATAGCCAATTACAGTATATAACTAGTGTCTATGAGAAGTCGAGTGAGGAACAGTATGATAAACATTTCCTATCTGATTACAAAAAGCGGAAAGTCTCAGACAATGACCAAGAGTTCTGTCTTGCACACGACTCTTAGAGATTTACTCTTAGAGGTTGACCTTGCGTCAGCGGTTCCCTCTTCAATAATAGTGATAATAATAATAATAATAATAATAATATTAATATTTTTATATAATAAGGTGTTAGCACAACCCAGTATGGTTGCAGTATAAATTATCAAAGCAAGGATGCTATGAGTGTGTAGCTGCTTTAAGAGGTGATAAGCAATACATCATCTATTTATTCTAGGAGGCAAGAAGAAATTTCACTAAATTGAGGTAATTTAATTGCTGGTTAGAGAATTCACTATCAGAGGTTCTGCTGTATACTTTAAATGAGAAATGAGGATAAAAGCTGTAATTGTAAGTTATTATAGACTTGAGCATGTATTTTAGGCGAGCGTAGCGAGCGAGACACTTACAGGGGTAACACAATAAAAAATCGGGGATTTTGTTTATTGGCGAGGAGTAGCGAGCGAGACACTTACCCGGTAAAAATAAAAAAAATCGGGATGTTTATTTATTGGCGAGCGAGCGTAGCGAGCGAGACAGTATTAGGGGTGGATAATGCAAAATCGGGTATTATGTTATACATATATGTGACACTAGGTGGGTTGGCTGAGGACGCTCTTCCGGGACGGACTTCGTCCCTCTTGTGGCTGAGACACTAGGTGGGTTGGCTGAGGACACCATCCGCACCATCACCATCATCAGCAGGGCCATCGAGAATCGCTGCGGCACTTCTGACTCCACCCCAACTACCAGTCACCTGTTTGGCCGCGTGGCAATTGCTTTATGGCGGGGCAATGCATCGCTGTGGCTCCACCATCTCCCCACCATACCCCCCTCCCTGGACGGTGTAGCCTGAACTTTTTGTACATTTATTGTCTTTTTCTTTTAACCAGTTGTATATATGCCTCACAAAGTACGCCGTTAAGTATACGGAAACATTGAAAAAAAAAAAAAAAAAAAAAAAAAAAAAAAATATTAGCACCACGTAAAGCGTGGGAGTTACTGAAATCCCCGCGTGAACGAATAGGGAATTTCCTGTTATTGCTATGGAGTCGTCTCCGTTCTTACCGCTGGAATTATGGACGAGTCACTCGAGCGCTGCGATAAAAAGCTTTTGGAGACCACAGCAGCAATCAATAGTGTGTTGCATTTGAGTTGTCATGATCAAGAGCTTTTATTGGGTGTCATTGAGGACTACTTTGATCCTAGAGAGCCAGACTATTGCAAAGAAAATAGTACAGGTATGTATAAATAATTATAATCGTGAAAAATGTGGAACATAAACCTGTATTTTAACAGAAAGTGACAGTGATGATGACAGTATTGAAGCAAGTGGTGCTGCTCCTCATGTTAACAACAGTTTCGAATCATTGGATGCCGATCTGTCTTCTGCTAAACCGTCTACACCAATCAACACCAGTTCAGTGTAATTTTCAGCCCATTGTGAGAACAATGAATTCGATGAAGCTAGTTCAAGTCAGAATAGCGATGATGAACATCATGATGAAGATGAGGGGCTGACCAGTGATGAGATTGTTGAGCAGGCTCTGATCCATGCACAGCAAATGATTGAGGTGGAAATAGAACCAACTTTGTCCGATATTGAAGAGCATGAGGCAGTGATGAAGTTCATTGAAAAAGGTTGTGGATGTCAATTACATGAGAAACGCCCATGCTATCTCCAGTTTTCTTCTGACCATTACTCAATGAATAGACTACACTGTGCTAGTCTAAGTAAACATGACTTGGATTTGCTTATTCTTGGCCAGTTGTCTGCCTTGTCTTCTTTTGAATTGAATTCAGAGTATTCGTTGATTGCACCCGAGAGAGTACATACGAGTTACTGCCATCATGGTAAGACAATTTGTCACACCACTTTCAGATTTTTACATTGTATTGGTAAGACTCGACTCGAGAATTTAATGTTACACATTCAGAATCATGGTATTAGTCCACGTTTGCATGGAAACTTGAAGCGTCTTCCACATAATGCTCTTTCTTTTGTTTGTGTTGAGAATGTAATTCGATTTTTAGTGAACTATGCTGCTACAAATGCCATTCTTCTCCCTGGGCGTATTCCTGGATACAGAAGTACTGACATAAAATTGTTACCATCTAGTGTCTCTAAAAGTGGCATTTGGAAGTTGTATAATGATTCAGCTGAGTCAGATGGTGTAAAATCAGTAGGATATTCAACTTTCAACAAGTTGTGGAAATCTTTGGTCCCGTCCATAACCATATGTCTGACTTGTGCTGGTCCTGCCAACAAAACAGCACAGCCATTTTACGAGCTGCCAACAAATCAGAAGTAAAGAAGAGTGCAACATTAAAAAATGCTGAAGATCATCTTTTTTTAGTGCAATTGGAGCGATCCTTTTACAAGACGAAGTGTGATAGTTGTAAATCTGATATACATAGTTTTTTTCTTCAAATGGAAATTTCTCACCTCCACCATTGCATAGCAATACTGAACCAAATGCTAAGCCCATTTGTGCTCACTACTCATTTGACTATGCACAACAAGTCCATTATCCATCAGACCCTATGCAACCTGGGCCAATCTTCTATTTAACACTTCGTAAGTGCAGCATCTTTGGTGTGTGCTGTGAAGCACTTCCCCGTCAGGTCAATTTTCTAACTGATGAGGCTAGCGAGTGTGGAAAGGGGGCTAATATCGTCATAAACCAGCTTCACTATTTCTTCACACACCATGGTTTAGGTGAAAAAGAAGTTTATTTGCACTGTGATAATTGCACAGGGCAGAATAAGAATAGTGCCATGCTGCACTATCTTTTGTGGCGATGCATGACTGGTCTCCATACAAAAATAACGTTGTCATTTTTAGTTGTTGGCCATACCAAATTTTCCCCAGACTGGTGTTTCGGTTTGGTGAAGTGTTTATACCGCAGGACTAAAATTGGATCTTTAAAGGATATAGCCCAAGTTGTTTCTGGTTCAGCAGAATGCAATTTTCCTCAGTTGGTAGCAGATGAAAATGGCTTGGTTATAGTTCCAAGATTGGATTGGACAAGTTTTTTTGCTCCAAGAATGAAGAAATGTATAGGAATTAAAAAATACCATCACTTTCATTTTGATTCCGAACAGCCTGGTGTCATTGGAGTGCAGCTCCAGTCAGATAACCCAACCAAATGGATCAAACTTTTGAAGGAAGAGTGGTCTCCTCATCGTGATGATGTTCCTGATACAATTTCTCCAAAAGGACTATCAGTTGACCGGCAATGGTATTTACATGATTCCATTCGACCCTTTTGTCCAGAAAATGATAAGGATATCACATGTCCTTTACCAAGTGTTGAGAGACCTGGCAGTCGTCGCACTACACCAGTTTCAACGTTTTCTCCTTCACCAATGTGCGAATCACCACCTACTCACTTGCCTCCTCCAATATCTGCTTCATCTCCCCAAAAACGACGATGTGGAAAATGTAAACAAATTGGTCACAATAGTCGCACTTGCAACCAATAGTATTTTACTACAATAAACAATAATAGTCACTAATCATAATCACTTATACCTTTATGTATTTATATCATATCTAACATACTCACAACACTGCTACTTATTGAAACAATCTATCACAAATAATATACATGTAGATAGCTATTCACAGCATGTGTATGATAAAACAGAGGTTTGTAATCAAAAGCAACTAGCTACTATTTTTAAAAAGCTATAAATAACCCATGCACACATAAGACCCTATAAAAGGTCTCTGGCTACACCAAAGTTAGTTAGTTCTTACAAATAACTAATCAATTGCAACTAGTTACATGTTTAAATGGCTATAGACTAACCCTGCAAACATAAGACCTTATACATGTCTCTGGTTACGCCAGAATAGTTTGTTAGTTCTTACAAATAACTAAACCTGGGTTACTCCAACCCCGAAAACATTTACAGCACACAAGTAGCTATAACTTGAGTGTCAATTCTTACCGTACTCGTCTAAAACCTCTTCTTCAACAGCAAACCAGACATTCACGCCATGTTTTGTTTACAAAATACGCCCCTTTATCAATCTTGCGCATTTAGCATGCGCAGAGTTACAATCGTGGACTATAGTATACGGAATTAATCAAAAAAAATTGCAATTGCGTTTAACGGCGTTTATCTCGTTTTGTCCAATTTTGAATAAGCGATTTTGAGATGCTGTAACTCGTGTTCTCCAAACGCATTGTTCAAATCCTTTGGACACAATGTTGTATAGCTACAGTAGAGTGATTTTCAGTAAATATTAAGATTTTCAGTTTTTTTGAAAATTCCTGGTTTTCCCAGTGCCTGTCACATATATGTATGTATGTATGGATGGTACGTATGCTCTTTAAACGCGAGCGGGGGAACTTTTTTCTCCTAAAAACACGGCTATTTAGGCTTGACTCCAGTTTATTCTGAAACTACAGCATTAAGCAAGCCTTACTTTATACTTAAGCTCCAAAGTGTGAGAAAATTCCTGCGAAAATGCTTGCTTTTCAAGAAACAAAAAGTTGATTCGACCGGTTACTATGGCATTGAAGACCATTTTCCAGACTTAATTTCTAAACTTCGCCGTTTTATGGGGGGATACGGAGTGCCAGTTGTTGGTTGTCAAGAGCTGTTGGTAGTCAGAATGCTGTAATATTAATCTAAGGAGCTACTACTTCTCGAGGGAAGCTGAGGTAAGTACGTAATTCCATATTTGTTAGCTAAATATGCAAAATTAACTCTGGCCTTTATTTTTTGTAGCTAAGAGCTAGTTAACAGTGACTGGTAAATTTAAATGGTCAGATTGGCTCAAATTTGGTACTACAAAAGTTACCACTGCTCAAGAAAATGTGGTAAGAAAGTAATTGTGTATTTGTGTGCTAAAATTGATTGTCTTTTGTTTTTGTAGGTGAGAGCTTGTTGTCAAGAATTCAAGGTAATTCCTGTTGGGGGTGTGTCCTATCTCTTCCTGCCTGCAGGTCCGACTAGGAGGGTGTGGCTAGGCTAAGCTAAGGCAGTTAATTTAATTTACTTTCAGTTTAGATAATGGGTTAATGGAAATAATAGAGAAAGAGCATGACAGAGAGAGATTAGACGACGAAGTCACAATGCGCACACTGCGCATACATAAACGAAATGAATTGTGTGCAGTTCGATGGGTTGCCGCATTACCATGAATATCATTACCGCATGCGGCAATGATACTATGGTAAAGGGCGAGGGAGATGGATTAGAACATAACAGATACAGGTAAGGAAAGATTAGAAATAAAGGACAGATAAGTGTGTACAGGTAGATAAACAAATGAGACATAATGTGAGGTGTGAATGACAGTGTCTTTCAGCTTCTGTGTGCAGGTAGAGTCGGGTCAGCCGGGCTTGAAGTCAGTTCCTCTGTTCGGATGAGGATCCCGAACATACTCCGGGGGGAGCAGGTGAAGGAGTGATGTCAGATGATGTGGAGGTAGCAGATTCCTTGGCAGCTTGGATGTCCTCGTCAGAATCGGTGACCAGATGAACAAGGCGGTGGACAGGCCTTTGGTAAGTTTTGCCACGACAGCGGAGTGTGGCAACTCTTGAGACGCCATCATCTCCAGAGTGCAGCTTGGTGATGATGGCTAAGGGCCAGGATCTGGAGCGTAGTGACTCATCCTTTACAAGGACTATGTCACCTTCCTGGAGGGTGGTGCCGGGGCGGAGCCACTTCGATCTTGCAGCGCAACTTGCCAGGTATGAGGTACTCCAATGCCTCCACAAATCAGCCTGGAGGCGTTCGACCAGATTCCATCGTCGGAGGAGTGATAATTTCCCAGTGGAAGGCAGCTTCGTGGGTGGAGCCCGGAGCGGTCGACCTATCAAGAAGTGCCCAGGGGTGAGCACATTACTCTCGTCAAGGTCATCAGCATGGAGTGGGGCGACAGGTCGTGAGTTGAGTGTTGCCTCGACCTCTGCCAGCAGTGTTGTCAGTTCCGGCCAGGTTAGAGGGTGAGGTGAGACAAGTTTCCGGAGGCCAATCTTCATTGCCTTCACAGCAGCTTCCCATAACCCCCCAAAATGAGGAGCGCGGGGCGGGATGTTGTGCTAGGTGAGACCAGTGTCAGTGCAGAAGTTCATCAGCTGGGTCTTGTGGGCTTCAGATTCTGCCATCTTGCGAATGGCATGGATCTCCTCCGCGGCCCCAACAAAGTTGGAGCCGTTGTCGGAGAATAGGTGTTGAGGACAGCCACGTCTTGCTACAAAACGTCGAAGAGTGGCCATGAAGTCGGTGGTGGACAGAGTTTCACAAAGCTCGAGGTGCACAGCCTTGGTGGCCATGCACACGAACACGGCGATGTAGCTCTTGAGATGGACCGGCTTTCGTGTGTATCCAGTCCTCAGAGTCACGGGCCCAGCAAAATCCACTCCAGTGTTCGAGAAGGGCGGGGCAGGAGTGGTCCTGACAGCAGGAAGAAGACCCATAACCTGTGTTACAGGCCGGGCCAACACCCGCTGACAAGTCACACACTGCCTCGACACTCCTTTCAGATAGTTCCTTGCCCCAGAAATGGCGAAGGATGTGGACAGAATGGCGAGTAGAGTGGAAGTGCCAGGGTGGCCGTAAGCTCGGTGGAGCGACGTGAGCAGGAGTCTTGCAAGTGATGAGCGAGCAGAGAGTGGAATCAGTTCAGCAGCTACGTTGGGTGAGTCGGGATTGCGAACTCGACTGAGGGCGACGAGATGTCCAGATGGCGACAGTTTGACCTGAAAGTGACGAAGTTGATGTCCTTTGGGCAGAGGCGAGACGTCGCGTGCAGCTTGGAATGCATCTGAGAATGTCTCCAGTTGAGAGAGTCTGAAGAGCGCAGATTTAGCTCGGTTGACCTCTTCGCAGGTGAGAGTTCCGTGACGGCGTTGACCAGGTGGACGTTGGCAGTTGTGGACGAACCTATAGAGATAACACAAAACACGCACAAGCGATGGGAAGGAAGCACGAATAGAGGCAAGATGAGCAATAAAGGCAAGTTGGGAGGGAGAAAGGGAGTGACAGGGTTTAATCGACACAGAGTAGATGGGGATTGGAGGTTTAGAGCGAAAGGGATGAGGCCAGTGTACTTGAGAGAGAGTTAGCCATTTTGGGCCGTGCCACCAGAGCTCGGATGCGAGGAGATCATCCGCTCGAGTCCCTCGGCTAGCGAGATCGGCAGGGTTGTCAGAGGTGGGCACGTGACGCCAATGTTCAGCAGGTAGCAGATCTTGGATGGCTGCAACACAGTTGGCCACAAACCGGTTGAGTGCAGATGGAGACTTTGGCAGCCAATACAAGACGATTTGGCTGTCAGTCCACGCGTGAGCAGATGAGAGAGGTAGATGGAGAATGTCAATCGTGGGCTTTAGCATCTTGGCGAGGAGAAGAGCTCCGGAGAGCTCAGCCTTGGGGATCGTGATGGGACGAGTGGGTAGCACTCGAGCCTTAGCAACGACGAGCGAGGTAGAGATAGAGTCTGGAGCCTCAATCCGGGCATAGATGACTACGCCATAGGCGACGGACGAGGCATCGCAGAAACCGTGAAGTGTGACGTGAGAGTCGGAGGAAGAACAGGTGAGCATGAAACGTGGAATGGGGTGGTCGTGGATAGCAGGTAAGTCAGATGTCCAGGCTTGCCACTGCTGGAGCAAGTCCTCAGGTATTTCTTCGTCCCAGGTGAGGCCTCTCTTCCAGGTGTCCTGGAAGAGGATGCGTGCAGATATTACGACTGGGGCGAAGACTCCGAGGACGTCAAAGACTCCAGCCGTGACCGATGCGATGATGCGTTTGGTGACTTTGGACGAAGGAGGTGGCAGAGCAGGGATGGCAATGTGCAGCACATCTGCTCGAGTGTCCCAATGGACACCGAGCGCCTTGGGTGATGTAGGTGAAATGGAGCAGTCATCGTTCTCCAACAGGTGGTCAGGTATCAGTTGTTTGAGTTCCGGATCATTTGTCCTCCATTTCCGCAGGTTCATTCCGGCTTTGGAGAAGAGATCGCAAAGTTCCTTGTGTAGATCGAAGGCCAGTTCAGTTGAGGTTGCTCCAGACAGAACGTCGTCGACGTAGAAGTCATTGAGGATTGTCTGAGCAGCAGTTGGATGGGAATCGAGATGAGTGTGAGCATGACGACGCAGGACCTGGGTCGCCAGGAATGGAGATGATTTTACTCCAAACGTGAGCCTCTTCATCCTGGCATCTCGAATGGAGTTATCAGCTGCCCTGAAGAGGAAGCGATGCCAGTCGCGCTCCTCCGCATTCAGCAGAATCTCTCGAAACATCTTCGAGATATCCGCAGAAATAGCGGAGGAGTGGCACCGAAATCTAATCAGGACATCCGTAAGAGGTGGGTACAGATTAGGCCCAGGCAGCAGTTGATCGTTGAGTGACGATCCAGATGTTGTTCTTGCCGAAGCATCGAACACTGCACGTACTTTAGTAGACGTGGAGCTCTCCTTCATGACCGCGTGCACCGGCAGATAGTAGGAGCCGCTGTCGATCTCGGAGCGAGGGACTTCCTCGGCGTGGTCGAGGGTCAGATATTCCCTGACAACGTCTTGGAAGAAATTAAGCTTGTTCCTTGCAGTTAGTGTCCTTTCGTTGGCGAGTAGACGAGATAGAGCTTGTCGACGGCTGTCTCCCAGATCAGGTGGAGAGTCCGTTCGAGGGAGTGAGACGGCATAGCGACCGTCCACACGGTTGCAGCTTGCATCGAACTGGTCCAATGCAGATTGTTCAGCTTCGTCGATGGTGGGCGCCTCCGGGACGTTGTCGAGCTCCCATAGTCGAGAGATGTCAGCTTCGAGGTCAGGTGAGGATGTGACGGTGTTCATAGCTGAACTGGAGGTGCGGTCCAGTGGACATGCCCCAGTTGAGTGGGCAGAGCCAGCAGTTTTCCGACACGGAATGGGGTCCCTGTCGTCAATGCTGAGGTCTGTGTGACGCCCAGCATCAGATCCACTCTCCTGCCCAGATCAGAGTCGGCAAGAGAGTATTGTCTCAGCTCGGGAGTGCGCAGAATTTCGGCCGCATTTCCCGGTTTCCGGATCGGCTCCAAGGTGGGAATCACAGTAAAGGTGACATCCTGCAGTTTGTACCTGGAGTCAAGAGAAAAAACATGCGATTTTACAATGTGTGTGCATCGTGCGGTGCCCGCAATCCCAGAGATTGGGATCGGGTCATGAATCCTGGGCAACCCTAGGGAGGTCGCCAGGCTCTCCGTCATTATTGACAGAGAGGCGCCTGCATCGAGCAGGGCGCGAGCCAGCACAGTCCGTCCATTGCAGTTGAAGGCGACCATGGCCGAGTAGAGGGATGCCACGCCTCGGGAGGGTGTGTCGGCCTTGCTCATCATGGCGGGTGCAGGTGAGGTGCTGGTTGCAGGTTCACGGTCTCGATGTAACAGGGAGTGATGTCGCCAATTACAGGTGCGGCAAGAGAACTTGCTTGGACAGCTCTTGCAACCGTGTCCTTCCCCAAAGCAGTTCAGGCACAGCTTCTTCTCTCTCACGATCTTGTTTCTTCGTTCGAGATTATAGGCTGCGAATGTGGAGCACCTGGTGAGGGTGTGCTGATCTCCGCACACAGGGCAATGCTGTGCGGATCTCCGGGGGGGAGGAGCTTTCACCGGCATAGTCCGGGAACGGTCAACGCGAGGTGACGACGGTCTGGCAGATGGAGTAGGCAGATGAGACGAAGCAGGAAGTCCCGAGGTCAGAGTGCTGGCACCACGGAGCTCCTTTTTTTGGATGTCAATGAAGCGAGACAGGTTGTTCATGTCCGGCGGTGTGTCTGGAGGGCGATGTCTCAGCCACTCCCGTCGGCATTCAGCTGACATGAAGTTGGATGGCAGTCATGGCTAGGAAGGAACCTAAAGAATCTCCCACTAGGGCACAAAACTTGTTATATGGCAAAATATAGTTATCATACAATGCATCTATGTCAGTGGAAGATAATGTACATGAATTGATAGACTTAATCTTACTTATGATTAGCGGCGCCAGCACGTCCTGCGCGCCGTAGATGGCCTCCAGCTGCTCCAGCATAGCGTCGAGGGTCAAGTCGTCGGAGGGCAGATTGTGTAAGACTTTGAGGCCGTCATGGTGCTTCATGGCCTTGATGAGCAGGCCTTTGACTTCAAGTGCAGAGTGTCCACGGGCACGTTTGGCTATCGTCTGTTTGAACATTGTATGGAAGTTGGCCCACTTGAAGGGGTCTCCATCAAAGCTGGGCAACTCGACGTTGAGAGCATTTCTATCATATGGTGCGGCTGCAACGGGAGCAGGTGCAGGGGTGAGAGATGTGGCTGGCATAGCCTCCTTGCAGGCGGCCGCCGTTAGAGTGAACAGTCTGTTCATCCGGTCCACGATGTGATCGCAGACTGTGCGGAGCTCAGGTATGACTTCATAGAACTCCGTTGACAGATCAATGATGGAGACACGTCTGGAATTCAGTTTATCCACCGCACTTCTGAAGAACGGCGAATCAGGCATGGGAGAGTCCAGGGCCGATTCTATATCACTCAGCAGCGACACAGCCTGACGTCGTAGGGGCAGAGCCTTCAGCACATTGGTTACCCGAGATCTCCATTCGACATGTGTGTCGAGCAGTTCAGTATCCTCCTCTTCTTTAGCAGGGGAACGCAGATCTTCATAGGTGTCATATAGTTCGTCCAGTTAGACCTGCAGAGCCAGATGCAGTCCAATGGCATCAGTCAGATGGGTGAGCAGATGTTCCAGAGTTGCAGGATTGATACGGTCAGGACCTTCAGCAATGGCTTTGTTGATGCGGTTATACAGCTTTGTGGCAACTCCGCGGCGGGTGCCGCGTTTAACCTCCAGATCATGCACAGTCGCCCTAATTTCCTCAGGAGCCGGGGCGGCCATGTTCTAGGTGTGAGAAGTAGCAAAATAAATTGAATACCTGGCAGATCAGATGAGTGAAGCAGATTTTCTAAGTCCAAAAGGTGCGAAGTTACCGAAAATACGGGCAGAGTAACGGCCTTGCGCAGAGAGGGGGTGTGGTGAAGTCGGCGAGAGAGGCGGCTCCCAGTTCAGGCGGAGTTTCGGCTCAGGTGGCGAACTTCAGAGGTGAGAGAGGCGGCTCCCAGGTAGAGGCGGAGTTTCTGCTCGTCTCGGCAGCTTCCAGCGGAGAGGTGTTGATTGCAGAGTCGCTGGGCTCGAAGGACCAATGTTGGGGGTGTGTCCTATCTCTTCCTGCCTGTTAGTCCGACTAGGAGGGTGTGGCTAGGCTAAGCTAAGGCAGTTAATTTAATTTATTTTCAGTTTAGATAATGGGTTAATGGAAATAATAGAGAAAGAGCATGACAGAGAGAGATTAGACGACGAAGTCACAATGCGCACGCTGCGCGAAATGAATTGTGTGCAGTTCGATGGGTTGCCGCATTACCATGAATATCATTACCGCATGCGGCAATGATACTATGGTAAAGGGCGAGGGAGATGGATTAGAACATAACAGATACAGGTAAGGAAAGATTAGAAATAAAGGACAGATAAGTGTGTACAGGTAGATAAACAAATGAGACATAATGTGAGGTGTGAATGACAGTGTCTTTCAGCTTCTGTGTGCAGGTAGAGTCGGGTCAGCCGGGCTTGAAGTCAGTTCCTCTGTTCGGATGAGGATCCCGAACAATTCCAATGGTCAAAGTAACTTCAATTTGATACTACAGAAGTTATCAATACTCAAGAATGATGTAAGTAGTATTTCCATATTTGTTGGCTAAAATTACAATTAATAACACTGGTTTATTTTTTATCGTAGCTGAGAGCTTGTTCAAGAGTTACTGGTGATTGAGATGATCAGAATGGTTGATGTTTGATACTACAAAAGTTACCATTAATAAGGTAAGAGAGTGATTTTGTATTTGTTTGCTGAAATCAAATGTCATAACTGCTATTATAGTGTTTGCATGAAGTAAGCTAAAACATAGTAACATTTTATGTTACCTAACTATCAGGCTCGCTCGCCATTTGTGCTCAAGCACACCACTAGTTTATTTATTTATATAATTATGTTTGGACGTACGTATGTCATTTTGTACTTTGACCCTCGCATTTTTGTGTTAGTTATGTGGTCGACCCCGTCCCAAATTGCACTAAACAGAATCCTCTGGTTTATCGATCAGTACCCGTATCACCCTAGAAATTGAATTGTTTACCGTTTTCAATTCTTTTGCGGGTGCAGTTAAAACTCAAAAACTTATGGGAGCTCCATTTCTATTCGAGTTAGTGGCGGTGGTAAGTCAATGCGCTCTTTGTCGTGGTTATAAGCCGTGGCAACAGTATTTACTCGAAAATACATTGTCCACTAGACTACCGCAAAGGTAAGTCTGTGTAGGTGCATGTCCAGTTGTGTCAAAGCATTGTGTGTTACAACCACTACTTAGCTAAAGAATATCACAAAGAAACCTTTTAACCCTTTCGTTCCGGATCCCGCTTTAAAGCGGGGTGAGACCGGTTGGTTTCTCCGAATTTTTAAAAATAGGTACTTTATAGCTAGAACGTTCAGATTGCATACACAGTTGCCCAATGCATTGGAGAAGCATCTAAAATAGCTTTCAGCCAGGACTGCTTCGACAGTACCTCACAGCAGTTGCTTTTATTTCTTCCTCGGTAAAAAAAAAAACATCGGTTCTCCGTCGAATTTTAAAAAAAGTTACCTTCTTCACAGCAGCTTCATTTATGGATCCAGTCATCTCCAGAGCTTTGTAGAAGCAGCAAAAAATTGCTTGAGCTCAGTAGCCTTTCATAACACATTGAAACAACCGCTTCTTTGCCGACCAAGACTTTGCGGTTTGACTTACTGTCTACTCCATTTTTTATAAAATCGCCAGTTCAACTGGGGACCTCCCTATTACGTACAGTCTTAGGTAATGCTTATTACATCATAGGAAAAAAGTGAGCGTGTCGTGTGACCCCGGTAACTATGCAAAAAAATATTTTTTTCAAAGTCATTTTTTTGAAGATGGCGTCTAGAAGTTACAATGCGGTGCAAGTTTTAGACTTGCTTGATGCTGACTCTAGTGACTCAGGATCAAGGGGAGAGAAGGGAGACGACATCTAGGGTTATAGGAGGCCCTGTATCAGGGTTGGTGGACCAGACCCCGTCAACTCTGATACTGAAAATGGGAGTCAAGAAGATGATCGAGGTAAGCTTGTCTTTCTCTTGTCTTTCTCTTGAAAAATAGCAAGCTTCTGTTGTGGAAAGGACTCATTTATAGCTATATTGAGATAGAGTAAGCTGTTTAGCTATAATATATATATATATATATATTATTGAGTTTTGAGATTTGAAAGTGGCTTGTGGTTTTTTGAACAATTTCAAATTTTCAAAAAAATTTAAAATTTAAAATTTTCAAAAAAATTTAAAATTTTTTTACCACATATACTACTAGGACCAGATGTGAATGCAGTCACCGACCCGATTACGCAGATGAGGATACCGGACCTGAGTCTTCCAATGATGAAACACGAATAGGCAGCAGGTTCCAGTGATGAAGAAGAGGAAGTGGCTCCTCCTGCTCCGAGTTCTGGACGTCCTCGCAGTCGGAGAAGGCGGGAATTGAAGAACAAGAGTCGGGTGGATGAGGTAGGGGGAGAGTGGAAGAAAGATGACAACACACCCATTGATATTCCATAATCTTTTGTGTATTGCCTGTAACCTTTACCTTAATTCCAAAACCTTCACAGACTTTGATATTTGTGGCTGCTCCCCCCCCTCCCCCTCCCTGAACATCCCAAAAGTTGTAATATGTATTGTTATTGTCGTTGTCGTTGTCTGTGTTTTTGTGGTGTTGTAGTGGAGCTTCACACTCGATGTATATGTGTGTGCGTGGAGTTGAAATGTTATTCTGGCACTTCCAGATCTAACCGGGGAGGGAACGAACTCGGGGGTGGGGGAGGGGTGGGGTCTTTTCTAATCGGGGATACTATGCCCATGTAAGTTGAATTTCATGTATGTGTGTACACCAGTCAATTTATATTATACATTTATTTTTATGATCTGTATTCACCTGTATCTTCTTTTTTCTAGTGTGTGTGTGTGTATGTGTGTGTGTGCATTTGTGGAAAGAGAGAGAGCATCCGTGGACAAACAGTATGTGGCACTTCCGTATACAACCTGGGAGGGAACTCTGGATCTTTTTGGATCGTGACTACTATGCCCATGTAAGTTGAATTTCATGTGTGTGTGTGTATGTGTGTGTACACCAGTCAATTTATGTATAATAAAATATACATTTATTTTTATGATCAGTATTTACCTGTAGCTTCTTTTTTCTTGTGTGTGTGTGTGTGTATGTGTGTGCGTGCATTTGTGGAAAGAGAGAGAGAGAGCAACCATGAACAAACAGAATGTGGCGTTTCCGGATCCAACCTGAGAGATAACGAACTCGGTGGTCTTTTTCGGTCTGTGACATCATCCACGCCGGGTAAGTTGAATTTCATTTTTTCAACTTACTGATATTTGGGTGTCCAGCTAGGGCTGGGGGGGGGGGGTTATGGTACAAGAATGTCAGTGAAAAGTAATGACGGGGGAGGGGGGGGGTATGGTACAAGAATGTCAGTGAAAAGTAATGACGGGGGAAGGGGGGGTTATGGTACAAGAATGTGGTACGGGGAGGGGGGGGGGTTATGGTACAAGAATGTCAGTGAAAAGTAAAGGTGAAGGGTGGGGTTATGGTACAAAATGTCATTGAAAAGTAATGACGGAGGGGGGGTTATGGTACAAGAATGTCAGTGAAAAGTAATGACGGGGGAGGGGGGGGCTCAATTCAGCGAGGCCAGCAGTTATGTTACAAATGTCATTGTTGTCTTGTGTTTTTTTGGTATTGTATGGAGGTTCCGGATCCTATGGGAGGGATCGTTCAGTCTGTGACACCATCCATGCCGGGTAAGTTGAATTCCACGTGTGTGCTTGTACTGCTTTTCATTTTCAAAGTACACTTTCTCAATACATGTTTCTCTCATGTACAGTGTGGAGTATACATAGCAGGTGTTCATACAGTGGGAGGCTAGCGCTGGGTTCCCCCCTAGAATTTTGGGAGTTGAATAGAAATGAACATTTAGGAAGCATTTATTTTTAGTCTGATATTGTATCCCATTATGTTCCTATCATAACTGAGCCTTTAGTGCATAGGACCGAACACTGATCATCAGTGTGAAGTATAGACTCGTATGCAAAGATGTGCATCAAAGTAGTGTAGGTTCCAAAAAATGGGTGTGGCGAAGTACACTCGGAGCCCCACCCCAAACAAAAATCCTGTATGAAACCGCATACAATAAATCATAAAGTTGCAATTATATAGGATCATGAATAATTTGTTGTTTGTATTACAAATATCTTTGTTGTTTGTGTTTTTGTGTATATGAAATTGTTTTGTAGTGGAGCTCGACGTCCGATGGCATACGTTCCTTGTGGACACTCATAGATGTCTCCTACATGATCACAATCAGCACCACACACAACAAACAACATATTTTATTGTTTAACTAATATAATATTGGTATATAATGCATCTAACAATATTATTTCTATTTTATTTTATTTTTTTATTGATGGGAAAATTGGATTTTTTGGGGGGAAAAATTTTTTTTTTTTAAGTATTAGTAGATGGCTTAAATATTATTCAATTTTCTCAATCAAAAAATGAGGGAAATCCCAAACTCTTGGTCTATTTAGTGATATATGGTTGCTATGGGGTTTTCCCAGCCAGCATCGAGTTAAAAAAATAAAACGGCACTGCTCTATTCCACGGTAAAAAATTAGATTATTCCGCGCACGTCAAAACAATTCAGGAACGAGAGGGTTAAATAACGTGTATTGTTTTGTTGTTGTTTTTTTCCTTCAATTCAAGCAGTTGCAGAGAGTTGTTACTATGGCACTGAAATCCCTTTACCGTGTATGACTGGACCTTATTTTCAGTAACTTCAGTGTTAGAAGTCAAAATCATTTATATAAAAATAGTATAGTCTTTAGGCTCGCTCGCCATTTGTCCTCAAGCACACTACTAGTTAGGTCTAGAAATTGTTCTTGTTCTTTCGTGGGCGTATGTGTGTACCCTTTCTCCTACGCGCTTGCGCATACCGGGTAACCTTCTTAGCAATATTTTGTTTTGTTTACCCGCCGTACGAAGTAGCGATGCCCAGTAGACAAAACGTTAGAAACGCTCGGTCAAGAGCTTTGAGGGCGTTAGAAACTCCAGAAGCAAAATTAGTAAGGAGAGAGATAAGAAATGAAAAAGACAGGGCAAGGAGGAAGAGAGCTAAAACGAAACAGAAACAGGTAGCAAAGTAAAGAATCTTTCTTCTTGAAAAGCCATTAAATGTTCCTAATTTAATTATTAGACTATTCCTGAGGATTACTGTTCCAATCAACTTTATACAGCTGTAGACTCAACTACTCTTGAAGACACTGAAAATGCATCCACACCATCTGAACAAGAAGCTAATATCCCCACTACTTTTTGTACTGCTAGAGGAAGGAAAAGGCATCTATCAGAAACATCCATTCTCATATACACCCAAAGCAGCAAAAAAAGTTTCAGAAAATATAACTCAAACAATTTCGATACCGCAAAGCCTTTCAGCTTATCAGCAACGAATGCAAGAGGTAAATATAAAATAAAATATATACTTCAATAAGTTAATACGAGACATATTTTAATTTAGGAAACCATTATGCAGAGAACAACGTCTACAACTAATGTCACAAAAACAGCAAGTCACATTTGTTTGAAAGTGATAGTGAAAGAGATCACAGGCTCCACTGTTTGTCCACTAACCAACTGTTGAGAACAGCAAATGAATCTTCATTACAAAATTCCTCTAGATTTGAGCAGTTGTCAACTAACCAACAGCAGAGATTGGCTGATGAAACACCACTTCAACGGGAAACTAGATTGTCTCAGGGGGAACAGGTCAAGACAACATCCTCAGGTTCCATTGCACCATATTATTCCAGCATTTGATGATCCTCAAGTTCACACAGCAATACGTAATTTTCATGCTAAAATCTCATCGATTACTATCCCAGTCTGCATAACGTGTATGGAGAAGTTTCCAGGCACCAAAATGAAATTTAAGTCATTGGAATGTTGTCGATGTAGCGGGAGAAACATATCCCTAAGCTCTATTCAGCTCAAAATAACATGCATGCTGGAAACATTCCTCCACAATTGCAGGTTAAATTTAATGTAAAACTATAAAAATTAACCTAACTCTATTATCAAACTATGTAGTCTAAGATCTACATCCATTTAGCATACTCTGCTCTCCCACTGAATATGTTATAGTACCCAAGCAAACTCTTTTATTTTTTATTTTTATTAAACCACAAAGTTTACATCAGCTATAACTGTAATGATATATGACATTTTTAATTAAATAGCTGTATATTCTGTCTAAAACACCAGCCAATAACTTTGCTGGTAAAATATTTCATTATTCTTATGTTATCACAAATAATATAACATTTAAACTTTATTATATAAAGCAATACTATGTAGCTGATTACGAATTACATTAATAAAATAAATAATAAAAAATTCATTACTCTTGTTTTACCACAAAAAGTATAACATTTAAACTTTATTATTCATAGCCTAAATTTTATAGCCTTGAGTGGTATACAATAGAAGCACCTATATGAAACAACAGACAAGCATAACATTAACAACATCAAAATAAATAACGTATCTATTGCTGCAATTACAGGCAACATGCATCGTTCGTTTCGCTATATTGTGCTATTCGAGCGCACCACTAGTTTATATATCTGTTTATGGGGTACGTGAGACTTCTGTTTTCGCCCGCGCTTCTAATTATGTAAGTTAGGTAAAGTGTTCACAGTTCCAGTGTTTTTTAATAAACGAGCGCGGAGAATCCTGCTGCACCGCCTTACGCAACTTTGTTTCAACCAAAAAGTTTACAGCTACTCTCTTCTTGAAACAATTGTGAAGTCTTTGTCAAGCTGCGCTTCTTCGCCACTGCTTTGTCTGGGGTCAGAGACTTTAGATTCTCTGATGCTAACTGAGAATGGAAAGGGTTACACTGTGCACTACATTTAGACGTAATTTCTGTCCTATTTTTCTGTAAAAAGAGTCTGCTCGCTCACCATGCATTTGCGCTATTCGAGCGCACCACTAGTTTATTTGTATATATGTATGGACGTATGTATGTCATTTCGCGTGATTGTGTTAGTAATGTGGTCAACCCCGTCCCAAATTGCACTAAACGGAATCCTCTGGTTTAGCGATCAGTACCCGTATCACCCTAAAAATTGAATTGTTTACCGTTTTGAATTCTTTTGCGGGTGCAGTTAAAACTTGAAAACTTAAGGGATTCTATTTCTATTCCAGTTAGTGGCGGTGGTAAGTCAATGCGCTCTTTGTCATGGTTATAAGCCGTGCGCAACAGTATTTACTCGAAAATACATTGTCCACTAGACTACCGCTAAAGTAAGTCTGTGTAGGTGCATGTCCAGTTATGTCAAAACATTGTGTGTTACAACCACTACTTAGCTAAAGAATATCACAAAGATAACGTTTAAATAACCTGTATTGTTTTGTTGTTGTTTTTTTCCTTCAATTCAAGCAGTTGCAGAGAGTTGTTACTATGGCACTGAAATCCCTTTACCGTGTATGCGAAATTTAAAAACTGGACCTTATTTTCAGTAGCTTCAGTGTTAGAAGTCAAAATCATTCATATAAAAATAGTATAGTCTTTAGGCTCGTTCGCCATTTGTGCTCAAGCACATCACCAGTAATAATAATAATGCACTATTTATACGCCGTACGCAACCACGAAGGTAAGTCTTGTGTAGGTATGCTCAGTTGTGTAAAAGTATTGTGGGTTACAGCTACTACTTAGAAGAATATCACAAAAAAATACACGTTATTGAAATGTTTTCTGTTGTTGTCGTTTTTTCAATTCAAACAGTTGTGGCGAGTGGTTTGAAACGTAATTTAAAGTTTGAGTGTTGGAAGTCATAATGATTAGGCTCGCTCGCCATTTGTGCTCAAGCACATCACTAGTTTATTGGCGAGCGAGCGTAGTGAGCGAGACACTTACAGGGGTAACACAATCGAAAATCGGGGATGCTTGTTTATCAGTATGTATGGACGTAAGTATGTCATTTTGTACTTTGACCCTCGCGTATTTTTGTGTTCGCTCTGCGTTCGACTCCGTCCCAAACTTCACTAAAAACAGTATCCTCTGGTTTAGCGACCATTACCCGTATCACCTTAGAAATTGAATTGTGTGTACCGCTTTGAATTTGTTTTGCGTGTGCAGTTAAAACTCTAAAACTTATGGGAATTCCATTTCTATTTGTCACAGTTATAAGCCCTACCAACAGCATTTACTGGAAAATGTATTGTCCACTAGACGAACCACGAAGGTAAGTCTTGCGTAGGTATGTTCAGTTGTGTGAAAGTATTGTGCGTTACAACTACTATTAAGAATATCACAAAGAAAATTTTAAATAACGTGACTTGATTTTGTTGCTTCTCTTTCAATTCAAACAGTTGAGGGGAGTGGTTACTATGGCATTGAATCCCCTTTACCGTATATGCTTAATTATTTAACAACTCGACTTTATTTAGTAGTTTGAATAACAATAGTGTAGTTTAAGGCTCGCTCGCTCATCGTGTAAAAATGTAAAGAAAGCAAAATGGTTGAGGATCTATTGCAGCCACATAAAATAATGATGGCTAGTGGTGTTCTTTCTGCCAGTAGATAATCCTTTGCCATGGAACTGTTCAAATTCTGTGGAAAATTTGGACTTAGTGTGCAAAACTGACAAAGTGTTGTTTGCTAATCGAGTTTTGAAAGCAGATAAGGTTTTGCAGTCCACAAATGTGAAATATGCAAAATGTGTTACATCACATAATCATCCATGTCAATTAGTTGTAAAAGGTCAATTATTTACTCCAATGAATCAAGAATCACACCAGGAGTTAATTTCAAAAGTAACAATTGAGCATAAAAATAAAGAGATGAAGGAAACGTGTGTGTGTGATGATATTATTACATTAGAAATACCAGAAAATAATCTACCCGATGAGACGGCTCCACAATTTGTAATCCCAATATCAGAGGTGTCTGGACATGACAATCAACAACAACACGATGATAAGTTCTCTCACAGTCAAAGTCTAAGCACTGTGGGTTTTGAAAAACATGGAGATTTTATACCACAAGAAGGATAAAGAAAAGGATGAAATAAAGGCAGTTAGAAAATTTTCTCTTCCATTACGTAGCTAAGATAAACATCTCATTTATGATTACAAGTGAAGGCACACAATGTTACTCTCATTGTACAGGTTAAAATAACCTTTAACTATATAAATTCATGAATATCTATTTATTATGCATAATTCATAATTATAATTCACTTTTAGTTGTAGCAATTTTAGTAATATAGTTCCACACTCAAAATGAGATAATTAAAAGCATCATTTTAAATTAATGTTGTACATATATAAATAGGATAGCCTTGATGAGAGCAACTTATTAAACTGGTGCTGTGGGAATAGTAAATAGATGTATCATTTAGATGTTCCCCAGTTAAAGAGAAAACCTGAACTCTTTAAACTAGCTCCTAGCTCTTCATAGTTTGACAAGCCACCACAGGCAGTTACTGCTAACAGTTCTGAGATACTTTTATAATCTGTACATGCAAAACAAATGCAGTTTCACTGAGAGGGTGTTCACATATCAGTCTCTTTTAGAGCTCATGCAGTGTACGTACTACATAGAAGTTACTTTTTGAAAGATTGGCATAACAAATAGGAATACCTCTCACCTTGCCTTCCACAGTATCAATGGGTGAGAGAAAAAGGTATAATACAGTTCATTTACTTACATTGGTACTCAATTTTATGTGGTTCTAAAAGCCACACAATTTTGGAGAGAAAAGAGATAATTCAAAATTTGAACATGCTGAGTTTTTCCGTTTATGGATGGTTCATCATTGGAAAGAGATATTACCAAAGCTTCAGATTTTACCATAGATGAAATGGGTGTGAAGTACATTAACATGATCAGTATAGTAGCTACATTGCTGGCTGAAACCCTTCTGATGAGCAGAGCCTTTAATTTTGAAGAATTTTGCTGGAAATACTGTAATAGCTATTCTATAAGAGTTAACTACAGAACTTGAGAGTGTCGTATTCTGCTTCTAATAGTACTAATATAGCTACATCTATGTAGTTATTTTTATTAGACCAAGCTAAAAGCTCAAATTGGTGGGTGACCAAAGTGCTTGACTTCACAGACTGGTTACATTTCATATTAATTCTACAAAGTTTTAAAAAGTTTCTATGCAGTTTGTTGGTTATCATCACTCCAAACTTCTCTTTAGCAAAAAAGCTTGCTAATCATAATTAAAAGGAGAAATGCATACCAGCTGAAAAAATAAAGGAAATATTCGAGTTGGCACCATCTTGAACTGTTAATTCAGCTTGTGCCAGGTCAACAGTTAGTAGAAAGAGTTACTAATAAAATAAAATGAACATTTTTCATGGTGTCTTTTACCTGACTGACTGCAGTACCAAAGTGCAGCACATAATAATTACTTTTCCAAATGATGAGATTGCTCCTATTGTAAGTGGTTATTACCCATCACCAGAAATAGACCGATGGAAATCGCTTGTAGTTATTGACAAAGAAAGTACAGGAGCATATTATTCTCTGATTGTACAGTCTAAATCTGGCTTACTTACAGTATCTCATTTAACCCAGATATTATTTGATCTTAAATGTGAAACTAGTCAGTAACAACCCTTTAGATAATAAACAAGTACATTTTTTGTAGACGTGTGATGCCTCTAAAGTAAATAATGCAATTTTTATGTATCTGATGACAGAGAACAATACCTGCATGCAAGTTGAAGAGCAACCATCCCTGTGTTACTTGTATTTTCTCAAATTGAAGATCCTTTCTGGCTACACAATCAAACAGCTATTCTAAAGCCAACCCTCCCCCCCTCCCTGAATATTTCTTCCTCCCTGCAAGTACTTGTTGGATGTCATCTGTTTCAGTGCCTAGGATAATCTTTCACAATGATGCAGTCTCCTCCATGAAAGAGGCAGTGTTGCTGAAAAGAAAATTTGTAGATTTATTCTGTGCTTTTTGCTTTCTTTTTGAAAATACACGTTGACACAATGTCAACAAACAGTACATTATGTATTTAGCTTTCTCACTGCTCCAGCAGTGTGAAGACCATCTTTGTATTGCTTACTTGCTCTCACAATTCTCTCCATTGAGATTTGAGATAAAGGATCTTTCTCTGAACTCTTTGAAAATAAAAGAACAAAAACAAAAAGTATCTGTCTTCCACACTGTATGTCAAGACTTGATACTTAGTGGAGCAATTTGTATATTTTTGCCTCCATAGGACCAGCCCAAAGTGCCTCAGTCACCCTCAACATGACAACTAATGACAGGAAAAGCTTAAAACATTTTTCACTTTGGGACACTTTATATCAAACAGCACATGTTTAGCTGTGTTTTTCAAGATGTGTTTTTGCTTCCCATTTATTGACTGAAATATTTTTGTGGCGAAGATTGTGTCATATGATGTAACCCTCACACTTGCTGATATATTCTGTGATATTCATATTTAAATAGTGTTTAAATCATTTCTTATTCAATTAAGAAGCAACCATTATAGCCAGCATTTACAAGGTATGTGTTGGTAAATATATGCAATACGAAGCAAACAAACAACAAGTCTCTACAATCTAAACAAAATGACAGGTATGCTAATAGTGAATAGTTGGAGAGTCCAGCTCCTTAAGTAGTGCATGATAGAAAGAGAGAGAGAGTTGGTTGGTTACAGCCTTTTCCAAGTTAATCACCCAACTATAAAATGAGAGTAATAATAAAATATAACTAGTAGCTATGATAACAGTAAATACTAACGACTAAAATTCTGAACACCAAGGATAGAAACTTACTTTATATATTCAGCAGATTCTTGCACCTGGAAGGCATGATGAAGTTCTTGTCTTCCTGAAGGATGTTCCAGGCAGATAGAACAAGAAGACGAGTCTGCTTTAAGTGTGCAACCATATATGGACATAGAAGCTACAGCCCTGGTGTCCTAAAACAGCAATTTGTAAAAATAGTCACTGTCAACTTGTATTTGTTGTTTGAATAGACATAAAAAATTATGTTTGTATTGAGAATATGAATTGGCACATAGTAACTAAACAGACGTTATAAATGTCAAGGTGTAAATTTCATTAATGTTCTGTTTGGCTAGATATTATACAAACTTTAAAGTCTTAAGAACCTAGCATTATATCTAGCATTATATCTAGCATTATACATAATTTTGTATATAAGCTTTACGTTATAGTTATAAACCAAAATTGAGGTTTGTATGCGCTTTATAAACTCCGAGACATGAGGGCGCAATCCGAGTGGCGAGGATTTATAAATCGCAATACAAGCCTAATGATTTTGGTTTATAACTATTTTATAGCCCGCGGACATAGTTAACTGGTAACGTTTGCGTTCTTAGTAACTCTTTACAGGAATGGAAACGAGCTCGTAAAGAGGGTCTGCTGATGGCACCATCATTGTCGACAGTCACTGTAAAAAGCAGCGGTTTAATTTTAAGACCACCGAAGATATCAATAAAATGTCCATTAAGAAGGTTCCTAAAACTACAACCTATTCCACTCAATGGGCTATGAACAATTTTGATTGTTGGAGACTTGCCAGAAACAGCCGTTCTGTAGACGAAAAAGTTCCTGAAAACTTGTTCATTAATGGAAATGAGGAGGAAGTAAATTTCTGGCTGATGCGGTATGTATTAGAAACTAGGAAAAGCAACAGTGAATTGTTTCCACCAAAGACCATTTATTTGCTACTATCTGGTATACTGCGCCACGCTCGCCAGGTCAATACCCACGCTCCGAACTTTCTGGACAAGAACAATATTAAGTTCCAGTCCCTTCATGCTGTGTTGGACAATTTGTTCAAAGAATTGCAAAAGGATGGGGTTGCAAAAGACACAAAAAATGCTGAAATCATTTCCAAAGAGGACGAAATAAAATTGTGGGAGACAATAGTCAACAGGACAGAAAATCCCAAAGCACTTCTTCGAGCCGTTTTTTATCTGAATGGAAAAAACTTCTGCTTAAGAGGAGGCCAAGAACACTGTAACCTGAAGCTATCTCTGCTAGTTAAATGTACCTCCCCTTCTTTGCACTACCTATATCTGGAAAATTCATCAAAAAAAACAATCCTGGAGGTCTAGCCCACTTCAAGCAAGAAGCCAAACGTGTTCCAATTTAAATTCAAAAGCAGGTGACAAGTGCCACATTCATATTTTGGACTTATATTTCAGTAAGCTTCCTCCAGATGCTTGGAAGAAAGATTATTTCTATGCCTGATCATTGCCTAACGTCCCTAGTGACCCTGGTAAGCCTTGGTTCTCACCTGTACCAGGGGGAAAAATATGCTGGCTACTACCATGTTAAAAAAACATGTGCAGCGAAGACCAGATAGATGGTAGAAAAACCAACCACTCACTGCGTGCCACAGGAGCTTCGGAATTGTTTCAAGCTGGCGTACCAGAAAAAAATATTAAAGAGCGGACAGGACACTACTCTTTAGAAGCACTGCGAACATATGAGCAAACTACCACAGAACAGCACCAAGCAATATATTTTGATATTTTATCGGCTGAGAAATAACAACAACACATTTCAACAAGCTTTACACTCAAAACAAAGTATATCACAGCAGCACTCCATTCCTATACATATTCAACATATGGCACCATGTCAAACCTACCACAACTGCACTTTCAATTTTAACCACAGTGACACAACATAAAGAAATAGAGAGTTCATTATTTCATCAACATTAAACTTTTGAACTCTAGCTACTGATCATTTTACATTATTACTAATCAAATTTTACATCCAAGTTCTTACTTACTATATCAAGACTCCAAACATAAACGACGAGCAAAGTATAGCGTTAGCTATCTTAGTAATTGTATTAAAGTACCCAAACTCTTCATTATTCCATTTTGCTTTGATCTGCCTTCCATCATAATTATGGTTGCTATGAACTATATCAGACTTTTTCCCACTAATACATTTACTTACGAGCATACCAGACTGTATCCGATTTAGTTCTTAACGACAAGTGCGTTCGCTCCGGTAACGGGCTATAAATTGATTTTGATTTGTGTTGATCATTGGTTAAAATGTGTACCCATTTTCTCAATAACTACATGAAGTAAAATATTCATCAAACCTTTTGCTCTGACAAGTCTCCATATAATTTTTACTCACCTTTCTTTTCTTGTACTTGTATAGTACATTATTGCTCATTAGTTTGTACCATCTCTTCTTCTGGGAAGATGAGGAATAAACATATCCAGAAACAATAATGCCATCATAAATTGATACCTACAGCAACACAAACACATGCTTAAAATATTACTTCCAGCAATTACAGAAGTCAATTAAAAACAAAAACCAATTAAATATACAGTTAATTGACTGGATCTGACTGTAATCTGTTCCTGTTATAATCACACGCAATGTCTATAAACAACAAGTTCCACACTACCTCAATCTAGTCACACACAAACTGTGCAGTGCTTGCAATAAATCATTTAAACAATCCATTGGCCTGGAGTGGGGGGGGGGAGGTGGGGAAGCTGGGGTGAGGGTGTTCAATGGCTGGTTCCAGCTACTTAACTCCCTTTATATTATAGTATACATGCTCATAAATATAAACTTGATAACTAAATGTATATCAAAAGCATACTATATTCAATGACCCTTCCGTGAACAGTGCATAAATACCATAACTAAATAGCTGATAGAGCGGCATGCACTATTTCCCCTCAAACAAAAACCAATTAAATATACAGTTAATTGATTTGAAATATAGTATTTATTCTTCTGATTAGTTTAAATTGAAATCATGAATACATGTGTAATAGTTCATAAAGCAGGTCAAAGTTGTACTACTGAAGGTTGCACTTACACTAGAATCTTTTTTTCGCGAACAGACTCTCATAACTTCCTCATACATGGCATCTTGTAGACCCTTTTAAATAATTGGAATAATACTGATAATAACAGTAGTAGTAATATAAGAATGATAATAATGGGTCTACTAACAATAACACTTATTCATGAATGCAATGATGGAAGCATTGTTCAGTATTATTCTAAATGAATAGCTAACACATTGAAGGTCAACTGGCAGTAACTCTAGTAATTGTTAGATTTGACAATTTAAATTAGCTATTAATCTTACATATATCCAGGCAATCTTTTCATCCTCAGAGCTGCATTTTAACATAGAAATATAACTATAATATATGTAACAAAATATTGTACTCTACATAATTCAATCAGCTGTTAATTCTGAATAGCAGACTCAAATCTATGGACGAGTTTATTTTTAGTGACTACGTGTAATCCCCATAGAACAAACCTGGCCACAAGAGTGACTGCTCCTGTTTTTGAAAACACGTCAAAAGAATAACTAAATCTTGCGATTTGGAGACTCTTTACCTGCACATATGCAGCACACACATAACATACACACAAAACAAACTTCATTTTAACAAGTTATGACAATATGGTAATGTACATAAGTTACTGCTCCTGTGCTGTAGCTATAAAGATACTGGAATGACAGCTGGTGCCTGTAATCTATACCACCACTGCCTACTCAATGCCACTTGTGTATTCATTCATGACTGCAAATACTTCAAGTTTATTATTCACACCATTAGCTAGTGGATAAGGCTGCTACTTTAAAATGTATTTGTTATCAATCCATTTTATTAGTTATCGCACACAACAGAATAAAATATGTATAAAGAAATTACTTGTGTTGGCTAATGCAATTCTGGACATTTACTCACTTGTGCTCTGGTTGTTGAGCTACAATAATCCTAACTAATTCTTAGTCCCAAATTTTCCCATTATGATCTTAAGGAATACTACTTGCAGCAAATTTTAAATCTTGCAAGGGATCATTGAAATTATGTGACTTGGTTTAACTCCTACGTTGTGCTAATAATCACATTGAATATTGTAACTTACCTGCATGCCATGGACGGGCATTTCAAAAAGGAAATTGTACTTTTTTCCTTTCCTATTGGTAATTACCAATAGATCAGAAAACTAGAAAAACCATACACAAACATAATAATATACAAGAGTGTGCATCAAAGAAGTAGAACAGTTGTTATTAATACAGAATTGATCAGAATTATCTATACTGGCTATCAATCCACTGGCCTAATCACAAAGATGCTATGATGAGGTTTGTTTCTTACCAGGAAGAAGAAGCGTTCTTTAAAAGATTTCAATTTACAAATAGCCAGAGGTCCCTTCATTATCAATCTTCTGGATGGTTTAAATAAAGTTCCTTTATAACCCACAATATTTATCTTTTCCTTGAATAGAAACAAACAAATATTTTAGTTAAAATAAACAAACACAAATATAAATATCCTTACAGCAAGAAATGAATATAATGGTGAAATATAGGTTTATTACATTCAATGAAAACTTATTTACCAAGTTCTGACCCCCCTTCATAAAAACTAGATTGACACTTTCTCACCTAAAGGGGCCTGGATAAAAGCAAATGAAAAATGTGAAAAAATCTTAGTTGTCGCCAGGAATTCGAACCCAAGGCCACTGGCTTTAGCCACCAGTGCTCTAAACACTGAGCTACGACAACCCTCGACTTCCAAGACTGTCACATTCTTCCTTTATACTGTTGAGTAGTACCACTTGTTGCAGTCTCGTACTCAACAGGCCTATTCGGTGCCGACCAGAAATACCTCCCTAAGATTTTTTCACATTTTTCCTTGCTTTTTTCCAGACCCCTTTAGATGAGAAAGTGTCAATCTAGTTTTTATGAAGGGTAAGAACTTGGTAATTGTCATGACGACTGAAATAACCGCATCTAGCATAAATCATGCCACACATTTACAAACATAGAATTGGGGCCTTATAAAGTTTAATCCCTAGTTATCAACCTCTTAGATTTTGGCTGTTGTGACAAGCAAATAATAATTAATGTTTAACACATTCATTCTATCCTCTTGTTTTGTCAGGATTTGATACCGAAATCCCAGCTAGGAGGAAGGGTATCGTCACTGGACACACAATACATCGCGATGCGCATGCATGCAGCAATCCACCAAAAATTAACCACATAATTCAACAATCTCATGAGTTCTACACACTGCATTTTAAAATATGAACTATAACCTATAGAATAGCTGAGTGTGTAGCACAAAATAAATATTAAAATAGGTATATGTAGTTATATTTAAATGGCTCAGACAACCATATTTTGCACATGACATTTTTGTATATTGTATTAAAAAGCCGTAATACACTGCTTTGAGTGTTGTCCAGTAACGCTGTTGATTGTCCCATGGGACGTACCATGGTATGTCCTATCAAAATTTTGGAATTTATTAAATTTGTAACTTTCACTGCAGGGAACCCTTCCTTGTGGTTGAATAGTTGTGCTAACCTTTGTGTTTGTAGACACATGACAGGAACACTTCACCCCCCATAACCCACCTTGTTGCTCGGGGGCTTACACACCCCCCAACATATGCTGTCACAAATGCATGTTTTGGCTATTTTGGATTCATTTCCAAATATGACTATAGTACACACCCATATAAGTGGGTGTGGCCTTCCAGGAATACCCATGAATAACCATGGACAGTTGACAGCAAAGCTGGACACCTATACTCCCTTCCATTATGACCTTGTTTAATAATTAAACACAAACCTTACCTCCTCCTTCACTTTTGACGAGGAGCAAGACTTTGTACATACATCTTCAGAAATCTGGATGGCAGAAAAATGAATATCAACCACGTATCAAATACGCACCTTGCCCCATCCTTCTTTTTCCATCTAACTCAGATACCTACTAGGAACCACAAAGCTTGCACAACATAACTCTGCCCACTCATGAAAATTTTAAAAATGACTTACAAGTTCAATTTCTACTCCCTAAAAAGACTTCCATTAAACCCTATTCTAAACTACCACGATAACACTGCTGTCTATTACTAACAACCTCATACATTGTCATTAGTCTTACCTATAATCTTCACCTGTTCAAACCCTTTCAAGTTCCATACAACAATATTTACCAAACTACCATTCCAATGTTAACTTTATTTAAACTCATTTAAATTCATTATATGAGGCTTAAAAATTATTTGATTATTAAGACATCAGATTACCCAGAGATGATACCTGCATTTTAGGTATCAATAAGATGCAGAGTACAATTTGGTCTGATGGAATAGACAATAACTTTATTATAATTGTTCTTGATAAAGCTGTACAAAAGTCCTTATAAAATGATCAAATGACCCAATCAAAAATCTCACAAATATTGATAATTTAATTCAGAGATATTCGAATAACTTCTTTCTCTCTCACTATTGACCTTGTTTCAATAAAAATAATAGAATGAAATAAAACACTCACGTTTTCCTTTTCTTTTGACGTGGAGCAAGACTCCACAATTCCATCATCAGATATCTGAATTAAAAGAAAATGAAAAGTAACAAGCATAATAATGTGTTGCTTAATAAAGTGTAGTCAGTACTTATATCAATAGCAGTATGATCTTTAACCAAAATACTATGTCGTTGCACTTTGGAAAACATTCTATATATTCACGTTACGGTAATTTTAACAAAATTTACAATGACTGATAAAATTTACATCCAACTGGACGTAAAAAGCAGCAAACAACAAATAGTACAAGTTTAAATTGGATCTGTATTCATAATTTCATGAAGCTCAAGTCCTAGTTTATACTATGTTTGAATACAATAGTGTATGTGTTGGGCTTAGTAGCAAGAAAAATGTCTTGCTCAACAAACTATTTACTACCCTTTTAAATAATTTCATTACAATGCTCTTCATAATGTTATTGATAAAATTGATTCTTCAGTGAGTGTATATACGCGTAGTTTCACAATAATGTCATTTTAAATGGTACTGAGTGATTCGATCTATACCAGATCTTTTAATGTGGAATATTCCACATTTGACTCCAGCTACTACTCTATACTTTTGACTACCAATACATTCGATTACACGGAAAAAATGTCTGCATTCTCAGAAGCAATAATAATGCAGATCCTTATTAGGTTTGATGGAAATTTTACATTACCTTATAATAATTATATTTGTACAAAAATTTGTCAATTATTCATAAAGGCCCTTAAGAGATTAAACAACACCATTGAAAGTGACATTAGAAAAATGTTTTAAAATACTTGCCTTTCTCTCTCACTTCAATTGCAACTTTATTCTAATAAAACAGAAACCTCACCTTATCCTTCACTTTTGACGAGGAGCAAGACTTTGTACATACATCTTCAGAAAACTGGATGGCAGAAAAATGAATGTCAACCAGCTTATAATGTGTTGTTGGAAAACATGTAGCCATGCAGTTTATATGCACGGACATTACCATTGGTTTAATAAAACTACAAAACAAAATACTGTCAATCAAACATGTCAACTATTTGATACATTCAAAGTTATTGTATTTCTGACATAATTTACAATGATTTGATATAATGCACACCCAACTGGATGTACCACAGAAAACATGCCTGACAATTTGAAAGTGCTGCTGGTCACGATTTGATTGATTGTATGACACCATTGAAAGTCTCACAAATATTTAAAAACTCAGAGAATAATTTAAATATTTTCTCTCTCCCTTCATTGTTGTTGTTTTTCAACTAAGAAAATAAAAAACTGACCTCATCCTTCTCTTTTGATGCGGAGTAAGATTCCACAATTACATCATCAGATATCTGAATTGCAAAAAATGAGTACAAATAATCATGCAATGTGTGTTTCTTAAAAAGTGTATGCAGTACTTATGCCAATAGAGGCGTGGGGTTAAACAAAAATGCAAAATACTGTGTCATTGAAATGTGGCCATTTTGGAACAACTATATTTGATTCATTCAAGTTTTGAATTTTGACAAAATTTACAATGACATGCCTAAAATATTAAAAGTGCCTATTCACACAATAATCTCACAAAATTATAATTCTGCTACTAAAGTTTGTAGCGACAAGTAATGGTAAAGAGTTAATATCATAAATGAACAATATGAATGAAAATTTTGATATGTACTCATAACTTCATGAGGCTCATGTCCTAGCTTATACAATGTTTGAATATAATATAAATGTAGCTATATGCATTGGGTTTGTAGCAAGACAAGTTGTCTTGCTCTCCAAACTATTAACTACTCTTATAAATACATTCATTACAATGATCTTCAAGTTCACATTACAATAACATCAATAAAATTTAATCCTAGTTGATAATTTTTTTTCTTCAGCATGTGTATATAAAATATTATGCGACCTGGTACAGATTGAATCATTCCATACCATTTTAAATCATATTTTTGTGAAACTAGTGAGCTTCTTTTAGAATAGCTGAGTATTAAACACCCACTAAATAAAATAGGTGTGTAGGTGGAACCATGTCTTGCAAATGATGACTTATATTGTATTGAAAAGCTGTAATTTAGTGTTATGGCTGTACTGTAGTTTTTCCATATTTCAATACATATCACTATCAACACGTTAGATTACCCCAAAAAATGTCTGCATTCTGAGTATCAATAACATACAGCTCACTATTTGGTTTTATGAACATTTCACAATAACCTTGCGATAAATGTACTTGATAGAAATTATACAAAAATCTGTAAATTATTCATAAAGGCCCTATGTGGTGAAATGCCACCACATAATCAAGAAGAATACCACCTTTCACTTTTGTTTTATCTTTATGATCGAACTAACATTTACTATATAACGCACATCATAACAAATCCTTTACTTTCCCGCCGAGCACTCTAGAACTTGCCCATATATGGACTTGATCATTTATGCACGCATGCTCAACACCCACGCACCTCCTTCGTATATATACGATTTCGTCATTTTTCTAATTCAGTTCTGACTCGTGTAAGAAAATTATAAACCTTATCGGCAGAACTCTGGTGGCAGTGCCTACCGGTCTCCATACCACCACACCTGCTGGCAGCGGTACACTAGGATTGCGTTCAACCTGCTCTAGTGTGGAGACGTGCCCTATCGAGCTATCGAGCTATCGAGCTATCAAGACCTTCACGGCTGACCGTCGCGTGAAGCTGAACCCGTTCCTGAAGCCCCATTCCACTGCTGAAGAGTCGCGTGGAAGCCCCAGAAGAGAGCGGAAGAACTTGCCGATTATTTGGGCCGATATATTTTCCTACTTTCTTTTTCTCAATTTAGATTTTGGCGTTTTTTTGTTTTTTTTTGTGTTGATTTCGTATTCTTCGTGTTGTATCCAGCATGGACGAGAACGTGCTAGACCGTTATCAGAGGAGACCTGCTCCTCATCGGTACCCTACTAGGGGGGCGTGTAATGACGCTGGCGCCCACGCTGTGGTTTCCGGTGTATGCCCTGTCGACCCCGAGGTTCAGAGGTCGAAATCACCAGGCGGGAGTGGTACTGCTGATCGCCAGTCTTCGGGTACAGCAACCGAAGTCGACCGCCCAGACGACGACGATAACGGATTTGGTTTTTTTGATGGGAATACAGACGGCACCCCTGCCATTCCTCTGGGCGTTCCATCAGCTCCAGGGCCTTCAGTAGCGCCCACAGACTCTTCAGCCCTTCAGATGATCGCAGAAGTTCTCTCTAGGATGCAAGCCAATGACAGAAGCAAAGGAACATTTGACAGAGAGCAGAGGCTGGATCGTGTGGCTAAATACCTCTCCAAGATGGAGAGTGGTGAGAGTATTTTTGTTGTTATTGCTCGTTTTGAACGTATAATGTGCCAAAAAAGTATTGATAAGTTTGACTGGATTCCCTTGTTTGAGAAAGTATTAAAGGGGAAGTGGTTAGAGTTCTATGAATCCAAAGTTGAGAGTTGTATTGGGTCTTGGGACTCTCTTAAGTCGTTAATGCTAGAGTTTGGTGGGTTTGGTATCCATGATTGCCTTGACCATATTGCCGACAAATTTAACTCTAATGGTCATCACACAGCTTCTCAATGGTTGAATATAGATGCATACAGAAAATTCACTGCCCTACGGTCTCTTCAGTCTATGTCTAAGTTTGAGGATGACACTCTCAAACATATTGTACGGGCTATTTCTGTTTTGAATATTGTTAGCTCCATGTCCAGAGATGGCAGAGCATATGTGTACAAGCAAGGAACTAAGACTGAACATTGTGTTATGTCCTCGTACTCTCAATACCTCACCTCTCCTGAGTACTCTGATAGCATTCAGCGAAACCATAGGTATTATAATAGTTCTAGTGCTCGCTCTGAGCGTCAGTCCAATTATCACCGTTCATACCAACACACAAATTATAATAACGTTAACACCTCTAGTGATGACAATTCGAAACAAAAACATAAATCTGCTAGCAATGATTTTCTGTCCACAATTACATGCTACAAGTGTAACAACATGGGACATTTTGCGAATCGCTGTCCCGAACGACGTTCTCACTTTAATGCTTCCTCTTCTAACAAAGCTACAGTAGAGCCAGAACACCGTGCAGTTCAGTTTTCTTCTAACTCTAGTGCTACATCTACTACTTCCACTGTGCCTACTAATAATACTAATGCTTCTAAAACAGTTAAAAAACCTGCTAGAGAAAATGACCGGTCAGTTGGAGTTCTTGGAGGTGATTGCATGCAACCCATGTCTGATACTGAGGTCCCAGATTGTTTGAATCTGTCTCAGGGTCAACCCCATGTACTGGATTACACCATTGAGGGGTTTATTAATGGGAAACCGGCACTCCTGCAACTAGATTCTGGTGCCGAGGTGTCGGTCATCGCAAGTGATCTTGTGAATGATGACAATGTTGTTGCAACCCATCTCAATTTAAAAGGTCTTGAAAGAGTTAGTACTGTTGTGCCTGCTTACACACTTTCATTAGTAGCCCCGGGTGTTAATGGCAAATGCTTGTTCGCCATGCACCCTAAGCTCCCCAAGGGTACTGCCCTTTTGGGTAGAAGTCTAGGTGACTATTTTAGAGATCTTATGTATAAGGTTAACTCTACCCCACGTAATGTTCTAATTACTCGTGCACAATCTAAGGCTGATGAAGCTGAACAGAAACAAATACAGCTATCAGAAGCCATTGATGGTGCTGTGCCAACATCTTTAGAAGATATTTCTGACAATAACTTAGATTTGGATAATATCTCCGTAGATTTGTCTGCTTTGTCTCCATGTGACCAGCAACAGAGCGAGGCTAGCTTGACCGCTACGCCCATTGCCAGTGATGACAGCTCACCGTGTTCTAACAATAGTTCTGTCCCACTTTCAGCTGAAGTCTCCATTTCTAATCCTGACTCTGCAGACACGTGTGAAAAGTCCAAGGGTATACATGTTCCATTTCCCTCAATATCTATCCCTGGTGTCTCAAAAGCTGACCTGATTAAACTTCAGAAGGCTGATGTGTCACTTAAACCCTTCTGGGATTGGGCAGACAACAAAGAAAAGAGATGCTTTGTTGTAGATGGCATCCTGATGGGCTTGACCACAACAAATGGACGCCTTTCCCACTCTGTTATAGTTCCTAATCCCTTGAGAAATGACATTATTAAAATTGCTCATGATCATTCTGGCCATTTTGGTATCAGTGCAACAAGATCTATTATTAATAGCCACTTTACCTGGCCTAGTATGCATAAAGACATCCAAAAGTATATTAAATCTTGCTCTAAATGTCAGTTGTTTGATAAACGTGGCCCCCCTAAAGCTCCTTTGGTGGCCCCTGAACTGATTGTTCATAGATTTGAAAAACTAGCTGTGGACGTAGTTGGTCCACTTGTTAAATCCAAGTCAGGTTTTAGATATATTTTAACGGCAATGGATCTTGCAACATCTTTTCCTTTTGCATATTCTATGAAATCCTGCACTGCTAATGAGACAGCCCATAAACTCTTGTCAATTTTCTCCATGTTTGGTCCTCCGGTAGCTATACTATCCGACCAGGGAACCAATTTTATGTCGAAAGTTTTACAGTCATTTTATGAAAAGCTTGCAATACAGAGAATTTCAACTTCACCGTACCATCCAGAATCCAATGGCAAACTGGAAAGGTTCCATTCCACCCTCAAGGCAGTCTTGCGCAAATCTATTGAACAACGCATTGACTGGCCAAATGTACTTGAGTTGGCATTGTTCTTCTTGAGAAATTTGCCCCATTCCCGCTCTGGATTTACCCCATATGAATTGACCTTTTTGAAGCCAACTCCTCATGTTCTAGCTACGTTAAAGTCAAATTGGCTATCCACAGAGGATTCTACGGATCTCCCTAGATTTCTTGAAGATCTGGATTCAAATGTCTCTACCTTGCTTCAGTCACTTAAGGGTCGATTAAGAGACAGCGTAGTTGAGCAAAGAGCTCAAACTGAATGTAGGACACTCAGAAACTTTTCCGTTGGTGATTTGGTTTGGAAGCGTATCCCAGGTCTGCACTCCAGTCTGGAATCATCTTTGGAAGGTCCCTTTGTTATCAAGGAAAAGTTATCTGATGTGAATTATAGAATTGCCCCAAATAAGTCCAAATATAAGGGGAAAGTTGTCCATATTAATCTGCTTAAAGATTATGGCAAACATTGTGATATCAATATTGTAGTAGCTGTTCCCGAATGTGAAGCTGGTGAAACTATGCCTGTGTCAGACCACCGAATAAGTTCAGAATTATGTGTCGAGCAACGTTCGTCTCTATTAGATTTGCTGAGTAAGCATAATACGTTGTTTTCTGATGTACCTGGTCTTACCAATACAGTGTCTCATTCTATCACCTTAACTAGGTCGGATCCATTATGGACACCATCATATTCCATTCCAGCTCACCTAGAACCAGCATTCCAGAAAAGTGTCGACGAAGAATTGCTAAGTATGGACATTATTGAGCCATCTACATCCCCATGGTCCAGCCCACCCATCCCTATAATTAAGAAGGATGGTGATGTCCGCATTGTTGTGGACTACAGGAAATTAAACTCTGTTACTGTCCCTGAGCCCTTCCAAATGCCCTCTGTCATAGAAACTGTTTCTAGGCTTGGCAAAGCAACATTCCTTTCTAAATTAGATCTATTAAAGGGTTTTCACCAGGTTCCCATGTCTTTGGAGTCTCGCAAATACACTGCATTCTCCTGTAGACATGGTAAATACCATTACAAGCGTATGCCCTTCGGGCTAAGAAACGCACCTGCTACGTTTCAGCTGTTAATGCAAGAAGTCCTTAGGGGCTTAGAACATTTCTCTTCACCCTACATAGATGATATAATCATTTTTTCTGTTGTTTGGGACGATCACTTAGTTCACATTAATTCTGTGCTGGAGTAGATTGTCATTGCACGGGTTGTCAGTCAAGTCATGTAAGTGTTGTTGGGGATACAAATCTTTTGAGTTTCTGGGTTTTATTGTGGGTGAAGGTCAATTATCGATACCACAAGCACGTGTTGAGCAATTTCGACTTTACGTGAAACCTAAGACTGTGTCACAATTGAGGTCATTTTTAGGTCTGGCAAACTTTTACTCAAAGTTTGTGCCAAGATTTGCTGACCTGTCTAAGGTTCTCACGCCACACACCAGCAAAAACTCTCCCAAAAATGTTGTGTGGAATGATGTTATGTGTTGTGCTTTTGATTCTATTATTAATGCTATTGTGAATTATGTTGAATTGATGGTTCCTGCCGATGGCGATTCTCTTTGTATCTTTGTTGACGCCTCCACTGCTGGTGTTGGTGGAGTGTTGTGTGTATATAGGTCCAATGAGTGGAAACCTGTGTCATTCTACTCCAAGCAGCTGTTGCCCCGGGAATCTCGTTATTCCGCAACTGAAATCGAGGCCTTGGCTCTGCTGACTACCGTGGAACACTTTGCATACTATCTTCGAGGTGTCGAGTTCACAGCCTTTATGGACCACAAGGCATTGGTCCACCTGTTTGAGTCTCCCAAATTAAACAACAGACTATAATGGAGGTGGAAACTGAAGCTGCTTGACTTCAACGTTCGAATAGTCCACTTGGAAGGACGCCTCAACGTCGTTGCCGATGCCCTGTCACGCCAGGCATGGCCTGCATCATCATCGCCTGTCCAGGATGAATCTCCTTTGGATGGACGTGGCGACTCTTGAGGGGGGGGGGAGATGTGGTGAAATGCCACCACATAATCAAGAAGAATACCACCTTTCACTTTTGTTTTATCTTTATGATCGAACTATCATTTACTATATAACGCACATCATAACAAATCCTTTACTTTCCCGCCGAGCACTCTAGAACTTGCCCATATATGGACTTAATCATTTATGCACGCATGCTCAACACCCACGCACCTCCGTCGTATATATACGATTTCATCATTTTTCTAATTCAGTTCTGACTCGTGTAAGAAAATTATAAACCTTATCGGCAGAACTCTGGTGGCAGTGCCTACCGGTCTCCATACCACCACACCCTAAGAAATTAATTACCCCATTGATAGTCAAATGCTTTCCTCACTTCTCACCTCCATTATGACCCTGTTTCAACTAAGAAATAATAAAAAAAAAAAGAAAACCTCACCTCCTCCTTCTTTCTTAACTCGGAGCAAGTCTCCACAATTACATAATCAGAAAACTGAATTGTGGAAGGAAAATAATACTAACATAATGAAGCACCAAAAGCTTGAAGCATGATAGACAAACAGACAGGATTACTACAATAACCTTCCCATGTATGCACACCAAGGGTTACTAATGTGTTGCATAATAAAGTGTATGCAATAATTATACCAATAGCTGCATGTTCCGGTATAATACAATGTTTGAATAGAATGTAAATACATATGTATAAGGTTTAGTTATAAATAAATTGTCTTGCTTACCGGACTGTATAAATACTTTCACTATAATTGTGTTCAAGTTTTTGTAGATTAATTACAAATAATGGCAATTAATTGATTTCTATATTATCATTGATATAATGTAGATCTTCAAGTACCGGCCAAAAATTTCCCCTTGAAACATACGTAGATATCTATATACCTTCTCAAATAACAGCATTGAAAATCAAATCAGAGAAATAGCTTACAATACCTTCCCTTTACTCTCACAATTCCATTATGATTTTGTTTCAACCAAGAGATGATATAAATTGAAAAAATAACCCTTTCCATTGACCTTGTTTAAGAAATAAAACCATAACACTCACTTCTTCATTCTCTTTTGAAGTGAAGGAAGACTCCACAATTACATCATCAGATATCTGCATTTTATTAAAATGAATACTAGCAAGCTCATTAAGTGTTGCAGCCAAAATTTGCCCCTCGAAGCATATGTTGGTTTCTACAAACCTTCTCAAATGACAACATTGAGAGTCAAATCAGAGAAATAGCTCATAATACCACCTTTACACTCTCTCTCACAATTCAATTGTGATCTTATTTCAACCAAGAGATAATAAAACAAACAAAAAACAACTCTCTCCATTGACCTTGTTTAAGAAATAATAAAAACTAAACACTCACCTCTTCATTCACTTTTGAAGTGGAGGAAGACTCCACAACTACATCATCAGATATCTGCATTTTAATAAAATAAATACTAGCAAGCTCATTAAGTGTTGCAGCCAAAATTTGCCCCTCGAAGCATATGTTGGTTTCTATGAACCTTCTCAAATGACAACCTTGAGAGTCAAATCAGAGAAATAGCTCGTAATATCTTTCCACTCTCTCTTACAATTCAATTATGATCTTATTTCAACCACGAGATAATAAAAATAAACAAACTCTCTCCATTGACCTTGTTTAAGAAATAATAAAATCAAAACACTCACCTCTTCATTCACTTTTGAAGTGGAGGAAGACTCCACAACTACATCATCAGATATCTGCATTTTATATAATAAATACTAGCAAGCTCATTAAGTGTTGCAGCCAAAAATTTGCCCCTCCAAGCATAATTATGTTGATTTCTATAAACCTTCTCAAATGACAACATTGAGAGTCAAATCAGAGAAGTAGCTCATAATACCTTTCCACTCTCTCTCACAATTCAATTATGATCTTATTTCAACCAAGAGATAATAAAACAAAAACAAAAAACTCTCTCCATTGACCTTGTTTAAGAAATAATAAAATCAAAACACTCACCTCTTCGTTCACTTTTGAAGTAGAGGAAGACCCCACTACTACATCATCAGATATCTGTATTTTAATAAAGTAAATACTAGCAAGCTCATTAAGTGTTGCAGCCTAAATTGCCCCTCGAAGCATATGTTGGTTTCTATAAACCTTCTCAAATGACAACATTGAGAGTCAAATCAGATAAATAGCTCATAATACCTTTCCACTCTCTCTCACAATTCAATTATGATCTTATTTCAACCACAAGATAATAAAAATAAACAAACTCTCTCCATTGACCTTGTTTAAGAAATAATAAAATCAAAACACTCACCTCTTCAGTCACTTTTGAAGTGGAGGAAGACTCCACAACTACATCATCAGATATCTGCATTTTAATAAAATAAATACTAGCAAGCTCATTAAGTGTTGCAGCCCAAATTTGCCCCTCGAATCATATGTTTGGTTTCTATAACCTTCTCAAATACAACCTTGAGAGTCAATGCAGAGAAGTAGCTCATAATACTTTTCCACCCTCTCTCACCTTCAATGTGGATCTTATTTCAACCACGAAGAGATAATCAAATTAAAAAAACAACTCTCTCCATTGACCTTGTTTACGATAATAATAAAACAAATCACTCACCTCTGTCGTTCACGTTTGAAGTGGAGTGAAACTCCACAACTACATCCTCAAGATATCTGCATTTTAATAAATAAATACTAGCAAGTCATAAGTTTTGCAGCCTAATTGCCCCTCGACGCATATGTTTTGGTTTCTATCAACCTTCTCAATGACAACATTGAGAGTCAAATCAGATAATAGCCTATACCTTTCTACTCTCTTCTCACAATTCCCATTATGATCTATTTCACCACAAATAATAAAATAAACAAACTCTCTCCATTGACCTTGTTTAAGAAATAATAAAATCAAAACACTCACCTCTTCAGTCACTTTTGAAGTGGAGGAAGACTCCACAACTACATCATCAGATATCTGCATTTTAATAAAATAAATACTAGCAAGCTCATTAAGTGTTGCAGCCCAAATTTGCCCCTCGAAGCATATGTTGGTTTCTATAAACCTTCTCAAATGACAACATTGAGAGTCAAATCAGAGAAGTAGCTCATAATACTTTTCCACTCTCTCTCACAATTCAATTGTGATCTTATTTCAACCAAGAGATAATAAAATTAAAAAAACAACTCTCTCCATTGACCTTGTTTAAGAAATAATAAAATCAAAACACTCACCTCTTCGTTCACTTTTGAAGTGGAGGAAGACTCCACAACTACATCATCAGATATCTGCATTTTAATAAAATAAATACTAGCAAGCTCATTAAGTGTTGCAGCCTAAATTGCTCCCTCAAAGCATATGTTGGTTTCTATAAACCTTCTCAAATGACAACATTGAGAGTCAAATCAGAGAAATAGCTCATAATACCTTTACACTCTCTCTCACAATTCAATTATGATTTTATTTCAACCAAGAGATAATAAAACAAAAAAAAAACAACTCTCTCCATTGACATTGTTTAAGAAATAATAAAAACAAAACACTCACCTCTTCATTCACTTTTGAAGTGGAGGAAGACTCCACAACTACATCATCAGATATCTGCATTTTAATGAAATAAATACTAGCAAGCTCATTAAGTGTTGCAGCCCAAATTTGCCCCTCGAAGCATATGTTGGTTTCTATAAACCTTCTCAAATGACAACATTGAGAGTCAAATCAGAGAAATAGCTCATAATACCTTTCCACTCTCTCTCACAATTCAATTATGATCTTATTTTAACCACGAGATAATAAAAATAAACAAACTCTCTCCATTGACCTTGTTTAAGAAATAATAAAATCAAAACACCCACCTCTTCGTTCTCTTTTGAAGTGGAGGAAGACTCCACAACTACATCATCAGATATCTGCATTTTAATAAAGTAAATACTAGCAAGCTCATTAAGTGTTGCTTAAAAAAGTGTACACAGTACTTATACAATTGTGACATATGTCAAACAAAAATGAGAAAATGAAACATTTTCATTGAAATGTGGCCTCTTTGGACAAACAGTTGATACATTAAAATTATGATATTTTTGACATATTTTACAAGGATATGATTAAATGCCAATTCAACTGGATGTAAATAGCTGCAAACATGCCTGACATTACATGAAACAATTGTTATCACAAAAATGATAGCAATTTTGCCAATTATTTAATATTGACAAGGATTGGTAGTTAATGTCTTGAACCAAATAAATTCCAATTTGGATCTGATTAAATAAAATAAGAGGTTTCTAATTAAAGAGCATCCAATATATAGCATTTGATCAAATGTTTATCACATGATGTAAATGGAGTATTTGTATATGTGACCGGTTTTAGGAAAATCGGCCTAAACGCGGCATCTAAAGTTTTCTAATTTATAGTACCAGTAGGCTGCACGGGGCCTTGGGATGCCGTCCTCCTAATTTGGAAACTGTAGCACAAGCCGTCTTCGCCCTACGCACTACAACACTTCAGTATTTTTGCTAAACTTATTATTGCTGATTTCGAAAAACGCCGGGTAAAGGCGTTGCTAAGGTAAGGGGGCGTGCCTTGTGTCCGTATACTATTACTGCGTGTCTCCGGGACACTATGGAATAAACCGGTTACAGGCGGATTGAAAGAAGTCTAAAGGCTTAATGCAGGGCACCTTAAGAAACTATGATGACGAGAATTGCGTGAGTACGTGAATTATGTAGAATAGTAAGTGAATTAGTTATCTACAGTTTTTTCCCGGCTGTTAGTGAAAAGCCCGCCAATAATTTCTTAGCAACTCTCCGGACACGAGTCCAACCGGCTAGTGTTTCTAGCTTCCTAGTGTGAGTTCTAGAGCACGCCAGAGCTTACAACTGCGTCATAAGCTAGAGCTAACTGGTGTCTATCCATTTCTGCCATAAAAAAATTTTTGAAAAAAATCGACCCATAAGGCTTTACCCGGGGATACTGAAAAAAATTGTTTGCCGCGTTTAGGCCGATTTTCCCAAAACCGGTCACATATTGTGACTATCAGTACATTACCCAGAGAAAATGCTTGCATTCTCTGTATCAATAGATGGATCTGCAACCACATTAAATGACTATTCGATCAGCGATCAACTACATATATGAATATTGAGGTTTCTAATTGACAAGAAACCATTATGTGACTGCAGTATCAGACCAAGCATTTCAAAAATAATAAAAGAAAAAGAAAACTGCGAAAAGAATGAGAGATTGTAAATTAATTTGAAAATTTGTGGACTAGTAATACATTAGATAATCCAGAAAAAATGCCGGTATTCCCTGTATCTTCTACAAAATTCTCCCCACTCCTATTGGATTGGAATGCACAGTAACCTAATGACACCATTGAAAGTCTACCACATTTACCTAAAGATCAAATCAGAAAAATGCTTTAAAATGCCCTTCCTCTCTCTCACTTTTATTATTATCTTGTTTCAAATAAACTTTTTTTAATAAAGCTCACCTTTTCCTTCTTTTTTGATGAGCGAGGCTTCCGAGTTACATGATCAGAATTCTGGATTATAAGAAAATGAATATTGACAAGCCTATTTTAGTACATATGCATGTATATTACCCATTAGCAGCATGATGTTGAAAAAATTATATATATATAAACCAAGCAGCTTTAAAATTTGCTCTGAATAATACATTTGATACATTTTAATTATTCATTGGATATATTCCATCTCTTCCACAAGCTATTTTAAACAATAAAAATTAAAAATATTTGGTTGCCACCGGGAATTGAACACAGGACCACTTGCTTAACACACAAGCACTCTGCTTCTGGGCTACTACAACCAGCTTGCAAACAAACGCTTCAATTCTGTATTTCAATTATGTTATTTATGACTTGAATTAGATTAAGTGCAAATCCAACTTGATGTAAAAAGCAGCAAACATAAATGACATTTGCAGGAAGTGCGATATAATACGTTTATTATTACAAGAAAGATTTCTATGGTTACCTGATGAGTTAAAATATAATTCTGTTGTACCATACAGATGCCATGGTTACTATTACCTGTTAGCTATCATCATAAAAATGGAATAGGTAATGGTCATCAATAGCAAGGCTGTTCAGTACAATAATGCAAGAGTTTAAATGAAAAACTTTTGTGTTATATTAAAAAAGGCTCTCTCACAAGATTATTTTTCAATCAACCCCAAGTCAATAGCCACATTAATTTTTATTTCCTCCAATAATTTTCTAATTATTTCTAATTATCACAGAATATATTATATTATAATCTTGCTGTACTTAAACACATTAGCATTTATGGCAATCACAGAATTAAATAAATATCATTACTGACCTCAACAGTATCATTAGTAGACTTAGTTTCAGCATGAACATCCCTCCTTCTATAGATGAATGGTTGAACTAATTGATAAGATAGAATAATAATAAATTCTCAATATTATACTCTCGATAAAATGATGTCATCATAAAGGGTTTTTTTCTTCTTATTTGATTGCTTGAGTGAAAATAATTGAATTGCACAAAAGAAGTTAAATATGGTTCAAAGAGAGGTGTTGAAATATAATTGTTACCTAGTTAAGTGAAAGGTATGCTGCTAACATGGTGATGATATGTAAGTTCCTAGCATGAGTATAGTGTCAAATGTAGATGGTACGTACTTAAATGGAAATTAGGATAAGTATTTCACAGTAGTGATGGGTTATTTCATTACATCCATGATTACTTACCTGCAACACATTTTGCTAACACTAATTAGGCTTACAGGAGACTTAAAACATTAATGTATAAGTCTGGTTGGCCATTGGAAATTGTTCAAAAGCAATATGAATAAACGTTGAAAATTTAAGACTTAGAAGTAATTGGTCTATTATTTATAATAACTCAGTATCACAAATGAGCATATACAAGCCTGTTGTGCTCCAAACTGTTAATCATACACTGTATATAAGCAGAGTTACCCAATCATTATGGTCAGACTGCATGCTTGGTTCTCAGTAGTGTGTGCAACTGTTGGTTGCAATTGTATAGCATCCTGTGAGCCATCAATTGACTTACCAAAAGTTTCAGGAATTTGCAAAGGGACAACTTGAACTTACTGCTTTAGTACTTCAATTTCTTAGGATAAAACTCGCTTGTTTTCCCCAAAATTACCTTAAGAGGTTATTATTAGCTAGTGCACAGACTTCGGAAGTAACCAACACTAACTGGAAACGTAAGCCCTTGATAATCTAGGTTCAACGTAGCATACGCAACCTTAACGTACTTAACGTAACCCTACTCACCCGATTCGTAAACGATCCTCCCAATCTCAAAGGCGAAGGTAGGAAACCCGCAGAAGATGTCCATTGGTTCTTTCAAAATTAGTAATGGCGAATTGAAGTGAGTAAGTACTCTTTCAATAGTAACTTTAGCTCAAGCACGCTTCCACGTGAACTAAACTGACTGTGGGAACAGTTGAAATATAACAGAGGAGGCAGGGAGTTTGCGGTTTCAACTTGAAAATAGACAGTACAGTATCTCGTGTTCGCACATACATTGTTCGTTGATTAGGGAGTATTTCATGGCTTAGGTGGCAATTATTATAAAAATTCTTTATACCTTGCAATTGGAATGCTTATTTTTGTGGAGGCTAAGTGGTGTTTAATCATTGGACTTCTCCTTTATTAGCTACAGCTAGCTAATAATTTAATTTTTTTTATTATGCACAATCAATAAATCATGTTCCTTTCAAGTAGATTGCTAATGAAAAGACATCACACCAGAAATTAATGTATAGATGACAGCATATATAGCAAACTGATTTGAAAGAAATTACACTTATTAATTTGTTGGTAGTAGTAACTCCCCATTTCCTTAGTCCCTATTACGGTTGTACAAGTGTGAAAAAATTGAAAGGAAAAGGCTATCTAATTGTTTTTTTTCTGATTGTACACTTTTTTGGCAAACGAATAGACTAAGAACAGGTACCTAAATAAAATAGAAGTAGGCAGTCACCCCTAATGTTAGTGGTCCTTATGAAGATATAAGGAAATGACACCAACTTTTAAAAGTCAGATCACCAAAACACTGATATGTTATAACACCAAAATATAAATAATAATAGTAAGAATAGTAATAAATAATAACAATAATAATAATAATAATAATAATAATAATAATAACAATAATAGTATAATGATAATAAATAAATTAATAAATACATAATAATAATAATTGTATATAGAAGACCAAACCAAAGATGACTTGACATTATTAACTACTTATCATTTCACGGTTATATTATAATTTCACATTTACACTTAGCGAGCATGCTCAATTCTTCTTTATTTATTTGTACATGGTATTATCTCACATTCACATATCTCCTTTGTTACCTGTTGTTGTTTTTTTCATTTTCACTTCTCATTATGTTACTCGAACATTTATGTCTCAATTAACCAAGCCATGTAGCCAATTACAGTATATAATTAGTGTCTACCTAGTTAGTGAGAAGTAGGGAGTGAGGAAGAGGACGATAAACATTTCCTATCTGATTATCAAGAGGGGAAGTCTCAGACAATGACCGAGATGTCTGTCTTACACACGACTCTTAGAGGTTGACCTTGTGTGAGCATTTCCCTCTTCAATAATAGTGATAATATAAATATTTATTTTAAATAATATTGGGTTAGTAGAGCCCAGTATGGTTGCAGTATAAATTATCAAAGCAAGGATGCTATGAGTGTGTAGCTGCTTTAAGAGGTGATAAGCAATACATCTTCTATTTATTCTAGGAGGCTGAAGAAATTTCACTAAATTGAGGCAATTTAATTGCTGGTTAGAGAATTCCCTATCTGAGGTTCTGCTGTACACTTTAGATGAGAGATGCGGATTAAAAGCTATGATTGTAAGTTATTATAGACTTGTGCATGTGTTTTCATGGCTCTCACTCAAAGTACTTATTTTACTTGAATCAGCATTATAACAGATCTCTAAACTTGAAGCAAAGAAATTTTTATTGAACCATTGATAGCCCCAGGTGTGAGTTCAATTTTGGAATAATCAGCAGATGTATTCCCTCTTTGTCAGGCTACTTTTTTTTTTTAAACAATACTGAATGGAAAAAAATGCTTGGCTGACCACCACACTACTATGTAAGGATCAGGAATGTTGTATAATTTTTCTACATTCCTTCTAAACCTATAAAATGGCAACAATTGTAGTGAGATTTAGTAGGCTAGCAGTGAAACCTTGAGAAAACGTTCAATATCTTGAGTCTCACAGAAAAATAGTGAGAGTTGGCAAGCCTACAAGGCACTATGTATATTATATAGAAATCCTGAATAGGTGCTAGACAGGTACCCAGCCTGCCGGCTCATTGTTCCACATGCACAAAACACACAGCTAATGCGGCTCACAAAATGGTATACCAAAAAATAGAATGTTTGTGCATATTGTTGTTTCCTGTCATCTTCTTCTTGTCATCTCTTTATCCTTCCTCCTTCCTATCTTTTTCACATCTTCTCTTTCAAGGGAGAGTGGACCCACATTAGGTAATTGTTATTGTTTCTCCGACATTTAGAAACATGGCGAACCAATTTGAAGTTGACAGCAAGAGAATCTGAACGAGGTGTGTATGTATTCAGATGCTTCTGCATTCTATAGGAGCTGTCTGACTTGTGCAGCCCATTGACATTGAGCAGTACATCAAAGGTTTTGATATGGACTCTTTTCAGGCTGTGTAGCTGTCTGCAGTTGTTTTTTCAAATAATATGTATGCAATCAATGCTCTATATAAATTTAGTTCACATTTATAAATAGCTACATGAATGGCCTTCATGCCTGTCCCTATCAAGTGATATAATGCCCCTACCAATAGCTCATTTATATTTGGAGCTATGTAGAAGGATTTTTGTTCTGAAGCATTTTCACTATGAGTGCTAAATAAAAGCTAATAGAATAACTATAAGGTAAGAGTTAATTGTAGTTTTTGCTCTACAGAATTGTAAACAATTCGTTTTACTATCATTGTACAAAACCCAGCTGTTGAACTCAGACTTTTTTATTTAGTTTGTTCAAGTCAGATCTAAAACAAGAGTAGAATGTTCTGTGGTTGTCAATACTAGCTCTTCTCACAGTTGACCTGCCAAGGAGCAACCAAAGTGTGTGAATGTGTACTGTGTACTGTCACCTTTAATTCTCTCACAGAAGGATACATTCAGTGATGTTCATTTATGTTAAGATAGAACGTGTTTATTTAATAAGGAATTATATGTACCTGCAATTTCATATTACTTCAAGTAACTGTATAATTTTTTAATGTTAAGTCATAATGATTGATATGTTTTCAGGTAATATCTTGAAAAAACACTGCTCACACTTTTGAAGGCTGGGTTTCTTGTGTGTAGCTCTTTTCAGGCTAACCACCCAACTTTAAAATGAGAGTAATAAGAAATGAAATAAAATCCCAGTATTTTGCTAACTTAATATAGGACTAATAGAAGCCTGAACATCAATGATAGAAACTTACTCTACATACTCAGCAGATTCTTGTACTTAGAATGATAGTGTAGTTTCAAATTGTAATAGATTACATAATTCACAACTAAAGCAATAAATCTGATTGGGATTAAAATAAAAGCATATCTACACTTTATCTATTTCCTCCTAGAGATGTTAATAAAAAACAACAACTATCATTGTGCTAATCCCCAAGTAATACAAAACTTTGAGCGACAAAAATACACTTTGCCAGGGCTTAGGGCCACAAGAGGTGGACCCTTTATATTTACAGAAATAATCGACAATAGTTCAGTGGTAAGGTGAGTACTAAAATAGAATTCGTACACTCAAAGGTAAGAAAATGAGATACAAAATATCGACTTCTAAACTTTGGGGATAGCTGTGCAATCGCTGTGAAGTCAGTAATAGTGAGCGGGCTATTTCTTGGAATGCACGGACTTCCAGTCTGTATTCTTGGTATAGGTGCTAACCCTGCTAGTACTTGCTGGCCTGCAGAAATACCATTTGCTCAATAACTACGTAAAGCAAAAAAAAAAACGCTGGTAAAATAATTTATAAATAACTATAACTTTTACTAATCCAATATATTTCTGGGATAGCAACAAATCCATTGTTGTATGAAATATTAAGTTAACTAGTTGTATTAAACCAGTTAAGGTTATAAACTGACTTGAAGAAACCTCAATTTATTGACTTTGAAAAGTAACAAAGTAAAAGCTGCTGATTATATTAAATTGTTGATGTTTAGTTGGTTCAATTATGCAAATTTAAAAAAAAATTTCATTTGCTTTATCTAGTTCTGACTATATAGCTGACTGAGTTTGAGAACTTGCTGAGAACACACCAAAACTTGTAGCAACAACGTGTATAAAGTTATCTCATTGTTGTAATCATACTCAATGCTTTGTCAGAGAAAACACATGTGTTTGGGAAATGTGATTGTTCAAATTTGATAAAAGACATGATTACTCCTTACTTAATATTAGATTAATTTAAAAATGCATCAAAATATACAATTTGATGTACCAACAATAATAATGATTGGAATAATAATAATAATAATTTTTTTGCAGATTAAAAATAAATAATTAAATTTTTAATTCTTTTCAGCAAAATTTGAAATATCCTGTAGTGAAATTTCCTGTAGTAGGAAATGATTGATCAGTAGCTATTTGAACATGTGAATTGGTGTTTGGAAAATGACTGCATTTTAAAATGCTTGGTAATTGCTTTCGGGGAAGGGGGGGAGGGGAGGAGGGGGGGAGGGGAGGAGGGTGGGTGGGGGAGGATGGGTGACTAATAGTAATTAATAATAATAATAATAGTAATGATAATGAAGCACTAAAGGTGTGAACCCTCAGCACTACTGTAGCTACACTAACTAGCGTATTATAAAATCATCTGAGACCAAAAGAATAATTTATTGGCTATTCTTGTCATCATGCATCAATATGGCTCGAACAATATAAACGGTACATCTCAATACTGAGAAGAAGATGAACAGGCCAAAGACACTCACCGGTCTATATTTTCAACGCAAAATTCCGCTTCCAGCACTCAGCTAACTTCCCTACATGAAGCAGATCTACCACCGCTGCAAGAATTAATGTTTGCTCATGGGGTTAAGATGTGACGTGATGTTAGAGGCGTTACTCACTGAAGCTAGTACCTACGCCGAGCTGAAAGCTTCAATCATAAATAATTTGCGTTTTCTTTTCAATTCTGATGGGGTATGATGACTAAGTTGCTCAAGAATAGAAATCATCTAGCATGATCCTCCAGATGACTTGCTGACTATGAGCCTTAGCTGACAGTACTCCCAGCTTTTGCATTTTGTAAGTATAACGTAGTGGCCAAATCAAATCTAGATGAAGATGTATTTTATAATTACATTTCTTGCTTTCCTTAAATAAGAAAAGCAATCAATTTTCTTTTAGATTGTGTATACTGTTATTTTAAAGTATATTTCAAACTTATACTTAGCTTCTCGTTGTGAACTAGACTATATTCATAGCTTACAACAACAATTACAAGATGAGCTAGCCTATAACTAAGTCAAGTATTATCTACTTGGTAATAAGATGTAGATACTATCTTATTTCAAAAACAGGGGAAGTACTAGTGGTGTGCTTGAGCACAAATGGCCAGCGAGCCTTAAACTACACTATAGTTAAATGATTGATTTTAACAACTAACACTCAAGCTACTAAAATAAGTCGAGTTTTTAAATTACGTATGCGGTAAAAGGGTTTCAACGCCATAGTAACCGCTCCCGCAACTGTTTAAATTGAAAAAATCAAATCATGTTATTTAAAGTTTTCTTTGTGATATTCTTAATAGTAGTTGTAACGCACAATACTTTCACACAACTGAACATACCTACGCAAGACTCACCTTCGTGGTTCGTCTAGTTGACAATGAATTTTCAAGTAAATGCTGTTGAGTAGGGCTTATAACTGTGACAAATAGCGTATTAACTTACCACCGCTACTAACTCGAATAGAAATGGAGCTCCCATAAGTTTTTGAGTTTTAACTGCACCCGCAAAACAATTCAAAGCGGTAAACAATTCAATTTTTAAGGTGATACGGGTAATGGTCGCTAAACCTGGGGATTCTGTTTAGTGAAGTGTGGGACCGGGTCGAACGCGGAGCGAACACAATAATACGGAGAGTCAAAGTACAAAATGACATACGTACGTCCAAACATAAATAAACAAAATACATCCTCGATTTTCAATTGTGTCACCCCTGTAAGTGTCTCGCTCGCTCTAGGTTCGCTGCCAATTACCGAACGAATCTAGTGCATGTGGGCGCTGAGAAAATTTATCGGGGTATTTGTTTAGGCGCTTTAAGTTCAGCTGCAAATCTCAGCCGCATCCTAAACCTCAATTAATTTACGTGAGTTATCAAAAATATACTAGTGATGTGCTTGAGCACAAATGGCGAGCGAGCCTAAAGACTATACTATTTTATATGAATGATTTTGACTTCTAACACTGAAGCTACTGAAAATAAGGTCCAGTTTTTTAATTTAGCATACAGGGTAAAGGGATTTCAGTGCCATAGTAACAACTCTCTGCAACTGCTTAGAGAAAGAAAACAACAACAACAAAACAATTCACGTTATTTAAAAGTTTTCTTTGTGATATTCTTTAGCTAAGTAGTGGTTGTAGCACACAATGCTTTGACACAACTGGACATGCACCTACACAGACTTACCTTCGCAGTAGTCTAGTGGACAATGTATTTTCAAGTAAATACTGTTGCGCACGGCTTATAACCATGAACGCATTGACTTACCACCGCCACTAACTCGAATAGTCCCTTAAGTTTTAACTGCACCCGCAAAAGAATTCAAAACGGTAAACAATTCAATTTCTAGGGTGATACGGGTACTGATCGCTAAACCAGAGGATTCTGTTTAGTGCAATTTGGGACGGGGTCGACCACATAACTAACACAAAAACGCGAGGGTCAAAGTACAAAATGACATACGTACGTCCAAACATATATACAAATATACTAGTGGTGTGCTTGAGCACAAATGGCGAGCGAGCCTGATAGTTAGGTAACATAAAATGTACTATTTTTAGCTTACTTCATGCAAACACTATAATAGCAGTTATGACATTAGATTTCAGCAAACAAATACAAAATCACTCTCTTACCTGATTAACGGTAACTTTTGTAGTATCAAACATCAACCATTCCGATAATCTCAATCACCAGTGACTCTTGAACAAGCTCTCAGCTACGATAAAAATAAACCAGTGTTATTATTTGTAATTTTAGCCAACAAATATGGAATTACTACTTACCTCATTCTTGAGTATTGATAACTTCTGTAATATCAAATTGAAGTTTCTTTGACCATCTGAATTACCTAGAATTCTTGACAACAAGCTCTCAGCTACATAAACAAAAGACAGTCAATTTTAGCACACAAATACAAAATTACTTTCTTACCTCATTTTCTTGAGCAGTAGTAACTTCCGTAGTACCAAATTTGAGTAATTCTGACTATTTGAATTTACCAGTCACTGTTGAAGACAACCTCTTAGCTGAGTTAACAATAACAGAATTACCTGAATAAACTTAGAAAGCAGTGGCAAAGAAGCGCAGCTTGACAAAGACTTCACAATTGTTTCAAGAAGAGAGTAGCTATAAACGTTTTGGTTGAAACTGAGTTGCGTAAGGCAGTGCAGCAGGATTCTCCGCGCTCGTTAATTGAAAAATAATACTGGAACTGTGAACGCTTTACCTAACTTACGTAATTAGAAGCGCGGGCGAAAACAGAGGTCTCACGTACCCCATAAACAGATAAATAAATATAGCGAAATCTCGATTGAGTTACCCCTGATAGTGTCTCGCTCGCTTCGCTCGCTCGCCAATAAACATCCCCGATTTTTTCATTTTTACCCCTGTAAGTGTCTCGCTCGCTACGCTCGCTCGCCAATAATCCTGATTACTGTTACATTAGTATGGTATATTTTGTGGCTAGATATAAAGCGGTTATTTTCTGTATGTTTCAAGAATAAATTTTGTAATCGAATACATTGGCGTGAAATTTATGCTGTATAGTTATGACTGGGATAACCTACTCCTATTCTTTTTATGAGACAATTGCCTACGCATTGCCTACTGGTATTAGTTTATTGGTTATTTTAATAGGTATTGCCTTCGCTGGATGGTTTTGTCTCATAAGACATAATGTAACTTCTGATAAGTATAAATTGTGCAGGATTATACTTTATAAACCTATGGAGATGAATGATGATAACAATTCAGTGAAATATTCAATATATGGCTACAAAGTGGAGTTCAGAGTGCTTTGGTGTATTGTAATTGCAAATTGTGCTATCTGGGGATGCGTTTTTGCAACTTTTTTCTTAGAGATATTGTACTTTACAGAGGAAGAGAGTTGCAAGGAACACATGGATTGCTTTGCATTAAATTCTTCTACAAGAAAGATTATAACACAAAGTCCTCTTCAAGATAACTGCTCACAATTCGAGAACTCATTGTATATTATTGAATGCTACCAGTTATCCTTTCACCTCAAATGGTCACTTGTGAGTGCATTAGGTATGTTTACAGCAGGCCACTCTGTCTTGTGCTTTCATACAATTTTAGGATCATTTTTTCTAAGGTGGTTTAAGAGAAAATCCTGTGGGCTAGTAGGCTTTGTTTCAGTTGAAGTTCTCCTTGTGATGGTAGTTACTTTCATACTTAGTTTGCAGTTCAGTTTAGCAGAACATTATTCAAAATTTATTTTGTCATCTCCCAAATATGTTATGGAATTTTGTTTGTATTCTGTGGCTTTTATTTTGATCACAGTAATGGCAATAATAAGCTTCATTTTGATTTTCCTCAAACAATTGAAAAAAGAAAAGCAACCACTACTTTTAATGCACCATGCTGAGGTTGTGGAGCATGCTGATATTGTAATATATGCTGAAACAGTAGAGACTGCAAATAGAGTGGGACCATCTGAGAACATTATATTAACAAGTACTCTCGGTCTCCAAAAGCACAAAATTACAGCTAAAAATGTAAAGAAAGCAAAATTGGTGATACAGACAAGTTTAGTTCAAATGGCTGAGGATCTATTGCAGCCACATAAAATAACGATGGCTAGTGGTGTTCTGCCAGTAGATAATCCTTTGCCATGGAACTGTTCAAATTCTGTGGAAATTTTGGACTTAGTGTGCAAAACTGACAAAGTGTTGTTTGCTAATCGAGTTTTGAAAGCAGATAAGGTTTTGCAGTCCACAAATGTGAAATTTGCAAAATGTGTTACATCACATAATCATCCATGTCAATTAGTTGTAAAAGGTCAATTATTTACACCAATGAATCAAGAATCACACCAGGAGTTAATTTCAAAAGTAACAATTGAGCATAAAAATAAAGAGATGAAGGAAACGTGTGTGTGTGATGATATTATTACATTAGAAATACCAGAAAATAATCTACCCGATGAGACAGCTCCACAATTTGCAATCCCAATATCAGAGGTGTCTGGACATTACAATCAACAACAACACAATGATGAGTTCTCTCACAGTCAAACTCTAAGCACTGAGGGTTTTGAAAAACATGGAGATTTTACGCCACATCATATAAGAAGCAGAAGGATAAAGAAGAAGGACGAAATAAAGGTAGTTAGAAAAATGTCTCTTCCATTACGTAACTAAGATAAACATCTCATTTATGATAACAAGTGAAGGCACACAATGTTACTCTCATTGTATACAGGTTAAAATAACCTTTAACTATATAAATTTATGAATATCTATTTATTATGCATAATTATAATTCACTTTTAGTTGTAGCAATTTTAGTAATGTAGTTCCACACTCAAAATGAGATAATTAAAAGCATCATTTTAAATTGATGTTGTACATATATAAATAAGATAGTCTTGATGAGAGCAACTTATTAAACTGGTGCTGTGGGAATAGTAAATAGATGTATCATTTAGATGTTCCCCAGTTGAAGAGAAAACCTGAACTCTTTAAACTAGCTCTTAGCTCTTCATAGTTTGACAAGCCACCGCAGGCAGTTTCACTGCTAACAGTTCTGAGATACTTTTATAATCTGTACATGCACAGCAAATACAGTTTCACTGAGAGGGAGTTCACCTTATCAGTCTCTTTTAGAGCTCAGTGTACTACATAGAAGTTACTTTTTGAAAGATTGGCATACTAAGAGGAATACCTCTCGCAAGATAGCCTACCATTGCCTTCCACAGTATCATTGGGTCAGAGAAAAAGTAGAATATAGTTCATTACCTACATTGGTACTCACTTTTATGTGGTTCTAAAAGCCACACAATTGTGGAGAGAAAAGAGATAATTCAAAATTTGAACATGCTGAGTTTTTTCCGTTTATGGTTCATCATTGGAAAGAGATATTACCAAAGCTTCAGATTTTACCATGGATGAAATGGGTGTGAAGTACATTAACATGATCAGTATAGTAGCTATATTGTTATAAAATTCTGATGAGCAGAGCCTTTAATTTTGTAGGCTTTTGCTCGAAATACTGTAGTAGCTATTCTATAAAAGTTACCTACAGAACTTGCGAGCGTGATATCGCATTCTACTTCTATTATAGCTACAAATATGTAGCTAGTTTTATTAGACTAAGCTGAAGCTAGTCAAGGCCCAAATTGTGGGGTGACCAAAGTGCTTATGGCTTCATGGACTGGGTGTATTTCTTATTAATTCTACAAAGTTTAAAAATAGTTTCTATGCAGTTTGTTGGTTAAAAACCAAACTTCTCAGCAAAAAAGCTTGCTAATCATATACTAATAAAATAAACACTTCATGGTGTCTTTTACCTGACTAACTGCAGTACCAAAGTACAGCACATAATAATTACTTTTCCAAATGATGAGATAGCTCCTACTGTAAGTGGTTATTACCCATCACCAGAGATAGACCGATGGAAATCACTTGCAGTTATTGACAGAGACAGTATAGGAGCATATTCTCTGATTGTATTAGTCTAAATCTGGCTTACTTAAAGCATATAGCGGAATCTGCAGTCCACAATCAACTCTTACAGTATCTCATATAACCCAGATATTATTTTTGAATCTTAAATGTGAAATTAGTCAGTAACAACAATTTATTGTACATTTTTTGTAGACGTGTGATATAATGCAATTTTTATGTATCTGGATGACAGAGAACAATACCTGCATGCAAGTTGAAGAGCAACCCTCCCTGTGTTACTTGTATTTTCTTAAATTGAAGATCCTTTCTGGATACACAAGCTTCAAACAGCTATTCTAAAGCCAACCCCCCCTCCCTGAATATTTCTTCCTTGTTGGATGTCATCTGTTTCAGTGCCTAGGAGAATCTTTCACAATGATGCAGTCTCCTCCATAAAAGAGGCAGTGTTGCTGAAAAGAAAATTTGTTGATTTACTCCGTGGTTTTTGCTTTCTTTTTGAAAATACACGTTGACAACATGTCAACAAACAGTACATTATGTATTTAGCTTTCTCACTGCTCCAGCTCAGTGTGAAGACCATGTTTGTATTGCTTACTTGCTCTCACAATTTTCTCCACTGAGATTTGAGATAAAGGATCTTTCTTTGAACTCTTTGAAATTAAAAGAACAAAAACAAAAAGTATCTGTCTTCCATAGTGTATGTCCAGACTTGATACTTAGTGGAGCAATTTGTATATTTTTGCCTCCATAGGACCAGCCAAAAGTGCCTCAGTCACCCTCAACATGACATCACACAAAGCACCCCCAATTTACAAAATAAGACTTTACAAAACAGACAGCAGTTAAGCAGTAATAAACTAATGACAGGAAAAGCTTAAAACATTTTTCACTTTGGGACACTTTATACCAAACAGCACATGTTTAGCTGTGTTTTTCAAAATTTGTTTTTGCTTCCCATTGACTGAAATATTTTTGTGGCGAAGATTGTGTAATTATGATGTAACCCTCACACTTGCTGATATATTCTGTGATATTCATATTTAAAGTGTTTAAATCATTTCTTATTCAATTAGAAGCAAACATTATAGCCAGCATTTACAAGGTATGTGTTGGTAAATATATGCAATACGAAGCAAACAAACAACAAGTCTCTACAATCTAAACAAAATGACAGGTATGCTAATAGTGAATAGTTGGAGAGTCCAGCTCCTTAAGTAGTGCATGATAAAGAGAGAGACCAGCTCCTTTAATAGTGCATGATAGAGAGAGAGACCAGCTCCTTGAGTAGTGCATGATAGAGAGAGAGAGACCAGCTCCTTTAGTAGTGTATAGTGATAGAGAGAGAGAGAGAGAGAGAGAGTCCAGCTCCTTGAATTTGAGTCCAGCTCCTTGAATTTGAGTCCAGCTCCACTAGTAGTACATAGTGATTACGACTGACATATCCTCAGTTAGTAATATTTGAAAAAGAGCTGTTCACATTTTCTGTGGCTGGGCTGCTTGGTTACAGCCTTTTCCAAGTTAATCACCCAACTATAAAATGAGAGTAATAATAAAATATAACTAGTAGCTATGATAACACTAAATACTAACGACTAAAATTCTGAACACCAAGGATAGAAACTTACTTTATATATTCAGCAGATTCTTGCACCTGGAAGGCATGATGAAGTTCTTGTCTTCCTGAAGGATGTTCCAGGCAGATAGAATAAGAAGACGAGTCTGCTTTAAGTGTGCAACCATACATGGACATAGAAGCTACAGCCCTGGTGTCCTAAAACAGCAATTTGTAAAAATAGTCAGTGTCAAATTGTATTTGTTGTTTGAATAGACATAAAACTTATGTTTGTATTGAGAATATGAATTGGCACATAGTAACTAAACAGACGTTATAAATGTCAAGGTGTAAATTTCATTAATGTTCTGTTTGGCTAGATATTATACAAACTTTAAAGTCTTAAGAACCTAGCATTATATCTAGCATTATACATAATTTTGTATATAAGCTTTACGTTATAGTTATAAACCAAAATTGAGGTTTGTATGCGCTTTATAAACTCCGAGACACGAGGGCGCAATCCGAGTGGCGAGGATTTATAAATCGCAATACAAGCCTAATGATTTTGGTTTATAACTATTTTATAGCCCGCGGACATAGTTAACTGGTAACGTTTGCGTTCTTAGTAACTCTTTACAGGAATGGAAACGAGCTGGTAAAGAGGGTCTGCTGATCGCGCCACCATTGTTGACAGTCACTGTAAAAAGCAGCGGTTTGATTTTAAGACCACCGAAGATATCGATAAAATGTCCATTAAAAAGGTTCCTAAAACTACAACCTATTCCACTCAATGGGCTATGAACAATTTTGATTGTTGGAGACTTGCCAGAAACAGCCGTTCTGTAGACGAAAAAGTTCCTGAAAACTTGTTCATTAATGGAAATGAGGAGGAAGTAAATTTCTGGCTGATGCGGTATGCATTAGAAACTAGGAAAAGCAACAGTGAATTGTTTCCACCAAAAACCATTTATCTGCTACTATCTGGTATACTGCGCCACGCTCGCCAGGTCAATACCCACGCTCCGAACTTTCTGGACAAGAACAATATTAAGTTCCAGTCCCTTCATGCTGTGTTGGACAATTTGTTCAAAGAATTGCAAAAGGATGGTGTTGCAAAAGACACGAAAAATGCTGAAATTATTTCGAAAGAGGACGAAATCAAATTGTGGGAGACTATAGTCATCAGGACAGAAAATCCCAAAGCACTTCTTCGAGCCGTTTTTTTATCTGAATGGAAAAAACTTATGCTTAAGAGAAGGCCAAGAACACTCTAACCTGAAGCTATCTCAGCTAGTTAAATGTACCTCCCCTTCTTTGCACTACCTATATCTGGAAAATTCATAAAAAAAAAACAATCCTGGAGGTCTAGCCCACTTCAAGCAAGAAGCCAAACATGTGCCAATTTATTCAAATTCAAAAGCAGGTGACAAGTGCCACATTCATATTTTGGACTTATATTTCAGTAAGCTTCCTCCAGATGCTTGGAAGAAAGATTATTTCTATGCCTGATCATTGCCTAACGTCCCTAGTGACCCTGGTAAGCCTTGGTTCTCACCTGTACCAGTGGGAAAAAATATGCTGGCTACTACCATGTTAAAAAAACATGTGCAGCGAAGCCCAGATAGATGGTAGAAAAACCAACCACTCACTGCGTGCCACAGGAGCTTCGGAATTGTTTCAACCTGGCGTACCAGAAAAAATTATTAAAGAGCGGACAGGACACCAATCTTTAGAAGCACTGCGAACATATGAGCAAACTACCACAGAACAGCACCAAGCAATATATTTTGATATTTTATCGGCTGAGAAAAAACAACAACACATTTCAACAAGCTTTACACTCAAAACAAAGTATATCCCACCAGCACTCCATTCCTATACATATTCAACATATGGCACCATGTCAAACCTACCACAACTGCACTTTCAATTTTAACAACACTGACACAACAAAAAGAAATAGAGAGTTCATTATTTCATCAACATTAAACTTTTGAACTCTAGCTACTGATCATTTTACATTATTACTAATCAAATTTTACATCCAAGTTCTTACTTACTATATCAAGACTCCAAACATAAACAACGAGCAAAGTATAGCGTTAGCTATCTTAGTAATTGTATTAAAGTACCCAAACTCTTCATTATTCCATTTTGCTTTGATCTGCCTTCCATCATAATTATGGTTGCTATGAACTATATTAGACTTTTTTCCGCTAATACATTTTCTTACGAGCATACCAGACTGTATCCGATTTAGATCTTAACGACAAGCGCGTTCGCTCTGGTAACGGGCTATAAATTGATTTTGATTTGTATTGATCATTGGTTAAAATGTGTACCCTTTTTCTCAATAACTACATAAAGTAAAATATTCATCAAACCTTTTGCTCTGACAAGTCTCCATATAATTTTTTACTCACATTTCTTTTCTTGTACTTGTATAGTACATTATTGCTCATTAGTTTGTACCATCTCTTCTTCTGGGAAGATGAGGAATAAACATATCCAGAAACAATAATGCCATCATAAACTGATACCTACAGCAACACAATCACATGCTTAAAATATTACTTTCAGCAATTGCAGAAGTCAATTAAAAACAAAAACCAATTAAATATACAGTTAATTGACTGGATCTGACTGTAATCTGTTCCTGTTAAAATCATAAGCAATGTCTATAAACAACAAGTTCCACACTACCTCAATCTAGTCACACATAAACTGTGCAGTGCTTGCAATAAATCATTTAAACAATCCGTTGGCCTGGAGTTGGGGGGGGGAGGGGGGGAAGCTGGGGTGAGGGTGTTCAATGGCTGGTTCCAGCTACTTAACTCCCTTTATATTATAGTATACATGCTCATAAATATAAACTTGATAACTAAATGTATATCAAAAGCATACTATATTCAATGACCCTTCCGTGAACAGTGCATAAATACCATAACTAAATAGCTGATAGAGCGGCATGCACTATTTCCCCTCAAACAAAAACCAATTAAATATACAGTTAATTGATTTGAAATATAGTATTTATTCTTCTGATTAGTTTAAATTGAAATTATGAATACATGTATACTAGTTCATAAAGCAGGTCAAAATTGTACTACTGAAGGTTGCACTTACACTAGAATCTTTTTTTCGCGAACAGACTCTCATAACTTCCTCATACATGGCATCTTGTAGACCCTTTTAAATAATTGGAATAATACTGATAATAACAGTAGTAGTAATATAAGAATGATAATAATGGTTCTACTAACAATAATACTTATTCATGAATGCAATGATTGAAGCATTGTTCAGTATTATTCTAAATGAATAGCTAACACATTGAAGGTCAACTGGCAGTAACTTAAGTAATTGTTAGATTTGATAATTTAAATTAGCTATTAATCTTACATATATCCAGGCAATCTTTTCATCCTCAGAGCTGCATTTTAACATAGAAATATAACTATAATATATGTAACAAAATATTGTACTCTACATAATTCAATCAGCTGTTAATTCTGAATAGCAGACTCTAGTCTATGGACGAGTTTATTTTTAGTGACTACGTGTAATCCCCATCGAACACACCTGGCCACAAGAGTGACTGCTCCTGTTTTTGAAAACACGTCAAAAGAATAATTAAATCTTGCGATTTGGAGACTCTGTACCTGCACATATGCAACACACACATAACATACACACAAAACAAACTTCATTTTAACAAGTTATGGCAATATGGTAATGTACATAAGTTACTGCTCCTGTGCTGTAGCTATAAAGATACTGGAATGACAGCTGGTGCCTGTAATCTATACCACCATTGCCTACTCAATGCCACTTGTGTATTCATTCATGACTGCAAATACTTCAAGTTTATTATTCACACCATTAGCTAGTGGATAAGGCTGCTACTTTAAAATGTAATTGTTATCAATCCATTTTATTAGTTATCGCACACAACAGAATAAAATATGTATAAAGAAATTACTTGTTGGCTAATGAAATTCTGGACATTTACTCACTTGTGCTCTGGTTGTTGAGCTACAATAATCCTAACTAATTCTTAGTCCCAATTTTTCCCATTATGATCTTAAGGAATACTACTTGCAGCAAATTTTAAATCTTGCAAGGGATCATTGAAATTATGTGACTTGGTTTAACTCCTATGTTGTGCTAATAATCACATTGAATATTGTAACTTACCTGCATGCCATGGACGGGCATTTCAAAAAGGAAATTGTACTTTTTTCCTTTCCTATTGGTAATTACCAATAGATCAGAAAACTAGAAAAACCATACACAAACATAATAATATACAAGAGTGTGCATCAAAGAAGTAGAACAGTTGTTATTAACACAGAATTGATCAGAATTTTCTATACTGGCTATCAATCCACTGGCCTAATCACAAAGATGCTATGATGAAGTTTGTTTCTTACCAGGAAGAAGAAGCGTTCTTTAAAAGATTTCAATTTACAAATAGCCAGAGGTCCCTTCATTATCAATCTTCTGGATGGTTTAAATAAAGTTCCTTTATAACCCACAATATTTATCTTTTCCTTGAATACAAACAAACAAATGTTTTAGTTAAAATTAAAAAAAACAAATATAAATATCCTTACAGCAAGAAATGAATATAATGGTGAAATATAGGTTTATTATATTCAATGAAAACTTATTTACCAAGTTCTGACCCCCCTTCATAAAAACTAGATTGACACTTTCTCACCTAAAGGGGACTGGATAAAAGCAAAGGAAAAATGTGAAAAAATCTTAGTTGTCGCCGGGAATTCGAACCCAGGGCCACTGGCTTTAGCCACCAGTGCTCTAACCACTGAGCTACAACAACCCTCAACATCCAAGACTGTCACATTCTTCCTTTATACTGTTGAGTAGTACCGCTTGCTGCAGTCTCGTACTCAGCAGACTTTTTCGGTGTCGACCGGAAATACCTCCCTAAGATTTTTTCACATTTTTCCTTTGCTTCTTTCTAGAGCCCTTTAGGTGAGAAAGTGTCAATCTAGTTTTTATGAAGGCTAAGAACTTGGTAATTGTGATATTAAAGCCTTTTTAATCCACGAATTATGGCTCCTCTCCAGAAAGGGAGGTGTTTCCGGTCAACACCGAAAAGGTGTTCTGACGGCACATAATTGGTGGTCTGTTGAGTACAAAAATGCAGCAAGCGGAACTACTCTACAGTATAAAGGAAGAGTGTGAGAGTCTTGGAAGTCGAGGGTTGTCGTAGCTCAGTGATTAGAGCACTGGTGGCTAAAGCCAGTGGCCCTGGGTTCGAATTCTCGGCAACAACTAAGATTTTTCACATTTTCCTTTGCTTTTTTCCAGACCCCTTTAGGTGAGAAAGTGCTTAATTTCTCATGTAGTCTCTATCTTTCACAGGCTACACTTTAAAATATTTCGCGAGCCCAGGACCACTTGCCTAACACACAATTGCTCTGCTACAGAGTTATGACAACTAACTGGCTACTGTATTATATTGCATACAATAAGATAAACACTTTCCTTCTTCCTCTGACTTCAATTATGTGTGTGTGTAGTTTAAATCTAGATGGCTCAGATAACCATGTACTTGCTTGATCTGTTTGAAAGGTTTAAATGGTGAGCATTACTTTAAACTAAAGAATCTGTTAGGTCTTTACACATAAAAGTGGTTATCAGCTGGAAAGAGTTAAAATTCAAATCAGAATAATGCTTCACAATGCCTCTCCTTCTGTCTCCCTCACTTCAATTCTGTCATAGTTTCAACTAAGAAATGCTAAAACAAAACTCACATCATGCTTCTCTTGTGATGAAGAACAAGGCTTCGATACTACATAATCAGAACTCTGGAAATAAAATGAATATCAGAACAAAGTTAAAAAATTGATAAATATAATAAAGAAAAAACAAAACTTTAATTGCACCATTTGAGGAATTGATAGTTGGGTGTGCATTTAACAAGTCATTGTAAATTATGTCAGAAATACCGTAAAGACTTGAATGTATCAAATGGCTTTTACATAGTAGCCATATTTTAATTTTATGTTTTGTTACACATCATGTCACTATTGTGAGTATACATGGATATGTACTCCATACACTTTTCCAACAACGCATTCTAAACTTGTTAATATTCATTTTTTTACCCTCTAGATTTCTGACGATGTTATTCCAGAATCTTGCTCACCACAACATAAGGAGGAGGAGGTGAGTTTTACTGTTTTATAATTTCTTAGTTGAAACAACGTTATTATAATAGTGTGTGAGAGAGAAGTATTGCATTTCTCTGATTTGAATTTTCAATGGAGTCATTTTATCTCTTAAGATATATACAGCAGCTACCAAGCATGACACTTAGGAAGTGCCTAACCATCACATGTACAAGATAAGATGTCTAGCATGATGAAGTGCTCTAACTACTGAGCTACGACAACACTCGACTTCCAAGACTCTCACATTCTTCCTTTATACTGTTGAGTAGTACCGCTTGCTGCAGTCTCGTACTCAACAGACCTTTTCGGTGTCGACCGGAAATACCTCCCTAAGATTTTTTTAAACATTTTCCTTTGCTTTTTCTTGACTCCTTTAGGTGAGAAATTGTCAATCTAGTTTTTATGAAGGGTAAGAACTTGGTAATGGTGTTAAAGCCACAAATTGGCTCCTCTCCATGGGGGAGGTGTTTCTGGTCGACACACTGAAAAGGTGTTCTGACGGCACATAATTTTTACGTAATAGTTAGCAGTTTTGCCTTAACTTAATTTAAGATTCATCTCTTGCGAAAATTTTTAAAGAAATATAATAATACAAATTATATTTGTACTTTTTAGCAACCAGTCATCATCAATATTCCATCAATTAAAGAAATATGTTTTAAAAAATGTTCTTTATTATACATTAAAGTGGTTACAGGCAGGAAAGAGTTAAAATTCAAATCAGAAAAATGCTATAAAACACTTTCCTTCCTCCTCTCACTTCAATTATGGCATACTATCAACCCAAAAAATAATGTGTAATAGGAAACTTACCTCCTCCTTCTCTTGTGAGGTGGAACAAGACTTTGCAATTACATCATCAGAATTCTGGATTAACAGAAATGATCATAATAAAAGCTCATAAAGTATTGCTGAAAAGTGAATGGAATACTTATGCCTGATAATGTGAAAACATTACTAAAGGCAAACGGTGTCATTTAAATGCGGCAACTTTGGAAAAACCATTTGATACATCATTAACCTTAAAACCTGTGAGCTTCTATTAGAACAGAGTATGTTAGTGCACAATAAGTAATAGTTATGCCATGGCCAATGAGGGGTTATGGAATATAACAGTCCTGATCCTGAGGGCGAAGCCGAGGGATAAGGGCGGTGATATTCCATAACCCCGATGTTGGCCATGGCACAACTGTTTTATACCATAGTTGCTGCTACTACTACTCTCTCATATCCACCTATATGGGACCAGCCCTACCACATATAACTCTCCTGCCGCTCTCATACCACAGGAATTTACCACAGCTAGCTGCTTTACTGCTTACTGCTGAGCAGCCCAGGTAGAGTTAGATCTGGAGATAACAGCTGGCAGCTACAATGCTAAAGCAAACTTGCTAAAGTAAACTTGCTAAAGTAAACTTTCTGGCGTGCTTCAATTGAATTTTAATTGAATTTTAATTTTGGGCCGGAAACACTGGAAACATGGAAGAATTCGCTTGACACCGGAAAATATCATAGCCCCAGGAAGAATTCGCTTCCGGGAAAATATCATAGCCCCAGGAAAAATCACCGGGAAAATATCACTTTTAATCCATGGGTGTTACCGCAGCAACCATGGTATAAATAAAAATAACTTGAATAGGTGTGTGTAGTTTAAATCCTGATGGCTCAGATAACCATGTCCTTGCTTGATCTGTTTGAAAGGTTTAAATGGCAAGCATTATTTTAAACTAAAGAATCTGTTAGGTCTTTACACATAAAAGTGGTTACCAGCTGGAAAGAGCTGAAATTCAAATCAGAATAATGCTTCACAATGCCTCTCCTTCTGTCTCCCTCACTTCAATTCGGTCATAGTTTCAACTAAGATATGCTAAAACAAAACTCACATCATCCTTCTCTTGTGATGAGCAGCAAGGTTTCGGAACTACATCATCAGGACTCTGGATTCAAAAAGATGAATATCAGAACAGAGTTTAAAAATTGATAAATATAATAAGAAAAAAACAAAACTTCAATTGCACAATTTGAGGAATTGACCATTTTTGGTATAATTTGTTTATCATATTTTTTAATTTTTCAGTACATAATACTACCCAGAGAAAATGGCTGCATTCTCAGTAATAATAAAATGCAGGTCACGATTTGGATAGCACAATAACCTTGTATTAATTGTACATTGTAGAATTCGTACAAAAATTTTATTAAATTATTTTGGAAGGCTCTCAAGAGATAAAATGACTCCATTGAAAATTCAGTCATCATCAATATTGCATTAATTTAAAAAATGTTTTAAAAAATGTTCTTCATTACACATTAAAGTGGTTACCGGCAGGAAAGAGTTAAAATTCAAATCAGAAAAATACTATAAAACACTTTCCTTCCTCCTCTCACTTCAATTATGGCATATTATCAACCCAAAAAATAGTAATAGGAAACTTACCTCCTCCTTCTCTTGTGAGGTGGAACAAAACTTTGCAATTACATCATCAGAATTCTGGATTAACAGAAATGATCATTATAAAAGCTCATAAAGTATTGCTGAAAAGTGAATGGAATACTTATGCCTGATATTGTGAAAACATTATTAAAGACAAACTGTGTCATTTAAATGCGGCAACTTTGGAAAAACCATTTGATACATCATTGACCTTAAAACCTGTGAGCTTCTATTAGAACAGAGTATGTTAGTGCACAATAAATAAAAATAACTTGAATAGGTGTGTGTAGTTTAAATCCAGATGGCTCAGATAACCATGTTCTTGCTTGATCTGTTTGAAAGGTTTAAATGGCGAGCATTATTTTAAACTAAAGAATCTGTTAGGTCTTTACACATAAAAGTGGTTACCAGCTGGAAAGAGCTGAAATTCAAATCAGAATAATGCTTCACAATGCCTCTCCTTTTGTCTCCCTCACTTCAATTCTGTCATAGTTTCAAGAAATGCTAAAACAAAACTCACATCATCCTTATCTTGTGATGAGGAACAAGGCTTCGAAACTACATCATCAGGACTCTGGATTCAAAAAGATGAATATCAGAACAGAGTAAAAAAAAAAAAGATAAACATAATAAGGAAAAAAACAAAACTTCAATTGCACCATTTGAGGAGTTGACCATTTTTGGTATAAATTGTTTATCATTTTTTTTTTTTTTAATTTTTCAGTACATAAGACTACCCAGAGAAAATGGCTGCCTTTTCAGTAATAATAAAATGCGGGTCACGATTTTGTTTGATTGTAACAGCACAATAACCTTGTATTAATTGTACATTGTAGAAGTTGTACAAAAATTTTATTAATTATTCTGAAAGGCTCTCAAGGGATAAAATGACTCTACTGAAAATTTAAATCAGAGAATGAAATATTTCTCTCTCACACACTATTATAATGACGTTGTTTCAACAAAGAAATTATGAAACAGTAAAACTCACCTCCTCCTTCTCCTGTTGAGGTAAGCAAGATTCTGGAATAACATCATCAGAAATCTGGAGGGTACAAAAATGAATATTAACAATTTAGAATGCGTTGTAGGAAAAGTGTATGGAGTACATACCCATGTATACTCACAATAGTGACGTGATGTGTAACAAAATATAAAATTAAAATATGGCTACTTAAAAACCATTTGATACATTCAAGTCTTTACGGTATTTCTGACATAATTTACAATGACTTGATAAAATGCACACCCAACTCATGGCCGTAGCAAGCGGTCCGGTTGGTCCGGTTTTGGCCGGACCAATATTTTCACCTTGTAGCCACACCCACCTTAGTTGCTGCGTAGAGCATGCGCGTAGGTCAAGGATTTGCAGCTGTTACGTTCTCCTTCTAGCCCGTTATTCACTTGCGGAGCATATTCATGGCGTAGCATATTCATGGCGTAGCATGCGGTCCGGTTGGTCCGGTTTTTTCCGGACCAATATGTTCACCTCGTAGCCACACCCACTTTAGTTGTAGTGTGTGTAGAGAGCATGCACGCCAGTGTTAGGTTCTCTTTCCGCCATTTTTCACCTGGAGCAGCTTTATTGGTTTGCTCGCTATCATTGAGCGGCCCATAATAGCTAATCCGTCAATTTCGGAAGTTTTCTTCAGATTCCTTTCTGCCAAGTAAGCCTCGGTCTAAATAATCTGATGCTTCTCCACGCCCATAAACAAAGAACAGATGCCATTTGTCTCAAAACAGTTGTAGAAATATTTTTATTGGAGATTCCATTTACAGATCGAATATTTTTGGAAAGTGCTAGTCAACAATTACCATTTATGCATAAATAATATATAATCAATCTACAAATAACAGAAATTAATAAAAGTATAACAAAATTAAAAAAATATATATTGTCTTATCCCATCCTTTGCACTTGGCTGCTGAATGGGTCGATTTGTTGACAGAAGGTAATTTTCTTGAAATTGCATAATAAACTACATTGTACGTAGATGACACAAATAAATAATTAAATTAATATTATATATAATATATACAGGAAATTAATTGACCACAGACCACACCTACATCCTGGCCTGACCAACCAAAATTTGCTTGCTACGGGCTTGCAACTATAGTATGTCCAAGTTGAGTTGGCCCAACCGCAAGCGCGGCAATTCAGGAATGCATTTAGTACTTTACCGGAAGCAATTTAGTCATGTGAATCCAAGTCAATTAAGCGCGCAAACTTCAACGTTGCACGTGAAAAGGGGGCGGTAGCAGAGGTGCGCATCAATACTGTAACTATTGAAAGAAAGAAATTTAGTGAAGTTTATGGAGTTTATCGGGCGCTGTACAGCTCATCTCGTCTGTTTTCAATTATATTTATGTTTCTTACGGCAGATAATGTACAGCAGATGGAAAACGCAAACTGGTTGGGCGTTCTAAAGAGACAGGATTAAACTCAGTCAATTCTACCTACTGTGTCCCAAGAAGTATTCTGATATTCACAAGATTCAGCAGTACAGCACTGTTAACTTGTAGCTAAAGATACTAGACTTTCTTGTTAAATAAAATTATCAATTGTTTCATTTATTTATGTAATATGTATATGAAAATTGATGAAATGATAGAATTTAAGTAGTACACATATTATACAAAAAATAGTTGTGATTCGAGTTGAAGGTGGAGTGCAGCCTGAGTTAGTCCTAAACCTTACAATAAACGGCATCTATAGTAGTGAAGAAAATGAATTGGCATGAACACGGCTTTGACAAGCACACAATTTCAAGGCAAACAGCTTAAGTGGGCTGTATTACAAGTTGCTAGCTAAATGATAACTATATCACCGAAATTATATTGGCTATACGGCATTTGTTATTGAACAGGTAGACAAATAATCTTACCAACATCCTATCAGGTGGTCCTATACCCTCTGCGACAACAGAACACGCCATCTATCCTGTTTCCACACTCGCAACCTAAGCGAATCGCAATATAAAGCTAGAAATGCAGCAATCTGAGAAGAAGCCGCTCATTGTTTACAACATTCTTAATAAAGACAGTCCACGTGATCAATTGAGCCATACCGCGTGACTAAAAGCGGGCGCGTTTTGAGCGGGAAACCTGTGGTTTGTTTCTATTCCCATAGACTTTTATAATGAGTTTTAAAATAGCATTTTCTCTCCGGTTTTGAAGTATACTGAGGAAATATTTTTAAACGCTTCGGCGCAAACCCCGGATGCATAGCTGCTTCTGTTCTAAAGTTATTCAAGTTTTTCTTGCGGTCAACTCAACTTGGACATACTATAGATATAAACAGCAGCTACCAAGCATGACACTTTGGAAGTGCCTAACCATTACATTTACAAGATCAGATGTCTGGCATGATGAAGTGCTCTAACTACTGAGCTACGACAACCCTCGACTTCCAAGACTCTCACCTTCTTCCTTTATACTGTTGTGTAGTAGCGCTTGCTGCAGTCTCGTACTCAACAGACCTTTACAGTGTGGACCGGAAATACCTCCCTAAGATTTTTTTCACCATTTTCCTTTGCTTTATTCCAGATCCCTTTAGGTGAGAAAGTGTCAATCTAGTTTTTATGAAGGGTAAGAACTTGGTAATTGTGATGTTAAAGCCATGAATTATGGCTCCTCTCCAGAGGGGGAGGTGTTTCCGGTCGACACACCGAAAAGGTGTTCTGACGGCACATAATTTTTACGTAAAAGTGAGCAGTTTTGCCTTAACTTAATTTAAGATTCATCTCTTGCGAAATTTTTTAAAGAAATATAATAATACAAATTACAATTGTACTTTATAGCAACCAGTCATCATCAATATTCCATTAATAAAAATAATAATACAAATTTATATTTGTACTTTTTAGCAACCAGTCATCATCAATATTAATTAAAAAAATTTTTTGTTTAATGTTCTTTATTACACATTAAAGTGGTTACAGGCAGGAAAGAGTTAAAATTCAAATCAGAAAAATGCTATAAAACACTTTCCTTCCTCCTCTCACTTCAATTATGGCATATTATCAACCCAAAAAATAATAATAGGAAACTTACCTCCTCCTTCTCTTGTGAGGTGGAACTAGACTTTGCAATTACATCATCAGAATTCTGGATTATCAGAAATAATCATAATAAAAGCTCATAAAGTATTGCTGAAAAGTGAATGGAATACTTATGCCTGATAATGTGAAAACATTACTAAAGACAAACGGTGTCATTTAAATGCGGCAACTTTGGAAAAACCATTTGATACATCATTAACCTTAAAACCTGTGAGCTTCTATTAGAACAGAGTATGTTAGTGCACAATAAATAAAAATAACTTGAATAAGTGTGTGTAGTTTAAATCCAGATGGCTCAGATAATCATGTCCTTGCTTGGTCTGTTTGAAAGGTTTAAATGGTGAGCATTATTTTAAACTAAAGAATCTGTTAGGTCTTTACACATAAAAGTGGTTACCAGCTGGAAAGAGCTGAAATTCAAATCAGAATAATGCTTCACAATACCTCTCCTTCTGTCTCCCTCACTTCAATTCTGCCATAGTTTCAACTAAGAAATGCTAAAACAAAACTCACATCATCCTTATCTTGTGGTGAGGAACAAGGCTTCGGAACTACCTCATCAGGACTCTGGATTCAAAAAGATGAATATCAGAACAGAGTAAAACAAACTTCAATTGCACCATTTGAGGAATTGACCATTTTTGGTATAATTTGTTTATCATATTTTTTTTTTTCAGTACATAAGACTACCCAGAGAAAATGGCTGCCTTTTCAGTAATAATAAAATGCAGGTCACGATTTGGTTTGATTGTAACAGCACAATAACCTTGTAAAATTTTTATTAATTATTCTGGAAGGCTCTCAAAGGATAAAATGACTCTATTGAAAATTTAAATTATAGAATGCAATACTTCTCTCTCACACACTAATATAATGTGATGTGATGAGCAAGATTCTGGAATAACATCATCAGAAATCTGGAGGGCAAGAAAATGAATATTAACAATGCGTTAAGGTCATCAATAATCAGGTTATTGGGCGGTTTGCAAAGAGTTCGTTGAAAAAAAAATTAAAACCTGTGTAATGATATTGAAAGTGCTCTCCTTTTTTAATTTAATTAGTAGACTGCTAAATACATTTTTATATATTAAGCTAATTTTGTAATCATTAAGTTAAATATATAATAATCTACTGTACTTAAAAAATGTTTCATTTATGACACATCACAAAATTCAATGAATATCATTACTGACCTGAACAGTATCATTGGTAGATTTCATTTCAACAGGAAGATTCTTCCTTCCATAGACCAATGGTTGAACTAATTAATAGGATAGAAAAATAATAAGATCTGTTGTGATTCCTAGCTGAGCTTAGTCCAATCACCTTGACTGGTTTTTCACTCTTTAAACATATCTAGCCAAGAACCACATTTACTCTGGTTGTGAGTGAAGTTAAACACCCACTCATCTCTCATGGAATAATGACATTTAATAACCTATGTGGGGAAATAAGTACTCCTCAAACTTGCATTATAATCAACATACTCCCAGGATTCACGCACTTGGCCCTCCGTGTTCAACGTAGCATACGCAACCCTAACGTACTTGACGTAACTACTACTCACCAGTTTCGTAAAACATCCTTGCAATGTTAAATGCAGTCGTAGGAAATCCGCAAAAGATATCCATTGCTTCTTTAAAACTAACAATGGCAATGTGAAATGTCTTCCAACAGCAACTATATTTTAGCTCTAGCACGCTTCCACGTGGACTAAACTGGCCGTGGGATCAGTTGAAATACTACAGGCCTGGAGTTACTTGCGGTTTTAACTTTTGTTAGCAGATACATTCATTATCATTCATTATTCATTATTCATTCATTAGTGAGTACTTCGTGGCTAGACTCGTATTGTTTGACTTAAATCGCTAGATATGTCAAACGCTACCTGATTTGAGGCAATAGATATAAATTTTCTTTACCAGACAAACAATTAAAACTGAAACCCTTAGTTAGTGGTTGGATAAGAGGTTGTTGTTGTTGTTTTTGTTGTTTTTTATATGACATTCTTTTATTCTAGATTTATTATGCTAAAAAAAATCAACAGCAAAATATCTTTTAATCGATAGCTAAAAAAAAATCCCACCAGAAATTCATCTAAGAGTGTAGCCATAACTGAATTTCAAAGAAATAATTTTATTGTTGTAATTGTTTTATTTATAATTAGCTGATAAGTGCTCATCTTGAGACCACAACCTACATGTAACACATTCATATATTATAAAACATATAGCATTGCCATCTGGTCCCCTACTTTTCTTCTTTGTCTTTCTTTCTAGAGGGACTCACTAGCCTCAAAGAAAGTGTGTATTTGTTTGGGAAGTCCTTCATATTATTCTTTGTTAGGATTAAACGAATTAGCAGTCGGTCATTAAGTGTCGAGCTGAGACTTAGTCTGACATCACTCACTCACTCAAATCTACTCACTTTAAGTGAAGCAAATTTTCATTCTTGTAAAATGCAATACATAAAGAATATCACAAAAAATATAGATTGGACAAAAATAAATAATAGTGATAGAGGTAAAAAGATATTGAAGTACATCATAAATAAATATATTGGCTTGTGCATTACAGCAAATGTCTGTATAAGGAGATGAAAATTCAGAGAATTCTACGTAAAAATAGACAACATATGCAACACGAAGAATGACACAAACAATGGGCAGTATTATAGAAAATAGAAGAGAGATGTTTGTTGAATTGATCGTTATATCAGTTTGTCGCTGAAAGGCTGGCTCTGAAGTGGTCCTGTTGTGCTCCACGATTCTCTGGATAGAGCCGTCTTGAGATGCGTCACGCCCAGCCTGGGGTACTTGGCCAGAGGGTCGTTGAAGAGGAGTCGTCCAACCTCAAACCACGAATGCCTCAAAGCTTGATCACACGTTAACCGTAAGCTGGAGAGAGAATTTTTTTTTTCATAAAACTTGAAAATTATCAATTTGTGATAAAAAAACAACAAAAAGGTAATTGTTTTATTGCAATAGAGGATAAAAACGGAATTCAATAAAACCTCTGATCTGAAAACAATTTGGGATCAGGACTTGTAAATAAGAGGTTGCAGGTTTAGGAGGGATATAATTATATATTAAAGGGGAGGGGCGTTAAAAATTACAAAATAGAGGTAATTTTCTCATTAGAGCCTCACTATCAGAGAATTCACCATAAAGGATCTGACTGGTTTCAAGGAATTTTTTTTCAGACTAGCATTTTGTGTATGCTCACTTTGTGTCTTGAACTAGGAGTTTCTTTATCAAGTCTATGGCTGTATCTGTGAAAGGTTTGCGTTTGGAGAAGGTGAAGCAGTTACTCAGGATGTTCTCCTTGGTCAGATCCAGTGAATCTGAATGGTAAGGCGAAAATCCTGAAAATCTACACAAGTTGAAAAACAACAACAATAACACTGGACATACACAAAACAACAACAATAATATTGGACACATCTACTGCTAAAGTACAACCAGAACTTACACCCATTATCTGGAGTGATGTGTAAAAAATATTATCAATAAATTGGCTATTTATCATAAATATATATATATATATTAATGAAATATTAGAGATGAGCACCAATTAGGTCTATTTTAACTCTGATACGGTAACAGGGGAATAGACAAGGCAAGAAACCCTGATGTGGCGGAGGGAAGGAAGGGAGGTGAAGCTGGGAGGGGAGAGGGGGGAGGTTGAACAGTGTCACTTACAGGGAGTAAATGAAAGTTCCCATGGACCACATGTCGGCTGACGTACTGACAGGACGCTCACAAAGAATCTCTGGAGCTAAAAATCAAAACAAATTATGCCAATAGTTTACCAGTTGTATATATATATATTGGAAAACAAAAGCAACAAAAAACAAACAAACAAACAAAAATAACAACTCCAAATGATATACTGAAAACAAACAACAACAACAAAACCAAACCAAAAAACAGCAACAATCTGGAATCATTTTTAATCCTTTGATATATACTGTACCTTCGAAGTCAATTTCAGGGACCATTTTCAGAATAAGAGATGAGGACACTTTCCGGGCTCTTTCAAAATGAATGAGTTTGACGTGTGGCATTTGATGACCCAGCACTTCTGACGCCATTACATTCTGAGGCTACACAAACAAACATTATCACACTAATTTGCTGGCTTGTTATAAGACTACAGATTGAAGCATCTTGCAGCAGAATAAGGTGAGTGGGGGTGACTCAAATGAGTGGGTAGGTGGGTAGGTGAGTGGGTGGGTGGGGGGACTAGAAAAAGTCAAAGGTAATATAGATCTTTTAACTCAATTAATATAATAAAATACTTTAAGTACTTAAAGGTACCGATATAAATGGGAGGTTCATATGTGACCGTCTATGGGAAAATCGGGCACAACGCGGCATGCGTAGACGTCGCAAAAAGATCGATTTAGTTCTTATAATTGTATTAAATAAGCCTAACGAAGGGAACGGTTATGTGATATATAGCGGGAATGGCTAAAGCTACGGCGATAAAACTTGGAGAGCTTAATATCTGCTTGCCGAGGAGTGTGTAAGTGCAAAAAAAATTTTTTTCGTCGGGGCCACGTTGTGCTCGATTTTCCTGTAGACGGTCACATATATACAATTACATATACTCTCTTATAAAGGTTACAATATGAACAAGAATTATTTCTCAATAACCTGTGGGCGTCATTTGTTGATGCCTACACATACATATCATGCATGCATATAGTACCATACTATCATACCTTGATGGAGAAATGGCCAATCCCTTTCTTGTGGAGATAGTGCAGACCTTGCAAGGCTTGTTCCACACTCACTGCACAGAGAGGGTCCGTGAGGTTCTCGTGGTGCACAAAGTACTCCGTTAAACTAGCACCGCTCACTCTGGTAAACACACACACATACATACACACTCGTCACTCCTGTAACACTAATGCCCATGCACACACACAAACACATGCACACGTACACATGAATCACTTACATAAGGATTAAATTACAGATGCTTCCAAAAACAAAACAAACAAAACAGCCACAACAAAAGCAACAACAATGATCACACACACAAAAACAAAACAAAACAAAACAAACAACAACAAAAAAACAAAAAACCCCAGTATATAATAGCTTGATGTAAACTGGGTTTTACTAAGGTTTCATGTACAGTACTCTTATAATATACACTCGAACCTCTCTTATCCGTTCGTCTAAGTTACGGACACCTCTGTCTACCGGACACCAACTAAAATTATTGACTGCGTACGGATCGTCAGTGTAGTCGGAAAGCTACCAAATTAAACGAATAAAATCGGGAAAATATTTCGCGTGTGGCACTTCGAGTGTATTTGATTGTAGCGTTGTTTGCGGAGATGGAGCAGGAAAATCAACAGGCAGTTAGTGCGTCCACCGCTAGTTCTTCTCAGAACTCGTTGACCGGCGGCGTCGCTGCTAGTTCTTCTCAAAACTCTTTGAAAGGCAGTGTGCTGCTAGTTCTAAGAACTCAACGACCAGCGGTGGTGGAGGCAAGGTCGCGGTAACTAAACGCAAGCGTAGCGTTTTAACTCTAGAAAGAAAGCTGGAGATAATATCAGAAGTTGAGAAAGGGAAGTCAGTGAGGCAGTGTCTGGACAGTTTGGTGTTCCAAAATCTACAGTGAATGATATTTGGACATGAACGATGAAGAAATTGTAGAAGATGTTTTGCAAGAGAGAGAAGAATCTGAGTCCAAAAATGAAGATGAAGCTTCTTCAAATGCAGTTACTCCATCGCAAGCTTGTGCTGCTTTCGATACTGCTTTGGAGTGGTTGGAGTCCAAAGGCAACACACACCCTGCACATCTTATGCTGGTAAAAAGTTGGAGAGACGATGCAGCTCAGCCTAGCTTGAAATCTATGAAGCAAACTAAAATCACTTCATATTTTAAATAAATCGATTCATGTATTTTTTTGTTAATTTTAAGTAATATACTAATTCAATTATCAAATAATTAATTGTATACACGGTTTATCACCGAATAAATTAAGTATTTCTGAGTTACGGACATTTCTTAGTTACGAACACCCCTTGGTCCCAGACTGTCCGGATAAGAGAGGTTTGAGTGTATAAGGAAAAAAAGAATAATAGTAATCAAGTCGTGCCAGACGGGACACATCAGTGATTAAGGAACAGCTTAATTCCTTTAAAAACTCCACAGCTTCCCGTTACTATTCTCTTCTATCTACCATTACCACACCCTCCCTCCTGTCTTACTTCTGGAAGACTAGAATGAAGTGCTGGTGAGTGAGGTAACTGTCTGTGACTTGCACTACGTTAGGATGGTCCAGCCCACACAACATCTCCAGCTCCTGCTGGGCGTGGTCCCGGCCCACATCAAGGGGGAGGAGCTTGCACACATACACCTGCTGAGTGACCTTGTAGGCACACTCAAACACCATTCCAAACTGACCCCTGGACAATACAAAAACAACAACAACAACAAATAAAAAACAAAAACAAATAAAAACAACAACAAAACAAAAACAACAAATAAAAACAACAACAACAACAAATAAAAACTACCATTTGTCAATTTCCTCCACCTGATGTGTTCAAATAAAGAAATTTTGCCATAAATCATATACAGTACTCCGAACCGCACAGTTGTATTGACCCTTTACCTTCCAATTAGATTCTGCAGATCGTACTTGTCCTCGAACGGCTCCAGGGAATAGTCCGTGGGCTTGGTCTGCCTCATGGGCAGAAGGTTGACCTTGTTAGACTCCTTGCTGGGCCGGCCGGCTCCGTGCTGATTGACGGCCACCACTCTGAAAACGTAGTTAGCTGGCATGAGGTCCGTCACGTCCGTAGTGAGCTCTGTCACTTGCTGCTTGATAGAACTCCACCTACACATGCATGTGATTAGTATATAATGGATGGGGATCACTTCATGAGAGTTGGGTACTTAATGTTTGTAAGAGATCTTGTGGGATGAATGGACACATGATAGAGCTGAAGTAGAGAGAAAAGCTAGAGGCCATGCCCAAGAGCTTACAAAGGTTTAAAAATAAATAAATAAGCTGGAGAGAAAGAGAGAGAGGTGATAGCATTGTATATACATACATACTGTGTATGTTCTCACACCAAATTCTAACTTATACAACTTGATTTAGCTTGTATTACTTACAATTATTACGATGATTATGATTTTGTAAAACCTATCTTCTTCAATAAAACTTATAAAAACTGACTTGAAAAGAGAAAGCTAAAATATTATTATCTATTGAGTAAGCCTAGCAAAATGAATCTCTTATGAAACTATACACAATTCTATCCCTGATGGGTCATTACTGTAGTTCAATACCTGTCTGACGCCATATCTCTACATTCCACGATGTGATGAGTCACAGCTGAATGCCCGTCTAAACTGGGCGGAGTCCACGACAGGGAGATAGACTCTGGACTCAATATTTTCACCGTTGGGCATCCCGGCATGCTCGGTGGACCTACAAGAGGAAGGAAAAGGAAACTTTGAATTATACGTCTTATGAAAAATAATGAACAACGACACAACAAATAACAACAACAATAACAATAAAAAACAACAATAACAACAATAAAAACAACAATAACAACCATACTCTATTTTACCAGTGACTGTCAATCTTGCGCTGGTCTGAACAGAGCCTGAGTTATTAGACAGCACACACACATACTCCCCCTCGTCCTCTAGCTCAGTGCCTTTGATCCGGAGCTGCACGGACTTCTCTCCCACGCTGCAGAAGGCGCGGTTGATGACCAGCCTCTGGCCGTCCTTGCTCCATTCCACGTTGGGAGACGGGTGAGTGTCGCCTTGGATTTGACATTGGAATTGGACGTTGTGACCTTCAGAGACGACCTGGTCAGACAGTGGAGTCATGATGGTGGGAGCCTGTGTGGAATAGACATGTATATACACTGACTCCATACATATGTAGGTACATGCCCATGCATAAAAAATACCGCTGTCCCTTGGTATGGTGTGTGTGCTTAAAAAATACTGTCTTCCCCTCCTTCATGAATACCGTTTTTCCCTTTCTTATGATGTGCATGCTTAAAAAACACTGCTTTTCCCTTTGTAAGGTGTGTGTGCTTATAACAAACAAACAAACAAACAAACCTTTTCCAGTCATACTGTGTGCATGCTTAAAAACAAACTTTCCCCCCTCATAAAGCACACACCCTCTGTTTGTTTGTTTTTGTTTGTTTTTTCAATGTTCTTGTCCAGTAGCCATGTCTTCTGTACATCAAACACTTGGTGACAATAAAAGCCCTCCAGTTTGCCGGGAAACCTTGTTGATCTTGTTACTAATTAGAATTATGTCTATCTTCTGTTTTAGTAGCGCTAAGTCTTGTATTCGCTAGTTCTTTAGTCTTATTACTGTACGAGTGCATGCTAACCATATGTATCGTTCGGTAAGGTGAAGATATCAATTATTTAATCCTTCGAATTGTAATGATTCATTATTTTTAAAGTAAAAGAAAAAAGATTTTGTTTGGTACTGCTCTTCAACCTCCTCAAGAACTCTATTTCCCTTTCTTTTGTACCTTGGGTATGAGCACAGCCTGCTGTGCCTTCTGAGTCTCCCTCATCTCCTCGTCAGCCTGGTAGCTGAAGGTGGACGTGATCTTCAAGTGAGCGCTGCCATCGCCGGGACCCATGGACGACTTCTTCTTCTTCTTCTTATTGCTGGGTAAAGGGAGGGTGTTATACGTGTTGACGATGGCCATGGGGAGTTGCATGCGACCGGACGGACTCTTCGTTACTCCGTATTGATGCTTCTCATGGCGCTTCTGGTATTCTGTATCAATATACATCATACATACATACATACATACACTCACATACATACATACATATACACATACACTCACATAGATACATACAATGTATAAGAGGAAATTTCTACTCTACTTAAACAACAATAATAGATGGAAGCATCCTCTGAAGTAAGTAAGGAAAAAAAAAAAAAAAAAAAAAAAAGAAGCTAAATGCAGGAAATTTTAAGTGAGAAGAGACAACTAATGCAGGGAATTTAGTATCACAGTTATGTCAAATTGGAAGAATTTAACAAATAGAATTGGAAATTCAAGTCATTAAAACCTCAATTTTGACTCTAGCTTGCTACAGTTTTTCTTATTTTGTTTGGATGTTAAGCATATGATTAGAAATAATTATATGAAGACCAATGGGAAAAACCTCATTCATTGGTACATACTTCTAATCTGAACATGTACAAACAAACTAGGCCTACCAGGCAAGAGAATACCTAAATATATACAATACAGTATATACATACATGCACAGTCCAAACAAGTACATGTATGTATGTATTGCTACAACTTAAGTTTTTAGGCCTCAGGCCAAAATGAATAATTTAACTCATAGCAACAACAAAACAAACAAACAAAAATGAACTAAACATTTCTCTTTGCTTCAACAAACCCTTTCCTTTGTATCCAACCACATTCCTTTCTTTAGGTCAAGCCACCCCTTCTCTTTCCCAAACCTCGTGACAGTCCTTCCTTACCTGTCCAAATGAAGTCTTCTTCTTCCTTTGTCAATCCTCCCTCATACTTGTCCAAGAAAGAACCAGGCACCCACCCTTGCTCGCATATCTGTGGGCTCTTGGGTATGACATCCCTTACCAACCGAGCCAGCCACCAGTCAGAGGAAGAATCGAGCACGTCAAAGACCTGTCCCTTGTGGATGTAAATGATTCCCTCGTTGTCCTTGGGAGGGGCACAGTCCTCCGCCACGATGTATAGGTTCAGTTTGCGAGCTTTACGAAAGTGCATCGCTTCAGGATCACTGGACTGTAAATATAAATAACAAATAACGTGTATACCCAGCTAAATAAAAACAAATAATTTGAAGCAGGGTTGGAAAGGAAGAAGAAAAAATCAACAACAACAGCGAAACAAAACAAAACAACAAAAACCAACAAACAAAAAAACCAACAAAAAAAAACAAACAAAAAAAAACAACAACAAAAAACCAACAAAAAAACAAAACAAAAAAAAACAAAAAAACAAAAACAAAAAACAACAAAAACAAAAAACAAAAAACAACAAAAAATCTCAAGTCATCTAATCTACGATCTAAGAAACAAAAATCTTCCCTATGTATGTATAGGAATTTTTTAGTAGAGCTAATTTATACTCATGTGTCATGATCATAACAACTCACCGAAGCCATCAAGTTCTTGTGTTTGGTAGCCGGACTGCTAACGTCAGTTTTCAAGTGAGACGGACTGAATATCCTGGGACTAGTACAGCCTATAGCACTCAGGGGGTAGTCAACTTCGAACTCTTCAAACTCCTGTTCTGAGTCATCACTCAGGGTTATCATGGCAACGGCATTGTCTTTGGGAGGGCTGGAGTGTGAAATAAATAGAATAGGGTCAAATGATGTCATTGTTGTTGAAAGTTAGTTTAAAGAGGAATAACCAGGAAGAAAAATCCTTCACAATCTATTTTAATTGGAGATATCTTGGATGTTATAGTCCAATAAATTTTTGTATTCAAATCCAGTATAATTTAATTTAATACGACCAAGATAACACAAATGCCTAAAGTGAAATTTCTGATAACGAACCTCATCAGAGTTAGCATGTGACACACAATGGTACCATGTAACAGCACAAGTGGTGACTAAATTCTGAGCTTAAAAACGGACACTGCCCTATTCAATACAACACATGTGAGATTGCTGATCTGGTAGAGGCATCTCGTGTGTTTCATATACTTACATACATAAAGGGTTGTTGGGCGTGGCCAAACTTAGTAACGTACATAGTGGTAGAATCCAGTGAGTTGCGGTTGTGTGGGTTGGGGCTGTTGTTGGCCAGAGCTGTATGTAAAAACAACAGCAGCACAGAACAAAAACAAATAACAAAAGGAAAGTCAAGAAGAAATACATTTAAGTTTATTATTATTTATTTTAAATTCATAATTTCACATGGAGTCAATACAAACTTTAATTAATAACATGATTCCATCAGCTAGAATAATTAAGTTTTCTTTGTTTTAACAGCCAATGGATATATTATGTTAAATAGTATCCATGCCAACCATTTGACTTGCTGTTAGTCACCAAAGACAATTTGACCTTATTGACTCCTCAAAGGATTTTAACAAAAAATCGAAATGTCGGGTCTAGTTTTTAAATTGGCTGTACTAACCTTGAGAGCTACATATCTCACACATGTACAAACATGTAGATATTATGGATACTGTAAGTAGTGTACATTGTGTACCAACAATTCATTGCTACTAATGGCGGTCAGTATTCAGGAGGTGAAGCTACATACATGCCCTCCCCCAATCTCCTCCCACAGCTAGCCTTAACCTTCACACTGCCCACCTTTCAGCAGATCAAATTGGCCCTTCATGATGTCTTTGAGCACCTCCAGCCATTCTTGCTTCTTCTCCACCGTGGGTGCCTCCAGCAGATAGTACTGGTCCCAATCTCCCACCGTACCAGTTCCAACGGCAAAACGATTGGGCTCGTCCCCTTCTTTCTCTGCCACAGACAGACTGTACACCTTGAGGGCATCCTTGAACACGTACAGGCCATCGACGTCCTTCTCCTTGGTGATGATGAGTCTCTGCTCCAATAGGAAGAGCTGTCTGCGTGAGCCGGTTCGCTTGTTACGCTCGTACACTACAAATACGTCCTAGACCGTACAGAAAGAAAGAGATACATATGGTATAGTACAGTAATTACAAAATTCAATTGTACGCAAAGTTATAACATTGTATTATAAACATATGTTCAAAACAAAAGAATACGTAATTTTTAAATCCTTACATTGTCAAATTACAGAAGTAATGTAAATAAAAGCAAAAAACTAAAAACAAAACAAAAAACAACAAAAAAACAACAAAAACAATAACAAAAAACCAAAAACCCAAACCAAAACCAACCACAAAAAACAACGACCACAACTAGAATTCTGCAACAATTAAGACAGTGCATGTTATCCAGTAATGCTAAGGGACTATTCCCCCTGCCTTCCTAGACTCATTTTCTATATCAATATTAAATTTCTAGGAGGTGAGCTAATCAATACTGACCTTACTATGCATACAGTATGAGCTAATTATCACCATGGTGATAGCCAGCATGGTTTTGTGAAAGCAGGATGAAACTATGATTTGTTTACACAACAACAACTATTTTGGAAATTGCCAGTAATTTGTGCTGAAGCACAACACCAGGACTGACATCTTACATACCTGTAGTAGCAATTGCCCGTGCTTGTGTATATTTCCATCGTAACCATAGATACTGCTCAGCGTCATGGCGTCATTGGCTCTGCGAGGAACGTCCTGCGTGAGCTGCACCGCCTTGTCCAGCATGGGCGTGGCCATCCCCGCCTTCTTGGAAGACTTCTGGAGGTCCCTCAGTAGCAGCTTGTACATGCTCATCCTCTGGATGGGTTTGATGAGCAGGGCGGCGAGATCCAGACGCTGGCCGTGATGCTTCTGGAGCTCCTAAGGAATTGGGGGTGGAGTGACAGCATGAGAGAGAGAGAAGGAAGGGGCGTGGCAGTAGGGGGAGAGATTAATAGAATGGTAAAGACACAGCACAAGCACAAGTTAAAGGTTACTTATTTAATGGATTGGGGTAGAGTTGTATAGAGTTCCTGTGAGCATGTGCGAGCGATGCAGTAATCATTACGTCATTTATTAAGTCATCAACAAACGTCAAAAATTAAACCATGCGGTAACGTATAAAAATGCACACACACACACACACATAAATTTAATTAACCGTTTAAACTCAGGGATCCCCCCTCACTATCTAGCCTTGATCATTGGATTTATCCATCCATTGTAGACTACAAGTTGGTCTCACCTCAAAGAAAGTGCCTCCGTCTCTGTGGTAGGTCCACAAGAAGGACTCAGACTTGTTCTTGTTCTCTGAGTAAGTCACGTACTTCTCAAAATGGCGTGTCTATAATCAAAGTCATGTCACGTGGTAAGGGAGAACGTATGGCTCGAACAAACACATCAACAACTTCTCCATTAAATTCTATTAACTAGCTGTTACTTGCTGGACTACACACATCAATGAAACTCATTCTAACAGCCAATATTATGTTAATTAGAACTTAACTGAATCAACTTCAATTCTAGTACAATGCTTCGACTAAGTTTGCTGGTCTTCTTCTGGTACAGAAAAATAATAACATTTTTCTGTACCTGAAAAATAATATTTTTCTGTACCTGAAAAATACCAGCAAACTTGGTCGAAAAGTTGAACTTGAATTAAAGTTTTAATTAAAGTATCAATGACAAAACAACAACATCAAGTAACAACCAGCGAACAGAATTGACAACAACAAAAATGCCTTCATTCAAGATTGGGCTATCCCTGGACTTACAGCAGTTGATGCTACCATTAAAGACAACAAATAAACCCATCAACCTTCTGAAACCCTCCTTCTTTTCCAATCCCTTACAAAGCGTAATATACTCTTACACAATCGATGAAGCATTTGCCGATGCCCTCCACCGTAGTGCCGTCCTTCTCGAGGGCCTTCAGGAAGATGTCGCTGTGAAAGGCAAACAGTGCAGGCAGATTGCCAAATATGGTCGTTTCCTTGCCCTTGAGTGCCTCCGGCAGCGCAGGGCTCTTCATCTCGTTCAGGTAGAGCTTGATGCAGTCGTCCAAGTTCTGCACGTATGTCTTCTCTGTCTGTCTTACCTCAGCCATGATGAATCTACAAGACACAAAATAAAATATTTGCATCTTCATTCTCATTTGGAATTCAAACCAGAACATGGACACCAGGATTTCATACAGGATTTCTCGTCTTGGAGGGTTGGGGGGCGGGGTTATATTACATGCATGAATAAAAAATATAAAACCTATATAGTTTCCAGCAAGGATTGTGTAAGTCTGGCTGAAATATTGAAATTGCAGAAGTTTCATAGCTACAAAACACATTAGGATAATATAGACTAAACTTTAGAGAACAATAGAAAGAAAAAAATTAACTAAAAACAACAACAAACAAACAAACAAAAACAAAACAAGTTACACTATAATGTTGCCTAGCAACCTCCTCTGACAATGTCATTGTTTTACAATTAGAGTACAGCACAGAACAGTCCAAGTACATGATGGTCAAACTTGAAATTGAGGGGCCAGAGAGGGGGAGAGAAACATACACACACACACACACACACACACACACACACCTCCCTCTTATTTCTGAACAGTGGACATCAGTTATTTCATTGAGGATGGTTAAATCCCTTATGCACGCATGCATACACACACACACACACGCATGCATACACACACGCATGCATACACACATACACACACACACAGGACTAAAGAGGAACTAACTCGGATGTTCCATAACAGACTAAAAATAACAAACAAACTTAAACAACAAAACAGCTGCTAAGAAATTTCAAACTATCCCGGAATCTCTAGCGTCACTATTTAGGGAAAAATCCTGAAAAAAATTGGAAAGCGAAAGAAAAACAAACAAATAATAAAAAGTGCCAAGCAAGCACGAGGCAGCTACTCAACCTTCACCCCAACTCCTTACTCTATCTTCTGCTTCCTCTTCTGCTTCTCTGCCTCGGACTCCACCGGCACTTCAGCATTCTCTGATGTCTTGGTCGCCTAAGAAGGAAAAACAAACAAACAGACAAGTTATTCCACGTGACGAGTGGGTGGAGGAGATTCTCACGCGTACCTCCGAGTCCTTGGACTGGTTCAAGGCGTCAGAACTACTGCCACTGCTGGGTATCTACAGTACATGTCACGACATGAAATAACGTCACATGACATGAAACAATGTCACATGGTTATACTTATTCAGATCTGTATTCTTTCTACTCTAACTTTACACAACTTTACCCAATGCTTACCACAAATTTTTTGAACAACGTGAAAAAACAAACAACATCAACGACCACAATTCTCACAAGATTATATTCAAAAGAGTCAGTGAGTTAAAAAATAATAGAGTTTGACAATGAAATATTCATACATAATATATTGGATGAAGAACATACATAGTTACGGTTTCCTCAGATAAAATGGTAACATGTAAGCCCCAAATTGCACTAAGTGTATGATGTAAAACAGAAATAATAATATAATAATATTTTACATCCTTTGTAGTAAACTAATATTTAATAAAGTATATTTACTACACGTTGTAGACTTATTTACCAAACAATCTTTTTTTTTTTACTTTGTAAAATAATGAATCATTACAATTCAAAGGATTGAATAATTGAGATCTCCACCTTACCGAGTGATACATCGTACAGTAATAAGACTAAAGAACTAGCGAATACACTTAGACTTTGCGCTACTAAAACAGAAGATAGACATATTCTAATCAATTAGTAACAAGATCAACAAGGTTTCCCGGCAAACTGGAGGGCTTTTATTGTCACTAAGTGTTTGTGTACAGAAAACCTGGCAACTGGACAAGAAGCTCATTGTGCCTCTGCCTAGAGAGATGACCTGACAGTGCTCTGACTTCAGGGCTTAGGGTAAGAGAGAAGAAGGAGAGAGAAAGTACAGAAGCCAGAAATAAGGGAAGTTTGAAGAAGACTAAATAATATCATTTTAGAGTTGTTTTTCAGTGGGATGCACACACACACATACACCAAAAATAACTTCAGGCTAACCCAACACTTCTTTGCTAACATTGTGTTAATTGGTAACTTCCTTTAGAATGCCCACTCTCTTGTGTTCATGGCATACACTAATCAGCAGCTCACAAGCATTCCATCTTAGAGTGCCGGGATACTTCCTGGTAGCAAATATTCTTCAAATTTCTGCTTGTGTACTAGTTGTTATGTTATTTTACGAGCATAGTTCGTATGTCTAGTTCAAATTTGTACATGTGTGCGTGTGCATGAACTAGGAGTAGCTCAAACAAATAAGGGAGCAGGAAATACCTTATAATTCTGTCAACACCAAAAAGATAACACACACTAATTTCAACAACAGAGCGGAAACAACAATTTCTGCTGACTCAGCAAAAATTTCACCAGAAAATTAAAACTAGGAATATCCCACAGCCAACTATAAACAACAAACACACACACACAACAAAAAATGCATACACACACACGTACATGCAGACAGTTGATTAGCAACATACTCACACACATACGTACACCCACACCCCCTTACTCTCTCTGCTGGTTGATCCTCAGCTTCCCCTCCTTCCACTGACGCTGGCCCGGCCGAACTCTCCGACCCTACAGACGAATGCCTTCGCACGTCTCCTCTCTCCCTCTTCTTCTTCTTCTTGGTGACGTTTTTCCTCTGAAACTGGCTCTTGCGGAACAAACCGTCCGTCGTCAGCTGGGTGGGGCTGACGACGGCACTCTCCGTCTGGCTCCTCCTTCTCGAAGACTTGGGAGAGGGCGTGGCTGAGTGAGGCGCGACACGCTCAGCGGCAGTGGTCGCCTCCACAGACGTAGTGGACCCGGGTATTACAGGGGAATCCCCTGAAAATGCAGCCGGTAGAGTGCGAGACCTGAAAACGAACGTCACAGGGAGAGGAGACAGCTAGTAGGTACAAGTTCCATACCCACATATTGTGGTAAGACATCCCACGGTACTATCTATAGTCCTATGAGACAGTTCTACGAAGCTGTCCATTCATGTGTCAAGTCTTACCTAGTTTGACGGGAATTCTGGGAGCCGACATCCAGCGAAGAAAAGTCTAACGAAGTTCCCTCGTCTCCTTTGTCATCATCACCATTCTCAATGGGCATGCTCGATGCTGCTGCATCGGCTCCTCCCTCGAGCGCTATGGTGACCTTCTTGAGGTTGCTGATCACGTTGAGGCTGTGAAGGTCATGGTTACCAAATGCTCGTCGATCCTTGTTAATCTTTTTAAGGTCGTACTCATCAGATGTTCCACTCAAAGGACCTTCAGAGGAAGTGTCAGATACAATAAGCTCAATATCCCTCCCAGAATGGGATTTAACAAGGAGGTAAGCCACCCGTCTGTCTTTACACAATAAATACTTATTCAAACACTCATACGAAACAAAACAAACCCCCCCAAAAACTTGCTATTGAACGAAGTAATCAACTTATTGTATAACATCTTTCTTTTGTACTAAAATATTTCGTGGACATCTTTTATAAGGTTGCAACAATTCCCATTTGGTTAGCCTACCAGTATAACAGTGTATTTATTAGTTGTGTGTGCATACATACATACGTATCTCTATGATAAGAATGCAAGCTAGTCTTCGGTAACAGATAATTCAAATATATTGGTAAAAGTCTAAAAAATAAACCTAGTGTACATATCTATGTACCCCCAGAATAAAAGAACGCATGCATACTCTCACAATGCTTAAAAAACAACAACAAAAAACAACAAAAAAAAAACAAAAAAAAAAAAAACAAAAAAAAAAAAGCAACAAAAAACAAAAAAAACAACAGCTCCTTCACTTTTATTTAAAGATTTATTGAAACAATTAATTCTTTTCTATTAGAGCCTTCAGTTGAAATTAGGTTTATACAACGCCTCACAACTGAAAGGTCGGCACAAAAAGCTCTCCAGATAGCCTATCTGTTCACACACACAAGTATTGTATAAGTATAGTTGCTATGCAACACTTTCACATGTACATACACATTAACCTAACGACCCGACAGCTGCAGTAGCATCAACAGTACGTAAGTCAGAACTTGTAAATAAAAACAAAATCCGCCCAACAGAATTTTTAAGACCATAAGTACGTATGTACATCATAAAATTAATAACAATTACAATTTGTGTGAATTCAATGTCTTAGAACACGAAGGCTTTTGAAAGGAAAACAGTCATCACTTATCAAAACAACCAGTAGATCACACACACACACACATACAAACTCATTCTTCTGAAGAATCTCAATATGAAAATAATATTCATCATCTACTTAAAATTGGATGAAGAATAGAATCTAAAAGTTCGGGGAAATGGATACGTTTGCCAAATCCTTCTTTCAATTTTTTGGGAGCATTATGGATTATGCAAACTTGTGTCTGCCTAAGACTTTCTGACCCTCCACTCACTCACTATCTATGCACCTATCAGCAACTGTTCACAGAGCTAGCCTGTTTCTTTATGGACGCAGTTCTGTCTAAGTTTAGAACATTAGATTTGTATGCAAGCGTAAGCATTAAAAAACAATACAAATATTGGACACTACAGTTAGCGTTCTCTGAAACAGAGTTAGGGTTAAAAACAAACAAACAAACAAACAACAACTGAATTTTTGTTAACATCTATTTGATGATCAGGGCTAATGTAGCACCGTCACTATGCTTGGGACGCTACACTCTAGGGTCCTTTGGGACCCTAAAAATGGAGGTTCCCGTGGCAGCACCTAACTAATTTAGTGTAGGACAGGTCGAAGTACAACCTCTTACCAGCTGTTATTTGAACCCAATTGTCTTTAGAGTCCGTCTCTTCTGCCGGTTCACCCTCTGTCAGACACACCAGGTACTCAGAGGGAAACCACCCGTGGGCGTATGTCCCGCCTCCCATGTTGGCGCGCACGAACCAGCGCCCGCCGGTGTGCTGGTCTAGCACCTGCACGATGTCACCTTTCTTGAGAGACAGTTCTAGGTAGTCACTGCTGGGCTCCGGGGGATAGTCCGTGGTCACCACATACTGGGGGGGAGGGGAGAGAGAGAGAGGGAAAGGAAGACAAGGGGAAATTGACATTGCTTATAATAATTAACAAAAAATGTATTAAATGGGATTTATTTATAGAACCAAACTTGAGAGGGGTCAAATCAACCTTTTTGAAACATTTCTGAGGTTTTCTCATTTCCATGAAATTGATGAAATTTCATGGAAATTTTCACCACGTAGGTCATGTTTTCAGAGAGAGGGGGAAAAAAAAACCCTAGAATGGCCTAAAAATATCCTGGCTAAACAATCCAATGTGCAATTGAGAAAAAAAGTTAGCCTGTAAACGCCAGAGAAGAAAATATTGTTGCATTAATTATGTATATTATATAATGTTCATGCACATGCACATATCGCCAATGGACAACACACCCCCTTTAGCAAAATTTAAGAGAGTTGATAGCCACACCTTTTCTAGGCCAAAGAGCCGGCTAATGACACTTGATAACCACACCACTTCCCTCTACGCCATTAAAAAAAAATTAGCTTCTTCATCTTGTGGAATATAGAGCTCAAAACATTCTGCATTACATGTACTAGTGAGTGAACGTAAGATCTTGATTGAAGATTTTGAGTCGAGTCGTGGGGGGAGAGGGGGGGTGGACAGATTTTTGTTTTACTGATCCTTTTTTACCCAATTCTTAGACAAGATCTGTTTATGTGAATGAAATGAAGACCCAAAACAAACTTGTGCTAATTATAAATCTATCAACACATTCACGCCTAACACACAAATGACTAAATAATAATAGTTCAACACTGCCTCCGAGGGAACTACCGTTTGTAGGGTCCCAAAGGTACTAAGACTGTAGCATCTCGAGCGCAGTGAGGACGCTACTGAGGGACGCTAAAAATGGTAGTTCACAGTGGCTGTGCAGTGCCTAAGCTAATTTAGAACATAGCAACAGCTCCTAACAACACAATTGGAGGGACACTAAGTGTCCCGGCCCTCAAGGTGGGGACATTAAGTTAATAGTGTCCCACTCTGAAGGACCTAAGTAGCTTACCTAAGTAGTTTTAAGTTTCTCTGCCACAACACAAGCCACATCAGCTATGTTCTAATGGCATATGATGTGAACATATGCATCTTCTATCAAACGTTCCATTGACTATCTAGAAACCAGCAAATAAGAACTCTAGAACAAATAGTTTGATGTAGCAATACAAGACCAAGATAAGCCGTCTTTCTCACAATGTTTCGTCCTCTAACCAGCACCACAGTCTCTCTCTCTCTCTCTCTCTACTGGCAGACTCCAGCACCCTGCCCACTCACATTCGTGGCCCTCAGGTGGGCTATAGTGCGTCCCTGAGACTTGAACTTCCTCTGTAAGATTCCATAGAGCCGTCCAAGACTGTTGGCCCTTCTCTTCCGATTCCAACGTAATGACATTAACTCTCTCTCGCTGCTCTCTTTCTTCAACGAGGACGGAAACCATGAATGAAGCACAATAGCCGTCAACACAAACGAACAAGTCAGAAACAGAGGCCCTGCCCACTGTGATGTAGATCCTTATAGCGAGGCGACGTGACAATAAGAAAGACCAATGAAATGAATAGAGTGTGAAGGATTCAGCCGATAGACTTTACTAAATATACCAAGCTAAGACTCAAAGGAAGCGAACGGTCAATTCGACAACGGACGTTTTACAAAAACTGCACCAGAAATATCGGACAATGCTGAACAAGCTTGCATTGGCCAAAGTGGGAGGATATTTAAGTTCAGGAGAAAGCACGCGCCTCTAAAACTCCCTCCCGACGACTGCATTAACAAGAGACCAACAGAAGTCCATCTCACCAGCTCCGCTCAGTGTGAAAGGGTTACTCAATAGACTGGCACAAAGGCTATCATGTTCGGCATGTGTTCGCAGACAGAGGTCTCAACTGAGCACGCTCAGAAGGGTCCTTGTATACTATTATATGCATTGAGATGTACCAAGAGTATCATTATTATTTGTATCACACCTGTAAGGTCACTTAGTCTACTGAGGACACGGCCCTACAGTAGGGGGGAAAACCCTAGGGAAACTCCCTAATAATGTAAAATGCACATACATGTATGCACACACAAAATTATTATTACTATTATTATTATTATTATTATTATTGTTATTATTATTATTGTTATCATAATCATTTTATTACTGTTATTGTTACTATATTATTATTATACATGTACTATAAAATAACACGTTTGACTTTCAACAATGATATCGACAATGACGGTGTTTTTATTCATGAATAATTCATTTTCTGAGCCAGGTTGGACTATTATCATTACTACAACTGCTAATATTATTGGTTTTTTATTATATTATTATTACAAATTAAAATTGATTATTGAATACACACATGCATATATTGAAGTACAAAAAAAACAAAAAAAAACAAAAAACAAACAAAAACCCACTGGCATCCCTCAAACTCCTTAATCAACAGTCCTCTTGGACCATTTCCACCAAGTATACTTCTTCTTACAACCCCACACCATCTTTAATTACTTATCAATTACTGTACATGCATATCAACCTATACGTACACACATACATACGTACATACCTGATCATTTTCCTTCGCCTGAGGACTCAGGGATCGCCCTCTGGTCTCTCCAGACATTGGGGGACCAAGAAGCATCTCTTCAGACATCGACCTTTTCCTGCTGAGCTCAGGAGATGCCTGAGGGCTCGGAGACTTGGACAACGCCCACTCACTTGATGGAGATATAACCGCCAATCCGTTCATCTGTTTGACGTCGGAACTGCCAATGGGAGATTCCTTACCGTTAGAAATTCCCAGAGTAGGAACAGCCACGGAGGGAACGGAGAGTTTGGACGGCTCACCGGACTTCTTGATGATGGCGCTGCGGAGAGTCCTAACCCACTGCTGCTTCTCTTCCAAGGTGGCAGCCTTGAAATGGAGCTTGTGGTCTCCAGTGGCTAACAAGAACTTGGTAGGCTCGGCTTCCACAAACTCCACAACTTGCACCTTGCTGGAGATCTGTGGAAGAAAAAGAATACAGTGAAGAAACAAAACAGATGAAAATAGACTGAACTTCGGAAGAGCGGGGTGGACTGACATTGATGCAAGAAGGGCAATATGGAAATAAATATTTAGAAACGAATGAAACCCAAAAGGTATGGAGAAATCTGTTACACGTAGCCTGTGCAATTGTTTTAAGCAGTCCTGGAATGTGTTCATTTTCACTCCTTCCATTTTGTGTCAGAATAAGTTAAACTAACAATCACGCCAAGTTCGAGGTTCTCGCTAAACGAACATGCCACCATAACGGTTGTTCGTACACACTATCAATGTCACAAACTGGTCTATAACCAGCTTCACTAGATGGAAACAGCAGTAATCTCACAAAATACATACATTTGTACAGTACATACTTCATGAATACATGTTGCATGCACGTGTGTACAGTGTACATACTCCAGCTAATAAGTTGCCATCTCCACAGTAACAACTACATAGTATGAAGACTTCGTACTTAAATTGTAACCAAAGGGTCCTTGTATAATTAAAATTACACCAATTCTCTAAACGAAGTTAGTGATAAGTGATAGTTATTATAACTTCAAATAATAGGAATTTTTTTTGCAAACAACAGCAATTTCAATTTAATTTAAGTATATAATTTAATTTTTTTTTGTCTATGTGATATGTCCATTATTGCTTACATTTATATCTACAATGTGGCTGTAAGCTACTGGTAAGACGTCAATAAAAACAAATTCAACCACAAGTGGTCACTCACAGCAGTTTTAGACTTGAATTCGTATTTGAAAGCTGCCTCAGGTCCTTGGAAGATCTCCACCTTCCTGGTGAATAGAAGGGCGTGCTCGAAACAGAACACGTGCCTGTCTTTGCCTTTCACTCCGAACTTTGACCCTGCCACATGCAGTGGAGACTGGTACAGGAGCTCCCCTAGTCCTGCAGTCAGTTCCTAGGCAACAACAAACGACACATGTAATTGAACCATATATTTACAATAACCGCTACTAATAGATAAGTGTTTATACTCTGTATAGAGTATGTATGGAAGTATACATGCATGTAGATGTATTATATAGTGTGGTCAGCTTAGAAAATTGTGCTTTTAGTATTATTGTCCATTGGTGTAGTTGTGTGAAAGCTAGACGGATGAAAGTTCACGCACATCTTTATTAAGTCAGCAAAATTCATGGTGTAGAGGTTTCACCTGTGATTATGGCTGTGCGAACTACTAGTGTAAAAATAAAATGGAAAATTAGTGATCTGTTTAAGCCACAACAAAATTTAAACCAGTGTCCTTGTATTTTGTCCACTAAATCTCACCTATGTACGTATGTACCTACAAGAGATGGTACACAGAATACGACAAATTGAATTTGTACTACACACTGACAAAATGAACATACTATGAGAGTAGCCGACCTCCACTGATGGGATTAGAAAGACATTACAATGTCAGTTATCAATGAACATTACAGTACATGTGCTCATTGCCCCTTCATATCAATGCATACAGTGTACATGCCCATATACGAACATATTATAAGTGAACATACATACCTTGTAATTCTCCAAGTAAAAGATGTGCACAGCATGGTTAGTAGATTGCAGCAGCTTCTCTGAAGCTTCTAACCCACTCTACGAAAATAACACAAAATATTCAATAAAACAAATATAAACAAACAAACCAGACGTAAGTCTATCACTCAATAGTATCCAACATTTATGTTTTGGGAAGAGAGCCATTATGCACAATGGGCTGGAGTCACTCACACTAAGTATATACACATATCTACAGGTTTCTCCAGTTGAACACAAGTCGGCCATCCTAGAGGTCTGGCTAGCCAGAAGAATTTGAATTGGAGGCAAACACTGACACAGCCAGAGGCAACAAAGCCCAGCAACCTCTACACACCTTACTTAAACAGAGAGAAGTGGCTTCCCTAATGATAACTGTGTCGCAGCAAATATGTGAACGACGTTAGAAAAGCAATCCTAACCAAGCAACAAGCCATAGAAATGCAGTCTCGGGGTATGTAGAATCAAGAGAGAGCGACGTTCGCTGTAAATGAAATTGAAATGGTTCCTGGACCTGCCCACACAGCCTTGGATACACCCAGTCCAGTTAAAATCTTTAGACCGATTTTACAGAAACCTAAAAACTTTGCACGAAGAGTAACTGAAGCTCTCCATATTGAACAATACTTAATAGTGTACTAATATCAACTGCTGATGAGAACATGTATTAGGTAGCTATATTAAGTAGCTAACTGTACTTTATGTATGTCCCATCCATACCTTGTGCCCACTTACTTACCTTCAACACTGAAGTAGGCTGCCCCAGCTGTTGAGTGTACTTCAAAATATCCTAAATACAACACCCACCACACACAGAGCAGTTACAACTTTCATACAGTGCAGAAACTGTTCTGTCTATCACACCTTATACTAAGAACTATAATAAAACCAAAAGAACTGGACTTACTATGTGTAGATAAGTAGATAGCAACTATAGATAGTCTTGAAGTACTTACTATACCTGTCCAAACTTTCACAACAACAACAACAACAACAACAAAGAGGTACAGCTTCAGACTACACAACTACAAATTCAAATTTGCAGCTGCTCATTGACAGCCTGCACTCTGAACTGAAGTTTGGAGCCTCTACTTGAACTTGAATAAACAAAGCTGTTGATACTGCCACGGCTTTTATAGGCAGCTCAGAGTTATGACGCTGGAATTCTCACATTGCCTTTAGTGTTGTTGAAAACTATCAGGTTACAGGAATTCCCTAAACAGAGGACCGTGAAAGCAAGGACCAAAAAAGGGGAATGGGAAAGGGGGAAAGGGTACCCGACCATTTCATACTTAGCTATGAATGCTAAAAATTTGCTACGATATGAGGTGATATATATTCAGGTGTTAAAGTTATCACGATAACTGTCACATTCTTTCATTTTGCTAATGTTAAAGTAGTATACATAGGTAATAAAAACACTCCCACTATGCCTATGACAATGCTCATGTGTAAAACAATACACGTAACTCCCGTACCCACATTAGAATCAAAGCCAAATAAATAAAACAGTCAGTTCAAGGTAGAGTTTTACAGCACAAGTGTATCTTTTGAATTAAAACACACAAAGACCCCACATCTATACAGCGTCTTGGGAACTCTTATTCAGATTAAACACGTATTTTCAAAGATTGATAAACTCGAGCTGTATACTTATGCTCTGGTCTCGCCAAGAATTAGAAGATAACCACTGATTTTGCTGGACTAATGAAGGTGTCAGGTTGCAGATTTTAGGAGTAGAGGATATCTAATTCGTGCATCGTGAAATAAATTCATTCTTCAGTATACAGCAGTTAAAAGTAGTTAATGGAGATGTACATATGTACGTACGTACGTAGCCCACGCATCACACGCATGCACGTAAGGGTCGACGAATAACCCACGAATACTGCGACCATGTGCAAAGCGGGCACACGTGAAAGCAGTGGGACATGGACCCAAGTGTCTTAGTCCTGACAGCTAGCAGCCACTGGTAACCACAGGTGAGTGTTCAAGTCATTCATATTGTCGATGAAGACGGTGTTAATTGTTACTGGACTATTTCGCATGTCCCCCCAACACTGAAGTCTGAGAAGGAATGATATTTCAACACACCACGTGCAGTGAGGTGATAACGCTCCCAGACGGCTAGAGATCATGTAATAATGAGCTTCTTGGTGAACTAGTCTTACAACATGGGTGGTTAATTGAAATTTGAGCAGTTTCGGTGCAAGTCTGAAAGACTTTGACCTTACTGGCTAATGCAATGTTATTGTTACATTTAAGACTACAGCATGCCCACCTTTTTCAATACGTCAAGGCTCGTGTTAATTACTGTATTTATCTTGCACATCAGTAATTAATTATGATAATGATATGTTTACAGACACGTCTCGTGGGGTCAATAGCAGTATTTATAATATAAATGAACCGAACCTGACGGGGGAAATTCCACGCTTTGAATTGATACTAAACCCGTCTGTGGTACAATGAACTTTAATTCAAGTATGTAGTCTCTGGCTTTTTCATTAACACACTTTCAAATTATGACGTCTAGATTTACAAACTTCAAAGCATTGGACTGCTAGACAATAGAGTATGTATGTAGCTTGGAGTCTAGCTAAACGAGCAGGGTTATACCCTTTCCTAGACATAGTTTGCAGCTGGGGGGGGGGGGGGCACAGCGATATATTCTGTATAATTTCTTATAATTCCATTATTACCACCCTATATGAAGCCCTGCACAGCACACAGTATGGATACATTTACATACACACCAGCATATGTATGTATATACATGCACATACATACACATGTACGTACATACAGTACTATGATCACGTTGGGTGTCAGATTGTTACGCCCATGTGCTGGTGACAACTTGTGCATTCCAATGGCTTACCTTAAGCAGAAGAGGATACTTAGTGATTCGCTGGACCGGCTTGATGAGGAGGGTTGACAATGGCGTCTCTATGCCAAACATACTCTGCACTCTCTGCAAAACACAAGCAAAGCAAACAGTTCCTAAGTGTTTAATTAATCCAACAATGGGAAAAAAAAATTAACTGGCCTACTTAAAGACAAACTCATTCTCCCCCCCCCCCCCCTATTCTTATTTCTGGTAATTACAATTAGGTACAACAGAAGAATGGAAAAAATGCTCGAGTCAATTACGTCCAATTGGTCGGTGATAATTGAGAAGACAAACTTAAACGGGGATAACTGCCGGCTTCAGACTGACCACTTCTGCGATTCCGACCTTTGTCATGCTACACTTTAGTACCTCCCACAAACCACACTCCCCGTTCCCATGGTAATGTACATAGTATCTTACATGCAGATACGTCCGATGACTTGTTAGAAGTTCCTCAGACGCACTCTTCCCCTGGCAGAACGGAATGTACAGCTCCGTCATCTCGTCCAGCTGAAAACAACAACAACAACAACAACAACAACAACATGCATATAATAAGCTACAACTTAAGCTTGCATCTTTTATCAATTTTTTTTTCCTCTTAAAGAAAATACTAAATATGTTTATCCCATACAGAATGTGATTGCAGATAAAAATACTAAACTATCTTTTCCACTTACACTTTCCACGAATAGCGTAGCCAGCAACTCTAAGTTGTTTCCAGCTTCTTGCATTTGAGGGAAAAAGAACCTACAGATGACAAACCCAAAACCAAGAAATTTAAACAATATTGGCCGATATTGAACCATCTATACCCCATCACTGAACCAATCTATGTCCCTATATAGATATGCCCACCCACCAGATCATCTATGCCTCACCCACTTGAACTTTTGCTGCCCACCCACTTGACCTTACATATACCCATCTATGCCCCACCTACTGAAACGTACACTTTATGGAATTTCTGTATCTTGTGAATGTTGCCAAATATAACTTCTTCCTTGCCCTTCAAGGTAGTGGGGAGGAAGTCGTTAACAAACCTCGGACGAAACCTCTACAAAAGGAAACAAAACAGACAGACAAAAATAATAGTTACTCCTACTAAAGCCCTATCACACAACTTTTATGATTAACTAAACAATAAACAGCTAATTAACTAGAAGTCATCTCCACTACAAACATGTATAAAATTAACAAATTTATCAATATCAGGTATACATGAACTCATTAATTAAAAGTTGACCTTTGCTTGTATATACATACACGAGATCTGTACACAAACTGCACTATGTATACTGTAATAAAAATGAGCTACATTTATTTAATCTACATTTTAGGTTAATGCTCTAACTCCTGCCTATGAATCCTGCAACTACTTAAGTAGTTCAGTACTTTATGAATACTAGTAATGGAGGCTTTTGTAGTATCTACTAATAATTATTTGTTATTATTAGTGAAGTATTAGTAACTCTGGACAACAATTTTTCTGCTATCAACTTGGCCAAGTTTTTTAAAATCATTCTGGTAAAGGGTTTCCAGATCTACAGTTTCCTTGTGACTTGGAAAAAAAAAAAAAAAAAAAAAAAAACCCCGAGATTTTTAAAGCATTTATCTTTTATATAGTTTTGTCTAAAGATAATTACTACTGTAGCATCAGAAGCTGAGGGAGTCTAAATAGCTTTTTTTTAGGAGAAAACTTGGTTTAGCATGTCTGACATTTTTTTCCTCGTGGTACAATAATTAGGACTTAATTCTTTCACAAATGCACTCATCATCATCATACAATAAAAAATTCATCCTATGGCCACACCCACATGGACTCACCTCTACTACCAACCGCAGGTCATTGACATAAGCTTCTTCTGTGGCCAGCAACTCCTCGAGAGCGCGTCTGAAAAATAAATAAATAAAGAAAAATAAAGAAAAATAACACAAGTTAAAATGTGTGAAACACTCAGTATAAAAATGTAGCTAAATTTCGAATCAGAAATTTGTGCTAAATTTTAAGCATTTCTTCCCTATTAGAATTATAGATTTACGAGCTATGAAATGCAGCTGCCCGAGTAACAACACAAAATTCCAAACTCAGTATTGACTCACAGCCTACATTGTTTAGAACTTCCTTTGCAATAAGCTAGTATTCATGGGCAGATAGATTCCAGCTATGAAGGACATATGTAAATACAATCTAATCCCCCTTCTCATAGCTATAGCTATAAACACCCCTACATTAATCCTCACATCTTCTAACTGACTTACTTTCTCTTCTTGGTCAGCTTCTCTGCCCGATCCCTCTCCTCTTCCTTCCTCTGGAAGTGTTTCTGCAGTTCCTCCAGTGTAACCTTGCAAGATTTATACTCAGCCATGGTGTCTGTCGTGGTGTTGGAAATACGATCAGACAACTGGCTCAACTGGAAGTTGGTCAGGAACAGGGAGATGTGCTTTATCTGGAGTATAGATAGAGGAGTGTGTGTACTTGGCAGCATGCATATGTATGCATTATAACTACATATGTAGTGGGGTCATTTTGTGTGTAATAATTCATTAATTGGTGATTTCGCCAATTTGTCGGGGGAACTGAGGACATGGCAGGAAGTGACTTGTAGAAACCTATTAGAGGCTACATCAGGAATGTTTGTAATAGAAAGGGCCGTGCTATTACTTGGATGCATGTACTGTTATGTATATAGCTATATATGATCTCACGAAACCAATTTTGATTGGTCAAATTTTTTTCTTTATTTAAGCTTAATTAATAATATCATGGAATGCCAACTTCTCCCGTTTTGGGATGCTATAAAATTATATCATTTCACAATTTCTTTCTCAGCCTTCATTTACTCATTAGATCCATTCTCTCTCTTTCACAGGCTGTTTTAAACAATACAGAATTAAAAATATTTTGTTGCCACCAGGAATTGAACCCATGACCTCTTGCTAATGTCATGTTAATTAAAACAATTACTGCAACAGCAAAAGGCTGATAAAATATGCTATTCTTTGGAGTCCTGTACTGTTGCGTATATATGAGATCACACAACACTAATTTTGATAGGTCAATTTTTTTCCTTTATTTATGTCTAATTAGATCAAATAATACCATGGAATACCAACTACAACTACTGCACACACTTTGCAAGCTTCCATCACTGTTAATATAAACTTCAAGTCTGTACATTAAACCAACATACCCCTCCCCTGCCACAAATATCAACTCCTCCCCTCTCACCTGCTCGATCCTGGCTTCCTGCTGGTCTTCATGTGTGGCCATGTAGTCCGTGAGCTCACTCACCAGAGCCGACGCCTCCCCGGATGTGTGGATATTGTCACACTGCTGGTATTTCTTGTCCAGAAAGACCATCGTGTTCTGACACCACCGACTAGCCTGGGGGAAAAAAGATGTGAAAACAACAACAACAACAACAACAACATATATATAGATAAATATAACAATGAATAAAAATAATAAAAATGAAATTAATAGGTGCTTCACAAGCCAATTACGTATATGCAATTAAAATTTAACCCAACATTTCAACTATTCGTCCAAAGAAGCCAAATTGTCAGATCAATTTTTAATTACTAATAATCGGCTCTTAAAACAGAAAAAATGCAATTATTGAAATTATTAAAGAACAAATTAAAAAATCACATAATGCTGCCGAGTCACTCGTTAATGATGCCTGAAGCAAAAAGCAAAAAACAATAACACAAAAAAAATAAAACAACAACAACAACCACAACAAACCACAAAATCATGTTCAATATTTTTGAATTGAAAGATGTATGGAAGCAAAAGTGGGAAAGGGGTGGGGACACACAACAAATTGAATCGGTAAAGATCATCATCAGCTTTATCTATTCATATACACATGTACCTTGAGCATACTCTCGTGGAACTGAAGCGCCAATTCCATATTGGCCACTATCTTCCTGACTTCCTTCTCAAAGTCCTCCCAGCGAGTTTTGAGACTACTGTAACTCTTTCGCACTTCAGGCAAGTCCCGAATAGGTTGGTAAAGGGTCAGCAGACTGCGAACCTTCTGACCCATCTCCAACACCTTATTCTGCTCAAATTCATTACACTGCTGAAGCAAATTCCTCACCTGTAATGAAGACACAATTCTGCTGATAATGCAGATTTTATCCAGACTATGATGTAAGCTTGTAGCAACACAGTGTGTGTTGCACACTTACTGTTTGACGACCCCTTACCTCTTCAATTGACCTCCCAAAGCTGTCGTATTTGGCAAAGAACTCGAGTCCAAATGACTCCAGCCACTCGTTGATCTTGGGCACAGCCTCCAGAAACTCCACGGCTTTCTTGGCTTCCTCTAGCTTAGTCTTTCTTGCCTCCCACAGAACCAGGAGCTCCGCCAGCTTCTTCTTCACCTCTTCCAAGCTGCTATCCACCACTGCCCGGTCTTTGTTGGTCTCGTTGATGTGCGGCGTGCTGTGCGCCGACTTCATAGCTTTGGAAGTCCTCTTGGGGGAGACGAGGAGCTTCGGCACGTCCATTGTGGGCGTGGCCAACTTGTCGCCATTTGACGTAGATTTGACATCGATGTCCTTTGAACTGAGAATGTCCCAGCTCTTAGTTCGATTGTGAGTCCTTCTCGACTTGGGAAGCTTGAGATTTTCCACCATTCCTTGATTCTGCACGTCTGCCGCACTATCTGTTACGGTGTGACTGGCACTCCTGCGTATTTCCTCTTCGGCAATCACAGTCGAAGAACCATCGAAAGAGTTTGATTTCTCCAAAATATCCTCAATACTTTTGGCCCTGGAACTACCATCTTCTCCTCTCAAGTCAAAGCTTGGCAAGGTCTCCGGCAAGCTGTGTTGTCCCCTCATCCCTTTGTAGCGGGTTCTAGAAGGCATTAATGCATACAGGGCCTTGGACCCCAGAGAGAGAACCACTTCTGTGGCTTGCTCAATAAACGCTTTCTTGTCAGTGATTTCCTTCAGTTGTTTGTCAATATCCGGTATGGTGGTCCCGGCCTCTTTGCTGGAAAATTCTTCCTCGGATTCCTTGAAAGACACTTTGAGCTGTAGAGGTGAAACGGATAATATAACAAAGTGTCCGTTGGAAAGCAAGCTATTTTAAAACAAATTGCTCATAGGAAACTATGTAGGCTTAAGTGAATGTGTTCAATGGTAAGGACACGGGGGAATTTCTCATTTTTAGTGTTCTGTTTCCGTGAGAAACACAAACCACTCGAGCATTAAAAGCACATGTACATGTAAGTATACATACGACATAAAAGTAAAAAAAATAAAAAAATTTTTTTTTTTAAAACAAAGCAAGCTTTGTAAAGCACACTTAAGGTGAAACTAGCCACACCCACAGCACTCAAGGAGCAGCTGAAAACTCACATTCTTCAAGTTGCGGTGAAAATCGAGCATCATAGAGGCTATGATCATCCTCTGCTTCACTTGGTCCGCCACCGTAGTAAGTCGGTTCTGCAGGACCACGCCCACTTCCTCCTTTAGAATCAAAGACCCTTGCTTATCCTGTTCCACGCAATCATTGACCTGAAGACACAAATACACCATTACATGTAGCTCATACAAGAAACAGTTGTAACAGGGGAAAGTAAAGAGCAACCTGGAAAAGGGTTGCCATCGTAACACTTACATACTACGATTTATGATAAAAATGTTGAGGATAATTGGGGAGTACTTATTTCATAGAGTTAATCTCTTAGTGCAGCTGGATTGACACACGGATGCTCTGTTACCAAGCTGTGCGACCGTAACGGGAGAAGCCAACTCAAAACTCCTGTGTTCAATAAGTTAAATATTACATTATCAACACTGCCACACCTTCCAAACTGCCACACCCATCAAATGTCACACTTTCCATGCTGCCACGCCTTTGACACCCTCCTATGTGTGCATATGATATTCCCGAGTTAGTCAATCTTTTCTTTTAACTTTCCTTGTCAATGAAAACAAACACATATTGCAATAAGTAATTAATAAGAATAATGCAGTCAAACACCACATCAGACGGACAGACTGACTGACTGACTGACTGAGTGACTGACAGACAGGCTGACTGACAGACTGACTAACTGACTGAGAGACAGACTGAGTGACTGACTGACTGACAGACAGACAGACTGACTAACTGAGAGATCCTTCAAAGAAACTTGGGAGTGAAGAGCAATAATCACGTCCTAACAAAACATCACTGAAATGCGACTGAAATCAAAATCCAATTAGGGAATGTAACTTGAGACAGAACCCACCTCCCTCACTCTATCTCTCTCACTCTCTCCCTTCTTCCCTCTTCAAAGCTTGCATCTTAAAGATATCAAATCAGGAGATTCGATACAAATTAAAAGGCAAATTTCATAACAAGCTTAAGTTCATCTCCATCTTAATTAACTGTGCTTAATGTTGTGTTGACACACCTCTTCCTGGAGTTGAGCAGTCTGAGTATTGATGTCGTCCAGTGTGCACTGAGCCATGCTGATATTGCTATGGTGGGAGGTCACCTCTTCCAGGTTCTGTCCCACGCTGGTCATGTGCAGTAGAACTGCAGACAGCTCAGCTAATGATGACGTCAGCTACAGATGTGAGTA